>JAESGN010000035.1_pt1 | contig 488760 bp, 411 predicted proteins | sample 9269731 | NCBI WGS metagenome assembly JAESGN01 (sample SAMN15720683, study PRJNA650826) | algae metagenome | isolation source: Mojavia pulchra JT2-VF2 and co-occurring heterotrophs from desert soil | place: USA: Cadiz Valley, Joshua Tree National Park, CA | collected 1998-06-08 | reverse complement strand
TTTCTTTTAGAGCTTGTTGTAGCTGTGTGACTTGTTCCGTCGTTAAAAAGTTCTTGGCTGGTGGTGGCATAGCTGCTTTGAAACGGCTTCGTCTTATTATTATGCAACTTAAGTGCCGATTAGCTTACTCAAGCTACAACTGCGGAGTCACCTAACGAAAGTTATTAAATTCGTTAAAAATTCACTGTTAATTTATTCTGATTTCATAGAAGAATCGTTAATCTATTGTCTTAGTTGCTTTAGATACATAAATACCGCTAATGACAACAGATGATTCTCATCAAATAGAAGACGAATTTATAAAAGCTAAAAATAATTGGGAGTTAGAAAAGTTATACGTAGATTTGGCCTCAGCCAAAGGAAAAGCCTTAACACCTATAGAAAAGAAATTCCTCAGAGGTTTACTTTGTGGCTGTAGCCCTGCGGAAATTGCTAAGATAGTTTACCAAAGTGGTAGTAGCAGTACTGTTAGAGTTTACCTATCTAATGGGCTTTATAAATACATAGAAGAAATGCTGAGTAATCAGGTAGGATACTCAGTCAAAGTAAAAAATTGGAGTCGCGTTACTCATTTGCTAGAAAAAGCTGGGTATAAAAAAGGTTGGTTTAAAATCCAACCAGTAGTTAATCCTCTTAAAATAAATACTGAAAGAGAAAATGATTCATTAGAAAATGGAGCGGAAGCAATTAATGTCAGTATTTTCCACGGACGAACACAAGAACTTGCTCAAGTTCGACAATGGATTGTGCAAGAGCGTTGTCGGTTAGTAGTAATTTTGGGTATGGGTGGAATTGGTAAAACTGCTTTTTCAGCCAAGCTAGCAGAAACAATTAAAGATGAGTTTGAATATGTGATCTGGCGATCGCTACGTTTTGCACCGCCTTTAGAGGTACTTTTACACCAGCTAATTCAACTCTTATCCCCAACGCTCAACACAACTAGCCTTCAAACAGTAGAAAGCCGAATTGTACAATTAATTGAGTGTTTGCGTACTCGTCAGTGTCTGATTGTATTGGATCACGTTGACTCGATTTTTGCCAATGGCGATAGATATGAAACACAGGAATATGCGCCAATGCCAAATAATAGCCAAGGTATAAAAAATGGCTATGCTGGCCTTATTTCCCAAATTCGATATCGTCCAGGTTATGAAGGTTATGGAGAGTTGATTCGGCGGTTAGGAGATTGGCAACATCAAAGCTGTGTAGTATTAACCGCTAGGGAAAAACCCCCAGAGATTGCTGCTCTTGAAGGAGAAACATTACCTATTCGCTCTTTAAAATTAACTGGCTTAGATCAGGAAGCAAGCATTGCAATTCTCAGAGCTAAGGGCTTGGATAATCAAACACCACAAAAGGAATGCGAAATATTATTCAAACGATATGCAAGTAACCCACTATTTATCAAATTAGTTGCAACCACTATTCAAGAATTATTTGGTGGTAATATTTCTGAGCTTATCGCCCAAGGAACTTGGGTTTTTGGCGATATTCGAGCAATGTTAGACCAGCACTTTCATCGTTTGTCTGATATAGAAAAATACGTGATGTACTGGCTAGCTCTCAATCCAGATTTAGTTTCGCTAAGAAAGTTGCAAACGGATATCACAATACCAGGTGTATCGCCACAAATGTCGCCAAGATTAATATTGGAGGCTATAGAGTTATTACACAGGCGATCTTTAATCGAGAAGGCTACACCTACGACGAGTATTGAAAAGCAAGCAATCGGTTTTTCCCTAATTCCAGTGTTGAAAGAATATCTAATTGAACAATTAATCGAAAAAAATTTTAAATTAAGTCAACAGACAGATAGTTACTTATTCATCAACCATACTAATTTTGCAGTACAGCTAAAAAATTATATGAGAGAAAATCAACTGAATACACAGATGTAACATTAAAGTGAGAAATTAGGGATTAGGACACTTCATAACTCATAACTGGAGCGTAGCGACTAATGAGTAGCTTATTGCAAGGGGTTAACCTGTACTTAATTGGGATGATGGGTAGCGGTAAGACGACAGTAGGACGTTTACTGGCGAAACATCTGGGTTATGGGTTTGTAGATACCGACAATGTAATTGTCCAAGCAGCAGGAAAATCAATTAATCAGCTATTTGCCGAGTCTGGAGAAGCAGCGTTTCGTCAGTTAGAAAGTGATGTGCTGGCACAAGTTTGTGCTTATACCAAGTTGACTATAGCAACTGGAGGAGGCATTGTACTAAAGCGAGAAAATTGGAGTTATCTGCACCACGGTTTAATTGTTTGGTTAGATGTGCCAGTGGAGTTACTCTACAACCGCTTGGCAGAGGATACCACAAGACCACTCCTGCAAGATGTTGACCCTAAAGGCAAACTGCGATCGCTTCTCGAACAACGCCAACCACTTTACTCCCAAGCCGATTTGCAAATTACTGTTCGTGAAAGTGAAACACCTGAACAAATTGCCACTAGAGTTATGGAGGTAATACCTAGTGTTCTCAAAACCCCAGTTAAACATCACAATTAGTGGTGAGCGCTAAATCTATCGCAAACATTTTTTGAACTGGTATGACAAGCAAAATCTAGCGAGATGTGGCACTCTAAAAGCTTCATGCTGTAGAGAAATATACTAATTGCAAATGTAATACCCAAATTCCGCGTGAGAGATTGTTACCAGTTCCAAAGTCTTCTACACTGACTGGATAGGTTTTAAGTCTCAACAGCTCCTCATAATGGTCAACGATACTGAGTACATCAGGCAAGCTGAAGCCACTCGTGTACAAGTGCTAAGCGAAGCTCTACCTTATATTCAACAATTCACTGGTCGCACTGTTGTTGTTAAATATGGTGGCGCGGCGATGAAAGATAGCACCCTCAAAGATAAAGTCATCCGCGATATTGTATTTTTATCCTGCGTCGGTTTGCGACCAATTTTAGTTCACGGTGGTGGGCCAGAAATTAATAGTTGGTTGGATAAATTGGGAATCGAACCGCAATTTAAAAATGGTCTGCGAGTCACTGATGCCCCCACAATGGATGTGGTGGAAATGGTTTTAGTCGGTCGAGTCAATAAAGAAATTGTCGAGCTAATTAACCAAGCTGGAGGCTTGGCAGTGGGGCTGTGTGGCAAAGATGGTAATCTACTCACAGCTCGTCCCCAAGGTCAAGAAGGTATCGGCTTTGTGGGCGAAGTCAGTAATGTGAATATAAAAATTTTGGATACCCTAGCTAGCAATGGCTATATTCCAGTAGTATCAAGCGTAGCCGCAGACGAGACAGGACAAGCCTATAACATTAACGCGGATACGGTAGCTGGAGAAATCGCCGCCGCACTAGGAGCAGAAAAGTTAATTTTACTGACTGACACCAGGGGTATTTTAAAAGATTACAAAGATCCGTCAACTTTGATTCCTAAAGTAGATATACCCGAAGCCCGCGATTTGATTGCAAGTGGTATTGTCAGCGGGGGGATGATTCCAAAAGTAAATTGTTGTGTGCGATCGCTTGCTCAAGGAGTTAAAGCTGCACATATTATTGATGGTCGCATTCCCCACGCTTTGTTATTAGAAATCTTTACTGACGTTGGTATTGGAACCATGATTCTCGGTTCCCAGTTTATGCAATAAAATCCGACAGGGTGGGCTGTTTGCCCACCTAAAATTACCGTGGATAAATTAAAATTCCCGGCGTTCTCCCTCTGAATTTTCCACCACGCCTTGAATGATCCACGATCGCTGGATTTACTATTATCGTCGAGCCTCGCACGGTGGGGTGAATCTGATTAGGATGGATAAATGTGCGATTTATTACCCGCCTGCCTCTGGGATAGTAGTGATCTGTGTGAACAGGATAGGGGTGAACGGGATAAGGGTGAACGGGATAAGGGTAATTTGTATGAGTCGGATAAGAATGAACCGGATAGGGATAATTTGTGTGAGTCGGTATTTTGTGCCCTGTTACCGGATTTACAGGTATGGGAGCGGGAATCGGACTACCGTAAATAACCGATCCAACGGGAGGCTGTTGGCTCCCGCCATTAATAATTATGAATTGGGCAGAAGCTGGGGCAATTGCAGCACTCATCAGTGCCAGAGTCATACCTGCGCCCAGCCAGTTCAATCGCAAATGCTTGATATTATGCATATTTTGCTTACCCACAAATTTGATAACCTGGAATTGTTAGCGAAAAATACGTAAGAAATAGCACTAGCTACTTGATAAAAATTTTAAAAGTCTATCTAATTTAATTTTGACAGGTTTCAAAAAGATTCCGCAAAGATTGCTGATATTGGCAAAATAAATTAAAGCAGTTCTGATTTGTGTGCAAAACGTGAGTTCAGAAAGTTTAGAAATTGCCAGATCTCGCTACCAAGCTGGGAAAGTTGCCTTTGAAAATGGGCAATATCGAGAAGCTGTGGAAAATTTAGAAAAAGCCAGCGCCCTGTTAGCTCGTAATTCTCGGCTTGGGGGTGAAATAGAACTTTGGCTAGTAACAGCTTATGAAGCGGCTGGGCGGACAGAGGATGCGATCGCTTTGTGTAAACAACTCCAACGCCATCCCGATGTAGAAACCAGCAAACAAGCCCGGCAGTTACTTTACATCCTACAAGCACCAAAGCTCAATAGACCTAGCGAGTGGATGACCGAAATTCCTGATTTGGGCGCAATACCTGATAATGATTCTAAAATTCGTATAACCGCTAATCCTCGCAAATCTTCGCCAAAGCCAGCTGAACCAGAATTTGTTGACCTCAGCCAGGTCAATACCAGAGATAATCGCTTTATCTGGTTAGCGCTAATTGTCGTAGGTTTAACGCTTTCGTACTTGGTTTGGTTGAGTTTTTAAACAAACCTTTTCTGACACCAAACAGTACCAAGAGTTATAAGTCAAGATTGGTTAAAATATTTGACGTTTTTGGAGATTTATAGTAATGAACCTGCAAATTTGGAAAGCAAAAATTCCAAAACCTATTTTGTGCTTGGTACTGTTAGCATCTGTGCTACTGTCTGGTTGTGTAAAGTACGATGTTGGAGTGAATTTTGATAACTCAAATCACGGCGAACTAGTGCAGCATATTAAATTAGGAGAACGGCTAACTAGTTTTAGTGGCGACTATGTGTATGAATGGTTAAACAGCATAGAGCGTCGTGCCCGTAAACTTGAAGGTAAAACGCGGCGGCTTTCTCCAGAAGAAATTATTGTGTCAATTCCTTTCAATAATGGGCAGGAACTACAAAAGAAATTTAACGAGTTTTTTAATTCTCGCACTAATCAAAAAACAGAGTCTGCGCCAAGTGAATCAGACTCAGAATTGCCAAAGATTGAATCCAACTTGCTCATAGAGCAAAATAATTTTTTACTGCTAGTACGTAATCGCTTAATTTATGATTTGGATTTGCGATCGCTTTCTTTGATTTCCAGCAACGGTAATGTCCTAGCAAATGCAGGTTCAATTCTCGATTTAGATTTTAGCTTGAGAGCACCTTGGGGAGCGAAAAACATTCCCATCACCGAAAATGCAATCCAGCCAGAAAAGAACAAAAATCAACTAGTGTGGAAGCTTAGACCTGGTGAACTCAATCATATAGAAGTTGTATTCTGGCTTCCCAGTCCTTTAGGCATTGGTGCGTTACTGATTACTTTGTTTGTCTGGGGAGGGCTGTATCTCAGATACACTTTTATGCCCGATCCCAGGATTCAGTTTGCTCCCAAAGCAGTTGCTACCCAAGAACAGTAGACTATTCAGCTTGCTAGAGTAATTTTGAGGATTGCACTCTGGCGCAATTTATGGCGATAAACGCTCAATCTGCCAACTACCATCGTCCATGCGAGTATAAAGCAAGCGATCGTGTAGGCGGTTAGGGCGTCCCTGCCAAAACTCGATTTCTGTGGGGATAACTCGCAAGCCACCCCAATGAGATGGCCGGGGAATTTCTTGATTTTCAAATTTGCCGTGCAACTCCTGCAAGCGCTGCTCTAGGACTTCTCGGTTGGCTATCACCTCACTTTGATTAGATGCCCATGCACCGAGACGACTGTTCTCAGGACGACTATAAAAATACTTGTCTGACTCTTCATCAGTAACTTTCTCAACTCGCCCAGAAATACGGACTTGGCGTTCTAGTTCTGCCCACCAAAAAACTAAGGACGCCTGGGGATTTTCTGCGAGTTCTTGTCCTTTGCGACTATTGTAGTTAGTGAAGAAGACAAAGCCTCTTTCATCAAAATCTTTTAGTAGCACCATTCTTGCCGAAGGTTTCCCTTCTGGCATAGCAGTAGCTATTGTCATGGCATTGGGTTCAGGAAGTTGGGCTACCAGTGCCTGATCGAACCATTTTTTAAATTGTATAAAAGGATTAGGGTCAGCCTCAGTTTCACTCAAATCTTGTAAAGTATAGTCTTTACGAAGGTCGGCAATGGTTTTATCCATCGTAATTTATTTCCTTGTTATTAGATATGCGTATGTATGTCTTTGTTAAAAATATCTATTATGATGATCAGCGCCAATATCCGTTGAACAAATTCTTTTCAGGAATCTCTAAAACAGATTGCATCAGATGCGCCGTTCAGCCCCCCTACAACGTCTGTTAATTTATGGTCTGAGTGGCCCGATTATCGCTCTCAATGTCTGGCTGCTTTCCGTACTATTTCAGTATTTCCAGCATCCAATCACTATCTTGAGCATCGCCACAATTCTGGCTTTTTTATTAAATTATCCAGTTAAATTATTTGAGCGTGCTCGGATCACTCATGCTCAGGCGGTAATCATTGTTTTGCTTGTAACTTTAACACTGGTGGTAATTCTGGGCGTCACATTAGTACCAATGCTAATTGACCAAACTATTCAACTGTTAAATAAAATTCCAGATTGGTTAACTACCAGTCAAAGAAACTTGGAACAGTTTGAGGCTTTAGCAAAGCAGCGGCGTCTACCCCTAGATTTGCGGGTGGTGAGCAATCAAATCAATGCCAACATCCAAAACTTGGTGCAGCAGCTAGCTTCTGGCGCTGTGGGAGTTGCTGGAACGCTGTTGTCAGGATTACTAAATCTGGTGTTAGTAGTCGTGCTGGCATTTTATATGCTTTTATATGGCGATCGCGTGTGGTTTGGTTTAGTTAGTCTGTTACCCTCTAATATCAGATTCCCCTTAACGGCCTCCTTGCGTCTCAACTTTCAGAACTTTTTTCTCAGCCAGTTATTGTTGGGGCTATTTATGGTAGTAACCCTAACTCCAATTTTCTTACTACTCAAAGTGCCGTTTGCCTTATTGTTTGCGATCGTGATTGGCATAGGTGAACTAATTCCCTTTGTTGGGGCAACTCTAGCCATCGGTCTAGTAACGATATTGGTACTACTGCAAAATTGGTGGTTGGCAATTCAAGTAGCTTTGGCAGCGATTGTTATGCAGCAGATTAAAGATAACCTGCTAGCTCCTAAGTTACTTGGTAACTTTATCGGGCTGAATCCCATCTGGATTTTTGTGGCTATTTTGATGGGATTCGAGATTGCTGGTTTGTTGGGCACACTCGTTGCTGTTCCAATTGCCGGTACTATCAAAGGTACTTTTGATGCGATCAAGAGCGGCCGCTCCGGCGATTTTGTATCACCTTTTACTGTTTCTTATGAATCTGCCTCTGATGAAGAGAATAAACGCTAAAAGGCAGCGCTCTTTTTTGCTTGAGCCAGCCCTAGAGTCAGAGTGCGCGAACAGGACTTGTAATCCCATTCAGCCTACTATATACAGCCTTTGAGATGGCAACCTATTCTAGAAAGCGATCGCCCTTGTTTATCTCAATTTCCGAAAAGTCTGTATTAAGTATTTTAAATTACCGCTTGTTACTGATTTTTAAAGTATAAAAATATCATACTATACATCCCTGTTTAGTACAGTAATCATACAATCCTACTGTGTTAATACAAAACTTGTATTAGTCAAAATACTTAAAAATACAACTTGCAATAACCGAAATCACATTTTCCAATATTACTGAATTTAAATTGCTGGAATTGATTAAGTAAAATTCCTTATGTCAATTGATGAAATTGATGCTAAAAGTAAACCTTGGGTTAATTTTTATATTTTATTACAACCCGCGTTACTGTCAGCAGATGATTTCTTCATAAAACAAGCATAATTTTTGTTGAACGACAAGCAGTTTTGCGTCTATATCCAATAAATTTACTGTTGAATCTACGCACTTTTGATTTAATTAGAACTAATTGATGGATGCTTCCGAGCTATTAGAAACAATTACACTCCTGATTCACCAGGCTGAACGGGGAGAAATTGATCCTTGGGATGTGCAGGTAATTGAGGTGATTGACCGTTACTTAGAACTAATGGCACCAGAGGCAACACAAAGAGGCTATGAAGCCGACTTGTCTCAATCTGGACAGGCTTTCTTATCGGCATCGATGTTGGTGTTATTCAAGGCAAACACCTTAATGCAATTACAATCAGTAGCCGATGAGCAACAAGTTATCCTAGATGACGCATTGCTAGAATCTGAAGATGGCGTATTGTTACATTCAGCTCATCGACTGCCATTAGAGCAACACATACGTCGTCGCCCCGCCGCAATGCCACCACCAAAACGCCGTGTGACTCTGCAAGAGTTAATCGAACAATTGCAGATTATGGCGAACCAACTGAAACTTGTACAAAAAAGCAGCAAACCTATCCGTCCTCGGCGTCAGTCTAGTGTCCAAAGTATGCGGGCAGCGCTAGAACTGGCTCACCAGGAAAATCTGACAGAAGTGGCTGGAGAATTAGAACAAGTCTTGCATCTTTCAGCAACAAAGCTACATTTAGAGCAAAATTGGTTAAATTTGGAACAGCTTGTAGAATTATGGTCGCAGAGCAAGCAACCATACCAAAATGGATCTGCCCATACATCAGAACATAGCCACTTAGTTAGTGTTTTTTGGGCGCTACTACTGTTATCGGCTCAATCCAAGGTAGAGCTATTTCAAGAAGAGTTTTACCAGGAGATTAAAATTCGGTTACCCATAGATTCAGCTAACACATGCAAACCCTTGGAGCAGCCAATGAACTAAGTCACTTTAACCCAGTGGTACAGATAATTTCCAGACTTTTTCTTCAGCAATCCCCAAATTTAAGTAAATTGAAAAGATAACCAATAACTTATTATCATGCTATACCGCTAGTTGTAACAAGCAACAAATTTCCCTAATTTGTGCTATCAGGGATGAATAAAAACAGCAAGAAACCAATGAAGCATAACTCGTTGAAAGTAAACTGGCTTGTGGTTGAGGAATAAATCTATATGAAAGCGATGATTCTTGCGGCGGGTAAGGGTACTCGCGTGCGTCCGATTACCTATACAATTCCCAAACCGATGATTCCAATACTGCAAAAGCCAGTGATGGAATTTTTACTGGAACTTTTACGTCAACATGGTTTTGACCAGATTATGGTCAACGTTAGTCATTTGGCTGCGGAAATCGAAAACTATTTCCGCGACGGTCAGCGGTTTGGTGTACAGATTGGCTATTCTTTTGAAGGGAAAATTGACGACGACGGTAAGCTGGTGGGGGAAGCAGTCGGTTCTGCTGGCGGGATGCGTCGCATCCAAGACTTTTCACCATTTTTTGACGATACGTTTGTAGTGTTGTGCGGTGATGCTTTAATTGATCTGGATTTAACGCAGGCAGTAAAGTGGCATAGAGCTAAGGGGTCGATCGCTACGATCATTACAAAATCGGTTCCGAAGGAAGAGGTTTCTAGCTACGGTGTAGTCGTGACTGATGAAGATGGTCGCGTTAAGGCTTTCCAAGAAAAACCTTCAACAGAAGAAGCTTTAAGCACTAACATCAACACGGGTATTTACATATTTGAGCCAGAGGTATTTAAATATATTCCTTCTGGGATAGAGTACGATATCGGTAGCCAGCTATTCCCAAAACTAGTGGAAATTGGTGCGCCTTTCTACGCCAACCCTATGGATTTTGAATGGGTAGATATTGGTAAGGTTCCAGACTATTGGCGGGCGATTCGCGGTGTGCTGCTAGGTGAAATTAAAAATGTGCAAATTCCTGGTCATGAAGTCGCCCCTGGCATCTACACCGGCTTAAATGTGGCTGTGAATTGGGACAAAGTGGATATTACAGGCCCAGTTTACATCGGTGGTATGACCAGAATTGAAGATGGTGCTAAAATCGTTGGCCCAGCGATGATTGGCCCTAATTGTTGGATATGCAGTGGCGCGACTGTAGAAAACAGTGTAATTTTTGAATGGTCGCGTTTGGGCCCAGGAGCCAGGCTGGTTGATAAGCTGGTGTTTGGGCGTTACTGCGTGGATAAAACCGGGGCAACTATCGACGTCCAAGCTGCGGCTTTAGACTGGTTGATTACTGATGCCCGTCAGTCACCACCATCCCATACTCCTGCTGAACGACAAGCGATCGCAGAATTGTTAGAAACAAATGTAAGTTAGGGATTGGGGATGGGGCATTGGATGAAGAGGACAAGGAGCATGGGGAATGGAGGGACAAGGAGCAAGAGTTAATCATGGTTCTTTCCCCTTGTCCCCTTGTCCCCTTGTCCCCTTGTCCCCTTGTCCCCAGTCCCCAGCCCCCTGTCCCTAGCCCTTAACTATTCAAATATGTATATCTTCTAAGGCTCTGTTCGTAGGTTTGTAGTAATCGCTGAGATTCTGCTAGAGTGATGCGCTTTTCTTCCAAAGCTTTTTCGCAACGCTGGCGGATGTTTTCCACCATATCTTCAGAGTCATATTGCACGTAGCCTACCACTTCGCTCATGGTATCGCCTTTAACGACGTGTTCAATTTGGTAGCCTTTGGGGGTCAATTGGATATGAACTGCGTTAGTGTCGCCAAACAGGTTGTGTAAATTACCCATGATCTCTTGGTAAGCTCCACTGAGAAACATCCCCAAGTAGTAGGGTTCTCCTGGCTTAAAAGTGTGCAGTTCTAAAACAGATTTGACATCACGTAGGTCAATAAAGCGGTCGATTTTGCCATCACTATCGCAGGTGAGGTCTGCCAATATTCCCCGCCGTGTTGGTTCTTCATCTAAGCGGTGTATTGGCATGATTGGAAATAACTGGTCGATCGCCCAACAGTCTGGTGCTGATTGAAACACTGACATATTGACGTAGTAGATAGAAGCCATGATTTGCTCTAGGTCTTCCAACTCATCAGGTACGTATTCCTGCTGCCTAGTCATGTTAAGAATTTTCTGACAGCAAGCCCAGTAAAGTCTTTCGGCTTTGGCGCGTTCTCTTAGACGTAAAATGCCCAAGTTGAAGCGGCTAATGGCTTCTTCTTTAAATTGAGCCGCGTCGTGGTAGAACTCTTGATAATTTTCTTTGTTAATTGATTGGTATGTTTCCCACAAATAATTAATTATTGGAGATTCGCCTTCTTGCGGCGGTTCTGGCGGATCGAGGGGGACATCGCTAGTACTGAGAACATCAAAAATCAGCACCGATTGATGGGATGCGATCGCCCTTCCACTTTCACTAATCAGTGTAGGTACGGGAATTTGCCGCTCTGCACAGGTATCTTTTAACTCTGCCACGATGTCGTTGGCATAGTTTTGCATATTGTAATTTTTCGAGGCGTAGAAATTGGTTTGTGAGCCATCGTAATCTACACCCAAGCCACCGCCGACATCTAGATATTTCATATCGGCCCCCAGCATCGCTAACTCTACGTAGATCCGGCTGGCTTCTTGGATGGCATCTTTAATTACATTGATAGCAGAGATTTGCGAACCGATGTGGAAATGCATTAACTGCAAGGAATCCAGCAAGTCAGCTTCGCGTAATTGGTCAACAGCTTCGATAACTTCTGGCATTGTCAGACCAAATTTAGCGCGATCGCCGCTAGAAGTTCCCCAACGTCCCATACCTTGGGTACTGAGTTTAGCCCGAACACCTAAGATGGGTTTAATACCCAACTGGCGGTTAGCAGCAATTACCAGATCGACCTCTTCGATCTGTTCAATGACAATAATTGGTGTTTGCCCTAGCCTTTGGGCTAACATTGCCGTTTCGATGTATTCTCGGTCTTTATAGCCGTTGCAAATTAATAATGCTCCCGGTGTATCGAGTAAAGCTAAAGCAATCATTAATTCTGGCTTGGAACCAGCTTCTAAACCAAATTGGTGGGGTTTGCCAAACTTGACTAAATCTTCAATCAAGTGTCGCTGCTGATTGCACTTGACAGGAAACACACCGCGATAGACACCAGGGTAGTTGTAGCGGGCGATCGCTTTGGCAAAACAAGCGTTTAACCGCTCAATTCGGTCTTCCAAGATATCGGAAAAGCGAATTAACATGGGTAGCCCCAAATTCCGCTGCTTCAGGGCATTGACTAATTCAAACAAGTCAAGAGAACCGCCGCGATCGCCCTTGGGGGAAACGGTGACGTGACCCGCAGCACTAATGGAAAAATAAGGCTGTCCCCAACCTTCGATGCGATAAAGGGCTTCGCTGTCCTCAATTTTCCAGGAGCGAGGCGAATCTTCTGTGGTAGTACTAGGTGGTAAAAGCTTTTTTTGTTTATAGTTTTTCACTTCTGATTTATGCCCATTGGACGGCAGCTTGACTACCTCTTCAGATGTAGTAGTTGATTCAACACCCATTTCTTCCTGACCTCTGTTTTCACCCACGAATTTTCAATTTAGCGCATTCATCTTTGAACGCATATGCACCCAAAGATAATTTCTGAGATAAACTCTGATTGGTCAAGGGTAATGTGTCATTAATTATGAGTGATTAAGCTTTGGTTAAGTATGCCAAATCTTGCCACTACTGGACAAAGAACAACTAATAACTGACACTAAACACTGGACAATTAATCGTAAAAAATTTATTAAGTTTTGGGAGCATAGCTTTGGAACGCACATTCTTAGCAATTAAGCCTGATGGCGTACAACGCGGACTGGTGAGTGAAATTATCGGTCGCTTTGAAAAAAAAGGTTTTACCCTAGTTGGTTTGAAGCTTTTAAAACCCAGCCGGGAATTAGCTGAACAGCACTATGATGTCCACCGGGAAAGACCATTTTTTGCAGGATTGGTAGAATTTATTACCTCTGGCCCTGTGGTAGCGATGGTATGGGAAGGTGATGGCGTTATTGCCTCTGCAAGAAAGCTAATTGGTGCGACTAACCCCTTAAACGCTGAACCAGGTACAATTAGAGGCGATTTGGGTATTAACATTGGTCGTAACATCATCCACGGTTCTGATGCTCCTGAAACAGCGCAACAAGAAGTAGCTCTGTGGTTTAAGGATGAAGAATTGGTAACTTGGCAACCAGAATTAACTCCTTGGTTGCACGAGTAATGAGTTAGGAACTGGGGATTGGGAAAAAGCAAGGGAGCAGGGAGCAGGGAGCAGGGAGCAGGGAGCAGGGAGCAGGGGAGCAGGAAGCAGGGAGCAGGGGAGAAAACTTCCCCGATGCCCCATGCCCCATGCCCAATGCCCAATGCCCCATTCCCGTTTTCTTATTTCGTTACTTCGCTCTTTTCAGTTATCTCCTGGGGCACTTCAATGAGAGTGCGCTTAGAAAATCCCCAGGCCAGGATCAGAGCGATCGCAGTAATCATTAACCATTCTGGTGGAACAAAACTATCGTTTACAACCCTCAACAACAGACGTAAACCTACCAATGCCACAGTAATATAGCCTGCGTCCTCTAAGTTCTCAAATTCGTCTAACCACCGGATAAACAATCCTGCCATGAATCGTAGAGTGATGATCCCAATTGTTGCACCCGTTAGAACTAACCACTTTTCTTGAGAAACAGCGATCGCAGTTGTCACACTATCCAAAGAAAATGCTAAATCTGTAAATGCAATCACAGGTATCGCTTGCAACAAAGAGCTAAACCTGGGGCCGTGGTGGTGATCATCATCAGCTTCTTGGGAGGTAAAGTGTTGAAATACCAGCCACAGCAAGTAGGCAGCACCCAATAGTTCAAATTGCCAGAAGTTTTGCACCCAAGTGGCAGTGAGAATTAGGGTAATTCGCAGCACATAAGCAACGATTAAACCAAAGTTGAGGGCCCGCCGCTCAAGTTCTTTATCTTCTAATCCTTGGGCGATCGCAGCGAGGGCGATCGCATTGTCAGCAGACAGCACCGCCTCTAAAAACACCAGGATAAGCAGGACTATAGGAGCTTCTACGCTGAAGTGAAAGTTAAGATAATCAAAAATTTTGTCTAGCATTCCAGGTATCTCAAGCAGGGAAACTTAAAAATTAGCAGTAACAGCAAATTTCATCATAAAAAGCGCAACAAATTGCTACTTTTATCCAGCTTAACGTGGCTGTAGTGCATTCTGAAAATGCTTGCATCTAGCTTGCATCTATAGAATTGCAGGGCAAGTAGGGTGTGTAGAGTATAACGCAACCCACCAAAAGTTTGAATATTGTCTCAAAAAGAGAGTTTAGACACTATGTTAGGGGGATTATTGGGTGAAAGTGAGAGAAAAAACTTATTCCGGCTGGCAAAGAATGCTGTAGGGGTAACTTACCACCGATTACACCACTTTTTAACCCAAGCATCTTGCAAGCTGCGATCGCAATTAAACGAGTCTGTTGAAATTTCATTGACTCCCTATAAGAGGATGTCTGAGAAGTATTAAATATTTCGTTTGATCCCCCCTAGCCCCCCTTGGAAAGGGGGGAAATATATCAAAGTCCCCCTTTCCAAGGGGGATTTAGGGGGATCTATAAGTCTCAAATACAACATCAAAAAGTTTTCAAACATCCTATAAGGAACAGATAAGGTCAAACAATTTTGGATGCGTGGATTTTAGATTTATTATCACGTTTAAATTCGCTTTCTACCCTAAAGAGCGGGAACCATTTTCAAGGGAACGGGAACGCTATGGTAACAGACCCGCTCAGATTTGAAATTTTGATCCTTCAATCCAAAATTTCAAATCTAAAATCTAAAATTCGGTGAGAAGATGAACTGATTCGAGTAAGGCGTTTTAAGTCCATACAACTCTTATGAAGATACATCTAAACCATAGTTCTGATAAAGAGTTTTAATTTTATTTTGAATGAGTGCTTGCACATCTTCTGGCGATACAATCACACAATCTGGTGCATATTGCATCACTTCCCGAATAAACCAAAAGGTACTAAAGACACGCCTGACAACTCGCTTCACACGTTGTGTGTCTGGTAGCCATTCATTTATTTGATCTTCCGCTTTGGCTTGATAAGCAAAGCCTAAATTACCCAGTAGATGCATTTCTACATCTATCTGTGCCAAGCCAGTACGCCACTCGCCAGCAACAGGTAAAACAGCAGCCTCTTGAATACGGTCTAAACGCAAACTCCAATTATGACGTAATTCTTCCACATCAGAGTTTCCCTCTGTCTCTTCGCACCAGCAATCAAGATATTGCCGCTTTTCGTGGGGCGTAATTTTGGCATAGCGAACGGTAAAATTAAACACACGCTCTGCTGCATCTTGATAGGAAAGCTGAAAGGGCTGTTCGCGCAAGATATAGCGGTCTATTTCTAAGCGCCAAGGCGGGGGTAAATTCTCTAAGAAACGTTCGATTTCGCCCCGCAACGGTAATGATAGTTCGCTGCGTTCGAGAAGTAAGTTTGCAATAATTTGCGCTTGTTCAATCTGCCCGATATCTGTCAACGCATTGATACATCTATGTAACGCCCTGATGCGGGTTTCTGACCAGTTGTTGTTTTTACCGATGAGTAACTTACGTTGAGCGATCGCTTTAATTAACTTAGAGATGTTAGGCTCCTCTCCCCACATCATACCGAATTCACGAGCGATCGCTTCTAGCTCGGCTTTGTCGCGTTCTGATATCGACAGCGTAATAGATTGACCTTTTCGACTCATATTTTATACGGACACTTTTATACGGATAAATCTTGGCAACTTCTATTTTGCATGGCATTATAGGGAATAACAACGAGTTACGGACAGTTTTTAAGTACAGTGAAAAACTCGCACCATTGGTGCGAGAAATAGGCTGGAGATGTTTTATACCCATCTAAAAAACTGCAACCAATGGTTGCAGAAATTTATAAGTGGTATTTCTTAGCACATATATAAAAACTGCCGCCATTGGTGGCAGAAATTGATTAGATTTACTAAGTCTGTCATTCTTTTTGCATAAAATTTCCGATAAACCAAGCATTCACAAGGAATTATCAAGGATATGTCTGAAAATTACAGCATAAATCTCAAACCTGTTTATTCTCAAACCGTCCCTACACCTGACGGGGTGAAATTACCTAAAGATTGGTCGCTTTCTTGGCATCAAGCAGAAACTTATCAAGCATTACAAGACCCAAATATTGATGTTGTCTTCAATAGAGCGATGACAGGCGATGGTAAAAGCTTGGCAGCTTATTTGTCAGCAATGACAAATCGCACGTACACTTTAGCAATGTATCCGACAAATGAACTCGCACGAGATCAAGAAAAACAGGTTCAAGGATACAAAGATGAATTTAAACCCAAGTACGAACCTCAAATTAATCGCTTAAATGCGGCTATTTTGGAAAAATATATAGCTACTGGTAAGCTGTTTTCCAAACGAGATGGGATAGAAGATTTTTCTACTAACTATGAAATCCTGCTGACGAACCCTGATATTTTCCATTACATCCATAATTTTTACTACTTGAGAGGAAAAATAGATAATCCTGACAGGTTATTCAGACGTATAGATGAAAATTATAAATTATTTATCTATGATGAGTTTCATATTTTTTCATCTCCGCAAGTAGCTAGTGTTATTAATACAATACTTTTAATAAAACACACTGGCGATACTCATAAAAAATTTCTCTTCCTTTCTGCTACACCTAACGAATTGTTAAAGACTTTTCTAGAAAAGGCTCAACTTAGATATAAAGAAATTGCTCCAGATGCTGTTGGAGCTTACAAATTCTCATCAGATGATTCAAGCAATGGGTGGCGGCAGATTAGTCAACCTATTAACTTATGCTTTGCTCAAGGAATAGAGCCTAATCTTAGTTCTAGCTATAAATGGATAGAAGAAAATGCTGAAACGGTGATTTTAAAATTTTTTCAAGACTATCCTAACAGCAAAGGTGCAATTATTTTAAATTCCATCGCAGCAGTTAAAAAGCTAATAGATAAGTTAAAACCTATTTTTGAACCGCGATGGAAGGTTAGAGAAAATACTGGTTTAACAGGAGAAACCGAAAAATCTCAATCAGTTACCGAAGCAGATTTACTTTTGGGTACTTCTACAATTGATGTCGGCGTGGACTTTCGGATTAATTTCTTAGTTTTTGAAGCTGCTGATGCGGGAAACTTTATTCAACGATTTGGTAGGCTTGGTAGACATGAAGGTTTTGAAGCTTATCAAGCTTATGCTTTAATACCTAACTTTCTTGTTGCAAGGCTATTTACAGATAAATCCCATGCTTTAGAAGATGGTGAAACTTCTGACCGCATTAGTTTTAAAAATGCCATTGATAAATTTTGGACATTTAAAAATCAGTTTGAGCGATATCCTCAGCAATGGGGTGGTATACAGTCAGCTTATATCTATTCAAAGCTGCAAGGAAACTATCATATCAAAGAGAAATATCCAGAGGTAGCTAAGAAATTTGGCATTAGTGTTCAAAATGCTTTGGGAATTAGCATTAAACAGATGAATGCACAGTTTTATCGCTGTCAAAGTGAAGGAAAGACAAAAATTATTGATGAGGCTAGGAGTTTTCGGGGAAGTAGCCAGTTAGATTGTGCAATTTATGACTTAACTAATCCAGATGAGCCAGAAGCAGAAAGATTTAAAATGTATAATCTTCCTGGCATTCTCAATAACTTTATTTTCGAGTTATGGGATAAAAATAGCTTTATGGAAAAAGCCGAGAAAGCTGGAGTAATTACTACTCGCTTTGATAAAGCTTTGTGTTATTTAAAGTTTAAAGGCTATCGGGATGTGCGGGAAGATTGGCACTTCTATTATCCAGGGAATTTGAGAGAATTAGCTAAATCTGGTAAGGTGCAAGTTCTACCAGATAAACAACACGAACTACAAGGTTTAGAGATTTCGCAACGACACGGTTACGGTATCAACCAAATTAGTGATGCTGTGAGTAGACGTAAACTAGTGTGCTTCATTTCAGACCGCGATCGCAACTTTTTACGCGCCACTCTCGGATTACCTATGCACTTTCAAGCTTACCCCCTCACGAATGAGCCAGAGGATAGAAGCCCTCAGTACACCATTACTTTTGGACAAGATGCGCTGTTGTTGGAAACCTTAACTTGGCATTGGAAGCCAAAGGATGATGAAGGATGGATATGTTAGAACTAAAGGCTATTAGAGGTGAAGCTACATGACTAACAATGATTTGCTTTCTCGAATTTCCATCGACCCGAATATTTGTTTCGGTAAACCTTGCATTCGCGGACACCGTATTTGGGTTTCTCTAATTCTCGACCTTTTAGCAGCAGAAGAAACAATAGAGACCATTTTAGAAGAATATCCTAGCTTAGAAAAAGAAGACATTCTTGCTTGTATCGCTTATGGTGCTGAGATGACAAGGGATTGTTTTGTTGAAATCCCTTTAGGAACTCACAAGGAAACAAAAAAGTGAATATCAAACTAGATGAAAATCTTGGTAGCCTGCGGGTGGCTACATGGTTGCGTTTAGCAGGGCATGATGTTGCAACAGTTAGAGAACAAGGTCTTACTTCTACTCCAGATGAAGAATTAATTGTTATTTGTCACCAAGAAGGCAGGATATTAGTTACTTCAGATAGAGGATTTGGTAATCGTCTGAAATATAATCCTTCAGACTATTCAGGAATAATCATACTACGTTTACCTGGTCGTTCTAAATTTGCTGATTGGCGTGAAGCTATTGAGACATTAATTGCTGGTTTAGAAGCCGCAGATGTGGCGGGAAAGTTGTGGATAATTAGCAACGGTAATATTCAAGAATATCAACCAATTGAGCTAAAGGATAAAAATTAATGGATGAATTTGATGATAATCTTCCCGATGAAGTACCAGATTTTGATTCAGTAAAAGATGAAGATGATGAATCGCCTGTTAAACGCGAACTTCTCACTATTCGGTTATTTAAAGAAGCTGTAAAAAAGGCAAAAGGAAATGAAGGCGAGCGCATCATAGAAAAATTTGCAGATTATGTCTTACCTAATTTAATTCGACAGCTAGCAGGTGCAACTGCTAAGGGTGGTAAATTCTTTGAAGTAACTGTAGAAATTATAAATACAAAACGCGCAGCAGCAGGTAAAAAACCACTTCGTAGAGACAACGCTGGCGACCAATCTATACTTGCTCACTTACTTAATGGTCTATTTCCCAGCTATCGAATTTTGAGGAAGTTACAAGCAGAAGGAATAGGCACAAATCCAGTTAAGCGTAATTGTGAAGATTTGCAATCGTCTGTATTTATTGTTTCCTATTTGTTGCATGACTATGAAAAATTCCCTGACTATCGAGATTGGTTAGAACAGAATTTTATCATTCGCAATTGGGAAGAAGAACCACCAAAAAAAGAAGATGCTCCGAATTTGGGACGTGAATACATTACCAAAAAGATTTTAGATTTTGGCTTATACCACTTACTAGGCGAACAATGGGAAGAACTTATCGATGACATTATTGAAATTAGCAGCAATGCAGGAGTTAAAAATGATTCGGATTTAGGTTTGATTACTCGTGGCTTAAAACCTTTAGATGATGAAAGACTAGATAGCAGAATTAGACAGGTTTTGATTGACTTAGTTTCACTATCTGATTTATTTGCTTCAGTCATTAAACATCCGAGAGATGTAGAAAATAGTCGTTTACCTACATTGCTTGCAAGATTAAGCAATCATCAATTACAACTTACCTATCATTCCCTTGCAGAAAATCGTGGAATTCTCACAAATATTTTCAATAATGCTTTAATTGCAGCACATCCTGAAGAGTTTTATACACCATTACTTTATCTACCTGATGGCGTTGTCTATTTAGCTACTGTTGATGCTCCTCCGATTACAACTGATGGAATTCCTGAACAAGTTATTACCAAAATAAAGTACTTATGTGCCGAGAAACTGAAGGAAAGACAGACAGGTTTTAATCGTGATGGTAAGGGTTTTAAATTTGCAGATTATTACTGGTTATTTTTTGATGTAGTTGAATTAATGGAAGTTAGCATTAATGCTGCTTCTCGGCTACTTCCAGACACAAAACCTGCTTCTGCTGGTAAGCGAGGCGAAAGCTTGCTGAATTATCAAGCACAAGGCGAACTATCAGCACACTTAAATTTACAAATTTCTAATGAAATTCGCATTGATCGATTAGCGGAGTTTGGTGATATCCTATGTCGGGGGATTTGGGGTAGTTGGTGCGAAAAAGTTAATGATTGGCAGAAACAACTGCTAAAAAATCAGAGAAAAAGTATTCCTGATTTAGATTTGACACAAAAGCTAGCTGAATATTTGGAATTATCAGCAGAAATTCCAGCCGTCAGAGAAATTCAATCTTTGAAAAAAACAGGTGGTGTACCTCTTGATTGGTATTACCTAGCAGCGCAATACTTTCGCAATCATTCAGGATTAAGCTTTGCTCAAATTCTGGAAGTTATGAAAGGGATGGTAAATCATGTTGCTGCTTTTATTAGACCAATTTTAGCAGAGTTTCAGGATATACCCGATGGCTGGGATGACTTAAAAACTTATGTCAGCCAAGTTATTTCTTTACCAACAGGCGCAGTTATAGAACCAAAACCGGACTCATTTTTAGTTGAACTTAAACGCTATAATGCTGCCAAAATAACGGGTAGAGGACGAGAAAATGTTTGTGCAATTTCTAGTTCTTCATATACTGTGACTGAACAGATGGAATCAGCAACTTTATTTGCTCCTCAAGTCTACAGTAATCGTCAGATTTTATTTAATGCTCAAGCTGCTAAACGGCAAATTTGCTCAATTTGGTCAATTGAAATTATGTTGAGACAAATTTTGATGAACCAAACAAATGCTGTAGGAGCAGATTTTGAAGGTCGTAAATATCGCTATCTCTACCTTTACCCAACTTACTTTTTTACCCCAGAAACCAATAAATTTTTGCAAAAGGCTTATGAGCAATTTTCCCGAACTCGGTTTGATGCCGAAATGCGTAAGCATTTTATCGCAGAAAATAAAGTTGCAAAGTTTCAAATTGATGATTATCAAAAAATTGATTCTCTCTTGATTAAAGAAAATCTAAAGCCAGAAGATGACCGGACTTTTAAAATTAGCTTTCCAGAACATGAAACTCTGACATTTTTCTTTTTAGGTTTACCGCCTGGAAGAGACGCTACAGATACAGAATCATGGGTAACACCAGCTTGGTTAGCATTAGCGTTACCGCTTGTTCTCGATGTGAAAGTCGTAGCATCAGAATCACCTGTACCACCTTTCATTAGTGGTGCTGACTTTGAACAAACAGTTTTAATTGATGGAGAACATCAAGCGATTCGTTCTTTGATTCAAAAAGATAAATATCGTTTAGATAGCATTCTACCTCGTAGTTCAGAAACGCGTGAATTTTCTCCCCTAAATGCTCTCACTGCTGCTTACTCTATTCACTTGGAAGTTAACCGTAAAAAGGATGGCGATCCAGATTGGGGAAAACTAGCAGATTTAGCACGAGATTTAGAAACCAGTCCTCTCTATGTCTTCCACTACCTTAACAAATGGTTGCGAAAGCAAGACAAAATTGATTATGTACCTATGGCGAAAGTCCGCCTATACTTGGATTTTTATCACTATTTTGAACCAGAAGGAAAAGCTGTGAATCAACTGCGTAAGTTAACAGAACTCTACCGTCGTTTTTATCGTTCTAAAAGTCAATATGCCAAAGCTAATGCAATTCTCAAACCAATTGATGAGGCTGCTGATGTAATTTTGAAAATTGATAAATCTATGGCTAGTGACACTGATTCTTTAATAGATGTGGTAGCGGCTCGTCTAGCCAAGCTGATGAACAATGTGCGGCGGAAAGCTGCTGAAGGAAAACCAACATTAACTCTAGTTGATGGGAAGTGGAAACCTGCCTTAACTTCAGAAGAAGAACGTCAAGCAGTTTATGAGTTTTCTAAGTATTTTGTAAAGGAAATCTTTGAGGGAAGTTTTAAAAGCGATCGCGCACGTTTAGCAGGTACTCAACTCAATTTAATTAGAGATACTTGTGAATACCTTTATCGCCTAGCAGATGATGAAGAACGTAAAGCACGTCCACAAGATGAACCTGATGATATTCCTGAATTAGAACTTGAAGTATCAGTCTAATTTATTCTTTTTTTTCAACTAACTAAATCGGAGCAATCAAATCATGAAATTCTTGAAAACACTCGATTCTAAATTTTTCCACGATGTAATCCCTGCTAAACCAATGGGAAAATATGTTCATTTTATTACTATTCGTGTTACAGAATCTTACCCTTTATTCCAGACGGATGGTGAACTTAATAAAGCCAGAGTGCGTGCTGGAATTGAAAATAAAGAACCTATTAGTCGCTTGGCAATGTTTAAGCGCAAGCAGTCTACACCAGAACGTTTAACGGGTAGAGAATTACTACGTAACTACAAAATTGGTGATGCTGAAAAATGCGACTACAATGTAGATTTCAGCAAAACTACTCCTGATTGTATTCTCTACGGTTTTGCTATTGGTGATTCCGGTTCTGAAAAGTCGAAAGTAGTTGTAGACACAGCGTACTCTATTACACCCTTTGATGATTCTCACCTTAACTTTACCCTCAATGCACCTTTTGAGAATGGGACGATGAGCCGTCAAGGGGAAGTAACCAGCCGTATTAATAGTCAAGACCATATCTTACCTCAAGTCTTTTTCCCCAGTATTGTCACGCTGAAAGATCCCACTGAAGCTGGATTTCTCTACGTTTTCAATAATATTCTCAGAACACGCCATTACGGAGCGCAGACTACCCGCACTGGTAGAGTGCGTAATGAGTTAGTTGGAGTCATTTTTGCTGATGGTGAGATTGTTAGTAATCTTCTCTGGACTCAAAAGATATATGACGTAATGAGCAATGCAACTCCAAAGCAAATTAATCCTCCTGATCCGCTCAATGAAGATGAGGTTTTAGAGGCTGCTACACAAGCAATTACTACTCTAATGTCTCAAGAGTATATTTCTCATACTGATTTCGTTGGTGCATCCTTCACACAACTTTTGAGTGAAGTCAAGTCTATCACCAGTGATGAAACTCGATTGCAAAAAATGTTGACTCAAGCAAATGCTGAATCATCTATTTATGCTCAAACATGGGTTCTTAAATCAGGTAAGAAAGACCCTAAGAAAGATACCAAGAATAATAAGAAAGCTGTTGCTGCAACGGAGTAAGCGATATGGTGTTTATTTACCGTTGTCAATTAGAACTACATGACAGTCTTTATTACGCAACTCGTGAAATCGGGCGATTGTATGAAACAGAAGCCCTAATTCACAATTATGCTCTCTGTTATGCACTTGGTTTAGTTGATAGCCAAATCTACTCTACTACCGTTGCTGAAGAACATTCTTATCGCTATTTTTGCCCCGAACAAGTGCCAAAATATGAGGAGCATCTAACACCACTCAATCAACAGGGAATTTATGTAACTCCGGCGCGATCGCTCAATCATTCTGCCATACTCAACACCTGGAAGTATGCTAATAACAACTACCACGTTGAAATGGAGAAAACGCAAAAGAATATTCCTAGCTTTGGTAGGGCAAAAGAAATTGCACCGGAAAGCCAATTTGAGTTTTTTATAATTTCTCGCAAGCAACTTAAGCCACCAAAATGGATTCGCTTGGGTAAATGGATGAGTAAAGCTGAACTTACTACTCAAGAAGTTAACAACATTGCATTAAAAACAGGTGACTTCTCCTTTTCTTACCCATTGAATCCTTTGGATGTAATGTTTACCCATCAAGTTGTTAGCTACGATGTGGTAAATATGCCCCCGGTGAGTCTGATTCACAATGTCAGTATTCGCCAAGGACAATATTACGAATTTGATAATCCCAACAAAACCGAAAAATTGCGCTTACCTGCAAAAATGCAGTATCAATTTAAAGCTTAATTTCAAGTGGTGGGCAATGCCCACTACATCTAGCATTTTAAATTATTCATGCCTCACAGCCTCGTCCTTAACCTCATTCCCCAATCTCCCATTTACCCGGAATTCCTCACCGGTAGACACTATCACGCACTATTTCTCACTCTCATCAGTTCTGTTGATTCCAGCTTGGCAGACTATCTGCACTCTTCCAACGTAGACAAAGCCTTCACTCTCTCGCCGTTGCAAATACAACGACAACACAAGCAACATCAGCACACGTTGCAATTGACTCATCAAAAATCTATCGCGGCTGGTACTCCCTGTTGGTGGCGTATTTCCTTACTTGATGACACTTTATTTAGTAAATTAACTCCACTGTGGTTGAATCTTAACCCTGAACACCCTTGGCATTTGGGTTCTGCAAATTTACACATTACGAGTATTCAAGGTACACCCCAATCAACGCAACCTTGGGCTGATGCTTGCACCTACGCACAATTGTACGAGCAAGCATCAGATCGCGATCGCACCTTTAACTTCACCTTTGCAACACCTGTATCCTTCCGTCAAGGCGGATATGATACAGTTCTCCCTATCAAAGAATGTGTATTCAAGAGCCTTCTTAGCCGTTGGAACAAATACAGTGGAATCGAAATCTCCAATATTCCCATTGAATCACTTTATCCAAGTGCTTTTAATATCAATACTGAAGTTGTCAGTAACTACGATAGTAAGTTTATAGGCTGTGTTGGTGGAATTAGTTATCGAATGCTAGGGGATGTTGAACCATTAGCAATCAAGCAAATAAACGCATTAGCTGATTTTGCATTATTTGCAGGGTTGGGGCGTAAAACAACAATGGGTATGGGGATGGCACGTAGAGTATAAATTATAGTTTGCATCCATGAAACTCAATTATGAATGAGACTGATTACATTCCGATTGCTGCTTTAAATCAATATGCTTACTGTCAACATCGCTGCTGGCGAATGTTTTGTGCAGGAGAATTTATTGATAACCAATACACAATTGAAGGTACAACTTTACACGATCGCGTTCATACAACTGGAGACGGAAACCGCGATGAGACTTGGCAAATCAGGGCGATTTGGTTGAAATCCGATACATACAAGCTCATAGGTAAATCTGATTTAATTGAATCAGAGAATGGTCAGTGGTATCCAGTAGAGTACAAGCGAGGACGTAAAGCTGAATGGGACAATGATGAACTGCAAGTCTGCGCTCAAGCATTGTGTTTAGAAGAAATGACAGGTCAAGTAATCAATACTGGTTATATCTACTATGCACATTCACACCAACGCCAGCGTGTAGATATTTCTGAGGAATTACGTCAAAGTGCGATCGCTACCATTGAAGCAGTTCAAACACTAATATTTACGGGTGCAATGCCCAAAGCTATCAAAACAAAACGGTGTGACGGGTGCAGTTTATATTCACACTGTTTACCTCAAGCTACAGAAAAAGTAGAACGCTATCAAGAAGCCAAATAGTTTTTAAGCACATTAAATAGTTGTGGATGTAACTATGGGAACAGTATATGTTACTCAAGAAGATGCTTTTGTTGGCAAAGTTGATGAGCGTCTTCATGTCAAATTTGATAAAAAGACAATTTTAGATGTTCCACTAATTAAAGTAGATGGTGTTGTAATATTAGGACGTGCAACTATTTCACCTGCTGCTATTTCTGAATTGCTAGAGCGGCACATACCTTTAAGCTTTCTGACAGAGAACGGTCGTTACTTAGGGACTTTACAACCAGAAGTAACTAAAAATATTTTCGTGCGTAAAGCTCAATGGCAAGCAGTAGGTGAGTCAGCCCAAGCAATTCATGTGGTGCAAGGTTTTATTCGGGGAAAGTTAAAAAACTATCGTAATTTCTTGCTCCGTCGTCAACGTGAATGTTCAGATTTAGACTTATCTGCAAACATAACTTGCTTAGAACAAGCACTTGCACCAATAGATACTACTCAAAATATTAGTTCACTTCGCGGCTTAGAAGGTGCTGGTAGCGCTGCTTACTTTGGCTGCTTTAATCAACTTATTCTAGCTAAAGAATTTACTTTTAGTAAGCGTGTTCGTCGTCCACCAACTGATAGAGTTAATTCTTTACTCAGCTTTGGCTATTCATTATTGCGACATGACATTCAAGGCGCAGTTAACATTGCTGGTTTTGATCCATATTTAGGATATTTACACTGCGAGCGATATGGTAGACCTTCTTTAGCATTGGATTTAATGGAAGAATTTCGCCCTTTAATAGTAGATGCAGTAGTATTGTCGGCAATCAATAAACAATCATTAACAACAGCAGACTTTCTTACCGAACCCCTCAGTGGAGCCGTTTCACTTACCTCAGAAGGGCGAAAAACATTTTTAAAAATATATGCACAAAAAAAACAATCTGAATTTAAGCATCCAGTACTAGGACGCAAATGCACTTACCAAGAAGCGTTTGAGTTACAAGCTCGGTTACTAGGTAAATATTTAATGGCTGAGATAGACAAATATCCCCCGCTGATTTTGAAATAAAATGTTGGAGGTCAAAAGTAGTAATGAATTTAGTTATATCCTACGACATCAGCGAAGATAAACGCCGTACCAAAATCCACAATATTCTCAAATCTTATGGTCAGTGGATGCAATATAGCGTGTTTGAGTGTCAGCTTACGGATACTCAATATGCTAAATTGCGCTCTCGCTTAAACAAGTTGATTAAATCTGACGCTGATACTATCCACTTTTATCCTATGTGTGCTTGTTGTTTTGGTAAAGTTGAACGTATCGGTGGTGAACCACTACGCGATGATACTATTTTCTTTGCTGAATACGCGGATGGGTAGGTGTTAGTCAAACAGGTTAGAAAAAAATGGCTCAATCCTTTTCAGCATAAGGTTTATAGTAAATTTTCTTCAATCTATTACCCGCGCTCCTTATCTGGAAAGGGTTTCAGCTATTTTCATCTGTTTCAACTCATACCACTTGTGCTATTATTACCCCATCTGCGCTTTAGAACCTTGAAAACCAAATACAGGTTAACTTTCAACCTACTGCCGTTGAAATTTCACTTACTCCCTATTAGGGATTGAAACACTAGCGCTATTTTCAAATTCGCTCATCTTGAAGTTGAAATTTCACTTACTCCCTATTAGGGATTGAAACTTTAATCGCATTGGCAAGCCCGTTAATAGTTTTTATTGTTGAAATTTCACTTACTCCCTATTAGGGATTGAAACAGAGTAAAAATATATCTTATATAAGATATAGCTGTTGAAATTTCACTTACTCCCTATTAGGGATTGAAACGGGAACAGTGGCGTTAAACTCTTCCATATCACGTTGAAATTTCACTTACTCCCTATTAGGGATTGAAACCTTAGCTGGGAGTTACAACCTCCTACAGATAAAGGGTTGAAATTTCACTTACTCCCTATTAGGGATTGAAACACTTGTAGCTGTTCCAGGGAATAAGCAATCACGGTTGAAATTTCACTTACTCCCTATTAGGGATTGAAACAACTCTGTGCGATCGCAGTTGGCACTAGTCAGAGGTTGAAATTTCACTTACTCCCTATTAGGGATTGAAACACACCGCAGACATTGGCAGAATTTGACCGTATGATACTCAACGTTGAAATTTCACTTACTCCCTATTAGGGATTGAAACTTGTGGCAATTCTCCTAAATGGCAAAAGCTACCTGTTGAAATTTCACTTACTCCCTATTAGGGATTGAAACTAGAGGAAGATATGGTCGCAAATCTTGCTGGGGTTGAAATTTCACTTACTCCCTATTAGGGATTGAAACACAATAGTGTTGTGACTTGGGAGAACCGTGCGAGGAGCCGTGTTGAAATTTCACTTACTCCCTATTAGGGATTGAAACTGCCTAACGCAATCCATCTACAATGGTGTTTTAGGTTGAAATTTCACTTACTCCCTATTAGGGATTGAAACGAATTTTGAAAAAACCTGAAAACAGCCGTAAGAAGTGGTTGAAATTTCACTTACTCCCTATTAGGGATTGAAACTAGTAACCATTGTAAGGAAACAAACGTATATAAGGAGTTGAAATTTCACTTACTCCCTATTAGGGATTGAAACGTTTCAATCCCTTTTAGAACATCTGATTATGAACCAAGTTGAAATTTCACTTACTCCCTATTAGGGATTGAAACTGAAGGATAACTTCAATACCGTATCCTCTGCTGAAGGTTGAAATTTCACTTACTCCCTATTAGGGATTGAAACTGATAAGGTAGTACCTCAGGATATTACCAAGTTACGCCCGGGTTGAAATTTCACTTACTCCCTATTAGGGATTGAAACTTGATACCAGCCTTAAACACTCGGAGGAACTAGTAACTGCTGTTGAAATTTCACTTACTCCCTATTAGGGATTGAAACACTGATCGGGAAGTGATCGGAAGTGATCGCCGATCGTTGAAATTTCACTTACTCCCTATTAGGGATTGAAACTGCCTTACTCTCAGTACAATCCAAATACTTTTACGGTTGAAATTTCACTTACTCCCTATTAGGGATTGAAACCAATCACTTCCAAACCGGGCCACTCGTTAGGGGCTGCATGTTGAAATTTCACTTACTCCCTATTAGGGATTGAAACTAATTTTTCCATCAGCAATCAGGCTTTGGCAAATTGTTGAAATTTCACTTACTCCCTATTAGGGATTGAAACACACACCAAAGGCTTCTGATAGGTATTAGCCATCGTTGAAATTTCACTTACTCCCTATTAGGGATTGAAACAGTAGTTTTTTTAATCTCATATTAAACTCCTAAAAGTTGAAATTTCACTTACTCCCTATTAGGGATTGAAACTGGAAGGATTATTTATATAGATGCTGCTGAATAGTTGAAATTTCACTTACTCCCTATTAGGGATTGAAACTTGCTGCAAGTATGGCTGTAGTGCTTTTACCTGAAGTTGAAATTTCACTTACTCCCTATTAGGGATTGAAACACTACGGCAATTATAAATGGCAGAAGTTGCCCAAGTTGAAATTTCACTTACTCCCTATTAGGGATTGAAACTATAGAATGCCTACTCACTGTAGCGCTTCTACCAAAAAAGTTGAAATTTCACTTACTCCCTATTAGGGATTGAAACGGACACTATCCTTAATTGGATCAACAATATTAGGGTTGAAATTTCACTTACTCCCTATTAGGGATTGAAACATTGAATATTTCAGCCAAAGCATCAGTAAAAACTTTCGTTGAAATTTCACTTACTCCCTATTAGGGATTGAAACTTTATAACGTCACAACTCAGTCATAATTCCCAATCGTTGAAATTTCACTTACTCCCTATTAGGGATTGAAACAGCTTTTTTGAATTGCCCCCCACTGTGGCCAAGCACTGAAATTTCACTTACTCCCTATTAGGGATTGAAACCCATTACACCCAACACCTGTAATTAGTTACAGAGTGCAGATTTTTTTATGAATACTTAAAAGGGGAAGGGGCGGTTACCGTCGGCCCCCTTCCCCCTTCATAATGATTATTATTATTGTTTAAATGTCGGCTTATGATTTTTGTTGAGTAGTTTATTCCTTGGAAGTCCCTAAATATTTCGCTCTTCATTGCTTGCTGTGATTGGGTGTAAACAGGCTTACCTTGCAATTTCTGCCCAGCTTAACGAAAATCAAAACACAAGCTAGCGAATCTCTGCTCAAAATAGTGTTCAGTAAGAATACGAATTGCAGCTATAACTATGTCCCAACCAACTATAGAATCAATCTTGCAAGAGAAGCGCCTGTTTCATCCCCCTACAGAATTCTCTCAAAACGCCCAAATTAAAAGTCTCGAAGATTATCAACGTCTCTACGACAAAGCCAAAGCTGATCCACAAAAATTCTGGGCGGAATTAGCCGAAACTGAGTTGCACTGGTTCCAAAAATGGGACACGGTGCTAGACTGGCAACCACCTTTTGCAAAATGGTTTGTCGGCGGTAAGATTAATATTTCTTACAACTGTCTTGACAGACACCTCACTACTTGGCGCAAAAATAAAGCGGCACTAATTTGGGAAGGTGAACCAGGAGATTCGCGTACCCTCACTTATGCCCAACTGCATCGGGAAGTTTGTCAGTTTGCCAATGCACTAAAACAACTGGGAATACAAAAGGGCGATCGCGTCGGTATTTATATGCCGATGATTCCCGAAGCGGCGATCGCAATGTTAGCCTGTGCAAGAATTGGCGCACCCCACAGTGTGGTGTTTGGTGGTTTTAGTGCGGAAGCTTTGCGCGATCGCCTAATTGATGCGGAAGCAAAATTGGTAATTACTGCTGATGGTGGTTGGCGTAAAGATGCGATCGTCCCTCTCAAGGAACAAGTAGACAAAGCCTTAGCCAATGGCGCTGTCCCCAACGTTAAAAATGTATTGGTGGTGCAACGCACAGGGCAAACAACTCACATGGAACCAGAACGTGACCACTGGTGGCATGATTTACAAAAAGGTGTGTCAGCCGATTGTCCTGCGGAATCAATAGATAGTGAGGATTTGCTGTTTATCCTCTACACTTCTGGCAGCACTGGCAAACCAAAGGGTGTTGTGCATACCACTGCTGGGTATAACTTATACACCCACATGACCACCAAATGGGTCTTCGATTTACAAGATACAGATGTATATTGGTGTACTGCTGATGTCGGTTGGATTACAGGTCACAGCTACATTGTTTACGGCCCACTTTCCAACGGTGCAACAACGCTGATGTACGAAGGTGCGCCTCGTGCTTCTAATCCTGGCTGTTTCTGGGATGTAATTGAAAAATACGGTGTCAACATTTTTTATACTGCACCTACGGCAATTCGCGCATTTATTAAGATGGGTGATAAACATCCCAATGCACGAAACTTGTCTTCGTTGCGTTTGCTGGGAACCGTAGGCGAACCAATTAACCCGGAAGCGTGGATGTGGTATCACAAAGTAATTGGCGGTGAACGCTGCCCAATTGTTGATACTTGGTGGCAAACAGAAACTGGCGGTATCATGATTACGCCACTACCAGGGGCAATTCCTACCAAACCCGGTTCAGCAACTCTTCCCTTCCCTGGAATCCTCGCAGATATCGTAGATTTGGAAGGGAATACTGTACCCGAAAACGAAGGCGGTTATCTAGCGGTACGCCACCCTTGGCCAGGAATGATGCGGACAGTTTACGGCGATCCCGAACGCTTCCGTCGTACCTACTGGGAACACATACCCCCAAAAGATGGCAACTATACTTATTTTGCCGGTGATGGAGCCAGAAGAGATGAAGACGGCTATTTCTGGGTAATGGGTCGCGTAGATGATGTACTGAATGTATCTGGACACCGCCTTGGTACAATGGAAGTAGAATCAGCCTTGGTGTCTCATCCTGCGGTTGCAGAAGCTGCGGTAGTAGGTAAACCAGATGAACTCAAAGGTGAGGAAGTAGTTGCGTTTGTAACTTTAGAAGGTACTTTTCAGGCCAGTGAAGATTTGAGTAAAGAACTCAAGCAGCACGTTGTTAAGGAAATTGGCGCGATCGCTCGTCCCGGTGAAATTCGCTTTACAGACGCTTTGCCAAAGACGCGATCGGGTAAAATTATGCGGCGATTGCTGCGAAATCTAGCTGCGGGGCAAGAAGTATCTGGTGATACCTCAACTTTAGAAGATCGCAGTGTATTGGATAAGTTGCGGGAAAGTACGTAAACAATTCAAAAGTCAACAGTCCAAAGTCGTAATACTTGGCTTTTGAGCAAGCACCTTTGGAGCAGGTGCAAGGGTTTAAGGATGTAGGAAAGAAAGAGTATAAGGCTATGAGGGGAAGATTTGAATTGCCATTCCTCCTACACTCTATCTCCTTATACCCCTACACCCTTGTTTTTGAATCTTGACTATCCGAAGGAACATTTGACACACCATCACAGGTCAATACTAATTGAGGTGCGTTTGTGAATTTGCCAACGCACCTCAATTTATCATAGGGATCAGAACACTCTTGAGGGATTAAGGGCGATGAAGCTGAACAACCAATATAAATCAGTATTTGTTCAACCTCTTAGCTACATAACACTGAGTATCATAACTTCAATTTTTATATCACCATCAGTTTTAGCAGTGACTGCACAGGGTTCATTACATACCCCTAGACAGTCTGCTGACAAATTCACCCGACAAGAAAGCTTTAACAGCAGAGAGCAAAAACTAGCACAGTTTGAAGACTCAGTTCAACAAGAGCGATCGCAGTTTATTCAACAAGCCAATTCTTTATACAGTCAAGGAGATTTTAAAGGTGCAGAGGAAAGTTTACGTAAATTTATCAAAAGATTTCCAGAAGATGCCTTTGGACATTTTCAACTAGGAAATGTGCTTTTTCGTCAAAACAGATCGGAAGACGCAATTAGTGCTTACAAAGAAGCAATCCGCTTAAAGTCGAAATATGCTCTAGCTTATAATGCTATGGGGATTGTTTACGCCAGTCAAAGCCGTTGGGATGACGCTATGAGCGAATATCGTAAAGCTCTAGAAATTAATCCTAATTATGCCGATGCATTGACTAATTTAGCACTAGCACTGTGGCAAACAAATAAACGGGAAGAAGCGCTAGTTTCTTTAAACAAAGCTTTAAATATCTTTAAAGAGCAAAATAGAGGCGAAAAAGCTTACCAAGTTGAACAGATTTTGCAAAAGATCAAAAATTCCGATAATCCTGGTGTTTCATAAAAACTACGATACTGCGGTTAGCTAGTAATATTTAAAATCATTCTTTTTTGTCAAAAGTTGCTAGCGATCGCCCAAAACGAAAAGACTCTACCGCAGATAAACATATAGAATTTATCGGTATTTATCGGTGTTTATCTGTGGTTCCAAATAATAAACCATAATTTTTACCAGATGTCAGTTATTGAGCATCTTTGTATTTTGGCGTAAATATTAAAATAAAAGTCAGACAAATCACTGGTTAAAGCCTATAACTTCCCTATCGGCATTAACTCTACCTGAGCATACCCAATTACCAGACTCAGATGTAGGAACGCACCGAAGTTGAGCGACAAAAGCGGGAGAGAATTGTAGAGAAGCTGCGTAATCTTTCTCCTGAACAACTTATTTATCAAACATTTTAACCAACACAACCATTTTAATGAGCAACAGCGCCACCTTACGAAGTTTTCACCTAAACGAATCGCAAAGGTATAGATTCATCTTGAGGATTCTACGCCTTTTAAAATGCCTTTTTGCTCATATACTGGCATAACTAGTTTTCTTAATGCAGGCAATTGTCTACCAAAAATAATAGACCCTATGATACAAGCTATGCCATCAATAATTAATGTATTAGGAGCGCCAATATGACTGGCTAAAAAACCACCTAATAAATTACCCACAGGTATCATTCCTAAAAATGACATTGTATACAAGCTCATCAATCTTCCCCGTTTATCTTCGTCAACAATCGTTTGTAAAAATGTATTGCTGGAAGCAATTTGGAGAATTGTTCCTAAGCCAACAAATAACATTAAGAATAAAGACAACGGTAAGTATCGAGAAAAAGAAAAAGCAATCAAACCAACTCCTAAAATTGCTGGAGCTATAGCAATTATTCTGCCAATACCTACTATTGTTCGTCGCGTAGCTAAATAAATACCTCCCGATAATGCTCCCAGCCCTGAAGCGGCCATCAAAAAGCCTAACGATTCTGCACCACCTTTGAGAATCTCTTCGGCAAAAATTGGTACAAGAATAGTGTTTTGCAACCCCATCAGGCTAACTAAAGTTGATAGCAATAAGATGGCTCTAATTGGTGGAAAGCTAAAAGCATAAACGAATCCTTCTTGAACTTGTTGCAGAGGATTTCCACGGCTAACTGTAACTTTCCAAGGTTTAATTTTCATCGCCAATAATGCGGCGATGACAGCAATGTAGCTCAAACCGTCAATTAAAAAACAGTAAGCAGCACCAACACTGGCAATTAGTAAACCTCCGATCGCGGGGCCAATTAATCGCGCACCATTGATCATGGTTGAGTTAATGGCGATCGCATTGGCTAAATCGTCTTTATGTTCTACTAGTTCTGGCACAAATGCTTGTCTTGCTGGCGCATCTAGAGCATTAATAAATCCCTGAAACAAGCTCAAAGCAATGATGTGCCACACCTGAATTATACCAGTCAGTGCTAGCGCCGCCAATGCTAATGACTGAATCATCGCCAAGATTTGCGTACCAATTAAGGTACGATACCGAGAAAAACGATCCACAAATACTCCCCCAAAGGGAGCAAGAAAAAAGCTAGGAATTTGACTGGTAAATCCGACAAGTCCTAGCATAAATGCGGAGTTAGTTAAGTCATAAACCAACCAAATCGTCGCCAGTTGTGTCATCCAACTCCCAATCAGGGAAATACCTTGTCCGGCAAAAAATAAGCGATAGTTTTTTGATCTTAATGCAGGTAGAAGCAGCCACTTTCTTTTATTCATTGGTCATATTAACTGTTACTGGCACCCGATTTACTTAACCTCTACACTAACTTCCGCAGACATCCCAGGTGTAATCCACAAGTCGTATCCTTGAATACTCTTTTGGTTAAAAATTAATTACTTTTATTGAAATGCGTTGTACGATTTTGGTGAAGTTACCCGTGGGGTTATCCGCTAGCAATAAAGCAAATTGAGCGCCGGAAGCTGGCGAAATACTATCAACACGACCCTTAAAACAGAGGTATTGGCTTTTGTATCCGTTGAAAGTATTAATGCCCATAATTGTCAACTCACTTATTTGATAATTTAATTAACAGTCTTTTATTTAAAATGCCTAATATTGAATAACAAATGAATATTTAGCATACGTAATATTATGATGAAACAAAGCTTAACATTACTTCACCCAATTGGATGATTATGACCTTTTCTCAAGACAGGTATTAACCAGAAAATCCCACAACGCTCGTCATCAATGCCCAATGTCAAGACAAATTAGCGATCGCCCGACTTAATAATTCAGAAAATAATTCTCGTTCAGCCTGAGAAATACCAGACATAGCTTCTTCACGCAATTCTACCGCTAGTGGAGGCAAGATTGTTTCTAGTTCCTTGCCGGCATCGGTTAGCCAAATCCGCCAGATGCGGCGATCGTGAGCATCCCGTTCTCGACGTACCAAACCACGTTCTTCCATGCGATCGAGGACACCAGTTAATGTCCCTCCTACCTGTTTGAGTTTATCGCCAATACTGGAAGTTGGTAAACCATCTTCTTGCCACAAACAACACAAAACTAACCAGTGAAAGGGCGTTAATCCAAACGGCTCTAACTTTTCAGTAAACTTACGAGTTAGCAGTTGTGATAGCAATTTGATTCTGTAGCCCACACTGTATGGTGCTAAAACTTGCTGCCACGACTCTAGTACTTCAAAATGATTAAATGTAGAAACCATTTAAGATAATTATTTAGTGTACGTAATATTATTATAACTAAACTGCGTTCTCTTGACAACAGCTAGTATCCATCTTGATTTAGGAAAGGACTTGTATCAACTGGTACTGTTGCAGTGTAGCGATAACACGGTAAGGCTGAGATAAATTAGCCTTCTGTTGTGCAGAGATCCAAGCATAACTTAAAGGTGGTAGATGGGCAATTGTATTTACCTGTTTACCGTGAATAGGAGTGTAGAAATTGAGCAGTATAGAGTTTTTGTCTTCTGGTTGTAGAAAGTAGACTGGATGCGTTTGAAGAATAGAGGCGATCGCAGGCTGTTGGAAAAAAACTCTAAAAGCAGGATTATAATCACTTAACACACCAAGACTACCAGCCATAGCCAAAGTCAGCCAAGCAGGAATTAAATAACTCGCCACCCAGTAATTATTTGTGAGAAACTTTTTACCAAAGTGGTAACGACCAATCCACACCAAAGGCACAATTAACCAACCCAATCCTAAAATCAAGCACAGAATTGCACGCTGGCGAATATAGCCATCATCTGAATTAAAAGCAAATATGCTTACTAGCAAAAGTACAATACCAAGTACACCAAAGGCATAACTAAAGTTTCTAGGAAGATTTTCTCTAGCCTTCCTTAAAAATGAGAATAATATATTGCTTTCCAATCTTGGAAGAGAAGATTGAGAAGAGTTAGTTTGATATATAAATCCTTGCTCATACATTGTACCCAACCAGCCTAAACCCACAGCAGCAAGCATTGCTATAAAGGGATAAAGACAAAGAGCATAGTGAGAAAGACGAGTAGAAAAAAGACTCAGTTCAGCAAACAGTACAACCGGAAAACCAACTAATATCATTTGATAGCGAGCAATTGGGCGATATAAGAGCAAAGCTAACCCTAAAAGCCCGAAGAAGAACCAAGGGAACGATTTTAACGGAATATTCCAAATATAGAATAGGATTCCATTATAGTTGCGGTCTTCGGAACCTAGCTCAATTACAAATCCTAATAGCTGTGCCAAACTTTCATAACCATAACGCAACCAGTTTAACCAAAGCCAAACCAAGGAGGGAATTAAACCTACTAACAACCCTAAATAAAACATTGGGTTGGTAAGATGACGATGACGGCGATGTTCCCAAATTAAATAAGGTAATAAAGCTATCATTGGCAAAAAAATCATAAAGCTTCTTAATAAGAAGCCTAAACCGAAACTCAACCCAGCAATAAAAACCAAAAAATAGCGATGTTTAGGATAGAGTTCAGCTTTTAGTAAAGATAAAATAGCTAAAAGCACCAACATAATCATAGGAATATCTGGTGCGGCTAAACGACTAGATTGCAACCAGAGAAATTCCAAACTCAAAATAAGAGATGCTAACCACGCCACTCTTTTACCCAAAATTATTTTGCCTAGTTCATATATAATGAACAGGCAAAAAATCCCAGCAACCATACTAGGAAATCGGGCACTAATTTCACTAATACCAAACAATTTGTAGGAACTAGCAATTAACCAATAGGGGCCAGGAGTTTTATGATGTGCATCGCCCCAGGGAGCTATCCAGTCACCAGTATCAAATATCAGGCGCGATCGCCAAGCATAATATCCTTCATCGTGCGCCATTAAGCTATTCTGCCCTGAATTGCATAACAATAAAGGCAGTATCCAAAGTAACAGACTGAAATAATCAAATTGCGAAAATAAGCGAATTTGCCGCCACACAGCTTGAAATAATCGTAATTTGTACAACATTAATTAGTACGAATTGAATGTTGTTGGGTTAACTTAATTTTTTTACCATATTGTTTTTAAAATATGTAAGACAACATCCGAAATACTAGATCCAAATAGTAACTAAAACTGACACATTTTTGTCAATATCTCCTCCAAAAGAAATAACTATGATACTTCGACCGAATCAACGCCTGAAGTTAGATGACACAAATGACAAGCTGTTTTACACTGATCCGCGCTTCGTCACTCATGTCGATGAAGGCTTTATTCAACAGCTAACAGATTTGTATCGTCAGCGACTCAAACCGAACACACGCATCTTTGACATGATGAGCAGTTGGGTGTCTCATCTGCCAGCAGAAATGCAGTTTTCCTATGTTGAGGGACACGGACTCAATGCTGAAGAATTAGCCCGTAATTCCCGATTAAATCATTACTTTGTGCAAAATATCAATGATAATCCGCAGTTACCCTTGCAGGATCAAAATTTTGATGCCGTTCTCAACTGCGTTTCTGTACAGTACGTACAGTATCCAGAAGCAGTCTTTAGCGAAATTTACCGCATCCTCAAACCCGGTGGTGTCGCTATTATCAGTTTTTCTAACCGGATGTTTTTTCAAAAAGCGATTCAAGCTTGGCGGGATGCTTCCGAAGAAACTAGGGTGGAATTAGTCAAGAGCTATTTTGCCTCAGTACCAGGATTTACTACTCCAGAGGTCATTGCCCATAAGTCAAACATCCCCAATTTTCTTCAGTGGTTGGGAGCGCCTGGGGGAGATCCATTTTATGCAGTTTTAGCTTACCGCAATCAAGAGTCCTAAATTAAACCTGCTGAGTAACGAGTACCGAATGCTGAACAAAGATTCATGATTCTATTCACTCATCACTCAGCAATTACAATTTAGCAATATTATCAAAACGTAAAGTTTGTGGCTAAAAATTACACAAGCGCTGATAATTGCCTCAAAGCTTAAACATTAGGAGAAGCTAAACATGACTTTCCCCCGTAAGCGTAGGATTTTAGCTGCTGTTTTACTGTCAGTATTGTTACTGACTACAGCCTGTTCTACAAAAGAACCCAATCGTTTTGATCAAGCACAGCAAGAAAGCACCCGCCAAAAAAGTGGTCAAGCAGTTGCCAAAGAAGCAACTCAGGGTAGCAAATTGAACCAATTTTTCCCGGCTGGCGGAGATGGCTATCAGCGCGTCTATACTCAAGAGAAAAAAGGCTTTTCCGAAGCCAACCTGAAAAAAGGTAATAAAGTTGTCGCGCAACTTGCTATTTCTGACACTACGAGTATTCCCAATGCTGCGGCAAAATTCTCCAAAAGCACTAAAAAAGTTGGTGGTTATCCCGCAGTAGCAGTTGGTAATACTCAAACTTCGATTTTAGTGGGTAAGTATCAAGTGAAAGTGATTTCTAAAGACCCAGCTTTTACCACTAAAGAGCGCGAAGCTTGGATCGAAAAATTTAATCTTAATGGTTTGGCTAAACTCAAATAAACTGCACTACCGAGATAAAAATTACAACAGCTTAAGGAGATTAATTTGAGCAAACCGATTTTTGAGTTAGTGGATCAACTACCAACTAGTGGCTTGACTATTTCGCTGTTGAATGCGCTCGATTTTGTCGCTCCTGGACAATGGCAAAATACTGTAGGTTTTGTCAACACTATTAAAACAGTAACTGGCGAAACTGATGAGGAGCTAATTCAGCAAATTGGCGAACGAGCAATTTATCTTTATAACGATAGATCCCAAGGATATCAACGAGCTATGTGGCTCTATCAAACCGTTGATGGTACAGATAAAGCTCTTGGTGCAGCAGCTTTAGCTAACAAAGTAGGTGAAAAAATTCCTTTATTAGGTTTTTTAAACACTGTTACTCCCAAACCTGACAAAGCCCAAACCATTGACTTATCTTTGAAATTAGTTGCTGAGTTGGTGGCCTTCTGTCAAATTAATGGCATTCCAGGAGACAGCATTGGTGATTTCGTTGGCTCTTTAGGTGAGTATAGTGGTGAGTCGCTGATTCGGATGGTGGCGTTAGTTTGCGTTGATGGCTTGATACCCTTGGGGCCTGACTTCATTAGCAAAGCGATATCTGGAATTAGTCAGACAAATCCACAGGAGTTAGAACAAAACTCGACTTTCCAAAACATCCAAGATGTTATTCCCGGCAATAATGCAGGCAGTAAACTTAACTTTATCGGCGAAAGCTTTGATTCGGTTAAAGGTTGGATGAACGGTCTTGTTGCCTCTAATAATCTCACACCACAGAAAGTTACCGGGCACTTGCAAAATTTTGTTGAAATTTCTGATAGCAAATTAGACTATCTGGCGGCGTTCTTAGATGTGGCAACTAATTACTATGAACACACAGGTACACAAACTCTGGCACGTCGTTTAATTGAACGAGCTGTTGCTGAGATTTAAAGTTATAAGTAATTGGTAATGAGTAATGGTTAATGTTTGCAATTAACCATTACTCATTCCAATTATCAAAAATGTAACGGAAGCGTCAACGAATTAAAACATACTTTCTATCCAGAATCTGCTAATAAGCTAGTTATATTTGAGTGCGATATAGAAAGTCTAATCACACACCTATAACATAGTCATTTCTATTTGGGCAAATGCAGATCCGCCGCGATCGCATATAAGTAAGGTTGAAAAATTGTCCAGTCTTCCAATTTATCAAATTTCCCCGTTTCTGAGGCTGGGTCAAAGGCAGAGGAAATTACGTAAAGTGCGCTCCCATCAAAGGCAACATGGCCGATATGCTGCTCCTGCACTCCATTTTGTTGGTTGATTCCTGTAAACCCATAGCGCATTCCTTGCAGTTTACCAATGGTTACTGGTTGCGGAGGATGGGCTGAGAAAACAATCTGGTTGCCATAGCTAGCCTGACGATCCTTCGAGAAGATATTATAGTAATCTGTCACCCAAGACCTAAGTGCCGTCAATAATTGGGTTTGATACTTAGGATTTTGGTAATCGACTTTTGTATTGGGTGGAATACCAGCTGCTAAAAGCTTCTTTTGAAAATCGGGATTTTTTTCTAATGGATAAATCCCAATCTCAACTGTACCTAAGAGTTTTCCTTTGGTAAAAACACATAGTAGAGGCGCATTCCCCTCACAGGGAGCAACTTGCCAACCACTTGGGGCAGTTGTCTTACCCAGAATCTTTTTCCAGATATTTACCTCTGTAGAGTTGGGGCTTTTTGAGGCTTGTACCACTGGAGTTGTCTGCACGGTTTTGGGTTCAGACAAGTGGGGAAGACTATATTTTATTCCCAGTGGAACTAATGCTACTAACGCAGAACCGATGATTAGATGGTAGAGACGCAACATTTTTCCTGAAAACTTAGAACCAGAAATTGCAGAATGATATTATCTGTGACACTTGATGGATACACAAGAAGATACATCTACATCTCTTGAAGTTCCTTCAAAGAAACTTTTATACTGAGTAATATTAGATATTTACATTTTTAGTAGCACTGAAAGCTACAACAGTGCTACTACTAAAATCATTATTCATGGGGGTCTGCTGAGTTATTTGCGACCAAAAATTGTAGTAAGGCAGAGCAATTAAGACGAAGATTCAATGTTTTAGGATTTGTTATTTGTAGCGAGAACGTTGTCTACGACTTTGCTTGTGCCTAGCAATTGCTTTGCGCTTTTCTTTTTCTAAAGGCGTCTCAAAGTGACGCTTCTTACGCATATCTTGGAAAATTCCTGCTTTAGAAACTTCCCGCTTAAATCTTCGCAGAGCTGATTCAATCCCTTCATTCTCCCCCAATACTACTTGTGTCATTCTGATTCCTCCTCATGTGGATGAATAGACAAAATAAAATATTCCAGCAGAGATGAGCCTTTGCCCTGATCTGCTGGAGACTCTAGATTTTAAGTTGTTTTTAATGAAAGCCTTAATAACTACGGCGATTGTTGTTACGGGCATTGTTGCCCCAGTTACCACGAGGGGAAGAACTTCTTTCCTCACGAGGTTTAGCTTTGTTAACTTTCAAATCACGTCCCATCCACTCTGCACCATCTAGTGCTTCAATAGCAGCTGCTTCTTGAGCATCTGTTTCCATTTCTACAAATGCAAAACCTCGTGGACGACCTGTCTCACGGTCGGTTGGTAGTTGAACGCGATTAACTGTTCCATACTCAGCAAAGGCCCTCTTCAGGTCTTCTTCTGTAACCTGATAGGACAAATTTCCAACGTAAATTGACATATTCTGTCTCCGAATTCAGAGAGTGTAGAGAGTTAAATTCGGAGAGACGCTTTTTAGAAACCAAAACGACTAACTCAACCGAAAATAATCTTTATATCCACGATTATAACACAGCATCTGAAAATAAACTCCTACGGAGTTGGATTTAAAAGACATCTATCGTGGGATACCCAGCGAAAGCTGCTATTTACGAAGTTATTCTTGTGTGTACTACATTATCGCACTTTGATTGCATTTTTCAACATTATTTGCTAACAACTATTTTAATTACTTATGAAACGAAATTTGAGTACCTGACATCAAGGAGATATTCATGCAATTAATTTCCCAAACTTTATGCATTAGGCAACTGTGCTAAAATCCTCTCTGCTTCCTTACATAGTACCTCGTGGTATTGACCATTACTAGCTAGCAAACCACCCCACTGATTAATATCATCGGTGTTGTACTGCAATAGAGTGCCATCAAAGTGAGTAAAGTGGCCACCAGCTTCTGTCAAAATTAATTCTGGCGCTGCTATATCCCAGTCTTTAGGGGCAGACTTGCCAGATAAAGAAATATAGATATCTGCCTGTTGCTCAACAATAGCTGCAACTTTGCAACCCACACTACCAATAGCTTTTTGATGACGACAGGGTAAATTTTGCAGAAGGTAATTTAACCTTTGATTGCGGTGAGAACGACTAACTACTAGAGTTAAATCCTCAAGGCGTTTTGTGCCTAGTCCAAACAACAGTTGTAAGGGAGCAGAGCCATTACTTGTTTCTACAAATGTACCTCCGCCTTGTATAGCATAATATAACTTTTCTGCTTCCGGTACTGCTACTACTGCCAGTATTGGGCGTGTCTCTTTAACTAGAGCAATGTGAACTGCGTAGTCCCCAGTTTGATCGATAAAGCCGCGTGTGCCATCTAAAGGATCAATGATCCATACGAACTGAGCATTATCTTTACTCTGTTGCGATTTATAGGTTTCTTCGCTGATATAGGCAAATTCTTTGTCGCCCAAAGCTGCTTGTAGACTATCCAAAATGTATTGGCTGACAGCTATATCTGCAACCGTGACAGGCTCATTTTGTTTATACTGCACTTCAAGGTTAGAGCTTTTGGCAGTCCCGTGATAATAAGACCTTAGTATATCTGCTGCTCCCCATCCCACCTGACGAGCGATCGCTAATATTTCTTGTAAGTCTTTCATTAATTCAGCCTTGTCTAAGTTAAATTTAACTAATCAGCATTGTTTGGGTGAATCCATCCAACGGCGAGTACCAAAAAATTGACAAGCATTAGCGGCGACACAAGCTGCTAATGCCAGCGCGTCGGTAAAACTGTTTTGTAAAATATAATGGCAGAAGGCACCGTGGAAAATATCTCCAGCCCCCAGTGTATCAACTGCTTGAATACGCGGCACATCTACAACGCCATAATTACCGCAACTTAAGTATTCAATTGGCTGTTCTCCGTGGGTAATGGCAATGTGAGCAATCTCAAAAGAACTAAGATAGGCAAACACTTCTGCTGGTGTATGACAGTTGGGGGGATAAAAATTAGCAGAACAAATAGCGTAATCAACAAACGGTAAGAGTTGCTCAAATCCGGTTTTCCAACTGCCACCATCGATCGCAATTGGGATATTCTTAGCTTTAGCGATTTGCGCGATCGCTATGCCAACTGCCATCTGATGCCCATCAATCAGCACTATATCAACATTATGCAAAATCTCTGAGGGAATAGATGAACTACTCGCTTGAATTTTGACAGCATTAATGGAAACTACTGCTCGTTCACCTGTAGATTGGGTAACAATGATCGAAGAGACAGGTACTGCTGCGTTAGTGCTAGGTTCAAGATCTGCGATCGCTACTTTGTAAGTTGCCAAATCTTGGCGAATTAGCTGCGTTATCGGGTGAGAACCTACCACACCCAATACAGTAGCTTGATTCCCTAAATGACTGAAGGTGACAGCAGCATTTGTAGCTGGGCCACCTGCTGCCACAGTATAATCACTTGCTACAATCTTCTGATTATTTTGCGGGGCAGACTCAGCTAAGTAAATCAAATCCAAGGTTACTAAACCTACAAATAAAGCAGACTGGGATTGAGGATTTACCACCATAAGCTATTGTGGATTTATTGGTATACAGGTAACCAGTCAAGACAATTGCCACAATTAAGTTAGACAATTTTAAATTGCTTCATGCAGACTGATCCAAAACCAGGAACACTTTACGTTGTCGGCACACCAATTGGCAATCTGGAAGATATCACCTTTCGGGCAGTACGAATCTTGCAAACTGTGGATTTAATTGCTGCGGAAGACACACGCCACACGGGGAAACTGCTACAACATTTTCAAATTAAAACACCCCAGGTGAGTTACCACGAACACAATCGTAACAGCCGCATTCCCGAATTATTAGAGCATCTAGGTAATGGCAAAGCAATTGCCCTGGTAAGTGATGCTGGAATGCCAGGAATTTCCGATCCGGGATACGAACTCGTGAAAGCCTGTACAGAGGCGGGGATACAAGTAGTTCCAATTCCTGGTGCTAGTGCCGCAATTACAGCTTTGAGTGCATCTGGATTACCAACTAATCAATTTGTCTTTGAAGGCTTTCTCTCAGCAAAAGGACAACAACGACGAGAACATTTAGAATCTCTGCAAACAGAATCCCGCACTATAATTTTCTACGAGTCGCCCCATCGGTTGCGTGACACTTTACAAGACTTAGGAGAAACTCTAGGAAGCGATCGCCAAATTGTACTCGCACGAGAGCTAACAAAATTTTATGAGGAATTTTGGCGGGGGACAATAGCTGCCGCGATCGCCCACTATACCCAGCGTGAACCCCAAGGCGAATATACTTTAGTGGTGGCGGGAACCCCACCCAGTCAACCTCAACTGACAGAAGCAGAACTTAAAGCTGAACTACAACAATTAATCCGTCAGGGAATCTCGCGGTCGCAAGCTAGCCGTCAGTTAGCAAAATTTACTTCACTTCCCCGTCGTCAAATCTATCAACTAGCTCTTTCTCTTGACCTTACTCCTGAGTAAGAATACGTTGCTTTTCTGCCAATGGCGATCGCTTAGTTTCGTTAGGGAACCTTAACACAAATATTCAAGGTTTTTTCTCAGTAAATTCACTGAGAAAAACCCAATAATTAAATAAAGTTAACTTACTATTTTACAGATATTTAATAACTAAAGTCTAATTTTATAGAAATAAGTTTCAGCCACTAAAGAAGTAAAAAATATTAGTAGGTTGTTAATTAAATTAATAGGCTTGATTCTAGTTTTTCTAGGCATTCACTTTTTTGACCAAAACATTATATTTGTAGGTGGTTACTATACAATTTCATAGCGTAGTTTACCTGCCACTGCATCTGTTTTAGCAATTATGGCAGGATTATTTATATTAGTGTTTTTCCGTCGAGAAAATAGTAAACTCAGATAGATTTTATTAACTACTGGTATAGTGCTAGTTTTTCTGAGTGGTGGAGTAATTTTCAGACCAACTAGCTTGTGGAAGTTATTTGTTGTTTTGACAGCATTATTTACTCGATATAAATTATTGCACGAGGGTAGAATCAACTTTCAAAAAAAGTATAAAGAATAGATTTTTATCAATAGTTATCAAAAGCCGAAGTTACATAACTTACTATCATGTAGTATAATCGGAAAAATTTTGGTGTTATTATCGCCCCATCTTCTGAACTCCCACTGAGAGCGCGTTACAGCACTAAAATTAATTTTCACTTAAAAGTAAAATTCACCGCTATGAAGCATATATAATCTGCCTCAACCGTATGAATTGCTTTTTTACTTGTTCTAGACTAGGGGAGTTTTGCTAAGTCTGGGGCTGCTATTACAATGGAAACTGATCGATAATGAGGACACGGCAAGAATGACCCAAGTGGTTTTAGGAGAAAACGAAGGAATAGATTCAGCTCTACGTCGGTTTAAACGCCAGGTTTCCAAAGCTGGTATTTTAGCTGACGTCAAGTATCATCGGCATTTTGAAACACCATTGGAAAAGCGTAAACGTAAGGCAGTGGCAGCTAGACGCAAGCGACGTTTTAAATAAACCTATTTTGGTAGTAGTGCTACTTGAAAACAGGTTCTTAAACGAGTAACAAAACGTTGCCATCCTTCTTACAAAAATTAACCAAAATGCATCGCACCCCTGATTGGGGTGTGAGTTAATTATTTTGCCCATATATAGGGCATTTTAAGTGTCTGAGTATGGTTGGATGGAGTCAGCGACAATCGCTACCCATCAACCAAAATAAAAGTTGTATTCTTTTTTAATTTCCCTGTTTCGCTATGTGGTATTGCTTAGGACTCAGGGCTTAGGACTCAGCACTAGACTTATTTATACTTAAGACTCAGAAGTATCAATAGTACGACTATTACAACGGTTCATCGCTTTTTCTACTCCCTGTTTCAGGCTGAATTCTATGCACTCAACCACAAACTGAAGTACAAGAGACATCATTTGAGTTTCGGTAGCAGAAAAGCGCCCCAGTACATGGGAGACAGCACCCGAATCATCAATATTACCTGCGCCTTTCGGTTTGCCAATGCCGATTCGCAAACGTGGGAAGTTTTGAGTACTTAAATGTGCGATCGCGCTTTTCATACCATTATGTCCTCCAGCGGAACCAGACAAGCGTAGGCGAGTCTTTCCCAAAGGCAAATCCATATCATCATAAATTACTAACACCGACTCTGGCGGTAATTTATACCAACTAGTTACCGCTTGTATTGCTTGCCCTGACCGATTCATATAAGTTAATGGCTTCAGCAAGCGGATTTTACCGCCAACAGGCGCGATGCCTTCGCCGAACTCCCCTTGAAACTTACGATTTTCTGCTAGGGGAATTTGCCAAGAACGAGAGATAGCATCAACAGCAGCAAAGCCGATATTGTGGCGCGTTTGGTCATACTTAGGCTCTGGATTCCCCAACCCGACAATTAGCTGAGGAATTACCAAAGCTGGTTTTGTAACAGCATCTGTCATTTTGCTGATAGTCAATCGATATGCAGCACTTACTTAGCTTGTTTGGGAAGAACCAGCAGTGTCATGGCTTGATTGCGCTGGTTCGATTTGCTTGGGTTCAAGTTCGGCGGTAGTCTTCACAGCTTGTTCGATTTGTTCAGCTTCCCGCTTAAACTCACCTTGAAATTCATTAGAAGCTTCTTGAAAACTGCGAATTGCTTTACCAAGACTACGACCAACCTCTGGCAGTTTTTTAGGGCCAAATACTAATAGCGCCACTACCAAAATTACAGCCATTTCTGGTAGCCCAATACCAAATACATTCACGTGAATTCTCCTATAAATTTACAGGTGAAGCAGACAAATGAGAGTATACAATCTCCCTATCTATAATATGTTTACTTGTTTTCGATTAGTTTTTTCAGTATCAAATCCACAAAAAAACCCGGACGAGCCGGGTGTAGCTTCGCTGATTCTACAGGCTTAACAACCTTGTATAAGTTAACGGCCTATACTGCGCCAATCAACAAATACATCCTGAATCAGGATGGTCTTGTTATAGACTTGTAAAATAATCAGCAGAAATACGAAGAATAACAGCATAAAAACAGCCATCACCGGAGTTGTACCCCAACCCGGAGCGACTTTCCCATACTCCGAGTTCAAGGGTCTCAGTATATCTCCCAACCTAGTCCTTTGTGCCATAGTTCACCTAAGATTACTTGCCAAAGCTTTTTTTAATCTTCTGTAATATTCTATAAGAATAGCACTCATAATCTATCCCTAAGTTATGGAACCCGCAATAGTTCTTAGCATTTCTGTCGCCGCCGCTGTTATAGCCATCACCGGGTGGGGCATCTATATATCTTTTGGGCCTCCTAGCAAGGAATTAGCAGATCCATTTGAGGATCACGAAGACTAAACAGTTTACGCTCAAGGGTACAGACGCGATCGCCCGCGCCTGTACAATAGTCAAAATTCCTAAAAATCAGGATTGAGGCTCTGGTATAATTTTAAAACTGACAATTTTCCAAGGTTGGATAGTGAAGATTTGTTGCTGAGATGAGAATTCCTGAGTAGCAGAACGCTCCAATAAATCTACCTCATCTCCTAGACTCAATTCCACATCACTTTGCAAAGATAGCTTGGCTGTGTCTCCGTGACATTCATAACACCGTAAAATCAGCTGTTGCGGATTATCTTCTGCTTGCTTTAATGCCATCAAGATTAAATTATCAGCCGATAAATTTAGAAAGCTAACCTTGTCATTAGTGCTGAGTATTGGCAAGTGATTGCTAACAGAGTTGACAATCACTTGCAGTGGGATGTTTAATTCGTAGCCACGCTTAACCGTATGGGCTGACTCCCAGCTATTAGCATGGGGGTATAAAGCATAGGTAAATTCGTGAAAGCCTCGGTCAGCTTCTGGATTAGGCCAATTAGGACTGCGTAGTAAAGTCAGGCGTAGTTGATTTGGTTGACTGTCGTAACCGTATTTACAATCATTCAGCAAACTGACACCGTAGCTCAACTCATCTGTTTCGCCAGTTAAATCAGCCCAACGTAAGGCAGGAACTTCCCATTTTGCCTGTTCTGCGGGGGTTTGTCGTTGAGTTGAACGGCGAATAGCAGCACAGGGAATTTCGTATGTAGCAAAGTCTGCGGTGATATTTAAAGGAAAAGCTGCTTTCACCAACACCTGATTTTCTTGCCAATCAACAGTGGTGGCAATTTTGAGTAGAGGTACACCAGCTTGCAGAATATAATCCTGGCAAAATTCCGATTCACCCAACTGACGCACCACCCGTAGACGGCTTTGCACCGCACCTTGTTCTAGCCACTCAATAGATTTGAGAGTAGTTGGTGGTAAAGGATGTTGGGCATAATTGGGGTCGATATTCCAAGCATCCCAATATTGACCGCTATCTTTAAAAGCTTGCAATTGATTACCAGCACCACTTAAAACTTCTCGTTGATGGGTTTTGTCAAAAACATTAGACAAATCTCCGGTGTCAGGATTAACTATAACGCGCAAAAATTCATTTTCTAGAACCCAGCCAGCCGGAAGCGGGGGAGAGGGAGGGAGGGAGGAAGTGGGGACAAGCCAAAATAAGCGGTAACCGACGGATGGAATATCGCTAGCAAGAAATAGTAGAGTTGATGCTTTACTTACTTGCGATACAAGTTGGTTTCCAGAAACATCGTAAATCTGCCACTGATGATTAACTGTTGCTGGTGTGGGTAAGGTAACAGCAACTACCTCAGAACGTTGCCAATTGAGCGAGTTGAAAACGACAACAGGCAAACTCTCAGGCTGTGGTGGTTGTGGTAGGGTGATGTGAGATGCGATCGCTAACAATGATTCTTGTAATATTTTCGTTCCTGCTTGTTCCACCTGCTGCCACTGGGGTAGCGCATCTATATAAACTTGGGTAATTGAAGAACCAGGCAATATATCGTGAAACTGCTGAAATAACAGTTGTTTCCAAGCTGTTTCGATTTCAGCTTGGGGATATTTCACACCGCAACTGACCGTTGCCAAACTTGCAAATAGTTCAGCTTGGTACAATAATCCTTCACAACGACGATTCCAACGTTTTTGATCGCCGTGGGTAGTGTAGCAACCACGATGGAATTCTAAATACAGTTCATCTTCCCAAACGGGGAAATTGGTATTTTCTGTGTCTTCTGTGCGAATTTGCTCTAAATATTTTTCAGCAGTTGTAAATTTTAGTTCTGGGAAGAAAGGAGAGTGTTGCCAGCGTCGGGCAGTTTCTAACATATCACGGGTAGGGCCACCGCCGTGGTCGCCAACACCAGGAAGCCAGAGGGCTTCTGGTAGCTGAGTTTGGGTTTGCCATTCACAAGCGTAAGCTGCCATTTTTACCGGATCAATACCTTCACCAATCGGCGCAGACATGAAACTGAAGACTTCGCTACCATCAGGCGATCGCCACCAAAAAGCGCCATAATCAAATTTAGTGGTATCATTCCATCGCAACTTTTGCGTGACGAAATACTCAACGCCAGCATTCACTAAAAATTGGGGCAAAGTAGCACAGAAACCAAAACTATCTGGAACCCATACTATAGGCGAAAGTTTACCGAATTTTTCTTGTATGTAACGCTGACCATACAATAGCTGACGCACAATAGATTCACCAGCAATGATGTTGAGTTCCGGTTCAACCCACATTCCGCCGATAACTTCCCAACGTCCAGCAGCTACCGCCTCTTGAATTGCTGTAAATAAATCTGGACGATGTTCTTCAATCCAAGCATAAAGTGCTGGTGTTGAATGACAGTAGATTAACTCTGGAAAATCTTGTTGCAGTTTCAGCACCGACTCAAAAGTGCGTTGTGCTGCATTCCAAGTTTCACTCACAGGCCACAGCCATGCTAAATCTAAGTGAGCATGACCCAATAAATAGAATTTAGATTTTGAATCACCGATGGAAGCTGATGCACGCCGATAAATATCGGATTCCTGGAGGCGATGACGCACTGTCAAGAGAATATTTTCCCACTCTTCCTTCTCTATCTTTACGTCTTTGCGGTTCATAATTTCTCTAACCATCCCCGCCAAATCATCCAACTTCTCTGGTGCAAACCTTTCTAAATAAAGCTGCACCACAGCCAACTCATCAGCTACAAAACCGGCATCTGGACGATTATAATCATTAGATTCGTAAACAAGGAGCGATCGCACCAAAGCACCATTATCATGTCCCGGACTCACCAACCGCAAAGCCACAATAAATTCTTCGCCTGGCGTAATTCCTTGGCTGAGAAGTACTCTGGGTGAGCAATCAAACAAATCTCCTTCCAGTACCAACTCGCCATTAACATAAATCTCGGCAGCATCCGCCCACCAAAGCAACGCCAGCCGCAAAGATAACCCCGCTAACGGATAACCCTGTAAATCCTGGGGAACCACGATTTTTTGAGCCAGCCACAAAACTTGTTTACCCCCTGCCCAAGCTATACTTCCTTTATCGTTTAGCTCTACAGGCGTCCACTGAGATAAATCAGATGTGGCAACAACAGTATTCTGGTCAGATTCCTGGTATAGCCAGGTAGACTGAATGTTAATTTGGCAAAAAGAGCGCAATTTCTCAATTGCTTCTGTGATTAATTTAGTATGAGATGAAGATACAGTAGAGGTCATATTTTAGTTAAGATTAGGGCACTTACGATATTTAACAGTTTGTCGTTTTGACTATTCGCTGGGAGTCTCGCAACTCAACAAAGCTTAAACTTATAAATCACTACCATGCCTTCTGGTTCCTCTGGTCGTTATCAAAGCAGAATATTTAACTTTGTCCACCAGCAATCTCGGCGGTTGACTCAACAGTGGGAACATACCATCCGCCATGTACAAGTTGCCACTAAATGGGGTGTTGAGGTACTACTTTATCCTGTACATATACTGTTGCAGTCAGCCCATTCAGCAGAGAGGACACTGTATACAAAACAACAACAAACTAAACTACAGTTAGAACCAGAAACGCCTCTGGCTGCTGATACCCCCATTCAGAACGTACTAGAGACTGTCAAAAATCTACCATTGGAGGAAGCTACTGCTACTCCCCCAAACAGTAGATCAACGCCTACAAATCCGTTAAAGTTCTTAAAGGATTCCTGGTTAAAAATTTTTCATCATCAACCAACCACTCAACCTAGTATTTCTGAATCCTTAACTATTCCAAATAATCTGCCAGGGAGTCTCAGCGCTTCATCAACAGAGAATACCCTTAAGCATAATCATCCAGTAGTGCGGGGAGTTGCTACAAATTTAGTGAATCGCAACTTGGTACTTGTCACTATCGATAATGAAATTCTAGACATTTTGACTTTGCAACAACAAGCCAAATTAGCAGACCGAATTATTAACGAAATTGCTAACTATTGGCGTTGTTGGCGTATGTTTGAAGTCAAGAAAGAAACAGCGCTATTACCGGAAATTCAGCATTTATTAGCAAAGCTAACTGGTAGTCATCCAGAGCAGGTGACTGCTCTACCACAGGGGACAGTAACAGAACAAGAAATTGAATCTAAATATTCACTGCATTCTCAAAGGATATTAGCATTTTTAGATGCAGCAGTGGCAAATTTAGAATCAAATGCTTTAGTACCTGTACAACAACATAGCCGAGAAATTATCCAAGTTGCCCAAACTCAGTTAAATATATTTCTTTATGGGAAAGAGCAGCTAGCAGCCAGAGGAGAAATTGCAGTTGCGGCTGATATGGAGACTCAGACGCTAAAGGTTCAATCTTTGATTGCAGCAGCACTCAATTACTTTTTTGGTGTTAGCAAACAAAAACAACTAAGTTCCAGAGATTCCGATACAAAAGCACAAGGCAAACGATTACCTTATCGCTTTTCCAAGATGCCTAGAAACAGTCGTTTGCAGAATGCAGATTTAGCCGCAGATGCTTGGCTGACGTGGAGTGATTTGTATGGTGGCTATGAGACTTCTGTAAACAAATCAGTTGCGCCCTCTGCAAGTAAAAAAGTGGAAGTATCCAATCAATCAGCAGCGCATTCTTCACCCAGAAATTTGATTAGGAATTATCAAAACTTTTTACAGCAACCAAAACCGAGTTCTGGGTTGGTGCAACAGCAAAAATCACCTCGAAATGTTGTGTCTACTCAAAAAAAATCGGGAAAAGTCAACTCTGTAAAACAAATTACTTCTCGGATTTCCCAACCTCAAAATGCAAGTAAAAAAGGGGAAATTGCTCAACACCAAAGCACTCAAGTTGAGGCCAAGCCAGACTGGATAGAAACTCAAGCCACCCTCATTGGATATGAAAAGCATATTTTAGAGCAACTTCTAGAATTGCTTGATAGTATTATGCTTTGGCTAGAAGAGATAGTTGGAAAGATTATTAAGTTCTGGCAGCGGTTGTGGCAAGGTAAGTAAGCTGATAAACATTCAGCTTTCAAACATCTAATTCCTAAGCAATAAAGAGCTAGGATACTTGCTTGTATTAATTTTTTATATATTAAATTGTTCAGCGTTATTGGTAGTTTTCTTAGCGAAAATTCTTGTTTACTGTAAGTATTTCAATTTTAAAAATCCACTAGAAAAACCGAAGATGGAGACGTTTGTGGTAGATTTACCTCAAATCCCAAAGGTGGGTGAAACAATTGTGGTTGAAAGAATGTCGCCTACGAAACAGTGTGTGATTATTTTTGAGTACATTGTGACAGCAGTACAATTTAATGCATCCAATGAATCTGCGGAGCTACCAGATGCCAGAATTAACGCATGTTTGAACCATTGTTGGGAAGGCACATCTAATTTCAAAATGACAAACTTTTTAGAGAAATAATTCTTTACCAAAACATATGATTGAGGAAACTACGAAACAGCTTTATTCCCCTTGGTTCCTGATAGTCTTTTGGTAACAGAGCGAGCATTGCGTTCTCTAATGCTGATAAAACTGCATCTACTTCCTGTCGCTTCGGTATGGAGGTTGCAGAACAAGATAATGGTTGACCAAAGCGAATAGTTAACTCTTTTCCCAGATAAAGGTCATGAGTGCCAATTAAAGCCACTGGTACTATCGGTACACCAGCTCGTAGGGCGTAAATCACAGTTCCTCGCTTGAGGGGGAGGTGTAACTTGCCTTCAGTGTCTCCTAGTCGCCCTTCTGGAAACAGAACTATGCCATCACCACGAGCTAAAAGTGCTAGAACAATGCGGTCTATCTGTCGTAGTGTTTGTATATCTCCACCAGTGGGTACATTCTCTTCAATAGCTGTAGCCAACTCAACAAGGTCTTGCCGTCCGGCTTTCGCCTCTGCAATCACAGCAATTTCTTCTTTCCAAATCCGTTCTAAAGGAATGACACCTCCGGCAAACCCAAGGATGAGGCGCTTCCACCACTTGTTATAAAGGGTGCGAGCATCACCCAAGATGTAGTAGTAAGGTTGGGCGGGAAGTTCGCCTAGTAGAAGGAATGGGTCGATATGGTGCAGATGGTTGACAGCCAAAATTGCAGGTTCTTGAGGCAGCCTTTCTTGATATTCTACCCGCACCCGGAATAAACCGTGAATGAGCGATCGCAATACAAAGCGCCGCAACCCACCGTTAGCTCTGGGTTCCCGATACTCTGAATTAATTACTGCCAAGTCTTTGAGAGCTTCTTCAATCGTCTGCCGAACAGCAGGATCAATGGCCGCAGCCAAACCCTCTTGCACCCTGTTGATGGTTGCAGCAGTCAAGGGCGGTATGGTGTGTGATTGTGTTCTATTTTCCTGCTGATGGCTAGTTTGCAATTCGGCTGTTTTCTTTGGGGAATCTACTCCATCAGTGCGGTCTTGAGGAACAACATCACTAGAATTATTGTTATTAATACCCTCATTGTTCATAAAAAAATCTTACTTCTTGATCCGAAAGTTTTAACCAATCTATGGTTATAAACTGTAAGACCTAGCTCTTAATATTGCAGGGTGCGATCGCCTCTGCTGGCGATACATTACCATAGATGACAGATAAAATTCTTGGCAAGTATTCATCCATCATCGTCACATTGTTTTTCGTAGCGAATGCGTAAGTCTTAAGACTGATTAATGAGTCTTTGAGGGAGATGAATGAGTCTTTGAGGGAGATGAATGAGTCTTTGAGGGAGATGAATGAGTCTTTGAGGTGGATGAATGAGTCTTTGAGGGAGATGAATGAGTCTTTGAGGGAGATGAATGAGTCTTTGAGGGAGATGAATGAGTCTTTGAGGGAGATGAATGAGCCTTTGAGGGAGATGAATGAGCCTTCGAGGGAGATGAATGAGTCTTTGAGGGAGATGAATGAGTCTTTGAGGGAGATGAATGAGTCTTTGAGGGAGATGAACAAGGCTCTGAGGGAGATGAATGAGTCTTTGAGGGAGATGAATGAGTCTTTGAGGGAGATGCTTCCAGTTATAACTCTTCCCCTGCTCCCCTGCTCCCCTACCCCCTCATCTCTTGCTCAGTTACGCTTAGGGTTTGTAGTCCTTCTTAAGGTAGATTCATTCAAGGAAAATAGTCAGATTTAAAAAAATTAGCTATATGATTTAATAATCTCAGCCATATAGGTATACGGGCAGTACCTGAGTGAAGCGTGATAGAAGTGGTAAATTTACTCACAATTGGGGATCGGAATCGAAGCAAGCAGTTAATCTATCGCTGACTCAAACAGCTTGGCAGATTCTGAAGCAGGAGGCGAGTCAACGCGGCATTTCCCGTTCTGAGCTGGTGGAACGCTATGCTCGGAGCTTGGAATCGAGTTCTGCTGGCAACGAGTTAGGCGAACGCAACAGTAAAATTGCGGCAGCCCCAAACCCCAATATGGATGCGGAAGATGATCGGCGAGATGGAGAAGTTCAGCATCAAACTGAAGAACGGTTTCGCCAAATTATTGATGTTATTCCCCAAATAGTTTGGACGTGTAAAGCTACTGGTGAATGGGAGTATTTCAATCAGCAAGCTTTTATTGCCTTTGGCATTAACTTGGAACAAATAGTTGCAAAAGGTTGGCAGGCACTGGTTCATCCCGATGATTTACCGCAATGCATCAATGCCTGGATAGCAACGCTGACTACAGGTAACAATTACCAGATAGAGTGCCGTTTGAAAATTGCAGATGGCTCCTATCGGTGGCATTTGACACGTGCTACTCCCGAACGCGATCGCACAGGCAAGATTATAAGGTGGTTTGGTACTTGCACCGATATTAATGACCGCAAGCAATTGGAACAATTACTCGAACAGCAGGCACAAGAAGTAGCAAATCAACGCCAATGGCTAGAGGCAGTACTGAATCTGTTGCCCATCCCCCTAGTGTTTATTGAACCAGAGACAGCTTGCTTCATTTTCTCGAATCAAGCTGCAAATGAAATGGCAGGAGGTGAAATTGCTAGCGATCGCTTTGCTAGAGAGTATAATGCAGAGTTTTACTGCACCGATGCTACAGGACAATTTATCCCACCCGATCAACTGCCGACAGCCAGGGTAGCAAGAGGGGAAAAAATTCACAAAGCACAGATTAACTGGCACACACCGACAGGCGTTTACTCACTGCTTGTCCATGCTGATATCTTACCTGCAATGCACGATCACCCGGCAACCTGCGTCATGGTGTTTCAGGATATTGGAGAACAGCAAGCTGCGCTCCGCGATCGCCAGCAAATCGAGGTGCAACTCCAGCAAAACCAACGCTTCATTCAACAAGTTGCTGATGCCACGCCTGGTATTTTATACATTTACGATCTGATTGAGCAGCGCAATGTCTACGTAAATCGGCAGATAGGTGAACTTCTGGGTTACACTCCCGCACAAGTGCAAGCAATAGGCAATCAGTTATTTGCCCAACTCATGCATCCAGACGATTTCGCCACGCTTGCTGCCCACATAGAGCGCTTTCATCATGCAGAAGATGGGGAAATCATTGAGCGGGAGTATCGGATGCAGCATAGCAACGGGGAATGGCGCTGGCTTTGGAGCCGGGATTTAATCTTCACTCGTACCGAGAACGGCTCACCTCGTCAAGTCATAGGCATCTCCCATGATATTACTGTCCGCAAACGAGCAGAAGCAGCCCTAAAAGCAAGCGAGACACAGGCAAGGGCACGGGCACAAGAATTAGAAGCTTTCATGGAAGTTGCCCCAGTTGCTGTTTGGCTTGCCCACGATCCTGAGTGCCATCAGGTAACTGTGAACCGGGCTGCCTATGAGTTGATCCGGGCAAGGCCTGGTTCAGTTGCTACCGCCACGCCTAAAGATGGCGTGTATCCCTTCAAGTTTAAGACGCAGCGAAATGGTCAAGAAGTCCCACCACAAGAATTATCCTTGCAAAAAGCCGGACAAACTGGACAAGAGGTATGCGAAGAAGCAGAAATTGTCTTTGAAGATGGCGTAGTGCGGTATATCTATGGCAGGGCAGTTCCGATTTGGGACGAGGAGGGCAAAGTCAGAGGTGTAATTGGGGCGTATCTAGATATTACCGAGCGCAAACAAGCCGAGGAAGCTGTGCGGTTGAGCCAAGAACGCTATCGCTCTTTGGCAGAATCTTTGCCGCAACTTGTATGTATGACTGATGCCGATGGTGTTACTAATTACTGCAATCAAAGTTGGATTGACTACACTGGGCTAACCCTAGAGCAAACCCAAGGTAACGGCTGGCAACAGGCTTTTGATTCTGATGATCTTCCTTTAATTCTTAAGCGGTGGACTGAGGCGTTAATAGACGGCAATGCCTACTCAATAGAGATCCGAATCAGAAGGTTTGATGGTGTTTATCACTGGCACTTAAATAAAATCGTTCCGATTAAAGCCGAAAATGGCAGTATCGTTGGCTGGTTAGGAGCAGCAACAGATATTGATGAGCGCAAACGAACCGAGCAACGAGAACAGCTTCTAGCTTTGGCATCGCAAACTTTTGCCGCAGCGAGGTTAGACTTGCAAACTGTGTTAGACACAATCACCCGGCTAATTAGCGATTTGACAGGTGATTCATGTGTTTTAAGTTTGTTATCTGAAGATAAACAATGGCTAGAGACTGTTTCGTTTTACCATATCAATCCAGAAGTGCGGGAATTTCTTGGTGAACTGCTAGAGCATCCGCGTCATATCACTGATGGGATGGCGGGACGAGTGGCACAGACAGGTGAGACGATATTCTTGCCAGTTGTATCACAGGAGCAGATTCGGGATTCTGTGAACCAAGAATATTTGCCTTATTTAGATCGCTTTGGCATTTACAGTCTGTTGATTGTACCGTTGAAAGTGCAAGAACAAATCATTGGCACACTGGGCATTTCACGGGAGCAACCTGGATATCCTTATAGCAATGACCATCCAAGGTTATTACAAGATATAGCAGACCGGGCAGCGATGGCGATCGCTAATGCTCGACTTTATCAACAGGCAAGACTAGCACGGCAACAAGCCGAGCAAACTGCCGATCGTAGCGCTCGTCTACAGTTGGTTACAGCCGCCCTATCAGAATCGCTGACACCCACTCAAGTCGCCGAGGTAATTGTAGAACAGAGCCTTGCTGTACTTAATGCCGCCGCTGCTTTAGTGGCAGTTGTGTGTGAGAATGGCAGCGAATTTGAAATCATCCACTCTGTTGGTTTCCAAGCAGATATCGTTAAGATATGGCGTCGGGTTGCAATTGCGTCATCAAATCCTCTATCAGACGCTATACGTAGTGGGCAACCTATTTGGGAAGAATCGACAGATGAGCGAGTCAGTCGCTATCCTCACTTGGTAGATACCTATGCTAGCTATAATTACACCACTTGGATATCCTTACCTCTGATGGTTGAGGGTCGAGCAGTGGGAGGAATCACCCTTGGCTTTAGTGAATTTTCTTCCCTGAATCAAGATCAGCGAGCGTTTATTTTGGCTTTATGTCAGCAAGCTGCTGGTGCGATCGCCCGTGCCCAACTTTACGAAGCCGAACAATTTGCTAGAGCCACAGCTGAAGCAGCAAACCGGACGAAAGATGAATTTCTCGCTGTCCTTTCTCACGAACTGCGAACACCACTAAATCCGATTTTGGGTTGGGCTAAATTGCTGCGAAACGGCAAACTTAATACTGATAAAACAGCATTAGCCCTAGAAACCATCGAGCGCAACGCCAAGTTACAAGCCGAATTGATTGAAGATCTGCTGGATATTTCTCGCATTTTACAAGGCAAGCTGACTTTAAATTCTTGTCAGGTTAACTTAAAAGCGGTTATTGAAGCGGCTATTGAAACGGTACGTTTAGCTGCCGAAGCCAAAGCTATTCAAATTCAAATTAATTTTGCATCGGATGAAGCTAAAGTTTTAGGCGATGCGGCTCGTTTGCAGCAAGTTTTATGGAATTTGCTCTCGAATGCGGTGAAATTCACTCCTACAGGGGGTAAAGTTGAAGTTGAATTAGAGACAATTGATTTATACGCTCAAATTCAAGTCAAAGACACCGGTAAAGGTATCAGTTCTGAATTTTTACCTTATGTCTTCGATTACTTCCGTCAAGCTGATAGTAGTATTACTCGCACCTTTGGCGGTTTAGGGTTAGGACTAGCGATCGCCCGCCACATTGTAGAACTGCATGGAGGAACTATTAAAGCTGAAAGCCCTGGAGAAGAACAGGGAGCTACCTTTACACTCAGATTACCACTGCTATTCACACCGACTTCCACAACGGAGGCAAAAACATTGACACAAAGCACGCAGACTTTGCGGGGAATTCAGGTTTTAGCCGTGGATGACGAAGTAGACAACTTGGAATTAGCCGCTTTCATTTTAGAGGAAGCGGGTGCTACCGTTATCTGCGTAGCCTCTGCACGAGAGGCACTACAGGCACTCAATCAAAAAGTGCCCGATATTTTACTAGCTGATATTGGGATGCCAGAAATCGATGGCTACGCATTGCTACGTCAGATTAGAGCCATGCCACCAGAACAAGGAGGACACATCCCAGCGATCGCCTTAACTGCCTATGCCGGGGAGATTAATCAACAAAAAGCTTTGGAAGCAGGGTTTCAATTGTATATCTCCAAACCAGTTGATCCAGAAGTATTAATTGAGGCGATCGCATCTACTTCTAATAAATAAGTTATTGCCTTTCCAATCCTCAATGCTAGACCTCCTAAATCATTAATACTTTTTTCGCTTTGTAACCTTATGGAAATCACAAAATTGTCGTCTTTTTTCAAATTGGTATAATCTACTGATCTATCACATTAATTTTGTGAGGTAAACTAACTATTCAATTTATTTTCTTCTTTCTCTTTCTTCGTGTACTTTGCGTACTTCGCCGTTTGTTCCTCAATCTCCTCATAATTAATACGATGAACCACTACACATTTATCAAATAGGCTATCGCTTTTTTTAACCACAATATGAGGCGAGTTACCGATTTAAATGCAAAGTCAGTTGTTGACATTCTCTGAAAAATACGTTGCTGAAGAGTGAGAGTTTTTTGCAGCCAAGATAGGCTCTCCCTTTACTCCTCCACGGCTAAGAGTACAAATTTTATACAAGTTTTCACAATCAAAGATTGCAAGCACCAGTTCTTTTCCTGTTGAAAAATAGGATGGTAAAGGTTTTCCTACCTCGCATTCCATATCTATTTCGGTGTGACGCCAGCGTAACTTCCAAATCCGGTTTTCGGTTACTGGTGCTTTGACAGAATTAGCAATAGCGCTATATACCTGCTCCGCTTTGACATCATCCTTAGCTGCTGGAACAAAAAACTTCATACGCTTTGGTTACAAGTGATATAGGTTTCATTAGCACCAGCGTAACGCAGCTACCAAGGCAACCGACTCCCATCCCACGAGAAAAATTGCCCACTATCGCCTTCCTGAAGTTGTTCGATGACACTCAGCAATTGGGTAACGGTGCGTTCTATCGAAAATAACTTTTCTTTTGGTACATTTCCCTGAAACGGACGAGAAAGCCGTGTATCGGTTGTACCAGGATGTAACGTCACTACCAAAGTTTTAGGACTGCTTCTGCTGTACTCAATTGCTGCTGTTCGCATAAACATATTCAGTGCAGCTTTAGAAGCACGATAACCATACCAGCCACCAAGTTGGTTATCGCCAATACTACCAATCTTGGCAGAAATACTAGCAAACACACTACGTTCTCCATGTTTGAATAGAGGTAATAAGTGTTTAGCTAACAATACAGCCCCAATACTGTTAATTTGAAAGTAGCGTAATAAATTTTCTGAATTTAGCTGTCTTAAGCTTTTTTCTGGTTGTAAAGTCTCGTCATGTAAAATTCCTACACAGTTGACTACCAAGTGCAGCTTGTTAACTTGGGTACGTATTTTCTGTACACATTCACAAATCTGCAACTCTTCAGTAATATCCAGCGGCAAACATATTAATTGCTCAGGATATTTGTTTTCTAAAGCTATTAATTCACCCGCTGATTCTTGTTGGCGATAAGTTGCATAAATTTTGGCTATTCTGTCATCTGTCAGCAATCTTTTCACGAAACCCAAACCAATGCCTTGGCTAGCTCCCACAATCAATACATTGACATGATTACTTTCATCGATAAAAGACATATAAATATTAGATTAGTTGTGATATCATGCCCGTTTAAATAACCGTGATTGCGACCGAAGCAAAGCAATCCCAAAAACTTTGCGATTGCGTCGTTTCACTTCGTTCCACTCGCAATGACATATTCAGGGTGATTTGCCGGACATCATATGAGGGTATTCCATATTATTAACTAATGGATTATTTACCGATACAAAACCTACTAAAAATCCGGTCAAGTACTGATTCTGTCACTTCCTCACCAGTGATTTCTCCAAGACTCTGAATCGCACCCCTTAAGTCAATTGTCCAAAAATCGAGCGGTAGCTGCTGGGCAATTGTCGTTTTCACTTGCTCTAGTGAAATTTTAGCTTGAGTTAATGCTGCTGCTTGCCTTTGGTTAATCGCTAAATCCATATCAGCAGCTTGGGCTTTTCCAGCTTGAACTATCTCTAAAATTGCTGTTTCTAAAGCGTCAATACCTTGATTTTGAGATGCTGCTGTGGTGACAACTTGGTGAATTGTGTTTGGATAATGGCAAGACGTAATCAATTCGGTTTCTACAAGGTCAATTTTGTTAATTACTAAAATCAACGGGCGATGTTGCACCTGTTCATAAATTTCTTGATCGCCATCAGTCCAACCCGTTGAAGCATCAATAGTCAACAATACTAAATCAGCTGCACTTGCGGCACGACGCGATCGCTCTACACCAATTTTTTCTACTTGGTCTGCTGTTTCTCGAATGCCAGCTGTGTCTAACACCTGTACAGGTATACCGCCGACAACTAGCTGGGATTCCACAACATCGCGGGTTGTACCGGGTAAGTCAGTGACAATGGCGCGATCGCTCCGGCTCCAAGCGTTCAACAAGCTCGACTTACCAACATTTGGCCGCCCCACAATTGCCACTTTTAATCCTGTGCGGAGTAGTTCACCTTTATCTTTGGTTGCCAATAGCTTGGTAACTTCTGCGGCTATGTTTTCAATTGCTGATATGATAGCTTTATCATCCAGCGGAGGTAAGTCTTCCTCAAAATCGATACGAGCCTCGATTTCTGCCAAAATATCTAAACAGTTAGCGCGTAACTGACGGATAGGATGAGCTAATTTTCCTTGTAAACCAGCTAAGGCAGTTTGGGCAGCTTGGGGCGATCGCGCTCCTACTAAATCGGCAATACCTTCGGCTTGTGTCAAATCCAATCGTCCATTCAAAAAGGCGCGGAGGGTAAATTCTCCTGGCTGTGCGAGTCTTGCGCCATTTTCCAAACATAGTTGCAGAACTTGCTGCACTGCCATAATTCCCCCATGGCAATGAAATTCCACCACATCTTCACGGGTGTAAGAACGTGGTGCTTGCATAATCAGCAACAAAGCTTCATCCACCAGTTCTCGCGTCTGAGGATGGCGGATGTAACCGTAGAGAATGCGGTGACTTTCCCAAGCCTGACGCCCAGGTGCGTGAAAAATAGTTTGGGCGATCGCAATCGCTTGGGAACCAGATACCCGCACAATGCCAACGCTACCCTGTTGGGGAACAACAGCAGTAGCGATCGCGGCGATGGTTCCAGTAGTAGCAAAAACTTCCGACATGAGCGCCCTTTCAAGCAAAACATTGCATATACATGGTTAGCGTAGCAGGAGTCCGCTCATCAGGGACTCTATTTAAATGGTAGGTATTAAAACTAATAGGATGACAAGTGGCAAGGTAAAATTTATCTGGAGGGTCAATAAACGCTCTAAGTAGAGAGGAATTCACTGTGGAGCAGAAGATTAACTGCGCTGAAGCCTGCGTTAACGGTTGTGTTTTAGGGGATAAATGCCCCAATATTGAGTTTAGAGAAGCTGCCGCACAATTTATTGAAGAGACTTCTTTAGATAAAATGCTGGAGTTGGCGGAAGAACGACTGCGGAAAAAAATGTCAGAACCGCCAAAATGGGTTTTTCCTGAAGATCCATAGCATTAATCTCTAAATTTAAACATTTGATAGTAATCTACCCAATAAACTTTCAGTATTGGGTAGATTACTCTGCAAACATCCAACCTATAAAATCTGAATTTAAATAAAGTTATAGGAGGAAGTTTGATGTTAAAGTAGAAAAAAGATTGGTAAATTTACCAAAACATTCTCTTGATCAGGCATAACTTGGGTTTGCTGTATTAGCAATGATAAATGCAGATGAACCTAATAGAAATGCTGTCAAAGCCAAATTAATCTTGATTGTCTTTCCAAAGTTAATTTTCATGGTCAATCCATTAAAGTTAGCTTGAGTTTTACACTTCAACATTAGGGTTCTGGAGACTCACTTTGTGCTAAACATCCTATACCGTACCTGTGTATATATGCCTTACTAAGGTTTATGCAGAGTTTCCTTTGAAATTGTTGGGATTTTTGTTTTGGTTTAGAGGAATATTTTGATGAGATCCCTGATTTTTTCGGCAGTTGCATTGAAAGATGGGGCGTTTGAATTTCTCTGGGCAATTACGTATCCGCTAACTTGATTTAATACTTCTGCCGGTATGTCTACCTGCCACCGATCAGTTCTTTTGCTAGGCCCAGGTATGAATCGGCCTTCGACGGCAAATCTTTGTTGCGGTGTAATAAACAAAATATTACCGTCTTTATCGGTAAGTATTACTTCCACAACTCCAACAAAGCCGTTCGTTTTTCTTGTAGTTCGTGTTGCTGTAACACCATCAATGCGACCTGTATTGGATATAGTGATGTTCGTTTGCATGTACTGCTCACGTCCAACTTCTTCTTCTGTAGAAGAACCTGTCAGAGGAAAGGATGCGACGGATTGAGCTACAGTTACTTTATGTGGCACAGGCTCTTGCTTTCGGAATACTGGTCGCTGAGGTGTTGGCTGGAGTGACACGACTTCTGACACCTTGAATGAGTCAGACAGAGGAGCTTTAGCTAAAGCATTTGCCGATGACAAAGACACACTCGACAGTGCAGCTAGCGAGAATATGAATGCAATTTCACGCATTGTCTTCATTGTCTATACCCTTTTTTATTTCAATTTTGTCAAAGTTAAAAGCTGCGGCAAAACCTAGACAAAATCGCGCTATTGGTTTTGCTTTTCGCCTCTATTGTGATATCGTTCCCAAAATTAAATTTTTCGCGGGGATTTTACATTATTAAAAACTTCATATTTCAGCCAGAAGACAGAGTTGAAGTTGACAAAGAATGAAATCCTATAGCCAAAGGACGCTCTACCTGGTTGTAGCAGTTAAAAATCATTTTGAAAATTAACTTTGAAAAAATTTTTTAGTGATTCTGCGAAAAATTTGAAATTGAGTTTGATAACTAGATAGTAGACCAGGGCGTTGCTAAATACTGATTATCCATCGCAGCTAGAAATTGTTTATTTTTCACTCCTACCTTCACACGTTTTTCTTTACCTAACAGACTAACTGCGATGTGGCGCAAAACTGCAAAATTTTATGGTGCATTATCTTTTCTAATACGACAGTTATCTTCGTTTAATGCTACATCCAATACCCAATGTAGTGAATTCTCAATTCCCCAATGGCTGCGGACTGAGCGGGCGAACTAATCAGCATTCTCCTTAAGGCTGCTGATAAAATAACGAGTTTCAACTGTTGTTTCACCATTTCCTTGCCGAACAGACTCTACCATGCTAACGCTATTTGATTTTGTCCAGACTGAATCCAGGTAAAGTCTCCTTTGAATATCAGATAACATCAGATAATGGCGGGTTTCATGACGACCATGCCCAAATTCCTCTGTTTTATATGATGGCGATCGTCAAAATATCTATTAACTTATGTCGCTTCGTGCGGTCTATTCGTGTATCGGACATCTGTGCAAAGTGGTCGCTCTATGGCGATTTTGGGCTTGAACTGAATAGGCTCTGGCTATGTTTTACTTTGAGAATGAGAATATCATTTTTAGCGATCGCACACAGCGAATGCTCCAGATGTTGGCCGTTTCAATCAGTTCAAAGCGTCATCGTCTCACCGCAAGCCGCCAAGCACAATTCCTCTCCTCACCCGTCTGCCAGTTTATCCGTAACACTTTGCCAAAATTTAGATGCGTTTGCCCTGGCCTCTCCCACCTTTTAAATCGCTGCTGTTGTTCAGTGCGGGAGTAAATGAAACTACAAGCTTGATAATTACAGTATTGTTGAAAGGTTTCCGATTGGTTTTAAGTTGTTGAGGTAATAACTTCTCAACATTTGCATAATTTAGCTGACAACTTTACACCAGCTTCCGAAAAACGGCTAATTGTAATTGATGTTAATTCATAAGCCCAAGTTTGATGAAATCTATTAATCTATGAATCAAAGAATACTTTTAATTGTAGCGATCGCCACACTGTTAATTTTAGGAATATTATCTTTAGGTAGTTACATTGCTTGGTTTTGGCCATTAGAACTCATAACTCATTTCCGAGTCCATTATTTTATTCTATCGCTAATAGTTAGTAGTATTTTAATTTTTCTTTGGAGAACACGTCATTTCAAAAGTAAAATAATAGTTCTTGCAGCTTTATTGATTGTTGGGCTGAATTTGATTGAGGTGATTCCTTGGTATCTACCTCATTCACAACAAGTAACTATTAATGCTAATGCAACTAAACAAATTCGACTTATATCTTTTAATATTAATATTCAAAATAATAATCACAACCAAGTTATTAATGTAGTGCAAAATAGTGACCCTGACGTAGCTTTGTTTCTGGAAGTTGATCAAGGTGCAGTTGAAAGTTTAAAAGCTGGGTTAAAAGATACTTTGCCTTATACTTTCAGAAGCCCTGGTGGTGGTCTTGCTATTCTTAGCCGCTTACCGATTAAAGATGCGAAAGCAGATAACTTTAACAGCAAAGGAGGTCATAATCTTATAGCAACCTTAGAAGTAGATAAAAAGCCTATTAAGTTAATTGGAACTCATCCCCTAGTACCTGTGACACGTAAGAATTTCCACAGACGTAATCTCCAGGTAGCGGCATTGAGTAATTATATTCAAGAACTTAATCAACCATTGATATTAATGGGAGATTTTAACTTAACACCCTGGTCGCCTTATTACCGTAGATTTATTAACAAAACAAAATTGCATAATACTCGCTTAGGTTTTGGTATCTTACCTAGCTGGCCACGACCAGCCACTCACGTACATTTACCAAGCTGGCTAATTCCACTGATGAATATCCCGATTGATCACTGCTTAGTCAGTAAGGAGTTTCGTGTTGCTAGAGTTGACACAGGAGCAAATGCTAATTCTGATCATGCTCCATTAATTACTGACTTAGTTTTACGTTAGAGAACAATACAGTAACATCACACAATAGTATCAGGATCAATTCCTAATTCTCGCAGTTTTGCTGCCAAGCGATCGCTGCGTTGCTTTTCTTGTTCAGCGCGTTGCTTTTCTTGTTGTGCAACTTCTTGCGGTGTTGGAACTAGTTCTCCTTCAAAAGTAAAAAAACGTAACTTTTCTTGATAAACTCCCAAATATAACTCTAGTTGCTGGCTCCACAACCAGCCTTGGGGATTAGCTTCTATTGGTTGAAACTTACCAGCCACCAAGACAAACCCAGCAAATTCTAAATTATTAGGGTCAAACCAGAAGTATTCTGGCGTGCGAAAGGTATCTTGATAAATTTGCTTTTTCAAACCTTTGTCAGTTGCTGTTGTAGAACTTGATAGCAGTTCTACAATTACGTTGGGATAGTTGCCATCTTCTTGCCAGACAACCCAACTTTTACGGGGTTTGCGTTCAGTTCCCAACACTACAAAAAAATCTGGCCCCCGGAAATCTTCTGACTTGCGTTGGCGTGGACTGTAGTAAATTGTAATATTGCCGGACGCATAGAAGTCATTACGGTTCTGCCATAACCACTCAAGACATTGGATGAGCAACGTCATTTGTAGACGATGTAAGTCACTTTCCAAAGGCGGTTCGTCACTATATAAATCCCCTGGGGGAAATATAACATCTTCTGGGGTTGCTAAATCTTGGGCGACAGACATGGCAGCAAGTGTCTCAGTGCTATAAGTTTAGCGTAGCAGTGAGGAGAAATTTTGGTATTGAGCTTATAGGCTTGCCAATAAATAAGAGAATAATATACATTTCTCATTTAAATAAGCATATAAAGTGCAAAGATGATTGCAAAAAGTCCGATTGATTTAACCACAGATAAATACCGATGAACATCGATAAATATCTGTATGTATCTGTGGTTTTTTAATCAAATTTTGGCAATATTATCACTCAGTTGTAATTAACCTTATGAGCGTTTTTTGGTTTTGTTCCAAGGGCCCCAAATCGCACAGGTAATTCCAGGACTTTGGATATTGACAAACATTGTGCGTCCATCAGGAGAGAAGCAAGCACCAGCAAATTCACTGCCGTTGATAGCATTTGCGGCAAACCGATACAGATCACCTTCCGGGGTAACGCCGATCACAAATTCAGTATTGCTACCGTCTTCGCACAAGAAGAGATCTCCAAAAGGAGCCACAGTAATGTTATCGGGGAAATTCAGTACATTCTCAGCGGGAGACTCTACAACCAGGGTGATAGTACCACTGTTGGGGTCATTATTGTTAGGTTTATAAGCAAAAACCTGCCCTTGCCCTGCATTGCCACCACTGGTACAGGTAAAGTAGATCAAACCGCCATTGCCATACCAAGCACCTTCACCCCGCCTGAAGATAGCTGCACCCTTATTTTGCCCCTGAACCCGCACAGAAGTGGCAAGAAGATTAGTAGGGGGATCAACATTATCAATTTTCACCCACTCAACTTCCAATGGTTGGTTTTTATATTGAAGAAAATTCGTGCCGGTATCAACTTTAAACATTCCTTTAATAACAAGGGCCTCAAGCACTCCATCACCACGAGTCTGAAGGTCGCCATATTTAGTAGGACGGACATCAGGACGGAAGCGATAGAAGCAGCTATTGCCGTCATCTTCAGTTTGATAGATCCATCCGCTTTCTGGATCAACTGCGACAGCTTCATGGTTAAACCGACCCATTGCCACAAGGGGAACTGGATCAGCAACCTGAATGTCGGCTGTTGCCGGAACCTCAAAGTTATAGCCATGCTTCTTGGTGGCTGTATTGTTAGGGGCAGGAATAGTCAGATTTTCTTCACAGCTAATCCAGGAATCCCAAGGAGTTGGCCCTCCAGCACAGTTACGAATAGTCCCTGCTAGAGAAACAAATTGCTTTCTCACCCGACGGTTAGGGCCAACAACTATCGTCGTTGTACCTCCTGCAATCTGGTCATATCGCGGGAACACATTAAGCCCATCAGAACTAGGGTTTAGCTCGTGATTTCGCACCAGAATTGTAGTGTTGTTAGGGCCAACAAAAGCAGCCATACCATCATGACCACCTCGCACTATCGTCCCATCATCCATAGATTGTCCAGTAATTGATATTGCAGTGTAGTTAAAACCGGGGGGAAGTTCTAGCAGGGGAGTAGTCCCCAAGTTAATTCCACCACGAACCAAACCAACAAGTTCATCGGCATTTTCTGGCATCTTTGGTGCTAAGGGGCCGTAACCACCAGTTAATCCTACAACTTGGCCACTAGCACGTCTTGCATATAAGGCTTCTAGAGGAGAAAACATCGTAGCACCAATGGCACTTGCACCAGCTAATTTGAAGAAGTTACGTCGTGAGAAGTTCATACGTCAGACACATTCAGCAGTATTAATGAGTCTTAGAATCGTATGAGCGTTCTTTTAAAAGCTGAGTAAGACAAAGTTAAGAGTCAATAGTAGACATAAAACGCAAATGCTGTTAATAAAAGGCAGTTTTTTAAAGGTTTACTAAGATTTTTTTAATTAATTTATTCAGATAAAAATAAGCTTTTAGAGTAGAGATGAAATACCCAGGCTGCTATTAGATAGCAACTTATGTCAGCTTCCATTAAAGGCTGTTCAACTTATATTGAGAATAAATATCAACTATCCAGTGATGCAACAATACAGTACAATCTGAGGCTACATAAACAAACTCCTTACATCTTGTCTAAATATCTAACCCAATAATGGTTAATTCGGGTGGATGCTCGACAACGAACTGATAATATAATTCTTGTGTTTCTTGGGCTGGAATAGTTAAATTCCATTTTAAAATTCCCATTTCACCAAGTTGAATTTGTGGGTTGCAACGGGTGAGGCGCACTTTAATATGTTCGTTGCGGCTAACTGGCAATTGCTCAGTTAATTCTAGATGAGTTTCTTGGTTGAGTAAGTTAGTAATTCTTAATCGATAACTATAAATGATGCGGCGCTGGTTGCCAATTAATTTTTTGTCTACTTGGCGTTCAATTAAGTCACGCTCAATTTTTAAACTTTCATCAATTCCTAAGTTAATTTTGAATTCTTGCCCTGGTGCAATATTCTCTAACTGAGTTGTACCGATAAAAACACCATCGCGGAAAATATTCGCTTTACCTGTTAATAAAGTTGCACCATCTAGTCTATTTTGTACTTTGGCTTGCAAATAAGCAAAGCTGACCAAGCGTGGCATGGCTACGTAATCGAAACTACTAGGATAGTCATCGTTAAAAATCGTAGTTTTATGTGGTGTGCCATCACTAGGAATGTTTCCACCACCGTTGAGTTTAAAGCTGACTACACTTCCTTCTTTGGTTACTTCTGCAACAACAGTTTCAGCGGCGATCGCACTGTTTTGTGCAAAGTCATCTTGTTCTTGCTCATTTACAGCACCAGCAGGAGCAGACTGAGCCGCTATAGCCATCGGTGGGGAAATGGCTGGTAATTGTGTGACTCTTCGGCTCATGAATTCTGGTGCTGGACGTGGGGTACTGATATACCAGGGTTCAAGTTTGGGTGGAAGTGTACCTAATCCTGGTTTAGCTGTAGAAAGAGTGAGAGCTACACCTAGCCAATCTTCACCAGTGCTTTGAGTAACTTCTGCTAGGTAGTTCAGATGTACAATATCGCTCGTATTGCTAAAGCGTAAGTCATAAAGCGGAATCCAACTCGCTTGATTCACCACATAGGAAAGCTCTAGTTCAAAGTCGCCTGCACCAGCAACTTCAACTGTCACAATTAAGCTCAAACTTTCTTTGGGATGAAGTGTTTGGATTTTGTCCAATGAGGCGCGAAGTACTTGTAACTGCTTTTCTAATTCTTGTTGTTGGCTTTTGCACTCTCCTGAAGCGATCGCATATTCACTATACTGGCTGCCTAAAAAGTTGAGAAAATCTAAAGTTTCGCTCAGACTGAGATTTTTTCGTGCCAAACTCTGAGAAAAAGGTTCTTCTGTTTTTTCGCGTAAGCCTTCGATAAAATTAGACTGCAATGCCAAAGCGTCTATTTGCGCTTGCAGGTGGCGTTTTTCTGCTTCTAGCTGTCGGATCTGCCTCGTCAATTGTGCCACACGTTCTGCAACTGGTTCAGTAGTGTAGATGCGATCGCTGCTCACTCCCAGTAAGCGCACCCCTACCGTACCTGTACCACTTACTCTCACGGAATCAGTTTCTAGAGTTACTGGCAATGAGGTGATGGCTAATTCCTGTTCTTGTCCTGTTAAGGAAACACTTCCCCGTCTTATCACCAGAGCTTTGTCACTATACACTGTCACAGCTACAATCTGGCTTTGTACTGTTGTGCGTAAAGATGGTGTTTCCGGGTTAACCATTGCCAGTTCTCCCCCATTTTTAATGGTTCTGCTGGTTAATTGTTAATGGTTAGAAGTCTAGCCGTCAAGACATTATATAGATTTGAATTCAAAAGTTGGAAATTCTGCACAGAACTAGGAATAATTAACCACATTAACCGCTGATCAATACTGAATCATAATCTACCTTTCCCCAGCCCCTTCTTCATTCTTGACCTTGCTCAAATGTACCCCAAGCAAAAGAAGTGTTTTGCTCTATAAAATTCTTTGCTGCATCTATAAGGTAATCATAATAGGTGCGAGCAACAATAGATAGCTGTTTACCAGAAGGGTAAACCATATACCAAGTTCGCTTAATCGGAAAGTGTTGAACATCCAGAATGCTTAACTCTGATGTGTCTTGTATTAAGGTATGGCGAGATAAAACAGAAATTCCTAATCCACCTGCGATCGCTTGTTTAATCGCCTCATTACTCCCTAATTCCAGCTTAACGTTGGCTTTTACTTCATGTTCCTCGAAGAGGCTTTGGACTGCACGGCGGGTTCCCGAACCTGGTTCCCGCATAATAAAAGGTTCTTGGGCAAGGCGTTCAATAGGGATATTTTTCTCTTTCGTCAGTGGATGATTAACAGGAGCAAAGACAACCAAAGGATTATCTAAAAAAGGTTGGCAATTCACATCAATATTTTCTGGAACTTGGCTCATAATGTACAAGTCATCCATATTATTGATCATTCTTTCCAAGATGCGTTCGTGGTTTGTGACTTGTAGCGAGATATCTATTCCAGGATAAAGTTGGCAAAATGGCCCTAACAAACGCGGTACAAAATATTTTGCTGTTGTAATCACTGCCAAGCGTAATTGCCCCTGTTTTAGCCCTTTTAAATCTGCCACTTTCATTTCAAATTGGGCTATAGTTTCAAAAATTTGCCGACAAGTGGCAAATAATTCTCGTCCCGCCTCTGTCAAATATAGGCGCTTACCCACCTGTTCAAATAAAGGCAAACCGACCGATTTTGTCAGTTGCTTAATCTGCATGGAAACGGTAGGTTGGGTGAGAAACAATTCCTCAGCTGCCCGAGTAAAACTACTGTGCCGTGCAGCCGCCTCGAACACCTTCAACTGGTGTAGTGTTGCTTGGTTCAAGGGAGATTCTCCTCTAATAGTGACTCTATGGATATAAATCTAGTATCACTGAATACTTGCAATTGATGAAGCATTAATACTACAAAAATTTTGAGTTCTATACATAGATAAATCTCTATTAATTATATTAAAAAACACAAAAAATTGGAGTTTTATGTATCAATAAAACTCTATCAACGCTATTAAAATAAAGATATTTTACTTATAGAGCGGAGAAGTTATTATCAGAACAACAAGCAAAGCGTAAGATGCCTTCCAACTCAAGATGAATGCTGAATACTGAATCCTGAATGAGAGTTACTCACAATTTATCATTCCTAATTCATAATTCACCATTCATCATTCTTCTACTTCTAATATTTTGACGGGTAACTGAGCTAAATCTGGCAACTGAAGCATCTCTATTTCCGCAACTTGCTCCTTGATATTAATTGGCAAGTTTAATGGTTGACGTTCTTCTATCCAGCAACTTGCTAATGGCAATGTTTGCTCTAATTCATCGAGTGGTCGAGGAATCACCATAACTGCGTTCAGATCCCCAATGCGTTCTGCCTCAAACATTCCAGCTTCTACTGCTACCGCAACATTTGCCACTGAGCCACGAATAATGGCTGTACACAAACCCGCACCAATTTTTTCATATGCTGCCAAATGGACATCAGCAGCCTTGAGCATGGCATCACATGCTCCTACCATCGCCGGAAATCCCCGCGTTTCGACCAAACCAACTGCTTGGTTACTCAAACGGCTATAATTTCCTTCTTCCATCAGTTTGCTGAGACGATTAGTAATAGGCAGCACTACCTCCAAATTGGGATAAGGACGGGGAATCACTAAGCTAGACACCAACTGACCAAACTGTTCAGCAGTTTGCACACCAGCTTCTACAGCAAGACGTACATCCGCAATACCACCCCGAACAATTGCAGTACAATGACCGCCACCAATTTTTTCATAGCCAACTAAATGAACCCCTGCCGACTTCAGCATCATATCCGCTGTGCCAACTATTGCCGGAAAACTGAGGGTAGATACTAAACCCAAAGCAGTGTCCTTGAGGCTATCTCGACGTTGGGAAGCCTGAACAGTGCTAATAGCCCGTTGATTAAATGTTTCCATGTGGAGTCTCCAGGATACTCACGAAACTGACAACTTACAATTAACACTTATTCAGACTGATCGTCAGAGATTGGTTCATTTAGAGACTGCCGATGGGGAAACAAGGTGACTAACAGCCTTTGGATGCTCCCTGTACCATAAATTTGAGTACCAAAACTATTGGGTGATTCGGTGGCATTTTGGCTGGATTGTGAGTCCTGGCTCAGTTCTTTTGGCACTTTTGCGGCTTCCTCTACGTTGGAACTACCCAAATCGGACTTTTCTGCAACAGGAGGAGATTCATCTGTCGGATTAGTAGCAGGCTGAGGTTGGGAATTAGGTTTGTGTGGGAACTGTAAGAAAACTCCAGCAGAGAGATTAGTTGAGGAAATAGTCTTGTTTTCATCTCTATTTACCCCGTTGTTTCTTTGTCTGCCGATCAAATTCTTTCCTTCCTTCGCCGCCTGCGTACCTGTAGAAGCATTAGTTGTTGGTTCCGGTTCTGTAGCACCAATACGCCGACTAGTGTCTCCCAAAATTGAACCAGGTGGAACTACTTGCCCAGATGCAACCGAACAATAAAAGACTGTTGTTGCTGAACCAACACAAGCATTCGTTCCTATTCTACCTTGACCAATCATGAGAAAACCGGCTCCCAAGTTTGCTCCTGCTTCTACTTCTAGGGTTCCTTCATTAACTTGGAGAATCGACCCCATGCCAATACAAACCCCCGGGCCAATGATGATCTTGCCGTTTAAAGCCGCTTGGAGTATCACCCCTGGTGCGAGTACCGCACTCGGATGAATAGTCACCTCGCCACTAATATAAGAATCAAAGTTATTGCTGAGGCGCAGTGGCGGCACAGACATGAAAATTGTAACCTCGGAAGCCAGAAAATTAGAGTAGTAATGAAGTGCTGAGTAAATTTCATTTTAGATTACAGTTTCAAAATTGAAACAAGTCTAAATGTCATTGTTCTGAGTCGAAAGTCAACTTGATACTCAGCAACGCCACTTGCAACAAGAACGGCTCGCCGTCCAACGCACTGGCTCCTCAGCACTCAGCACTCTTGACTTAGTACTGCTATGGGCGTTGAATAATTGTTTCCAATACCCGACGCTTGGCTTTGGGATCAATCCCGATTAAGCGCACATATTCTCCTTGATATTCAGCAAGGTGCGCTTCTAATGTGGCGATCGCTTCTCTTTCAGAATTCGCCTGGATGGGGCCACTGCTAGTCCAAGAACCAGTGCGGAACCGTCTTTGGTCTACGTGCTCAACGCTAATTTTGTAACCATTAGCTAATAGTTGCCGTAGTTGTTCTACTACTTCGCCACTCAAGCGGGTACTATTTGTTTGTTTTGTTTGTGCAGTTGCTGTTGGCGCACTGGCACTAGCGAATGATTTCTGGCTGCCAGATGTAGATGTGTTCACTGGGCCATTAGGTCGTTGGATAATGCTTTCCAATACCCGACGTTTAGCTTTGGTATCAATCCCAATTAACCGTACATACTCGCCTTGATGGTTGTTAATACAGTCTTCAAGAGCTGCAATTACTTCATTTGTAGAACTAGTATTAATTGGCTCACAACTTTGCCAGGAACCTGTACGGAATCTCCGCTCATCTACGTGTTCTGTACCGATTTTATAACCGCCTGCCAATAGTTGACGAATCTGTTCTACGGTTTCAGCACTGAGTTGCCCACTGCCATAACCGTTACCATTACCATTACTATTACTATTAGCTTTGTAGCTGCCATTCGACTGAGCAGCAGGTGCCCTAAAGCTAGCAGATGCTTGCGCTGTGCCATCTGGACGTTGAATGATGGTTTCTAACACGCGCCGTCTACCTTTGTCAATGCCAAACAGGCGGACATATTCTCCACTATGCTCTGCTAGACAATCTTCTAAAGCTGCAACTGCTTCGCCGACTGATCTAGCTTCTAGCGGCTTGCAGCTAGTCCAAGAACCAGTGCGGAACCGCCTTTGGTCTACGTGTTCCGTACCAATTTTATACCCTTGCTCTAACAGATAGCGCACCTGCTCTATTGTTTGTGCACCCAAGCTCTTGCTCGACACTTCACTACTCCTTTCTAGCTCTAAAACAGTAATGCCATTACTTGTAGAAGATTTCTTTAATCCATCCCGAATGGATGTAATACATTTACTATCAGCAACACAGAGGTAACCCGTTCGCAGTGCCTGATTAATTCCCACCACATGATGGGTAAATTCCTGATCCTGCGCTTGTACATCTGGTAAGCGGTCAGCTTGCTGTTGATTAGTAATGATCGCTCCCGAAGGTACATACTTACCAGGGGGAATTTCTACATCTTGAATCAAAGCGTGCATCATTACAATGCAACCTGCACCCACTCTGGCATTAAATACCGTAGAGCGAAAGCCAATAAAAGAATTATCCCCAACATAAGCTGGCCCATGAATTAGGGCCATGTGGGTGATGGAAGCATTTTTACCAATCCATACCGAGTATTGCTCTTGGTCATCACCAATTACTCGACCTTGCTCCAATCCATGAATTACTACACCATCTTGAATATTAGTGTTTTCACCAATGAAAAACGGTGTACCTTCATCTGCTCTAATCGAAGTTCCCGGAGCAACGATTACATTGGCACCTATACGCACGTCTCCAATAACCTTGGAAAACGAATGTACAAATGTGCTTTCATGGATTTTTGGCTCAGCTAAGTTCCTAGACCACGGGGTTGGGGGAGCCACCGTGTTGCTGACTGCCATTGCGAGATTCCTCCTAAATTAAGCTTTTTGTCATTTGTCATTGGTCATTTGTTGCCACTTGTCTCAAACTAGTGACTAATGACCAATGCCTAATAACTAATGACTATCTATATTGGTCTTTTTTGCTGTAAATGAGACGATCTTCAACATGAATAGTATCAATTATCGCCACTACTGCTGCATCTAACGGACGCTGTTCATTTCCCAAAACTTGACGAGCGGCACTGCCACGGCTGACAAGTACCCACTCATCTACTCCTGCACCAACATTATCCGCTGCTACCTCGTATTTTGGCAGGAGGTTTCCTTCTTCATCTACTAATTGCAACAACAGTAGTTTCACACCTCTAAGACTTGGATCTTTTTGCGTGCTAACTACTGTGCCACGAACTTTGGCAATTTGCATTACAAATTACGGTCTTCTGCCGAAAGGACGAATAGCGTTCACATTTTCACGGAACTGCTCTACGTCTTCGGTATAACGAATTGGCAGGACGTATTCTAAGTTCTCATGAGGACGAGCAATAATGTGGGTAGACAGGACTTGTCCGCCGTTAACTCGCTTCACTGATTCAACTCCCGCCGCTACAGAAGCTTGTACTTCTGAAACGTCTCCTCTAACGATTACTGTAACCCGACCACTCCCGATCTTTTCATAACCTACCAAGGTGACGCGAGCTGCTTTCACCATTGCATCTGCTGCTTCCACTACTGCTGGAAAGCCAAGCGTTTCTACCATTCCCACTGCGATCGACATTAGTTCTAACCCTTAATTAAAGTTTTTAGTTCTAGACAACAGAAGTACTCAAGAAGGCAACCCCGTTAATGACTTTGTTGAACCGATTTTTAAGTGCGGAACTGTTCTACGGCTTCGGTGTAACGAATCGGCAAGACATATTCTAAGTTTTCATGAGGACGAGCAATGATGTGGGTGGATAACACTTCACCACCATTTACTCTTCTGGCTGCTTCCACCCCAGCCGCAACTGAGGCTTGCACTTCTGATACATCTCCCCGCACAATCACGGTAACTCGCGCACTACCGATTTTTTCATATCCCACTAATGTTACACGAGCAGCTTTCACCATCGCATCAGCAGCTTCTACAACTGCTGGAAAGCCTTTAGTCTCAATCATTCCAACTGCAATTGGCATCGCAGAACTCCTACAAAATTAATCCAATCAGTACTGAGGTTTGAAATTTTTGACGGGGAAGCTCATCTTGAGCTAAGAAAATACTTCTAAATTAAGCATAAGAAAGCTTGGCGTCCCTGGCAATATAAATTACTATAATAGTTTATAATAAAAGTGTTTAAGAAAACTTAACACAAATTAATATTGGCATTTGGCTAATGAAATTTCACGGATTGCTAGAGTAGCCAATTCAGCTTTATAATTTTTTAATTACATTGGTTTAACTCAGGTTAATAAGCTCTAAAATCCCGCTTAATCAGGAGTGACCGGAGCCGGAAGATTTTGCTGTAACTGCCTTTTATTGGTTTGTATTATCTATGTAGGTATAAACTAAAAGGTATATAAGTTTTTATAATGATCGATATAAATTGACGATGTAGAAGTAGGAATTCCAATGCTATAAGTAAAATATACTCCAAGAATTAAATATTTTTATTTTGACATAACAGTTTTTATAATTATGTAATGTCAAGCTAAATATAGAAATTATATTTTGTATAAGCTCATTTAAAACAAAACATTGCATCCTGAGTCGTCAAAGGAAATTTAAATGAATCATTTTCTCTACATAACAAGTTGGTTGGTACCTTTGTATGGTTTAATAGGTGCTATTTTAACTTTGCCGTGGGCAATGGGCATTATTCGGCAAACAGGGCCAAGACCTGCGGCATATTTTAACTTGTTAACGACTATTGTCGCTTTTGCCCATAGCCTATCGATATTTCAATATATCTGGGATAAAGAGCCAGAAATTATATTAATTAACTGGTTCAAAGTAGCGGATTTAGATTTATCATTTGGATTAGAAATCTCGTCAGTCAGTATTGGGGCAACGGTTTTAATTACAGGGCTAAGTATATTAGCGCAAATCTACGCCCTAGGTTATATGGAAAAAGACTGGGCGTTGGCGCGCTTTTTTGCACTGATCGGATTTTTTGAAGCGGCACTGAGTGGTTTAGCCATGAGTGACTCTTTGTTTCTCAGCTATGCCCTTTTGGAAGTCCTGACGCTTTCGACTTACTTGTTAGTAGGATTCTGGTATGCACAGCCCCTAGTAGTGACAGCAGCACGGGATGCATTTTGGACGAAGCGGGTAGGAGACTTGTTGCTGCTGATGGGTGTAGTGGCGCTTTCTAACTTAGCGGGTAGTTTGAACTTTTCCGATTTATATGAGTGGGCGCAAACAGCTAACTTAGATTCAGTCACTTCGACTTTACTAGGATTGGCATTGATTGCTGGGCCTGCGGGTAAATGTGCCCAATTTCCTCTGCATCTGTGGTTAGATGAAGCGATGGAAGGGCCGAACCCGGCTTCAGTATTACGGAACTCACTGGTGGTGGCTGGTGGTGCTTATGTTCTATATAAAATACAACCTTTGTTGGTTCTGTCCCCAGTGGCGCTCAATGCCTTGGTAATCATGGGCACGGTGACAGCAATTGGTGCAACTTTAGTGTCCTTAGGTCAAATTGATATTAAGCGGGCACTATCTCATTCCACCAGTGCATATATGGGGTTAGTATTTTTGGCGATGGGGTTGCAGCAAGGGGGTGTAGCCTTGATGCTGCTGTTAACTCATGCGATCGCTAAAGCTCTATTATTCATGAGTTCTGGTTCCATAATCTATACAACCCACACTCAAAACCTCACAGAAATGGGTGGTCTGTGGTCGCGGATGCCAGCCACTACCACTGCCTTTGTTGTTGGTTCTGCGGGGATGGTAACACTGCTGCCATTAGGAAGCTTTTGGGCAATGCTGTCCTGGGCTGACGGCTTTGTTAATATTAGTCCTTGGGTGATTGGCGTATTAGTGATAGTCAATGGTTTGACAGCTTTAAATTTAACGCGGGTATTCAGATATATATTTTGGGATACACCGCAACAGAAGACTAGACGTGCCCCAGAAGTAGGTTGGCAGATGGCATTTCCAATGGTGACTTTGACCATCATGACGCTGTTATTACCTTTGATGCTACAACAATGGTACTTACTCCCTGATTGGGAAAGTATTAATTGGTACGTAGTAGCAATATTACTGGTTTCTACGCTAGTGGGCGTCGGTATAGGCTCTACCATGTATCTGCAAAAAGCATGGTCGAGGTCTAGAATTCTGGCATGGAGATTCATGCAGGACTTATTGGGTTATGATTTCTACATTGACCAAGTTTATAAAGTGACTGTGGTAAGTGCAGTAGCGCTACTTTCTAAAATTTCTGCATGGAGCGATCGCTATCTGATTGACGGTCTAGTGAATTTGGTTGGGTTTGCGGCAATTCTTAGTGGGCAAAGTTTAAAGTACAGCATTTCTGGGCAATCCCAAGGTTATATGTTGACAATCCTAGCAGTCGTCAGCGTATTGGGTTTTTTCATTAGTTGGTCATTAGGCCTACTAGATAAGTTGCCTTTTTAACAGCCCTGGGTAATGAGTCCTGAGTTCTAAGTGAAAAGCTTAGGAGTTAGTAATTATTCTTTCCCTGCTCCCCCATTTATATCTTTAACTAGTTCTGTTTATGCTGAGTGCTTTGATTTTAGTGCCATTGTTTGGTGCAGCTGTTATTGGTTTTTGGCCCCCTGGTATGAGTGGGAAACTCTCCCGTGGGTTAGCTTTAGTTTTTGCCAGTATCGCTTTCTTGTGGACAGTCATTTTAGCAAGCCAATTTAATCCTAGGGAAGTCAGCCAACAGTTTACTGAGTTCATACCTTGGGTGGATGCCTTAGGCTTGAACTATAATCTTGGAGTAGATGGTTTATCCTTGCCTTTGCTAGTTTTGAATGGGCTGTTAACTTGCATTGCTATCTACAGCAGCGATGAATCTTTGCAACGTCCGAGATTTTATTACTCATTGATACTACTGTTAAGTGCTGGTGTAACAGGAGCCTTTCTAGCGCAGGATTTACTACTATTCTTCCTGTTTTACGAGTTGGAATTAATACCCTTATATCTTTTAATTGCTATTTGGGGTGGTGAAAAGCGGGGTTATGCGGCTACTAAATTCCTTATTTATACTGCTCTTTCAGGAATCCTGATTTTGGCAAGTTTCCTCGGACTAGTTTGGTTGAGTGGTGCTTCTAATTTTTCGTTAGGAACCTTGAATGCTAAGTCTCTACCCTTAGCAACGCAACTTTTATTGCTAGCAGGAATTTTAGTTGGTTTTGGCATTAAGATTCCCTTGGTTCCCTTCCATACATGGTTGCCAGATGCTCACGTTGAAGCTTCCACACCTATTTCAGTGCTATTGGCTGGGGTATTGTTGAAATTGGGAACTTATGGCTTATTGCGGTTTGGCATGAATTTGTTGCCAGAAGCTTGGAATTATCTGGCTCCTGGATTGGCGACTTGGGCAGTAGTGAGCGTACTTTATGGTGCATCCTGCGCGATCGCCCAAAAAGATATGAAAAAAATGGTAGCCTACAGTTCCATTGGACACATGGGCTACATACTTTTAGCCGCAGCAGCAGCCACACCGTTAAGCATTTTAGGTACTGTCATGCAAATGGTGAGCCATGGCTTGATTTCCGCACTGCTGTTTCTGCTAGTGGGAGTTGTGTATAAAAAAGCTGGTAGCCGCGATTTAGATGTCATCCGGGGACTGCTGAATCCAGAACGGGGTATGCCTGTCATCGGTAGTCTGATGGTTTTGGGAGTTATGGCTAGTGCAGGTATACCGGGAATGGTAGGGTTTATTTCCGAATTTGTAATTTTTCGGAGCAGTTTCGCAGTTTTTCCAATCCAAACCTTATTATGCATGATTGGTACAGGTTTAACTGCTGTTTACTTCTTAATCCTCGTTAATAAGGCCTTTTTTGGGCGCTTATCTGCACAAGTTGTCAACTTACCGCGTGTGTATTGGAGCGATCGCCTGCCATCTATAGTTTTAGCTGTTGTGATTGTAATTTTTGGTATCCAACCTGCTTGGTTAGTACGCTGGACTGAACCCACAATCACAGCAATGGTAAACACCCAAAGCTTAGTGGCTACAGTTTCCTTAGACAAAGTAAAAGGCAAAAGTTAAAAGGCAGGGATTAAGTTTGTAGTGGCTAATAGACGCTACTACAAGCAAATCTGCGATTTCCTATCCCGTAACTTTATTTTTACCTTTTTGGAGCAATAGTAATGGTAACTTTTAAAAACAAGCCTTATAACAATCCTTTAGCGGACTATATTAAACGCTTGCAAACAGGAGAAGCACTACTTGCTGATAATCCAGAGAATGTTCTAGAGGTAGTTGGCATTCTTAAAAGCTATGGTGTAGTTTTAGATGCTTATTCAAACAATCTTATCTACATTGCTGAGAAACAATTTTTAGTATTTTTTCCCTTTTTTAAATACTTTAATGGAGAATTTTCTTGGCAGAAATTACTCCGTCACTGGTGGCATGACAGAATTAATTTTGAATATGCCGAGTATTGCATGAAGTCCATGATGTGGCACGGTGGCGGTGGGCTAGATACATATTTGGATACAAAAGAATTTCAACAAACAGCGCAAGCTGTAATTGCAGCCAAATTTAAAAACAATCTCTTAATGAAGGGAATGCATCAACTATTTCCTGACTTCTTAATTGAACAGTTGCGTGCTTCTGCATACTACAGTGGCTTAGGTCAGTTTTGGCGCGTGATGGCTGATATATTCTTGAGCTTATCAGACCGCTATGATCAAGGGGAAATCAAAACAATTCCCGAAGTTGTAGAACATATTAAAGTAGGGTTAGTAGAAAGTGCAACCAAGCCAATTACTTACGAGGTGAAAATTGATAACAAAGTCTATGAAATCCTTCCCAAAAAAGCTGGTTTAACCTTCTTAGCAGATACAGCAATCCCTTACGTAGAAGCAGTTTTCTTCCGGGGAACTCCTTTTTCTGGCACAGTTACATACAACGCCCAAGCATATCAAATTCCCCCCGATCAAGCTCGCTTTCAATATGGTGCATTATATGCCGATCCTTTACCCGTTGGAAGTGCAGGTATTCCTCCCACCTTATTAATGCAGGATATGCGGCATTATCTGCCAGACTATTTGCATGAAGTGTATCGTCGCAGCCTCCGAGGTGAAGATGATTTGCTAGTGCAAATTTGTATAAGTTTCCAAAAATCGATGTTCTGTGTAACTACGGCAGCGATTTGGGGATTGATGCCTTATCCTTTAGATAGCCAAGACCCATCTGAACAACAAGCTAATCAAGTCTATTTAGAAAAGTGGATGGAACGCTTTAAAAATTCTCGGTTGCTGGATGTTAATCAATAGATTTAGAGTAGTACTAAACAAAAACGACAGAACAATTTGTAGTTGCAATCATCAAGGGAATTTGGGGTCAGCAGAGAACGGTAAAAGCTAAATTTTTGAGAATTGAAGAGGAAGTGCAATCGTTACTTCCAGCAAGTTTACCTTTCACACCTGGCTAGAGATTCAAACCCAATAGTCTAGAGATAGCAGGTAATAATTGATTACCAGTTTTTACTAAATTTGCAGAACTAGGTAAACTTGCCAGCGTACCTATCAAAATCTTGAATGCAGTTCTTGCTAGCCTCCGGATGCGTCCTCCTTCAGAACTTTTCCCGGCTTCAGCTAATGCCATTACCTGTTCCAATGCTTCTGCTTTATCTTCAGGCTCTAATTGTTGATCAGCTTCAATTTCTGTTTGCAACTTTTTCAAGAGATTTGCTAATTCTGAAGCTTCTGGAGAATCTAAATCTTGAAGTTGAGCAATACTGCTAGAAACGAGGTGATTGGCATCAATAATTGTGGCCTCAGTTATTATAGAGTCACTCAGTTTTTCAATGTAGTTACCCCTTGTAACTACAACTCTTTCACCGTTTCTAAAAATCTTTCTCTGTTGCTGGGCAGCAACTAAAGCTGCTTGGATTGCTGAATTATCAGGTTGAAGTACCAATGCTTGTCTAAATTGTTCCTTTGCTGCGTCAAACCTTCTTTGCTCCATTAGCTCTTGCCCATAGCTAAGTAGAGCTTGGATAAATCCTTCCTTGTTCCTAATTGGATCAACTTTGTATGCTCGCGCATAAAGTTCTACTGCTAGGTCAAAATCTTTGATATCTATGCACACCTCAGCTAGTCTAAATAGAGCATCAAAATGGTTGGGATTAGCTTGTAATACCTGCTCATATAATTTGAGTGAGTTTTGTAAATCACTATTTTGATATAGTTGTATAGCTTGTTGATAAATACGATTTGCTTGTTCATCCAGCTTCTCTAATTCCCAAATTTCTCGCCGTAAAGGATACCGCTTCACTAACCAGCGACGCACTAACTCAACTGTCAGTTTGTACGAATTTAGGTAGGCTAACTCTGGTATTTTAGAAACCCCTAATTGCTTTAAGAAGCCCCACTCTAACAATTGCTCTTCTGCTATATGAAATGCCTCAGTCAGAGCAACACCATACTGCACCAGCCGTGTTAAAGGTTCTCCTTTAATTACAGATATTTTCTGTTGTTGAGCTTCTGCTACTGCTGAGAAAACTACTCGTTCCGGAAGTGGTAACCCATCTCGGAACCATGCTAAACCAGCCTCGCCAATCTCAATTGCCTCATCTACAATATTTTCCACATCTTTGCGAGTCATTTGCCAGTTCTGTTCCTCTCTGGCCTGTGAGAAAAGAGCGAAGCAGATTACTTGTGTAAAATAGGGATGCCCTGCTGACAATTCCAAAATTGCATCTATGGCGTCAGGCTCATATTTGAGAACTTTCTCAGCAGGTTTAGTAATTAGCTGTTCTGCACTATGTCTATCCAGTAGACCAATTTCTCGATGAGGAGCTTGCCTAAACAAACTGAGTAAGTTGGGCATATCATCTAATTGCCGCCCCACAACTGGAATGATAAAAAGTTCTCTGTGCCAATAGACAATAGACTGGAGGCAGGGAAAGAAGTGAGAAACAGCGGAATCTTGGTTAGAATCACCCAAAACATCAAACTCATCCAGCAGAAGTACCAAATTCTTACCGTCTATTGCCTGATAAATTTGAGGTAAGAAATGATTAAAAAATATTTGTGCATCTTCTTCTAGTTCAGTTTTTGAAGGTAGAAACACTTGGATTTCGGACAATTCCAGGTAATCAATAATATCCCTTGCTAGGTCATGGAGAACTTCACTCAGGGGTTTCTGACTTTTACCTTCTAGCGAAAGAGGTACAAATAAAAACTCTTCTAATTTAATAAAGTGGGGAATTTGGGACAGCACAGACGACTTACCAATCCGACGTTGACCATGCAGCAAAATCACCTGTGCCCTTTTATTCAAATTGTCTTGGACAAAATTGAATAGATCCTCACGCCCAAAAAACAACTCTGGTTCATAAATTGGGCGACCAATAATATAGGGATTATCTTCCCAATCGGTTGAAGAAACCATTTTCGCCAACTCCTCCTCAGAGGAAGTAGATCCCGATGTAATTGTAATGCTGAATGTTCTATTTTAAATGTAAATTTAAGTATAAATCAGGTTAAAATTACTTCTCAAGTTGGGTCGCCTGCTAGTTTGCGAGTAATCCATACTAAAGACTGCACTACATCTCGATGCTGCCATATCCAATGGATAGCCTTTTGCACTGTCCCCGCTTGCTCACGGCTCATTAAATTGAGAAATACTTTCTCCCGCCCTTGAAGTTGGGCTTCGTTGCTGTTATAGATTTCTTGGATTACCCACCACTCCATCATTGATGAATTAAAAGTATAAACAGTTTTCCCTTCCTCTAATGTGCGCTGAATTACTCCCCGTTCTTCGAGATCAATCAGTTCTCGACTTCGTTGGCTGAAGACTAAGTCCATGTCGCCTAGAGCATATCGCGTGTTTTTGTTCAGACGACCTTGCAGACGAACAAGGGCAATCAGCATCATTAAAATTTGCTCCTCTTCGGTAGAAAACCTCCAGGTATCTCGAAAGTATTGCTCGGTAGCGCTTTCAAAATCCCGTGTGAAGGCTTGAATATTAGGAGTTTGTCCAGCTTGCAGGGTATCGTATAGCAGATAACCAGCATTTTGAAGCAGTGCTGGATGCCCATCAATAATTTCTAACACTCCTGCTTTTAAAGTGCTGGGAATGGGGATGGTGAGTTGAGTGTTGACTTCATTGGCGGGTAATGGTCTAAGCAGCCGGAATAGATAGTGATTGTACCACGGGGAACCACTAGGTGTGATTTTTGGCCCAAGTTCGTTGAGACGGCGAAAGGTGGTAACAATACTTGAGAAGTATTTGCCTTCATTGCTGTGAACTGCCAAATCACGAAACTCACTCAAGAAGGTCAGCATTTGGGTTTCGGTGTATTGACCGTTGGGATGAAGAGCTGCGTCATAATCATCTAGCAACAGCAACAAGAACTTGTCACGTTGCCCAATTTTTCTGAGCATTCGGCGCAAGTCGCCCTTTTCCACTCTTTCTTCTTGCAATAACTGTTGAATATCAGCTTGTAGGGAATCATCACCCTCAGCCTCATCTTGCAGCAGGCTGAGGATCTCTCGCCAAAAACCAGAAGGTGTAAAAGGACTGATACCTGTACAGTTAATAGAAACTATGAAGGCTTTCGATGCATCTCTTCCTCGCGCCTGCCAGACTATCGGTGAAGCGATAAATCTCAGCAACGAAGACTTGCCCATACCTGGACTGCCGTAAATAGCCAAGTGAGCGCGCCTAGATATCTGATCAAAAGCGGTTCTAACCTCAGAACTACGTCCGAAAAAGTAATCTGGAGGCACTGGCCCACCGACGAAGAAGGGATTTTGTGACATCTGCTGAGAATCTAGAGTTAGTTTAAGCAAGCCAAAAGATAAAACCAACTACTGGTAGTAATTCTGGCTTTTTGAGTTATGCAATTTAAATAACAGCTTAATTACATTATTAACTTACCCAGGCGATCGCATCCTCTCACACTGCAACTAAATAAGCGCACAAATGCGATCGCGCCTGTTTTTTGTTATTGCATATTTGCAGAATGAATTTTGTTCAAAAATTACGCTTCAGGTTCAATGCCTAAAGCTCGCAATTGTGCAGTCAGGCGATCGGCTCGTTGTTGTTCCTGTTCCGCCCGTTGGGATTCTTGTTCGGCTCTTTCTTCACCAGTCAACAACAAATTACCTTGCAAATCCCACCAGCGCAGCCAGGGTAATTCAGCGTTTTGATATTGTCCCTGCCAAATACCTAACTCAACTCCCAAAGGGGTTATGGCATAATGTCCGCGCTCATTTGCTGCTAATAGCTGATATCGTCCACCAATTAATTCGTAAACTTCGACGCTGGCTTTATTCACTTCATAAATGCCGTAAAACGGAGTCCGAATCACCTGCTCATAAATCCAAAATTTTCCCTTCCAAGGGGTTTTGTCTCGCTCCTCATTACCATTGCCAGAGACAAATTCTAATATAATCAGCGGAGCGATATACTCTTGCCACAGCACATAAGACCTTCGCGTTTGTCCATTCAACAAAAGCGGTACATTCGGTACATAGAACCAATCGGGAGCTTCTGCTCCTCGTTCTGGCGGGTCAGTAATACGCCAGTATATGCCTAAGTCCTGACCAATACAATATTGACTATCAGGATGTAATTGCTTGAGGACAGGTGTAATTGAGTCAGTCAGTAAGATGCTTTGGGGATGGTCTTGCCAATTTTTCACAAATGTACCATCAGACTCAGGAAGCTGCGTATGGTCTGGAAGGGTACTTCCAGAAGTGGGTGGGTTGATTGCAGAGGTCATAAGACTACCTTTGCATGGGTAAGGGTTGTTTTTTAGTTTAACAATGAAAGCGAGGAGGGGCGATCACATTTCACCTGATTGCCAACAGGGGAGATGCAATCGCCTCAACTAGACTACTTCGCTACTACTAAATTAACTGGTGCTACCCCAGCCAAATCCAAAATTTGCGGAATCAAATCTTCGCGCTTCACCGCCATCATGTGGACACCATGACACAATTGTCGCGCTATCTGCACTTGTTCGGCTGCAATTTTTACTCCTTCTTCTAAGGGGTCTTTGGCTTTTGCCAATCTATCAATAATGTGTTGGGGAATATTTACACCCGGAACGCACCTATTAATAAACTGAGCATTCTTTGCCGATTTCAACAGAAAAATTCCTGCCAAAATTGGTTTTTGATAGCCAGCAGCTATTGTGTCCATAAACTTTTCTAGCCGCTCAAAATCCGTAATTAATTGACTTTGAAAAAACTGCGCGCCTGCTTCAATTTTGCGTTCAAATCGACTTTGTAAACCAGACCAACTTGCACACTGCGGATCGACAGCTGCACCAGTAAATAAATCTAGTGCCCCATCTGTTAGGGGTTGTTCATTGCTGTCAAACCCTTGATTCATTTTTCTTACTAGTTGCAGCAATCGCACAGCTTCTAAGTCAAAGACGGCTTTGGCATCGGGGTGATCGCCTGCTTTTACGGGGTCGCCAGTAAGAGCCAATATGTTACGGACACCCAAAGCATGAGCGCCCATCAAGTCAGCTTGTAGACCAATCCGGTTGCGATCGCGGCAAGCTATCTGACAAATTGGCTCAATGCCATTTTGTAACAAAATCACTGACGCTATTAACGAAGACATCCGCAAAACTGCTCGGCTACCATCGGTAATATTGACGGCATGAACCCTCCCCTTAAGGGTCGCCGCCATTTTGAGCATATGTACTGGATCTCCGCCTTTGGGAGGTGCTACCTCGGCGGTAACTAAAAATTCACCCGCTTGCGCGGCTCTACGGAAGGAGTTTCCAACCGTGTTGCTGTTTTGGCTATCAGGCATAACATCATAAGGATTGTGATTTTCTTACAGGGTAAAGCAAATCACACCCAAAAGCTAAAACCTTAAAGAGGTACAGAGTAACCCAAAGCAGCTTTCACTTGTGCCAGAGTTTGGTTAGCGATCGCTTGGGCTTTCTGCCGCCCTTCCCGCAACACCGATTCTAGATAGCCTTTATCATCCATTACTGCCTGATATTTATCTTGGATCGGTTTGAGGGCAGCGATCGCTGTTTGTGTTAACAATGGCTTAAATTGTCCCCAACCCATATCTTGACACTCAGCCGCTACCTCTTCCTTAGTTTTACCAGCGAGCAGCATATATAGTGTTAACAGATTGTTACACTCTGGCCGCTCTGGATCGTCGAAAGTTAAACCACGAATTGGATCGGTTTTACAACGCTTAATCTTATTGGCAATTTGGTCTGGTGTATCTAATAAATTAATCCGGCTTAATTCCGATGGATCTGACTTCGACATTTTGCGAGTACCATCGGTCAAACTCATCACCCTTGCACCTTCTTTACGGATCAAAGGTGCTGGCAACTTCAACACTGGTTGATCTGGTTTGGCGAATAAGTGATTAAACCGATTGACAATATCCCGCGTCAATTCTAGATGTTGCTTTTGGTCTTCCCCTACAGGCACTTGATCTGCTTGGTATAGCAAAATATCAGATGACATCAGCACTGGGTAATCTAATAAACCCACACCTACATTTTCACCCTGTTTGACAGCCTTTTCCTTGAACTGGATCATGTCTTGCAACCAGTTGAGGGGTGTAATACAGTTGAGCAACCAGGTGAGTTCACTGTGTGCCGAGACGTGAGATTGCACAAATATAGTGGAGTGATTTAAATCCAGACCACAAGCCAAATAGAGAGCAACAAGGGTATAAGTATTAGATGCCAACTCTGTAGGCTCATGTGGTACTGTAATCGCGTGTAAATCAGCTACGAAGAGGTAATTTTCGTATTCACTCTGGGCTTCTACCCAGTTACGAATTGCTCCCAAGTAGTTGCCTAAATGCAAATTCCCAGTTGGTTGAACTCCCGACAGAACGCGCTGCTTGCCCATAATTTTCAACTTTAAGTTATCCCAAATCCGCGCTATGTAAAGTAGCGGTTACAAAACTCATTTAATTTTGACATTTTCTAGGGCAAGTGGGCATGGAGTATGGGGTATGGGGCATTTTTCATTGTAAATTTATACTTTTGAGTGATCGCCTTACTAATTGCTGTACCTGCTAAAGTGACTATATAGGATTATTGCGGATAGTTGCTTCTAGATTTTAAGCCTAAAGAAAATTAATGCGATCGCTAACTCATCATCTCAAAAATTCGGTCTGCTTGTTTTCAGCCGCATGACCATTGACTTGTATCTTTATACTTTAATCATTTGAGCTTTTTTATTTTTGTAAAGGATTATGTCTTATTTCTTGTCTTAGGAGAACAGGCGACGAGTAATCTCTTCTTTGACTCTACTCAGTTACAAAAATTTTAGATTTTGAATTAATCCACAAGCTGTTCCAGGCATTTTAAATAATATTACGTCTTCTTACGTCTTCCAATTAGCTGCCCTACTATTTTTCTTTAAGCTTAGGATAAATCACAAATTTCTACCCTACACAGTATATATTGTGCTGTACTGAACTCAATAACTGAATAACTATAAATTTATACTAACTATAATTTTAAAATTTAGTAGCAAAATATTGTTTATTTACTCAGTATTTACTCCAAAAAAAAATATACTAACGATAAATTTTCAGTTCAAGGCTATGCAGAGTAAAGCTTTAGTCTGATTTTTTAATTTAAAATTATTGACGCATATATATCTTTTGTATATTGACGTGTTTTAAGTAACATGGTATCTTTCATATTAACAATTTATTTAGATTCATAATATACCTAATAACATACCAATATTTATGGCATCCTGCCTGTTATATTTGGTTGACTTGCCAGATTAAGTTTTTGTTATTAGGATAGCTGGCTGTTTAAAATATGGAACAAGAAAAACTATACAAATCCTTTTAAATGTTTGTAAATTTGTAAATGTTTACCCATATATTTATATATTAAGTAACAGGTTTTTAGATATTAATAAAGTATTTATTACTAAATAAAAGCAACATTAAATGATATTTTATTAAGGATATAAACTAAATGTAAAATGTACAAAATTGTATTATAAAAATGTTTAGCTATCTGCTAAATAATAATTTCCTAGATAATTAACCATGAAAAAATTCATAAGTTCATTAAAAAATTATTTAAAAACAAAAATTGTTCAGCTTGGGGAACTAGTTTCTCTTGAAAATGAGTATTTATTAAATGATTCAGGTAAGAGACTGTTATCCAAAGTCAGCCAAGATTTGCAAATAGCCACACCGGAGCCTGATGTTACTCAAAATAATCAGGATGAGCAAATTACTCCTAATTTAGTTAGGAATATTACTGAATTGAGTAGCATCAGTATTTATGCTTCTTCCTCCGGCAAGCGAGATGAAAGGATTAGTAGTACTCAAAAAAAACACTACATACAGACAACTGAAAATAATGGCATAGTATTACTCGATTCGATATCAGATGATATAAAAACAAATGCCTTAGAAACGGGTGGAAATAATGACGTAACATCACCCGACTGGATACCAAACGAGCCATCGTTTAGTAGTCTCTGGGGTTTAAATAAGATTAATGCACCAACGGCATGGAACTATACCAGAGGCAGTAATAATGTAGTCGTGGCTGTTGTGGATACTGGCGTTGACTATAATCACTCGGACTTAGCTGCCAATATCTGGAGAAATAAGAGAGAAATAGCTGGAAATGCAATTGATGATGATGGCAACGGCTATATAGATGATGTACACGGTTGGGACTTTGGTGATTGGGATAATGACCCAAGAGATGATCACTCAAAAGGAGGTCATGGCACGCACATTGCAGGTATACTCGGCGCTGTAGGCAATAATAGCCTGGGTGTTGTAGGGGTCAGTCCAAATGTCTCAATTATGACCACGAAGCATTTCAAGTCAACTGACCCAGAAGGTTATTTATGGGATACAGCGCAAGGTATTAAGTATGCTGTAGATAACGGAGCCAAAATCATCAACCTTAGTTTCGGCTCAAAAACTTTCGATACAGACCAATATAATGCTATTAAGTATGCATATGATCGTGGTGTTTTAGTTATAGCAACAGCAGGTAATACCAGTCGAAATATTGATGAGATTCCGCATTATCCAGCAAGCTACGATCTTGATAATATTATTTCTGTTACGGCTACAGATGAAAATGATCAGCTGGTCGATTTCTCGAACTATGGGGTCAATTCAGTAGATTTAGCTGCACCTGGGGTAAATATTTTAAGTACCTTTCCTAATAATCAGTACGTTACATGGGGGGGAACCTCAATGGCTGTTCCTCATGTAACTGGTGCTGCGGCATTACTGTTGTCTATGAACCCCAATTTGAGTGTTTTAGAACTCAAATCTGCTTTATTGTCAAGTGTTGACCAAATAAATTCTTTGCAAGGTAAGACCAAAACTGGCGGGCGTTTGAATTTAAGCCAGTTGTATCCACAAAGGTTAGGAAAGAATCTCGCTGAACCTGGTAATTTAAACAATAGTTCTGTTGATGTGCCTGTTGCACAGACAATTCGCATCGAAGCAGAAAACTACAAAACTGCGTATGATAACAGTCCTGATAATGACGGTGGACAATATCGCATAGGTTTAAATGTAGACGTCGAGGCTACCAGTGATGTTGGAGGTGGCTACAATGTAGGTTGGATTCAACCTGGGGAATGGCTGACTTACGATGTCAATATACCTAAAAATGGGTTCTACGACATTTTGGTACGAGTCGCGGCTTGGGGTAGTAGTAATCCCAAGCAACTCAAGGCTTTAATTAATAACGAGCAAGAGCGAATCATCAGTTTTAATCCTACAGGAGGTTATCAATCTTGGACTAATGCGATCGCTAAAGGACTAAGTTTGAGTGCTGGTAGCCATGAACTGCGTTTAGATATGCTCACAGCTAGTTTCAACATTAACTACATTGATTTGATTCCCACAAATGCAACTTCTGGTGATAGCAATAATGCCACAATTTCCAGCGATACCCAGAATAATTTGATTTCCGGGGGCCCTGGGAATGACATTCTCATAGGCGGTGATGGTAATAGCATTCTTACAGGCGGTGATGGTGCTGATATTTTTGCCTTCAACTACATATCAGAGGGAATTGATACTATCTCGGACTTTTTACATGAGGCTGGAGATAAAATTCAGATTGGTTCTGGCTTTGGCGCAACTGACCTGAGCCAATTTAACTATGACAGCCTTACAGGTGCTTTGAGCTTTAATACTACTCAATTTGCCTCATTAAACATCAATTCTGGTTTTGATCAGTTTTCTGACATTATCTTTGTGTAGTCGTATGAATTTATGTGATGAAATTTATTGGCATTGACTTAGGTTGGAAATCCCAACCGAGCGGCTTATGCTACTTAGAATTTATAGACGGACAATTACAACTCCTTGACCTAGACCGCAAAGAAGCTATTGCAGACATCCTTAACTGGATTGATACTTGCGTAAACCCAGAAGAACCAGCAATCATCGCCGTAGATGCACCTACCCTTATTCCTAATGCTAGCGGGAGCCGTCTACCAGACAAACTCAGCCACAAAAACTTTGGTAAATACCATGCTGGATGTTACCCAGCTAATTTAGGTCTGCCTTTTGCAGAGCGTACTGTCAACTTCGGTTTAGAATTAGAAACGCGTGGCTTTGCACACGCACCGACTATAGAACCGCAAACACTCGGCAGATATCAAATAGAAGTTTTTCCCCATCCGGCAATAGTTCATTTTTTTAACTTAGAACGCATCCTTAAATACAAAAAAGGACGCCTCAGCGATCGCCGTTTAGAACTAATCAAACTATACAATTACATTATTAATACCCTACCCACCCTCGAACCGCCTTTACCTTCTCTAGAGTTTTGCGGTTTGATACCTTCCGAAATTCCCACCACTGGTGCAGCACTTAAAGAAACCGAAGATAAACTAGATAGCCTAATCTGTAGTTATGTAGCTGCACACTGGTGGTATTGGGGTGAACAACGTAACTTAGTATTAGGCGATCGCACCACTGGTTACATTGTCATCCCCAAATCATATCGTGTCCGGTGAAAGACTTATCATTAAGGCCGCAGGGGAGCAGGGGGAAAAAGGATTTCCCGGTTTTTGCACAAATGCGGGAATTATCACTAATTAGGCGGATATGATATCAGTGCTGAGTGCCCAGTAGCGAGTGCTAAGTATAAAAAAATTAAGAGTAAAAAGTACAAGACATAACTCATAACTTCTTACTCTTAACTCTCTCAAACTCATTACTCAGAACTCAGCGAGAAGTTGCAAGGAGGGTTTCCCTCCGGGCAAACTTCGGTGACTCAGCACTCAGAACAGTTACTCCGCCCAAGCAATCAATCTTGGTTCATAAGGATTAGAGAGGTAATTGTGTTTTGGCAGTACACGCAAAGACAAGCCTTGCAAACCAGAGGCCGTGTAAGTGATGTTACCTGTGTAAACACTTAAACCTTGTGTATCCTCTCCTTGGTAATCCATAACTACAGGAATAGCATTGACAATCTCACCATTGGCATCAATCGTACCCTGATAGAGTTCCACCTGCACATCGTTGTTTGTTAAAGTTGCCAAATCAACTTTGGCTTTAACAGCAACGGTTTGGTTGACCTCAATGTCTGCTGCTGCTGATACGTCAACATCTTTGATTCTGATATTAAACCAGTGTTCACTGAGTTTTGCTTTCCAAGCAGCTAATTCTTTCGCTGGCGCGTAATTGTCGGCAGTCAGGATATGATAGCGATCGCTAGCTGGGAAATAAGCTCGCTGTGCATATTCTCGCACCATCCGAGCTGTGTTAAAGAACGGACAATTCAAACGAATCGCATCCTTCATTTTGGCAACCCACGGACGGGGTAAGCCATCAACATCCCGATGATCGTAAAATAGCGGCACAACTTCCTTCTCTAGCAAATCGTAGAGAGCGTTGGCTTCTACCTCATCTTGGTAGTTGGGATCTTCGTAATTTTCTCCATGTCCGATCGCCCAACCAGTGCGGACGTAATCCGCTTCATCCCACCAGCCATCTAGTACGCTTAAATTTGGCAATCCGTTCATTGCTGCCTTCATACCACTTGTACCAGAGGCTTCCCGTGGACGACGCGGCGTATTTAACCAGATATCACAACCCGCTACCATCAACCGCGATATGTGAATATCGTAATTTGGAACAAACACCACTTGTTTTTCTAAGTGTTGTTCACGGATAAAATGATTGATCTCGCGGATGAGTTCTTTACCTGGAATATCTTTTGGGTGTGCTTTACCTGCAATGACAAATTGCACTTTCCGGTTTTTGTTAGCCAGCAAAATCCGCCTGATCCGTTCTACATCGCGCATCCACAGGGTAGCACGTTTGTAGGTAGCAAAGCGCCGTGCAAAACCCACAGTTAAAGCGTTTGGATCTAAAACTTCTTGAGCTTGGGCAATTTCAGATCCAGAAGCGCCGCGATCGCGTAAGTGCTTCACCAAATGCTCCCGGATATACAGAATCATGTCCAAACGGCAGCGTTCGTGGTTACGCCACAATTCCTCATCAGGAATAGCGTCCATCCGTTCCCACAACTGGTTATCTGGTGGTGCTGATGACCAGTTTGGCCCCAAGTAGCGATCGTATAACTCCTGAGTCGATTTAGCTACACAGCTACGAGCATGGACACCGTTAGTAATGGCGGCGATCGGTACTTCCTCTACAGGCACTTTCTTCCACAAGCCTTGAAACATCTGCCGCGACACCACACCATGCAGTTGCGCCACACCATTAGAAAATGTTGCCATTTTCAGCGCCAACACAGCCATACTGAAAGGCCCAGACAAATCCCCTGTATTTTCACGCCCCAAACCTAAAAATTGCTCTTTAGGTAAGCCAAAGATATCTGCAAAATACCCTAAGTAATGCAAAAGTTTTTCTGGAGGAAATAAGTCAATCCCCGCTGGCACTGGCGTATGGGTGGTAAAAATATTACTAGAAGCCACCACCTGTTTGGCATCAGCATAACTTAACCCTTCTTCTTGAATCAGAAGACGGATGCGTTCTAGGGCAGAGAAGGCTGCGTGGCCTTCATTCATATGATAAGCGGTGACTTTATAACCCAACGCTTTCAACATCTGCACACCACCGATCCCCAGCATAATTTCCTGGTGGATACGCATATCGATGTCGCCACCGTATAGCTGATCTGTGATGTCATGGTCGTAAGGGTTGTTGGGTTCAATGTTGGTGTCCAACAAATACAGTGGCACTGTTCCCACTTGTACCCGCCAAACTCTGGCGTAAACCTTGCGTCCTGGATAATCTACCGCAATCCGCAGTTCTGAACCATCGCCATTACGCTCCAGGTGTAAGGGCATATTGTAGAAATCATTGATCGGGTAGCGTTCCTGCTGCCAGCCATCAGCATTCAGATACTGGGCAAAGTAGCCTTGTTGGTACAGTAAACCGACACCTACTAGTGGTAGCCCCAAATCACTAGCAGATTTGAGATGATCGCCCGCAAGAACACCCAAGCCTCCAGAATAAACAGGGAGACAATCTACAAGCCCAAATTCAGCCGAAAAATAAGCGTAACACTCTTTTGCAGGCTGAAGTGATGAATTAGAGCCACTTTCTAATTCATCCTTGACACTTAATCCTTCAGCCTTTTTTCGTTGTTTCTGATACCAAGAATGCTCTTGTAAATAATCTTCTAACTGACGCGCAGCTCGATCCATTTGGGCCAAGAAGCCTTCATCCTCGACAACTTCCAAAAGCCGAGCTTGAGAAATAGTACCCAGCATTAATACTGGGTTATGGTGGCTAGACTCCCACAAGTCTGAATCTAAGCGGCGAAATAAATCTTTGCTCTCAACGTTCCAATCCCAGTGCAAGTTATATGCCAGCTGCCGCAGCGGTTCGAGTCGCGGCGGTAGTGAAGGAGAGACGTTGAATGTACGAATTGGCTGCATAGGTTGGCAAAACTCCTAGTTTAGCTATGGCTATTGTTTACTGTCTTTTCCCAATGTTGCCAATTCTTTATACCGTATTTGTCAAAATGCTATGACTTTGTTAAGTATTGAGAATTATTTTGATCAAGGTTGCTAAAGTTTACACTAAGGATATTTTTCATCCTATGGACTTCGCTCTAATATGAGCTTGGTATTATAAAACTTAACTAGTGGCTATCATTTACTACTTAACATAAGTAGTATTTTCTGTATTAATTTTATCAGTAATTTTATTTGTATGAATTATATAATCACCAGCAGGAATCTTTTTATAAGCTTTATTCCAGCATTTTTGCTCAAACTGACAACAGCTTACTGCTAGTTTAGACAAAAATTTTATTCTTAATTATTTTTTAATATTATTCTGGTTGAATAATAGCAGCACGAGATGAATAGACTGATATGGTAGCAAGCGCCAAATCAGACTGGAGGATGAAATTGTGTGGCGATCGCAGAATGAAAAGTAATATTTTATGCACCCAAGTAAGGATACTCTTTGGTATTTTTTGGCATAGTCAGAGCCATAGCAGCGACACAAGCAATCTCGGCTGCAACTTGATAAGCAAGTTTGATGTTTGATGCAGCATCCTTACCTGTAGAGGAAAGCAAAGCTTTTTGGCTACGCGCTTCTTGCTTGACATCACCCGCCACAACAGCCCGCTGCAAAATAATGTAAGCATCTAAGTCTTCCGAGTCATAATCACCTTGAAGCAGCACTTGTATCTGGTTTTGGGCTGCAAGACTCAAATAGCCGGTGGTTAAAGCTTGTTGGACAATTTCTTTGATAAAAACCATAATTTTAACCAAGTGTACGAATTGAAAAAGATACCTAACAAGAGCGTTTGCTCTTGTCAAGCCGAATGATTTAGTAAGTAAAGTATGTCTGGGTTTTATCAGAAATTTATAACGGCCAGCACCAAGTACGCATCACCCGCTTGGATAACCCATCCGGGTGATTTACAAATTTATGGGTATACGCAAGTAAAAAATCATTAGTTACAAGTGATGGCTAGAAGAATAATTGAATGTAAAACTCAACACTTAAAATAGATTTTTTTGCTGATAGTATAAAAGATGTGCTTATTATTAATATTTAAATTAAATACTCGTTGAGCCGCAGCATTTAATAAATAAGTAATATAGAGTAAATTAGCTTTTTATAGTGAGCCACTAAAAATAAAATATGTTATATTTAAAAGCAATTGTTATTAAAAGCCACTCATGTAATTACAAGAGTGATTTGGTTAGTTTGTAAATCATCCGTGTGCAACATGATTAGAGCAGCATACTCTAGAAATACGTTGCAAGAAAGCCGTCATAGCAGTCGGGGAAGCGCTTACTTGTTTGCACCGATGGTGAACTTCAATGTGATGGCTGAAGTGGGAGATACTCCACCCTAATTTAGTTTGAATTGGGCAGAAGCAACCATAAAAATTAAACAATAATTACATTTGGCGCTAAAAGAGAAATCTTTTAGACTACTGATATAGCCAAACAAAATGTAGTATAGCTAACAAAAATTTTGTTAAATTGAGCAGTTAAAAAAATGACAATTGCCAGATATAAAGTAGTATCTAGGCGAAAAATAAAACTGTCTAAAATAACAATTTTGCAATTTAATATTCTGCATTTTGACATAGTAATTCACTCAAAGTAGAATTTGCATTCCGTCTGGTAAAAAATAAACAGTCCTTGTAATCACCCTGGAAAGAAACAACCCTACAGGGCTTTTTGCCAAACAAGGCAGTTGATGCATAGCTCGAAAGAGTAATTATTGTCTATATCAATTTAGGAATTCAACAAAACTTGGCTTAGGAAGTTGCTCATTTAGCCAAATTTAGATTCTGCCTTCCTATAAATTGAGAATTTTTATCTGACAGTTGATATACTGCTCCGTTAAGGAAACTTCAGTATCAGTAGCAGTAGTAAAAGACTCAATGCAATTTGACGTAATTTTCCTAACTAACAACCACAATTTGTTTAAAAGGTATGAAGCTATGAAACTGAAGCAATATTTAGCAAAATTTCGGCGTCTACAAGAACTTTTGGTTACTACATTTTTAGGTGGTATTCCCACCCTGGCTCTAGGGCCTCAGTTACGAAATCTGATATATTGTAGTATCTTTGCCAAGTTAGAATTCCCAGTTTATATTCAAAACGGTGTCGAATTTATTGGTGCTAATTGTGTTGAAATTGGCAAGGGTGTATTTATTTTTAAAGGAGTGCGGATAGATGCAAGAGGACAAAATAATAGAATTTACCTAGCAAATAAAGTAGCGATTGAACGTAATGTTGATATAGGGTGTTTAGAAAATACTTATATACACATTGATGAAGAAACATTCATTGGCCCTAACGTGTGTATTGCTGGACCTGGGAATATCAAAATTGGCAAGCACTGTATGATTGCAGCCCACTCAGGAATCTATGCTAATAATCACAATTTTGCAGATCCGCTGGAGTTGATCAAACACCAAGGTATTACTCGCAAAGGAATTGTAATCGAAGATGACTGCTGGTTAGGCCATGGAGTAACAGTATTAGATGGTGTCACTATTGGTAAGGGTAGCGTCATTGGTGCAGGAGCAGTTGTTACTAAAAATATTCCACCCTTCTCGGTTGCCGTAGGTATACCAGCGCAAGTAATCAAAAGCCGCATTTGCAAGGAGCTAGTGACATCTGTAGACTAAACAATGGTAGGTAGTGCTTTGAGCGGTAAGGGTTGAAAGTAGTACAGAATACTGAGGTGAAGTCAATTTTCGGCGATTATTATAGATAGCAGACTATAAAGGAAAAAATAGCAATTTTTGACAACCAGCTACTGTTTGTCTACACTAGGAAACCTAATGGCTTCGGTAAACGTCACAACAGTAACTAGTCTACAACTTCATTTATTAGGGATATCTATAAGTCAGATAAACTGCAATAGCATAAAAGAGCCAAACACGCAATCAATCCTTAATTTGGTGCTAGTGAGATGGTTCTCTACTCTCACCAAAGTCCTCCAAAAAAGGGACGAGATTTGGGTAATATAAAGGAGCTATCTTTTCTGCATAGCAGATACTGAGAGAGAGAAGTTCTCTGTTTCTCATACCTTTTGGAGATATCTCTGATGCTGACTTTAAAAATCGCTGTTTATATTGTTGTCGCCTTCTTTGTAGCTATCTTTGTCTTCGGATTATTGTCGAACGATCCAGCTCGTAACCCCGGTCGTCGGGATTTAGAGTAAAAGCGCGACTAAATTAATCCAAGGCAAGACTGTCGAAAGCCGGAAGACACCAGAAGCTATGGACACTTGCTTTCATGGGAGTTACCCACGACAGTTTTACCCTAACTTGTGGGTTCTCCTGAGGATTATGGAAAGCCGCCTCTAGGCGTCTAAAAATCAGTAAAGCTGACGGCAGTTGCTACAACGGACGTAATCTCCTAAAGTTCGCTCAGGGGTAAATCCTGCCAGCGACTTTTCTTTCTAATGCGCTGCCGCAACAGCATACTGACTTTGTAACGCAGTGTCCTTCTCCGGCCGGCTTGCTGCAAGTAGGCAGAAGGCCAAGTCGGAAGGCAAAAGGTGTTAATTCATCCTTCCGGCTACTAATTGGCTATTTGTTAGCTTGATTGTGCTGAAATATGCTTCATCCAGTTCTGCCGCCCGCATTGCCTCCCATCACGGAAGCATTACAACCTGTAAATCCTACCTCATCTGCTAATGATACCAATTTTCATTCGATTGTAGAAACAGATACTGGGACGCAGGAAAATCAAGAAAAAATCAAGCAGCAACCGCAAAAGCTGCAACCTCCAACTGCGGGGGCAAAGAAGAATTCTCTGCCAGTGCCAACTTCTATCAAACCCAATCGGGATAAATTAGTAGTTGCCCAAACCCTATTCACACCCAATCCACCAGAAACTTTCCCACCGGAATTTTCTCCTGTAATTGAATCTCAGGGTGCTGCATTGTTGGGGCAGCCATTGGTAATTGCTTATCCCATAAAGCATGAGGATGACAGCCCAGATACGTCTGCCGCAGTGGTGTCAAAAACAGCCCAAGTTGTCCCAAACGCTACAAACCTTAAAGATTCGCCATCACAGACACTGTTGACTGCTGAAAAATTTGCCCAAGTAGAACAGCCAAATAATACTAATATTGGTCAACCAGCAGAAAGCATAAATCTCACTGTAACTGATTCAGAAAATACATCTAGCCCTGAAGTAGTACAAAATACTATAGAGTTTAAGCCTCGCAATCCCACAAACGAAACATCAACGCCGCCCTCGACTATAGAATTCACGTCGCCTAACCAACAAACTCAACCGCCAACACAATCAACACCAGATCCTCAAGGGGAAACCACAAATCAGCCACCTGCGACAACTCCCCCTGCAAGCACGCCACAAATTAGACAGAGAACTGTGGAAGTAATTTCAGATAGGCAGGTGTATGACGACCAACGACGAATTGTCACGGCTGAAGGTAATGTAGTGGTGCGATTTGATGGGGCGGTGGTGGATGCCGATCGCCTGCAAATAAATTTGGACAACTTGATTGCCGTGGGAGAAGGCAATGTAGCATTGGTACGGGGCGACCAAATACTGCGGGGACAGCGTTTTACTTATAACTTTATCCAAGATAGTGGCGAACTAGAAAATGGTAGGGGCGAGATTTATATACCCACAGCTCAAGCAGATTTTGCTTTCTTACCTACCGATGTCACAGCTGGTGGAGTGCCACAAGATTTGCCAAGCGATCGCGTTCGAGCCAATCAGCCGCTTTCTGGTGTCAACAGTCCGGGAGGGATTGATGTCACGGTAGGTGGTCGCAGGGATGCCAGAAACATCCCACCACAAAAATCAGGGGGTGTAGTCAACCGCCTACGCTTTGAAGCTGAACGAATTGAATTTTATCCGCGAGGTTGGCAAGCAAAAGATGTCCGCATCACTAACGATCCATTCTCACCCCCAGAACTAGTTTTACGGGCAGCTAACGTCACTCTGACGCGGCAATCTCCCTTCGTAGATGAAATTAGAGCAGAGCGATCGCGTTTAGTGTTTGACCAAAACTTTTCTGTAGGCATTCCCCGAAATCAGCAGCGGCTTGACCGTCGGGAGCGTGATGTTACTCCCACTATTGCCTCCCCTGGTTTTGATGGAGATCGGCGGGGTGGTTTGTATATTGAGCGTGGCTTTGAAGCTGTGACTACAGCACAGACACGCTGGACGATTACGCCTCAGTTTTTTGTGCAAAAAGCTGTGCAAGAAGGTATTGGTGATTTCAGTTCGCTGTTTGGTGTTAGGACGAGGCTGAATGTTGGTTTGAATCCTAAAGCTGTAATCGAAGGTAACGGAGAGTTAACCAGTCTCAACTTGAGCGAAGTAGAAAACAATCTCAGAGCAAGTTTGCGGTTGCGCCAGATATTAGGCGATCGCAATCCTCATTTATTAAATCTGGAATACAGTTACCGCGATCGTCTTTACAACGGTACTCTCGGTTTTCAAACCGTCCAAAGTAGTCTTGGCGGTGTAATTATCTCTCCTGTAATTCCTTTAGGCAACAGTGGCATCAACCTTAGTTATCAAGCAGGCGCACAGTATATTAATGCCAACACAGATCGCTTAGATTTACTAGAACCCAACAGAGAAAACGATCGCATCTCACTAGGCCGCCTACAAAGTAGTGCTGCCTTGAGTGGTGGTTTGTTGCTGTGGCAGGGGACACCATTACCACTCACTGCTACCGAGGGATTACGATACACTCCTAACCCAGTGGTTCCTTACTTGCGCGCGATCGCTGGCATCACAGGTACTACCAGTTATTACACCAATGGTGATAACCAAAGCACCCTAATTGGTACAGTTGGTTTAGAAGGGCAAATTGGTCATTTTTCTCGACCTTATTTAGACTACACTGCCTTTAATGTTAGTTATTCCCAAGGTCTCAATAGTGGATTATCACCCTTTTTGTTTGACCGCGCTGTTGATAACAAAGTACTGAGTGCTGGGATTTCACAACAAATTTATGGGCCATTTCGCTTAGGCTTTCAAACTTCTGTTAACTTAGATACAGGTCGAGAAACTAGTACTGACTATATTCTGGAATATAGTCGCCGCACCTATGGAATTACCTTGCGTTATAATCCAGTGCTGGAATTAGGTGGCTTTAGCTTCCGCATTAGTGACTTTAACTGGAGTGGCGGGACTGATCCATTTTCTGGAGAAGAAGTTAAGCCAGTTGTGGGTGGTGTACGACAGGAGCGTTAAACAAAAGATAAGTACTGTCTATTCCGGCAAAATGATAGTTAGTACTTATCTGTTAAAAGATATCTGGTTAACCAACCTCAATAAAAAACTTTTGTAGTTAGAGCTAAAACCCTAACTACAAACTTTAAATTATGACTATGCAACCGAAAATGATATTAATGCTGATTTGATTGCGTTTCACTCGTTAGCTTCATTAACAGGTAATTCCGAAGTTAATGGCAAAATTATTGTGAATGTAGTACCCACTCCAACTTGGCTTGTAACACTAATTTTTCCATTGTGAGCTTCGACGCATCTTTTAACAATCACTAACCCCAGCCCGTTACCTTGAATTGTTTTTACATTTGAGGCGCGATAAAATGATTCAAAAAGTCGAGCTTGGTCTGCTTCAGGAATGCCAATTCCTTGATCTTGAATCCGAAAAGTTGCTACACCTTCAATAGGATCACATCTGAGGTCAAATTCAATAGCTCCACCTTCAGGAGAGTACTTAACTGCATTTGAAAGTATATTTCCCAGCATGTAATGTAACAACCTTTCATCCATCCATGCATCTGTGTTAACACTATCACAGGTAAATACGAATTCATGCAAGCTACTGTTAACTAGAGAAAATTCTTCAATTAGTTCTTGGCAAAATTTTTCCAAGTTCAGTAGGACAGGGTTAAACACAAGTTTTCCAGCTTCAGCCCTACCCATGAACAGCACATCTTCCATAAGATGCTTCATTGATTGCACAGCAGTTTGAATTCGCTTGACGTAGGTTTTTCTTTTTGCTTCGGTTAACTTTGGGCCCTGTAAATCTATGAGTTCCACTGCGGTTTGAATCACAGTTAAAGGATTACGGAATTCATGAGAGACAGTAGAGATAAATAAAGACTTGAGACGGTTAACTTCTTGCTCTTTTTCCAAAGCTTTCGTGAGCAATTCTGTTTGACGTCTTTCGCTGATATCCCAGAAAACAACTACAACACCACTTATTTGATTAGGTCGTCGCATCACAGGTGAAGCACTATCGCCAATCGGAACTCTTCTTCCGTCTTTAGAAACCAAAGATATGTAATCTTCTAAATAAACAACATTTTGCTCTCGCAATACTTTGGCTACTGGATTTTCTATTGTGGCGTCTGTAACTTCATTGATCAAATGCAGAATTTTCGACACTTCACTTCCTAAAGCTTCTTCTTTCTGCCAGCCAGTCAATGCTTCACAGGCCGGATTTATAAATGTCACAATTCCTCGCTCATCTGTGGCAATCACAGCATCACTCATTGAGTTTAAAAGAGTTTCTAACTGGTCTCGATTCTCTCGTAGATCGCGTTCTAATTGGTGTTTTAACAAACCTATTTCTATAGCTATTTGTAAATCTTTTATAGTAAATGGTTTAACAATATATCCAAATGGTTGAGTAATTTTGGCACGTTCTAAAGTATTATTATCACCATAGGCTGTGAGAAAAATTATAGGAATTCCTAAATGCTCACGAATATAACTGGCAGCAGCAATACCATCCATTTCTCCTTTGAGGATAATATCCATTAACACTATATCTGGCTGAGTATCGGAAGCCTTAGCAATGGCAACTTGTCCAGAAGAAGCTGTACCAGTCACAATATATCCTAGTTGATTGAGTTGGCTAGCAATAGTTCTAGCCACAATAATTTCATCTTCAACCACTAAAACTCTCACCTGACCCATTTGATGTTTACTGCTGTAAAGTTAACTGTGGAAATTTAATTTTGAATACTGTGCCGTGATTATTTTCTAGGGTAATATTGCCTTCTAGCTGTTCTGTAACTAAGTCATAAACTAACGAGAGACCTAAAGAACCAATATTCCTCCAATCTAAATCCTTTGGTAATCCAGTACCGTTATCTTGAATAATCATCTCAATGTTATTAACGAGATTTTTTAAGGTGATGCTGATACTACCTGTTTGTCGGTTAGTAAAAGCATGTTTTAAGGCATTTGAGATTAATTCGTTAATAATTAGTCCACAAGCGATCGCTTGATCAACATTTAGATAAACTGAATCTATATTAGTTTCTAAACTAATCCTACCAGGCACTATTTGGTAAGAAATTAATAGACTTGTTACCAAATTATTAATATAGTCAGCAACATCAAGTTTCCCAATATTAGGAGATGTGTATAAATTTTTATGAATTAGAGATATTGATTCAATGCGGTTTTGACTTTCTCTGAGAACTTTGATGGTTTCAAGATCATTGAGTGTGTGAGACTGAAGTTGTAACAGGCCAGAGACTATTTGCAAGTTATTTTTAACTCGATGATGGATTTCTTTTAGCAGAACTTCTTTTTCTGCTAACGCACTTCTTAACTTCACTTCTGCTATTTGTCTTTGGGCAAGTTCTGTTTGGGCTTGCTGTAGGATGCTAGATTGTTGAATGGCGATCGCTATTGGTACGGACAGTTGATCGAGCAAATCCAAGTGATGTTCTTCCCACTCTCTAGGGCCAGAGCATTGGTGTGCAATTAATAAACCCCAAAGGCAAGAACCACGATTTTCTCCATTTATTTCTACAAGAATAGGTACTACTAAATTTGCTTTTACATCAAACTGCTCCAACAAGCGTAGATGGCAATCAGTTAACCCAGCTTCGTAAATGTTAGCGATCGCTCTTTTATGGCCTTGATAATAATCCTTACCTGCACCTGTTTGAAAACACGTATCTACGATATCTGCACCTAGAGAAATAGTCCATTTACTATCCACCGATTCAGCCACAATTCTACCGCTCATATCTGAGGCAAACCGAAAAATTATTACCCGATCAACCTCAAGCAAATCTCGTACTTCTTGAACTGTAGCATTAAGAATATCTTGAAGGTTGAGAGATTGATGAATTCTCTGTGCAACTCTTCTCATCAATTGTTCTCGTTCAATCTGAGTTTTTAACGCTTGTTCAGTTTGCTTACGGTCTGTGATATTTTGTCCTATACCTATTATTTGTCCATTAGCTAGGTGAACATTAGTCCATGAAGTATCTATAAAACTTCCATCCCGCACCTGAGTTTTAAAGTCACCCCAAATTCGTTTTGCTGACTGAATAAAGTTAATTGCATACTGACGGTCATTAGGATTAGGATATAAAGCTTCCAAAACATCACGTGTTTGGAAATACTGAAAATCCCATCCTAAAATACGTTCCCACTCTTGATTCACCCATTGAAGTTTACCTTGCTCATCAATGAGCGCAATCATTAATGGAATGTTTTCAAAAATATTTTGTAAAAATTCGTTTTGCTTTTGGAGATTTGCTTCATTATTTTTGCGAGCAGTAATGTCATAAAATACTGTTAAAATTGCCGATTCTCCGTTAAAGGTTAAAATTTGTAGCGAAATACTTGCCCAAAAAGTAGTTCCATCTGCTCTTTTAAGTTGAATTTCATAATTATGAAGAGATCCATCTTGGGCAAAAGCTCTTAATAATTTCTGTCGTTCAGATGGCTCGTGGTAGAAATCTAAAGTTTTCTGCTTAAATAAATCATTTGAAGATAGACGAAATGTTTGCAGCAACTCTTGGTTAGAATATAGAATTAGTCCATCTGATAAACGTGAAATCAGTAATGGAATAGGAATTGCTGCTAAAATTGCTCGTAAAACTTCTTCTGTCGGTGAATCTAAAATTGCATATTGATTAAGGATTTCCAGGCGTTGTTTTTCAGTTTCAGGTAATAGCATTAGTGTTTATGTAAAAAAATATTTATATGCTCGCTCGGATTTTATAAAAACTCAAGCGTTCGGCGTTATTTCAAGAAATATGTTAGGTCTTATTTTCTCAACATTTGCTGTACTATTAAGAATTAGGCAAAGCTCATCCTCAGATAAACGACTCCTTTGCTCATTGGATAGGCCTGCTCGATGAACTTGTTAAACTACTATTTTTATTAACGTAAAGTTTACCTTAGTCCCTGGAGGAATGGGGGTTTATCTATAATTCTTTTTATAAAATCGAATAATCTTTATCTTAATTTTTAACAAGCCAGGGGCAGTTTTTGCAAAAAAAATTAATATCAAGAGAGATTAAATGAAAGCGCGATCGCACTTCAAAGGCTGTAACTAATACGTGATACAAGAAAAATGTTTCATTTCAAAGCTAGGCAACTGAAACTAAATATTCTTTGCACCTTAGTAGTGCCTTGGCTTAAATTTTAGGTAGCAGCTTTAACCTTAAACTTAAACTTCATGAAACTAAACCTTTTACAGAAGCTGAATCGTTGCTACTTACTGTTGCGTTCGGCTATGACTGGCAATAGTTTTGGCAAGGGGTGTAGGAGTATGAATGTACATGGGTGTAGGTGTTCAAAAATTTTACACCCCTATACCCTTACACCCAGTCTCAAGGGACAAACTTGATGCGTAAGTCCTTATTACGATCCTGGCAAAACCCAATTTACTCGTCTCAATGTGCAAACTAACAACGCAACAGCTTATCTCGGTCGTCCCAAAGTAGTAATGTAGAGAACTGCCTCATCTGTAGGAATACCTAAAACTTCATTTACTTGGTCATCAAAGAAGCCACCAATACCACTAACGCCTAAGTTTAAGTGAGTTGCAGCTAAATTCAGCCTTTGCCCCAAATGTCCGGCATCCATGTGTAAATAACGGTAAACGCGATCGCCGTATTGAGCGATCGCTGATTTGAGATCAGCTGTATGAAATAGGACTGCTGCGGCATCCCGCCCTAAATCCTGCCCCAAACAGAGGAAGTGTAACTCTCGCCGGAAGTTTTTAAAGCGAATTTGCCGCAATTCCTGTGCTTTTGGTGCGTAATAGTAACAACCTGCTTCCAAACCTTTGACTCCGCAAACAGCAATAAATGTTTCGATTAAATTCAGGTCAAAGTAGTCTGGAGAACGATCTAAACTTTGGTGAATGTAATTTTGGGGTTGGTAAGTGAAATCGAGTAAAGCTTTAAGTTCATCGAACGTTAGATCATCACCACTGTAAGCACGGGTAGAACGTCGCTTGTGCATCGTGTTTTCTAGTTCTGTTAGCTGTTCCCCCCAGTAAATGGGGCTGGTAGTGGTGGGAATTTTCAGACAGAAAGGAAAGTTGTATTTATCCTCTAAAGATTTGTCTTGTTTGACTTCTGGTAAATTGAGTTTGCCAGTTGTACCAGGTTGAATCTGCGTGTGCAGATGAAAATATTTCAGCAGTTCGCCATCGGGGATCGGAGGATAAGTGGTTTCGGTGGCAGAAGGTAAAGCGCTTCGTCCGAGTGGTAAATTTTGTTTGATATCTAACAAGTCTGCCAGAGGCAGAACCGCGATCGCTCCTTCTTGTTGCGGATCGATATAAAGTAGATCGTTAACAGCTTCATCCACAAAGCCGCCAACTAAATGGGGGCGATAGTCATTAACCGCCGCAGCTAACTCGATATTACCCAAGAGGTGTCCCGTATCCAAAAAAATTCGGCGGTAAGCTCGATCCTCATAGCGCCATGCTGAACGATAAAATACCGCAGTGATCACAATTGCCAGTTGGGTACTTTCTAGGGATGGATGCCAGAAACAAGCTGCTTGTAAAGCTGGCCAAACATCACTTTCCCAATAATGCATCAACGAATGAGTCCGACATTGGTAGTTATATAGCCCAGGTGGTAAGAACTCTGTTCCTCTGGAAACCACATACACCTCAGCCGGATACAACCCACCTGCACTGGGAGCAGCACGTAAATATACCGCACTCCCCATAGATGGCATTCTTGCCGTTAGTCCATAACTGCGAAACAGTAACCGTGACAGTCTCTGCCACCATTGAGCATCTGAGCTATTAGTAAAAGCTTCTGGATTTTCTTGTAGGAAGGGTTTGAGATCAAAAGACGAGCCAATTTTATACTCTTTGAACGGCACTGGTTGTTTAGCCCAGTCTAACCTCTGACTTTTCGAGGCCAGAGTCTCAGGGTCATATTTAGTACGTTCGTGGTAGTGTTGAGCAATTGATTGGTGTAATTCTGGCATAGTACTTTCAATACCATTGGGCGTCCTTTTTTGATCTTGGCATTCTTGCGCCTGATTATTTCGTGTTAATTGGTACAATCTTAATAATCGCAATATGATACTGAGTAACTACTAGTATGTGATTAACTAAGTTGTTAGCTGATTATGGCTTAATTGAGATGTTGCTTAGTGCAGTAATATTTCGTGAGCAGTCTGAACTTAGTTGATAAATGCCAAAATTGACACTTAATCGAGTGCGATCGCTATAGACTACCATCCAAGAACACCCCAAAAAACTACACACAATAGTATATTTTTGTAGACTAGCCAAAGGCGGCTTCCTGTGGGGTATTTGAAATTTTCAATGTTGCGTAGTCTTACCAGTGTTACCTTTAGTAACCAAAATTAAGAAAACATAATTTTTTTATCAATCATAATTTTCTACTGGTAGCGTTGTCCGCACAGGTTGTGAATTCCGCCGCCAACGGTTCAAGCCATACACAGCAGCAGCTAAAATCAACAAATATGGGCTGTAAACTATTAACCAAATACCCAACTTGAGTAAGCCAACAGTAAATTCTCCAACCGAGTTACTGGAGTGATTCCAGGTTTCCTGAATTTGCGAACCCTAAATCATAGCCGATGCGTAGGCATAGGCATATCACAGCTATCGATAAACCTAGCCAAAGATAAATTGTTAAAACCTCTGTGACCAGCTACTAAATAAGTAATGGTGCTGCAAACTAGAGCTATAAGCATGGAAATTAAACAGCTAGGAAAAACAGGTGTCTCTGTGAGTGCGATCGGCTTGGGTGGGATGCCGATGTCAATATCGAATCGCCCTCCTGAATCAGAATCAATCCAAGTTATCCATCGTGCTTTGGATCTAGGTATCACATTCATTGACACTGCTGACTCTTATTGCCTAGATGAGTCAGATAAACACCATAACGAAAGGTTAATTAACAAAGCACTTGCCAGTTACAAAGGCGATGTTAGTCATGTAGTTGTGGCGACTAAGGGCGGCTTGATGCGTCCTAATGGAAGCTGGGCGCGTAACGGTAACCCAGAACATTTACGTCAAACAATTCGTGAAAGTTTTGAGGCTTTCGGCGGTAGTAAACCTATCGATGTTTGGCAATATCATGCCCCCGATCCCAAGTACAGCATTGAAGAATCTCTCGCACCAGTTAAAGAAGCGGTAGAAGCTGGTTTAATTCGGTTTGTCGGAGTTTCTAATTTTTCCGTAGAACAAATTCAGCAGGCGCGGAACGTAGTTGATATTGTCTCTGTGCAAAATCAATACAGCCCTTGGGAACGACAGCCGGAAACTGACGGCGTGTTGAAGTATTGTGAACAAGAAGGACTAACTTTTTTACCTTGGAGTCCCTTCGGTGGTAGACGTCGCCATCAAAACTTGCAAGATATTACTGCGATCGCGCAGTTAGCTCAACAAAAAGGCATATCTGTTTATTGTCTTGTACTGGCGTGGTTGCGTTCTAAATCTCCCGCTATTTTACCCATACCTGGCGCTAGCAAAATTTCCAGTATTGAAGATTCGGTAAGTGCAATTAACGTGAAACTATCTCAGGAAGAAGTGCAAAAAATTGATCAGGCAACCTAAAAATCCTTAAATTAAACCACAGGTACATACAAAGTAAACACTAATAAATTTTATTTCAGCAAAAAGTGTCAAACCTTATCTCATTCATAGACTTTTTCTCTCCTGTCTGAAGCCGAAACGGATAACTTTAATGCCTCATACTTGATCGGTATTTATCTGTGGTTCCTCAATTTGGGGTACAATCAAAAGCCTGCTAATTAATGACGATGCTTGCTGACAGGAGATGCGCTATGGCCCGGATGTATTATGACGAAGATGCCAATTTAGACCTTTTGGCTGGAAAAACCATTGCTATCATCGGCTATGGTTCCCAAGGTCATGCTCACGCCCTTAATCTGAAAGATAGCGGTTTGAATGTGATTGTGGGTTTATATCCGGGCAGTAAGTCAGCTGCCAAAGCCGAATCTGCTGGGTTGACCGTGAAAAATGTTGCAGACGCGGCTAATGCTGCTGACTTCATCATGATTTTGTTGCCTGATGAAGTGCAAAAAACAGTTTATAAAAACGAAATTGAACCAAATTTACAAGAAGGCAATGTCTTAGCCTTTGCTCATGGCTTTAATATTCACTTTGGGCAAGTTGTACCCCCTGCTAATGTAGATGTGGTGATGGTAGCACCCAAAGGCCCAGGGCATTTAGTACGGCGGACTTATGAACAAGGGCAAGGCGTACCAGCGCTATTTGCCGTTTATCAAGATGCTAGTGGTCGGGCACGCGATCGCGCGATGGCATACGCTAGAGGTATTGGTGGTACTCGTGCCGGCATTCTCGAAACTACTTTCCGTGAAGAAACCGAAACTGATTTGTTTGGCGAACAAGCAGTATTGTGCGGTGGTTTGAGTGCCTTAATCAAAGCCGGATTTGAAACTTTAGTAGAAGCTGGTTATCAACCAGAATTGGCTTATTTTGAATGTCTGCATGAAGTCAAGTTAATTGTTGACTTAGTTGTAGAAGGTGGTTTAGCCAAAATGCGTGACAGCATTTCTAACACTGCTGAATACGGCGATTATACCCGTGGCCCTCGAATTGTGAATGACCAAACCAAGGCAGAGATGCGGAAGATTCTCAGCGAAATTCAATCTGGGCAATTTGCACGGGAATTCGTTTTAGAAAATCAATCTGGCAAGCCTGGATTTACCGCTATGCGTCGTCAAGAAGCCGAACACCGCATTGAGGAAGTTGGCAAAGATTTACGCGCCATGTTTAGCTGGTTGAAAAAGGCTTAATTGCAATTAGTAATAGGTAATAGCTAATGAGTTAACTGCAAATTAACTATTAGCTATTATTTATATTCAGAAAGTAGCGTATCCTAGAAACTGCATATTGCACGCTTTTTTCATCTGTATATTCTAGATTAATTGGTATTTCTTTGTGGTATTGCAGCACAATCACAACACGATAAAGTTTAGAGTATTTAAATTGCTTGTCTTGAATATCAAAACGCAAAATGGATTCTAAAGGAAATTCAATGCTTTGTTGACTGCGTAACCCTTTGCGCTCTATAAATACCTTGTTCAGGCTTTTGTAAAAAGTACAGTTGGTGACAGGTGTTGTCGCAACAAAATCACCAATAGCCATAATAATCAACAGAAATAAGCTTAAGAAAAATATATAATTCCGCTGATTTTGCTGTACTGATAGAGAAGTTTGACTAGATATTAGAAAATTATTGACATTAAAAGCAAATTCTTGATTTTCTTGATAGCTAATTTGGGATAAAAGAGGATAAACTCCAAATGGTGTCAAAATGACAATCTGGTAAGTTCTTCCTCCTTTGCTGCCGATATTTGTCTTGATGTACGCTTCCTGTGGGTCAAAAATTTTTACCTTCTCCATGCTTCCCAGCAAATTATACCGCCTTAACTCACAGTTAATTCCGTTGGATGAGGAGCGATCGCAAGTTAGACTAACTGAAGCAGATTCAAAAAATATGCAGTAAATAAAAAGACTAAAACAGGCAATAAAAATAAACCACCCGGTGAGCCAATGTCTTAGTGGTCGGTGCTTTAGCTGCAATCTGGTGCGGGTTTCCTCTACAATTTCCATCAGTAGTAGTGTATGGAATCTCAGATCATAAGTAGAGTATTCCCTTCATAACCCATCCACCTATCATTTTGTGCTTTTAGTTAACTTTGATGTACTTGTAAAAAGGCCCTAGTATCGCTGCACGTAATTCAAAATTAAAAAATTTTTTTTAATCTTACTATCTTTTGGAACCACCGTTTTCGAGGTTGTCTACAGCCTTCTCTGTACGTGCATTCGGACGAGTTTTTGGTTGCCAACTTGGAAACAAGCCAACAAAAAATTCATTGATTGTTGTGCGAGTTTGTAAGCTAGCAGTACTTAAAGGTTTGGGTAGAAAGCCATCCCCAAAACCAACAAATATCAAGAACAACAATATCAACCATGTCGTAGCTGTCTTGCGATCCATTTTTTTATACTCAGAAGCAGTTGACTCATAGTTTAATCGACCTTTTTCTGAAACAGCCACATCTTTTTCCTTCTTTGAGCTACCTCAGAGACGGCAGCAAAAATTCCTGGCAAAGTGGGGATAAGATCAGTTCAGAGGGTCACACAGATGACTAACCCCACCCTCAATTTCCAAACTGCTTCCGGACACCAAGTTTTAGCGGCCGCAGGTAAAAAGTATCTGCGTCCCGGCGGACGGATGGCTACAGAGCAATTATTCCAGTGGGCAAATTTTCAGCCTAGTAAAACAGTTTTAGAGTTAGCTTCTAGCTTTGGTTATAGTGCTATATCTCTAGCTCAACGCTACCAAGTAAAAGTAGTAGGCATAGAAAAACATCCTGATAGCGTAGCTCATGCGCGTGCCAATATCCGCGCGGCTGGCTTAGAAAATCAAATTGAAATCATCGAAGGCGATATTTTCCATCTGGATAAAATACCAGGGAAGTTTGATTACGTTTTTGCAGAAGCTATTCTCACTATGCAATCACCACTAGCAAAAGCTAAACTTTTAGCTGAAATTTGCAGTCGGCTCAAACCAGGAGGTAAATTTCTCTCTCATGAACTTTTAGCTCGTGAGAAAGAAGAACAAATTCATGCTGATTTAGCACAGGTAATTCGAGTTAATTCTACACCACTCTCAGAAACCAACTGGATTACTGCTTTGGTAAAAGCAGAGTTAGAAGTGCAGCAGCATCTCACTGGGCCTATGAATTTATTGAATTTGGGAAAGATGTTGCAAGAGGAAGGCATTGTTAACAGTATGCAAATTTTGTGGAATATCTTGACCCAGCCATCCATCCGTAACCGTATTTTAGAAATGCGCCATGTCTTCCAAAAATATCGCCATGAATTGGGCTACATCATTATGTGTGCTGTTAAAAAATAGCATTTTGAAACTAAAATTAAGCTGATTTTGTTTCATAAATTCTCGTTGTTCATCAGTATCTATCGGCGGTTATAAATCGCCAATCACTATGACTTATATAATCACAACAAACTCATCTTTTGTTACTCAACTACGAGAACATATTGAATATCCGCATAGCGGAGTTATTAGCAAAGTGTTACTAAAAGATAAGGCTTGTCAATATACCTTATTCTGCCTAACGGCTAACACTGAAATTTCCGAACATACTTCAACTCGCAATGCCACAATCAAAGTACTTGAAGGCAAGGGCTTACTGACTTTATCAGGGCAAGAAATTGTACTTGAACATGGCATTTTAGTTTTTATGCCTGCTAATGCACCTCATGCTTTACAAGCTGAAGAAAATCTCGCGTTCTTGCTCATACTATCTGAAAAAACAGCAGATACTAATTAGATATTTATTGAGGAATAAACCATGCAATCACTAATTTCAACTTTCAGCCAACACTTAAACTTTTCTCAAACTCAGTTAGAAGCAATACTTTCAAAGACGCTAACCGAAGTTCTCAAATCCCCTGAATTAAAGCAAGAGCTAGACAGCTTAGACGCTAATTTGCTAAAGGAAACATTACCAACAGCAGGAGCAGTTTTGGCTCAAAAACTACCGCCTTTTTACAACTGGCTAAAAAATGAATTAGGAGTTAAGCGTGTTCCTGATAGTCCTGATCACACAACAAAATGGGTAATTGGTTTCGTCCATAATCAGGAAAGTCTTAGTAACTTAGTTGATTTGCACCGTCCTGTACCTTGTGCAGCTTTAGAGGCTTCTGTACCGCGCTTGGTGGCGTTGTTTGATGGTGTTGAAAATGTCCAAGTACAGCAGGAATGGCAAAAAGCGATCGCAGCTTTATGTCTAGTTTTAGTCGTTGCTGCTCGTGAACAAGATAAAGTTACTATAGCTACTTAATATCTATACAGAGATATTGCACTATTCTCAATAATTGTATGGAACTAACGCCTGGGGTTGCAGATTTACAAAATATTTACTTGGCAGTAAAACTTAATTTTCAAGTGATACTGCACCAGAAGCGATCGCCTCTAGCTTATTCATATCAATTACTGTAATTTTTCCACCACGACTATAATTAATTATCGACTTCAGGCTTTTAATTAAACGCACGCATTCCTCATAAGAAATGCCGACACTCCGAGCCATGTGATAGTAAGATAATTTAACTTTTAAACACTCACCTTTGGGAGTTGTTTCAGTTCCAGATTCCGCGGCAAAATATTGAATTAATCTGGCAAGTCGCACAATAGCTCTTTCGGAAACTAATCCATGAACTGTTTCATGCAATTGCTGAATCCGATTGTTAAAAACCATCAGCATCCTTAAGGCAATCTCAGGATTTTGTTGAATAGTTTTTAATAAAGCATCTCGCTCGACAGTGAGAATTGCACAATCAGATTCAGCAGTTACAGTTGCAGGCGAAATTCCATTGCCTAATAAAGCAGGTGCAGCAAAAATTTCCCCAGCAGCTAAGGTGCGAAGAATCGTTTCTTTACCTGTGGTTGCAGTTTTGGTAATTTGAATTGAACCACTAATAACAGCATATAACTTGGCTGGTAAGCGATCGCCTTCATGCAGAATAATCTCTCGTTTGCGATAACCTTGCACCTGGGTGTAAGGTTGCAAACTTACTTTGTCTGCTGTTTCTAAACTCGCAAATACGGTAACTTGAGAGAGTTGTTCTAAGGATACCTGCATGGCATTATGTTGCCAAGGCTGGACGATGCTGAAGCCAAGGGTTAGCGGCTTCTAGTTGCGCTGCTAGGCTAATGAGTGTTGCTTCAGCAGCAGGTTTGCCAAGTAACTGCACACTAATCGGTAAACCATTACTATCAAAACCTACAGGTAAGGCGATCGCGGGTTGTCCAGTTGCATTCGCTGGTGGACAGGGCGCTACCCAATTAATAATATTTTGGAATGCCTCTTCGGGACTTAAAGCAGCCCATTCTCCCACCCGAATCGGTGAATGCAAATAAACAGGTAAAACTAGCACATCTACATTGTCAAAAAATGCCACGATTTGCCGTGCCACCATCTGCATTTGCGAAACTGCTTGGACATATTCAACAACAGAACCGGTGCGTTGAAATAACCAGCGATTCAAGGGTTGCAATACTTCAATAGGCAGTCCTGACGCAGCTACCCCAGCTTGCCATACGATTTGAAATGGTTCAACTAAACCGCTAAAATCTAGGCATTTTTGTTCAACGTGGTGACCAAATTGTTCTAATAATTTGACTGTTTGCAAAACTCCTTGTTCGCAGTTAGCATCCGCTTTACCCAAGGGAGGGATGCTAGTAGTAAAAGCAATTCGCAAACTACCAAGTTTTTTCTCAGTAGCCGCGAGAAATGATGGTTCTGGATCGGGTAACCAATAAGGATCGCCTGTGAAATAGCCAGATATCGCATCTAACAAAGCAGCTGCATCAGCAACAGTACGCGCAATCGGCCCACTAGTAGCAATTCCAGAGAGGCGATCGCCTACTGGTGCTTTAGTCACCCTTCCCCGTGATGGTTTGATTCCTACCAAACCACAACAAGCGGCTGGCCCACGAATTGAACCACCACCATCAGAACCTTGGGCGATCGCACACAATCCTGCTGCTACTGATGAGGCTGCACCACCGCTAGAACCGCCAGGTGTATATTCTAAATTCCAAGGATTTCTAGCCGGGGGAAATCCTGTAGGTTCGGTGTAAGGAAATGAACCAACTTCTGAAGCTGCGGTTTTACCAAGCAGAACAAACCCAGCTTGTTTAATCCGGGTTACAACCCCATCATCATAATCAGGAATATTGTTTAGTAACGCAGGATTTCCATAAGTACAAGGCACACCCGCCACGGCATTAAGGTCTTTAATAGAAATCGGTACGCCAAAAAATGGTGGTAATTCTGCGGTAGTTGTTAGCATTTCTGTTTTGGCTTTAGCATCTGCGATCGCCAAATCTGCCGTCACCGTAAAATAACTTCCTAATTTAGGATTCAACCGCTCAATCCGTTCTAAATATATTTCCACCATCTCTAGGGGCGACACTTCCCGGCGATGGATTAATTGCGCCAACTCCAGTGCTGGGGTAAAAGCTAAATCATTATTATTCATGGGTTAGCTACCGGGTATTTTTGTCTTTCTCTGCAATTTTTAAACTGAGACGTTACTTTAGCAAGGTTCCTGGGAATTATAGCTCTGATAGCTCCTGAGATTTGCCAATCAACTAGGATATTAGGCTGCAACAAGCGAGGTTACGTTTTTAGTCAAGCCATAACCTTGCTTCATAGCCATTTTAATTGTTTGGCATAAATTTTCGGCAAATCCCCAAGAGATATTTATGGCTGACCTAGAAACCCTTTTGAATGAACTGCCAAATCTTGTTGAGAGTCTGAAGCTGACTGTTGGTGATTCTCAGAAAATTAGTCAAGAAATCACGCGATTAAATCATGTTCAGGCACAACTCCAGAATCTTCAAACTGCTATTGCTCAAGAATTAAGTAGCGGCAAATTCAATAATACAGTAGTTGGTGTGCTTTCTCTCACTACAGCCATAACTGTATTTCCTCCTGAGACTTTTTTTGTAGATCAACTTATTACTCGTGGGCAGGGATTTATAGCAGAAAAATTTGGAAATACCTACACAAAACTATCCTTAAATGATTTACAAGCTCAAATTGAGCGCTGGAATGAATGGAGTGAATTGCTTCAGACGATAGCAAAGGATATTTTAAGCGATTCTCAATTTATCAATCAAATTAATTCTAATATTAACTATTCTAGCCTTCCTGAATGTTTCCAAAAAATAAAAGAAGCTTTAAACATTAATTTAGAAGTTATAAAGCCTAAAAAATTACAGCAGCAACTTCAAAAAATTATTACTTTTCAAGAAGAATTAACACAAATTCAAGAAAGATTTACTGTTATTTTTAACAGTATTAAAAATAGTCATAATATTCTAGAAATGTTGCTAGGATTATCAGCTTTTTGTGGTAACTCTGGATTAGAATTAGAATGGTTTAACGATGAATATGGGTTTATTATATCCAGCGCTGGTAAATTCCAACCATTGGTAGATATTATTAATGATTGTGAAATACTTAAACAAAAAATAGATGCATTACTCACAGATAGTAGTAGCTTAAAATTACAAGCAGAGCAGGAACTGATAAATATTGAAGAGAGATTAAATAAAAAACAAAATGCTAACAATATCAAAAGATTAGTACCAGATTTTTTAATACCAAAAGTAGCACATTCGACTTTAGCCATAGCCTCAAGTCTAGTAATATTTGGTTTGGGTATTTGGGTAATTAAGCATAAAATTCCGCAATTTCAGCAAGTGAGCCTGATTACCGAACAGGAAAGAAGCGCCATAGCTAATTATAAATCCGCTCAAAAACTTGGTATGGAAGCTGCTATTATGGTTCAAAAGCCACCGCTTCCTCTACCAGTTTGGCAACAAGCAGAAACCAAATGGCAGCAAGCAGTAAACTTATTAGAGAGTATTCCTGAAGGAACATCAGTTTCGACTCCGGTAAAAAAACACCTGAATATTTATCGTGATAACTCTATTGCCATTAGTCAAAGAATTTTGACTGAAAAGAAAGTAGCGGCAAATTTAAAATCTAGTCAACAGCTAGCAACAGAAGCTGCTGCTATGGCGGAAAATCTGCCTCATTCAGCACTAATTAGGCAGCTAGCAAAAGCACAATTGCAGCAGGCTATCAATTTATTAGAAGGTATTCCAGAAGGTACGTTTGTTTATAAGCAGGCTAAAGATCAGCTGTCTAATTATAAAAATAACTATAAGGCTATTAGTATAAAACTTAAAGAATAGGTAGCAGATTCATATACGAAAAAAATGCGATCGCAAGAGGATCGCATTTTAATTAATTGCAGATTTTCGATGATTAAACTTTTGTGCGATCAGTCAAAATCTCATAACCAGTATCTGTCACCAAAACAGTATGTTCAAACTGAGCTGATAAAGAATTATCAACAGTTACCGCTGTCCACCGATCAGATAAAGTTCGCGTATGCTTAGAACCAGCATTCAAAATTGGCTCAATCGCCAAAGTCATTCCTGTACGGAGTTTAACATTCGGCATCTCGCGGGTACGATAATTAAACACTGAAGGTTCTTCGTGCAGGTTACGTCCAACCCCGTGTCCCGTAAATTCTTCAACTACACTAAAACCATTGCTTTTTACATGGTCTTCAATTGCGCCAGCAATGTCTAATAAATAAGCACCCGCCTTGACTTGCTCAATACCTTTATAAAGAGCTTCTTCGGCTACCCGAATCAGTTTAGCGGCTTCTGGGGTAACTTCACCCACAGCAATTGTTATACAGGAATCCCCATGAAAACCTTGATAATAAGCACCTGTATCTACTTTTAATACATCCCCAGTACGAATTACTTTCTTAGTACTAGGAATGCCATGCACAACTTCATTATTAATACTGGAGCAGATAGAACCAGTAAAACCGTGATATCCCTTAAAGCTTGGTGTTGCATCCATTTCTCTGATGCGTTTTTCCGCATAAGCATCCAAGTCAGCCGTAGTCATTCCTGGCTTTACTAGCTCAGAAATTTCTTTAAGGACAGTTGCCACAATTTTTGCAGATTGCCGCATAATTTCAATTTCACGCGGCGATTTAATTTCAATACCTCGGCGTTGTTTTTTTGGAGGTGTCGGCTGAGTTGCTTGAGAAAGCAAGTTAGTGAGAATGTTCATGGGGGATTAAAAATTATTGGCGCTGAGATACTTAAGTGTCTATGTTTGTTCTAGATTAGTTGAAAAATAATATCTATAATTTAACTTAACTTATTTTTTACCTCTGAATTTACTAAGTAAGCCAGATTATTCAAAGTGCTGAGTTCTGAGTTTTGAGTGCTGATGGCTAAATTTTGCTCCCCTGCTGCCCATCTACCCCAGTCCCCAGTCTCCAGTCCCCAATCCCCTTTTCGGGCTGCCTTCTACTGAATCAAGATTAATTTTTAATTGCTGACGGTAATTACTCCAGTCATCCCTGCTTCTGTGTGTCCTGGTATTGGACAGCGTAAACTGTATTTTCCAGATTTTAGAGGTACAAATACCCATTCGGCTGTAGCACCTGGCTTGAGTTCGAGTTCGTGAATAGCTCCTTTAATTTCTACTTTGCCTGCTTCGACTTTTTGTGTCCAGATGCCATCGGCAAAATCCTTCGCAGTAAAATAGTGCTTTAGTTGGCTAGGATTTGTAAGCCGCAGATTATAGCGTTTTCCGGTGATAAATTCTAGGTTATTTGGCTCAAACTTGAGTTCATTAGCTGAATTTCCTAAGCTAACTGTAATTTCTGTAGGCGCTTGCTTAAGTAAATCTTTAGACAAGTTATCTGCCAAAGTTGGAGTGCTATTAATAACACTAAAGCACAGTATTAATACTAAAAAACATAAGCTACGCTGGATTGGTTGCAGCCAAGCAGAGGAAATATGAAAATTAAAAATTGTAATGAGAAGTTGGGGTAAATGTTTGGTAATTTTTGTAACTGAGCAAAGCATTGCTATGACAGTCCTAAAAAAGTAATGGTGGGACTCAGGAACCAATGACGTTAGAAAAGTACTTTATCTATAGCAATCCGATTTGATTCCTAAATTGATTGTAGAGACAGGGGACAGGGAACAGGGAAGAAGGAATAAAGATATACTAAATTTTTTCAAAAATCAAATAGGAGTCCTATATATCTCAATTATCGATTACTAATTAGCATTTCTACTTGATGCTTTGATCTGCTAATACAGCCGGGCCAGCTGTTACCACTAAAATTTTATCTGGGTTGAGTAACTCACGAGCAGCTTGATTAACTTGAGCAAGGGTAACTTGCTGAATTTTTTGTGTAAAGGAGCGCAGTTCGACTTCATCGAGTCCGTAAACTTCATTCATCAGAATTCTTTTGGTTAATTCCTCTGGGTTTGCCAAAGAAACATTGTAGTTGCTGATTAAGGTTTGTTGAGATGTCTCGACTTCTGATGCACTAACGCCTTGCTGATGAATTTGCTTTAATAGCTGACGAGTACTAGCGATCGCCTGACTCGTATCTTCTGGGCTAGTTTGCATTTCAATCCGAAATGTTCCTGTATTCTTTCCTACTTGGAAGTAACTATAAATTCCATAGGACAAACCTTGGCGATCGCGTACCTCGGCTCCTAACCTACTCGATAGGGTATCCCCTCCCAAAATCTGATTCAATACTAAAGCTGCATAAAACCGGGGATCTCGCCGATTAATCGCTGTGTAACCCATATAAGTAATTGCTTGGGCTTTCCCAGGTAGCACAGGATTTACACGCACAACCTTCTCAAGGATTGGCGCTTTGGGATATTTTAATGTTGGTGGTTGACCACTAACTTGCCAGTCACCAAACTCAGTTTTAATAAGCGATCGCACTTGTTGTGGATCAAAATCTCCTACCAGTACTAATACTGTATTATCAGGGCGATAATGTTTTGCCTTGAAAGCAATTACATCCTCACGTTTAATCCGGCGTAGGCTCTTCTCGGTTGGAAAGGTATGTAACGGGTGTTTTTTCGGGTAAATAGATTGTACAAATGTTCTTATAGCTACTTCATAAGGATCATCTAAATCAATTTCTAGATTAGCCAAAGCTTGTTGGCGATTCAGTTCTAACTCTTTAGCAGGAAACGTACTATTTTTAACTACATCTGCTAAGGTTCGCAAAAGGATGGGTAAATCTCCAGCTAAACTATCACCTTCAATACGTACACCTTCGCGGTACGCTTCAAAATCCAGATCGGCTCCACGATCTTCTAAGGCTTTAGCAATTGTTAATACGTCCTTCGTTTTTGTGCCATTCATCAAGTTCTCTGCCACGAAAGATGCTAGTCCAGCTTTATCATCAGGGTCAAATTCCATACCCGCGTTGATGTGTCCGCTCAAAGTAACGGTAGGAGTACTGTTATCAGGAAGCAGCAATACCCGCAGACCATTGGCAAACGTAAATTGCTGTGGCAGCTTTTTGATACCTTGATCTGTTGCCTCTTCTACAGGTGGTAGGTATTTTAATACCTCAGTTGGATCTACAGGCGCACCAGGAGAGAATTTTTCTGTAGTTTGTGTGGAGTCAAGTTTGCCAGCACTGCCTATTGTCTGTTTTAGGCTTGGTTCAAAAAAGCCTACTGCACGTGCTTCTTTTTTGAGGTATTTATTGACCACATTCATAACATCCGCCGCATTCACCTTGCGGATAGCTGCTAGGTAACGTTCTGTGTAGTGATAATCACCAGCAGTTGTCTCATCATTGCCCAATTGCATCGCTTGATTAGTGATATCACGGTTATTTAGAATTACAGCCGCTTCCAACTGGGTTTTAGCTCGGTTGACTTCCTCTGATGTCACTCCTGTTTTTACCAGATTGGCGATCGCGCTATTCAGCACAGAATCAATTTTTGCCAACTTTTGATTAGGAGCAGCTATCACTAATAACTCATACCAGCCACCTTCTCGCAAGCTAGCAACAGAAGCTGTGACTTCACTGGCTAAACCTGATTCTACCAATGTCTGATAAAGGCGAGAATTGCGTCCTTCTGTGAGAATGTAATCCATCACATCGAGTGCTGGCACATCCGGGTGATTCACATCTGGTAGCGGGTACACTACTTGCAATAGCGCTCCTGCACCCGCTTCTCGTAGCACGATAGGAGTGGTGAGTGGTGAGTTCTCAGTCCTGAGTGGTTTTAACTCAGCACTCGATACTGCTTTGTCAGCACTGTTTTTTGGTATTTTGCCAAATATCTCTTTAACTGCTTCTAGAGTTTTTGTAGTTTCAAAATCTCCAACAATGACTAAAACTGCATTGTCGGGACTGTAAAAGTTACGGTAATACTTCCTTACCTGCTCAACCTGAAATTTCTCGACATCAGCTTTGGTTCCGCCCACAGGTAAGCCGTAAGCATGATTCGGAAAAGCTGCCTGCATTACGGCGCGATTGAGACGATATTCTGGACTATTTTCATAACCCTGTAACTCGGAAATTACTACTCGCTTTTCACTCGCTAGTTGCTCAGTATTAATCAGAGAATTTTGCATTCTGTCTGCTTCCAAAGCTAGGAGTGCTTTGAGCTTATTCCGTTCTCCAGTGCTGTAATATGCCGTTTGGTCGTAGCTGGTAAACGCGTTCGAGTCACTCCCTAAAGCACTAAACAATCGCCCAAATTGAATCGGACGATTTTTTGTGCCTTTAAACATCATGTGTTCCAATTGGTGAGCAATGCCATTCACTCCAGGTTCTTCGTTGCGCGAACCCACCTTGTACCATACCTGCACACTTACCACTGGTGCAGTATGCACTTCTTTTGTCAGAACAGTCAAACCATTCTCTAGCAATGTTTTGCGGACGTTCTCTGTCACTGTTAAAGGTGTTATTTTGTTTGCAATTACTGTTGATTGAGGATGTACTTGGTTAGATGCTATCCTATGTTGGCTCTCGGCAGGTTTACCGCTAAGTAAAAACACTGCAATTATCCATAGACTTAACAACAATAACGGAAAACGATATCGATACAAGGTAGAAAACACAGACATGGATTTTGCGGCTACTCTGTAAACTAAGTTACATTTTTTTAGTGATGGCTATAGTTTAATCCTTTTGATAAATCTTACATCTAAGCATATATACAGAAAAGCATTATTAATAATATACATATAATTTGCTCAATTACTAGGTTAGTGCGAACTTTTGTACTATAGTTGAGCTTGTTACAAATAAAATCGTATAAAAAAGTACTTTTAATTCTTGGTACTGGTATTTTATTTTGTCCTTAACTTTTGTCTTTTACAATTAAAGTCAAGCATTTTAAGATAAAACCTGATTATTTATGATTTTTAATTTATACAACTACGCAAAGTGTTGCAAAATAAAAAGATGCTTTAAGCTAATTCTATTTTGAAAAAAAATGTGACAGATACAAGCCTAGAAACCCAAATGACATCTGGCTTTTTTAATGAGCGAATTTGGAATTGGTATAACTTAGCCTAGCTTTGCTAAAACCCGAATAAACTCTAGTGGTAACCCATCAGCATCCGCAATAAAAGCTACTTCAAAAATGCGATCGCCTATTTGCTGCTGTGTCGGCTCTAAAAGCACTTTCAGCGGTTGCAATTGTTCTGGTTGACTTTGATGTGCTGTTGTGAAGCGTTCTTGTAAATTTTTTAACCAACTGGGCAAATCTGACGTTGTCTCAGTTAAATCAAACGAGAGATGATAATACCCTACATAATGTTCGTCTGCAAATGCATCTAGGGCTGGTTTTGGTTCGGGAATCTGGATCAATTCAATTCGGCTGCTCAATCCTTCCATCCAGCAAGCTAGGGTGTAGCCTGTAGTGAAGCGTTCACAAACTGTAAACCCCAATTGTTCATAAAAGGCGATCGCTCGATGAATATTCCCAGTCCGAATAGAAGCGTGATGCATAAGTTAATAGTGCTGAGTAACGAGTTCTGAGTTCTAAGTTTTCAGTAAATGACTGTGTTTTACTATCTCAGTAATGCTCTTTGTTTATACGGTTCCAGAAACTTTTAACTAAGAACAACCACTAAGTATTATCATTAAATACTCAGCACTCAGCACCCAGAACTCACCACTGATTATTACTCAAATAATCTGAAATAAGGATAGCGTACAGGTACACCAGGCTCTTTTTCCAAATCAAAATTGATTACTTCCCAACAAGGTTCTTCTGCGGGGTCAGGGCTAAACTCTACAGGTAAACCGTACAGCCGCGCAGATGTTGTTTCTGCCTGTTGTCCAGAACGCCAGGGAGTGCTGCGTTCTAAATAGCCACTCATCAACTCTTGATAGCGTCGAGCGATAATCACCCGCGTTGCTCGGTAGCCTTGGGTATACAACTTATCTAGTGCTTCGTGAATTTCAAACCGAATGCCATCGGGATGGGTATGTTGCCTATACCATTCACTATTCCACTTCCGCCAATGACGCCCTGACTGTAGATGGATCAATTCACCAGTTTTGGGATTCGCCTCAAACGCCCCATGTCGGGGACATAAGTATGTATCTGTTAGTGTCAGCGCCGGAATTGTTTGGCGACAGTGGGGACACTGAATTTCGGGGCCAAATATGGGGTACTGCAAGCCTGGATTCATCATGAAGTGCGTAGAATCATAGTTTTGTCTTCACCAGCACCAGTGGTTGGATTTTACACTTCGGCTCCGCCACTTTTGCTTACCTGCTCCTGCTACACAAGGATTTGTGGCAGTAACGGTATTCACTAGTGTATTCCTCACTGTAGAGGCTTAACGCTGTGATATTCTGGTTGTGCAACCAGCCTCAAATGTTGGAGTTTCTCCAGTGTTCCTGGGTACCATATTCATATTCTATCGTGTCTACCGCTTCTTACTGGCCATCTCCTGATTTTTCTCAAGCTGCTTTCGTTGCAGCCAATGCTGTTGTTATCGGTTCGGTAAACATAGCAGCTGGGGCTAGCATCTGGTATGGAGCCGTAGTTAGAGGAGATGTAGAACGCATAGACATTGGCGAATGCACAAATATTCAGGATGGCGCTATTCTACACGGTGACCCCGGTTTTCCAACAATCTTAGAAGATCATGTTACCGTAGGACATCGCGCTGTAGTACATTCTGCTTACATTGAACGTGGCAGTTTGATTGGTATTGGCGCTGTAGTTCTAGATGGCGTCAGGGTGGGCGCTAGTAGCATTATTGGTGCTGGGGCAGTAGTTACTAAGGATGTACCGCCATTGTCCTTAGTAGTAGGCATTCCTGGCAAAGTTTTGCGCCAATTATCAGACACTGAAGCCTCAGAACTCATTGAACACGCTGAACGTTACCAAAAGTTAGCTTTAGTTCATGCTGGGAAGGGAACTGATGTTGGCTTTAGTACGCCCCAGTGACAAAGGAGGCGGGGATCAGGGGGAAGAACAAGAGAAATAATTAATCACCAGTGACCCCTAGTTTAAATATTCTTTACACATGGGGCTGGAAAAATTGCCCACTTCAGCTAACAATAAAAGTGAGAGCGGTTGACAAAACTTTAATTTATTTAACAGAGGAGTTCTAGATATGGACATTGATTATCGTGTAGCACTTGTTTTAGCACCAGTCGCTATTGCTGCTGGTTGGGCTGTATTTAACATTGGTGCTGCTGCCTTACAACAAATTCAAAACTTTTTAAACAGAGAAGCTTAAACTCGCATCAAAATTAACATTCTTTAACCGATTGTTACTCTTCACAGGGGGCAGTCGGTTCATTGGTATTGGGGCCTAGAACATGAAATCCCCAATTTCCAATCCCTAGCCCTCAATGCCTAATCCTGCTGTGGATATTGACTCCTTACTAAAAACTTTTCAACCCTTTGGCATCAATTTGGGACTTTCGCGTATTGTCAAACTGTTGGCAAATCTTGGTAATCCTCACGATCAAGTCCCAGTAATTCATGTTGCTGGTACTAATGGCAAAGGTTCGGTTTGTGCTTATCTTTCCTCAGTTCTCACTGAAGCTGGTTATCGTACAGGACGTTATATTTCGCCTCATTTAGTTGATTGGACAGAACGCATCTGTATCAACGAACAAGCGATCGCTTCTGAGGAATTGTACCGATTATTATTACAGGTTCAAGCTGCAATTGCGCGGAGCGCAGCGCCAAGGGCGATCGCTCCTGATGACGAGTGCCCAACTCAGTTTGCCCCAACTCAGTTTGAATTCATTACCGCAGCCGCTTGGTTGTATTTCGCCCAGCAGCAAGTCGATGTTGCAGTTGTAGAAGTCGGGCTAGGAGGACGCTTGGATGCTACCAATGTTTGCCCAAAGCCTTTAGTTACTATAATTACCTCAATTAGCCGCGAACACTGGCAGCAACTAGGCCCTACCATTGCTGATATTGCTAGAGAAAAAGCCGGAATTTTAAAACCCGGATGTCCGGCTATTGTCGGGCCATTGCCAAAAGAAGCCCTAGAAGTTGTGCGATCGCGGATTCAAGAATTACAATGCCCAATGTTTACGCCTCACCCTGCGCGTCAAATATCTTCAGGATGGGCTGAATACCAAACTCTGGAAAATTCAAAATTAATTCAATATCCTCTGCCTTTACAGGGACAAATTCAGTTAACGAATTCTGCCTTAGCTTTAGCTGCTGTAGAAACTCTCCAAAAACAAGGATGGTATATTTCTCAAGCAGACATCATCAACGGCATGGCAAAAACTAATTGGCCAGGTCGTATACAATGGATAACCTGGAAAAAACATCAATTATTGTTAGATGGCGCTCATAACCCAGCTGGGGCCAAAGTTTTACGCGAATATGTAGATACATTAGATACTCCAAGAGTAACTTGGGTTATGGGAATGATGGCAAATAAAGACCATGCAGATATTTTTAAAGCTTTGCTGCGAAGTGGAGATAATTTGCTTCTCGTACCAATACCAGATACCAACTCAGCAGTTCCTAATGAATTAGCAAAGCTAGCTATTGATATTTGTCCAGAATTAAGTTTTTGCCAAAGTTATCCAGATTTATATTTAGGATTAGAAGCAGCTTTTGCTTCTACAAATAATGTAGTTGTTTTATGCGGTTCACTTTATTTAATAGGCTATCTTTTAGGAAATTCTGAGAGGTAAATGGGTAATGGGAAATAATGAGAAACGCCAACAGGTTAGAAGCCTTATCATTACCCACATTTTTGTCACAGTCAAAGTATCGCATTGACCGATATCCCGCCCATAATTTAAGTTCAATGGCTTATAGTCTAAGTCTACCCAAGTGGACTGAAATATGCAGCTTAGTCTACTTAAGTAGACTTTAGCTATTAGCTTTTGAATTGATCCCAAAACAGGTTGACAACGAAACAGGAGATTTAAAATATAGGGGTAATGACAAGGAATTGTAGCCTCAGAGGTTATTTGAAAAGTCTAAGGTTGTATCGAGATCCCTCCTAGCCCTCTTTAAAAAAGGGGAATAATCTTCTCAAAGTCCTCCTTCAAAAAAAGGATTTAGGAGGATCTAAACTTTTTGATACATCAGCCATCACTTTTCAAACATCCTCTGAGAAAAATTCTCTAATTCTCAACTTCCAAAAACTATCTATTGTTCCACTGTTGTGCCGCATCTTCTACGGCTTTATCTACCGTTTTTTCTCCTAACATTGCTGCTTGCAAATTTTCATAAATTGCCTTTTGCAGTTTGTTGGAATCTTTTAAAGTAGGGGTCAATATTTCTGCTTGTTGCAGCTGTTTTGCACTAGTAACACGCGCCTTTTCTACAGTTGAGGCTGTAGCTAGAACATCTTTAAAATAACTGTCAGACAAGGACTTGATTGTAGATGGCAGAACATTCGCAGATTTAGCAAAAGCTAGTTGGTTTTCGTCATTGGTGACAAATAGAGCAAATTTAACGGCTGCATCAGGGCGCTTGGTATCTTTAGGGATAACTATGTTCATCACAGCGACATTTTTCTTGCCAGTATCACCTGTGATTTGAGGTGCTATTGCTGAAGCTTGAGCAACTTTAGGAGCATTATTGGCGATCGTTTTAAGAAACTCTGGCCCAGAAGCCAGAAAAGCTGTTTCTCCTGATTGGTACAAATCAATAGCATGGCGATGTCCTTGGGTTAATACCTCTTTAGGAAGCAGCTTTTTGTTGTACAAATCTACCCAATACTGAAATGCTGCTTTGCCTTGTGGAGAGTTAAACGCTGCTTTGCCTTCAGTATCTACTAGGGTAACTCCCATTTGTACAAAGGATTCCAATACTTCACCAGAATCTTGCGGTACGAAAGTTACAAAAAAGGCATACTTGCCAGTCTTATCTTTAATTTGTTGCGCCGCCTGTGCTAATTCTGCGTAGGTAGCAGGGACTTTATTGATACCTGCCTGTTTTAATAAATCAGTGTTATAAATGGTTAGTCGCGTGGTGAGGTACCAGGGAATACCAAAACTCTTGCCATTGAGTGTGCTAGCTTTCCAAATATTTGGCAAATAGGAGGAACGTACTTCATTTGGGACTTTCGCATCTAGATCCAGCCAGGCATTTCGTCCTGCAAGTTGGGAAGCGAAATCCGGGTTGAGGTTCACAACATCAGGTGGCGTTTTTGCTGAGACAGCTGTTAAGATTTTGTTCTCCATTGCTGCCCAAGGTATATCCACCCAGTTAACCTTTATACCAGGATTATTTGACTCAAAAGTTGCAATCAGGCTTTGAAAGTAGCTCGTAAATTGAGGTTGGAGTTGCATCGTCCAAAACTCAATAGTTGCTGCTCCAGAAGAAGCCTGTTTTGTTCCTGTGCCAACATTACCTGTGCTGCAACTAACAATCCAGCTGGTCAATAAGCCGAGTAGTGCCCAAACAGTCAATCGCCTGAACTTTTGAATTTTAAACATTTTACTAGTATTTTTACGCTTGCTTAGAGTGAAAAGCTTATGCAGAATTGTCGAGATTATAGGCTAAATCAATTACCTAGTACCAGGCTCGTTTTTTAGTAACATTTAACTTTTCAATTTAGCAGTGCAACGGGCACAAAAGTGGTGAAAAGCTTCAATAGTTTGTTTGGTAAATCTAATAAAGGGGTCGGCATTGAACTAGCACCTGAACGGGTGAATATAGTTCAATTACGCAAACAACGTCAAGGCTTTAAAATAGAAGCCTTAACATCAGTACCTGTTCCCGAAGGACTTGTTACTGATGGTCAAATTACTGATCCTCCAGCAATGGCGCAATTAATTCAGCAGGCGCTGGCTGAGAGTAAAATTAAAGCTTCTCGCGTTGCTACTGGTGTACCGGGTCGAGATTCAATTGTACGTCTCATCCCTGTACCAGCAGAGTTAGATGATAAAGAACTGCGAGAGATGGTGCTAAACCATGAGGCAGCTTTATATTTACCCTATCCTCGTGAAGAAGCTGATGTAGATTATCAGAAACTTGGGTACTTTGTAGATGAGGATGGCATTGAAAAGGTACAAGTACTGTTAGTTGCCACCCGCAAGGAGGTGACGGACACTTATATCCGTACATTTGAGCAGGCAGGATTGCAAATTGATATTTTAGAGATTAACAGTTTTGCTCTGATTCGGACAATTCGCGAGCAACTGCGACAATTTGGGCCGCAAGAAGCAGCGGTACTAGTTGATATAGAGTTTGATAGCTCAGAAATTGCCATCATTGTTAACGGAGTCCCCCAGTTTTCACGCACTGTACCAATAGGGGCTTATCAAATGCAAACTGCCTTATCAAGGGCAATGAGCTTACCTGCATCACGGGATATGGAACTGTTGCAGGGAATGACTATTATCGCAACTCCCATAGACGGGGGGAAAACTGGCGTCACCGAACTCAATCCTGGTATGGCAGCCATATTGCGAGTCTTAGGAGAACTAACAGATGAACTGCGCCGTTCTATCGATTTTTACCTCAATCAAAGTGAAAATTTAGAGGTAGCACAGATTTTTCTAGCTGGGCCAGGAGGTGGCCTGCAACAGCTAGATGAGTTTTTTACCCAACGATTGAGTGTGCCAACCGCCCAAATTGATCCGATAGTCTCTTTGTCGTTAGAAGTTAATGAAGAAAAATACCCTACGGTACAACGCTCTAGTTTAGCGACGGTACTTGGTCTGGGAATGCGGGAGGTGTGACAAAATGTACAGTCTAGACATTAACTTTCTTAAAGATCGCCCAACTTACCACAGTAAATCTAACAAAAAATCAGGAGTTAAACTTCCTACTGGCAACTTAACACCAATATATTTGGGTGTCGCCCTTGGTGTATGTTTACCCACTATTTCAGTAGGTGCTTGGTGGTTGTTACAAGCGAAGAACGCTGAATTAGAGCAGAATGTAGCACAGTTAGATCAGGAAAACAAGAGGTTAGATACAGAAATAGGAAATATTAACAAAATTAAAGAAGAGACGAACAACATAAAAGGGGAAACACAAGCTTTAGTAACGGTATTTGACCAGATTCGTCCGTGGTCAGCTATGTTACAAGATTTGCGCGATCGCATACCAGCGCCAGTGCAAATTGAGAACGTCAAGCAGATCCCACCCATTCCTCCAGCCGCAGGACAGCCACCAGGCAATCCCGCAGGGGGAATAGAAATTACCGGAATGGCTCGCTCCTTTAACGATGTCAACGATTTCCTGCTGACGCTACAACAATCGCGGTTTTTGAAGGCCTCTGAAAGCAAAATTACTACAGCAGAGTTAGTCAATTTACCATTGCCAGCAAGTACTGCTAAAAGTGCTATAACAATTCCGCCACCCCAAGCGGTCAAATACACTATTCAATCAAGCCTTAGCGAGATTCCGGCTTCGGAGTTAATCCGCGAGTTAGAGCAAAAAGGCACAGTGGGACTAGTTACTAGAATTCGTAGTATGCAACAAACAGGAGTCATTTCAAAATGACGCTGAGTGAAGATTTCAATTTTGCAGAACAAAGTGGGGAGTTTGATTCAGAATCCTCAGGCTCTCCTGTTATTTTTGGGATTACCTTTACACCCAAAATTATCGGTATAGTGGCAGGGGTTTTGGGAATTGCAGGAGCATTGTATATGCTGCTAAACCTGATAATGCCAGCTTGGGATAACTATCAACAGCAGCAAGCAAAAATTAACGAACTCCAAGGGCAAGTTGACCAAAAGAAAATCAGTATCAAAAAGATTGTCCAGGTAAAAGAAGAGCTAGACCACGCAAAGCAGCAAAGAATTCAGGTTTTAAGTTTATTTTCTCAGGAAAATACCTTGGATACATTGCTACTGGATATGAACCGTTTAATTGAAACTGGCAATGGTCAAATTTCCCCCAATTTAGTAAGAGCCAAACTGAAAAAATTCGCGCCAGCTACACAAAAAACGGAAGCGATTAATGATGGTAGCCTGGGGGCACAGGTCAACGGCAAGCTGAAACGTAGCAGTGTCAACATTGAAATTGTAGGCACTTATGAACAAACTCAATCAATTCTTCGTAATATTGAGCGTTTACAGCCTTTGTTGATAGTGAAAGATTATCAATCGCAATTGGCTCCATCAGAGTCTACCTCTGCATCAGGAAAACCAGTGCAGAGAATTGGCCCTGCATCGATTAATACAACCTTCCAGTTACAGGCATTAATGCCACTTAGCCCAGAAGAAATAGCAGCAGCATCAGCTAAGGCTGCTCCTAAGAAGTAACAGCAAATAGTACTGCGTCCTGAGTTTTGATTCTTAGGTAGAAATAAAAACTCTCAACATTTAGTACTAAATAAGGGCGCAACTATTTATAAATTTTGTCAACAAGGTTTTATCAGGTGAGGAATGAACTGTGAAACAGCTTCACGGTAATAGTTTATTATTGGGAACCACCGCTTTTGTGTTTTTGGCAGCTCAACCTGTTTGGGCACAAACTACTCAAATTACTGATGTAAAGCTCAATCCAGCTAATGGTGGAATTAATGTTGTCTTGAAAACTTCCTCAGGCGATGTCTCAGGACAAGCCGCTTCGCGTCTACGCCCACAAGTTTTCACAACAAAAAGAGGAAAAGCCTTAGTTGCAGATATTATTAATGCTCAACTACGTTTACCACAAGGCAATAATTTTCGCCAAGATAACCCCGCTTCAGGAATTGCCTCAGTCGAGATTCTTCAGCTTGACGCTAATAGCATCCGGGTAGTGGTAACTGGAAGCAATAACGCCCCTAGTAGTCAACCTGTGGTAAGACAGCAAAACGGCATTACCCTTAGTTTTGGCCCAGCTACAGATACCACGGCATCAACGCCAACACCAACACCGTCATCACCAAAGCCAACAATACCGCTTGCTCCTACCCCATCTCAACCTGGTAGCAAGCCAGAAGTTCTTGTTCCCAACCCGGTAGTTACGATTGATGGACGACCTGCACAGCCAGCTGGCCCAGGTCAACCTGTAAATCAAGGGCCGCCTTTCTTGCCAAGAGCTGTTGCTCCACCAGTAGGAGATATTGCGATTTCTAATACAGATGCCTCTCCTGTCACCATTGACTTAGCAACGCAGGAACGCGTTCCTCGTTTGGTGCTGCGGGATGCTCCAGTGCGCGAAGTTTTATCACTACTTGCCCGTGCTGCTGGTCTTAATTTAGCTTATGTAGGAGGCGAAGGAGCAGGAGCGCAGCCTTCTGGAGGACAGCAAGGCGGTGCTAATAACGGGCAAGCAAGCTCTCAAACAATCTCTCTAGATATAGAAAACGAGCCAGTACAAGATGTATTTAACTACGTCTTGCGCTTGAGTGGTTTAGAAGCTAACCGCAGTGGACGCACAGTGTTTGTTGGGCCTAACCTCCCTAATTCCACCCGCGATACGGTTATGCGTAATATGCGCCTCAATCAAGTAACGGTGGATGCGGCTCTAAGCTTTTTGGTCGGCTTGGGTGCAGAAAGTGCCATTAGCCGTGAACGACTGGTTACTAGTGTTAATGCTGTGCCAGTAGGTGGTGCAGCCAATAGCGCAGTTACTCAAACTCAGACCACCACAGAACTTAAAATAGAGACTCTACGTACTGATTTTAAGGATTCTAGACCATTACTGAGAGGTTTACAGGCATTAGGAGACTCACGTACTAACTCTGTCACCTTAGTTGGAACTCCCAGGTTAATTGATATAGCGATCGCTCAACTGACTCAGCTAGATGTTCGTCGTCGTCAAGTTGCAATCAACGTCAAAATTATCGATGTTAACCTCTTGGGAACCCACGATTTTAATACTAGCTTTTCCTTTGGGGTTGGTAATAATTTCTTTTCTAGCGATGGTGGTGCAGCATCTCTGAATTTTGGTGGTTCTAGAACACCTACTTCGCTTGAAGCGAGAAATAGTGTGACTAGTACACCAGTAATCAAAAATCCCATTACAGGTGAGACATTTCTGGGGGATGGTTTTTTTAACCCAGCAACTGGAAGGCCATCAGCTAGTGCTTCTTTAGACCCAAATGGAAATCCACTACAACCTGGCATCACAGACTTTACCCCAGGAACTCCTGGAACAAGTACAACGTCAATTGTGCCAACTGCAATTGATCCTGTAACAGGTCAACCTACCAGTTATGGCTTTCAAACTACAACAACCCCTGCAACGCCTGATAAATATACATACGCTCTTCCAACTTTATTCCAGTTCCCTAAACGTCTTCTAGCTAGCTTGCAGGCTCAGGTTACTAACGGCAATGCCAAAATTTTGACAGATCCAACTTTGACAGTTCAAGAAGGTCAGGATGCTGTAGTGAAGCTAACAGCACAAGTCTATGGGGGTCTGAAATTTGGCGCTGAAGGTACGAGGGAACCAATCATTAAAGATGCAGGTCTAACTCTTGCAGTCAAAGTTGATCGAATTGATGATAATGGTTTTGTTTCCTTATCTGTTGCGCCTACTGTATCTGCACCTAGTGGTACAACACCAAGTCCAGATGGTGTAATTACTCTACTCTCAGAAAGAAGTCTAAAATCTGGGCTAATTCGCCTCCGAGATGGTCAAACACTAATTCTCAGCGGTATTATCCAAGATCAAGACCGAGTTTCCGTAAGCAAGATTCCTATTTTGGGTGATATTCCTATCCTTGGTTCCTTGTTTAGAAGCACAAACAAAGTGAATCAGCGTAATGAGGTAATTGTATTACTTACACCTCAAATTATGGATGACTCAGAGAACTCTTCCTACGGCTATAACTATAATCCCAGCCCAGAGGTGCGGCAAATGCTTGAGCGCCGAGGTTGGAAACCTTCTGGCAGGTAATCATAGGATGAGAAATGAGGAAGATGAGGAGGAAAATTGCTCACTTGCTCGCTTATCTTCCCTGCTCCTCATTTCAGTAACATTTAAGATAGGGAGAAGCAAAACTTAACAATTCAAAATTCACGCATAAAGACATTTTCAGTCGAGGACTTAAACCCCGGCTGAAAATATGCTACGTGTAATGGTTGGGGCCTTAAACCTTTGAATTTACATAAAAAACTGTATAACGTAGATAAATGATGCAAGCGCCTACCCTATTGAATCGCATTACACAAAATCCTGGTCAATGCGGAGGTCGCCCCTGCATTCGAGGAATGCGAATCCGTGTAAGTGACATTTTAGAAATGCTGGCTGAAAACGTGAGTACATCTGAAATTCTAGAAGATTTTCCTGATTTAGAGCCAGAAGACATCCAAGCTTGTCTATTATTTGCGGCGCGACGCACGGACTTCCCTCGATTGACTGCATGAATATTTGGATTGATGCTCAGTTACCGCCAACATTGGCAGGCTGGTTAAGCAGAAACTTTGGGGTGACTGCTACCGCTTTGAGAAATTTAGGTTTGCGAGATGCTCAAGATACAGAAATTTTTGATGCAGCGCGTGCAGCATCCGCAGTGATCATGACAAAGGACAGTGATTTTGTTGATTTGGTTTGTCGGTTGGGAACACCTCCGCAAATCCTTTGGCTAACTTGTGGCAATGTCACGAATCGTAAACTTCAGCAGATTCTTACTCCCATATTTCCAGAAGCTTTAGAAAGGCTGCGACAAGGTGAAGCGATCATAGAAATTAGCGATCGCTCTTAATACCCAAAATTCTTAACCCATCTGCTCTATTGCTTCATTCTCCCACTCCCCTGTTCCCCTAGCGACAGGGGTTTTTACTAAGTATTTTTTCCTACTACAGGGGCTGTTTCGAGGGAAACAATCACCCTAAAATCACAAAAAATCCTGAAATCTATATAAATTAATGGTTTCATCTATCCACATCACGCTACAACACCTTAGAATGATTCATTGAAAAGTCGAGCCAATGGGATTCGCAGCGATTTTGAGTAAAAATGCTCCCAAAGGATGACTTTTGTATTTCTTCAAACAGAGATTTCAGTAAGGATGCAACAGGGTGCATCTTTAGAGAGTCTCAAGTAAACCTTAAGGAGTCTGACATGAACAAAGGTGAATTAGTTGATGCCGTAGCTGAAAAGGCTAGTGTGACCAAAAAGCAAGCTGATGCAGTTTTAACGGCTGCTTTAGAGACAATCATCGAAGCTGTATCCTCTGGCGATAAGGTAACGCTGGTAGGATTTGGCTCCTTTGAATCACGGGAACGTAAAGCCCGTGAAGGTCGTAACCCAAAAACCAACGAAAAAATGGAAATTCCAGCTACCAAGGTTCCTGCCTTCTCTGCTGGAAAACTATTTAGAGAAAAGGTAGCACCCCCAAAAGAGTAAGTTTCACTTCTAGGGACTTTATTTTGATGCGGCAACCTGCACACGGGGGAAATTTAGCCTGGGCAGCAGCACTGGCTGGCTGTCCCCCTGATGCTATTCTGGATTTTTCTGCCAGCATTAGCCCGTTGGGGCCACCAAATAGCGCGATCGCTGCTATTCAGTCCCAAATCGGTAATCTAAGGCACTATCCAGATCCAAATTATAGTGAACTGAGAGTTGCTCTCAGTCACTTCCATCAACTGCCGTTTGAGTGGATTCTGCCGGGCAATGGTTCAGCAGAATTACTTACTTTAGCGGGGAGAGAATTAGCACAATTAGCCGCAACATTTTTAATAACTCCAGCCTTTGGCGACTACTACCGCACCCTGGCGGCACATAACGCTAATTTACTGGAGTTTCCTGTTGGATTGGGGGCTGAGGATTGGGGGCTGGGAATTAGGGAAAAGGGGACTGGGCATTGGGGACTGGGGATTGGGGAAAATGGGACGCAAGGAGAAAGAAAAGTTCGTAGTGTCTCCCTATCTCCTTATCTCCCTATCCCCCCATCTCTTGATCTCCCTGTCTCTGGCCCCCAAAGGTGTGGGCTACTGTTAAACAATCCACATAACCCAACAGGAAAGCTGTTCTCGCGTGACTCGGTTCTTCCCTACCTAGAGGAGTTTGCCTTGGTGGTGGTGGATGAAGCGTTTATGGATTTTTTGCCTCCCGATGAGGAACAAAGTCTGATTTCGCTTGTACAGGAATATGAAAATTTAGTAGTGTTGCGATCGCTCACAAAATTTTACAGTCTTCCTGGGCTAAGACTGGGATATGCGATCGCTCACCCTGAACGCCTATCTAGATGGCAGTTGTGGCGTGATCCATGGCCTGTAAATACGTTAGCGGCAGCAGCAGCAATTGCTGCACTCCAGGATACTCAATTTCAACAGCAAACCTGGTTATGGCTACCACCTGCACGAAATCAACTCTTTCAGGGATTAGCCGCAATCCCAGGATTGCATCCACTAAAAAGCGCTGCTAACTTTTTACTGGTTGAGTCAAAACAATCTATTTTGCCATTGCAGCAACAATTACTTCAGCATCACCAAATTTTAATTCGTGATTGTCTTAGCTTTAAAGAACTAGGCGATCGCTTTTTCCGGGTTGCTGTACGTACTGAATCCGATAACCAGCGCTTACTTACAGCGCTAAATGAGTGCTGAGTGGTGAGTAACCTTAAGGGCCAGTTGTTTTTTGCAACTGGCAACTAATACCAATTCTCCAAAAGAAGGCTACAGATCCAAAGTGTGGAAACCTAGATTGAATCTGGCTTTATGAATTACGAATTACGAATTACGAATTGGTATAACTTATGGCTAATTGGCTAGTGACTAATGACTATTGACTACGATGTTGTGATTATTGGTGGCAGTCTTGCTGGACGCTATGCTGCCCTGGCTGCTACCCAATTACGTGCTACAGTCGCCTTGGTGGAACCTAAAATAAACTACGGTTTTTTTCACCACCAGGCTATTAATAAAATCACCAAACTCGCCCACCAACTGGATGATACGCTTGGTATTCGCATTCATCCCTCACAGGTTGATTCTCTAGAAAAACCTCAAATATCTGTAGTCTGGCCAGAGACGATGCTATATGCTCAAGGCGTTGTTTCCAACATTGAAGCACAGCATTCTGTCGCTAACCTAGCTGCTTTGGGAGTTGATGTCATTGTTGGCAGTGGTCAATTTCAATCTTCCCCCCATCTAGCGTTTGCTGTTAATGAGCGTTTCTTACGGGCACGTACTTATTTGCTAGCCAGTGGTTCACGTCCAGCAATTCCAGACATTGACGGATTGCAAGCTACAGGCTACCTTACCCTATTTGATATTTGGCAGTCTCTCAAAGAAACGACATTACCTAAAAATTGGGTAATTATTGGTGGTGTTCCCCAAAGCATTGAAGTAGCTCAAACTTTAGCGCGGTTAGGTTGTGATGTAACGCTAATAGTCAAGTATCCTTATATTTTGCCTTCTGTTGACCATGAAATAGCCCAGCTGCTTCAGGCGCAGTTAGAAGTTGATGGCGTGCGCGTCCTTACTCAAACACTAGTAACCCAGGTGAAGCGAATTGAGGATAAAAAGTGGGTACAGGCAGGAGATAAAGCAATTGAAACTGATGAAATTTTAGTGGCGGCTGGACAACAGCCAAATATTGAATCTTTAAATTTGGCAGCAGTAGGCGTGAAATGGCATCAGCGTCATTTAGTAGTGAATCATAAACTCCAAACCACTAACCACCGGATTTACGCTTGTGGTGATGTCATTGGTGGCTACGACTTTGCTAACCTCGCAAATTATGAAGCAAGTATTGCCTTGAAAAATGCGCTCTTTTTTCCTAGATTACGAGTTAATTATCGGTGCATTCCTAGAGCAATATTTTCTCATCCAATGTTGGCGCAAGTAGGTTTGACAGAGGCGCAAGCAAAACGCAGATACAATCGTCATGAAGTATTAGTTGTGCGGCAGTATTTTAAAACAGTAATAGCAGCCCAAATACGAGATGAAACCATGGGAATTTGTAAATTAATTGCCTTACGTAATGGAAAAATTTTAGGAGCAGAAATTTTAGGAGCAGAAGCTGGGGAAGTAATTAATTTAATAGCATTGGCAATTTCCCAAAATATTAAAATTCAAAAATTAACAAATTTATTTCCTGTTTATCCTAGTTTTTCAGCAATTATAGAACAGGTTATAAAAGCGTGGAATCAACAAAAATCAAATAGCAACATTGCTTTGCAAGAGCTTCTGGAAGGCTTCTTTCATTTCCGCCGTGATTGGAATTTCTAAAAATAATGGTGTTGGGATTGCGCGGAGCGCAGCGCCTGCCGTAGGATGCCACCCCTACGCTTAAGCAAGCTACGCGTAGCGTCTCCTTTAGGAGAAGGGCTGTAGGGCGATCGCAATAATTAGTACAAGACTGCGAAAATAAATTTAATATCAAAAACAAAATAAACTTTTGATTATATAAATAGTACAGTACGGTTAGTTGCAGAGAATAAATAAGGATTTTGATCTATGTCAGACTCAATTGACTGGCAAAAAAAGTTGAATGAGGAATCTTGGCAATCGCTATGTAAGACTATCTGCAACGACTGTGTTTTTCATATCCAGGTAGAAGGTTTCATAAAATGCCTTAATCCTGAAGAAATGGGAGTTAATTGCTGTAACGTCATTTTTTGCAATTCATTTCAGCCCACACAAGAAGTTGACAGTCCTTGCGTGTCCTTCAGTAATGGTGAAGATGTGAACTATGCATAGAGGTAATTTACAATCCATACTACTCCTGCTGCTACCAAAGGCACACTCAGATTATCTGTGCCATGAGGTGAAACTCCCTCAGCTAAGGTCGCAAAAACACCACTGAAAACAGCCGCTAAGATGGCCTTATCTACACCAAAAGATACTGCCAGCGGACTCAACGATGAATCTGGTAGTAGTAGCAGTACTAGGAAAATTACTGTTGTACTCGCCAGAAACATTGCTAGCGAACCTTCCCAAGAACGTACAGAATTACCTACCTGGTATTTATGCTGCCCGAAACGCCTACCAATTAATGCTGCGAGTGCATCTCCCCAGGTCATCGCCATCACTCCAGCCACAGCAATGGGGACGCTATCTACTGGCCCAGATGGTCTCCACAGCAGCCCAAACAGCAGTGTTACGGAAATAGCAAAATAGACTGTACCAGGTGAACTGTCCTCGGTGTCCATCGCGCCAATGACACGGTAACGATAGAGCAAGTAATTGACTCCAATAAAAGTGATAAAAGGTAGAATTCCAATTTCCCAGTGGTTAAACAGTAACAGTACGCCAAATACCCACATCCCTGCACCAACATGGATAACCTTACGAGTTAGATTCGGTTTGATATGAAACAGCCTTCGGAGTCCCTCACCAAAGACAAGCAGACCGATAGCATAAGCATAGGATGCTGCCAACCCGATAAAATCGCTAGTCATAAATTATTAATCATTTGTCATTAGACGCTGAAATGTTTACCTTAACTAGATTTTTTAATAACGCTATGTAAATACGGTTTCTGAACAATATCCTAGCGTTACAACTTCACTTGACTACCCACCTTATAGATTTACTTTATAGCTAGGCACTAACTACTGCCCGCCTTTTGATGCTGGAGCGATCGCTGTCTTTGATAAATTAAGAACAGACAGATTCATATATCTGCAACTATCTACACCCTCCGAGTGAATCCTACGGATACGCCACTTGACCACCAGTCGCCTACAGCGATGATTCACTAAGATAGATGAAAAATTTTTTACCCCAGTTACCCTGCTTTTTCAAGCTAGTCCCTCATGCATAAAAAAGTGACAAAAAGACTGAGGGCTGGGGACTGGGGACAAGGTGAGACAGCGCTCTTGGTAGGGTTTCCAACGCCAGTCGCTCATGGGGAGCCACTGCGCCCTTGCGGGTTCCCCGACTCCCTCAGTGGCGTGGAGACCCCCAAGACCGCGCTGGCTCCTCCGCAGGCGACTGCGTTCCCCGAAGGGGTTCTCGAAGAGTACCCGAAGGGGGACAAGGAGAGAAATTATTACTCAGAACTCAGAACTCAGAACTCAGCGAGAAGTTGCAAGGAGGGTTTCCCTCCGGGCAAACTTCGGTGACTCAGCACTCAGCCCTCTTCAAACTAGGTGTTCAGCCTTGAGAGAATAGACCAAATTTAATCATAATGATAAACTTTATCAATAAATTTCTTTAGTTTTATAGCTAACTTAGCCAGTTATACATCCGCTAATGCTTGCTAGTAGAGCATTTGCTACTTACATTGACAGATTGATTGTGAGCTTGACTAATTAATGAGGTTAAGAGAAACTAACTAATAACTGATGTGTCTGCTAATAAAAAAAATAATTTTTGTAAAGATTCTGAGATATATATTTTGAGAGATGGAACATTAGTTAGCAAATGGCAAATTTGTATCTAAGTAAAAATGTTCCGATGGCTATATTTTTAGCCTTTTTCTAGAGCAGTACAATTCAAGCGTACTATCGTGGTTGGCCAACAACATGGAGACATTAGAGTTCATAATTTATCCAGACGGTCGGGTACAAGAGAAAGTCACTGGCATTGTGGGTGCTTCTTGCGCTGAAGTTACAGCAGCAATAGAGGCACAGCTAGGGCAAGTACTGAATCACGAGCCAACCTCAGAATTTTTTGCCACTCAGGTGCAGCAATCCAGTGTGGTGAATACGCAAACCTCTTTCAGCGATTGGTAATTCCAAAATCTTTACTGTCGTTAACTCACAACCACCATGTCACACTTTAGCCAAATTAAAACTCAAATCCGTAACCTCGACTCCTTAAAAGATGCTTTAAATGAATTGGGTATAGATTGGAAACCAGGCCCCCGCGAAGTCCGTGGCTATCGCGGTCAAACACACCCTGCGGAAATTACAATTGAGCAAGAAAATGGCTATGACATCGGCTTTAGATGGAATGGCCAGGAATACGAACTGGTGGCTGACTTGCAATATTGGCAGCAAAACTTGTCCGTGGATGGTTTCTTGCGCCAGGTAACCCAGCGCTATGCTTACCAAACAGTTGTGAAAGAGACTGCTCGTGTTGGCTTTCAAGTTGCCGAACAACAAAAAAATGAGGATGGTTCAATTCGCCTGGTAGTACAGCGCTGGAGTGCGTAATGGCTGATTTTCTGCCGTCGCCGGAAGAACAAGAAGAGAATCGCTCCGGTTTAGAACCAGAATTGGGCGGTTTTTTACGGGATGATCCAGAACGCTCTGGTCTAGAGCCGGAATTGGGTGGGATGCTAAGGCAAAAGGGTGTTTACGTTGACGAAATCACCTGTATTGGTTGTAAGCATTGCGCTCATGTTGCACGTAATACTTTTTATATTGAACCAGATTATGGGCGATCGCGTGTGATTCGTCAGGATGGGGATGTAGAAGAGGTTATTCAAGAAGCAATAGACACTTGTCCGGTTGATTGCATTCACTGGGTTGATTACACCGAACTGAAAAAGTTAGAAGAAGAACGCAAATTTCAGGTTATACCTGTGGTGGGTTATCCAGTAGAACACGCTGTAGCTGCTGCTGAAAGGCGGCGTAAAAAGCAAAAGTTAAAACAAAAAAAATCCCGTTATTAAAACAAAGTTTCCATAAATATACTTAAAGGACTGGTTATCTCAGTCCTTTTGTTTTTTGTTATGTAGTTATTTTCCAAGGTAGTAATTAAAGCCTTAGTCAATAATATTTAAACAAAACAAAATTCAAAAATTTAACTGTTGAATATCTTATTTTAGATTTAAGGGATCGTGCTGTGAAAGCAACTTTTCAACTTTTGCCTCATCTATCCTAGCCGTTAATCTTCTAGTTTCGTGCAAGTCTCTAGTGGTTTTTGCCAAAGTAAAAGTTGAGCCAACAGAGAATGCTAAACCCATACCCATAAAGCCTTTCACCCAGTTATCTACAGGTAGATTCACAATGCCGAAGGTTGTCATAGAAAGAGACATAACAAAAGCAGCCCATGTTTGAATAACCCAAGCAGTGCTGTCTTTTTGAGGACTCATCGGTTGCATATTTCCCACCTTTAATTGAGTGATTTAACCGTGATTGTATTTATTGGCACATTCAAAGACAATAACGATGTTACCAGTTTTACAACTGGACTCACGAATATGGGTTCCAAAGCATAAGCATTATAGACCTCAAACTTCCTGAGTGAGGCAATTTGCCTAACTTTAGTCAAATCACTACTATAAGAATACCTATACCAGTTTTGCAACTGACATAAGCCGATTTAGTTAATTATTCAGTTTCTGGAAAAACCTGCACTTTACCATTAGGGCTAAGAACAGCTCGCATTCTGGCATTTCTACCATATCTATTGGGAGAAATAAATGGTGTTCCAATGACAGGCATCCCAGCGCTGTCAACGTACTCTCTTGCTGCTTTATTTAAAGGAAAAATTCGTTCAATTGTACCGTCAACACCAATCATCAAACTATACTCTAGTGTTCTCTTTAACCCTGCTGGTGGTTGCCAACGCTTTTTGAAATATTCTCTAGCTTCTGTCACTTGAGGTGTATCAAACAATGTACTGTCGGTGGCTACATTTGTGGATGTTGTTGTTTTGCCTCCGCCCCTCAATTTCTCGACTAATGAATTATCATTACCTGTTACTGAAGAGGTATTAGATGCAGAATTTAATTCTTCCTGCAAATTCCGTGGGTTTGTTGGAACATTGGGTATGGTGGCAAGAGGTGGGGCAACTGTTGAAATGTTAGGGGTTACACCGGTTCTACTAGGAGATAAGCTTGGTGGTAGCTCCCTTTTTTTGGGCAGAGTAATTTCGCCTTGAGTAACTGACCTCGCTGGGTTTTGTCCAGGATTTGGTTGTAGAGCAATTTTCTGGTCACCGGTTGTGCCGGGTGCTGTGAACTGTGAATTAGTAGGAAAGGTTGAGTTTGTCTTCTGCGGTATACTCAGTACGCTTCCAGGAGATGGCAAGGCAACGTTGGGCAAATTAGAGTTGGGGGCAGTTTGAGATGTTGTGGAGAAGCTGGAATTGGGTAATGTTGGGGAATTTGCAGATAAGTTAGAATTAGGCGGGTTTAAGGGTGGTGCAGGTAAATTCGTAGTGGGAAACTGAGGATTGGAGCCTGCAATTGGCTGCTGTTGTAAAGTGTCTGGGGATGTGAGTCCAGGTTGAGGTGTAGGAAAGTCGAGCAAAGGAGAGTTTTGCAGAGGAATTTGTGCCGATTCTGAAGTTGGTTTTTTGGCTATCTGCTGCTTTGCCTTACCGTTATTAACATATTGCCAGGTAACGGGTAATAAACCTACACCTATTACTAGTACGGCTGCTACTGGTGCCCAAGTTTGCCAGCTAAAGCTGGAAATCCTACTGTTATTGAGAGTTGGTAATGCCATAACATCAGCCGAGTATTCATCTAGGGCTGTTGCTAAATCAAATAGTTGCAACAGACTGAGTTGAATTACAGGCCCAGATGCTTGGTTAGCGAGAGAACCGAGAAATAAGCTGTGAGTTAAATAGCTGCTTGGTTCTAAATGTATCTGTGTCTCAGGTAAATAAGAGTTAAAAGCTTTTAATGTCTTAGTAGCTGCTAAAGAAGGATGAAAATCTGTTAATTCTGAGTCATCAGCGACTTTGCTGGAGTCTTGGGGGCCTGATAAATTGACCCAAAAGCTTTCTGGAGACTGCTGAAGAAATTGCTGTATGTAGCTTGTAACAGCATCACACAAAGCTTCAAGTTGGTCGCGATCGCCCCGAATTGACAACCTGCTTTCTTCTGTTGGCAGTCGCGGATCGTCAAACCGTAGCTCAAAGCTCAACTGTTTAAGAACAGTTTTTCCCATCCAATGGGACAAAGGCGAACTTTGCGCCAATACTTCTAGCGTGCAAGTAGGGGGTGTGTAGCGACGAATGACAGGATTTGATAGAGGCATGGCAGAAACTGCGAGGGAGATAATTAGGGATTTTGGATTTGGGATTTTAGATCAGAAATCTAAAATCTAAAATCTAAAATTTTGTCGAACGGTCTATAAGAGCTAACCAGAGGCGGCGGTGCCCACCAGGAGCACTATAAAACAGTAAATCTACTAATAGTTTTAGTGCCAGTTGGGTAAGTAAATCTGTAGAGATTTGTTCATCCTCTTCCATCCGCTCTTGGTAGGTGTTGCAGAAAGCATCGATATAATCTCCAAGTAAAGCAGTCTGATGAGGTTCCCGGTTATTCTCCGCCATTTGTTCTAACAGACCGACAGCACGACGAATTAATTCCTGGTGCTGTTTGGCGAGGTAGCAAGTGATCAGAACAAGCGATCGCGCTTCTTCTACATCTAGCTTTTTTCGCCCACCTTGACCTTTGCGTAGAGGATTTGACTGACGCAGCCGCCATAAAGCTACGCGGTCTGGTACCCTTGACTCTAAATTTAGGCTAATTGCCGCGGAGAGCATTGCCTCGGAACCAATGCCAGTTAAGGTTTCCAGCGCCAACAGCACTAAGTCCAACTGAGTTTTAATATTGTCCCATTGAACGGCGTTTGGGGCTGGAAGTTTGATTAAATCCTCCCATTGGGAATTTGGTGTTGCTGAATTGGCGGCCGAGTGCATAACTTTTAGCATAGGTGATCGGGCTAATAGGGGCTGTTGCTGTTACCCATTTTGAAACAAGACTTGTAAGCATTCAGGTAGGTTTCCCATTGCTATTTAGTCAGAAGCTTCAGCTAAGTTTTTCACTGTGGTCAACAGCAGGTATCTTTGTCTTACTCTAAATGAAAATTTATTTTCTACAAAGCAGAAATTTAAATACTTCACCTAAGACTCATCTAGTATTAGCTGCCCAGTACGTACCAATGTATAAATAAAAGTCATCAATGAACCTAATCAATAATTGCCAATCGCTAATAATAGCTAGGCAATTAGTAATTAGTAATTCATGATTACATTGACCCTCAATAGTGACATTTATTGCACTTTATTTAACATAAGCAATGGTGACACCACTGCCGCCATCTGCTTGTTCTGCGACTTCGTAATGACTGACTTGGGGATGCTGTTGCAAAAAGCTGTGAACACCTTGCCGTAGCTTACCAGTGCCGTGTCCGTGAATAATCCATATTGGGCCCTGAGCTTCTGAGATTGCTTTATCTAAAAGGAATTCGGCATCAGCCACTCGCTTACCACGCAAATCGACTGTGTTTTTGGAAGTCCGAATTGTTAGGGCTGGTTGTGCTGGTGGCGTGACTGGTGTTGGCGCTGGTGCTGGTTTCGATTTGACGATTGGTTCGGCTTTTTGTCCATCTAAAGATTCGACGTCTTCCAGCTTCACTGTCATCTTCATGATTCCAAAGCGCACAGTCAATTCGCCATCTTCATCAGGGGCGACTAAAACTTCTGCTGTTTGCCCTAATTTAGAAATACGGACGCGATCGCCTACTTTCGGCATAAATCCAACTTTTGGTTTTGCTGGCGTTGTCGGTTGGTATTTCTGGCCGATTTGATTTAAGGCGTTAGTTGCTTGCTGGGCATCTTGTGCTGTTGGTGTTCCTTGCTGCAAACGACGAATTATTTGGGCAATTTCACCTTTGGCTTGGGCGATCGCTTGCTGCACTGCTAGTTCTTGTGAAGCCTTTAAAGCCTGCTCTCTTTCTTGCAAATTTGCTGCTTTCGCTGATACTTCCTTATATAAACGTTCTGCTTGCTGCAACAAATCTTGTGCGGCGGCGGCTTTGGTTTCCTGACGGCGACGTTGTGCTTCTAATCCAGCAATTACCTGGTTAACTTCATCTGTTGCTCCTCCCAGATGAGTTTTTGCTTGTTCTACGACTTCTTGTTTTAACCCCAAGCGACGGGCAATTGTCAAGGCATTAGATCGTCCAGGAATTCCCCACAGTAGCCTATAAGTCGGCGACAGGGTACTTTCATCAAATTCTACAGAGGCATTTTCAAAGCGCTCATCTTCATACTTCAGCGCTTTCAATTCACCAAAGTGAGTGGTAGCAAGCGTTAATCGGGCGTGGTTAGCGAGATATTGCAGCAGGGCGATCGCTAAGGCGCTACCCTCGGCTGGATCAGTTCCTGCGCCTACTTCATCGAGTAAAACGAGGGATTGGGGATTAGGGATTAGGGATTGGGAAGACTCTTCCCCAGTACCCAATCCCAGTTCTCCAGCCCCCAGTGCCTCCAAAATCCGACTGATCCGCCGGATGTGGCCAGAGAATGTAGATAAACTTTGCTGAAGGGATTGTTCGTCACCAATATCTGCTAGTACCTTGTCAAACCAAGGTATTTCTACTGGTTCACGGGCTGGCAAAAATAAACCTACCTTTGCCATTAATGCTGCCAAACCCAAGGTTTTCAAGCTTACGGTTTTACCGCCAGTATTGGGCCCAGTAATTGTCACTACTCGAATTTGCGGGTTGATAAGCAAATCTACGGGAACCACTGGTTGGCTTTGTTCGTGCTGATGCTGCCACACCAATAGAGGATGCCGCAAGTTCCGCAAGGTAATAGTTTCGTTTTTCTCCAAATCAATAAATCGGGGAGGATTTGCTCCTAACCAGAAACTGTAACGCGCTTTAGCGGTTGCTAGATCTAGAGTGGTAACAATCGCTAATAACCTCTCTAAATCTGGTTTGACTGCTGCTATTTGCTCCGTCAAAGCGCGACGAATTGCTTCTTCTTCGGTTTGCTCTCTTCTAATTACTTGGCGTAGTTGATTACCTAGAGGCACGATGCTATTAGGTTCCACATATAGCGTTGCACCGCTCGTAGAGGTATCGTGGACGATGCCAGGAATAGCGTCTTTTTGCGGCGCTTTCACAGGGATGACAAAGCGATCGCCTCGTTGGGTAATCAGTTGTTCTTGGACTGCGCCAGATTTGACTTGTAAAATATTTTGCAGTTTTTGGGTAATTTGACTGCGTAATCTCCGTAGTTCTGTGCGAATTTCCCCAAGTTTTTGACTGGCGCGATCGGTTACTTGTCCCCGTTCATCTATACAACGGTGAATTTCTTGCTCAAGGTCAGGATAAGTTCGTAAATCAGCAACCAACTCTGTCAGTATCGGCAAATTTTCCTGGTTATCGATTACACGACGCAAAGTCCTGCTGCCAGCAAGAGTCGTAGCGATCGCTAACAATTCGTCCCCTGCCAAAATTCCTTGAAGTTCTGCTCTTTCAAGGGAATCACCGATATCTTGAATTCCCTCAAACGATAAACTTATAGCTAAACGACTCTCTAGTTGGTAAACTTCCTTAGTTTGCTCCAACAACTGTGTGCTTTCGGACTGAGATTCCGGGATTTTCAGATAACGCGCTGCGATCGCCCCTAGTTTAGTTGCCGCAAATGTCGAAAGATGCTGGCAGAGGCGATGCCATTCTAGTAATTCTAAAGTTTCAGATTGGATCAAGGCTTCAATATCTAATCTCAACCTATGGTAACAATTCTGGCTGCCAGAAAGCTGAATCTTGTTGCAGTTAATTGCAATAGGACAAATTTGTGAAAGTAATCAACAAAATTCATGATTGCTTCATCATTTAAGACACAATTACACCTTTGTAGACAACTCTGCTGTATAACGCTATAAGTCAGCAGTGGCTAGTGTCCTTGAACTCTTACCGAAAGCTTTTATTCCGTTTGCTGCATCGCAGTATTGTTCTGCTGGCGCTGGGCAATCTGAATCAATAATCGTAATGCTTCATTGACTGCTTCATCATTAGGAAAAGCCTGGGCAACATCGGAATCTAAAAGCACTAAGTTTGTTCCTGCACGATATCGCTCAACATACTTGCCCCTAACACCTCCGTTCATTTGGGCAAAGTCGTACTCAGGACGTAATTCGTCTTCCATTTCGTTCTCAACTTCCTTCTTCATAAAACCTCCTCTCTTGTCGGGTAGCTTTTCGGGCGCTGATAACTCGTACCTTTTCTCCTCTATCAGTATGTGCAACAACTAAAAGTTGTCCATATCGAGATACACCAATGATAATGTAGCGATTTTCTCCGATAGAATGATCTGGATCAGGAAAGGTCATGGACAGTGGGTCATTAAATACGGTTGCAGCTTCTTGAAAGGAAACACCATGCTTCTCAACATTTAGCGCCGCTTTGTTTGGATTCCATTCAAATTCCATACAGAATGCTTCTCATTTTCTCCCATATCCTAAAGCTCATTTACTTGGTCGTCTTCTATAATGTGCTCTTACAGGGGTTCCATCTTTTCGATAATACGCTTCGACATACAGATAATCACTTTGATTAGAAATTCTTCTATATTCCTCTACTGAGATTTTCTTTTTGGTCGCTATTGACTTAGTAGTTTTTTGTCTTTGTTGTGGAGAACTATAACTAGAAGTTGGAGATTGCAATTGGTTAGCTTGGGAAAGCTGTGTTCTTAAATTAACTATTTCGTTCTGTTGTTGTCTAAGCAAGCCGAAGGCGATAAGGACTTATTTGATTGGTGTTATATGCTATTTCTGTAGCTAGTTTTTTGATAACTTCTGAAATAATAATTTGTGAAGGCTGTCTACTTCTCGTAAACAGAACTAAATTAGTTACAATTTTCTGAAGCTGTTCATAGTCTTTCTCAGCTTGACTAGCTAAAAAAGTGCGAATAGAATCTTGTATTTCTGCTAGGACACGATAGTTTCTAGGTCTTCGAGGCTCTAGTTCTTGTAGAATTTCACTTCTTTTATACTCTAATGCCTCAAGTGTTCTTGCAATCTTTTCATGATTTGCGGAAGGATCTGCGCCAAGACGTTCTAAAATACCTTCATATAACCATGCTTGAGACTCTAAGTTATTTAACTTTTGAACTTGCTGTTGATTGTTTGGCTGGGGAATTATATCTGTCCTTTGTAACTGTTGCTGTAGGCTATTAACCTTTGCTGAGATAGTACCCTTGAAGCAAGCAAGCATTAGCTCTAGAGCCTGACCGAAGGGAAAGGAGCACTCAGCCAACCAACCAAATAAAAACCAGAAAAATAGAGCGCATACCAAAAAAACAACTACTTTAATGTAGTTGAGAAGCCTTCTAAATAAATTCCTATTTGATTCTAAATCTGAGTCTTTAAGGTCAAAATAAAATTGATTAACGAAAAAATTGCTTACCTATTTGCTGCCCAATCACTGTACCTGAATTGCTACTAACATTGACGTTCACACCTGATTCGGTACTTTGAGAAACAGAGGTGTTTTGTATTTGCTGATACTGATTTACCAGCCTTTCAAGGTCTTCCTGAAACTTCTTATCAGACTCGGCTTCACTTAAGATCGCAGCTTCTAGAAGTTTTGGTTCAGACCCTCTAATTTTAAGTTTGCCTTGAAATCTTTTTGTCAAAAAGTCTAGAATATCTGCTCCAGCTTTCTCCAACGCCCCACCAGAAGTCTTATCAATTGCCCAAAGTGCAATATTTACTGCTTGTAAAGCTAGTACAGATAATTCCATGTTGGTAGTGTTCCTGTCGATTCCAAAGTCTTTGTCAATTTATAGCACATACAGATCCTGACCAAGCCCGTGCTGACAACAGTCAGTTTCAACAGGGTGACTGCTGTAAGAATTTTTCTGGCTCTGTTAAGAGCTACTTGCTGACAGTTACTTCTAAAAAAGTCGCTCCAAGTCCCCTCACAATTTGATACCCTAGCTTAAACAGATTTGAGAAAAGTTTAAGCGTGGACATTCAACTTGGGCGGGGAAAAACGGCTCGGAGAGCTTACGGAATTGATGAGATTGCTTTAGCACCTGGTAATAGAACACTCGATCCGAGTTTGGCAGATACCAGGTGGCGGATTGGCAATATTGAGCGAGAAATTCCAATTATTGCCAGTGCTATGGATGGCGTAGTAGACGTTCGGATGGCTGTGCGTTTGTCGCAGTTAGGAGCATTAGGTGTCCTCAACTTAGAAGGTATCCAAACTCGCTATGCTGACCCAGAACCGATTTTAGATCGGATTGCCGCTGTGGGGAAAGATGAATTTGTATCCCTGATGCAAGAACTCTATGCCGAACCAATAAAGCCAGAATTAATTGAAAAGCGTATTCAGGAAATTAAACAACAAGGTGGCATTGCGGCAGTTAGTGCAACACCAGCCGGAGCAAGCAAATATGGTCAGGTGGTAGCAAAAGCTGGGGCAGACTTATTTTTTGTACAAGCTACGGTGGTTTCTACTGCACACCTATCACCAGAGTCTGTAGTTCCATTAGATTTAGCAGAATTTTGCCGTTCTATGCCCATCCCTGTGATTTTGGGCAATTGCGTCACTTACGACGTGACTTTAAATTTGTTGAAAGCTGGGGCAGCTGGAGTACTGGTAGGGATTGGCCCCGGTGCTGCTTGTACTTCACGCGGTGTGTTGGGCGTGGGCGTACCGCAGGCAACTGCGATCGCGGATTGTGCAGCCGCACGGGATGATTATTATCAAGAAACTGGTAACTATATCCCTGTTATTGCCGATGGTGGTTTAATCACTGGCGGTGACATTTGCAAGTGTATTGCTTGCGGTGCCGATGGCGTGATGATAGGTTCTCCCTTTGCCAGAGCAGCCGAAGCCCCAGGACGCGGTTATCATTGGGGAATGGCGACTCCCAGCCCTGTATTGCCTCGTGGCACCCGCATTCGCGTTGCTACCACTGGTACCCTAGAGCAAATCCTCATTGGCCCAGCAGGGCTAGATGATGGCACTCATAATCTTTTAGGGGCCTTAAAGACAAGTATGGGTACATTAGGAGCGAAAAACATTAAAGAAATGCAGCAAGTTGAAGTTGTGATTGCTCCTTCATTGTTAACTGAAGGCAAAGTTTACCAAAAAGCTCAACAATTAGGTATGGGTAAATAAAGCGATTGCGGACTGGGGATTAGGGGCTGGGGAGGAGTTTTCCCCATACTATGAACCTAATACTCAAGGCCCACTAGCTAATACCTAATACTTAATCCTTAGTAGATATCAACTTCAAAAGCTTAAATTAATTTTTCCAGACTCTCAAACAATTACTGGAAAAATTGCATATGTCGCCTACAATAGAGATAGCGGAGACGCATGTTTCCGTTCACTCCTCACACCACACTCCGCCCGGACTACTGTTCGGGCGGTTCCTTATGTTTGTGAATAAATTCTAAAGCTTCTTTGCAAATGTACATCCTTCACTCCGAAGCAACTGTTTTTGCTATGGTAGAATTTTCACGAAACTCAGAAATATAATTGGCAAAGGTTTTTAGGCATGTCAGCAGCTGCACAAGTTACGGATTCTACGTTTAAGCAAGAAGTACTCGACAGCGATGTACCTGTTTTAGTTGATTTTTGGGCACCCTGGTGTGGTCCTTGCCGGATGGTAGCTCCTGTAGTCGATGAAATTGCCTCTCAGTATGAAGGCCAAATAAAAGTCGTTAAAGTCAACACTGATGAGAATCCTAATGTTGCCAGCCAGTATGGCATCCGCAGCATTCCCACATTGATGATTTTTAAGGGTGGGCAGAAAGTGGATATGGTCGTCGGTGCCGTGCCTAAAACTACATTAGCTAACACTTTGGAAAAGTATCTTTGAAACTCAATAGGGACTCCAACCTTTCTGACTTATCCATTTGCTCTAGCTTTAGGTGAATATTTGTTAATAAGTTTGAGAGGCGCGAAACTTCGCGTCTCAAAACAACTTTTGACAGTGGTAAAATAGTAAAGTTCCCGCTGCTAAATTAATTCTGTTATTCCTTGAGAGAAAATCCCTAGACTCTTGTTTTGACTGACAACAGTTGTTTAGGTGTCAAGGAGTTACGGTAACCTTAGATAAGTGTAATATTACCTAAAAGGCGGGCGATCGCCTGTTTGCAGTAGCGATATTAAGTGAGTTAAGTTTGGCAAATAACTTCTAGAGCCATATGATGTTCGCGTAGCAACTTACTGAGCTACGTTAATTGAAATAGAAGCTAATGTCAAATAAATAATTCGCTTTGATGAACAAAGGTTGACGGCGAAAGTCGTCACCAGCGCCTTGGTTAATAATAAACCAAAGGTGCTTTTTATTGTGATGAAGTAGTCGATAGTCAACAGACAAAAACTTTTGATTATCTACTAAGCAACTGCGCGAAGCGGTTGATAAATAGCACAGCATAATTAGATAAAATATAATGCCATTGTGGCAGCAGTTCTCATGACTTCATCTGCGTCGTTTGACACATTAGAGTCTCTACAGGCGGATATCGCTGAATTAATTGCTCGGTTACCGACGTTAAAAAATCAGCAACTCATCAAGCAGGCACTTACTACGATAGTGCGTTTGGCTGATAGTGACATTGAACGTCTCGATTGGAAGATATTGTCGGCTTCTCTAGCAGACATGGAACGGGGTTTTAAGCTGTTTTATAACTACCGACACGTCCGTAAGGTCACCATTTTTGGTTCTGCTCGCCTAGCTCCAGAAACCCCTGAATATCACATGGCAGTGGACTTTGCTCGCGCTGTGACTCAGTTGGGATTTATGGTGATGACAGGCGGTGGTGGTGGCATCATGCAGGCGGGTCACGAAGGCGCGGGACGCGAAAATTCTTTTGGTTTAAACATTCAGTTGCCCTTTGAACAGCAAGCTAACCCCTTTATCGAGGGTGATCCTAAGCTGATTAACTTCAAGTATTTTTTCACCCGCAAACTATTTCTCTTGAAAGAAAGTGATGCTGTTGCCTTGTTCCCTGGCGGGTTTGGCACTCAAGACGAAGCTTTTGAGTGCATGACATTAAGTCAGACGGGTAAATTTGGCCCAGTGCCTTTAGTTTTAATCGATATTCCTGGTGGCGATTATTGGCGGTCTTGGAGCCAATACATTGATCAACAATTAGTACAAAAAGGTCTTGTCAGTCCTGAAGACCCCAGCCTTTATACAGTCGCAGACAACTTGGATGTAGCTTGTGATGCTATTACGCGTTTTTACCAAGTTTACCATTCTAGTCGCTACGTAGGCGATCAGTTAGTAATCCGCTTAACAACAGATTTATCTGAAGCTGAGGTAGAGCAACTTAATGCTGATTTTAGCGACATTCTGGTCAAAGGACGGATTGAAAAAAGCCAGGCATTGCTTCAAGAAGCTCAAGATGAAACGATTGAGCTACCCCGCCTTGTTTTGTATTTTAATCAACGCGACTTAGGACGCTTATATCAGATGATTGCCGTGATTAACCAGATGGCTAATCATTCAATAGAAGAGACAGTACATCCAGAAAGGAAGTAGGCGTTAGGGGTGGATTTTGCCACCCTCGCGCTTTCACTTCTGGAGAAGTCTTGCTTCGATAGCTAACCTAACAGCTTTTATATTGAAAAATCGCAGTTAAATTAATAATTCCGTCGTTTTTAAAGACAACTTATACTATTCTGTACCAGAGTTGGATTTTCCTATTTGATAAAAAAAGGTTTACAACGCTAAACTTCCTATTTATAATTGCGCTTGTTGTGGTTCATTGCCACTTTACGATGTCAAGTCAGCTTAAATTGTTAGATTGATAAAGGCTAATTAAAATATTGTTTTGGGCAAGGTGGAACTTTTTAGCGATGATAAATAGCTCTACAAGCAGCTTCGGGGATCAAGATTTACTGAGTAATTGAACATCGAAGTTATTATCTTATACTGTATCTTACTTATTCACTCGTATTTATATTTACGAGCTTATAGAATTATATGGTTTAATTGCTGATTAAAAAGATACACATAACTCATATTATCCACTCTACCTCAAATGGAAAAAACATTAGTTATTATGACTCCATGCTGATAAGCATGAAAAAGATTGAATATTAGCACAGGAAACAACTTTTCACATCCTAATAGAGGAATAAAATATGCTGGAAATATTGGGTTCAGGTCTGGTTACACTTTGGCTGGAAATGGTTGGGTTAAAGATCAAGCCGTTAGAAGCCTTAGATGCCTTGGCTTGGCAAAGTAGCCCTGGCTTGGTAATTGCTCCTGATCCAAATCCAGTTGGAGCTAATGTAGTACAAGGCTATCTTCAGGGGCTGATAACATCAAAATTGGTGGCACAAAATCTGGCAGAAAGTCAAGGAATTTGGATGCAGTCGGGGCCAATGCTCATGGCGAATCACCAAGGTACAACACCTCTGCCTGCTGCTTCTTTAACTAAAATTGCTACCTCACTAGTTGCTTTTAAAACTTGGGGGCCAAATCACCAATTTGAGACTTTGGTAAGTGCCACAGGGCCAATAGTCAACGGTGTATTGCAAGGTGATTTGGTGATTACTGGTGGTGGTGATCCGATGTTGGTATGGGAGGAAGCGATCGCTCTTGGTAATACTCTTAACAAAATGGGTATTAAGCAGGTAAAGGGTAATTTGGTAATTACTGGCAATTTTGCGATGAATTTCCAACGTCATCCGCTGTTAGCAGGCCAAATATTTAAACAAGCATTAAATTCTGGTACTTGGACTCGCCCTGCAAATTTCATACACTCGATTATGCCCAAAGGCACGCCGAAGCCTAAAGTTGTGATTGCTGGTGCTGTCAAAGTCGCAGCACAACCCAATCCTCAACAAGCTGTGTTGATTCGTCATCGCTCTTTGCCCTTAAAGCAACTCATCAAGGAGATGAACGTTTTCAGCAATAACGAGATGGCAGAGATGCTGGCAGAATCAGTAGGAGGAGCGCCTGTAGTCCAATCAACTGCTGCTAGGCTGGCTAGAGTTCCAGAGTCGGAAATTCAGTTAATCAATGGTTCTGGACTAGGGCCAGAAAATCGGATTTCTCCAAGAGCTGCTTGTGCCATGTTGATGGCAATGCAACAGGAAGCCGTAGCTCATAACTTGACTATAGCTGACTTGTTTCCCATGTCTGGGTTCGATCACCGCGGAACAATGCACGCTAGACATATGCCTGCTGGCACAGTCATGAAAACTGGTACTCTGCGGGATGTGAGCGCTTTAGCTGGGGTGATGCCGACACGCGATCGCGGTTTGGTTTGGTTTGCTATCCTTAATCGTGGTACTAATGTATCAGGTTTCCGTGCTGGACAAGACCAACTGTTGCAACGTTTAGTGCAGCAATTACAAGTAGCTCCAGAAGTCCCTGCTGCTATCACCCCCCACTCAACCATCAACTCTTTACCCGAACTGGGAGCCGCTAACCGTAATGAAGTTGTGTTCAAAAGTTAGCCAAGAATCTAAAAGTTTTTGGCTAATAACTAATCCCTAAACTATTGACCTTTGATTTTTTCTTGAGGAATAATTTCTGTAACTACCCTATCGCCTGGACTACCGCCTTTGACGACAATATTTTCTGTTTGTAGATTACCAACGGCGGTTTCACCCCTAAAAGTTAATGGTGGGTCAGCTTGGTTATACACTACGTTGCCTTGAGCTTCCAACAACTTATTATCTAAATACCAAGTTAATGTCCGAGATTTTAGGGTCTGGCGGCGTTGCCCAACGGCGTTGACATTGCCTGTTAAAAAAACCGTTTTTTGCGGTATCTTCATTTCACCTTGATTGGCGGTCACGGTGACATTCTCAGCACTGTGGAATACACGCACGGGAGACTTTGTAGTGACAGTTTCCGCGTTCATGTTCCAGATCATAGAATTACTAGTTATTTGCATAGGTGGGTTTAGTAATTCTAGCTGGGCATTTTTTGTGACGGTGGCAATCTTTGTTTTCAAGTTCACTTCAACAGTATTGCCTCTACCACGATCGGTAATTTGATTATTTTTGTAGCGATCAATTTGTACAGGGCGATCGCCAATTAATTTTTCTTCTTTGATTTGCCAAATTAAATGCTCGGTTCGCATTTGCAATTGGGGATCAGCAGAGTTTGCTACCACTCCTCCCGAAAATTCCATGCGCTGCTCACGGGTTTTAACTCGTGCTTCCTGCGCTACTGCTTGTAATTGTTTATGAGTTCCGTTGATCTGGTTACGAACAATCAATAAATCTTCTTGGGGACGCCATTCTAATTCATTACCTCGCAAGACAATACCATTACGAGGATCTGTAGCAAGTATCTTACCTTTGAGAAATAGTTGTTTCCCGTCTTGTTCAATATCTGCTCGTTCTGCTTTGATTTGGTAAACCACTTTGCCATCTTGGTATAGTTCACCATATGGACTTTCAGCCTGACCAATTTGTTTTTCTTTAGTGTATTTTGCTTCTTTAGCATTGACTTTCCAAATCGGTCTTCCTACCTCATCAAACTGTTCAAAAGCAACACCAAAAAAAGTCAAATTGCTATCTGTATTTTGTCCAGATGCACCCGAAGCATTTGGTTGGTTACCTGTGGGAGATTTACCTTGGCAGGAGACTAATCCTATAAATAATAAAAAAGTCACAGGTAGGTAAAACCAATTTACTTTTAGTTGTAAATTACTAAGAAATTGGTATGAAAAGAATTGGGGGGAATGTGTTTTACTTCCCCCCTTGTCGTTTGAAATTCCTCTGCCCTGGTTTCTTGCTTCTGACTGCTTCATTAATCTTGAATTTCTAAATGTCCGTCACTATCTCTTGGGTCATCCAAAAAACCCATAGTGGATAAAGGTCGATATGGATAGCTTTGGCGAGGGGTTTTTTGAATATCTTCTTTGATGGCTTCTAAGTCAATGTAGCGATCGCTAACATTAATTAAGCTGTCGCTAGTCATTGAGCGTAAACTTACAACCTCTACCCGTACACCACGATAGCTGACTGAATTCACAGCGTAGGCTAAATCCCCATCGCCGCTTACTAACACTGCTGTATCATAAGAATCCACTAAGGCCATCATATCTACTGCAATTTCTACATCTAAATTGGCTTTTTTTGAGCCATCTGGGAGTTGTACTAAATCTTTAGCAATGACTCTATAGCCATTGCGACGCATCCACAGTAGAAAACCTTGTTGCTTCTCGTTTGTCCGGTCTACTCCAGTATAGAAAAAAGCACGTAACAGCCTAGAACCGCCAGTTAATCGACACAGCAACTTAGTGTAATCAATTTCGATTCCTAGTTGCAGTGCAGCATAAAATAGATTTGAGCCATCAATAAATATAGCTACACGACCCCTATTCTCTAAAACTTGTTCCGGCGTAAATATCGAATCATTTTCTAAATTATTTAACATTGTTGTCATACCTCTGTTGTTATCCTTGTGATATTTGATACAAAATTTTTACTTTTTTAACGCAAGTTAGAGCAGCTTATGATAAACTTCCGGGGCTAATTGAGTGCAGCCCCGATAAATTTTTTGAGAGAATTTAGAAATGAACCAAAATCAAAAATTCAAAGTACTAATCGTTTTTTGGGGTTTCTATTCGCTTAAAGATTGGTTGGGGTGTGCCCAACTGTTGTTTACTCGATAGTATCCCCCAAGTTCCATGAATGCTGAAAGGTGCTGCAATTGCACTTTCTGTTTGATCGTTAAAGTTGATTCCGAAGCCCAACTGCTGATAAATATCGCTGCTGATATTCGGAATCACTGGAGACAGCAGATAAGCTGCTAGTCTAACTGATTCTAGAACTGTGTAAAGCACTTTTTCTAATGCCTGCTGCTGTCCTTGTTTATATAATGACCAAGGGGCTTGTTCATCAATAAACTTATTGCTGGCTTGAACCATTACAAGGATAGCTTCACAGGCTTGATTGAAAGCTAGCGCTTCGTAAGCTTGTTTTACCTGCTCCCCTAGACTTAAGCCAATCGCTTTTAAAGGATTTTCAACCGGAATGGCTTCATTGGCAATTGATGGCACATTACCGGCGCAGTATTTCTTCATCATGTTCAAAGTGCGATTGAGTAAATTGCCTAAATCATTTGCCAAATCTGCATTCAGAACATTAATGAATCTAACTTCATTAAAATCGCCATCTTTACCAAACTCAATTTCCTTAAGGAAGTAATAACGAACGGCGTCACTACCGTAGCGCTGGACTAGTTCTACAGGATCGAGAGTATTACCTTGGCTTTTACCCATCTTCTGACCATCTTTGGTTAAAAAGCCATGTCCAAATACTCGCTCTGGCAAAGGTAAGCCAGCTGAAAGTAGCATTGCTGGCCAGTAAACTGCATGAAAACGCAGAATATCCTTACCAATTAAATGCACATTTATCGGCCACCATGTGGCTAAGGCATTTGTTAAAGTCGGTTCTGCATCGGGTTCTAGCAACGCTGTGATGTAACCTAGCAGTGCATCAAACCAGACGTAAAGAGTATGCTTGGGATCAACTGGTACTGGAAAGCCCCAATCTAAATTTACCCGTGAAATCGAAAAATCTTGTAACCCTTGATTTACAAAGTTCAAGACTTCATTACGGCGGCTAGCAGGCTGGATAAACTCTGGTCTAGACTGGTAAAATTCTGTCAGTTGAGTTTGATATTTTGATAATCGAAAGAAGTAGTTCTGCTCATCTCGCCACTCGACTTCTTTGTTAGTGTGAATCGGACAACGATTTCCTTCTTGCAGATCCCTTTCTTCTTTAAATTCTTCACAGGCTACGCAGTACCAGCCTTTTTGTTGTCCCAGGTAGATATCGCCTGCTTCCCATACCCGCCCAAAAAATTCTTTAACTATGGCTTCATGGCGAGGTGAGGTAGTTCTAATAAAGCGATCATATGGAATATTTAATACCTGCCATAAGGAGACGAATCCTGCTGATATTTCGTCACAAAACTCTTGTGGCGATCGCCCTTTACTCTCGGCTGTTCGTTGTATTTTTTGCCCATGCTCATCTGTACCTGTAATCAGTAGAACCTGATGCCCTAACAGCCTCTGAAAGCGTGCTACGACATCTGCTGCCATTGTTGTATAGGCACTACCAATGTGAGGTACATCGTTTACATAATATAGCGGAGTTGTCAGTGCAAATGTCTTTTCTTTTTTATTCACTAGATTCATGCAGAATAAAAAACAACTTATTAAAACGTTTTTTCTGGAAATATTATCGGTAAAACCACGTAATTATATAACATTGTTACTTTTTTTTCAAATCACACCTTGATATTAGCAAATTTGTCGGGTTCAAGATTAATTTATGATATATATAACCTCAGCTAATTAATCAACAAAAATTGAAAATTAGCTAATAAGAATAATTCTGAAAATTTTTGATTGCATCGATTGTGACTTGTAACACATAGATAATAAACCACAAAATATAGCTGCTCTATGGATTAAACATTTCTACCTTAAGACGGTCGTAGCGGTAGTAAAGAAATGTAAATAATAAATCAAGACAAACTGCGATATTTTCTGAAAAATATTATTGATCATTTATGAGTCTAAATAGCCCCCTGGAGATTTCTCGCTGGTCATTAATGGCGCTTTCAACACAAATATTTCGTTATTACGAGGATCGTATTCCCCAGGATGCCAGCGTGTTAGTGGTGAGCAATCACCGCAGTTTTATGGACGCATTTATTTTAATGGAAGCGCTATCGAGTCCGATCCGCTTTGCTTGTCATCACTACATGGGACAAGTACCAATCATGCGGGAGTTGGTTACGGGACAATTGGGGTGCTTTCCCTTAGAAGATAGCCAACACCGCCAGCAGAGCTTTTTTGTGCAGTCCCAGTTGCTGTTGCAGTCCAAGCAGATGGTAGGGGTATTTCCCGAAGGAACCGAACCAATGGTAAAATTTACCCAACCCGATCAAGTGGGTGAATTTCAACGGGGATTTGCCCATTTGGCATTGCGAGCATCTGTAAAAGACTTAGCAATTTTGCCAATTGCGATCGCCTCCCTTGAGGAAGTAAACACTCCTGGTTTTCCTTTACGCTTGTTAAGTTTGTTTGACCCTTCAGAAGCTTTGTTTAATCAACCAGGTTGGCATCCCTTGGTAATTTATCGTCGGGTTGCTGTGTTAATTGGTCGCCCTTATTGGATTACCTCTCAACAACAAAAACAATATCAGGGAAAAAAAGCGAAAACTGTTGTAGCTGAACTGACAGAACATTGTCATTATGAAATTGCCAGTTTACTACGTCAAGGTTGTTATTAAATTATCTGGCGTCTTTATGCAGCAATTCCCCGATCCATAAATTATAGAGATTGCATTTCCAGATTTCCTAAGATAGTTTTAGGATATATGGCTATCGGAGGATTGACCACACTTAACAAATCCTGTAGACAGGAATTTTTAATTACCTAAATTATCTTTTTTGTAAACTTAAATGCTATAGCATTGAATTTTAAAAGTTATTTTTATCGTAATTTTTGATACTTGCGCTATGATTTTAACAGAATTTTGACTGAAGTTTGACAATATTAATCTTTTAGATATAAACCTCAAATTATTGAGCTTGTATAGATTAAAACCTATAAAAATAAGTAAGACAATTTAAATTTTACAATGCTAGAAGTAGAGTTAAAGCCGTGTTTCCTTACTCCTAAACGTATAAAGCCAGAATATCCACTGTTTGTATACTTGCCAGGAATGGATGGAACTGGTCAACTATTGCGAGCGCAAACGGCTGGATTAGAAGTAGGTTTTGATGTTCGCTGTTTAGCAATACCACGGCAAGACCTCACTACCTGGGATGTGCTTACTAATAACGTTTTGGACTTGATCCATGCAGAATTAGAAAGAAGTTCTCAGCGGCCAGTTTATCTGTGTGGTGAGTCCTTTGGTGGTTGTTTAGCGATGAAAGTAGCTATCCAAGCACCACAGCTGTTTAAGCGAATTATCCTGATTAACCCAGCTTCTAGCTTTCATCTTCGGCCTTGGTTAAATTGGGCATCTCAACTAACTTACTTAGTGCATCCATCCCTTTATGAGATAGGCTCACTGGGGTTGTTACCGTTTTTAGCATCTCTGCCACGGATTTCACGCAGCGATCGCCAAGAATTGCTCAAAAGTATGCGTTCTGTACCTCCAGAAACAGTTCTTTGGCGATTATCTTTACTAAGAGAGTTTCATGTAGAAGAAGAGCAGTTACGTCAACTCACACAACCGATTTTATTGATTGCTGGGATGCTTGATCGGCTTTTGCCTTCTGTTGATGAAGTGAAACGTTTAGTTGAGATTTTACACAATACGAAGATGGTGATTTTGCCTGATAGCGGACACGCCTGTTTGCTAGAGGAAAATATTAATCTCTATAAAATCATGCGGGATAATGACTTTTTAGAAAGTAGCGTCCACACAATTCAACAACTAATAGTCTGAGGATAAAGCAACAGAGTTAATTTTTGTGGCTGTATAGGTAAGATTTGCACACAACATACCAGAAGATAGAGCAAAACCAACAAATAAAAAATTTGTAATTCTTAATTCGTAATTTTTAATTGCGTTTTGAATGTGAATTTAAACGTAGTGACATTAAAACGAAATGGTATTACCTCTGTCTTTAGTATGTTTTAAATTAAATTGCGCTGTTTGGGAGATGTCAAACTACTCAGGCTTTCGTTACAACCTGAATTAAGAAGCGTTCAGGATGGTACTAACCGATGGTAGACAAATCTCAAAAAGAAATAAAGCTGAATCAATCTGATAATTTACCTGCACAAACATCTTTTGTAGAGTCTTTGACCAAAACCATAGGCCAGGTAGGAGAAGTAATTTCTCAAACTGGTAAAACAGTTGCCAAACAAACACACCAATTAATTGAACAATCAACTCAAACCACGGGGAATGTAGTTAATAGTCTCAGCCAATTTTGGCTGATTCGTAAATTATCTGGCGTATTAAATCTGAATTGGTTGGTCGGAGCTAGCGAAAAAGTTGATTTGGCAAAGGCAGAAGAGGCAGTCAAAAAACTAAAGCAACAGTATCCCAATGAATCACCCAGCCAAATTGCTCACCGGATTATGGTGGAAAAAGCAACAAAAGCAGGCGGGATTGGAATAGCTACTAGTATTTTGCCAGGAGTAGCGGCGGCTTTGTTAGCTATTGATTTAGCAGCCACCACAGAATTACAGTCAGAGATGCTTTATCAGATTGCAGCTGCCTATGGGTTAGATTTAAAAGACCCTGCGCGTAAGGGTGAAGTTTTGGCTATTTTTGGTTTAGCTTTAGGCGGTGGCCGTCTTTTGAGAGTAGCGGGATTAGGTATGCTGCGAAATGTACCTTTTGCAGGTGCGGTAATCGCGGCTAGCTCAAATGCAACAATGATTTATTCCTTGGGATATGCTGCTTGTCGATTTTACGAAGCCAAGTTAGATGAATCCACTCCAGTAACCTCCAAGGAGACATTGGCAACGTTAAAACAACAAAGTGAAAAGTATTTAGAAACAGCGATCGCCCAAGAAGCGCTAATGGATCAAATTCTAGTTCACATGATCCTTGCCAGTAATCCAGAGAAGACTTGGGAAGAAATTCTCCCAGACTTGCAAGCGGCAAATCTTAGTCCTACTTCATTGGCAGCGGTAGAGCAAAACATCAAATCACCTCAGCCTTTAGATACATTGCTCAATCAACTGAACCGTGATTTTGCCATACCTTTATTAGCTCAGTGTAAAAAAATTGCCCAGCTTAACGGCGAGATTACACCAGTTGAACAAAAGGTAATTGCAGCGATCGCCAACAAATTTGATATTAATCATTAAGTTATTCTCCCCTGCTTCCCTGCTCTTTAACTCCCCCCTATCAAGCACGAACACATAATTTTAAGCAATACTGGTACAAGAAGATTTACACAAAATACAAAAATGCTAATTCGAGCGAGCGATACGCCTCTTTTAGAGTGGGCAGGGGATACTTTGGCAATTGGATTATTTGAAGATGCAGTAGAGTTAACTGGAGAACTGGCAACTTTAGATGGCAAGTTTGCTGGGATTCTAAAAGAACTGATTGCCGAAGAGGAATTTAAGGGTAAAGCCAATAGCACCATCTTCACCCGTGTAGCTGCTGGTAACCCAGTTCGGAAAGTTATTTTGGTAGGTTTGGGAAAACCAGAAGCTTTAAAACTAGATGGTTTGCGACGTGCGGCGGCGGCTGTAGGCCGAGTTGCCAAAAAGCAAAAAAGCAAAGTTTTGGGATTTAGTTTTCCATTATGGAACAACGATCCAGCGGCAAGTGCCCAAGCGATCGCTGAAGGTGTGCAACTGGCACTTTATCAAGATAACCGCTTTAAATCAGAACCAGAAGATAAAGGTTCACAAGTAGAAACCGTAGATTTACTAGGATTTGGTGGACAAGAAGCAGCGATTAATCTGGCTAATCAAATCGTTTCTGGAGTAATTTTGGCACGGCAGTTGGTCGCAGCCCCAGCAAACGAGGTAACGCCTATTACTATGGCAGAAACTGCACAAGCGATCGCCACCGATCACGGTTTGCAACTAGAAATTTTAGAACGCGAAGAGTGTGAAAAGCTAGGTATGGGAGCCTTTTTAGGAGTTGCTCAAGCTTCCGACTTACCTCCTAAATTTATTCACTTAACTTACAAGCCAGAAGGTACACCCACACGTAAACTAGCAATTGTTGGTAAAGGATTAACCTTTGACTCCGGCGGACTCAACATCAAAGGCGCTGGTAGCGGTATTGAAACTATGAAAATTGATATGGGTGGTGCAGCCGCCACCTTGGGTGCAGCAAAAGCCATTGCCCAAATAAAGCCCAATGCTGAAGTACATTTTATCTCAGCGGTGACCGAGAACATGATCAGCGGTCATGCCATGCACCCAGGTGACATCCTCAAAGCGTCTAACGGCAAAACTATAGAAGTTAACAATACCGATGCTGAAGGACGTTTAACTTTAGCAGATGCTTTGGTATTTGCCGAAAAATTGGGCGTGGATGCGATCGTTGATTTAGCTACCTTGACTGGTGCAAATGTGATTGCCTTGGGTGATGATATTGCTGGTTTGTTTACCCCTGATGATGCTGTAGCCGCCCAACTAGAAAAAGCTGCCGAAACCACAGGCGAAAAAATTTGGCGGATGCCTATGGAAGAAAAATATTTTGAAGGGCTAAAGTCTGGGATCGCCGATATGAAGAATACAGGGCCTCGTCCTGGTGGTGCGATTACTGCGGCTCTTTTCCTCAAGCAGTTTGTTAAAGAAACTTCTTGGGCACACTTAGATATAGCTGGCCCTGTGTGGGCAGATAAAGAAAATGGCTATAACGGGCCTGGGGCGACCGGCTTCGGCGTCCGTACCCTAGTTAACTGGGTAATGGGGATTGGGTAATGGGTAATGGGCATTGGGCATTGGGCATTGGATAAAGAAGACAAGGAGCATGGGGGATCAGGGGACAAGAAGCAAGAGTTAATCATGGTTCTTTCCCCTTGTCCCCTTGTCCCCCAGCCCCCAGTCCCCAACCCCCAGTCCCCACGATTCATGTTATGTTTGGCTTGCCGGAACCTCTTTTCAGATTTTCGGCAAAGCCATCTGGTAAAATTTGTAAGGTTTCTATAAGCTCTGAGCAATGGGATCGACTTGCGTACGGATCGCAATTGACGCAATGGGAGGGGATCATGCACCCAGTGAAATCGTTGCTGGCGCACTGCGAGCAATGGAAGAACTGGATGTAAAAGTTCTGTTGGTAGGTGATCCCCAACAAATTGAAGCTGTCCTGCCACCAAAAACCAATTTGGGGCAAGTGGAGATCGTTCCTGCTGAGGAAGCGATCGCAATGGATGAGGAGCCTTTAAGCGCCATCAGACGCAAACCCAAGGCTTCCATCAACGTGGCGATGGATTTGGTAAAGCAACAGCAGGCAGATGCAGTGTTTTCTGCTGGTCACTCTGGGGCAGCTATGGCAGCAGCCTTGCTCCGCTTAGGACGATTACCGGGAATTGACCGCCCTGCAATTGGGGCAGTATTTCCCACAATCGTAGCTGGCAAACCAGTCCTGATACTTGATGTTGGCGCGAACGTAGACTGCCGCCCTAAGTTTTTAGAGCAGTTTGCTGTCATGGGGTCTGTCTACAGTCAGTATGTGCTGGGGACAAACGAACCGAAAGTGGGTCTTCTAAATATTGGTGAAGAAGACTCTAAAGGTAATGATGCCGCAGTCCGCGCTCACCAAATGCTACGCGAAAATTCCCAAATTGCTTTTATTGGGAATGCAGAAGGACGTGACGTGCTTTCTGGGCACTTTGATGTGATTGTCTGTGATGGCTTTGTGGGCAATGTGTTGTTGAAATTTGCCGAAGCAGTCGGAGAAGTGATTCTGCAAATTTTGCGCGAAGAACTACCCCAAGGATTGCATGGTCAAATTGGTACAGCTCTTTTAAAACCCAATCTCAAGCGGATTAAGCAACGGATGGATCATGCGGAACATGGTGGTGCTTTACTTTTAGGCGTGGCGGGAATTTGTTTTATCGGTCACGGTAGCTCACAAGCACCTTCGATTTTTAATGCAATTCGCATGGCTAAAGAAGCTGTAGACAACCAAGTGCTACAACGAATTCAGTCTCAGTATCAAACCCTACAGCGCGAGAGTGGTTAGCAATCAGCAGGAAGATTAGCAATCAATAGCTGGAGAGGGGGTCATTGGTCAAACGTTAGTGGCTAATGACTAATGACTAATGACTAAACGCTGATAGCTGGATAGTTTGGGAGACTAGGAGTGCATAAGTTAGGCATAGCAATTACTGGAAGTGGTTCGGCCTTACCAGAAACTTCCTTAGACAATGAAGCGCTGACTGAACTGGTGGAGACATCAGATGATTGGATCACCACACGAACGGGAATTCGTCAAAGACGGTTGGCACATCCTGGCGAGTCTTTAAGTCAACTTGCTGCTGCTGCTAGCAAACAAGCGATCGCATCTGCTGGAATCACAGCAGCAGACTTGGATCTAATTCTGTTGGCAACCTCTACCCCTGATGATTTATTTGGCAGTGCTTGTCAAATTCAGGCTGAATTAGGAGCCACCAAAGCCGTAGCCTTTGACTTGACTGCTGCCTGCTCTGGCTTTGTCTTTGGACTGGTAACTGCTGCCCAATACATCAGAACAGGCGTTTATCAAAATGTACTGTTGGTAGGAGCAGATATCCTCTCTCGTTGGGTAGATTGGCAAGACCGCCGTACTTGTGTATTGTTCGGCGATGGTGCTGGAGCGGTAGTATTACAGTCTAATGAGAGCGATCGCTTGCTGGGATTTACTCTCAAAAGTGATGGTACACAAAATCATTACCTCAATCTTGCCTATAAAGGCTCCTCCCGTGAACTGATTTCAGACGTAAATATCTCTCAAGGGACTTACCAACCCATTACGATGAATGGCAAAGAAGTCTACCGCTTTGCTGTACAACGAGTACCAGAAGTCATCGACAAAGCTTTATTTCAGGCTAACCTCAGCATTGAGCAAATAGATTGGCTACTTTTGCACCAAGCTAATCAGCGAATTCTAGATGCTGTTGCCCAACGCCTCAATATTCCCAAACATAAAGTTATCAGCAATCTTGCCCATTATGGCAACACCTCTGCCGCCTCCATTCCTATTGCCCTAGATGAAGCAGTGCGGCAAGGCAAAATTCAACCTAATGACATCATTGCTGCATCCGGCTTTGGTGCTGGACTTACATGGGGCGCAGCAATTTTTCAATGGGGAAGATAAACAATTCAAAATTCAAAATGCAAAATTCTAAAACTGGATTTTTCATTTTGAATTTTTAATTTTGAATTCGAGCGAAGCGACTGACCAATGACTAAAACTGCATGGGTGTTTCCCGGACAAGGTTCCCAAGTAACAGGAATGGGAATCGACTTATTAGATATAGCTTCTGCGCGGGATAAATTTGCCCAAGCTGAGGCCATCTTAGGCTGGTCTGTCACAGAAATTTGCCAAAGCGATGCCGAACAGTTATCACGTACTCTCTACACCCAGCCAAGTTTATATGTAGTAGAAAGTATTCTTGCCGACCTTATCCGCGAACGGGGACATCAGCCAGATTTAGTTGCCGGTCACAGTTTGGGAGAATATATCGCTCTTTATATTGCTGGGGTCTTTGACTGGTCTGTGGGCTTACACTTGGTGAAGCGTCGTGCTGAACTTATGAATAGTGTTTCAGGTGGCATGATGGCTGCACTGATGAACTTTGAGCGCGAACAGTTGGAAATGGTTATTGCCCAAACGCCCGACGTAGTACTGGCAAATGATAACAGTCCGGCTCAGGTTGTCATTTCTGGCTCTCCAGAAGGTGTACAGACGGTACTATCGCAAGTTAAAGCCAAGCGTGCTATCCCTTTAAAAGTTTCTGGAGCCTTTCACTCACCCTTAATAGCAGCAGCAGCTACAGAGTTTCAGGAAGTCTTAGAATCTGTACAATTTCAGACAGCTACTGTACCAGTTTTATCTAATGTAGAACCTGTACCAACTGTTGATGCAGAGGTTTTAAAACAACGTCTAATTAAACAAATGACTGGTTCGGTACGGTGGCGAGAAATTTCTTTGTTTTTTCCTGACAATGGCATTGAGCGAGTAGTGGAAATTGGCCCTGGTAATGTGCTAACTGGTTTAATTAAACGCACAAGTCCTGGTTTAATCTTAGAAAACGTGCGTAATGCCGCTGAGTTGCCTGTTTAGCGATTAGAGGCTGGGGACTGGGTACTAGGGACTGGGAGACAAGGGGACAAGGAGACAAGGGGAGAAGCGGACAAGGGGAAAGAACCATGATTAACTTTTGCTTTTTGTCCCCCCATCCCCCATGCTCCTTGTCTTCTTTATCCAATGCCCAATGCCCCATGACGGCAGTTGCTACCCTGCGGGAAGCCACCCTCCGGGTGTCTACAAGCCGGGGAACCCTTTCGGCAGTTCCTCCTGGGGGAAACCCCCAAGGCCGGACTGCCTCACCAACGCACTGCCTCCCCAATGCCCAATGCTCACTTGCCCTGAGCGAAGCCGAAGGGATACCCCATGCCCAATGCCCAATGCCCCATACCCAATCCCCAATCCCTTATGTCTCGAAGCCGCGAACCGTTGATTAGTCTGGCACTCTATCACGCTTTTAAGTGGTCGGTTGTCAGCCCCATGCTTCATGCTTACTTTCGGATTCGGATTTATGGTGCTGAAAATGTGCCTCAATCCGGGCCATTAGTTGTAATAAGCAATCATGCTAGTTACTTTGACCCGCCAATTGTCTCTAGTTGTGTACTGCGTCCGGTAGCGTACATGGCTAAAGAAGAATTATTTAATATCCCGGTTTTGGCACAAGCAATTAAATTGTACGGTGCTTACCCAGTTAGTCGAGGTACAGCCGATCGCACTGCTATCCGTTCAGCCTTAGAGTGTATTGAAAATGGTTGGGCTGTGGGTGTTTTCTTACAAGGTACTCGCACACCAGATGGGCGAATTACAGACCCTAAGAGGGGTGCAGCGCTTTTAGCGGCTAAGGCAAAAGCACCTATATTGCCAGTGAGTTTATGGGGTACTGAGGGGATTTTACAAAAAGGCTCGACTATTCCCCGCGCAGTTCCCCTAACTGTCAGAATTGGCAAGGTGATTGATGCTCCTAGTTCGACTAATAAAGAGGAACTACAAGCGCTGACACAAAAGTGTGCAGCAGTAATTAATGGAATGCATGATTTAGGACGATAAGTGAGTACATCTAGAAATATGCTGGAAGGTGGTTGCGATCGCCTCTAAATTTCTGTAACTGTAAGGTGAATGTGCTTACAGCAAGTAGAAACATGATTGTTAAGCGCAATTAACTATTACACCTATCCCCAACAGTATATGAGCGGCTTTGAAGCCAAGAATTTTTGGCAGCGATTGAATAATCTGGCGTTAGTTCGCTTTTTGCTTTTGGTAGCTTCTGGATGGGCTATTGTACAGCTTTTAGCTTACTTTGAAGCGGTGATCGTTATTTTTACATTCGCCGCAATTTTGGCTTTTTTACTCAGCTATCCTGTAAAATGGCTGCGGCGTTTTTTACCACACGGTATAGCAGTTTCTATAGTTTTCTTGGTTAGCATTGTGATTCTTGGGGGGCTGGCAATTACTTTGGGTTTAGCAGTTCTATCTCAAGGACAACAACTAATTGACAGCGTGACTACTTTTTTAAACTCTTTAGCACCTTTAATCGAGCGATTAGAACAATTACTACGTAACCGCAATATTCAAATAGATTTAAGATTTATTGAAGAGCAATTACGCAATCAAGCAATATCCAGCCTTGTTAATAGTCTAACCATATTACAACAATTTTTGACTAATTTTGTAACTTTTATATTAATTGCAGTTATTGCATTTTTTATGCTTTTGGATGGAGAAAAGATTTGGAATTTAATCTTAAAAATAATTCCAAGTCAGCGGCGTAGTAGATTTAATAAGATAATCAAACGCAGTTTTTTAAGTTTTTTCCAAGGTCAATTGATATTAACTTTATTTTTAACAAGTACCACGTTTATTGTATTTTTATTATTAAATGTACCTTTTGCCTTGCTATTGTCAGTTATTGTCGGCTTACTTGATGTAATTCCCGGCATAGGGGCAACATTAGGAGTTAGTACAATTAGCTTACTTGTTTTGTCTCAAGATGTTTGGCTAGCATTAAAAGTATTTGTAGCCTGTATTGTACTCCAACAAATACAGGATAATTTAATTGCACCACGAATTATGCAAGGTGCGCTTAATTTGAATCCTATAGTAGTATTTTTTGCTTTGTTAGTAGGTGCTAGAGTGGCGGGATTACTCGGTATTTTTATCTCAATTCCCATAGCTGGAGTGATCGTAACTTTATTTGAAATTGAAGAGATGCAATCGGAAACTTAGTTATTAGTATTAGCCATGAGCTAGACAGTAGGGATTAATGTAAAATCAGTCTTAGACTCATAAAGAATAAGGAATTATGCCGGACTTAAGAGCAGATTTAACAGAAAATGTAGATGAGGCAGAGTGGGAATGGCTAATTCCTCATGTAAAAAGAGATGCGGTGATTGTAGTAACAGCTGGGCTAAGCTTGCTAGATGTTGGAATAGCGATCGCTAGTGATAATATTCCTGAAGTACAAGTGTGGATTGATGAACAATTGATTACCAAACCCACTACAGAACAGTTGGGAGAATGGAATGCTAATCCCACCAAGCGGTTTCAAACGCTCATCGTCCAGCCTTATGTTTTAGTACAAGAAATAGTAGCTGCTTCAGATGAAGTTTAGTAGCGTGGTTACCCTAAACTTTTTCTTGTTGCTGAGGTTGGGTTGAGTAAAACCAAACCCAATATTTACGATAAAGCAACACTAATTAAGACCTTAATAACCCCAGCGACTATTCTTTGGGCTTAATACCTTTAAAGCGTTGTTGCGCTTCTTTAAATGCTTCTTGCATGACAGACTGAATCTTTTTGGGATCGGGTTTTTTACCACCCATCAAGTCACCAAAGTACACACAGGCTGTTTCACCAAGTGACCAAGTGTAAGCAGCAGCCCAAGATGCAGCAATCACGCTGCCGAAACCGGGCACAAATTTGATTAATTCCCGCGCTACTGCTTGGGCGAGAAAACCACCTGCGATCGCACTGACAACTCCACCCGCCTGTGATGGTGTCAAAGTCTGCCCATACAAATTCCCCAGTGCTGTTACCATAGATACTTGCAAGGCAGTCAGCACTGGCATCGTGGCAAAAGGCAATGGTACTGCTGCGAGTGTGGCGGCCATGATTGCAAATGGCAAAATGTAACGACGTCCTGTATCACGGTAGAGGTTGCCAAGTTGCTTGCCACCTTCTTCATCCAATAACTGATAAATCGCACGGGCTTCGGCTTCTGGAAGGAGTTCTGCCAAAGAATCTCTAAATGCTTCTAAGCCATAAAATACTGGAGTGTAGCCGTCTTCTTCCAGAGTAAAGTCAATCAAAACAGAGCGATCGCACAGTTTTCCAAAAGCTTCTTGGATCGCAGCAAAGGCTCGGTTTACCTCTTCATAGTCTGGTGGATAAGCTGGATGATCGGCTGTAGCAGCAGGATAAACCTCATGTAGACAGGTAACCGCTAGTAAACAGGGAATATCTGGATACTTTTGACGCAACTGTTGAGCAATTTGACGCAGCGTTTCAGTTGCAAAATCATTAATTTTAACAGTCAAAATCAGAACTCTGGCACGGCGGCTTGAGTTTTGTAAATCTCCAACTAACTCCTTAATTATTGCCTGAGTGTCCTGCTTGACATCTCCCAAGCCAACTGTATCCGTAAAAATTAGTAATGGCAGGTCATCAGAAGGATAGGCGTAGCGCTCAGTATGTTGCGTGTGTGGGCGAAATCCCTGACCAACTATATCGGCAGAAACTCCCGTCAGCCCTCGCACAATCGAACTTTTCCCCGCTTGGGGTTTACCAATCAAAAGAGCTTCAGTGGTTGGCAATTCTGCTCGAACTGCCTCTAAAATTTCCGCAACCTGAGTTTCGCTGACACTAAACCAATTAACAACTGTCTGTGTTAATTGCTCTACAGGTAGTAATTGTACCAAGCGTGGTGCTGTCTTATTCCAAACACCAGCAATGCGGTCTTTCCATGACTCATCACTTGACTTGGTTGTTACACCATCAGTAGGCAGCACTGTCAGCGGTTTTTCCGACTCAAGGCGATCGCCGTTCGGTTCACTGAACTGCTGAAAATCAGTTGACGAAGAGTCAGCATTATGTTGCTCAGTCATTGGTATCTAAACGGCAGATAGATTGTAACTAAATTCTGTCTATTATTTTAGGGTGCTTCCTAAGACTTAGCATGGTTAAAAAGACACAGATCCTGATTTTAGCTTTATCCTCATACTGAAGTTATAGCAATTTTGATTTGAAGGAGGTACAGATTTATCTGTGTTTATCAGTGTGCATCTGTTCTAAATTTGTGAATGTATTACACTCTGTTGGAAATTGCCGTAGTAGTAGTATAAGATGTTTGATACTTGCAATAAGTAAGCAGCTAAATATTCCTAAAGCCAGTCTCCAACTAGGATGTAGGGTGCCCAGTAAACGGGATGCTCATAAAGCGGATCTTTTAAAAGTGCTATTTGGGAGTTACGTAAAGCCTCAGCTTTGGTTTGTTTTGTATTACGCAACTGCTGATAAAAGCGATGCATCAAATTGGCTGTTGCTTGATCATTCACAGACCATAATGTTGCTAAAGTACTACCAGCCCCTGCCCTGACTGCTATTCCTGCTAACCCTAAAGCAGCACGCTTATCTCCTGTTGCGGTTTCACAGGCACTGAGAACAAGCAGTTCAACTGTCTGTTGCTTTTTCTGTTCCGGTATCTGGAGGAGGTTATCTAAATCATTGATTTTGATACGGTCATCCCAAGCCAGAATAAAAGTTTCTACTGCCTTAGAGCTAAATTTACCATGAGTAGCAATGTGAACGATAGGAAAGAAGGTAGATTGAAGGTAACTTTTGAGATTATTGCTGGTAAATTCTTCATTTAACAGAACTACGCTCGGTACTTCAGATTTAATTTGCTTTAATTCCTGTTCCACATATTCTAGAGGAGAAAAGCCTTGCCGTGCCTCAGTTAAGCCAGCGCCAAGTACTTTAAAGTTTCTTTGTGGCAACCGCTTAGGAGGTAGTAACTGTAGGCTTGGTGTCAAAGCGATGCTGTACTTTTCGACTAAATATTGATTCCCATCATGCAGAGATGCCATTGGAATATTTCGCAACACACCGTCCGGTACAAACACTAATGTTTTAATCCCACTGTTAGCTAGTTCGGTTTCAGCTGGACGGATCAACCAATCATAAAGTTGTTGAGAAAACGGTCGAAAGTCCTCTTTAGAACGGATAACTAAATTTTTGCGTAGTTTTTCTACAATGCTTTCGAGCTGATCTTGAGGCAGAGATGTTGCGTAGTGGCGTAGTGGTTGTTGCGGCAAGCTTAAAATAACTTCTAATCGATCTGCCAAGATAATCGGATAAATTACTCCTGCCAGTGGATCAAACTGATCAATTTGAGTGGATTTTCTATCCAAGCAAGCTTCGCGCAGAAAGTTATCTAATTCTGCTAATTGTAAAGACTCAATAACTTGACGAGCTTGGATTATAGATTTTTGGTCGCCCTTTGAAGTGCTAGGTTGTAGAAGTAAACTCACTAGTTCGCGGTATACGGGTTCTACACTGTCCCGAAAAGAGAATTGGATATCGGGATCAATTGCAACCAAATCACTACGCAAGGATTGTAGGGTACTGACAGCTTGAGTATAGGCTGCGATCGCTCCTTCAAGATTTCCCTGTACTTTTAAAAGTCGTCCTAACTGCCATTGCCAACGGTAGGCAATTTCTGGCTCATTAATAGCTTGGGCGAGTACGAGTGCTTGCTGGGTTAAATCTTGGGCAATTGACCATTGCTGAGTCTGTTCGTAAAGTCCGCCAAGTTTACCAAGTGCATAAGCTTGTGCTTGCTTGTCTTCCAAGTTTTTTGTCTGCTGGATGGTAGTTGCAACCAACTGAGCAATATTTACTATAGTGGGAGCATTGGGGACATTTGCCTGCTTGAGGCGAATCAAACTTCCAGCCAAGTTAAGCTGGGCATAAACCACTACTCGACTAGGTGGTTGATTGGCAAGTTGAGACTGAATTTGACTCCACAGTGTTTGAGCCGATGCCCATTGTTTTATATCAATTAAGGTACTTAGTTGATTGAGTTGACTTCGGATTTTGAGGATCGAGGAAGGTGCAATGGCTACAGCTTTTTGATAGAAAGCCAAAGCAGATTCAGGATCTTCCTTTGCACGGGCCACATTCCCCAAATCGAGGTATGCGGCACTGATATCTACGGGAGATTGTAATTTTTGGGCGATCGCCAAGCTTTGTTGCAATACTTGCTGTGCTTGTTCCAAATTACCTACTAAACGCAGGCTACTACCTAAGCTGCGTAATCCAGCTATTTTTATTGGCGCATCAGGTTGTTTTTCGAGGATTTGGTTGACCTGAGTTAGTGTAGATAATGCTCGACGATATAACCCTAAACTCTTCAAAGCTTGAGATTGGTTAATTAAGCTTCGGATCACTCCAATCTCGGATTTTGCCTGAGTATAAGTAGCAGTTGCGGCTTGCCAAGTTGTCAGTGCTGCTTGCGACTTTCCAGTTGCTAATTGTAAACTTCCTTGAGTGTTTAAGGCTTGAGCTAGAACTTTTAACTTTTCGAGTGAGCGATCGCCCTGTTTTGCGTTTAACAATTCTAGGCTATGAGAAATTGCTTGGCTAGCTTGAGACCACCGCCCTAGTTGCTGATAACTCAATGAGAGGTTATTTAAGACTCTAGCTTGGTTGAGTTTATCGCCCTGAGATTGGTAAGCCTGGAGAATTTGTTGCCAGATTTTAAGTGCTTCTAAGAACTGCCCTGCTTCGTAATATTGCCTACCCTGTTGCTCCTGTTGTGCTGCATTGGGTAAATTCTGAACCATTGATGGCAGTGAAGAATTTTGGGCAGCAACAGAAACTACAGTTCCAGCTATGGGTAACAGGGTAAAAACTAGGCCTAACAAAATCCCAATTATAAATATGACTAAACGACCATGTATCCGTCTCAAGTAGTTTTTACGTAACAATAAATATAGATTAATGTACATAAAAGCCACTTAAATATAAATATATTTTTTAGCTAATTTTTGCCCACCCAATATGTGTTTTTTATCCATAATCTTAAGTTTATTTAGGCTGCGCTATTATTAGTAAATAAAGCTTGTCCTATCGTTAGCTTTTTACAACGGTTATTTAAAATATTTGCATAAAAAATCATTTACTTATCCTTTTTGATTATGTGGATGCTGTTCCCAGTCAAAAATTTCATTATCTGAACTATCAGGCTTACGCCAGGTGATTTTTCCTCTTAACGTATCCATTAAGGTTTGTTCAACCACATCAGCTAATTTATCCCATGTTAAATCCTCTTGCTGAAGTAAAACTTTTAGTTCTTGCAAAGCAGACAATACTGCATTCTCTTCTTGAAAATCAAGCAGATCATCAGCGCGCAGGGGGTCTTGTTGTACAGCTATAATTCCCTGCCGCACAGCCGTATTAATTTTCTGGTGAAACTCTGTTTTGGCACGATGTAATTGCCGCTGCCACCCTCTTTTGCTAGTGGCATAAAGAGCAGGCAGACGATTTAATGCGTAAGCAGTCACCTCAGATGGATTGATATATTTAGCAATTTTAGAAGGCAACGATTGGATCTGCTGTTGTACTTCCGCTACCACTAGCACTTCCATCACATTTCGAGAGTTTTTTAGGAATATATGTTGTTTAGATGGCTGATTAGAAGAATCAATTGTTGAATTATGAACGAAATTCCTCATAAAGCAATACAAACTGAACTACTGTTTATGGCTTTATATTGCCCTTTACTAGCATCTAGCTAACATAGTTGCTTGGTTTTTTGTAAAGATGCCTGGATAGTCCTCAGTCATTAATCATTAGTGGTAATAGGAGTTTGGTTAGATACTACTCAATGCATTTTAAAAATATTGAAATAATATAAGTGTTTACCCAGAACTAACAAATAAAATTTTATGATAAATATTGTGTATTACTGAGGACAAAAGATGATAATTCTATAAAATGAGTTGCTTTTCAGTACTTTAGCAATATTTCAGCAATTTTACTTAAGAAACCTGTCCTTTAAACATCTGATAAAGTAAAGCCATTTAATCTACTCTTAAGCAAACAATTAGAGTATTTATTAAATAAGAATTACTGCGAAATTTAGTACTAAATAATAGTAATCCATGGTAGAAAAAACTTTGAATACCAGGACATTTACCATTCTTTGTCTGACGTCTGTGTTGACATTCTCTTGGGCTTGTTTCCAGCAAGTATTAGCAAATTCTGAACAGAGAGCTAGAGAAGGTTTGCCAGGCCGAAGAATTGGCGGTGGAACACGTGGAGAGTGTTCTAGTAATGCTGGGCGATTAATGGCATTAGTTCCAGAAAATAATTTGGGATTGACAAAACAAGCCTATCCCAATTTTTTGTTCTACTTGCCTCGAACTGCAACACCAAGAACAGTGGAGTTTGTCCTGCAAGATGATAAACGTCGTTCAGTTTATGAAGCTAACTTCACTACACCCAGTTCAGGAGGTGTAATAAACTTTAGCTTGCCTGATTCTGCATTCTTGCCTCCACTTACCATTGGTAAGAAATATAATTGGTATCTATCAATGATTTGCGACCCTGAAAACAGAGCTACTGATGTTGTGGTGCATGGATGGATTAAAAGAGTAGAAACAGACTCAGTTCTGACTAAAAAGTTACAGCAAACATCACCTTTAGGGCGCGTTACTTTATATGCTCAAGCAGGACTGTGGCAAGACGCATTAGGCACATTGGCGGAACTTAAGTATACTCGACCTAATGATTCCCAGCTCGCTGCTAGTTGGATACAGCTATTAAAGTCTGAGAAATTGGATGCGATCGCACAAGAGCCGCTTTTGAAGATTAAAATTCCAACCAGCCACTAATTGCAAGTTAAGTATTTTTCCAACTATCAATTTACTGTTTTTGTGATTGCTAAATACTCCAAAAGGTTTTGGTCACTACTACCCTTAGTTACCAAGCATTGTCAGCGCCAGGTCAACCGCTCAATTGCAACACTGAGTTTAAGGCAATCTGTGTTTATTACCAGCATCCTCATTACAGGGTTGGTAATGGGTGTGAGACAACTTGGCTGGTTGCAGTTCCTAGAATTAGTAGCTTTTGACCAGATGGTGCGTCTCCAACCAGATGCTGGCCCTGATCCTCGACTCTTGGTAGTCACAATTACAGAAGCTGATATTCAAGAACAGAAAAAATGGCCAATTTCTGATCAAACTCTCTCTCAAGTACTGGCGAAGCTGCAACAGGCGCAGCCCAAAGCAATTGGCTTAGACCTCTACCGTAATCTCCCGCAACCGCCAGGTCGTGAAGTTCTGATGCAGCAACTTCAGGCTCCGAATGTTATTACCATTAATAATCTCGGTGATACGAATGCAGAAGGAGTCTCTCCGATTTCTGGCCTAGCAGCAGAAAAAATCGGCTTTAATGACTTTGTTATTGACCCAGATGGAGTAGTTCGCCGAAATTTTATTTATGCTTACCAAGGCGAGACGCAATTCTACTCTTTCTCGCTGCGGTTGGGCCTTAAATATCTTGCACAAACAGGGGTAAAGCTTAAAGTTAATCCAAATGTACTGCAATTAGGTAATACTGTATTCCCTCCTTTACTTCCCGATTCGGGCGGTTATCACGATATTGATAACGCGGGCTATCAAATCATGATCTCCTACCGTTCACCGGAAAAAGTAGCGCGGCAGGTATCATTAAGCCAAGTGCTGCGGGGTCAGTTTGACCCAGACTGGGTAAAGGACAAGGTGGTGCTGATTGGTACAACTGCCCCTAGCTTAAAGGACTTGTTCTTCACTCCCTACAGTCCAGGTAAGCCTGCGATCCCAGCTATGCCTGGGGTACTGCTTCATGCTCAATTGGTAAGCCAACTCCTGAGTATAACCTTAGATCAACAACCAATATTCTGGTTTTGGCCGGAATGGGCAGAATCCCTATGGGTTTGGATTTGGGCTTTTCTAGGGGGTGTACTAGCATGGCGACTACGGCATCCGCTTTCTCTAGGAGTAACTGGAGCAATTTCTTTGGCGGGGCTAGCATATATCTGCTTTAGCATATTTACGCAAGCAGGCTGGATACCGTTAATACCTCCAATCCTGGCATTCGTGATAACGGGTGGAAGTGTTTTAGCTTATAAGCTATTGCATAATACATTGCATGATACTTTAACCGATCTTCCTAATCGGGATCTGTTTTTGAAAGAATTGGAATGGGCGATCGCAGAAACAAAACTTGGCAAAAATCCGCGATTTGCTCTGCTATTTTTGGATATTGACCGCTTCAGAGTGATTAATGAGAGTTTTGGTCACCACTTTGGCGATCAATTTTTAGTCAATGCCACTCAAAGATTAAAAGCCTGTTTAGGACGTAGGCGAATACTAGCGCGGGTTGGAGGAGACGAGTTCGCAATTTTGCTAAAAAATATTACTGATGCCAGTGAGGTGACTGCTGTTGCCGACCAACTACAAAAGCAAATGTCCTTACCCTTCCAAAATCACGGACAAGAAATATTTACTAGCATCAGCGTTGGGATAGCTTTCAATCAAACTGAACTCGACTATCAACCAGTGGCTCTATTACGAGATGCCCACACAGCTATGTATCGGGCTAAAGATTTGGGTAAAAGGCGTCACGAAGTATTTGCCACAGGTATGCATACTCAAGTGATGAAGCGGTTGCAGTTGGAGACAGACCTTCATCGAGCTATTGAGCAGCAAGAATTTTATCTTCACTATCAGCCAATAGTCTTGTTAGAAACCGATAGAATTGTCGGGTTTGAGGCACTTGTGAGATGGCAACATCCCCAGCATGGGTTTGTCTCTCCGGGAGAGTTCATTCCACTTACAGAAGAAACAGGGTTGATTATTCCTCTAGGTAAGTGGATTTTGCAAGCAGCCTGTGAGCAGTTGTCTGTTTGGCAAGCTCAGTTTCCCGCAGAACCACCACTAATGATGAGTATTAACCTTTCTGGACAGCAGTTGAATCAAGCAGATTTAGTGGAATACATTGAGCAGACACTGAAGACGACAGGGCTAGATGGACAAAGTTTAAAATTAGAAATTACCGAAACCGTAGCCATGAATGATGTTGAAGCCGCCATTAGTATATTGCTACGATTGCGAACTTTAAATCTGCGGCTGAGTATTGATGATTTTGGTACAGGATACTCTTCCTTAAGTTATTTACATCGCTTTCCTGTCAATACGTTAAAAGTAGATCGCTCCTTTGTTAGCAGGATGGAAGATACTGATGAAGATGCTGCGATCGTTCAAACGATTATCATGTTAAGCCATGCTTTGGGCATGGATGTAGTTGCAGAGGGTGTAGAAACGGCTGCACAACAAGCTAAATTGCAAGTGCTGGGCTGTGAGTATGGACAGGGCTATTTTTTCTCTAAGCCTTTAGATAGCAATGCTGCAACTGCATTACTGGATAGGCAATTCTCTGGTATTAAAGAATTGAAAATTAGCTAGCAATAAAATTAGAGTAGCTATTATGTTGGGTTTCGTACCGTGAGCTATTCTAAAATGCTGGCATGAGTCCTAAAAACGCTACCAAAAACTATCTCAACGAAGTGGGTCAAAACGATTGACTAAAGTAGACACCGCAATCATTGGTAAACCGGCAATTAGGCAAATAAACCATTGACTCAAGTTTAATGGTGCGGTGCTAAATAAATTATTCATTAAGCTCCACTGGCTAAAAATTACTTGCAAAAGTATTGTGCAAGCAATTCCTATAAAAATCGCTGGGGCTTCTTTTACTGTCTGTTGAATTTTAGAGAGTTTATTAAGCAGCGCAATTCCTAATTGGCTAATACTTAAGAGGTAAAAGATTCTACCTGCAACTAAAGCCTGAATTGCCATAGTGCGTGCTAAATCAATATTGCCTGTAGTTTGTCGTATCCATTCAAATACACCAAAAATCAAAATCCAGTTAAAGACAGAGATGCTCAGAATTCGCTTGACTAAGCTACGAGAAAGTAAGGGCGAATTAGGGTTACGTGGAGGTTGTTGCATCACCCGTTCAGACTTTGGTTCAAAGGCTAAAGGAACTGTCATGGCGATGGAATTTACCATATTCAGCCAGAGAACTTGTAAGGATAAAATAGGTAAGTCTCTAGCTAATAAGATGCTAATTAAAATCGTCATGGATTCGCCACCATTAACTGGGAGAATAAAGGCGATCGCTTTGAGCAGATTTCGATAAACTGTGCGCCCTTCCTCAACAGCCGCTTCTATCGAGGCGAAGTTGTCGTCTGTCAAAATCATGTCAGCGGCTTCTTTGGCTACCTCTGTACCAGCACCCCCCATTGCAATACCAATATCTGCTTGTTTGAGGGCGGGTGCATCGTTAACACCATCACCCGTCATTGCCACTACTTCACCTTTAGACTGTAGTGCTTCTACAATTCGGAGTTTTTGTTCTGGTGCAACACGGGCAAACACTACCCCATCTTCTATGGCTGTGGCCAGTTCTTGTTGCTCCATCTGGGCAAGTTCACTGCCTGTAAAAGCTAGAACTTCCCTATTTTTGTTAAAGCCCATGCGAGATGCGATCGCCGCAGCTGTCACAGCATGATCACCTGTAATCATCTTGACTTGGATACCAGCTTCTTGACAAGCTTGCACTGCTTTAATCGCTTCTGCTCTCGGTGGATCGATCATCCCCTGCAAGCCTAAGAAAATCAAACCCTGTGCAATATCTGGATGATTTAATGAATCTTGAGTATTTGGCAGAGATTTTTGGGCAAAAGCTAGTACCCGCAAACCCTGATGAGCCATTGCGTCGACTCGTTGATGTACAGTTTCTGCTTCTACATTGATCAGATTTCCAGAGGCGTCCAACATCTGCTGACAACGATTGAGAATTGCTTCTACTGAACCCTTTACGTAGACAATTCTCTGTTTTGTGTTTTTTGCAGATGAAGTTGCGTGTAGAGTTGCCATGTACTGAAACTCAGACTCAAATGGGATAACGTCTAGCCTGGGTGTATTTTGTTCTAAGCTTTCACGAGTAAGTCCAACTTTGTGAGCAACAGCTAGCAACGCTCCTTCAGTAGGATCGCCAACTACCTGCCATTGCCCATCTTTGTTTTCCAAATGTGAATCGTTACATAACAAACCAGCTTTTAAACATTCTTCAAGGGCTGGAGAATTGTCCGAATCTACAGAATTTTTATTCAGCAAAATTTCCCCGTCGGGAGTATAGACTGAACCAGTTACTGTATAGTTTTCACTCCCAGCATAGATTGCTTGTACCGTCATCTGGTTTTCGGTTAGAGTGCCAGTTTTATCTGAGCAAATAACTGTAGCACCACCGAGAGTTTCGACTGCTGGCAACTTGCGAACAATGGCGTGACGGCGCGCCATTCGAGAAACACCAATGGCCAATGTTACTGTTACTACAGCTGGCAATCCTTCAGGAATGGCACTTACAGCGAAGGCGACGGCTGCTTCAAACATTTCTGCCCAGGAATTGCCGTATCCCAGACCAACTGCAAATGTCAGCGCCGCTATCCCTAAAATGATGTAAAGTAAAATGCGGCTAAATTTGTCAAATTTGCGGGTTAATGGGGTTTTGAGGCTGGTTCCTTGCTCCATTAGCTGAGAAATCCGCCCGGTTTCCGTTGCCTCTCCAATAGCAACAACAATACCGCTGCCTGTGCCGAATGTGACAAAGCTGCCAGCATAAGCCATATTGGTGCGTTCTGCTAGGGGTGCGTCTGCATTTAGGAGTTGCGTGTTTTTTTCAACGGCGATTGATTCCCCAGTGAGTGCTGATTCATTCACTTGGAGATTTCGGACTTGTACCAGGCGCAAATCTGCTGGTACTTTGTCTCCAGAACTGAGTAGTACTACATCTCCAGGTACTAACTCAGTCGAAGAAACTTGCACTTTTTTACCGTTGCGTAGGATAGTTGCATTGGTCTGCACTGAGTCAGCTAAGGCAGCGATCGCACTTTCAGCTTTAGATTCTTGAACAAAACCAATAATAGCGTTAATCAGAGTGACACCCCAAATCACCCAAGCATTCACCCATTGCCCCAGTAACGCTTTGATTGCTCCCGCAATTAACAAGATGTACAGCAGCGGTTGGTTAAATTGTAATAAAAATTTGACTACTGGACTTTTTCCGGGTTTACTCTTGAGTTCATTAGCACCAAAACGCTCCTGAAGCTTGGCTACTTCAGCAGTTGTTAAACCGTTCTCTAAATTACTGTTTAAATACTGAGCTACTTTCTGTGCAGGTAGATTGTGCCATTGATGTTCTGGCAGTTTATTTGTAACTAATGTTGTCATTTTATTCGCTCCAATATAATCTCCTGACAGGACAAATTCAGAATCTAGATATTGCTAATAAATAGTTAGGTTGCATTGATTTTGGATTCCACTTGTAACTATTAGTCAATCTTTTATAGGTAGGCGAACAATGAAAAAGCATAATGATGTCATCTTGTTAATAAAGCTTTTTCTAATATAGAAATTAAAGAGCGATCGCGTTTAAATCTGATTAAAAATCGTGCTTATTACCGCGATTTAGAGAGACAAAAAAAATTCTTTTTTCTTGGGGCTGATAGTCACAGCAGTATTTTGCTTCTTCGGTAAAAGCTACAGAAGGATTTACTGCACACTTAAGATAGTTGTTTTTAGCAAAAAAGCGACACTTTTGACAACGATAAACTTTACTAGATATTTGATGTGAAATTTTTACTTTATGAAAAATAATTATTCCAGCCATGACTAAAAGTATAATAGGAGCAACAATCACTGTTGGATCGCGAGTTTTTGTGAAGTTAAAATTTTCTATTTTTTGAGTTTCTTGTATTAGATTTAACTTACCTAAATAGAGAACATGAGAATTACTAGTTTGTGCTGCTTTGAGCAAATCTTGGTGGAGAGACATACCACTTACCTCTAGCTCATAATTATTGGGTTAATTTGATACAAGTCTTTTTGAAAAATTTGTATTTTTACGGTAATTTGATTACCACAGTCTTGAGGTTTGTTCTAACAATAGTGAGTATAGTAAGCAAATGTGATTAGAAAGTGACCAGAAAAATATAAGTGTAAACAAAAAAAAATTATACTTTATTTCTTAATTACCCAAAAATGAGGTTGTTTGTTGTATCGGTTTATGCATGAATTCTCGTAGTTTATTTACGAGAAAAAATACAGATAAATTTTATTTAACTGATCTGAGAGTTACAAAAACATCTCTTATCTGATGACACACTGTTTTAATTTTGAATTTTTATTGTCGTCACTTTTGCATCACATTTATTATTGATACTAGAAGTGGCTAAGTAGAAATAATTTGATATTAAATTCATAAAAATTCCAATTTCATATCTTTCTAAAGATGGAAGTTGTTTATTCAATGGTATCTACTTAAAGGTGGATTTATGGATTGGCAAGATTTGTTTCATTGGCTTTACATTGCAGGGATGGTGATTGGTGCTATTCACTTTATGTCCCTCAGTAGAAATCCTCATGGTGTTCCCAAATACGACCAATAAGAATAAGGGCAATCGCCCTTATTTCGCCGCAAGATCTAGGGGAGAAAGATTTTTCTAAATTTTCTAAAAGAGGTTAGTTATTATGAAAGGTTTAACAGGTAAAAATGTTTTGGTCACTGGTGCTACTTCTGGAATTGGACAAGCGATCGCAGTCCGATTTGCCGAAGAAGGAGCAAATGTTGCCATCAACTACCGCAGAAGTCCTGAAGATGCTCAGGATACCGTTGAAATGGCAATGCAGAAGGCGTGTGGTAAACTCGAAAAATGCGGGGTAAAAGCATTACCAGTGCAAGGAGATGTCTCAAAAGAGGAAGACATCATTAATATGGTAAATACTGTTGTTGAAAAATTCGGCAGCTTAGATATTTTAGTTAATAATGCCGGCATTCAAACCGAAAGTCCATCTCACGAAATTAAAACTGAAGAATTTGATCGCGTCATTAATATTAATCTCCGGGGTGCTTACCTCTGCGCCCGTGAAGCAATTAAACATTTTTTGAATAACAAAATTAACGGCATAATTATTAACGTTTCTAGCGTTCACGAAATTATTCCTAGACCGCTATATGTTAGTTATTCTATTAGCAAAGGAGGGATGGGGAATCTGACAAAAACTCTGGCGTTAGAGTATGCAGATTCTGGTATTAGAGTTAATTCTATCGCGCCTGGAGCAACGATTACGCCTATTAATAGTGCTTGGATTGATGACCCTGACGCAAAAGCCGCAGTTGAGAGCAATATTCCCATGAAACGTGCTGGTACGCCTGAAGAAATGGCAGCAGCAGTGGCTTTTCTTTCATCAGATGAAGCTACTTATATTACTGGACAAACCTTATTTATTGATGGGGGATTAACACTTTATCCTTCTTTTAGCGAACCTTGGACTTCATAACTAAAAAGCTGGATTTATTCCTAAAATCAGCGATTTTCAAAAGCTTATTTTTCTTCTCAAAACTGATGTTAACTGATGCTTAGGTAGACTTTTTAAGCCTCTTCTCGCTTTGGGAAGAGGTTTGAATATCGGTTAAATTTGCTGCATCGAACTTAAGTTAAATTGGCAAATCTTCAGTGCCAAATATTATTAAATTTAGTAAATAAACATTTTAGTAGTTTTGATTTTATTAAAGAAGTAATAACATAAAAATGAGCGAAACATCTGAAAAAAATTTATTAGATAAACTAAGTACTGCCAAGCTAGTACGTTACTTAATTTTATTTGCCCTTGGATGGGGAATATCTCAAGTTTTAGCATATTTTTTTCAAGTAATTATCGTTTTCACCTTAGCAGCAATTTTAGCCTTTTTGCTGAGTTATCCTGTTCAGTGGCTACAACGTTTTTTGCCCCGCACTATAGCAGTTATATTAGTTTTCTTATTGGCTATTTTAATTATTGCTATTTTAACAGCTACGTTAGGTTTTGCAGCTTTATCTCAAGGTCAACAATTAATCAACCAATTTCCAGATTTTATTAATTTTGCCATTTCATTGTTAGAAAGGCTGAGAACGTTTCTGGGTAATTGGAATTTTCAAGTAGATCTCAGCGCCATTGAAGAGCAGCTACGAAATCAAGCTTTAGCTGGGCTTGGCATTGGTTTGGCAACAGTTCAAAGATTACTGACAAGCTTAGTTGATATAGTTTTAATTGCTGTTGTCGCTTTCTTTATGTTGCTGGATGGAGAACGCCTTTGGAATTTCTTTCTGAGGCTGTTTCCGCGCAATCTGAGGCAAAAATTAACGATTTCTATCAAGCAAAATTTTCTGGGATTTTTTTGGGGAAGACTAATTTTAGGCGTATTTTTTGGTGTATCAAGCTTTATTGTATTTTTACTTTTGCAAGTACCATACGCCTTAATTTTAGCTGCGATCGCTGGAGTTTTTGATCTCATCCCTGGCATTGGAGCCACATTAGGAATTAGCCTTGTATCTTTGATTATTTTACCCCAAGGAGTTGGACTCAGCATCAAAGTATTAATTGGTTGTATTCTACTCCAACAAGTAGAAGAAAACTTGTTGATGCCTAGAGTTATGCAAGGTTCGCTAAATATAAATCCGGTAGTGATGTTTTTCTCGCTATTGATAGGCGCTAAAGTCGCAGGACTGCTGGGAGTGTTTCTGGCTGTTCCTATCGCCGGAGTGATAATTAGTTTATTAGAAATGGACGAATTGAAAGCTGAAGAGTAAGTTTTTTGATACTTGAATCTATCTAAAGAAATATTTACTATTCTAAAAAATGGCTTTTTAGAAGTTTAAGATAACTTTCTCTAACCCAAGAGAAAGATGCAACGTTATATACAATCAATGATTTAATGTAATTAGGCAAAATTCGTAAGCATAGCTAAAAGCAAGGCTCCTTTTCCGTCACATTTTACTCACATTTATGGCTAATCCTAAAAATATAACCTAGCTCAATGAGCCAAAATAGCACTGGCAAGGAGATTTTATGGGTGGGCTAATACTTACTTGGTTAGTCACTAGCGTCAGCTTTTTAATTATTGCTAGATTACCAATTGGAGTGGAAATTGATAATTTTGGCAAAGCATTAATCTCTGCTGCGGTTTTTGGAATTTTGAATGCTGTCTTACTGCCAATTTTGACATTCTTTACTTTTCCTTTCATTCTGATTACTTTGGGTTTATTCTTCTTTATTTTGAATGCTATTGTCTTTGGTTTAGCAGCTGCAATAGTGCCAGGATTTAGCTTAAGGTGGGGTTTTTGGAGCGCGTTAATCGGTTCTATAGCGTTATCAGTCATCAACACTATACTGTTGCGGCTGGTAGCACCAATTTTCTAAATAAATAATAGTCAAAAATCAAAACCATATATTTGGATATCAAGAGCTAATGATGTTTTTTTTACGGCAGAAAATCGGCTATTTCCTGGTAGTAATCATGCTGTTTGTAGTGCTAGGTGCTTGTCAACCAGTACCAACAGAGCAGTCACAATCAACCACAGCAACACCAGTAGCAGCCCAAACTCCTGCTACTACTACGTCCTCTATTCCCGTAGCTTATCCCGATCGGGCACTGAGTGCTTCTCCTGCACAGCTACCAAAATTGCCTTACGACTACAATGCATTAGAAAAAGCTATTGATGCAGAAACCATGAAACTGCATCATGACCGACACCACGCAACCTATGTTGATAATCTGAATGATGCGTTGAAAAAGTATCCAGACTTGCAAAAAAGAAGTGTGGAATCTCTGCTGCGTAACATGGAAGGTTTACCGGAAGATATTCGCACAACAGTACGCAACAACGGCGGCGGACACCTCAACCACACAATTTTCTGGCAAATTATGGCCCCCAATGGCGGTGGACAACCGACAGGGGAAATAGCAACAGAAATCAATAAAACTTTCGGTAGTTTTGAAGGATTTAGAAAACAGTTTAACGAAGCAGGTAGCGATCGCTTTGGTAGTGGTTGGGTTTGGTTAGTACGCAATCCCCAAGATCAACTACAAATTACGAATACACCAAATCAAGACAGCCCGATTATGGAAGGTTTATACCCAATTATGGGTAATGACGTATGGGAACACGCGTATTACCTGAGATATCGCAATAGTCGTGCCGACTATTTAAATAATTGGTGGAATGTCGTGAATTGGACGGAAGTTAACAGACGCGCCCAAGCTTCATTGCAACAGAAAACATAGGAGGCCAGCGCCAATGAAAAGTCTGTTGATGAAAAATCCCGTAGTCGTAGGCGTATCTTGGATAGGTGCGTATCTTTTAATTATCCTCTTACCCTTACTAATTCTGCTTCTATACCCGCCCACACCAAATGAACAACGAAGTTTTTGGCTAGAATTTTCTGTAGCCCTCGGCTTCATTGGTTTAGCGATGATGGCAATGCAATTTGCCTTGACTGCTCGTATCAACCGTGTAGAAGCTTCATACGGGATTGACTTGATTCTTCAGTTTCACCGCTACACCTCGATAGTGGCATTCTTGTTCATTCTTGTCCATCCATTAATCTTATTCATCGATAACCCGCAAACACTGCAACTATTAAATTTCATTCAAGCGCCGTGGCGAGCTAGGATGGCAGTAATTGCTACTTTGGCCCTCATAGCGATTATTATCACCTCTATTTGGCGCAAACAGCTTAACATCCCCTATGAACCTTGGCGTACAGCTCATGGCATCTTAGCTGTAATTGCTGTGGGATTTGGTTTGGGACACGCCTTGGGTGTGGGTAACTACTTAGGGCTATTTTGGAAGGGAGTTCTCTGGACTGGTATTGCATTAGCTGCTTTGTGGTTGTTGGTTTACGTCCGCTTGATCAAGCCTTGGTTCATGTTGAAAAAACCTTACTTGGTAGAAGCAGTAATTCCCCAACGGGGCAATGTTTGGAATTTAGTTTTGCGTCCCAGAGGGCATGAGGGAATACGTTTCCAGCCTGGTCAATTTGCTTGGCTTACCTTAGAAATCTCGCCATTTAGAATGCGGGAACATCCATTTTCTATTGCTTCTAGTGCAGAAAATCTTGAACGTCTTGAGTTTGGTATTAAGGCTGTAGGAGACTTCACCAACACAATTAAAGATGTCAAACCAGGCACTAAAGCCTACCTGGATGGGCCTTATGGAGTTTTTACCACAGACCTCTATGAAAATACCGCAGGATTTGTCTTTATTGCCGGAGGTATTGGCATTACACCAATGATAAGTATGCTCGTTACTTTAGCAGAACGTCAGGATGAGCGCCCTTTGCTGTTAATTTATGCGAGCAAAACATGGGAAGACGTAACTTATCGTGAAGAGCTAGAAGCTCTTAAAGATAAATTAGACTTAACAATTGTCCATGTTTTGAGAAAGCCGCCAGAAGAATGGTCAAAAGAGGTAGGGTACGTCGATAAAGAACTACTCGAACGTTACATTCCCAAACGTCCTGCAACTCGAAACTACTTCATTTGTGCTGTACCCAAAATGATGGATCAAGTCGAGGTAGCATTGCACGATTTAGGAGTGCCTGTAACTAATATCCACATGGAACACTACAACCTTGTTTAACAACTAACAACTCTTAATTCAAAAGCTAAAATTTGATTATGCGTTACAGTATTATGCTTCAACTCGTGGTAACTATAACCTTCATTTTTCTCGGAACTTCCGCGTTGTTCGCCTGGTTGCAATATCGTCCATCACCAAATGAGCAAAGCAGAGAGGGCAGTATTTCCTATGTTACCCAGAATTAATTTTTCGATTGTAGATAATTAATTTGAAATTTAAAGTGCAGGCGGGCGCGATCGCCTAGCATAATTTCGTCAGTGATCTACCCAAAAGGCTAGATTAATTTTAATGCCAATTACCCTAATTTAGGTATTTATTCATTTAACTAACCCAACCCTAAACAAGGGCTAATACATTTTAAATACTACCATTAGGAGGCTATGATTTAATGAAAAAAAGCAACGATTTGATCGCAGAAGCTTGGGATAAGTTAGATAAAGCAATTATTTATTATCATGGTCGTCCCATTGGTACAGTAGCTGCCTTAGTACCTGGGTCAGATGCACTCAATTATGACCAATGCTTTATTCGTGATTTTGTCTTATCGGCACTAGCTTTTTTGATTAGTGGTAAACCGGAAATTGTACGCAATTTCTTGATCGAAACTCTCGCTTTGCAGAGCCACGAACCACAAATGGATTCTTTTAAGCCAGGGCCAGGGCTAATGCCAGCCAGTTTTAAGGTAGTCACGAAAGATGGCGAAGAATATTTAACTGCTGATTTTGGGGAACACGCGATCGCTAGAGTTCCGCCTGTTGATTCTTGCTTATGGTGGATTCTTTTATTACGGGCTTATGTAAAATCCACAGGTGATACAGCACTTGCTCATCAAACTGATTTCCAGCAAGGAATCAAGTTAATTCTAGAAATGTGCCTTGCCCATCGGTTCGCCATGTATCCAACGATGTTGGTTCCCGATGGTTCTTTTATGATTGACCGTCGCCTGGGTGTTTATGAACATCCTTTAGAAATTCAAGTCCTTTTCTATGCAGCCTTACGTGCAGCTAGGGAACTTCTACTGCCAATTGATAATAACTATTCTTGCATTCATAGCGTTCATCAACGTTTAGCCACACTGACTTATCATCTCAGAGAATACTACTGGATTGACTTGAAGCGCTTAAATGAAATTTATACCTACAAAGGCGATCAATTTGGTCAAGAAGTAGCAAATAGATTTAATATCTATCCTAATTCAATTCCTATTTGGTTGACTGAATGGTTACCAGATGATGGTGGTTATTTAGCAGGTAATCTCGGCCCTGGACGTATAGATTTTCGCTTTTTTACTTTGGGAAATTTGATGGCGATTATTACCTCTCTAGCTTGCGAGGAAGAATCTCAAAAAATCATGAATTTAATTGAGCAACGCTGGAGTGATTTAGTAGGAAATATGCCGATGAAAATCTGCTTTCCTGCACTAGAGGGCATAGAGTGGCAAATCGTTACAGGACACGATCCTAAAAATACTCCTTGGTCTTATCACAATGGTGGCCATTGGCCAGTTTTACTCTGGCTACTAATAGCAGCCGCGCAAAAAACCAATCGCATAGATATTGCTCGAAAAGCTATTGATATTGCAGAAAATCGTTTATTTCAGGATGAATGGCCAGAATACTACGATGGTAAGAATGGTCGCTTACTGGGCAAAGAAGCCAGAAAATATCAAACCTGGACTATAGCCGGTTTATTAGTAGCAAAAGAGCTAATTTCAAATCCTACTCATTTAGATTTACTTAGTTTTGATATGGAATAAATAAATTTTGAGCCATGATAGCAACGCTTGATATTAAAAAAGCATCTGTTCGCCGCAACCTTTGGTTTGAAAGATTAATTGCCATTCTGGTATTAATTAACTTCAGCTTAGTCTCATTTGATTTGACCTATATACCCTTGCGTGATTTTTACTTGCAAGTATTGCCAGGTTTAACTCAACTGTACGATCCGATTAAAGGTATTCAACCCCATCCTGAAACGCAAAGCTACCTCACAAAAGTAGATGCATTGCAAAATCAGGTTTTACAAACTGGATTGCAATCACCAGAAGCAGAAAGTTTGCTAAGTGAATTACGTCTCTTAAGCAAGCGAATGATTGAGGATAATTCTTTTAATGTACCGGAGAAAAGCGGTGCTTGGGAAAAAATCAAACATGAAATGCGTCTGCATACCAATGAACCGTTTGCCAGAGATGCTTTAGAAGCTTTTTGGAGTTCAGCATATTTATCACAAAGTAGCTGGTCATTAGAAATCGGTTTTTTTGATACCCAAATTCGGTCTTTAATTGAAAGCAATTTCTATCGTGATATTGGCAAATTTGGTAGTTTTGTAAATCGTTTTTGGCTGATAGATTTACCATTTATATTTATTTTTGCCCTAGAATTCATAGCACGGAGTTTTTATATTAGTCGTCGTAATCCTAATTTGTCCTGGCTAGAAGCTATTCTGCGACGTTGGTATGATTTGTTTTTACTACTTCCTTTTTGGCGATGGTTGCGAATTATGCCGCTCACCATTCGTCTTTATCAAGCTAATTTATTAAATGTTGAACCTGTAAGAGCGCAATTTAACCATGACTTGGCGATGAGCTTTGCTGAGGAACTTACAGAGATGGTAGGTGTTCAGATGATTAACCAAATGCAAGATGCAATTCGTCGGGGTGATATAGCAAACTGGTTGTTTCATCCTGAAACTCGCCGTCCCTATGTTCAACTTAATAATACTAATGAAGTAAAAGCTATAGCTAATCGTCTAGTTACCATTAGTTTATATGATGTATTACCTAAAATTCAGCCAGATATAGAGGCTTTAGTACATCACAGTATTCAAAGTACACTTAACGAGTCTCCTATTTATCAACAAATACAAAGTTTTCCAGGTTTAAGTCACCTCCCAAGTCAAATAGCAGAGAACTTAACTAAATATTTTTATCAAACAGCTTATAACAACTTCGTCAAATCTTTTGAAGACCCAGTAGTGGCAAAACTAACTGATAATTTGATTACAAATTTTAGAGACTCGTTAGAAGAAGAGTTACAAAAAAAGCATAATTTACAAGAAATTCAAACTTGGTTAGTGGATATGTTAGAGGAGATAAAAATTAATTACGTTAAAAATATTTCTGAAGGTGGAATGGAAAAACTTGTAGAAGAAACAGAAAATTTGCGTTACGTAATTAGATAGAAACGTTTGTCATGAATTTTGGGAGAAAAAATATGAAGCTTGCAAGCAACTTATTTATAAGCATAGTCTTGCTAGGGCTTACTTCTTGCAATGCCACTACATCTGAGTCAGAGATTGCTAATAACAATCAAGACCAAGCAACAGTTGAACAAGTTGCAGCTAGTAATCAAGCATGTACCCTAGTAGAAGATGGCTTTGGCCCTCAAGGACAGACCAAGGTGCGGGTTGAAGAGGTGGTAACAGGACTTGAGGTTCCTTGGGGAATTGTTTTTCTGCGGAATCGAGATATGTTGGTCACTGAACGAGCTGGGCGGGTTAGGCTTGTACGGGATAGCAAACTTGTGCAAAAGCCTGTAGCTACTATTAATGTTACAGATAGCGGCGAAGGAGGTTTGCTCGGTATTGCAGCTCATCCAAACTTTGCTAACAACCGACTTTTCTACGTTTACTACACCACTGATAAGAACGGGTCGCAAGTCAATCGTGTTGAACGGTGGCGTCTATCCCCAAATGGATTGAGCGCTTCATCCGATAGAATCATTCTCGATGACATTCCAGTGGCTTTGTATCACAATGGTGGTCGCCTGCGCTTTGGCCCTGATAGAATGCTTTACATCGGCACTGGTGATGCCAGAAAGCCGGAAACTTCCCAAGATTTTAATAACCTAGCTGGAAAGATACTGCGCGTGACACCAGATGGACAAGTACCGCAAGATAATCCATTTCCAGGTAATCCTGTGTATATCACTGGTATTCGTAACACTCAAGGATTTGATTGGGCTGATACATCAACTCTATGGGTGACGGATCACGGGCCCAGTGGCGAGTTGGGCAGAAGTGGACATGACAAACTCAGCGTAGCAAGAGCAGGTGACAACCTGGGTTGGCCTACTATCTACCGCTGCGAATCAAGGGAAGGACTTGTAACCCCGTCTCTTGTATGGCGTCAAGCTACTCCTCCTGGGGGTGCAGCAATCTATACTGGAAATTCTATCTCGGAGTGGAAGGGCAACTTAATTATTGCAACTCTCGGTTCCGAACACCTGCATCGTGTCGTTTTCGATCCTCAGTCTCCCCAGAAAATCGAACGTCATGAAGTTTATTTGCAAGGTCAGCAGGGGCGTTTGAGAGAAGCGGTTATGGGGCCAGATGGCGAACTGTACGTCACAACTAGCAACTGCGACGGACGAGGAAATTGCCCACCACAGCAAGACAAAATTCTTCGCATCACTCAGTGAAAAATATCAAAAAAGCTGGCTGCGATATCAAGATGGCGATCTGATTTGATAACGTACTAGGCTCCTAACGTTTTCATGAGTTATTCCTAGTTCTTGTGCAATCATTGCTTCAACCATATTAACTTTTACTACCGGCAAAGCAATTTCAAATTTTGTAAGTAAGTCGTTAGCAGTTATGACCTCAACGTTGCTAAATCCTTGCTCGCGATCAATTTCAGCTTTAATTGCTTGCAAATTGATCGGAAGCTGTAAAACAAGTTGTGCATTGCCTTTAAGTTTGACTAATTTAGAAGTTAATTCTAGTTTTTTTGCGATCGCCCTACAGCCCTTCGGGCATCCTACGGCAGGCGCTGCGCTCCACGCGATCGCAGTTTCCAGCGCGTTAGATGGTTGATTCGGCAACTCAAATTCCAAATATTTGATTACAGAATTTGCAGTCTTGACTTCAACTTGAGTAAAATCTTCTCCTTTGTTAATTTCAATGGCAATGACTGTTACATTCAGCTTTAGCTGTATTGGTAATTGCGTATCAGCTTGTAGCTTGTCTAATGTCCCATAAGAATGGCTCAATAAATGTTTTGTCAGCAGTTCACCGCCAACCCAAAAGCTGATTCCCAACAGTAGTAAAGTTAGTGCCCAAAGCACAACTTGTATATGCCAAGAATGTAGTATTGGTAACCAACGAGCTTTTGACATAAGTTTTATTCCGCATAGGCGCTTAGGCATCTAAAATCTGACTGCTGGAAGACGTGGGCAGTACTAGGCTTGTCTATTATGAACAAGGTGTAGGCAATTTTATTGTAAAGACCTATCACCTAAATGAAATGGCTTATGCGAATTTTAGTTGTAGAAGACGATCCCGAACAATTAGAGCCATTACAGGGTGTACTGTCGGAAGCCGGATATAGTGTGGATGGCGTAGAAGATGGGGAAACAGCACAATGGTTGTTATCCCAGAAAGAATATGACCTGTTAATTGTGGATTGGATGTTACCAACGATTAGCGGGTTAAGTCTTTGTCGCCAGTATCGCCAAGCCGGTAAAACAGCGCCAGTGCTGATGTTGACTGCCAAGGATACAACACTAGATAAAGTAGCAGGTTTAGATGCCGGAGCAGATGACTATTTAGTTAAACCTGCCGATCTAGTAGAACTTTTGGCGCGGGTACGTGCTTTGAGGCGGCGATCGCCTTTGTGGCAAGGAGACACTCTCTCCATTGCAAATTTACAACTGCATTTGACTAGCTTAACTGTGGAACGGGATCAGGCAAGTGTCGAATTATCACCCCGTGAGGCTCAACTGTTAGAATATTTGATGCGTCACCCCAATCAAATCTTAACTCGCACTCAAATTGAAGAAGCTTTGTGGGAATGGGGTATGGAACCAGAAAGCAATGCCTTAACTGTGTTAGTACGCAAGTTACGACATCGGTTGCAGTTAGTTGGTGCAGCAGATTGGATTAAAACAGTCTACGGTATGGGTTATTGCCTCAAACCTTTAGAGAATTAAATAAATGTTTGGTCGTAGCCGTCGCAATCTCGCTTGTTGGTTCACCCTGACAATGGGAAGTATTTTGATTATGTTTGCGGCGGTGGTTTACTATCTCAAAGTCATTGATGAGTTAGAAAGCCTGGATCGATTACTCTACAAAAAAACCAGGGTGATGGCAGCTAATGTGGAATCTACGCTGCACAATAGACAGCAACATATAGACTTGGAAAATGTCCCGTTGTTAGGGAGTAGGGTACCGCCGCCACTCGATAGCGAACTTGTGTATGCGCGTTGGTATAATGCCCAAAAACAACTCGTGCAATTTTTTGGTGATACCCCCAGTGAACTGTTAAAAGTGAAGGCTGGATTTAAAACTCTCAACAGTGAAAATCACCAAGCGTGGCTACGTCAGGTAACCTTACCTGTTTACCAAAATGGTTTATTAATTGGTTATTTGCAGGTAGCAATACCACTGACAACTACTGAAAATAATTTGGCTGACTTTCGGCTGGTTTTGGCTATTTCAGTACCTACAACCTTGGGATTGATTACTCTTGCTGGTTGGTGGTTGGGAGGTTTAGCAATGCAACCAATTCGTTACAGCTATGAGCAACTACAACGCTTTACAGCCGATGCTTCCCATGAATTGCGATCGCCTTTAGCAGCAGTTATTAGCAATGCCCAGTTTGGCTCAATCTCATCGTGTAGCAATCCTGAACAGCAACGTCAGCGCTTTCAGAAAGTTGTTGATATCGCTAAGTCAATGAGTCTTTTGGTAGATAATCTGCTGTTTTTGGCGCGTCATGAAGGTCGATTACCTGCTAAATTATTGCAAGAAGTCAACTTAAACAATTTGCTGTTGAAGCTAGTAGACGACTATGCAAAACAACCTGTGGCACAACATCTGAGCTTAAATTGCGAGTTGCCTACTAACAGTGTGAATGTGATAGCTGAAAAAGACCTACTATCTCAAGCAATTATTAATTTGCTTAGTAATGCCTGTAAATATACTCCTGCTGGTGGCAAAGTGCAGTTAAAAATTTTTACCCAGCCACATCAGGCAATAATTCAAGTTGTAGATAATGGTATCGGGATTCCTGAACCTGACTTGCACCATATCTTCGAGCGATTTTATCGGGTTGATAAAAAGCGTTCCCGCAAAACTGGCGGGTTTGGTTTAGGATTAGCGATCGCACAACAAATAGTTCAAGCCCACGGCGGTGTGATTCGTGCTTTTAGTGTAGTCGGGCAAGGGTCAACTTTTGAAATTATTTTACCGCTGAATAAATAATTATCTTTTATGGTGTGTTTTATTTTTTGTAAGTCCCCAACTTGCATAAGTTAGGATTAAGAGACTGAAGCTAGTAAGCTGAAACTATTGTCTTATATTGTCGGTTAACTAATTAAATGTCGTCTTAACAAATTAATGTCGTTGAAATATTAAGGCTACAATCCTCACTGCACAAAGATTATAGCTTTTTTAGCTTCCATTCAACTTTTATAAAGGTTGAACAAATTAAATATCGCTATTTAAATAATTAACATTTTATTTGTCGTTTTGTCAAAATAATCGATTTCCAAATTTTGATTGATTCATAACAAAATAATTGTCGTTTTGTATAAGTAGTTCGTTAATAAACAATTAAATGTCGTTTTTTGGGACAAAGTAGTATGATATTTATTGAGCAATAATACACACATACTAATTATGTCATGCTCCGACTAAAGCCTCATTCTCTATAGTTGCAAGAACAGCACTTGGAGACGAGTTTTTTCGGAGGAGCTTTGTGGCAGCTAAGTTTCGCATCTCAATACCGAAGTTGAGGGTGTGAGATGCAGCTTTTTATTAGAAGCAGCTTTAAGTATTTACAGAATTTCCAGCAATGGAGTTATCTTATGGGTGAAACGCTAAACTCCGATGAGGGTAATACATCTTTAGCTTTTGATAGTTCGGATGAGCTTGACGAAATTTTGGAGGATGAGGACGCAGAACCAACGAACACAATTATTACTCAACTCTCGGATGAAGCCAAGCTGAGGATGGAGGTATTACAGAGTTTAATTGAGCCATGCGATCGCAAAACCTATGGAATCAAACTTAAGCAAGCAGCAGAAAAGCTTGGTAAGACGGTTCGGACGGTGCAGCGACTTGTTAAAAAGTATCAAGAACAAGGTTTATCGGCTATTACCGAACCAGAACGTTCTGATAAAGGTAATTACCGTATTGATGAGGAATGGCAAGAGTTTATTGTCAAAACCTATAAGGAAGGCAATAAAAGCGGTAGAAAAATGACTCCCGCTCAAGTTGCGATTCGAGTTCAAGTGAGAGCGGAACAATTGGGTTTAGAAAGATACCCCAGCCACATGACTGTTTACCGAGTTCTCAATCCAATTATTGAGCGCAAAGAGCAGAAGCAGAAAGTTAGAAATATTGGTTGGCGTGGTTCACGGGTATCGCATCAAACCCGTGATGGACAAACTTTGGAGCCAAGATACAGCAACCATACTTGGCAGTGCGACCATACAAAATTGGATGTAATGCTGGTTGACCAGTATGGCGAAACTTTAGCACGTCCTTGGCTGACCAAAATTACAGATAGCTATTCGCGGTGCATTATGGGGATTCATTTAGGTTTTGATGCACCAAGTTCTTTGGTTGTAGCTTTGGCTATGCGTCATGCTGTGTTACCAAAAAAGTATCCTTCGGAATATAAACTTCATTGTGAGTGGGGAACCTTTGGTATTCCAGAAAATTTGTTTACTGATGGTGGCAAGGATTTTCGCTCGGAGCATTTAAAACAAATTGGATTTCAACTTGGATTTGAATGCCATTTACGCGATCGCCCCAGTGAAGGTGGTATTGAAGAACGCAGTTTCGGTACTATCAACACAGATTTTTTATCTGGGTTTTATGGCTATTTAGGTTCTAATATTCAGCAACGTCCAGAAAATGCCGAAGAAGAAGCTTGTATTACGCTGCGAGACTTACAACTACTAATTGTTCGCTATGTTGTTGATAACTACAATCAGCGACTTGATGCTCGTAGCGGACAAACGCGGTTTCAACGCTGGGAAGCTGGTTTACCTGCACTACCAAGTTTAATTGACGAGCGGCAATTAGATATTTGTTTGATGAAAAAGACACGCCGCAGTATTTACAAAGGTGGGTATGTGAGTTTTGAAAACATTACCTACCGGGGGGAATACTTAGCAGCTTATGCGGGTGAGGGTGTAATACTGCGATTTGACCCTAGAGACATATCAACAGTTTTTGTATATCGTCAAGATTCGGGTAAAGAAGTGTTGTTGTCTCAGGCTCATGCAATTGACTTAGAAACAGAGCAGATTTCCTTGGAAGAAGCGAAAGCAGCAAGTCGAAAAATTCGGGATACGGGTAAGCAGGTAAGTAATAAATCTATTCTGGCAGAGGTGCGGGATAGGGACGTTTTTATAAAGCAGAAGAAAAAGAGCCAAAGAGAACATAAAAAAGAAGAACAAGCTCAAGTTCATTCGGTATACAAGCCTCCTCAAATTCACGAACCAGTTGAACAAACACAAGAAACACCTCAGCTACAAAAGCGGCGACCTAGAGTATATGACTACGAACAACTTCGTCGAGATTATGACGATTAGTTTGATAGAAATCGGTCGAAATTAAGCAAATAAAATATTCGATATTCACAGATTATGACAGATGAATCTTTGCGTAGATGGGTACAGAATTTATGGGGAGATGACCCAATACCAGAAGAATTGATGCCACAAATTGAACGGCTGATTACTCCCAGCGTAGTAGAGCTTGACCATATCCAAAGAATTCATGATTGGTTGGATAGTTTGCGTCTTTCCAAACAATGTGGTCGAATTGTTGCGCCACCACGAGCGGGGAAGTCAGTTACTTGTGATGTTTATAAACTCCTGAATAAACCGCAAAAAAGAACAGGTAAGCGTGATATTGTACCTGTCTTGTATATGCAAGTTCCAGGGGATTGTTCGGCAGGGGAACTACTAACATTAATTTTAGAAAGTTTGAAATATGATGCAACTTCGGGTAAATTGACTGATTTGCGACGACGAGTGCTGCGGCTCATTAAAGAGTCAAAAGTCGAAATGTTGATTATTGATGAAGCAAATTTTTTGAAATTAAATACCTTTAGCGAAATAGCTCGGATTTACGATTTATTGAAAATTGCAATTGTGCTTGTGGGAACTGATGGTCTGGATAATCTCATCAAGAAGGAGCCTTATATTCATGACCGTTTCATCGAATGTTATCGTTTGCAATTAGTGTCAGAGAAAAAATTTGCTGAGTTATTACAAATTTGGGAAGATGAAGTTTTGTGTTTACCAGTACCATCAAATTTAACTAGAAAAGAAACTTTAATGCCGTTGTACCAAAAAACAGGTGGCAAGATTGGTTTGGTAGATAGGGTTTTAAGACGAACAGCAATTTTATCTTTGAGAAAAGGGTTAAGTAATATCGATAAAGCAACTTTAGATGAGGTTCTGGAGTGGTTTGAGTAATGGAAAATATAGAGAAAAAAACCAGATTTTTTGATATTGAACTACTCCAAGGTGAAAGCTTAAGCCATTTTTTAGGACGCTTTCGTAGGGAGAATTATTTAACTACTACTCAACTTGGTAAATTGACTGGTTTAGGTGCTGTTATTGGTAGGTGGGAGAAGTTTTATTTCAACCCGTTTCCGACACAGCAGGAGTTGGAAGCTTTGGCTGGTATAGTTGGTGTGGAAGTTGAGAAGCTTAGAGAGATTCTGCCACCAAAGGGTGTGACTATGAAACCCAGACCAATTAGGTTATGTGGTGCTTGCTATGCAGAAGTACCTTATCACCGTATGAAGTGGCAATTCAAAGATAAGATGAAATGCGATCGCCACAACTTAGGCTTATTAACTAAATGTACTAACTGTGAAACCCCTTTCCCGATTCCTTCTGATTGGGTACAAGGGGAATGTTCTCACTGTTTTTTGCCGTTTGCAACAATGGCGAAACGTCAGAAGCGTTACTGAGGTTACTAGACAGCTAAATTTTCTACCTAAAATAACTTTAAACAAGAAAGAGACGTGCTGAAATTCACGTCTCTAGGCGATGGAAAAAAATTTATGCCAGTGGTTACGCTACATCAGCCACCAGCAACCCGTTAACAGCAATGATGAATAGCTGTGCTAATTCAGGGGTGTCACAACAGGGTCTGTCATCGCTATTACAGGGTTGTGCTACCCATTTGCCTTCAACGTTCTGATAAAAAGTTCCCAGCAGATGATAGCTGTTCCAAACTCGATACAGTTCTCCAAGATCATCTGGTACTGAATCGATTTCAATTTCTGGCGCTACTTGGTCTGTTAGCTGCTCAATGTATTCCTCAAACCCTAATTGAGCCGAGGTTTGGTTATCAAACTCTTCTTGTACAATCATCTAAGTAACCTCATCGATGGGGTTCCGCAAAAGGCGATCGCGGACTCTTCCCGGAGAGCGATCGCTTTTGTTTTGTCTATCAATTAATCTACGTGACGTGTAGATATACGTCAAGTGTAGATTTATAAAACTTAGAATGATATAAATCTACTTCTAAACTTAAATAATGACGAGTAGAGAAATCTACATCTAACAGCTACTAAACTGGGGATGTAGTAATATGCCTATGGATAAAGTGATTCGCTGGAAATTAAATGAAGTAATGGCGCGAAAGCGAGTGAGGAATAAGAATTTAGCTGAGGCGTTAGGAATAACTGAAAATTCAGTGTACAGGCTACGTAAGGTTGATGAAATGCCACGATTAACCCCAGAAAGGTTAAATGGCATTTGTAAGGCATTGGATTGTCAACCTGGGGAACTTTTGGAATATGTGCCCAATGATAACGATGGCAAGGAAAGTTCTATCGTTGAAGTAGTGTGATTTCACGATCTTGAGCATTGCAGAGCAATTGTATTCATTCGCCATTAAAAGATTATCTATCTTAAAAGCTTCAGCAGCTAGTTTCTTTGAATGTAAATGCAGGGTGATCGCTATTGTTAATATTCATCACAAGTGATAAAGTTCTGTACTTTTCTGGAATCTAGAATGTCGGTATTGTATTAGTTTCATCGTATTTAAGTGTGATGTGTACGCCCTTCCCTTACCCATGAACGAAAAGCGTCAGCAAGCCCATCTCAACCTTATTCAAAGCCTGTTGAATTGTCGTAGTGACGATGAAATCCGAGAGATTTTAGCAGCAAACCAAGGATTAGTAGATGTTGGCTTCTTACAGACGGTAGAAGCAGTAACAAAGATATTTTTGCAACAGGGAGATGAAAAAACAGCGAATTGGTTGCAAGGTTTGGCAATGCAACCAATGGAAGCGTTGAATCTAGATACTACAGTAGATTTGCAATCCCTAGGTGAGGAGGAGATAAAAGCATATTTTCAATTCTTGATGGAGGTATTACAAGTAACTGAAAACAGTATGGGTAATTGCCAGGTAGTTTACCCCTTACTAGCAAAAAATATAGGTAAACTTGACGGAGCGTTAGCAGAAATATTGCGCTGTTGGGGGACAAATATACTGAGAAAAGTCCAAGCAGATGAGGCAGAATACTTAGCAGCAGTTATTGTCGAATTTAGCAATATTATTAAGCAATTCCCCTGGGCTAACAAAGCCAGCAATATGGAAATTGCTATTACTGGTTATGAAGTTGTGCTAAAAGTTTGCACTAAGGAAGCTTTACCTATTGATTGGGCTGCAACGCAAAATAATCTCGCCAATGCCTACAGCAATAGAATCAAAGGAGACAAGGCAGATAACATCGAAACAGCGATCTCTGCTTATAATGCTGCTTTAACTGTCAGAACCAACGAAGAATTCCCTGTTGATTGGGCTGCAACGCAAAATAATCTCGCCAATGCCTACAGAGAGAGAATCAAAGGAGACAGGGCAGAAAACATCGAAACAGCGATCTCTGCTTATACTGCTGCTTTAACTGTCTTCACTAAGGAAGAATTCCCTGTTGATTGGGCTGTAACGCAAAATAATCTCGCTGCTGCTTACAATGACAGAATCAAAGGAAACAGAGCAGATAACATTGAAACAGCGATCTCTGCTTATAGTGCTGCTTTAACTGTCTACACTAGGGAAGAATTCCCTGTTGATTGGGCAACAACGCAAAATAATCTCGCTCTTGCCTACAGCAATAGAATCAAAGGAGATAAGGCAGATAACATCGAAACAGCGATCTCTGCTTATACTGCTGCTTTAACTGTCAGAACCAAGGAAGCTTTACCTATTGATTGGGCAACAACGCAAAATAATCTCGCCAATGCCTATAGCAATAGAATCAAAGAAGAAAAGGTAGATAACATCGAAAAAGCGATCTCTGCTTATACTGTTGCTTTAACTGTCAGAACCAAGGAAGCTTTACCTGTCGATTGGGCTGCAACGCAAAATAATCTCGCTGCTGCTTACAATGACAGAATCAAAGGAGACAGGGCAGATAACATTGAAACAGCGATCGCTGCTTATACTGCTGCTTTAACTGTCTACACTAGGGAAGAATTCCCTGTTGATTGGGCTGCAACGCAAAATAATCTCGCTGCTGCTTACAATGACAGAATCAAAGGAGACAGGGCAGATAACATTGAAACAGCGATCGCTGCTTATACTGCTGCTTTAACTGTCAGAACCAACGAAGAATTCCCTGTTGATTGGGCTGCAACGCAAAATAATCTCGCCAATGCCTATAGCAATAGAATCAAAGGAGACAGGGCAGATAACATCGAAACAGCGATCGCTGCTTATAATGCTGCTTTAACTGTCAGAACCAACGAAGAATTCCCTGTTGATTGGGCTGCAACGCAAAATAATCTCGCCAATGCCTACAGCAATAGAATCAAAGGAGATAGGGCAGATAACATTGACAAAGCGATCGCTGCTTATACTGCTGCTTTAACTGTCTACACTAGGGAAGAATTCCCTGTTGATTGGGCTGCAACGCAAAATAATCTCGCCAATGCCTACAGCAATAGAATCAAAGGAGACAGGGCAGATAACATTGAAACAGCGATCGCTGCTTACACTGCTGCTTTAACTGTCTACACTAGGGAAGAATTCCCTGTTGATTGGGCTGTAACGCAAAATAATCTCGCCAATGCCTACAGCAATAGAATCAAAGGAGACAGGGCAGATAACATTGACAAAGCGATCGCTACTTACAAAGAGGCTCTGAAAGTTAGGACTTTTGAAGCTTTTCCCCAAGACTATACAGAAACTTTGTGGGGGCTAGGAATTGCTTACCAAAACGCAAACCAGTTTGACTTAGCGTACAATACTTTTGAGTCTGCCATTGCAACTATAGAATCTTTACGAGAAGAAATAGTATCTGGAGAAGAAACCAAGCGCAAACAAGCGGAACACTTTAACCAAGTTTATAGCCGCATGGTAGAAGTTTGCTGCGAATTAAATAAGATTACCGAAGCAATTGAATATGTTGAACGTAGTAAAACCCGCAATTTAAAGGGTCTTTGAGTAAAATATCGGGTGATACCTGTTGAGTTTGGCGCAGTTGCTCTAAGTCATGGCGGATGGTTTCTTCGGGTTTGCGGGATAGGGCAGTGCGCTCAAATAGCATAGAGTTAATACGTTCTTGCAGTTGGCGGACGCTCCATCGTTCCAGTTGGGCAATTTCAATATAAAATTCTCGTTTTAGGGGATCGTCTATTGCTGTTAAAAGTCGCAGATGTGACCAACTCAATTTGGAACACAGTGTGTTCACAATCTCGATATTTGGAAATGTCTCAGCAAACTGGAGGCAATGTCGCAGTTGTCTTTCACCCCAGCCTTTACCATAGGTTTGCGTTAGCTGCTGAGATAAAGAAACAATGATTTGTTTGCCATATTCAGCCCGTTGACCTTGTAAAACTTCGGTTTGGATGCGTTTACCAACTTGCCAATATAACAAAGTTATTTCTGCATTGATGGCAACGGCGGCGCGTTGTTTGGCGGTGTCAATCAATTGCCGAATTTCTTGAAATAACAGATCGTTTGGTTTCGTCAAATCATCGCTCATGCTGCCATTTCCTGTTTAGCAGTTTTTGGGGTATCTGCGGTGAGTTCGCCAGTGAATGCTTTTTGCAGGATGGATTGTTTGAGTTCTTTGAGTGCAGCGATTTTTTGGCGGTAGATGATTTCAAGGCTTTGGGTTTTTCTTAAGACACAACTTATTTCTGAGGCTAAAGTAATTTGTTCAGAATATAGCGGAATTGGAACTCGAATTTTTTTTATGCTTTGCAAACTGATAGTTCCTTGTGTTGTACCAGCAACGAATTTTTCTATTTGCTGCTGGCAATTAGGACTTCTCAAGAAAAAATAAACTAACTGGGAATTTATTTGAGGAATTATAAAAACAGTATTTTGTCCAAGACAAAATAATTCATCAGATTCAACTAAAGCTGGAACACCATAAGAACCAACACGAGAGAGAACAATATCTCCTATTTTTGGTGTATGTCTTTTAGAAAATTCAACAAAGGTTGAATTATCAACTCTACGCGCATTACTGAGGTTTAAGACCCCATCTTTAATATCAGTTACTCTTACCATTGGAAAGCCCCCCTCATCAATATAAGAAGGTGTCTTATGAAGTGAATCTATAAGTTCAGCTATATCTCCTAAATACTTTTCCTCCCACCCATCGCCTTTATGGTTAAAAACAGCATTTAGATAGCTTTCAAATAGTTCTCAAGAGTTGGCAAGGTTTTTTTCAGTGTTTGCGATCGCTCTATCAATCCCCTCAAACGCCTCATCCAAAATCACCACAATCCGTTTTTGTTCTAGGAGCGGTGGGATATAAGTAGTAAAGTTGAACAGATGATCGCGGTTAACCTTAGGCATTCCAGCCCGACTTGACCCTTCAATTGCGTATTCAGTGAATTCCCTACTTATTAGTAAATAAAACAAGAAGTCCCGATCTAATTGAGTAGTATCCGGTGATAGAGGATATACATCCGCACTGCACAAGCCATCGAAGTCTGGTCTAGCAACTTTCATAAGATATGGGCGGATCTTACTATAAAGAACCATAGTTCTATCAAATAAAAATTTCCCGGATTTTAGCCCTTCCTCTTTAGCTGTTTTAATATCAACCAGATCCCCTGTTTCTGAAATCATATTCCCAGCACCAATATGAAGTAGATTGATGAACTCAGGTTTGCGAGGATCTACAAGTGTTGACGAGATTTCACATACTTCTCCTAATCTCTTCTTTATCCACCTCTGGTTCATACCATCCCCCCAATACCAGCTAAAATCTCTGCACTCTCCGCATCCAAAGCTGCAATTTCATCCAAAATTTCTTGCGGTTCTCGTAACGTCGATTCTTCAGCCTTATTCGGATTCTTCACCGACAAATCAAACGTTACCTGATCAATATCAGCAATATCCACTAACCAAGACTTTTCCGACTCTGCAAACGTAGCCTGAAAATCTACAAACTCACGCAAATCTTCATCATTCAGCGCATTTGTTTTCCCCAAACTACGCCCAGGATCGAGTTGGTAATACCAAATTTTCTGAGTTGCCATTCCCTGAGTTAAAGGTTTTCCCTGAGAAAATAACGGCGTTCCCTGAACAGCATCGAAGGGCTTTCCTTTCTCAAAAAACAGCACCACCGTTTTTACTCCCGCCCCGATAAAAGTCCCACTCGGACAATCCAAAATCGTGTGCAGATTGCAACTACTCAAAAGCTCTTGACGCAACGCCCGCGAAGCATTGTCCGAATTTGACAGGAATGTATTTTTGATTACCACTGCCGCCCTACCGCCCATCTTCAGCATTTTGATGAAATGCTGCAAAAACAAAAACGCCGTTTCCCCAGTCTTAATCGGGAAATTCTGCTGTACTTCCTTGCGTTCCTTCCCCCCAAATGGCGGGTTAGCCAAAATGACATCAAAACGATTCTTGTCTTGAATATCACTGAGATTTTCCGTCAGCGTATTGTTGTGGATAATATTCGGCGCATCAATGCCATGCAAAATCATATTCATTATGGCTATCACATACGCCAAACTTTTCTTTTCTTTACCCGTAAACGTATGTTTTTGCAGTATTTCAAGCTCTTTTGTTGTCAGCTTCCCCCGACGTAAATAGTCGTAACTCTCGCACAAAAACCCAGCCGAACCACAAGCACCATCATAAATGCGATCGCCAATCTTCGGCTTCACCACTTGAATTATTGCGCGAATCAACGGACGCGGTGTGTAATATTCTCCACCGTTGCGCCCCGCATTCCCCATATTTTTGATTTTGGCTTCATAGAGATGCGATAGCTCGTGTTTCTCCTGTTGCGATCTAAACCGTAGCTCATCAATATATTCCAGCGCATCTCGCAAGCTGTAGCCGCTTTGAAACCTATTCTTAATCTCGCTAAAAATTTCCCCAATCTTGTATTCGATTGTGTCTGGACTGGTAGCCCGTTGCTTGAAACTCTGTAAATACGGGAATAACTTGCGGTTGACATAATCAATTAGATCATCGCCAATCAGCGCATTATCATGATCCAATGTACCATCTGCTTTTTTCGGTGCTGCCCAAGATGACCAACGATGCGCCTCATCAATAAGAAATTCGTATTGTTTGCCAGCTAACTCCGCCTCCAACGCTCTTTCCTGCTCCAAATCATCCAAATACTTCAGGAACAGCAACCAAGACGTTTGCTCAGTGTAATCTAACTCTGTAGTACAACCCGCCTCTTTCCAGAGAACATCATCAATATTTTTAAAAGTTTGCTCAAACATTTAGCCTTACTGTGGAATTTTTAATATCAATAACTTGGCTCATAATTCTACACCTATAAAGTGAAAGGAGCCTTCGCTTCATTAAGATGCTATGTTACGAATATAACAGTGTAAATAGTTAATCTAATCTAAGATTTCCAAGCTTGGATTAGACTTTGCAACTAAATATTAAGTTTAAACCTAGGTTTCTTAACCAAGTTAAGAAAACTGTTACTAAACAGTTTTATGCCATATATTATACAAGCATTACAGCAATTGTAACCATAACCCTTTAACTCCCCTGCGCCTTGTCACCACCAGGGGACTCTTTTTTTTGCAACCAATCTCGAATCGCCTCCTCCAAAGCCGCAGTCTGCGTCACTTCCAGACGCGCACAGGCGATTTCAAACGCGATTTTTAGGTCTTTAGGGAGTCTCCCCCGAACTTCTCTAGTTTCTTCTGCCATCCTAATTTGAAGCCAAAGCTTGCGGCTTTTATTTTTGCATAGCCTCTCAGGAAAAAAACATTTGCGTCATTACGCTATTGCGCTATTGCGCTATAATATTCTCAGTAAAAAAATTAATAACCCTGTCAGTTTTACCGAAACCACAAAGCTGAGGACACCATGAGCGTTATTACAATTCAATGTCGCTTGGTTGCTGAAGAAGAAACACTCCGCCATCTTTGGGAGCTAATGGCAGAGAAAAATACGCCCCTGGCAAATGAGATATTGGAGCGATTAGCAAAACATGATGACTTTAAAACTTGGGTTGAAGATGCTATAGTCCCCAAAACTGTTATTAAAGAACTATGTGACTTTCTCAAAAATCAAGAACCCTTTGCAGGTCAACCCGGTCGTTTTTACACTTCTGCAACAACATTAGTTAAGTACATATATAAATCTTGGTTAAAATTAAATCGGCAACTGCAACGGAAAATACAAGGAAAGGAACGATGGCTAAACATGCTCAAAAGCGATGCTGAACTTGAGAAAGAAAGCAATTCAACAATAGAAACTATTCGTCAAAAAGCCAGTGAAATATTAATTTCTTTAAATGCACAGAGGACAAAAAATATAGAGCTTAAATCTATAAAGCCAAAAAATCAGAAGCAGGTACAGACCGTTCAATCACCAAAAATAACATCTAGTGTACTTTTTGAATCTTATCTTCAAGCCGAAGATACTTTAACGCAATGTGCTATAGTATATCTCCTAAAAAATAATTTTAAAATTAACTCTAATGAAGAAGATATTGATAAGTATTTAAAACAAAGACGAAAAAAAGAAATTGAAATAGAAAGATTAAAAGACCAACTTAAAAGTAGAGTTCCCAAAGGAAGAGATTTGACGGGTGAACGATGGTTGTCTACTTTAGAGCAAGCAGTTAGTACTACTTTTAAAGATGAGAACGAAGCTAAATCTTGGCAAGCTGGACTTTTAAGAAAATCTAGTAACCTTCCTTTCCCAGTCCTTTACGAAACAAACGAAGATATGAAATGGGAAATGAATGATAAAGGCAGATTATTTGTAAGCTTTAATGGGTTAAGCAAGCTGAAATTTGAAGTATTTTGCGATAAAAGACACCTGTATTTATTTCATCGCTTTCTTGAAGACCAAGAAACCAAACGCCAGGGGAAAAACCAACACTCTAGTGCCCTATTCACTTTGCGATCGGGACGAATAGCTTGGTCAGAGCAAGCAGGAAAAGGACAACCTTGGAATCTATCCCGTCTACATCTTTTTTGCTCTCTTGATACCCTTATGCTTACTTCGCAAGGAACTCAACAAGTTATAGAGAAAAAAATTACAGGTGTTCAAGACAAATTAGCTAAAGCCCAAGAAAAAGAAAAAGAAGAAGGAGGGTTAAATTCTCAGCAACAAGCTGATGTGATTCGCAAAAAGTCTACACTAGCTAAAATCAAAACTCCATTTTCTCGTCCTAGCAAACCTTTGTACCAAGGTAAATCTCATATTATAGTAGGTGTTAGCCTTGGTTTAGAAAAACTTGCAACTATAGCTGTATTTGATGCAGTTAGCAATAAAGTCCTCGCATATCGCAGTACCAAACAATTATTAGGCAGTAAGTACAATTTATTAAATCGCCAGCGACAGCAAAAAAAGCGTCTTTCCCAAGAAAGGCATAAATCCCAAAAACAGTTTGCTCCAAATAATTTTGGCGAATCAGCACTGGGACAATATGTAGATAGACTATTAGCCAAGGAAATTGTAGCGGTTGCTAAAACCTATGGAGCAGGAACTATTGTTGTGCCAAAACTTAGCGACATGCGGGAAATAATTCAAAGCGAAGTACAAGCCAAAGCCGAAAACAAAATACCTGGTTTTGTTGAAGGGCAAAAAAACTATGCTAAGTCTTATCGTATAAGCGTCCATAACTGGAGCTATGGCAGGTTAATTGAAAGCATCAATACCCAATCAGCAAAAGTTGGGATTGTTATCGAAACAGGACAACAACCAACTAAAGGCAGTCCGCAAGAACAAGCAAGAGACTTAGCTTTGTTTGCTTATCAATATCGAATTGCTTAATCAAATTAAACACAACTACAGTACCTTGAAAACCTAATATATAAGATGAACAGCGCCGCAGTTCATGCTCTTTGAGCCAATGTGCTGCGATAAATCTGGGTTAGTTTGACGGTTGGAAAACCGTTATGCTTTCTGACCCTGGTAGCTGCCCGCTTCTGATGCTGCCATCTGTAGAATTCTATAGATGGGATAGGTGCGCTCCCAGCAATAAGGAGTAAGGCTTTTAGCTGTAGCCGTTGTTCTCAACGGTGCGGGTTACCGCAGTGGTGGCTACTGAATCACCCCCTTCGTCGGGGGAACCCTCTCAAATATTTTTTTGGCATGTCGAAGCGGGGGCAAAATCCCTGGAGTCCTGCCAAAATCTTAAAACCCTTGTAGTGTCTTAACTTCAGAAGCTACTATGTCAGTTGATTTAGTTTTTTGATATGAGACAAAGGAAGCTTTTTCAGAGATATGCCAAATTTTTACCTGGAAAGCTTTATTTGCAAGGAGTCTAGGCGGCAGGGGTTTCAACAACCATTCCGGCTAGGGGTGGGTTGAAAGAGGTTCAGTTAATTTCTCAAATACCAACCAAAGTAGAGTTTCAACAACCATTCCGGCTAGGGGTGGGTTGAAAGGCCGCATCGGTGTAATTGAGGTTCCGGGTGAATTGGTTTCAACAACCATTCCGGCTAGGGGTGGGTTGAAAGTTCGACTGGGAGCAAGGCGAGGGTGATGAAATCGGAACAGGGAAAGTTTCAACAACCATTCCGGCTAGGGGTGGGTTGAAAGCTTTAGTATTCCCCTCCAAGGGCGGTTACCCTATAAGTTTCAACAACCATTCCGGCTAGGGGTGGGTTGAAAGGACTCCAGATAGCTAGCAAAAATTTGCGGCTTGTTTCAACAACCATTCCGGCTAGGGGTGGGTTGAAAATCATTGTATCTAAATCGCAAAGATAGCATTTGTAATATAGCTTTCATCAACTAGCCTAACTAAGGGGTGCATTGAGTGAAACTTAAAGTTTAAAATGGTTGTCATTGCGGTTTAATTTTATGGGAGGGTTGAAAGGCGCACATCCTTCACACCATTAAAATTACTCAATTAATTTTGATGGTATCAATGCGTTATTAATAGTTCAGATGGTTTCAAGAAAATTATTACTTTATTAGCTAACGACGATCATGCTGCTTTTGAACGGCATGAATTTGCAAAAATACTGCTTGACAAATAATTCGTCACTCTACATTTTTTTCAGCGACATTAATTTGTTAACGAATCTATGGTATAAATCGACGACAACAATTTGTTAAGACGACATTTAAATCGTTAATGACGACAATAATCTGTTAACGACGACAAATAATTAGTTAATCGACAATATAAGTGGGCGATACTGGATTTGAACCAGTGACCCCATCCGTGTGAAGGATGTGCGCTACCCCTGTGCTAATCGCCCGCAAGCACTCAATATAACATATCTCCCATCATCAAGAAGAGATAAAGAAGTGCAGGTAAAAGATTTATCTCTGTGCATTCGTTGTTTTTAATCGCCTTGGGGACACTCATCCCATAACGTTGTAGTTTCTCGTATACTCTGGTGGTTGCCATTGCCCAAAATTAGATGATCTAACAGAGGAATGCCTAAAAACTGCGCTCCCGCTAATAACTGACGTGTCAATTCGATATCTTCTTGGCTGGGTTCAACGTTACCAGAGGGATGGTTATGTGCCACTATTACCCGCGTTGCTCCTTGACGAATGACTTCCCGAAAGATTTCTCGCGGAGATGCTAAAGTTTCGGTAGCAGTGCCAATAGTAATAACTTGCGTACCTAGCAAACGATTCTTGACATCTAAAAGCAGCACAGCAAAACGTTCTTTTGTTTGCCACATTAAACTTTGACTGAGAGCCGCCGCCGCCGCAACTGGGCTATCAATGGGTGTGCCATCTGGACGAGATTGAAAAGCGCGTTTGCCCAATTCAATTGCCGCTAAAATAGTTGTTGCCTTCGCCGGCCCGATACCAGGAATTTGCATCAATTCGGCAGGGGTAACTTCTCGCAGAACTATCAAGGGGTCACGTTCATGTTTGCCCAATTCGCTCAAAATATACTGTCCCAAACCTACAGCAGAAAGTTTTCCCGGCCCTTGACCAGTACCTAACAAAATTGCAATTAACTCAGCTGTAGCGAGAACTTTTGGGCCATGAGTCATTAACCGCTCACGCGGACGCTCAGTCTCAGGTATATCAGCAATTCTGAGGCAATAGGTCATAGAAGGGCTAAGAAAATAGATAAAAAAGATAGAACTATCTTTAGTTATCCCTTGTTTACTCTCATAATTATGCCTCTCCTACAAAATCTTTAATCTTTGCAAGCGCAACAGTATCTTAGCTAAGAGGTTTTGAATAAGCCTGAAAGTAAATTCTTTGCGTCTTTGCGCCTTTGCGTGAGACAAAAATCATCCCAATAATCAGCAACGCCGAATTGCTTACTGATATATTTGCGTTGCCTTGAGCATATGGTAAGTAATTATTAACTGGGTAAGAGCAAGAGGGTAACTTTGGAGCGTTTCCCCAGTTGTACCAGCGATTTTACCCAACTCTGGATTGCTTTCGCGATCGCATATACTCTTTAAATGCGGCATATCAGAACATATAATCTGCTCTAGCTTATTCACTTGCTCCAAAGTGGCGTGACCATCGACTTCCAACACGTCTACAGGCTTACTCATATCCCGATCTAATCCTAGACGGATTGCTGACTCCAAATTTCCATTAGGAGATTTGATAATTTGCGTAAAATCTGGATGAGGAATTGTTGGACGAAGCACTAAACGCACATTTAGATGTCCATTTGTTTCATCTGCTGCGTCATCGGGCGGATAAAAACTTACGACTATATCTGACCATTGCCGTTGTGGACGGATAAACTGCTCTGAGTCTGGTTCACGCTTCTCTAATTCTGCCAGTACTTGTTCAGGTGTATAACCCCGCTTTTGTGTATCCCGCTTAACTTTCCACTGGGCACGTATGGATTCAGGGGGTGCAAGGTAAACTTTAACATCGTAGGCATCACGGGCAGCACGAGTAGAATAACCGAGTAATCCTTCGATAATTACGAATTTACTGGGTTTGATATAGTGCGGTGGCTCAAACGTACCAGTCTTGTGGCTGTAAACTGGTTTGAGAATTGATTGTCCTGTACGTAGCAGCGATAGGTGCTGCTGCATGATATCTAGATAGTTGCAATCGGGGTGGAGGGCAGTAATACCAATTTCTGCACGTTGTTTGCGATCGTAACGGTGGTAATCATCCGTACAGATAATCGTGACATTTTCTGGCCCGAGTACCTGAGCAATCCCTTTAGTTAGTGTAGTTTTTCCAGCGGCACTGTCACCGACAATACCAAGAATTATTGGACGGCTCATCATACCCCCCTCAAAAAGAGTAAAGTAAGTCTACTAGTAATTGAAAATACTTGTAATTTTATAAGGGAATTGACCAGTAACTCAAGTAAAAATTTTGTACGCAACATCTCTACACATCTACTGCTTTCACACTCGTTAATGGCACAATCAACAACGCTAGTACATCACGAAATGTCCCGTTTCCTTCTTCAATTGATCCATTTGAGCTAATCTTCGTCCAGCGGGTAAGTAATTCATAGATTACCAAGCGATTATTTATACTGTTACTCACTTTTTGCTTCACCTATCCCCAACCGCAAATACTCAACTTTGATACAAGCATCCATGATGACGTTTAAACCAGCATCTAAAGCTTTCTGTGCTGATGCTTGATCCCAGATGCCCAATTGTGCCCACACCGTTTTGGCATTAATACAAATTGCTTCTTTGATAATTTCTGGCAGATACTCAGAACGGCGAAAAATATTGACAATATCCACGCTACCTGGAATTTCTCTTAGAGAAGGATAGCAAGGCTGACGATCAATTTCTTTAACTAAGGGGTTGACGGGATAGACGGTGTAACCTACTTTTCTCAGGAATTGGGCGATTTGATAGCTGGTGCGATCGCGCTTATCTGAATGACCGACTACAGCGATCGCTTTAGCCTGAGTTAATATCTGATACAGAGCATTGTCATCATTTTTGAAGTTTGGCATAGTCAGTTAACAGTAAAAAGTTATTAGTTATCAGTCTATTCACTGATTAGCAAACTTAGACTTGCCATGACAAAGCAGACACTGGGATTAGAACAACATCTATACAATTATTTACTATCAATTTCTTTACGAGAGCCGGAAATATTAACCCAATTAAGGCAGGAAACAAATCAGCATCCGATGGCGAGGATGCAAATTGCTCCTGAGCAAGGACAGTTTATGGCAATGTTAGTAAAATTACTGGGGGCAAAAAAAACTTTAGAGTTAGGGGTGTTTACTGGTTATAGTGCATTGGTGGTAGCTTTAGCATTACCCAGCGATGGCAAAGTAATAGCTTGTGATCTGAATGAGGAGTTTACAGCGATCGCTCGTCGTTATTGGCAGCAAGCAGGGGTGGCAGATAAAATTGACCTGCATATTGCCCCAGCACTGGAGACTTTGGATAGTTTGCTGACAGCAGGTGAGGCAGAAACGTTTGATTTTGCTTTTATCGATGCTGATAAGAGCAACTACGATGTTTATTATGAGCGATCGCTGCAACTAATACGTTCGGGTGGACTGATTGCGATCGATAATGTCCTCTGGTCAGGAAGAGTTGCTGATCCTCAAGTGCAGGACAACAGAACTCAAAAAATTCGCGCCTTTAACCAGAAACTGCATCAAGACCAGCGAGTTACTTTGAGTTTGATACCAATTGCCGATGGTTTAACACTGGCACTAAAAAATTAAAAATTGCAAATCAAGACATTAGAAACTTGTAATTATTCATGTTTCATGCTTAATTTTTAAGAGAAACTGTCGTCTTTTTTCTTGCTGACGTACTCTTTTTTCCTCGGTGAGGCTATCAAAACAGTAGGGGCAAGCAATGCCTTCCTCGTACTTAGGAGAAGCCTTATCCTCCTCAGAAATTGGACGACCACAACCTTGACACAACTCGTAAGTGCCTGACTCCAAACCGTGACGGACGGCAACTCGTTCATCAAAGACAAAGCATTCTCCTTCCCACAAACTTTCTTGTGCGGGAACTTCTTCTAAATATTTGAGAATGCCACCTTTGAGATGATAGACTTCTGCAAAGCCTTGGGAAAGCATAAAGGATGAGGCTTTTTCACAGCGGATACCGCCAGTACAAAACAGTGCTACCTTTTTGTGTTTGTTGGGGTCGAGGTTGTGGCTAACATAATCTGGAAATTCACGAAATGAATGAGTTTGAGGATTTTTTGCTCCTTTAAAACTTCCAATATTCACCTCGTAATCATTGCGGGTATCAATCACAGTAACTTCCGGGTCAGAAATTAAATCATTCCATTCCTCAGGACTAACATAAGTACCAACTTGTTCATTGGGGTCAACTTCCGGCAAGCCCAAAGTAACTATTTCCGACTTCAACCGCACCTTCATCCGCTCAAACGGTGGAGTCTCAGCATAAGACTCTTTGTGTTCTATATCTGCTAAACGTGGATCAGAACGCAAAAATTCCAAAACTGAGTCAACTGCTTGACGTGAACCTGCAATTGTACCGTTAACACCTTCTTGCGCCAGTAAAATCGTTCCCTTGATACCTTGCTGTTGACAATAAGATAACAGCGGCTCTCGTTTTTCGGCAAAATCAGGCAAACTGACGAATTTATAAAGCGTTGCAACAACTAAAGTATTTTCTTGGTTCATTCCTTTAGCGACAGAACAATCTTAAGTTACAATAACAACGGCAGATAAAAATACTACCTTTTTAATTTTATGGGGGTTTAGCTCAGTTGGTAGAGCGCCTGCTTTGCAAGCAGGATGTCAGCGGTTCGAGTCCGCTAACCTCCATTTTGGTTGATTATTCTTAATTTCAAGAACGTTGAAACACTACCGAAAGGTTATTTGCAGGCATTTGGTAGGTTTGTTTTAACTTGAGGTGTTGTGTACTGGCTACTGCTACAACTTCTTCTAATTCCCGCACGCCCCACTCAGGATTTTGCGCTCTTAAAGAAGCATCGAAAGCTGCATTACTCGGCGCGGTATGTTCTCCGCCTTGTTTGAAAGGCCCATACAAATAGAGGATGCCACCTGGAGGCAGTATACGACCAGCACCCGCCATTAATCCCAAACAGGCTGACCAAGGTGAAATGTGAATCATATTGATGTTGACAATGGCGGCAATTGGTGAATCTTTTAAGCCTTCACTCAGCCACTCCGGTAAGATTTTCTCTTCCACTGTCCAAATTGGCAGACTAGCATCAAGTTCCAGAGGTGGATAAAGATTGTCACAGGGAAAGTGTTCAGACCATGCAGTAATGCTGGCTCGTAATTGCGGATTGGGGTCAGAAGGTAGCCATTTACGAGGGCTGAGGCGTGGGGCAAAAAATATTGCGTGTTCACCACTACCACTTGCTATTTCCAAGATAGTGCCATTTTTGGGCAAGACTTGTAAAAGCACTTCTAAGATGGGTTCTCGGTTGCGTTGCGTTGCTGGTGCGTATTGTCGCGTATCTTGTGGTGTATTCATCTGGCTATTTAGCAAATAATTAATTCTTACTCCAACAACCAAGCAAACAAATCCTTGATTGTAAGTTGAGCTTCACTTGCAAACGATCGCATAGGTAAAAGTGCATCTGGCTCATCAAACACCTCAGTTTCTTGCTTGGGGCGATAAACAAACACGGTTTCCTCATCCGGATCAATCAGCCACCCCATTTGAGTTCCATGCTTGAGACAATAGATAATATTTTTGGTTACCTTTGTCTGGCTTTGATCGGGAGACAAGATTTCAATTGTCCAATCGGGAGCAATGGAAAATATATTAGCAACTTCCCCATTCTCATCGCGCGGAATCCTACTCCAAACAAAAACTGCGATGTCAGCTACAGTTGAACGTCCGCCAAATGTACAACGCAACTCAGGAAATGCACGAGCAAGGCGTTTAGGCTTGACTATAAGATTGATAGCAGATACCAGTTCTCCTTGCAGCGTACTATGTTTGCCTTGTGGCATCGGTTTCTGGATAATTTGACCATCAATATACTCACTGGCGGGTTTCGTTTCTGGTAGTTGCAGAAACTCCTCTAGTGTCAGAGTTTTGGTTGCTGCTTGTAGCATTTAGGCATTGCCTCCAGAACTCAATACGGTTCAGTTAGCGCCAAAAACCTTTCAGGACTTGTGCAAAAATTCTCTGAAACTCTTATTTCTTCGTGTCCTTTGCGCTCTTCAAACAACAGCTGCTTCTATGATCGCTCCCTCCATTTTCCCAAAAGCATCAAGCAAACTCTGCAACTCTTTATCTGCTTTCATCACTGCTAACTTTCGCATTAAATGCCTTTTTAATACTTAACTTTATAGCTCAGAAGACAATCTGGATGCGATCGCACTGCAAAAAGATTGTTAAAATGCCGCGATCGCTTAATCTTGTCGCTTCTGTTCCAACTTCTTAACGTGTTCTTTGATCGCTGCTTCCATGATGGCGATGTTTTCAGGTGTGTCTGGAATTGGGTATAAATCAGTATCGTCAGAATTCGCTTCGAGACGATCAGCAAGTTTGTAAAATGCCTCATCGTCATTTCGATGTAAAAGTAAGTAAGCTCGCAATTGGGCGATGCTCATAGTGTCAAAGTCTGGTTTCATCTAAACCTCCACTTGCCATCACGGTAAATTACAACTTGCAAATCTTCACCCGCGAAGATGTACACAATACCTGTACGCTCATCAAAACGTACAAACTCTATGGAACGATAGAAGTTCGTCAGATATTGACAAACTTTTATGCAAGATTTTCCTTGTTCACCTGTTGGTAAAATTACCTCATCCTCACAACACCACTAATTCAATGTTAGGGGACTTAAAGTTATAGGGCGATAGCAGCCGAACAACAGACTTTCTACCATACCCTAACCCAAAATTCCTAATTACTTGATTGGTGCGTTGGCATAGACCGCCGCAGGATCGCTCAAAAATCTGGTTGTAACACAACAGTAATATTTGACAGAAAGTTAAGAAGCTACCAAGAATTTAATTTTTTGGAGTAATAGCAGAGTGATCGCTTGTTGTGTTGTTAAAGAAAGGGCGATCGCTCAAAATTATCGTTATAATTTAACAGCAACATTAAATAGCAAGTTGAGAGGCAAAAAGCAGTTAATACACCTCATCATGCGTTCCGATGTCAAGCAGGACAATCACTTCAGTATTCGTTTGCGTATCCTGTTCAATTGAGAAGACAACACGGCAGTCATAACCACAAGAGCAAGACTGAAGACCGTCGAGCTTACCACTTAGTTTATGAGTACCCAAGTTTGGGGAAAATACGTCCGCTTCCATCTGTTAAAGAGTGTCTTCAAGACGTTGCTGGAAATCAGGGTTTCGTTTAACAAACTTGCGGAATGCTCGTTTAAATTTAGGGGTTAAGACCAGCGGTCTCATGCTTCTGGCTCGTGCAAAGACTCGCGCAGTGCTGCAATAACATCCTCGGCTGACTGGTGTTGAAATTTGCCTGCATGGAAATCAGCTAAGGTTTGCTGGGCATCCGCAGCTATTTGTGTACGGCGACTTTCATAGTGGCGGTTTTGCAGAATTTTAATCAGCATTTCCTGCTGTTCATACGGTAGTTGCAAAGCAGTTTCTAGCACTTGGTCGAGGGTACTCATGGAATTAGGCTATCAACTCTAAATTTAAAATAGCTGATAAAGTTGATTAAATTGTAACGCTCCCAACTGTTCAAACAACAGCTGCCTCTACGTTCGTCTAAGACGTTGCCGTACCCCTACGCTTAAGCAAGCTACGCGCAGCGTCTCCGACAGGAGAAGGCATCGCTCCCTCCTTTTTCCCAAAAGCATCAAGCAAACTCTGCAACTCTTTATCTGCTTTCATCACTGCTAACTTTCGCATGAAATGCCTTTGTAACACTTAACTTTATGCTCAGAAGATAATCTGGATGCGATCGCACTGCAAAAGGATTGTTAGAACGCCGCGATGCTCATAGCGTCAAAGTCTGGTTTCATCTAAACCTCCACTAATTCAAGTTTAGGGGACTTAGGGTTATTGGGCGATCGCACCCGAACAACAGACTTTCCACCATACCTCAACCTAAAATTCCTAATTACTTGATTGGTGCGTTGGCGTAGCCCGCCGCAGGCATCGCTCATAACATTCTAAACTTGGGTATTACAAAGAAATATTCCGTATAAAGATCGCGAGGACAGGCGATCGCCATAAGAGGATGTCTGAGAAGTATTAAATATTTCGTTTGATCCCGCCTAGCCCCCCTTGGAAAGGGGGGAAATATATCAAAGTCCCCCTTGGAAAGGGGGATTTAGGGGGATCTATAAGTCTCAAATACAACATCAAAAAGTTTTCAGACATCCTCTAACTGATTACTTCATCCAAAAAATAAATAATGTCGATTTTAGTAAGCAAAATGAGCTTTGACTTTCTCAAAATGAGGTTTTACTTTCTCAAAATGCCTTTTGACTTATTCATTTTGGTGTTTTCCGCAAGCAAAATGAGGTTTTACTTTCTCAAAATGCCTTTTGACTTTCTCATTTTGGTGTTTTCCGCAAGCAAAATGAGGTTTTACTTTCTCAAAATGCCTTTTGACTTATTCATTTTGGTGTTTTCCGCAAGCAAAAAGGCATTTGACTTTCTCAAAATCCCTTTTGACTTACTTATTTAAGTAGATCGCGCATTTGATGATAACTATTGCTGTGTAGCAAAAAGCATTGCAGATTTGCCGGAATTCTCTCAGGTTGATCGATACGGAAGTCTTTTAAGGTAAAGAATATTAACCGTACTCTATTGCAAGGTGTATATCATGGCTCGTAGAAAGAGAACTTCTGTGATCTTAGAAAAAGCAGTGCGTCGTGCGGCTAGCATAAATTCAATTGATCCGAATTTAGATTTAGGCAATGGGCTTACCTTACCTGCGTTCTCAAGGCTGATCGAAAGGATGCGAAATAAAGAAAATGCCTACAACACCGCCCTTTCCAACGTCGATAAATTGTACAGTGAAATGCTGGAAACAGAGAGCCAGTTGGGAGATATGACAGAGCATATGCTAATGGCAGTTGGTACTCGATATGGCAAAAGTAGTGTGGAGTACGGTATGGCGGGAGGAGTTCCTAAAAACAAGCGCAGCAAGGGGTTGCGAGGGGAGTCACCAACTCCCAGTTTGCAGCAACCGTCAATTATTGCCAGTGGAGAGGAAAATGGCAGCAAAAATGGCAACCAAAATGGAAACAAAGCAACAGCGACAAGCTAATACTAATATAAATTTGAAAAATGTATTAGCTTGTGATGGTATTATGCTGCAACCATTCACCAAACGCTTCGCGTCTTAAGTTACCTGAAGCTACTACCAGAATAATCTGCTCTTGCTCATCAACAGAAGCACTAATTTCTATACCATTTAGTATGAGAAAAGTTTCCATTGCCGCGTGACCAGTGCGCTTATTTCCATCAATAAATGGATGGTTCATGATAATTGAAAAGCCTAAAGCAGCAGCTTTATCAATGACAGTTGGATATAAATCTTCACCGCTAAATGTCATGCGAGGTTGAGCAAGTGCAGATTCTAATCCACCTAAATCACGAATTCCTAATGCCCCTCCCGACTGCTCAATAATTTGACGATGCAGCACCAATACTTCAACTAATAACAAATAACGCATTATGCCAAACGTCGGTAGAGTTCAGCATTTTTTTTCAGTACATAATTTGCTGCATCTGTAAAGTCGCTTTTTTGATCGCTTAACCATTCCTCTATACTGACACGCAGCAAAGCTTCAAGAGAAATACCATGGACTTTCGCTAAATCTTGTAGCTTTTGTAATTGGCTATCTGGAATATCAATAGTAATAGAAGCCATAACCATTCATCACCCGCATTTGTGAATAGAGCTTAACATTCATTTAAAAATTCCTAAACAACTGGCTATTCAAACCACAGCCGCTTCAGGAATTGCGCCCTGCATTCTTCGGAAAGCGTCAATCAAACTTTGCAACTGTAGATCTGCCTTCATCACTGCTAAACCGCGTACTGTTACCTTTCCAGGAGAGTAAACAAAACGCGTTTTGAGATGTTCTGGTAAGTTCGCAGCGAGTAAATTCCAAGCTGGTTCTTCCATTGGCGTTTCTAAAATGACGTGCTGTTTATTTTCTGGTTTAATGCGGCTAAATCCTAGCTTTTTCGCTAGCTGCTTGAGTTCCATTACACGTAATAATTGGCTAGCTGGTACTGGAATTGCACCGTAGCGATCGCTCCACTCGGCTCCAATCTGCGTTAATTCTTCTTGAGATTTAGCCGCCGCCACTGCACGGTAAGCGCTCATCTTTTGATCCAAGTCGGGAATGTAATCGGCGGGAATAAATGCGGTGAGGTTGAGGTCAATCTGGGTATCGTCAACTTTGGGAATTTCCTGGCCACGAATTTCTCGAATTGACTCTTCAAGCATTTCCATATACAAATCAAAGCCGATCGCATCCATTTGACCGGATTGTTCTGCACCAAGCAAGTTACCTACACCCCGAATTTCCATATCCCGCATCGCCAACTGATATCCAGAACCGAGTTGGGTAAATTCTTGAATTGCCCGTAATCTCTGCCGTGCAGCATCAGATAATGCTCGTTGCTGCGGGTAGAATAGCCAGGCGTGAGCTTGAATCCCCGCACGTCCTACACGACCACGTAATTGGTAAAGTTGAGATAAGCCAAAGCGGTGAGCATCTTCAATTAAGATGGTGTTGACTCTAGGGATATCTAAACCAGATTCAATAATCGTGGTGCAGACGAGAATATCGGCTTCGCCATTATTAAAGGTGAGCATCGTTGATTCTAATTGCCCTTCATCCATTTGACCGTGAGCAACTGCAAATCTAGCTGAAGGAATTGTTTCGCGTAATTTTGTGGTTGTCTCTTCAATTCCCTCAACTCGCGGCACTACGTAAAATACCTGCCCGCCTCTGTCTAATTCCTGACGAATAGCGGTACGGATAGTTTCTTGGTTCATCTGGGCGAGATGAGTTTTAATCGGACGCCGCGATGGGGGTGGGGTGGTAATTAAACTCATTTCCCGAATCCCAGACAAAGACATATACAAGGTACGCGGAATCGGAGTGGCAGAGAGAGTCAGCACATCAACTTGAGTTTTCAAGCTTTTAATTTTCTCTTTTTGGTTAACGCCAAATCGCTGTTCTTCATCAACTACCAACAGTCCTAAATCCCGGAATGCTACACCTTTGCCTAAAAGTTGGTGTGTGCCTACAACTACATCTAATTCACCCGTTGCTAGCCGCTTTTGAATCTCACGGCGTTCTTCAGCAGTGCGGAAACGGTTGAGTAACCCGACATTCACCGGGTAAGGGGCAAAGCGTTCTTTGAGGGTGTGGTAGTGTTGCTGGGTGAGAATAGTAGTAGGCGCAAGTAAAGCTACTTGTTTACCAGCAGTCACAGCTTTAAAAATGGCGCGAATTGCCACTTCCGTTTTCCCGAAACCGACATCGCCACAAACTAAGCGATCCATTGGGCGATCGCTTTCCATGTCGCGTTTGACATCTTGGACGGCTTTGAGTTGATCGGTTGTCGGTTGGTAGGGAAAAGAGTCTTCTAATTCTTCCTGCCAAGGCATATCTGCTGGGTAGCTAAAGCCTTGTTGTTGCGATCGCGCTGCATACAACTTCAGCAAGTCTACAGCCAATTTTTTAATGGCCTTGCGGACTTTGTTCTTGGTATTTTCCCAAGCTTTACCCGTCATTTTGTGCAGTTCTGGAGCTTTATCTGCGGTAGTGCGGAACCGGGATAAAGAACCTACTTGGTCAGCCGCGACTCTCAATAAGCCGTCAGCATACTGCACGACTATATAATCACGGGTTTCGTCATTAATTGTGAGACTTTCTAGCTTGACAAATTTACCAATCCCGTGACTTCTATGAACTACATAATCTCCTGGACGCAGTTTGTTGGGGTCAACTTGCTTCGATGCTGCTTGGCGGCGTTTGCGGATATAGCTAGGAGTAGCTAGGGAGTGTTGCCCATAAAACTCGCGGTCTGTAACGACTACTACTCGGTAGGTAGGCAGAATAAAGCCTTCTAATTCCGCCAGACCAGAATATTTAAGTGCTACTGGTGTGTGGTTAATATTTAGCTTGTCAATCGCTAGATAGTCGCGGGGATTAGGGATAAACTGAGCAGGACAGTCGTGTTCTTGTAACAGAGAAACCGAACGCGAAGGTTGAGCAGAAAGCAACCAGATAGAGAAATTGCGATCGCGTTCTTGGCGCAATGTGTCCGCAAGTTTGGCAAACTGATGCGGTGTTACAGGAACAGCCCGGCTAGCTAGATTAATCCCACTGTTTTCTTCTGCGAGTTCCGATAAATATACTTGTTTAAATTTTGCCGTCGCTGCCAAACATTCATCAAAAGACCGATGAATTTTCGGTAATTGCAAGGCTTCTTCCTCAATCCCCAATCGCCACTGTTCCTCAGCATTTTCTACCCAGCGATCGCTATGAGCATGACACTGTTCTGGCTCATCAATTGCAATTAGGGTATTTTCTGGCAAATAGTCTAGAAGGGATGCTGGCTGTTCAAATGCTAACCCTAAAAAGCGACGGCTACCTTCAATTAGTTCTGAGTCAAAATTTAACTTAGCAACGCCACTTGCTCCACTTGGGGTCTCCCCAAGACCGCAGTGGCTCCTCAGCACTTGGAACTCAGCACTGTCTTGAAGTGCTGCCATCACAATCGGAGCAAAGCTAGTGGGGGTAAGAATAATTTGGTCAATTTTGTCAAGGGCAGAACGTTGAGTTGCGGGGTCAAATTCCCGGATTTGCTCAATTTCGTCACCAAACCATTCCAGCCGTACTGGTAACTCAGAAGCAACGGGAAAAATATCAACAATATCGCCACGCCGACTCCACTGTCCTTCTGTTTCTACTAACGGCACTCGTTCGTACCCCAAAGTAGCTATTTTGGTACTGAAGGCATTGAGGTCAAATTCCATACCCTTCTTTAAAGTTAGACAAAAAGGGATGAAAGCATTTGGTGGTGGTAAATGGGGTTGTAGCGCTCCCGTAGTAGCGACAATTGCCGTAGAAAAGGATGAATTATCTTTGCCCTCATCCTTTAAAAGGTCTGCTAAGACTTGCATTTGTCCCCAAGTCATTTCGGTTTCGGGGTCAAAAGGTTCGTAGGGTGAAGCTTCGGAGGTCGGGTAAAAATGTACACTCTTCCATCCCATCGCCTCTAATTGTGCATAAGCGCGTCCAGCTTCCTCTAAAGTGGCACATACCACAAATAAATTTCTTTCCGAACTTTGTGCCAGTGCAGAGGCGACTAGTCCCTTGGGTAGACGGGGAATACCATTCAACCGCAAATCCTGTTGTCGGTTGAGTTTAGAAAGAAATTCTGCGGTCAGTGGCGATCGCGCTAAAGCACGCACAATAGAAGAAAAGGCCATAGGTTTTACTATAGATGGGAGTCGTTGCGGATGAAAAAGTATAGAGAGAGGCAGCTTATATCCACTATTTTAAAAGTGTTAATAGTCTGAATATTCTTTCTGTGGAAGAATAATGCTTGACAACTAATTAGACACAAGAACTATAAATACTACTTTATGTACAATAAAAGCGTTTATGTATGCACCTTGAATACTAGATACTAAGAGTTGAGCTACGTTCGCTCTCTATAGCGGCCATTCTAAACATGTCGTCCATCACTTTTGAAATTTCCATTATTTTGGTGCTAATTATTGCCAATGGTGTGTTTTCTATGTCCGAGATGGCGATCGTCTCGGCGCGTAAGGTAAGGTTGCAACAGTTAGCTAATCAAGGAGACCTAAAAGCGCGAGCAGCATTGAAGCTAGCTGAGTCTCCAAATCAATTTTTTTCGACGATTCAGATTGGGATTACCCTGATTGGCATTCTCACTGGTGCTTTTGGCGGGGCAACTATTGGCTCAAAACTAGCGGTTTATTTGAAGTTAGTCCCCTTTTTCGCACCTTATAGTGAGCCGATATCCTTCGGGATAGTGGTTGTGATCATCACGTATTTGTCGCTGATTGTGGGCGAACTAGTGCCAAAGCGTTTGGCATTAAACAACCCAGAAAAAATTGCCGCCTTTGTCGCAATTCCGATGCGAGCCTTGGCAGCCCTAGCTTCTCCAGCAGTTTATTTATTAAGTGCTTCTACGGAAATGGTGCTGCGAGGGTTAGGTATTACAGCTTCTACTGAACCACAAGTTACTGAGGAAGAAATCAAAATTTTAATTGAGCAAGGCACAGAGGCGGGAACCTTTGAGGAAGCTGAACAAGATATGGTGGAGCGAGTTTTTCGTTTAGGCGATCGCCCCGTCAGTTCGTTTATGACACCTCGTCCAGATATTGTTTGGCTCGACTTGGAAGATACTCCTGAAGAAAACCGCCAGAAAATGGTTGATAGCGCCTATTCTCGATATCCGGTTTGTCAGGAAGGACTAGATAACGTGCTTGGTGTGATCCCAGTAACAGACTTATTAGCCCGGAGTTTTCGAGGTGAACCCCTAGATTTAACAGTAGGATTACGGCAACCTGTATTTGTACCAGAAAGTACCCGTGGCTTAAAAGTTTTAGAGTTATTTAAGCAGACTATTACGCACATGGCGCTGGTAGTTGATGAATACGGCGTAATTCAAGGATTAGTTACTCTTAATGACATTATGAGTGAAATTGTTGGTGATGTTCCGGCTGGGCCTGGGCAAGAAGAACCACAAGCTGTGCAACGCGAAGATGGTTCTTGGCTTTTGGATGGAATGCTGCCTGTAGAAGAGTTTTTAGAACTTTTCGATATGGAAGAATGGCAATCTGAGGAGCGAGGTAGCTATCAAACTTTGGGCGGGTTTGTGATCACTCATTTAGGCCGTATCCCTACAGCAGCAGATCATTTTGAATGGCAGGGTATGCGTTTTGAGGTGATGGACATGGATGGTAACCGAGTTGATAAGGTACTAGTTGTACCGAAGGCAGATAAATCGACAGACTCGACCCAATCTGACTAACAAAGCCATAGATAAACTCTAGATGCTGTCAGAATTTCGTAATTACGAATTACGAATTTGTATTAAGTCTGAGATAAACGTTTGACTGCTTCACCCGCCAGCATTTGATGTGCTTGTGCCAGAATCTGGGGTATTTTATCAGCTTGAGGGTTATCGGCAAGACATGGGCGTAAGTCTAGTTCGTCTAGCCGATCTGCTTTGTTGCCAGGAAACCAGTGGCTACCATTACCAAGCAGGTTGTAGCGTATTTTGGCGTAGTCTACCATATCGTAGGCGATCGCTAGATTCCACAGCCACAAAATCATTCGTATATTTACTTGACCTGGTGTTTCTTCAAAACTGGGCAAATTAACCTGCCAAGTTTTCACCCAGTCTTCTCCCAAAGTAGCGATCGCTTCTGATTCCAACCGCGCCAAAATTGGTGGCAAAATTTCTGCTGCTTGATCCAGCAATTCTAAAGTCTTTAAGTGTTCATCAAAATCTTGTGGTTTTGTTGCTCCCACACTCAGAGTATGCACCTGTTGATGACTGAGGCAAAACAAATCGTTAAACACCATCGGACTCAAGGGCGCACAGAGATTAACTAATTTTTGTGGTGGTGTATATAGCATCCCTCCTTTATTAGATGGACTAATAATAAACACTCCCATATCATGGCGTCTTGCAGCTAGAATTGCTTCCCAATTCCATTGATTAATATAGTACCAATGCAAATTTACATAATCAAATTGATTAGTATTAATTGCCTGGATAATCATATTCGTAGAGCCGTGAGTAGAAAAGCCAATAAATCTAACTTTTCCCTCAGCTTGTAATTGCTTTGCTACTTCTAAACAGCCACCATGACGTATGCTGTAATCGAAAGACTCATCATTATTAATGCCATGTAAGCTTAGTAAATCAACATAATCTAGCTGAAGATATTGCAGTGATTTTTCAACTTTATTTCGGAATTCTTGGGCATCTGCGACTGGGTTAACTTTAGTCTGAACAATTAACTTTTCGCGGGGAAACTTGGGCAATATTCTTCCTAACTGCATTTCCGAAGTTCCATAACCACGGGCAGTCTCAATATGATTTATACCTAAATCAATCGCCCGTTTAATAATTGCTTCGACATTTTCCTGGTTGTCTGAAGGAATTTCTTCTTGGGAAACATCCTGCCATTTAAACTGGTATCTCATACCACCGCAAGAAAACACAGGCATTTGTAATTCTGTGCGTCCAAATCTTCTGTACAACATTAAATAATATCGAATTCCTTGCCAACAATCTCAAATCTAGCTTGAAAATGGGGCATTGGGCATTGAGTATTGATTTTCATACCCTCGTTGTGTGATTTATTCCATAACCCTCTAGCTTGAAAATAGAACTGGGAAAAAATAGATTTTCATGCTTTGTGATCTAATCCCATCAAATGGGTATCTAGCTAGATAATCACATCATAGCTACTACTAGTAAGCATTTTGCCGCCATATTACTCAGTATGCTCACAATCGCAACACAAGTGTACTTGATTTTAAAGGTGGGATGCTAATTAATCATGGCTCAATCTTCAGGGCACACAGAAAAAATCACCTCGTAAATCAGAAAATTAGCATCTTCGTGATGAAGTCTATTGTCAGCACGACACCAGACTGCAATCAACATAATTTTTCTCATTATCGCTGAAGAGTACTTATCAATGTAAGAACTGATTAATAAAAATCACCGCAGTTACTTACATTTTTTATACCTGAAATATTGTCGTAATTTTGGAGTAAATTATGCGGAGCAATACCACTAATCAAATTGCAACTAACTCTGCTACTGTAGGCTTTACAAGCCAAGAAAATACATCATTTGATACTGTTATAGGATTGTCAACCATTATTATTTCCATTATTTTAATTATAAGTATTCTTGGTTATAAAAAATACCGTATTGCTGTTCTCCACCAAGAAATTGCTTCCTTAGAGAAACTATGGCATTTAGATATCAAAAAATAAGAATGTTTAAAAAACCGGAATTTTGAAAATGAAGTATTTATTTTTAGTTTGGGCCCTTGTATTCAGCTTATTGTTTCCCAGCAGTGCAATCGCTCAAGCACAACAGCCATATACTCTCATATCTGGACTGGGAACACATCACCATCCAGTGTCTACCGACAACCCCGAAGCGCAACAGTTTTTCGATCAGGGGTTAAATTTAATGTATGCCTTCAACCATGATGAGGCGGCGCGTTCATTTAAATATGCAGCGGAACTTGATCCTCAGTTAGCAATGGCATATTGGGGCATTGCTCTAGCTCTTGGGCCTAATATTAACTTGGATGTAGACAGCGATCGCGAACTAGCAGCATATCAAGCAATCCAGCAAGCTAAGGCATTGTCTACCCGTGCATCGAAACAGGAACAAGACTACATTAACGCCTTAGCAAAGCGTTATTCTAACGATTCCCATGCTTATTTATACAAACTAGCAGTGGATTACAAAAACGCGATGGCAGATTTAGTCAAGCGTTATCCCCAAGACTTAGATGCAAAAACACTATACGCTGAAAGCTTGATGGATTTGCATCCTTGGCAACTCTGGACTAAAGATGGTAAACCCCTGACAGATACCGAAGAGATTGTAGCTGTTTTAGAATCGGTACTCCAACGTGACCCGAACCATCCAGGTGCTAATCATTACTATATTCATGCAGTAGAAGCATCGCTGACTCCAGAACGCGCCTTAGAAAGTGCCAAACGTTTGGAAAATCTAGTTCCAGCAGCAGGACACTTAGTACATATGCCTTCGCATATTTATTTTCGTGTGGGAGATTACGAAGGAGCAATGCGGTCAAACGCGCAGGCGATCGCTCAAGATGAAGTTTATATTCAAAAAAATCACATCCAGGGTGTTTATCCTTTGATGTACTATACTCACAACGTGCATTTCTTGGCAGTGGCGGGTGCTATGGCAGGTAGGTATCAAGATGCTATCCAAGCAGCCGATAAATTAGTTACTACTGCTACACCATTTGTATCGGAATTACCAATGGTTGAGGGATATCTTGGGACTAAAATCCTGATTCAGGTGCGCTTTAGTGATTGGGATGCCATCTTAAAATCTTCACCGCCCGATGACAAATTAGTTACAACCAAAGCACTGTGGTATTTTGCTCACGGTATGGCTAACGCCGCCACAGGTAAAGTTGAGGATGCAGTAAGCGATCGCACTGAGTTACTAGCAGCCCAAAAAACAATTCCCGCTGCTGCAACTATAGGCATGAGTCCCGCCAGTAATATTTTAGATATTGCCAGCAATCTGTTAGATGCGAAAATTGTCAAAGCTAAACAGGACTATGAATCCGCTATTAAATTATTAGAAACAGCGGTGGCGCAAGAAGATGCCCTGAATTACATGGAACCACCAGACTGGTACATTCCCACACGGGAAGCACTAGGAGGTGCGCTGTTAGCTAAGGGTGATTATGCCGCAGCAGAAAAAGTATTTCGCGCCGATTTACAAAAGTATCCCCTGAACGGGCGTTCACTATTGGGCTTGCAAGCAAGTTTACAAGCACTAGGCAAAAATGATGCCGCTAAACTTGTGGAAGCTGAATTTACAAAAGCTTGGAAAAGTACCGATACTCAGCTACTGGTAGAGAATTTCTGAGGTTGGGGACTGGGTGAAGAGGACAAGGAGCAATTATTCATAGTTCTTTCTCCTTGTCCCCTTGTCCCCTTGTCCTCATTCCTCCTGCCTCTAATCCCTTTTACAATTGCCGTACCAGCGGTTGACCATCTTTAACTTCGCCAATCAAAACTAAATCGACACAATTGACGAAAATACCATTTTCCAGAACGCCAGGAATGTTATTGAGTGTTTTTTCTAGGTTTACTGGATCGTCAATAGAGTCAAATCTGACATCTAAAACCATGTTGCCTTGGTCGGTAATGACTGGGCCAGCTTTTTTCACACCCATGCGGAGTTCAGGTTTACCACCAAGCTTCTTGATAGCATTAGTAACAGGAGCGATCGCCATTGGTATGACTTCTACTGGTACAGCAAAACTAGAACCCAAGCGGTCTACTAACTTACCACTATCCACCACGACAATAAACTGATTTGCCAGGTAATCTACTACTTTTTCGCGGGTATGGGCTGCACCACCACCTTTAATCAAATTCTTCTGAGGATCGACTTCATCTGCGCCATCAATGGCAATATCAATGTGGTCAATCGCGTCTAGGGTAGTGAGAGGTACACCGTACTGCTTTGCCAACACTTCTGACTGAAACGAGGTAGGGACACCAACTATATCTTTGAGTTCACCAGACTGAAGACGTTCTCCGAGAAACTGAATTGTATACGCCGTGGTTGACCCCGTACCCAACCCGACAATCGAACCTGATTTAACCAGGGCGGCGGCGGCTTTGCCAACTTCTTGCTTCATCAACTTTACGGGGTCTGCTGCTACAGTCATTCCCAAACTCCTGCAATATGGACTAAATAGATCGCACTATCACGGTCGACTATACTACATCCTATGCAATTCAAAATTTTTTCATTCAAAATTCAAAATAATTTCAGTAAAATTGTTGAATTATTATATACCCAATATTTTTATGAGTATTTAATATAAAATCAGCAGCTATCATATATTAAAGAGGCTATTGCCCTGTTACATGATTAGTGAAATCTTACCTTACTACTTTCTGCGCTCTTTGCGTCCTTTGCGATTCGTTAAAAAGGGTATTTTTCACAATTTAGATAAAATTGTTATATTAATGGATGCAATTTCAATTATTTATATTTGGTTGAGAGCTAGGAAACTTAGTGAACAAATAATACGTCACTGTCTTATAATTAATAGGATGTAATTTTCCGATTAATTAAGTGAACTTTGCAATATCAAAATAGAATTAGTGAACATTATTATGCGGCGGTTGCTACGTACTATTTCCTTAGTGATACTACTACAAAGCTACCCAGGAATTGTTAAAGCTCAAAGCTCGGAAATTTCTTCTGGAATAAGCCAAGAACAAATTCAACAGGTAATTTCGGCCAAGTTAATGACAAACTCTGCCGATGGCAAATTTTATCCAGAAAGGCTGATTAATCGTGCAGAACTAGCAGCAATATTGGTGAAAGCATTTCATTTAGAAAAAAGACAAGCAGCCCAACAAGAAAATTTTATAACAGTTGCAGATGTACCTACTAATCATTGGGCATTTAAAGATATTCAGATCGTACTGAAAACTGACATCATGAAAGGCTATCGTGGTAATATGTTTTTCCCTAATCAAAGGGTAACGAAAGCAGAAGCCTTAGCGATTTTTGCCCAAGCTTATGGTGTATTTCAATTCCCTGATGAAACTGTCAATGAAATTCTTGCTCCATATCCAGATGCAGCAGCTATTCCAGCTTGGGCTAGAAAAGCGATCGCCACAGTGATTACCGAAGGATTTATTAATACAGATCCCCAAGGCAAAATCGCTCCCTTACAGCCGATGACCCGTGGGGATATGGCGTATGTATTGAGTAAATATTTGGAACGTCAGCAGAAACAACCAGAAACACCAGAGGTTCCTGGTGTTCCTAGTATGACAGAACCGCGTTAGCTAAATCATCCAAGGTAAAAACCTAGAGAAAACTTTACCCTTGCCTGCCTCTTAGTTCATATAATTTAATGCCACTGCCTAAGAATTCGCAAGCAACATTACCGTGGGAAAATCAGAGAATACCAAAAGTAGAGATTAGAGAGGAAAACCCTATAATATGCATCTGAGCGAAATCACCCATCCTAATCAGTTGCACGGTTTATCGATTCGGCAGCTGCAACAGATTGCCCGTCAAATCCGAGATAAGCACCTACAAACGGTAGCAGCAACTGGGGGACACCTGGGGCCTGGTTTGGGTGTTGTAGAGTTAACATTAGGGCTTTACCAGACACTGGACTTAGATCGGGATAAGGTTATTTGGGATGTAGGACACCAAGCCTATCCCCACAAACTAATCACAGGACGCTATAGTAACTTCCATACTCTCAGGCAAAAAGACGGAATTGCCGGTTATCTCAAGCGGTGTGAAAGTAAATTCGATCACTTTGGTGCAGGACACGCTTCCACAAGTATCTCAGCAGCACTAGGCATGGCTTTAGCACGAGACATGCAAGGAGAAAAATTTAAAGCCGTTGCCGTTATTGGCGATGGTGCGTTAACTGGAGGTATGGCATTAGAAGCCATCAACCATGCAGGACACTTACCCAAAACTAACCTGCTGGTTGTTCTCAACGACAACGAGATGTCCATCTCTCCCAACGTGGGTGCAATTCCTCGCTACCTCAACAAAATGCGCCTCAGCCCACCAGTGCAGTTTATTAAGGATAACTTCGAGGAACAGTTTAAGCAAATTCCCTTCGTTGGTGAATCCCTTTCTCCCGAATTAGGACGCATCAAAGAAAGTATGAAGCGTTTAGCTGTCCCCAAAGTAGGCGCAGTCTTTGAAGAATTGGGCTTTACTTATATGGGGCCAGTGGATGGACATAATTTAGAGGAATTAATTGCTACCTTCCAACAGGCACATCAAATGCAAGGGCCAGTGCTGGTACATGTGGTCACAGTCAAAGGCAAAGGTTATGAAATTGCCGAACAAGACCAAGTAGGCTACCACGCCCAAAATCCGTTTAATCTAGTAACTGGCAAAGCTGTTCCTTCCAATAAACCCAAACCTCCGGCTTATGCCAAAGTCTTTGCCCACACCTTAGTGAAACTCGCCGAACAAAATCCCAAAATCATTGGGATTACTGCGGCGATGGCAACAGGGACAGGCTTAGATAAACTTCAAGCGAAATTACCTAATCAATATATTGATGTAGGCATTGCCGAACAGCACGCTGTTACTTTAGCAGCTGGACTTGCTAGTGAAGGTATGCGTCCCGTCGCTGCCATCTACTCTACCTTCTTGCAACGCGCTTACGACCAAATAATTCATGATGTCTGCATCCAAAATTTGCCAGTATTCTTCTGTCTGGACAGGGCGGGAATTGTTGGTGCTGATGGCCCCACCCACCAGGGGATGTATGACATTGCTTATTTGCGTTGCATACCCAATATCGTCATGATGGCACCCAAAGACGAAGCCGAACTGCAACGCATGATTGTCACTGGTATTAACCATACCAGTGGCCCGATCGCAATGCGTTTCCCGCGTGGTAATGGCCATGGCGTCCCCCTAATGGAAGAAGGCTGGGAACCTTTAGAAATTGGCAAAGGGGAAATTCTCCGCACTGGTGATGATGTGTTAATCATCGGTTACGGCACAATGGTGTATCCAGGTATGCAAGCAGCTGAAATTCTCAGCGAACACGGTATTGAAGCCACTGTAATCAATGCCCGATTTGTCAAACCTTTAGATACCGAATTGATCTTGCCTTTAGCTAAGAAAATTGGGCGTGTTGTTACCCTAGAAGAAGGCTGCGTTATGGGTGGCTTTGGTTCTGCGGTAGCAGAAGCCCTACTCGATGCCGATGTCGTAGTACCTGTAAAACGCATCGGTGTGCCAGATATCTTAGTAGATCATGCTACACCCGATGAATCTAAGGCTGAATTAGGTTTAACTAGTCGTCAAATAGCCGAAAGAGTGTTAGCAGCTTTCTTTGAACGGCAACTATCTGCTGTTGTTTAATGCAAGAAAGCAAAAGGCAATTTATTTTCTGCCAAGCTGCATCTGTTAATTATTATTTAGAGTAAATTATCCATAGCCCAAACGGATAATTACTCAAAAAGACACTCCACCAGCCTAACTGTGGAGTGTCTTTTTTCAAATTGTCGTACTGATAGGCATCACGCCGTATAAGCTGACTCCTCAGTAATTAGCACTCAGCACTAGTGGTACACCACACAAACTTTGCGTAGTGGTGAGCAGAGGAGCAGAGGGGCAGAGGGGAAAGACTTATATAGAAATCTCCCCCTACCCCCTACCCCCTGCACTCCTGCTCCCCATCTCCCCTGCACCCCTGCACCCTTGCTGCCTCCACCCAACAATTTTGGGTTAGCAGACTACTAGTGTGTTTAGGCAGCAACGTTCTTGCTGAGTTCCTGGCGAACTGGGATGCGGATAATGAACTCTGCTCCCGTATCGGGTGCTGACGTACAAGAGAGTGAGCCACCATGTTTTTCAGTAATAATTTGGTAGCTAGGCCTCCCAACTTCAGCCCTGATTATAATAGAAAGTTAAGTTTTTTTAGAAAATTATTGTTTGTATATAAACATACATTTATTGTGTTGAATAAAACTGGTATACGTTGAGACAGTCCGTATCAGAAGAGTTAACGTACTTCTTAGGATAAACCGCAGAGCAATCACTGCTTGTAATTTTTATGACAATAAACTTGTTAAACGATCGCTATCAAGTTATCCGTACATTGGGGGCTGGTGGGTTTGGCGAAACTTTTCTGGCAGAAGATACTTATATGCCCTCAAAGCGCCGTTGTGTAGTCAAACAGCTAAGACCAATTCAAAACAATCCCCAAATTTATCAACTAGTAAAAGAACGGTTTCAACGGGAAGCAGCAATTTTAGAAGAACTCGGTGGAAGCACAGACCAAATTCCAACTTTGTACGCTTACTTTGAATCTGCTGGGCAATTTTATTTAGTTCAAGAGTGGGTTGAAGGCGATACTCTAACAGCAAAAGTCCAACAGCAGGGGTTATTTAGCGAAATCGCTGTACAAGAATTATTAATAAATTTATTACCTGTTCTAGAATATGTCCACGGGAAGTATATCGTTCACCGCGATATCAAACCGGATAATATTATTGTGCGTTATCGAGATAACAAACCTGTACTAATTGATTTCGGTGCAGTGCGCGAATCAATGGGAACGGTAGTAAACTCTCAAGGCAATCCTACCAGCTCGATTGTGATTGGTACACCAGGATATATGCCTAGTGAACAAGCAGCAGGTAGACCAGTTTATTCGAGTGATTTATATAGTTTAGGGATGACAGCAATTTATTTGCTGACTGGTAGACAGCCACAACAACTAGAAACAGATTCACAGACGGCTGAAATTATTTGGCGACAATATGCCAATCATATTAGCCTGACGATGGCGGAAATAATTGATCGAGCGATCGCCTATCATCCACGCGATCGCTACTTTACTGCTAGAGCCATGCTAGATGCCTTGCAGAGCATAACTAATTCGCTTCCACCAACGCAACTGGCTTTCAAAGAGCCAACTGTGGTATCTGCACCACCTCCTGCAACTATTCCTATTACTCCCCAACCTAGCTATCAAGGTAATAGTCAAAATAGTATCTTGATCGGCAGTTTAATTGCTGGTGGCTTAATCGGTGCATCGGTAATTATTAGTCAGGTGTTAACCAAATCTTCTCAACCTGTAGCAGAATCAATCGCAACACCTACACAAACATCATCAAATACTACATCTCAAATTACAGAAACCCCAGCGGTTTCCTTACCTACAATCAAATCGTCTGCAATACCACAAATTATTGAAACTCCCCAATCTCCACCTACTTCAACTACATCAACACCACCAGTCGTTAATACTACAGCAAATGATTATTCTTGGCTTTCTCAAAGACCTGTTACAGATGCAGATTTAAATGGCAAAGACGGATTTGAACTCGATATTATGCGAAATTCAATTTTTGCACGTTACGGTCGCCGCTTTGAGACTCCGGGGTTACAAGAATACTTTAATAATCAACCTTGGTATCGTCCTATATACTCACCAAAAAAATTTCAGTCTAAATTACTATCACAATTAGAGCGGCAAAATGTAGACTATATCGCTAAATATCAAGACCGATATAACTTAAGATATTTTAAAAAATAAGCTTCGTGCTGTACTAAGTTACCAGGACGCCGACCAATCCTAGATTTTGAATTTTGAATTGCTTGGCTTGCCTCCCATGCTACTTACCTTTTCGGTAAAATGACTTGGCAGCTTTGCAAGGAATAGGTAAAGGATTATGGACAGAGCTAAAATTGGAATTATCGGTGGCAGCGGTTTATACAAAATGGATGCACTTCAGGATATAGAAGAAGTACGAGTGCAGACACCATTTGGTTCACCTTCAGATGCTTTAATTCTCGGTACATTAAATGAAACACGAGTAGCTTTTCTGGCGCGACATGGGCGTAATCACACTTTGTTACCTTCGGAATTGCCATTTCGTGCCAATATTTATGCAATGAAACAATTGGGTGTAGAATATCTAATTTCTGCTAGTGCGGTTGGTTCCTTAAAAGAAGAGGCTAAACCACTTGATATGGTGGTTCCAGATCAGTTTATTGACAGGACAAAAAATCGAGTTTCAACGTTTTTCGGTGAAGGAATTGTAGCTCACATTGCCTTTGGCGATCCGATTTGTCAGACTTTGGCTGGTGTGTTGGCTGATGCGATCGCTTCTTTGAATTTACCGGAAGTTACTCTGCATCGCGGTGGCACTTATGTATGCATGGAAGGGCCAGCATTTTCAACTAAAGCGGAATCAAATCTTTATCGCAGTTGGGGTGCAACAGTGATTGGGATGACGAATCTACCAGAGGCAAAGTTAGCTAGAGAAGCAGAAATTGCCTATGCAACTTTAGCGCTGGTGACAGATTATGATTGTTGGCATCCAGATCACGACAGCGTAACAGTAGAAATGGTAATAGGAAACTTACAACGAAATGCAGTTAATGCTCAAAAGGTAATTCAAGAAACTGTGCGACGTTTGAGTGAAAATCCGCCACATAGTGATGCACATTCAGCTTTAAAGTATGCAATTTTAACTCAGTTGGATAAAGCACCATCGGCAACGAAGGAAAAATTGGGCTTGTTGTTGCAGAAGTATTTGTAGATTAGCTGAGAAATAGGCGATGAGCGAGTACATCACAACTAAGAGTAGAATCCTGACTGACATTATACGCACAAAAAAATTTGCTGCCTCATGGTTTTAAAAAGCCATTCGACCTCATTAGACTTCTTGCAAAAATCCAAATAAAACCAAAATAAACCACATATAAACACCGATTAACACTAATATTTATCTGTGTGCATTTGTGGTTACTTATACAAAACATAGACTTATGCAAGAGGTCTATTGACGATATAATTAACATTGTTCACGAAGGACTACTCAAGCCTAAATTCTAAATACAAGGAAGAGCGATAATTATTAATTTGTAATTACGAATTCTTTTGAGTATTAACCAATTCTCCTCGCAAAACTGTTACCGCTTGTCCAGCCAGAAAAACGCGATCGCCCCCTGGATAGCGCACCTTTACCACTCCACCACGACTTGATGCTTGATAAGCTAAAAACTCATCCTTTCCCAAGCGATCGCGCCAGAAAGCAGCAAGGCAGCAATGAGCCGCACCAGTAACGGGGTCTTCATCTATACCTACTCCTGGTGCAAAAAACCGAGAAACGAAATCGTACTTTGAATCAGAATGAGTGAGGCTAGTAATAATTACATCAGCAACAGGCAAAGTTCTCAGTTGTTGAAAATTGGGCTGCATTTGCCGCACCAAATCCTCAGACTCTAATTCCACCAAATAGCCAAGCGAATTTTGAAAGACAGATTTGCATTCTACACCTAAAGCTTGGCTGAGTTCTTCTGGGGCTACAGTTGCTTGTGAGTGATTAACAGGGAAATCTAATTCAATCCAGTCACCTTGAAGCTTGGCTATCAGCACTCCGCTTTTGGTATGGAAACGGGCAGCTTCATCGGGTAAAAGATGTCCTTCTGACCAAAGTACATGAGCACTAGCTAAGGTTGCGTGACCACATAGCGGCACTTCCACCGTCGGTGTAAACCACCGGAGATTAAAGCCATCATCCTGTTTGACTAGAAAAGCCGTCTCAGATAAATTCATCTCCTGCGCTACATTCTGCATCCATATATCATCTTGAGCAGCAGGTAAAACACAAACAGCCGCAGGATTCCCTGCAAATGGTGTATTGGTGAAAGCATCCACCTGAGTAATGATTTGTCCCATAAAATCACCCCAAATTGAAAAATTCTTGAGCGATCACTTAGTCTTGCAAAACTTCAACTAATTTTTGAAAGAAGCAATAAAGCTCTTACCTTGCTGAATAATAGTGTAAAAAGCTCACGCAAAGACGCAAACAAAACGTCAAAAAACCTTTTGCAAGGACTTTAGAGATTTTTTATTAAATGTGAGCGCCCTGTGAGCCTGAAAAGTTGAGAGCGATGTCTGCGACAAGCCGCTCCGTGTCTACGCTATTATTGGCTTGATAGCTGTTGGTGATCGCTCAATAATATGAACTAAAGTAGTACAAATATTATGATTGATTATGAATCGCACGTTTACGGCAATCGTGTATTGGGAAGATGATATCTACGTGGCTGAGTGTCCAGAAGTCGGAATGGCTAGCCAAGGCGAAACAATTGAAGAAGCTATTGCTAATCTCAAAGAAGCAACTGAACTTTACTTAGAGGAATTTCCGCTTCCAAAAACAAGTCCTCGTTTGTTAACTACATTTGAGATGATGAGTGCCTAAGCTACCACGAGTACCTGCTTCTGAAGTTATTCGTGCTTTGGAGCGCTTAGGATTTGTCCAAGTAAGACAATGGGGAAGTCACATAGTTTTAAAAAAGCAGATAATTGATGAAAATCAAGATGTCATCGAAATAGGTTGTGTTGTGCCATTACACAAGAAGACAGTAGCAGTTGGGACACTCAAAAGTATTTTGAATCAGGCGGGTGTTTCAGTTGAAGAGTTTTTGCAGAGTTTGTAGTCATTCCTGGAAAAGTGCGATCGCTAAATATAGCAGTTTTCACTTGAGTGAGGTACGGGAAGAAGTAATTAACCACAGATAAATTAGTACCTCAGTACACTAAGAAACGCTATAAAAGTGGCAATCAAATCTTTTCTTTATCCTTTTCTTCAAGTTTCTATTTATGGTTATCCACAATATTTCTAGTTCCCTAGCCAATAGTCTACGCCAAAGACGGCAAAGACTAGCTAATCTAATTGATTTTCCCGCAATTCTTTGGTCAGGAAGCAGTAGCCCACGCAATTTTCCAGCTAATGTTTTTCCTTTCCGCGCTAGCAGTCATTTCCTTTATTTTGCAGGACTACCACTGCCAAAGGCTGCCATTCGCTTAGAAGCAGGCAAGTTAGAACTATTCATGGACGATCCCTCACCTAGCAGCGCTCTTTGGCATGGAGAAATACCCAAACGTGAGGAAATCGCCCAAATAATTGAGGCGGACGCAGCTAAACCACTAACAGAACTAGAGTTTTGCGTAGCAGAAGCAGCCACAATTGCTGTGCAGGATGCTGCTACTTGGACACAGCAGTCGCAGCTATTGAATAGATGGGTTTTACCGCAGAATCCACTCCAAGGAATTGACTTAGAGTTAGCTAAGGCAATTGTTTCCTTACGCCTCACCCACGATGAAGAAGCATTAACTGAGTTGCGAAAAGCAGCTGGTGTGAGTGTGGAAGCGCATAAAGCGGGTATGGCAGCAACACCTAACGTCAAAAGGGAAGCAGAAGTACGTGGGGCAATGGAAGGAGTCATTATTGCCCATAACATGACTACCTCATACAACAGTATTGTTACTGTCCACGGCGAAGTTTTGCATAACGAACAATATCATCATCCTCTGCAACCAGGAGACTTGCTACTGGCTGATGTTGGTGCTGAAACTGAAATGGGTTGGGCAGCTGATATTACCCGTACTTGGCCTGTTTCTGGTAAGTTTTCATCAACCCAAAGAGATATTTATGATGTCGTGTTGGCAGCCCATGATGCTTGCATTGCCAAAATGCGTCCTGGTGTGGAGTATGGCGACATTCATCTTTTAGCTGCCACAGTCATAGCGCAAGGCTTAGTTGATTTAGGAATTTTACTAGGAAATGCCCAAGATTTAGTAGAAATGGATGCCCATGCGTTGTTTTTTCCCCACGGTATCGGTCATCTATTGGGCTTGGATGTCCATGATATGGAAGATTTGGGCGATTTAGCAGGTTATGAAGAGGGAAGAGAAAGAAGCGATCGCTTCGGCTTGGGCTACCTGCGTTTAAATCGTCCCTTGCGTCCCGGAATGTTAGTCACAATTGAGCCTGGTTTTTATCAAGTACCAGCCATTTTAAATAATGCTCATCTGCGCTCAAAATTTGAGAATGTAGTGAATTGGGAACGCTTATCTCAATTTAACGATGTCCACGGAATCCGCATTGAAGATGATGTTTTAGTTACGCAAGAAGGAAGCGAAGTTTTAACAGCCGCATTACCAAATGATGCTGATACTGTAGAAAATCTTGTCAATGGCTAAGTTACTACTTTTTTTAAATTGCTATTCTTTATAAACCCAAATGTACACTGATAATTCATTGGTGTGCATTTATATATATCCGTTTGCGAACTAATATTTGAAAGGTAAATAATTTCTGCGGGATGGAACAAAAATCAAAATTTACACACAAAGAACGGTTTGCCAACCTATAAAGATAGGTATCCGGTTGCTCAAGTCGTTGGGAAAACTACTAAGCTGGTAAATAGCACGTTAAAAATCTAGCGGAAATTCTCACTGACGAACTACCTGTAACTACATTATGTTTGATGCTCTATCTGACCGTTTAGAATCTGCCTGGAAGAAACTGCGGGGGCAGGACAAAATTTCTCAATCCAACATTCAAGATGCTTTGCGGGAAGTGCGACGCGCTTTGTTGGAAGCAGATGTCAACCTCCAGGTAGTCAAAGATTTTATTAGTGAAGTCGAAGCCAAGGCACAGGGATCTGAGGTGATCGCTGGCGTGCGACCTGACCAACAGTTCATCAAAATTGTTTACGATGAACTTGTGCAGGTAATGGGGGAGGAGAATGTTCCCCTGGCAGAGGTTGCGGGACAACCCACGATTGTTTTAATGGCTGGGTTACAAGGTACTGGTAAGACCACTGCTACAGCTAAGTTAGCCTTACATCTCCGTAAATTAGACCGTAGTTGCTTGTTGGTAGCGACAGACGTGTATCGCCCAGCAGCTATTGATCAACTGGTGACGTTAGGTAAGCAAATTGACGTGCCAGTCTTTGAGTTGGGAAGCGATGCTGACCCTGTAGAAATTGCTCGCCAAGGTGTTGAGCGCGGCAGAGCCGAAGGCGTTAACACAGTAATTATTGATACTGCGGGTCGTCTGCAAATTGACGAAGACATGATGGCGGAGTTAGCCCGCATTAAAGAGACTGTCCAACCCCAGGAAACTCTGCTAGTCGTAGACTCGATGACGGGACAAGAAGCAGCAAATCTTACCCGTACCTTTCACGAGCAGATAGGGATTACTGGGGCGATCCTCACCAAACTGGATGGTGATAGCCGTGGTGGTGCGGCGCTATCAGTAAGACAAATTTCGGGAGCGCCGATTAAGTTTGTCGGTGTGGGTGAAAAAGTCGAGGCTCTACAACCTTTCTACCCTGACCGGATGGCTTCGCGGATTCTAGGCATGGGCGATGTCCTGACTCTAGTAGAAAAAGCGCAGGAAGAAATTGACCTGGCTGACGCCGAGAAAATGCAGGAAAAAATCCTGACGGCGAAATTTGACTTTACCGACTTTCTCAAGCAATTGCGCCTGCTAAAGAATATGGGATCGCTGGGAGGCATCATCAAGATGATTCCAGGGATGAACAAGCTCTCAGATGACCAACTCAAGCAGGGAGAAACCCAGCTTAAGCGCTGTGAGGCAATGATTAACTCCATGACTCGCCAAGAACGTCATGACCCTGATTTATTAGCGAGTTCTCCTAGTCGGCGGCGACGGATTGCTTCCGGCTCTGGCTATAGAGAAGCGGATGTTAGCAAACTGGTAGCTGATTTCCAAAAAATGCGATCGCTCATGCAACAAATGGGTCAAGGTCGTATGCCTGGGATGCCAGGAATGTTTGGCGGTGGTGGCATGGGCAACGCCAACGCCTTCGCCGGGAATCGTCCCGCAGCCCCCGGATGGCGAGGTTACCCTGGCGACGCAGGCACGAAAAAGAAAAAGAAAGAGAAAAAGAAGAAAGGCTTTGGCAATCTCTAGTCATTAATCGTTGCTTATTAAACTCCAGACAATTGACAAGAGACTGATAGCAGTTGATGCTATGCAAGTGCTAAAATTAGCATTTTAGTATGGGAAGTTATGAGCAAAATTAGCTCACCCTCAACTTTCCAACCGCGGCCCCTGTCAGGTGAGTTCCTCATCAACTAGCTGCCAACAAATACCTACCAACAGGAGATTGATTCTTCAACCATGATCAAACTGCGCTTAAAGCGATTCGGTAAAAAGCGGGAAGCAAGTTACCGCATTGTCGCCATTAACAACCTCGCTCGCCGCGATGGTCGTCCCTTAGAAGAACTGGGATTTTACAACCCTAGAACCGATGAAGTGCGATTGGACGTTCCCGGCATCGTCAAGCGACTACAACAAGGCGCTCAACCCACTGACACCGTACGTCGCATTCTAGTAAAAGCCAATGTTTTTGAACAGGTCAGTGCAACAGCCGCATCATAATGCCGGAACCAAATCTCCCTCAGCCAATCCCAACTACGACGGATTGGTACGATTTTTAGTACAGCCGTTTTTAGAATCTCCAGAGTCTTTAAGCGTCGATTGTGAAATTTCTCACACCCTCCAACGGGCTTGGATTCGCATCGCCTTTGAAAGCACGGATAAAGGGAAAGTGTTTGGTCGGGGAGGGCGCAATATTCAGGCAATTCGCACGGTAATTGCAGCAGCTGCTGAAGTTGCTGGGCAATCAGTATACCTGGACATCTATGGCAGCACCGCCTCCGGGCGGGAAGGAATGTCTTTTGATGAAGACAGGGAAGAGCGAATTCCACCGCCTAAATCGAGAGAACGCCGTGACAACGGATCAAGACCTATTGCTAAACCCCGTTCTCGGTAGGACTAAAACTCAAAATATTCTCTGAGCGGAGTTAGCAAAACCGCTCAGATATTTTGATAAGAATAATAGGCAGGCGACAACAAAATTGTCGTGTTTTTTTAACTTTGTTTTTGAGTTGCCTGTATAAAGCACCACCTATGACGAACCCGGAATGAAAAGCGCAGGCATCTGTGATGTTTTATTCTGCAAATATTCTGGGAATAAGTGAAAAATGGCAAAATTTGGTACGCTGACATCAGTGGAATGTTGCGTCACTGTAAAATGCTCGAAATCCTTTTGAGGATTGAACAGATGAGTGTTTCTCATCAGGAGAAACTAGCACCATACTGCTTGCTGTTATTAACAGTTGTACTCAACTCTAATGATTCTGTCAGGAGGTGAAACCAGGGAGTGGCTGAAATTCGTTTAGGTGAGAACGAGACGATTGACTCGGCTCTTAGACGTTTTAAAAAGAAAATTCAAAAAGCCGGAATTTTATCCGAAGTCAAACGCCGAGAAAGATACGAAAAACCCAGTTTGCGGCGTAAGCGTAAAGAAGAAGCTGCACGTAAAGGTGTCCGCTACTAAATCAGAGCAGTGTCTTTGGCGAACGCGGTTAACCTATCTCAATGATAGAAGTTAAGGTATAGAAAGTAGAGACGCGATCGCGTCTCTACTTTTACTCAGTAAGTATCAGGAAATCCAAAACTCAAAAAGAGAATTTGTCAGAGGTTGGCTAAAACTTAGTAATAATTGCTAAGTATGAAATCCAATGAAACCATGACAGTTCTGAAAATTATAAGCGTATTTTAGTATAAATAAGTATAAAAATAGACTTAAAATAGTAAAATTCGCTTTCTCGCCCTACAGGAAAATATTAACCTTTGTCAATAACTGCCCCTCACAAATTTAAGAAATCCTATGGCAGATGCCTTTAAAATTCAGCTGCCGAATATTCCTAGTGCGATCGCTCTAGCAGGAGATAGAGAAGAAAATCTCAAAACTTTATCTCAGCAAACAGGAGCCACTTTAGTACTTAGGGGACAAGACTTACATATTTCTGGAACCCAACAGCAAATTGATCTGGCTTCTCGATTAGTGCGATCGCTTGAAGACCTATGGATTAAAGGCAATATAATCTCTAGTGCCGATATTGCCACAGCCCGTCAAGCTTTGGATACTCATCGCCAAGAAGAACTCCAAGAGTTACAGCGAGATATTCTCGCCAGGACTCGCCGGGGTGAGGAAATTCGTGCCAAAACTTTTCGACAACGACAATATATTGACTCCATACGTAAACGTGACCTCACTTTCTGTACCGGGCCTGCTGGAACTGGTAAAACTTTTCTCGCTGTTGTTGTCGCTGTGCAAGCACTCCTTGCTAACCAGTTTGAAAAGCTAATTTTAACTCGTCCTGCCGTTGAAGCTGGCGAGAAACTCGGTTTTTTACCCGGAGACTTGCAGCAGAAAGTTAATCCCTACCTCCGCCCACTTTACGATGCCATCAATGAATTCATCGATCCCGAAAAAGTCCCAAATTTGATGGAACGTGGTGTGATTGAAGTTGCACCACTCGCTTATATGCGGGGACGCACCCTCAATAACGCTTTTGTAATTGTGGATGAAGCTCAAAATACTACACCCGCTCAGATAAAAATGGTTTTGACTCGTTTGGGCTTCCGTTCACGTATGGTGATTACAGGTGACATGACTCAAACTGATTTGCCATTGAACCAACAATCAGGGCTAGCAGTAGCCTTACAAGTTTTAAAACACGTTGAAGGCATTGCCTTTTGCGAATTTTCCCAAAGAGATGTTGTCCGACATCCTTTAGTTCAGCGTATTGTCGCCGCTTACGAACAATACGAAAAATAGCCATTAGTGATTAATCATTAGTTATTAGCTAATGATTAATCATTCAGTAATCAACACTTAATAATACCTATGCCTGCCACACTCAAAGAATTTTTGGAAGCTTGCGAAAGCCTGGGAACTTTGCGTTTAATTGTTACTAGTAGCGCTGCTGTTTTAGAGGCAAGAGGTAAGCTAGAAAAGCTATTTTATGCAGAGTTGCCTAAAGGTAAATATGCGAATATGCACACCGAAGCTTTTGAATTTCACTTGAATATGGACAAAATTACTCAAGTGAAATTTGAAACAGGGGAAGCAAAAAGAGGTAATTTTACAACTTATGCTATTCGGTTTTTAGATGAAAAACAGGAACCTGCTTTAAGTCTATTCTTGCAATGGGGTAAACCAGGAGAATATGAAGTAGGGCAAGTGGAAGCTTGGCAGGCTCTCAAGGAAAAGTATGGAGAAGTTTGGGAACCTTTGCCGACAGAGATTTAAGGCTAAATATTACTCTTGAAAATAAATACTAAATACAAAATTGCTGATGCTGGTTATCAAGGCAATTTGGAGTTTTTGCTTGGTTATTTTGTTCCTACTAGGATGGAGTTGTGAAGCAACAGCAGGTGAGTTGTCTGAACGACTGGCAAATTTTCCTCAGTGGGAAAAATTAACTTCTGTGCAACCAGCTTCGGGAGATTTAACATACCCTGACTGGATGGCGGGTAATTGGCTGGTTACGAGTAAATTAGTAGATTTGGTTGCACCTTTAGCACCAGATATCGTTACACCAGGGTTTGAAGCTAATCGCCGACAGCTAAATCAACCTGTGAGTTTTCAAGTACGTTTTATTAAACAGCGATTGCGCGGAGCGCAGCGCCAAAGGCGATCGCCTGTTTCTGGTCTAAAAATCATCCCTAAGATAGACAACAATTTACCAATTTTAATAGCCGATAGAGCGTTTAATAGCTTGAATTTGGCACGGGCTTATTTAGGAGATGAAGCTGTATTATCAGTGAAAATCGATCCAGATTCGCCTAATCGTCAAATTACCTTATTGCGTGGCGATCGCCAGCTAGTTTCTCTTGTCACTGCACGTGCCACAGAAACTACATCTGATGGTAAGTTCATCACAACAGAAGTATTTCAACAACTTTTTAAAGGGGCTTCTCGTCCTTATTTCAACTCTGTAGAATCTACCACTGCTTACAGCAAACTTTCTACATCCAATCCAGCAATAGAAGCAGATCAAGTTACTGCTGTCTACCTTTCACCTCAAGATCCAGATTACTTTACCGCCAACTCTCGTCCTGTCGCCCTTTATCGTTATCATCTAGAATTTTTTCCTTCTCAATTGCCAACTACTCCCCAAGAATGATTTAGGCATACAAAGCTTGACTGCTGTGTAATACATCTGTAGTATAAAATTTCCAAGCTAACGCTCGCGCTCTTGGAAAGTGTGCATCATGGCAAAATTTCGAGATATTCTCCATTATTTTCGTCCCTACTGGGGGCTGAGTATTTTCAGTATTACAGTATCCAGTATTTACGAAATTATTGATTTGGTTGTACCTTATGCAATCGGCCAAATTTTAAATGTCTTGTCCAATCAGCCATTGGACAAACCACTTCAAGAGGCGATCACAACTTTTTCCAATCTCACTAATTACCCAGTAAATCAATCACTATCTTTAAGTGTATTACTGGGTTTAATCTTCGTCGTCACGGTAGTTAGAGCGCCAACACAGCCTTGGTTAACCAATTGGTTTCATTGGGATATACCATTAAGAGCGCGTCGAGAAAAAACCCAAACAGCCATAGAAAAAATTCTGACTCTGCCCTTAGAATTTTATGATGAGAATAATCCCGGACGTATTGCCGGAAGAGTAGCTAGAGGTCTTACTAACCATACTTGGACGTATCCCGAAATTGCTGGTCAATTGATTCCCAAATTGATGCGTGTGCTGGCAATTTTTGTGTTTATCTTGTTGATTGATTGGCGAATTGCAACTTTATATCTAATTTCTTTTGTATTTATCCTCGCTTTGAGCTTGAAAGATTTACAGCGGCTGATTTGGTACGAAAGCCGCCTGGATAAATATATGGAAAATACCGAAAGCCGTTCTTCCGAACTCATCACCAATATCAAAACCGTCAAAGCATTTGCTACAGAAGCAAAAGAACTAAAGCGACAAACTCAACGCTTAAATCGTGAGTTAACGGTGGTTGATTATCGCATCCACAAAGGTTATATAAAACTGCTGACTTGGCAGAAGACAGTAATTCAGTTTTGCGTGTTTACAATCCTGGGTTTAACTTTAGCAGCAACAGTAGGAGGAAAAATTTCTCTAGGCCATTTTGTTATGACCTTAACTCTTTCTAGCATGGCATACGCGGAATTAGAACCTATTAATAATTTGGCAGAAGTGTTTGCTCGTCGGTATTCTTCCATGCTGCGGTTTCATGAATTTCTGCAAGAGCCAATTCGCTCTGATTCATCTAGCCTATTGGATGAAAACCAGACGCAATCACCTTATGAATTCACAGGAAAAATTGAGTTATCACACGTGAATTTTGGGTATGATACCAACCGCCTAGTTTTGCAAGATATCAACTTATTGATTGAGCCATACCAAACAGTAGCCTTAGTTGGGCGTTCCGGTTCTGGTAAATCTACTTTAGTGAAGCTGTTGTTGCGTTATTTTGAACCGCAAGCAGGCCAAATTTTGATTGATGGTCAAGATATCCGCACTCTGAATGTGGGTAATTATCGGCGGAGATTGGCGATCGTTCACCAAGAAGTAGATGTCTTCAACGGCACTTTGTTAGACAACCTCACCTATGGTAGGCCAAATGCTAGTTTTGAGCAGGTTCAGGAAGCCTGTAGGATTGCCAGAGTAGATGAAGTAATACAACAGCTACCTCAGGGTTATTACACCGTTGTCGGGGAGCGTGGTGTGAGATTATCTGGTGGACAAAGACAACGCTTAGGAATTGCTAGGGCGTTGCTAGTGGAACCAGACGTGCTGATTTTTGACGAAGCTACCTCTAGCCTAGATTACGAGTCTGAGCGTTCAATTCAAATAGCGATGCGATCGATTCAAGGCACTCGCACCACAATTATCATTGCTCACCGCCTGAGTACAGTGCGGGAAGCCGATAAAATTGTGGTTCTAGATCAGGGAAAAATTGTTGAAGTTGGTAGCCACGATGAACTCTTGCGTCAAGAAGGTATTTATCGCCGCTTGCACTCCTTGCAAGAAACCGGCGAACTCCTGAGTTAGCAGGATGGCGGTGGGGTACACCGCTATTTTTATTTAACCCCTTGCAACTTCTAAAATCTGGTGCTAATATTATAAATCGTGAGACAAATGGGTCGGTGTCCGAGTGGTTAATGGAGACGGACTGTAAATCCGTTGGTTTACGCCTACGCTGGTTCAAATCCAGCCCGGCCCACCACTTCTAGAAGTTATGAGTTATAATTGCTGAGTGAACAGGATTATAACTCACAACTTAAAAAAGGTTATTTTGCCCGTGTGGCTCAGTGGTAGAGCACACCCTTGGTAAGGGTGAGGTCACGAGTTCAATCCTCGTCACGGGCTTTTTATATTTTCTAAATAATCAACGCTAAATGTACATTAAGGGTTTCAGCCTTTATAAAGGTTTCAGAGGTGCTAAAACTGAGTGGTTTACTCATATTTTTGGCTAAGATTTGGCTATGATGACACTGAAATTATTTGTTTCAAAGCTTTTCGCGGTGGTGTAGTAAAATGAAAGGGCTAAAAACAACTACACCACTGGATATCTGCTAAAAAGAAATTAACTGAGATTGTACTAATAGAAATCAAACCGCCGACTGTTGATCAGCTTGTGGTAGTAAATAAGCAGTATTGGTGGCTGAAATCTGTGTAGCGCAATTTCTCATCTTCATTTCTAAGAGCATGTTTGAAAAGGGTCGGCTTGAGCCTTAAGTGCGACTCAGGGGTGCGAGATCAAATCCCAAAACTCTGATTCTTTCGTAGCAGTTTCTCAGTAGCCAGGGTAATGAAACACGCGCTGGAGGACTTTTCAAACATCCTCTAACTGTGCAGTTTCAAACTTCCAGCGTTCAGTAATATTATTAAAAATAAAAAGCACTAAACATTCTGTTAATTCCTCAAGATTATTCATTGCCTTTTTTATTCTAGTTTCGTGAGCATTAGCCTCTCTATTATTGGAATCCCATGAATCTATTCCTTTGTTTAAATAGAGTTATACAAAGTGGTTAATTAAGGGAGCTATGAAAACCTCTACACCAATAATTAATCCACCTATTGTTCCAAACAAACTGCGTTTCTTGGAGTCGATTTGCTGGCAGACAGGAGATGTGTATCGATTTACTCCAGAGCAAATGCTGAGTCGCTATGAGCGGGGTTGGGAATATCGCAAGCTCTTTAGTAATCTTGAATCACCTGTAGCCTGCTTAAGCCTTAATGACTGTTTCACATCGAAACTACTTTCAAATTCTGATCGCTACATGGATGACAGTGTTGAAGCAAGAGATTTAATTGATTTAGCAATTCTCCGGTTGCAATCTGCAATTCCTCAACAATCAATTGAAAAGGCTGAGAATGCATATGAAGTTATGCGTCCTTTGAAAATTGCGATCGCCCGTTTTCAGGAAAGGCCAGATTACAGGCAGAAATGCTTTTTTGGTCTTCAAGTTAGGGAAGCTCAAATACCCATCATTATTGATGGTATTGATTTATTAGCTAGCGATTTAAATTTAGCTATTACAGAGAGGTTTTTCAAAGAACAGCATGATATTTGGGACAACTTATAAAAATAATGTAAATAATTATTAATTTATCTTTCCTTCTACTTTCTCATAAGCCTTCTTTACCCAATAACCTCTAGGTGGCTTTTCTATCCCATAAGCCTTACACTACTTTTCCACAGCCTTGTCAGACACACCAAAATCTCTACCAATTTGCGCTGTTGGTTTTTCCCACACCAATTTTTCTAATTCTTCTTTTGAAGGTCTTTCTACTTTTCTGGTGTAAATTCTTGAATCTGGGTTAATCTTTCTAGTTGTTAAATCAACTCCAAATTCCTTATAAGTTCGCTTAGGCGCTTCTTCTGTAAATTCTGTAAAATCTTCCCACCAGTAAAACGGTGTGGCTGAATGAGGTAATTGGGTGGTGATATAGCAACCACTAAAGTTAACGAATGGATAGACAACTTTATCTATATCAATCTATATCAGGTAGATAAACAGCATAAAAATCAAAGTCATCGGCTTTGTACTTTTTCTGATGAGTACCGTTTTTATCTATCCAAATAGTTTTATTGACTACTCTGTTGTCTCCAGCATATTTAGCTTGAATTTTGTAAAATTTGTTGTCTTTGTAGGCAACAAAATCAAAAGGTAAATGCTCACAAACTACTGGTGTAAGAATCAAGTAACCTTTAAGTGTTAAGTCAGCGATCGCTTTTGTCGCTGCAATATCTCCTTTGTTTTTGGTATGATGCAGCAAAACGCACCCTCAATCGATGTAATCACAGTATCACGATTCTGTGCTTAAGGGTTCGTATGTAATCAAAACGAGCGCGGCAGGACTCGAACCTGCGGCAGACTGCTTAGAAGGCAGTTACTCTATCCACCTGAGTTACGCGCCCAAGATAAAACTATGGCTCTTAAACGAGTCATCTATTAAATTATATCGTTTCCCTTAATAAGAAGCAATTGAAAATTGCAGATTTCCCCGTGGGAAGGCTAAGATGCTAGTCGCTAGTTAGTCAATGTACACTTAAAACGAAATAAATGGACTATCGGTTAGATATATTGTGTGGTCAATGGGTTATTTGCGTGTTGGTATAATAAATAACCTCTGGGCGGCTGGCTGTAGATTAGCTTTTTGCGATCGCCAAGCTTGCCCCAATGTTACGCTAGGTAATCGCACTCTTGGCGATACTTTCAAATCGGATTATAGATCGCATATCGAGAACGCCCCTGTGAGGAGTTATTTGCTAGTGCCATGTTTATTCTCAAACGGCAGGATGTAGAAATATCAAGCATTCAGCATCCCAAGCGGGATCAGCCAATGCCAGTCCTCCACTATCAGGGGCAAACCTTTCGCTTGATTAGTATTTTCAAAGCTAGCCAAGAGGAAGAAGCTAGAGCCTTGTGGAGAGAATTAACTGATCAACGAGGTAAAGCTTGTGTTTTGCTGGAGGAACCAGAGCGCTATAGCGTCTGGGGGAAAATACGTTTAGAGCAGGCGGGTACTGATACAGGTGGACACAGCAAAGCTGGAATTTTTGTCCAAGCTAGTATTATGCTGCTACAAGCTGTTTATATGGACATTGAAGATTTTCTAGGTGCTAGACAAGCAGCTTTATTTGAAAAAGATATTGCGGAGGTATTGCAACAAAAGCAATTTCCTAAAATAACTTCTCAAGAAGCAGTCAAAGCCTTGTTAATTCAGAATCCACAGGATACAGCCAGCCTACCTCCTTGGCAAGAAAATCATGTAATTATTTTCTTGCAAGAACTTCATAAGCTAGGGAAAACCTATCTTGGCAACGCGAAATTTACCTATCCAGCGCTTGAGCGTTTACAAGATATGCAAGAGGGAGAGCGATCGCTGTTTATCACTTGGCTAAATCAATCTCCAATGAGTAAACTGTGGCAGTAGCATAAGACACTGTGGGACAAGATTGCTGCCACATACAGTTGCTCTTGACGTCCGATTGCGTACGGCTTAGTAGAGCAATTGAGAATTTGTTGTCATTACATACATAGACTGCTTCCCACACAGTCTTGCACGTCAAAATACTGCCAGAGTGTGTTTACTATAGTCAAGCCCTATGAGTAGCTCTTACGATAATTCATACCGTTCTAAATCTATTTTCAGCACTGGGAACATTGTTTTGCTTGGCATTGGCTGGGCAGTCCTGGCGCTGTTATACTTTTTATTGTTTAGTGCCAAAGTTCCAGGAGCAGATGGCATAGAAAGCCGCGCCGAGTGGTATGTGATTGGTACAAATATTTTTGAAGCGTTAGCCTACCTGGGTGCAAGTATCTTATGCTTGAGGAATTGGCGTAGTCCGCAAATTGTCAGTGGTCGAAATGTTTGGCTCGCTATTGGCATAGGTATGCTTTCTTATTTCCTGGGAGGGATATTTTTCGGTTATACAGAAATAATTTTAAAAGATGAACCGGATGTGTCGATTGGCGATGTGTTTTTTGTAGTAGCTTATCTGTTACTAGGTGTAGGCATGATTTTGGCAGCAACTCATAGGCGAATCAATTTAGAAAAATGGCAATGGCTAATTGTGTTGGCAATTGGAGTGTTTGGTAGTTTGTTGGCTTGGTGGATTTCTCTGCAACAGACAAAATCCCTAGACCCGCTAGGCACTATTTTGAATTGGTTTTACATAGTTAGCGACGTAGCTCTTTTGGTTATCGCCACCACTTTGCTGTTAGCCTTTTGGGGAGGAAGAGTCGCCCAGTCTTGGAGAATGATTGCAGCCGCAGCGTTTTCACTCTACATTGCAGATATGTGGTTTAAATACGCCCAAGGCCCAAATTATCAAAGTGGAGAGATACTAGAAGTGTTTTGGGTGTTTAGCGGAGTCTTATTTGGTATGGGCGCTGTTTTAGAATATGACACATCATTGAGCCGATCGCGGCGGGAGCGAGGAAAGAAACGAGCTTAGAAAAGATTTTTGGTGTCTACCGTGAGAAAATTAACAGATTCAGACAAGCAAGAAATTCTTAAGTTATATCGAGAAACTGCCGAAACAACCTCAACTTTGGCGGAACGTTATGGCGTCAGTAACTCAACAATTAGCAGGTTGCTTAAAAGTACCTTACCCGAAGAGGAGTACGAATACCTCGTTTCGTTGAAGCGTGCTGCTAGAACTCCTGAGGGTCGGGCACAGGTAAGCTATGAACAGTTGCCTTTGTTGAGTCAGCCAGAGCAAGAAACTCTTAGCAACCAGACCGAATCCTCGCAGTTGCCGGAGATTGAGTCAGCAGAGGTAGACTTAGAGGCAGAATCTCAAAAAGAGGATGGTACGAATTTCACACCTGTTATTAGACGGGTGCGGCGGCGTTCTTCAGCAGAGACAAAAGCCCAGCCAGCAGCAGAGCAGTTGGAAATATTACCTAAAAAGCCGCCAGAAAGTGCAAGTATTCCTAGTTTAAAACTACCGGAAGTTACAAGTATTCCTAGCCCGAAGCGGCCAGAAATTACAAGTATTCCCAGTCCAAAACTACCGGAAGTTACAAGTATTCCCAGTCCGAAGCGGCCAGAAATTACAAGTATTCCCAGTCCAAAACGGCCAGAAATTACAAACATTTCTAGCCCAATGTTAGAGGATGAACATCCACAAGCAAACGTATTCGCCCAAATGCTGGGTGAAGACTTGCTAGATGAGTCCGAGGATTTGGATGATTTGGATGATGATTTAGAAGAGGAAGATTTTGAGGATGAGGATGACGATTTTGAAGAGCCAAGACCTTTAGTCGCAAGGCGCAGGCCTGGTGAAGCACCAGTTCAAGTTTTACCATTGTCGTCAGCTCTTTTGCCTAAAACTTGCTATTTGGTAATTGACCGCTCCTCAGAATTAATTACGCGACCACTCAAAGACTTTGGTGACTTGGGGCAAATTCCCACTATCGAAACCCAGCAAAGAACTTTGCCGATTTTCGATAATCACCGAGTAGCTAAACGCTTCTCTACCAAGCGCGATCGCGTGATTAAAGTCCCCGATAGTAAAATGCTGCATAAGGCTCGTACCCATCTGCAAGCTAAAGGCATTACAAGACTGTTGATTGATGGTCAGGTATATTCCTTATCTCCTGTTTAGATGTTATGGAAACACCTACTGGCTACGGTGTGGTATTGGCGACAACTGCCAACGTCCAAGAGGCAAAAGCGATTGCAAATGCCCTTGTGGAAGCTAAACTCGCTGCTTGTGTGAGTATATTGCCCATTCACTCGGTTTACACCTGGCAAGGGGAAATAAACGCAGAGAATGAATGGCAGTTGTTAATCAAAACTGATTTGGCACAATTTCCCACCATTGAAGCCAAAATCCGGGAAATGCACTCCTATGTAGTGCCAGAAGTTATTGCTTTACCAATTCTTGCAGGTTCTCATCCCTACCTGCAATGGATATCCGAACAGGTGAAGGGTGAGCGGTAGGGAATTTAAAATTCAAAATTACTCTCCCCATCTTCCTACGTTTCAAGGAGATGGGGTAATTTATTGAATAATTTTGTTGCTGATTCACAATTGCCAATTAACTGTAAACAGCAGCAGCAAAACGCGTTGCCAAGTTAATAATGTCCTGTTTACGGGCAATTTGATTAATCCATTCTTCGGGAATATTCTCCACACCGTAGTAAATTCCAGCTAACCCACCAGTAACGGCGGCGGTAGTATCTGTATCTCCACCTAAGTTAACAGCTTTTAACACTGCCTCAGAGTAGGATGAGCTATTTAACAAACACCACAGCGATGCCTCTAGGGTATCAATAACGTAGCCACCAGAATTAATCTCTTCTACTGGCAGCTTGGCAATTTCACCACTGTAGATTCTGGCAAAATGCGGTTTTTCCAGCAGGTATTCGCGCACTGAATAAATTGTTTGGATTTTGTTTAAACTTTGCAAATAAGCCGCTTGTAGGTCAGCCCCTTCTAATAAAGCAACGGCGATAGTAATATAAATGCCACAGGCCATTTGCGATCGCGCATGGGCATGAGTAATTGCAGAAACATCATGCACCCGTGCGATTAATTCGCTAAAAGTTAAGCTTTTGTGACAATAAGCCATTGGCAATATTCTCATCAAAGAACCATTACCATTAGTATTTTCAATCTTCCCACCTGCATCTTGGGGTAAAATTCCCTGCTTTAAGCGCATAATCGCTGCATGGGTGCTATGGCCAATATCAAATAGTTCACCACGAGGAGTCCAGTAAGCTGCCTTGTACCAGCGCCAGAAGGAATTGGCTATGGCATCTAATGAATAGCCTCTACAAAGACTCTCTGCCAAGCAAAACGTCAATGAACTGTCATCTGACCAAGTTCCTGGCGGTTGATTCCATGTGCCATAACCCAGCATCTTTGTCACCGGAGATTTAACTCGTTCAGCACGGCTAGTAAACTCCACCGGCACACCTAACGCATCACCGACACATAAACCCATCAAACCAGATAATGTTTTTGCAGCGGTTAGCATTATTCAATCTCCCTGAAAGTTTCCAAAATTTAACTTTATAGATTCTCTCTAGAGCTTATTGCAATAGTTGCTACAGCCTACTGTTTCATCCTATGTGGAAATATTCTAAAAAGTTGATTAATAGGTTATTTTATCAACCCTATCTTGGCTGACTTATATTTATAATTATTGTGCCAGTTTCAAAAGAGTCTACTCTTAGCCAAAACTAACGGGATTGAGCTATGAAAGCTTGTAATTATAACATTTATAGTTGAGATACAATGGACAAATACCTTTTAAGGACTGGGCATCAATAGCAACAATCATTGAACAAAATTCTGCAATTACTGGAACATATTTATTTGGTTTGCGACTTATAACTTAACAGCAAACTTACAACATTTATTCAAAAATATGAAACGCTTTATTAAGTCTTTCATGACAATTTCTACATTGTCTTCCTTAGTAATTGCTCCTCTTTTTCTATCTGCTGGTCAAGCTTCGGCTCAACAAAAAAATGGTACTGATGCTAGCTATATTGGTGCTGGCGTTGCAGGTGGGGTGACTAATGGCGGACAAATTGGTCAAGATGCTCAGTTTGGTGGTAATCTAACAGGCCGTTTAAAATTAGGGCCTACCCCCTTTTCTGCACGCACTCAAGTTCTATTTACAGATCAGACGACTGCTATCATCCCTCAAGTTTCCGTAGACGCACCAATTGCTAAGGGTACCAACCTATTTTTAGGTGCTGGTTACTCTTTTGTAGAAACCGATGGTAAACAAACTCCTCTAGGCGATAGAAATGGCGTAGCGCTAACGGCTGGTGTAGAATCTGAAGTTGCTAAAAACTTCCTCATCTACAGTAATGCCACCGTAGGTATGAAGACATATCAAAATAGCCCTGCTTCTGCTGTCAGCATCCAAGGTGGTCTAGGTTATCGTTTCAGATAAACTAACTCCCGCTGCTGGAATACCATGCATGAGAAGGGGATTGGGGATTGGGTACTGGGGACAATAAGAGAAACTCTTATTCTTATAACTCACGAATCAAAACTCAGGACTCAGGACTCAGCACTCAGCACTTTACAAAGTAAAAAATGTTGAGTTTATTTACACCTAAAATAAAATATATGCTGGTTTTGTTAAGTGTTGCTTCACTAGCAAAGCCGGCTTTTTGCCATGTTAAAATTAAAATATTCCTCCCATTTCCGACCGGATTTCCGGGGATCACCTAGCCGAATGGGTGCTTTTAAATTTGCAGCTTCGGCGTCTACCGATGCTTTATCTAAGAATAGTCTACAACTCTAATGGTTAAATCCCCTCCTTCCCCGATAGCCAGCCGTAAGCCTTCCAAAGTAGAAGGACTCAAGGAAAACAGTAATTTTTTGCGTGAACCCGTAGCCACCGAGATACTTCAGGACACAACTCACTTTAGCGAAAATGCCGTGCAGATGCTGAAGTTTCATGGGTCTTACCAGCAAGATAACCGTGATAATCGCGTCAAGGGGCAGGAGAAAGATTACCAGTTTATGCTGCGGACAAAAAATCCAGGTGGATTAGTGCCACCGCAGCTGTATCTGGCTTTAGACAAGCTGGCTGATGAATATGGTAACCACACCTTGCGAGCAACTACCCGTCAAGGGTTTCAGATGCACGGGATCTTAAAGAAGAATCTCAAATCAGCAATTGCCACTATCGTCAACAACTTGGGTTCCACCTTGGGTGCTTGCGGCGACGTCAACCGTAATGTGATGGCTCCCCCAGTCCCTCTGAAAAATCGCCCAGAATACCAGTACGCTTGGGAGTATGCCCAGAATATCGCTGACTTGCTGTCACCGCAAACGGGTGCTTATTACGAAATTTGGCTAGATGGAGAAAAGGCCATTAGCGCTGAGGAAAACCCAGAGGTAAAAGCAGCGCGACAACGCAATGGCAATGGCACAATCATCCACAACACAGAAGAACCAATTTATGGCACTTATTATATGCCGCGCAAATTCAAGGTTTGCGTAACAGTGCCTGGGGATAATTCCGTTGATTTGTATTCCCAAGACCTCACTTTAGTAGTAATTACTAATGAAAAGGGTCAACTAGAAGGGTTTAATGTTTTTGCTGGTGGTGGCTTAGGACGGACACACGGTAAAGAAGAAACCTTTGCGAGACTGGCAGATCCAATTGGCTATGTGTCAAAGGATGATGTTTACGATGTAGTAAAAGCGATTGTTGCCACTCAACGAGATTATGGCGATCGCTCCGACCGCCGTCACGCTAGATTAAAATATCTCATCCATGATTGGGGCGTAGAGAAATTCCGCGCCAAGGTTGAAGAATATTTTGGCAAACCAATCGCACCCTTTAAAGAACTACCAGAGTTTAAATATTTAGACTTCCTGGGATGGGATGAACAAGGTGATGGCAAGCTATTTTTGGGAATTTCCATTGATAATGGCCGAGTCAAGGATGAAGGTTCGTTTCAACTGAAAACTGCCTTACGGGAAATCGTTGAGCAGTTTAACTTGCCCATCCGTTTAACACCTAACCAAAACCTGATTTTTTGCGATATTGCACCGGAAAATAAACAAGCGATTCAGGAAATTCTCAACCGTTGTGGCATCATCTCTGATCCCAGTAAAATTGACGCTTTAGAACGATTGGCAATGGCTTGTCCGGCTTTGCCTACGTGCGGTTTAGCTATCACCGAATCAGAACGGGCAATACCTGGGATTTTGGAGCGGATTCGCACAATCTTAGGAAAAGTTGGTTTACAAAACGAACATTTTGTAGTAAGAATGACAGGCTGTCCTAATGGCTGCGCTCGTCCCTACATGGCAGAATTAGGATTTGTAGGTAGCGCACCTGAATCTTACCAATTATGGTTGGGAGGTTCGCCGGATCAAACCAGATTGGCGTTACCTTACATGGAAAGGCTACATCATAACGACTTAGAAACCCAACTAGAGCCGATTTTTGTCTACTTTAAGCAGTCACGAAAATCTGGGGAAAGCTTTGGTGATTTTTGCGATCGCGTTGGCTTTGATGCCATTCGGGAATTTGCTGGCAATTACGCATCCCAATCAGTTGCACCGCCAGAAATTACCGACGATAACGATGGTTTATTAGAGACAATGGGAGACTCTACCACCACCGAAATCACGGAAGATAGTGGGTATAGAGAAGTGGCGATCGCTAATACTACTATTGCTACCAGTAAAAACCGTCGTCGCGTTAGCCTGCAAGATGAAGTTTATAGCAAGCTCAAAGAAGCCGCTACCCGCCAAGGCAAGCCGATGACTGAATTAGTAAATGAGGCACTCAAAGCTTACTTACAAAATCTGTAGTCAGTAATTTTAACCGCCGATGAACGAGCCAGTGCGTTGGTGTTAGCGTAGCGGTAGCGACGTAGGAGCGTCGGCAGTGCGGTCTTGGGGGTTTCCACGCTACTTGCAAAAAGAGCGGCTCGCCGCCCAACGCAGGGCTGCCCCATGAGGAGCTGCCGAAAGGGTTCCCCGACTTGTAGACGCAAAGCGGCTTTCCGCAGGGTAGCAACTGCCGTGCTAATAAACGCCGATGATACTGATAAATTATCGGTGTTTATTTATATTTGGCAGTTTATGCTCCTATGACTCAACTACAACGAATTGCGATCGCACCCTCCCAATTTCAACAAGAGCAAATTTTACTCACAAAAGAGCAACAACATTACTTAGTAAGGGTGTTGCGTTTGCGTGAAGGCGATCGCTTTATTGCTATGGATGGTAAGGGTAAATGGTGGTTGGCACAGCTAGAAACAGAGCAAGCACAGATTTTAGAACCACTTACAATAACAACTGAATTACCTGTAACAATTACGCTTTTGGCAGCCTTGCCCAAAGGTAACGGGTTTGATGAAGTGGTGCGGTGTTGTACGGAGTTAGGTGTAGCTAAGATTGCCCCAGTGTTGAGCGATCGCACTTTACTTAATCCCAGTCCCCAAAAACTCGAACGTTGGCGGCGGATTGCAGCAGAAGCCGCTGAACAATCAGAACGTTCTTTTGTACCAACGATTTTAGAACCTGTTGCTTTTAGCTCTGCTATTACTGCTGGTGTCGCAGATCACCGTTATATTTGTGAGGCTCGTGGTGAGTATCCCCATTTAAAAGATGTGATTCATCCTGTCTCTACAGAGATTCTTATTGCTACTGGCCCAGAAGGGGGATGGACTGAAAAAGAAATTGAGAGTGCGATCGCGGCTGGATTTCAAGCAGTTTCTCTTGGTCGTCGCATCCTACGAGCAGTTACAGCGCCAGTAGTGGCATTATCAATAATTACCGTAGCTTGTGAAGTATAAAGGATGTATATCTCACGCAAAGGCGCAGAGACGCAAAGGCGCGAGACGTTCTTTCTGCGTGGATGTAAATAAAGTAATGATTGAGCAAGTTGCCAATGCCTTTGAGCGTAAAGATTATAGTACTGCTGCTAAATTACTCAAACAACTGTTAAAAGAATCACCAGAAAATCCTTGGGTAAAATTTTATGTTGGACGCTTACATGAAGTATCAAGTAAGCGCCAGGATGCAGAAAAAATTTATCGACAACTGCTGCGAAGTACAACCAATACAAAAATCTTGACGCAAGCACGGCAGGGATTGCAGCGACTGCAAGAAATTGAACAAGAAGAAAGACAACGAGCGATCGCCCAAGCAAAATCTGAACCCAACGACACGGAACTGGGGGTGCTAGTCTTAGAACCACTTAGTAACGAACTTAAAACCCAAGCAGCCCCCAAATTTGCCCAAATCATGCAGATTGATGCTTACACTGCACGGTTAATGTTACCAAGTCGCGGCTGGAAGTTATATCGCACTGGACAAGTAGGAGAACTAAAATTTTATGGTACACAACTACAGAAAGCTGGCATTCCCTGCTTTTGGGCAACTTTAGCTGCAATTGAGCAAATTCAAGTTTTTCAAGTCCAACATTTTGCAAAATCTGCGGCTAATACTACTATTGTTTGTCGCAACCAAACAAATCAACTCGGTTCCTTAACCTTTAACTGGTCAGAAGTAAAAGCACGGGTGGTAGGGCTTTTGCCTATTTTTGAGCAAGTTGTAGATGTTGACGTTCGCCGTAAACTCGAACGCAAAACTCAAACGCAAGACTATGCCCAATTTTGTGACTTGCATCTGCCTGGTAGAGGTTGCATTCTACGACTTTATGACAACGGCTACGAATTCCAGCAAGGTATAGAAATTACTTCTCAAGCTAGCCAAAATACAATCAGAATCAATTGGAATTCCTTACTAGCATGGGTTGAGCAGCAATTACCTCAAGTAAAAGTCTGGTCTGATTTCAAACCTTTTGCCGAGACACTATTGGATCAAACAGAAATGCTGGGTAACATTCAGTCTCACATTCACCTATTTCGTAGGGAAAAGACTAATTGGGACCCAGCTTTTCATTTATATAGTGGATTAGTGTTTTTAAATGGGGAGATAGAAACCAGAGGAGCAAGGGGAGAGTAGCAATGATGAATTACCACCCAATGCCCTTGTTTCTAGATTTGCAAATTTATCCAGGAGTTTTTACCTGACGAGCCATGTCTAAGTAAGCGCTCATATTAGCCCCAGGACGGCGACGACCATTGGAAGTGCCAACAGAAGCAGCGACATATTTGGGCGCGAAGGTAGTTTCTTTTGGCTCTTCTTTAACTGCTTTGGCTGCTGAAGCTTTTGCATTTTTGCCGGGCTGCACCTTAAGACCCTCGGCAGTCTGGACGAGTTCCACATCTAGTGGTTTTGCGTCTTGAGCTGGTGGTTTTGCCTCTTTAGCTGGTTTTGCCTTACTTGCTGCGGCCTTTGTGCCGTTTGTTGGCTCTGGCTTGGATGGCGCTGGAGTATCTGATGTATTTGATGTATCTGATGTAAGTGTTTGTGCAGTTTTTTTAGCGTTAGATGCAACTGTCTGCGTTGCTTGTTTAGCATTCTCTAGAGCTTTTTCTGTTGCTTGTTTAGCATTTGATGCTGCTTCTTTAACAATAGCTAAGGGCTTCGGCTCATTAGCTTCGTCTAGTTCCAAGTAGTAACCGTTACTTTTCTTTTTCTTTCCTGGTAATAGTCCAGTAAGGAAAGACACAATCCCTGTGATCAACTTTTTGATAAAATCCATTACAATTTCTCCTGCCTGTTATATCTGAAAATTTGACCGTAATTATTAAGAATTACGACAGAATATTACATTTGTTTGCTTTGTGTCATCCAGTTCTGAATGACAACCATTATAGGTTTGTGCTTAATCGACATTGTAGTAATAATACAGAGCAAGTATTCTTAACTTACTTTTGCAAGTACCTGCAACCTGCATACACCGAGAACTAATTATTAAATTTTACTATGACTGAGGGCAAGATCCTGAAAGTTACCTTAACAAAAATTAACAAAATTTTATTTATAAATGTCGACTCGAAGCCAAGATAGCGGTTTTTTTTGAACCAGTGAAAAGAGTGTCATAGATTGTTTGAATGACACCATAATACTTCGTTAAATTTTCTACAGGCTTGATTCAGCAGGGTTCTAGCAATGAAGATTAAAAACCAGCAACAAAATCCTGTGTTGTTAATACATGGCATTAACGACACAGGGGCAGTTTTCCATACAATGGAGCAATATTTAAGACAACGGGGTTGGTCTGTCTATACTCTAGATCTAGTGCCTAATAATGGTGATATAGGTCTAGATGAGTTAGCGCAGCAAATAGCCGATTATGTTGCAGCTAATTTCTTACCAGAACAACCACTGGATTTGGTAGGCTTCAGCATGGGAGGAATTGTTAGTCGTTACTATCTTCAACGACTGGGAGGAATTCAGCGCGTGCAGCGGTTTGTCACTATTTCTTCTCCCCATAATGGAACTATGATAGCTTATGCTTCCCAGCGTCCTGGCTGCAAGCAAATGCGCGTCAACAGTGCATTACTCAATGATTTAAATTTTGATGCTGCCATGTTAAAGCAGCTGAATTTTACATCTATCTGGACTCCTTACGATTTAATGATCGTCCCAGCAAATAGTTCACAAATGCTACTGGGACGGGAGGTGATATTGCCTGTGGGATTGCACTCTTGGATGCTGACAGACTCCAGAAGTTTAGCAGCAGTAGCAGAAGCCTTGACAGAGCCAGTTAAGCCCTATCCCCAATTTGTGTATACTCGGAACTCCCAAAAATTGCCTCTGGGTGGCGGTAATATTTGAACTCCATTAAGTTGTAAAAGGGATCTTCTAAAAAGAAAGTACGATGCTCTAAAGGAGAACCAACAAAGCGATTTTTAGGTTCTTCTCTAAAAAGTAGTTTTTGGTGCTGTGCCTTTTCTAGTAATTCTTCCCAGTCTTGTTCTAGTGTAAACACTAATCCAAAATGTCTAGGATAGATACCACGTTGCGCTGTAAGGGGTTCTTTAGTGACGTGAGCTACTAGCTGATGACTGTAAAAATTCAGTATCAATGCATGAGGGTTTTCACGCCCAGGAATGCAACCTAATCCGTCAACATAATATGCTTTTGTTTGAGCAATATTGGAAACAGGGAAAGCAAGATGAAATAAAGTTTTGTTCATAGCTTTTCTCTAGAAAATTATTATGGGGATTGGGGATTGAGGATTGGGGATTGGGAAAGAAATAATTTCATTCCCTTGTTGTGGGCTTTTGCCTGTGGGAGACTCTCTACAATTTATTCTCTTCAGCACGGATGATAGCCAGCCAGCTTGCATATATACTTCTGGTTATTATTGGATTAACACCTAATAAATTTATAATTTTATACTTGACCTTTGATAATTACTGCAAATTTCATCATTTAAGAGGCAAGGGCGATCGCCTGCATCAACGTCTTTAACGAATGCTATGAAAATGTATTCATTGGCTAACCATACTCTCTTCACTAGTGCCGATGAATAAAAGTTTTGCCTTGTCTTGCCCAGACCCCTCTAGCTTTATCCGGAAAGAGGCGAGAATATATGTAAGTCTAGGATCATAGGGTGGAGGGGATCAAGCAGCAAAGTGCTAAATTCGTTATTCTGTTGATATTCAAGCAAAACTACTCGTGATGTATTGCTGATGTTCTCTTCGATAGATTCTGCAAATCCTTGGTTGGTGGGAGTCGGATTAAACGCAATTTTGTTGGGTTTAGTGTGGATTGCTCCTAAAAAGCTGCTTACCCCAGCTGGAATATTCCACGCCTGGTTGCTGGGCGTACTGGTTTGGGGAACATTGGGTTGGCAAGGATATTTAGTGGTAGGGTTTTATTTTCTGGTTGGTTCAGGAGTGACGCGCATTGGCATAGCACAAAAGGAAGCGGAAGGAATTGCTGAAAAGCGTTCTGGTGCAAGAGGCCCAGAGAATGTCTGGGGTTCTGCTTTGATTGCGGCGCTGTGTGCTGTAGGAGTAGGAATGATAAATTTGGGATTATTTGCTCCTATTACTCAGTCCCTAGTACTCAGCCTCCAGTCCCTATTATTGTTGGGCTATGTAGCGAGTTTTAGCACAAAGCTTTCTGATACTTGTGCTAGCGAAGTTGGTAAAGCCTACGGTAAACGAACCTTTTTGATTACTACACTGCAACCAGTTCCGCGTGGTACAGAAGGTGCAGTTAGCTTAGAGGGAACCTTAGCTGGTGTGGTGGGTTCACTTGCGATCGCTTTACTTGGTTGGGGAGTTGGTTTGATTAATCTGTTAGGGATCGCTTGGTGTGCGATCGCAGCGTTGATTGCCACTAGTCTAGAAAGTGTAATTGGGGCAACACTGCAATCTAAATATACTTGGCTGACCAATGAAGTGGTAAATATTTTGAATACATTAATCGGTGCGATCGCAGCTATGCTACTTGCCTGGGCATGGACAAGTATTATAGCTTGATGTTTGCTCATCAAAAATATCTTCAGTATTTTTAGGCTTTTTATACTCCTGTGCAGCAGGTGAACTTGGCAATTGCTCTATCGCTAAATAATTTTAATAAATATAAAATTGATTTATTAAATACTTTTTTAAACTTAAATTTATGAGATATTTATTATTTTTAATCTAGAAATTCTAGGCATTACATTAATGCTCGTATAATCTACTAATATTTTCACCACATATTTAATTTATGGAATCTTTATCATTTTTAGCTGTAGATAACCAACCAATTTCTATTGAACAGGCAGTAAAATATCTGCAAGCCTCTGGCAAATTAACACAGTTTATTAGCGATATTCTTCGCCAGTACGTAATTGAGCAAGAAATCAGAATGCGAGACGATATCGAAATTAGTCCGGCTATAACCGAACAGACAATTATTGATTTTCGGCTCAAAAATCAACTGACTGATCCCCAAGTTTTTCAAGAATGGTTAAAGAAAAATGGTACAGATTATCCTACCTTTTACTCATCAATTACTTTAGGTTTTAAATTAGAAAAACTGAAAGCTGTAGTTACAGAACCAAAACTTCCAGAATATTTCATTGAACGTAAAATTTTTCTGGATCGGGTGGTACTGTCTCGAATTGTTGTTGATAATCATGAGCTGAGTGAGGAACTACAAACCCAAATCGAGGAGGGAGGCAGCTTTGAGCAATTAGCCCAAGAGTATTCGCTAGCCGATGATCGGATTGTCAATGGCATGATGGGGCCAATTAGCCGCGGAACAATGCCAGATATATTAAGGGCAGCTGTTGATGCAGCAAGTCCTGGGCAATTGATAGGGCCAATAGAACTCGTTCCCGCAACCCCTGAACAAGAAGGACGTTATGGTTTGTTTCGAGTAGAACAATTTCTACCAGCGTCTTTAGAAGATACTCAACTAAAGCAAGCACTAAAAAATGAGTTGTTTGAGAAATGGCTAGCCGAGAAAATTCACAAGCTGACAGTCAAACTACAAGTGAGCTAATTCTGGATAATCAATCTTTAAGAGTAAACGTGCTAGCTTCTGTACCGTGGAATCAACCGCCGCTATCCTGGCTTAGTCCCGAACAACAATCCCGATTGCGAAATCTCGCAGAAATTCGTCGGTACAGTCTTGGTGAGAAAATCTGGTCAAACCAAGTCGGAGGTTACCAGTTTTTAATCATTACTGGTAAAGTCCGCTTGCGAGACGATAGACGCTACAAATCGGCACAGCCATTGCTACCTCAAGAAAGTGTTGGCAAACCATTGGCATCTCTACAAGCAGGAGATTGGTTTGGCGACTTACAAAAGTTCTCTACAGATTGCAAGGCTGTAGCTGCTAGTAAAGAAGTAATAGTAGTCTGCTGGGATACTGTACTGTGGATGGAATTTTCAACACCACAAATTGAAAGCTTCTGGCAAGGTTCACAGCAGGAGGGAGAGATTGAGGGAAATCGAGAAACATTCTCCCAATTCCCATTACCCGTTATCCCCAGAGAAGACCACGAGTTTCTCAATTCCCAGTCCCCAATCCCCAATCCCCAGTCTCCATTATCTCTTATCCCCACAGGGGGCCACGAGTTTCCCAGTTCCCAATCCCCAATCCCCAATCCCCAGTCCCCAATCCCCAATCCCCAATCCCCCTCATCAGAAATCACAGGTTATCCTTTTGTTACTAGCAGGAATACAGCTGCCGCCTGTTTGACAATGGTGGCGCAATATTTGAATAATGCTGTGAAACTAGAATGGGTGCAACGCCAACTGAGGGGAGAACGCCCGAAAAATGTTGTGGAAGCAGCAGAAAAATTAGGCTTAGTGTTGCAGCGGTTGCAAATGAATTGGAGTGATTTGCGGCAGTTGTCATTTCCAGCCTTATTACAGTGGAATTCGGACACACTTGCGACTTCCTCTTGGGTGGTGGCGTATGGAATTAAAGGCGATCGCCTCATTATCGCCAATCCCTTAAATCCCGATCATATTTGCGAAAAACTTCCCCAATCGGTGGTTGAAGCTGCTTGGGATGGGCAGATATGGCAAGTAGAATTGATCTCCAAGCAAGAAAAATTTAACTTGGGTTGGTTTACACCAGCAGTTTGGAAGTACCGAGAATTATTAGGCGAAGTCTTACTAGCGTCTTTGACGTTGCAGCTGTTGGGTTTAACGACACCGCTAATTACTCAAGTCGTCATAGACAAAGTAATGGTGCAAGAGAGTTTGCCAACTCTTGATGTCATGGCGATCGCACTTTTACTGGTAGCTATATTTGAAGCTGTACTCGGCATCCTGCGCTTATTTATCTTTACCCATACAGCTAGGCGTTTAGATTTAAGTTTATCAGCACAGCTATTTCGCCACTTAATGCGGCTGCCTTTAGCTTATTTTGAATCACGGCGCGTTGGAGACACAGTAGCCAGAGTTCAAGAACTCGAACAAATTCGCCAGTTTCTTACAGGTACAGCATTAACTGTAATTTTAGATAGCATCTTTGCTGTGGTGTATCTAGCATTGATGTTTTATTACAATATTCCTCTCACCTTTGTGGCATTGGCAGTGTTGCCGTTGTTTGCTACGTTAACGATAGTTGCCACACCAATTCTGCGTAATTGGCTCAACGAAACTTTTAACCGCAGTGCTGATAGTCAATCATTTCTAGTTGAGACAGTCACGGGGATTCACTCGGTAAAAGCCCATGCAGCAGAACCAGTAGCACGCGATCGCTGGGAAGGCTTATTTGCTCGCTTCATTCGCACAAGTTTTAAAGCCTCTACCACCTCCAACATCAGCAGCAATATCGGTGACTTTCTCACCAATTTTTCCATCTTGCTAATTCTCTGGTTTGGAGCCAAGTTAGTCATTGAACAGAAACTCACCATCGGTCAGCTTGTAGCTTTTCAAATGTTATCAGGAAGAGTCACAGGGCCACTTTTGCGCTTAGTGCAGTTGTGGCAAAATCTGCAACAAGTTCTACTATCTGTAGATCGCATTGGTGATATTCTCAACGTCGCCCCAGAAGCGGAACCTGGCACAGGTTTAGTTTTACCATCTCTCAAGGGTCAAGTAACATTCGAGCAAGTCTTTTTCCGCTACCAAGCAAATACAGAACCCGTTCTTCGAGGTATATCTTTTAACGTCGAACCAGGACAATTTGTTGGCATTGTGGGACGCAGCGGTTCTGGTAAAAGCACCCTTTCTAAATTATTACAACGCCTCTATCAAATAGAATCAGGACGCATCCTCATAGATGGATTTGATATTAAAAGTGCCGATTTAGCTTCACTGCGGCAACAAATTGGCGTAGTTTTACAAGAAGACTTTTTGTTCAACGGTTCAATTTTAGAAAATATCACCCTTGGGAATCCTGATATTACCGCAGAGCAAGTAGTAGAAGCTGCAAGGTTAGCTGTGGCTCATGATTTCATCAGTCAATTGCCTTACGGTTATGAAAGCAATGTCGGCGAACGCGGCACAGCCTTATCTGGAGGACAGAGACAACGTATTGCCTTAGCGCGGTTATTTCTCTCCTCAGCACCGATTTTAATTTTGGATGAAGCTACCAGTGCTTTAGATAGTGAAACTGAACAGCAAGTTTTGCAAAACCTGCAAAAAATCTCTGCCAACCGCACCGTATTTCTCATCGCCCACCGCTTTGCTCCTCTCAAACGAGCGGACTTGATTTTGGTGATGGAGCAAGGCGTAATTGCGGAACGTGGCACTCACGCACAATTGTTACAACAAAAGGGTTTGTACTGGTCACTTTATCAACGCCAGCAGGCAAATATTTAGAAACGCCGTCAGGCTTTAAAAGACTTCATTAGAGTCAGCAGGGAAATCACTTTCCCTGTTTCTTTTACATTCCGCAAGCTGAAAGAAAGATTTCCGTATTTTCTAAAGAAACTCAGTCGTGATTGGTATTCGTAGTACTGATACCATTTCAAGAAAATCCTGATACAAATCATTGGTTTTTCATTCTTTCCCCCTGCTCCCTGCCCCCTGCGACCTATTTGTATCAAACTTAAAGTGAAACGGTATGATGGATCAACGTGAGCGATTAGCCCGACGGCGTGATGCGTCAGGACGAGCATCGGACTTTTTGCCACCTGTTAGGGTTCGTGGCGCTGATTGTTTAGCTGATTTTTGTGGCAGCGGTTTAGCAGTAGAGTGAGCCGGACGCTTGCTAGCTTGAGGTCTGTGCTTGCGTTCATCTAAAATTGGTTCGGACTTGGTGTGGGAATTAGCTCCAAAGCTAGCAACCACTTCAAAAGGCAAGCGCTGTTCAATCAGTTTTTCAATATCTGCCAACAGATCGTATTCATCGGCGCACACAAGTGAGATAGCTTCACCTGACGCGCCAGCGCGGCCAGTGCGACCAATGCGATGAACATAATCCTCTGGGACATTGGGTAGATCGAAGTTGACCACATGGGGCAGTTCGCTGATGTCGAGACCACGCGCTGCAATGTCGGTTGCTACTAGTACCTGTAAAGTGCCGTTCTTGAACTTCGCCAGAGCATGGGTACGCGCCGATTGGCTCTTATTACCGTGGATCGCCAATGCTTGAATGCGCTCTTCAGCCAACTGCTTCACCAGACGGTCAGCACCATACTTCGTGCGGGTGAACACTAGCACTTGGTACCAGTTATCTTGCCGAATCAGGTGAGCAAGTAATTGACGCTTCCTGTCACGGTCTATTTTGTAGACTTTTTGTGCCACTGTATCGGCGGTAACGTTGCGGCGTGCTACCTCGATCATCTTCGGGCGATTCAGCAGCCCAGCAGCGAGTGCCTTGATTTTGTCTGAGAAGGTTGCAAAGAATAGCAAGTTTTGTCGCTGTTTGGGTAGGAGCGAGAGAATGCGACGGATATCACGAATAAAACCCATGTCCAACATCCGATCTGCTTCATCCAGCACCAAAACCTCAATATTTGACAGGTTCACCGTGCCCTGTTGCACATGGTCTAGCAGCCGCCCTGGGGTAGCGACCAAAATATCTACCCGACCCTTCAAAAGCCGTTTTTGCGGATTAATGCTGACCCCGCCGTACATCACCATCGTGTTCAACTTTAAATACTTGCCGTACTCATGCACGCTCTCGGCCACCTGTGCAGCGAGTTCACGAGTCGGGGTGAGAATCAGCGCCCGGATCGGCGAGCATCCATTAGATGTGCTTTTAACGCTGTCGGACGACAACCGATGCAGTAGCGGCAGGGTGAAACTGGCAGTCTTTCCAGTCCCGGTTTGGGCACCAGCTAGCAAATCCCCACCCGACAAGATGGCAGGAATCGCCTGCGTCTGGATTGGTGTAGGTTTGGTGTACCCTCGCTCGGTGACAGCACGGATAATTTCATTGGACAAGCCGAGATTAGAAAAAGACATAAAACTCCAGAATTAACATCGGTCTGTCGCCAGTGGCGGCATCAGTTTGAGGCGGACGGATGGTTTGAAGGGGTTCTGAGCAGTAAACGCCAAGACTGAAAGCGAATGCCACAATTCTGCATTTTAACAGAGTCTAGTTCGTTGTGTCCTGATGTTTTCAGACTTGATAACAGTGTTTGTCTGGAGTAGCAGTGCTTTGAGGCGAAAACAACCAATAAACATACCCAGTAGAAAACAGCTATAAAATACCCCACCCAGTTTTTGGCTTTTGCCAAATTCTTAGGGGTAGGGTTACAAGGAATTTTGATTAATTCAACAAATAATATATCAGAGGTTGCTTCAGCCTCAAGCTTTCAAAACCACATGGAAAGAATTTAAATATCCTGTAATGGTTTTAGCTAAACTCTTGTGCTGCTTTTTACTAGTTATAGCCATTACTTGATATAAGCGCCCTTGGGCAAAAAACATTCTAGTTTTAGTGACTTTTCCAGCAGAATTGACGTACTCAATTTCTTTGCCAAGATGACCATTGGTACTACGAATATTTCGCTGCCTAATTAAATTGCTCTTCGTGGTCATTAAAGCTAGATCCCGTGCATTATTCAGTATTGCTTGGGGGTCTGTCATTTGAGCATAATCATGAGGAAATTCATTGTAAACAACCACATAAGCTACTTCTTGTTTTGGTGGTTGCGCTACAAATAGTTCTAAGTTAACTTCCCCCATGTAAGTTTTTTGCGATTGAGTATTGCGTATGGGTACTCCGGGCATCAAAACACTAAAGCGCCCATCTGGTGCTGTGAACAACTTCCATTTGGGCTGTACTGGTTGAGTAACTTTTGGTTTAGCTTGAGTAACTTTCGGTTTGATTTGAGTAACTTTTGGTTTAGCTGGAGAAACCGGACGCTTGGGTTGACTTGCCTCAACCAGTACAGTTCCACTGCATACACAAGTGGCAACAATTAACGACAACAAGCCTCTGAGTGTCATAGTTTTTGCATTTAACGATGCTGCTATTACTGATGCCAGCTGTTATAACCTAGCAGCATACAAAGCAGCACCAATTAGCCCGACTTGTTGATTGAGAATAATATATACGGGTATTTCTTCGAGAAGAGAACGCATCCGACCTTTTTGGGTGAAATTCAGTAGGAAACTGCTTTGTTGCATTAATGGGAGTATTTTAGGAGCAATACCACCAGCAATGTATAGTCCCCCGTAAGGTAGGAGTTTGATGGCAAGATTTCCGGCTTCTGCACCATACGCTTCTACAAACATTTGCATAGTTTGTTCGCAAAGGCGATCGCGTTCTTGCAATGCAGCAGTACCAATAGCAGCAGCAGGATCGACGCTTTTCTCTTGTTGTCCGGCCTCTTGTTCCCAGATTCTCACAATGTGGGCGATGTCTGGTGATTCGACAGCAATTTTGCGATCGCGCAGAAATTGGTAAATTGCGATAATGCCTTGCCCAGAAACTACTCTTTCTACAGAAACCCGCTGGATATCATGTTTATCCATGAGGTATTTTAAAAGCAGAAATTCCAACTCGTTACGCGCAGCAAAGTCAGCGTGTCCGCCTTCAGAAGGAAAGACTTGATAGTGGTCTTTCTGCTTAATTAAAAATCCTTGTCCTAAGCCAGTTCCAGCACCGATAACGGCAATGGGGGCTTCGGGTTTGAGTTTACCTGCTTGCAAAGTCAGCAAATTTTTGCTGGTTAAGCCAAAAATACCATGCCCAACGGCAGCAAAGTCATTGATTAAAGAAACAGAAGCTATGCCCAGTTCTTGTTGTAGACGTTCATAATCCAGATACCAAGCCAAATTGGTCAGTTTGGCAGTATTGTTAATCACGGGGCCTGCGATCGCAAAACAAGCTTTGTCTGGCGTTGATGCCTTAGCTTTGATCAAAAACTGTTGGACTATCGGCACCAAATCAGGAAAATCTTTACTGTGGAAACTTTCTTCGTAAATAGTACGTAAATTTGGTGAGCTTGATGGCTCAACCAATCGCAGAATAGTTTTCGTACCACCGATATCTCCTGCTAGTAAATATTTCATACAACTTATTGGTAAATTAGTTACTTTCTTGAGTCATAGCAATGTATCCAGATTACTGGAAGCTACAATTCAAAATACCTATCAGAGGTTTAAACAAATCGAATTACTTCCTCGATTTGATTTAAATGAGAAGTATCTCCTTTGAGTTCTAATAACCATTCTGATTCTTGAAGCACCACTTTGACCAAAGAACATAAAGAAGCTTTAACTTCGGTTTTGGCAATTTCCCCTACTAACCCCATAGCCGCCCCTAGTACAGAAGCACCATGTCCTACCAGCAAAATGTTCTCTGGGTAGAATTCAGCCGCCAGACATCTAGCCGTTTGTCCAGAACGTTCCCGCACTTGTTCTTGCGTTTCGGGGTATTTAGCTGCAATGCGCGGAGTGTAGCTTAGATCAATTCTGGGGAATAATTCTGCTAATGCTGGGGTTGAAAGCCTTTCTGGTTCTTCTGTCATCCAAGCGGGATTAAGCCATTCGCTCAAACCAGTTTCTAATTTAATAGGTAAATCTAGCACTTCTGCGACTGCGTTCGCCGTTTGTACTGTTCGCAGAAAGGGGGAAGCGAAAATATGAGCAATCTTTTCTCGTTGCAAGCGTTTAGCTAACTGCTGTGCCTGCACAACACCATCATCAGATATGGGTGGATCGTAGCGTCGTTCAGCAGTGAGAAACCAATCAGGGTTTACAAAGTCGAGGCGGTTGGCGTGTCTTGCGATCCAGATGATTTGACTCATAGCTTTAGATATTCCAGCGAATAGAATTCCGCATCTATACGAAAATAGACGCCCAAAAAGCAGGCTGCAAATCTAAATATATGATAAAAATTGTGATGTTTTGTAATAAATTACTGGTTTAATAGTTTGTTTAGCTATTACAAGCTTCTATTAGCCTAAAGCTTTAACCATCCAAATAGTTGTCCTACAGTCAATTGCAAATTACTGACTAAATCGGGAACTGGTAATATTTCCTGTTCTGCTTGTAAAAGTTCTGGTTGTTGTTTTGGCGGATAAACTAAAACTGATCGCTCATCTGGATCAAGCAGCCAGCCTAATTTAGTTCCATGCTTGAGACAATGCAAAATATTTCCAGTTACTTTCGTCTGCCTTTGATCGGGTGAGAGAATTTCAATTGTCCAGTCTGGAGAAGCCTCAAAAACATTCGCTACATCTCCACGTTCATCTAAAGGAATTCTTTCCCAAGCAAATACAGCGACATCTGGGACAATCGAACGTCCGCCAAAGGTACACCGTAATTCTGTAAACGCAAAGGCGATTTTTTCAATCTCAACTACTTCATTGATGGCAGTAACCAGCTTACTCTGTAATTTACTGTGCTTTCCTTGAGGCATAGGTTTTTGAATAATTTGTCCATTAATATATTCACTAGCTGGCTTTGTTTCTGGGAGTTTTAAAAACTCCTCCAAAGTCAGAGGACGGGTTGCTGACTTGACCATTTGTTTGCACCTCCTTAGTTTTGATAATTAACCTAAATAAGCTTTCTTAACTCGCTCATCAATAATTAATTCTGATGCTGCACCTGTTAAAGTGATAGAACCAGCCTCTAGAACATATCCTCGATCTGCAATTTGTAGAGCTAAGTTCGCGTTTTGTTCAACTAATAAAATCGTTACCCCCGTAGCTCGGAGATTTTCAATAATAGTAAAAATTTCCCGGACGATCGCAGGTGCTAAACCTAAGCTAGGCTCATCTAAAAGTAACAGTTTTGGTTTACTCATTAAAGCACGAGCGATCGCTAGCATTTGTTGTTCACCACCGCTGAGAGTTCCTGCTAGTTGATTGCGTCTTTGTTCCAAACGTGGAAATAGCTCATATTGACGTTGAATATCTGCTTTAATTTGAGTTTGATCGTTGCGGATATAAGCACCTAATAATAAATTATCTAAAACTGTTTGCCGTGCTAATACTCTACGTCCTTCAGGACAATGAGCGATCCCAAGGTTGACGATTTCGTGAACTTGGCAACGGTTAATATTGCGACCATGATAAATAATTTTGCCACTTTTAGGAGTGACTATTTTAGATATAGCGCGGAGAGTAGTAGTTTTACCAGCGCCATTAGCACCGATGAGAGTAACTACTTCACCTTTTTGAATTTTTAAATTGATATTTTTAAGAGCTTGAATACCGCCATAATTAACATCCAGATTTTCAATTTCTAAAATCGTAAAATCTTCTTTATCATTTAAATATCGGCGTTCATCGGCGTTCATCGGCGGTTAAAATCCTTATGCATTTCCCAAATAAGCTTCAATTACAGCTGGGTCATCCCTGACAACAGATGGTTTACCCAAAGCAATCAATTGACCAAAATCTAAAACAGCAATGCGATCACACAAACCCATAACTAAGGGTACATGATGCTCAATCAGGATGATCGTTAAGTTAAAGCTTTCCCTGAGATTACGAATAAATTCGCTAAGTTGCTGTTTTTCACTGGGATTCATACCCGCCGCAGGTTCATCGAGGAGTAAAATTTGCGGTTTTAGGGCTAGGGCGCGAGCAATTTCTAAGCGTCGTTGGTCACCGTAGGCAAAATTCTTGGCTTTTTCTTCTGTGCGATCGCTCAAGCCTACTAAGTGTAATAGCTCTAAAGCTCTTTGCCTACTGTTATATTCTTCTTTAAGAGCTGACCTCAAGCCTAAAACTCCTTTAAGCATACCAGTTTTAGTATGCAAATGCCCCCCAATAATCACATTTTCTAATGCTGATAATTCGCCAAACAAGCGGATATTTTGAAAAGTACGAGCAATACCTAAGCCTGCAATTTGATAAGGACGTAGTTGAGAAATTTCTTTACCTTGATAAATTAGCTGTCCCCCAGAAGGCGGAATCAAAGCTGTCATCAAATTAAACAGTGTAGTTTTGCCAGCACCGTTAGGGCCAATCAACCCAAAAATTTCATGTTTTTTGACATCAAATGATACATTATTGACTGCTACCAGCCCCCCAAAGCGGCGAGTCAAGCCTTTAGCTTCTAAAACTGTACTATTATTAATTTCTTGGATGCTGTACGACATTTTTTTAGATTCGCATATTCATATAAATAGTTCAGTTTTTAAATTGACTATTTTGCCTAACTTTAATTTTACGTCTTTTAAAAATATCGGGAGTGACTAAACCTTGAGGAAAAAATATTGTCCCTACTACTATTAATAAACCAAAAATAATTAATCTTCCATCTCGCAGAAATTGTGCTAACCAAGTAGGTAATCCACCTGTATCAGCTAAGTTTCGCAAAATTTCTGGTAAAGCTGTAAATACCATACCTCCTACTACCGAACCTAAAAAAGTTCTCGAACCCCCAATCAATACAAAAGTTAAGTAAATAATACTAGCATCAAAAGTACCTTGGCGAGCATTCCAGGTATTGAGAAAGTGGGCGCTGATTGCTCCTACTACCCCTGCAAGAATGGCTCCTAATGTGAATGCTAAAACTTTGTAGTAAGTTGGATTAATTCCCATTGAACCTGCTGCTAATTCATCCTCTCTAATAGCGATAAATGCTCTGCCTACGCGGATACGTTCTAGACGGTAAAACAATACCATAGCAATTAGAAGTAAAGGCAAAGCAATCCACAAATATTCAATTTGTGTTTGGAAAGGTTGAGGAATGTTAGGAATTCCAATAGCACCGCCTGTAATTTCCAAATTGAGACAAACAACGCGGAGAACTTCTATAAAAGCAATAGTAGCGATCGCTAAATAAATTCCTCGCAATCTTAATACTGGAATTCCTACGGCTATACCCAAAAATCCGCAAACAATCCCCGCAATTAGCATTTCTAAAAGCAGCAAGGGTATCGGAAAATAATTACTAGTAGGTGTGGTAAAAACTGTAGTAGATAAAATTGCTGCAATATATCCACCCACTGCATAAAATCCAGGGCTAGCCAAAGATAATTGCCCAGCCATCAACGGTAAATATAGTGATAAACCCAGCAACGCCCCTAGTACCATTGAGACAATAATTGCACCGTAAGTAGTGAAAAAGTCTGCCATAGAGCGATAAATTAGATGCTAAATTTTACATTTTTAATGTGTGTTAGTAGGGTGGGCAATGCCCACCCTACGTATATTTTTCGCAAACCACTATATTTTTGTTTTAGTGAACAGTCCCTTCCCTGCTTCTGTTGATTTTGAATTTTGAATTTTGAATTGTTTACACCTTCTGTACAAAGCGCCGTCCTAGCAAACCTTGAGGTCTAACTATCAGCATAATAAATAGTATTCCAAAGGCTACTGCATCTTTATAAGCAGAGTATTCACTCGGTACAAACGCCTCTGCTAACCCAATGACAAAGCCTCCTAAAACCGCACCGGGAATACTACCTAAACCACCCAAGACAATCACCGCTAAACCCCTCAACCCAAAAGCAATACCAAAGTATGGGCCAGCAATGCTGACACTAGAGGCGACTAAAGTTCCGGCTAATCCTGCTAAAAAACTGCTGAGGAAAAATGTCAGCACAATAAAGCCATCAGTGTTAATTCCTAACAAACTAGCAGTAATTGGATCTTCTGCGATCGCCTGCATTGCCTTACCATATTTAGTGCGGTTAATAAAATAGGTAAGTATTGCCACAATCACTACAGATACGGCAAAAATTACTATCTGTACGCTGCGAATGGGAATTGGGTTTTGTGGATTACCAAAGTTAATTGCAGGCGGTAAATTGCCGTAAGCACCTGCTGGAAATGTGTAACTTTCTGCGCCTACTAAATACTGAATTAAGTTAACAATTACCACCGCCACACCCAAGCTGGAAACAACCGTTAACAAAGGATCAGATCCTTTACGGCGCAGAGGCTGGAAAGCAATGCGTTCCATAGCTACGCCAACCAATCCTGCCAAGCTACTTCCTAAAATTAAGGCGATCGCAAATGGTAATTTTATAGGTAGTGTTGCATTAGCTAGCAAGCCATTAAAGCCAAATGTACCACCCATAAGTGCATAAGTGAAATAAGCTCCCAGAGCAAATATTGCACCATGAGCTAAATTAATGATGCCTAAAATAGAATAAACGAGAGTATATCCCAAAGCAAAAATCGCATAAACGCTGCCAATAGATAATCCATTTAAAAATTGTTGCAAAAACAAATTGAAACTCATAATCGCAACTATTTTAAAAATGTAAACTTACCTTGGCTGCCATCTTTGTCCATTTTGATTTGAGCTACATAAAAATCTTTTTGGACAACCTCACCTTCTGGAGTAAAACCAATTTCACCCAGTGGTGTATTGTATTTCCCCGTTAGTAGCTGTTTGTTCAATTCAGTTCGCAATTGTGGCAATGCTAACTGACTAACTTTATTCTTTTTATCCAAAGCTTGAAGTGCTTCGACATAAACTTGAACTGCTGCAAAAGCTTGGGCGGTAAATTGGGGTGGTTCTTTTTTGTATTGGTCAGCGTAAGCTTTGCGAAATGTAGCATTAATCTCACCTGGATGCTCTGGGCTGTAAGCTTGAGCAATGAGTACGCCATCACAAAAAGCCTTACAAACTGGCAAAATGTTTGAAGTATTTAGGCCATTACCACCGACAATTAAGCCTTGATATCCTAATTCTCGCAATTGTCTTACTAAGTTACCTCCATCAGCAGCTAAACCAGAAATAATCACTAAATCTGGTTTGAGGTTAATAGCATTTGTCGCTTGGCTTTGAAAGTCTGTATCGCTAGTTTGAAACTTTTGTACTGTTACCAATTCCAGACCCTGATCCTTAACAGTTTTTTGAAAAATTTCTGTTTCTGACTTACTAAAAGCATCATTTTGAGCGTAAAAAACAGCAACTTTTTTAATAGCAGGATTCAGTTTGAGTGCTGCTCTCACCGAATTAGGTGCAACAACAGAAACAGGTGCTGAAACACGAGCCACATATTCACCAATTTCAGGAATTTTATTGGCAGTATTCGATGGCCCAACTACTGGTACTTTTGCACGTTCAGCAACGGGATCAGCACTAAAAGCTTGCTGTGACAAAGTGGGGCCAACAATACCAATCACCTTATCTTTATTAATTAAACTTTGAAAGGCGTTAATTGCTCCGGCTTCATCACCACTAGTATCTTGAAACACCAATTTAATCGGAGTACCGTTAATACCACCCTTGTCATTAAAATATTTTTCGGCAATTTTAGCTCCAGCAACTTGTTCTTGTCCGAGTAAGGCTACGTTGCTAGTTTGAGCAACAGCAATACCGATAGGAATTGTACTAGATGTAGTCGTGGTTGCAGTGGCGTTAGTTGTAGCCTGATTTGAGGTATTACTTACAGAATTCGTATTCGTGTTAGCTCCACCACACGCCGTTAGCAGCATAGTACAAGTGGCGAAAAATGTCGTTGTCAGCGCAACAGGTTTTTTCATAGGTTAACGAGAATCTAATCTAGTTATGGAATCATATTCATTTGACCATGCAAAGGCAAAGGTTTCAAGCATATTTGATTTTTGCTAATGGTAGTAAGCTCAAAAACTATGAAATTGAGTTTTCTACCGCCACTGGTAAAGCCAAAGTGTCAATTATTTTTTATTTTCGAGTTTATAGAGATCCAACTGCAACATTTAATGTAAATTATAATAGCTAAAACACGCTGAAATAAAGCTATTGAGACTCATCCCCAAAAACCTTCTGATTTCAATATTTTCAAATAAACTTATATAATATGAAGAATGGTTTTTATGTATGGATTAGATTAATACTGCTCTTATATAAACTTACACTAAATGAGGTTCCTCTGTTCCTTGGCGCTCTTTGCGTTCTTGGCGGTTCGCTTTGTAATATTAAGCGCATCTTCATGGAGAATTGTATAAAATTATTAATCTATATTCAAAAGAAATAAAATATTAATGTCCAGTTTTTACTAATATCTGCAAATGCATTGCTGGAGTTTAATATCTGGTCGCTTTCTAATTAGACAATAAAACATTTCTGTTGTTGGAAGTGTAAAGGTTATCCAAAACAGAAAAATTTTCATTTTGAATTGAAAGTGCTTTCTTACCACAAAGCCAGAATATTAATTACAAGAGCCAAGATAGATGTAGTTCTACACTTGTATGACTCTCAGCTTAAGGTGTGTTATTCTTCAGGCTAGTTCAAAAATACTAGTATAACGTTCAAGGAGCTTTGACCGTTAACTTCATTCTGTAAAAAAGAGTGTATATGTAATTCAGTGAGGACGAAATTCAGTTCATTAAGCTATGCAAGGGGCTTGTGCAAATATTTTCGCTGTTCATAATGCTAGGGCAAGCTTGATAGACACTTCAATTCTAAGCTGAATCTCCTACGCGCGCGGCATCCTCAGCAACTTGGCGGTTTGCTTGATGCGATCGCCTCAATTTTCCGCTAGAGTGCGATTATTAAGATGATTATTTAAATACAATGCTTTCTGATCGCTTTACCGCAGCTCTAACCTACGCCACCGAACTCCACGCCCAGCAAGTGCGTAAAGGTTCTGGTGTCCCTTACATTGCTCACTTATTAGGCGTAGCTAGTATAGCTTTGGAATATGGAGCGAATGAAGATGAAGCTATAGGGGCCCTGTTACACGATGCGATAGAAGACCAAGGTGGCGCTGCGACTAGGGAAGAAATTCGTCGGCGTTTTGGGGACAATGTGACTGCTATTGTAGATGGGTGTACTGACTCTGACACTACACCTAAACCGCCTTGGCGACAGCGCAAAGAAGCTTATATTGCCCATATTCCCACTGCCTCATCATCAGTGCTGCTTGTGTCAGCTGCTGATAAACTCTACAACGCCCGGTCTATTCTCAAAGATTATCGCGTCTTAGGCGAATCACTTTGGGAGCGCTTCCAGGGGGGTAAAGAAGGTACTCTTTGGTATTATCGGGCACTAATCGAGACATTCAATAAAACAAGACCAACTGCGATTGTAGAAGAATTAGAACGGGTAGTTTCAGAGGTTGAGATGTTGGCATCTCAGAAATAATAAAGAATGAAGCTGAAAAAGTTCATACTTCATTCTTCATACTTGTTTACACAGAACTGTAACGGCGCTAACAGTCCTTTTTTTGCTAGCGGAACATACTACTTACTGAACTATCTTCGTGAATCCGCCAGATGGTTTCTCCGAGTATATTAGCTACTGAAAGTACTACTAGTTGCGAAAAGCGATCGCTTTCTGGTATGGGAATAGTATTGGTAACAATAACTTCCTCAAACAAGCCGCTTGACAAACGCTCAATCGCAGGTGGAGAGAATACTGCATGAGTTGCACAGGCATAGACCTGACGTGCTCCTTCTTCACGCAACAGTCGCGCTCCCGCAGCAATTGTGCCACCAGTGTCGATCATGTCGTCCACCAAAACTGCCGTTTTGCCTTTAACATCGCCAATGACGTTCAAAACTTCAGCGACATTATGAGCTTGACGGCGTTTGTCAATAATTGCCAGTGGAGCATCGTCCAGCTTCTTTGCAAAAGCCCTAGCCCGTGCTACACCACCGACATCGGGGGAAACAACTACAAGGTCATGCAGTTGTTTGCTCGCTAGATAATCTAGTAAAACTGGCGAACCGTAAACATGATCAAAAGGTATGTCGAAATAACCCTGAATTTGGGCCGAGTGCAAATCCATTGCCAGAACGCGGTTAGCACCTGCTTGAGTGATCAGGTTAGCAACCAGCTTGGCGGTGATTGACTCTCGTCCTGCTGTTTTCCGGTCAGCGCGAGCATAGCCATAGTAAGGAATTACTGCGGTTACCTGTCGTGCAGAAGCCCGACGACAGGCATCAACCATAATCAGTAATTCCATTAAATGATCATTGACGGGTTGGCAAGATGGCTGGATTAAATAGACATCACAGCCGCGAATTGATTCTTGGATTTGAACATAGAGTTCGCCGTCCGCAAATCTTTTACGGATCATTGGCCCTAAGTCCATACCCAGGTAACGAGCGACTTCTTGAGACAGTTGTACATTGGCAGAGCCAGAAAACAGCCGCAGGCGATGATTTTCATTCAGCCCTGTTGCAACTGGCTGCACTTTAGATAAAGTTGCAGAACTGAGCACAGCAGATCCTCGATGTGCATTCATGGCAATCTTAACATCAGCAATTTAGCAAATTTAACCGAAATAGTGTAAAAAAATATCTGTAAAAGTTAAAACATTTCTCCTTTTAATTATACTTTGATATTTTTTGATTACTTTTAGTAACCAAACTATTGATAGCTTAACTGAACAACAAGTCTAGTTGATAGACTTATTGTTCAGATTTTTTAGGTTGAGCTAAAAAACCTTCTATCTCACTGGTTTGGCGTGGTAATTGCTGCTTCTACGTACCTATTTTATGGCTAAGAACAAAATTTTTGTAGTTTCAGCAAAATTACTCCGGGATATTATATAGTCGAACACTGAAAAAGAAACAGTTAATTTGTGATTTATTCTTATATTTGATATCTACGTACTGAGGACTGAATGTAAAAATAGGGTTGAGCAAGTTTTAATCAGGCTTGCTTTGCACGCATTCACACGGAGTTTAAACCTTCACTTATGTGAGGGTTGCAGACGATAGTTAACTACGCACCGTGCCCCAGCCAGGCAATATTGCTGAGTCAAGCTTTTAGGGTTTGCCAAGTTTGCACAAAATGTATGGAGCGCGACTGCCCAAGAACCCTCAACCGAGGGCGTATGTATGGGGTAGGGTAGAATTAACGCTGCAAGTAACTGTCTGTCGCCGTTTGGACTTATCTTTGTGGGTGACTTTATTTTAAGTTGCCATAACACTTAACTCATCAATTATGCAACCACCCATTACAGTTGGCACTGTCCTGCAAAACCGTTATCGCATAATTCAAATTCTCGGACAGGGAGGATTTGGTAGAACTTATCTAGCAGAAGACCAGAGGCGCTTTAATGAACTTTGTGCGATTAAAGAATTAATTCCAGCAACAATAGGAACTTCTGTTTGGGAGAAGACACAAGAACTTTTCCAACGAGAAGCGGCTATTTTGTATCAAATCGAGCATCCGCAAATCCCGAAATTCCGCGAAAGATTTGAGCAAGACCAGCGCTTGTTTTTAGTAGAAGACTACGTTGCAGGTAAAACCTACCGAACTATGCTCTCTGAACGCCAAGCTGTTGGTCAAACATTCACAGAGTCAGAAATATTACAGTTGATGCGCTCGTTGCTACCTGTGTTAGGGCACATTCACAGTCGAGGAATTATTCACCGGGATATATCACCAGAAAATATTATTTTAAGAGATAGTGATACCAAACCAGTATTAATTGACTTTGGGGTGGTCAAAGAACTCGCAACTAGATTAGAATCCCCAACTAGCACAGCGCCAGTCACTACTGTGGGAAAATTAGGCTACGCTCCCAGTGAGCAAATGCAAACAGGGCGGGCTTATCCTAGTAGTGATTTGTATGCACTCGCAGTCACAGCCATAGTCTTGCTGACTGGTAGAGAAACCTCTGATTTATTTGATGAAACCCAACTTACTTGGAATTGGCAACAGTGGACGAGAGTTAATCCACGATTCGCCCAAGTTATTAATCGGATGTTGAATTACATACCAGGCGATCGCTATCAAAGTGCAGCTGATGTCATCCAAGCATTACAATCTGTCGATCAACCAACTCCTGCTCCCAATTTGACTAATGCACAGACAATTGCTGTTGGTCATCGTCCCGACCCAGTACGCCCAGCTTCACCCAACAGACCTGCGCCTGTGATTCCACCCAACAATCATAACTCCATCTTAGATAATCCTCTGGCAATTGGAGCTATTGGTAGTGCTGTAGTCATCCTAGCGGGATTCGGTTCTTGGGCTTTGGTAAGTTCTATCCGCAGCCAGTCAAAAGCACCACCAGAAACACCTGTACAAACTTTTCCTTCACCAGTTATTTCTGGTGGTACTACATTGACACCTACACCCACACCCACTAGCAATGAACCTGTTATATATAGTAAGCGCCTTAATTTGGGAGCTTCTAATACCACTACAGTAGAAAATACTCTAAAAGCAAATCAATTAATTCAGTACACGTTTTTGGGAACAGAAGGTTTTAAATTATCGGCAGATATTGAGCAAGGAAGTGGTATTTCACTAACAGTCTTAGGCCCCAATCAACAACCAATTGAAAGTAGCGCTGATAAAGTAATATACTACACAGGAATATTACCACGCACTGGTAGTTACACTATTCAGTTAAGCTTAGATCCAGACATTGCCGAAAGTGATTATACCCTCTCTGTTGCATTAGAAAATCCAGTCCAGCAGACGCCCACACCAACTTCTACACCAACTCCAACTCTAACTCCTACAGAGACTCCCATACCAACTCCAACTCTAACTCCAACTCTAACTCCTACAGAAATTCCCACAGAAACTCCCACTCCAACCCCAACACCTACTTCTGACGAAGAACTCAATAACCCACCTAGCGACGAACAGGTAAATCCACTTTTTAACCCAAGAAGTTAAAATTAGATTCAAAAAATGCCTAATGTCGTGCTAGAAGTGCAGAGTAGTATGAGACTGATTTACAGGTAAATTAATGCACCAAAAATATTGATTACTTTTGACTGACGACTGAATGATTTTTAATAGCATCAACTGATATTGATGCTCTTTTACTGAACAAAATAATCACTTTTGTAAAATAGATTGTTGAACACACTACTGATTACTGGAACTGATACAGATGCTGGCAAAACTGTTTTAACAACGGCTTTGGCAGCTTATTGGCAAAAATATTGTTCTCAACGCAGCTGGGGAATCATGAAACCGATTCAATCGGGAGTAGGCGATCGCGAATGGTATCAAAAGCTATTTTCTTTGGATCAATCTCCCGAAGAAATTACACCGTTGTACTTTCAAGCACCTCTAGCGCCTCCGATCGCAGCCGCCAAGGAAAATCGTCAAGTAGATTTAGCTGTAGTCTGGCAAACTTTGTCTAACTTGCGATCGCGCCGTGATTTTGTCCTTGTAGAAGCTTTAGGCGGCTTAGGTTCCCCCGTAACTGAGGAATTAACAGTAGCAGATTTGGCAGGAGAATGGCGTTTACCAACACTTTTGGTAGTGCCAGTGAAATTAGGTGCGATCGCTCAAGCCGTGGCTAATGTAGCATTAGCGAAACAATCGCGGGTGAATCTCAAAGGTATTGTTCTCAACTGCCTAAAACCTTGTTCGGATGCAGAAATAGCCGACTTAACGCCACCAGAGTTGATTCAATCACTCACCAATACCCCTGTTTTAGGCTGCTTACCTTATCTAGATCACCTTGGTGATTTGGATAAACTGGCTCAAGTAGCATCAGATTTAGATTTAGGAATTATTCGGGAAATATCTGTTTTCCCCTGCTAGCGTAAATAAGCGGATCAAAGCAAATCAGATTGAACCCTCACTACACAGACAAGTAGAAGCACCCTTGTGTGAAGAGGGAAAGACATTCCCTAGTGCGCTTGCGGTTAGTGGGGGAGGATGTCACACTGGGAAAATAACCTAAGTTAGCTGTGTTTAAGTAGCTTTTCTGCATAATGGTTTCCACCTTCCCAAACCCCTCTTCTGTTGACCTATCTGGCGTCCGACTCTCCATCCGTTCACTACAACCTCAACTGGTAGAATGGCGGCGGCGACTGCATCAACAACCTGAATTGGGTTTTCAAGAAAAACTAACAGCTGAGTTGATCTCACAGAAGTTACAAGAATGGGGAATTGAGCATCAAACTGGTATTGCCCAAACCGGCATTGTTGCCATCATTAAAGGTAACAAACTCGGCAGCGAAAAAGTGCTGGCAATTCGGGCAGATATGGATGCTTTGCCAATTCAAGAACTAAATCAAGTGCCCTACTGTTCGCAGCATGATGGAGTTATGCACGCTTGCGGACATGATGGACATACAGCGATCGCCTTAGGTACAGCTTACTATCTCAGTCAGCATCGTGAAGATTTTGGCGGCACTGTCAAAATTATTTTTCAGCCTGCGGAAGAAGGGCCCGGCGGCGCAAAGCCAATGATTGAAGCCGGGGTACTAAAAAACCCTGATGTTGATGCGATTATTGGGTTACACCTATGGAATAATTTGCCATTGGGAACCGTGGGTGTTCGTAGTGGAGCATTAATGGCTGCGGTAGAGTCCTTTAACTGCAAGATTTTGGGCAAAGGCGGGCATGGGGCCATCCCTCATCAAACAATTGATGCCGTTGTAGTTTCTGCCCAAGTTATTAATGCCTTGCAAAGCATTGTGGCGCGTAATGTCAATCCCATCGATTCGGCAGTCGTGACAGTGGGTGAACTTCATGCCGGTAGCAAGCGGAATGTAATTGCTGATACAGCTAGAATGAGTGGTACTGTCAGGTACTTTAACCCTGCTTATAAAGGCTTTTTTTACCAGCGTATCGAGCAGATTATTGCGGGAATTTGCCAGAGCTATGGTGCTAAGTATGACTTAGAATATTGGTCACTTTACTCACCAGTAATTAATGATGCAGGTATGGCGGAATTAGTGCGATCGGTGGCAGAAGAAGTCATCGAAACTCCTTTAGGAATTGTGCCCGAATGCCAAACTATGGCAGCTGAAGATATGTCATTCTTTTTAGAAGCCGTTCCTGGTTGCTATTTCTTTTTAGGTTCTGCCAATCCTGCAAAAGACTTGGCTTATCCCCATCACCACCCCCGGTTTGATTTTGATGAAACTGCTTTGGCGATCGGTGTAGAAATATTTGTGCGTAGCGTAGAAAAGTTTTTAAATTAATTGAGTGAAATATGCGGCTTTCGTAGATGTTAACTGAAGCCCTAGCGAATGGAATGATACTGACTTGTAAATAAGGCAGAAGGCAGAGGGCGGAGGGCAGAAGGGAAAGAAAAGTATTTTCATGCTGGTGTACGCAGTTCATGACGACTGTTGGACAATGTGCAAGGGGTAAAACACCTTACCATTGAAACCCTAGTTTTGCGTTGTCTATCCGGACTGAACTAAAGTTTGGGCTAATAGCTAAAGGATGTTGAAATGCACTGTAACCTTCGGGGATTAGGGCGTATGGAATGTTGTTGGGCGCCAGCTTGAACACTAGGGGCTGTATCAGTTCGAGTACCAGAAGCTAGGGTAGTAGCAGTTGCTGTGGCGAAAGCAGCTGTGTTCAAAACCTGTCGGCGTTTCATAATTTTTTATTTAAGCGATCAATAATACTTTTTGACATTTATCAACATCGCACTTGCAACTATAACCGGGTCTGAAGATTTGGGGGATTGGGGTATTAATCTTCCCCTTTCCCCATATTTCTGTGATTCGCTAGGGGATATGCATCCCGCGCTGTACTGCTGGACGATCACCTACAGTCTCAACCCATCGTTTCAAATTTGGATGATTGTCCAGCGTCAAACCTTGCATATTGTAAATTGCTACCCAAGGATAAGTTGCAACGTCGGCAATAGAATAGTCACCGCAGATAAATTCATTGTTCGCCAGTTGTTGATCTAATACGCCATAAATTCGTAAAGTTTCCTTTTCATATCGTTCAATGGCGTAGGCAATCTTTTCTGGCGCAAATTTTTTAAAGTGATTGAGTTGCCCGAACATTGGCCCTACACCTGCCATTTGGAACATTAACCACTCAAGTACTTGAAAGCGACCTTTTTGGTCTGTTGGTAATAATTTACCTGTTTTTTCGGCCAAGTAAATTAGAATAGCACCGGATTCAAAAACTCTGATATCAGTTTCTTGGTCGATAATCGCCGGAATTTTGCTATTAGGATTAATTGCTATATATTCAGGTGTAAATTGCTCTTGTTTGGTAATGTCAATTTTGTGGACATTGTAGGGCAGTTTGACTTCCTCCAACATAATCGAAGCCTTACGCCCGTTAGGTGTGGTGAAGGTGTAAAGGTCAATCATCTGATAATACCCTGGACTATTCGTTATATCCGAGGGTAGTGTACCTTAAAAATGGCAAGTAATTTAGGATATTTTACAAATACATTCAAGTTCTAAATTTGAATTAGTATTACATGGCAAAATAGCCAAAATAAGTTATTTTAAATGCAAGAATAATGGCAAATATTTTTTAATTTCAATTTTTTAAAGTTGTTATTGCTGCTATTGGAAAATCTAAAAGGGTTATGTGCGATCGCCTAGATGTAGAAACAAGCAAGTTCAATTACAAAAAACTGTGCAAAATTATACTATTTGCTCCATTTGCCGTTGTGCTGCTAAGTGTTGGATTTTATACAGTTTTAATACTAATCTCTTATATCGATGTAAATTTCAATTTTACCAAGAGCTACCCTACTTCAATTCCTGGGATTGATGATCAATTTCAATGTGAAAACAGTGCTAGAACTTGGCGTAATGATAAATGTTGGGATGATAAACACGATCCTTTGTTCTGATGGCAAGCATACTACTAGGATAGGCAATAACTTTGATGGTATTTTGCATTGGTTACTAGGTAAGCAGTAATGAGTGATGTGTGAGTAGCAATTAACCCCTAACCATTACCAACAAAGAAACTGCAAGTATTGCCTTTAACATCTATTAATTTAAGTTTCAGCTTCTGAGGTTGAAAGGTCAGCTGTTTGTTGGCACCAATGTTCAGGTAGTTGAAGATTTTGTGGCAGAATGGTTGTGCGATCGCCAATCGCCAATTCAAGTTGTTGTAGTTCTAAGTTTTCTGATCTGGTCATATCTGCTCCAAAAATTTTGGCTTTCTGGAGGATTGCTTGTTCTAAGTTAGCTCCAATTAAAATTGCCTGTTGTAGGTTAGCTTCATAAAAGTTTGCTTGTTGTAGGTTAGCTTCATATAAATTTGCCTGTTGTAGATTGGCTGTACTAAGTAATACACCTTCTAAGTTTGCTCCAATCAGTTTTGCTCCTTGTAAATTACTTCCAATCAGGTTTGCCCCTATAAGGTTGCTTCCCTCCAAGTTAGCTCCTTCTAAGTTGGCGTCACACAGGATTGCGTCTTCCAAGTTAGCGTTATAAAGACTTGCTCCTTGTAGATTGGCATCATAAAGAATTGCCCCTGCCAAATCAGCTTCATAAAGTACGGCTTTAGATAGATTCACTTTTCTAAGAACTGCTTCTTGAAGATTGGCTTCCGGGAGAGTTGCCTTTTCTAAGTTGGCTTCATAAAGAACTGCTCCACAGAGATTGGCTTCCGTTAGGTTTGCCTCAGAAAGATTGGCTCCTATAAGATTTACCCATTGCAGATTAGCTCCTATCAGGATAGCTCCAGAAAGGTTGGCTTCCATGAGGTCTGCGCCACTGATATCTATATCACGTAAATCTAGCTTTTGATTTGCTAAATCTTGTAATGAATTGCGTCTGCCAAGGACTGTAAGCGCTATTTGAATATCAGTAGGAATTTTTGATACTTCTTGTAAATCAGCCTCAGCTTCCCGGCGTACTGGGGCATGTTCTCGGATATAAGCAGCAAGAATTTCCATAATTGTCCAATGATCTTTGGAAGATTCTCTGGCAATCCTTTCTAATGCATATATTGCAGCAAATCGCGTTTCAATTTTTTCATGTCCTAAATGTTCTATTGCTTGAGAAAAGCGTTCTCTAATAAAATCTTCTGAATTTGTTTCTGTGTAATTAATGTTAACTTCTTTCTGCTTTTCCCACGCTATTAATCCTGAAGATATTTGTGCTAATGCACTTTGATCTATAGCTAGAGAGAGCCTTGAAGTATAGTAAGCATTAATGCTAATTGCCAATCCCCAAGCAAATATGGCAATTGTTGTGATTACTTTAGTTAGAGTTTCAATTTTTTGCTCAGTTGCTAGCCCCTGAACACTTGAAAAGGATAGGAAAATTAGAGTTAATGACACAATAAATATAACTGTGATCCCCAAAGACAAACTAGTGAGTTCATTTGTCTTGATCAAAGACATATCATTAGTCTTCATCTCTGGCTCCTTGGTAAATTAGATTATGCCATAGTATGATTTGTTGTAGTATTTTAGTACAGTGAAAATACTGACTTGCTAACCTCATTAATTTAACAGCTTTAAAATCTATATATATTTACTTATAAGTAATAGAACAAACTATAATTATCCAAATTTTAATAGCTACTACTTTGAATTTAATGCCAACTTTCGCTCAGACACTTACTAATCACTTTATAAACGCGTCTGTTTGCTATCAGACACACAGCATAATTCTGAATTACAACAGGCTTAATACCTGGCTTTGAGAATTAATTGTGTACTTTACTAACTTGAAATCCGCTATAAGTAAATTGATAGTAATTCTTTGTTTTACCACTACAAATTATTCTGCCCTGCTTCCCTGCTGCTTATTTATAGCGATGTTAAAGTGAAATATGCTAATGATCGCAAGTTTATACATCAGGTCAAAATGATGTTAATACATTTGAAAATTACTGTGAGATTATTTTTTATCTCTTGAATTTAGTTTAGTATGGATATTTTTGGTAAAAACTCTAGCACTTATCTCAAAATTGGAAGATGCACCCAGATAACTAATTGATGCGATGTTAACTTAGCTGGATTGTCGCCAATGTGTTGGTACTTCGACATAATCCGGCAGGCGAGTTGTGCGATCGCCGAGTGCTACTGTAATCTGATGTAATTCTAGATTTTTGGCTCCTGTGAGAATTGCCCCTTCTAATTTGACATCACAGAGGTTTGCCCCAGAAAGATTAGCTCCCATGAGATTTGCCTCATGTAGATTGGCTTGATCAAGGATTGCTCTAGAAAGGTTAGCTCCTATGAGGTTAGCTCGATATAAATTAGCTTCCGTCAAGCTGGCTTCTGAGAGGTTGGCAAAATATACCTCTGTCTGCTGGAGTTTAGCTGCATTCAAGTTAGCGCCACATAGATTAGCACCATTCAAATTTGCTCCATTTAGGTTAGCTCCAATCAAACCTGTATGTTGTAAGTTGGCTTTACCAAGCTTTGCTCCTTGTAAGTTAGCTAAAAATAACTTTGCTCCAGAGAGGTTGGCTAGTTTCAAAATTGCCTGTTGTAAGTTGGCTTTATAGAGGTTTGCTCCTTGGAAATTGGCTGCACGCAGACTTGCTCCCGTGAGGTTCGCTCCCCGCAGGTTTGCTCCTGTAAGGTTCGCTCGATTGAGGTTGGCCCAACAAAGGTTAGCTCCGCGCAGGTTTGCTCCCCGCAAGTTAGCTTCATAAAGGATAGAAGCAGTGAGTTTAGCTCCATCAAGGTCTGCACCAATCAAGTTGCAACCACGTAAATCTGCGCCAGACAGGTTAGAACCACGCAAATCTAACCCTTCTAAGTTTGCTTCTAGCAAGTCTGCTCCTCTGATGTCTGTATTACGTAAATCCAGTTTCTGATTTTCTCGGTCTTGCAGTGAATTACGCCTAGTGATGACTGTCAGAGCGACTTGAATATCTGTGCGAATTTTTGTTGATTCTGGATGAAAATTCAGGTCTGGCTGCTGTGTACGATAAGTCTCAGCTTTGTGTTTGTCAAACTGTGCCAGCGCCGAATCTTCATGCCTTGATTGCTCTTTTTCTTTGATGGAAGTATTCTCGCGCACAAAAGCAGTGAGGATTTCCATGATTGTCCAGTGTTCTTCAGGAAAATCCTGCGAGACTCGCTCTAATGCATAAATTGCACCTGCGCGGGTTTCAATTTTCTCATGCCCAAGCTGTGCGATCGCGCTCATAAAACGTTCTGCAATCAGCTTATCTTGAGATATTTTTGTATTTTGAATGCCAATTTCAATGTTTTTCTCGGCAGCGATCGCACTTTTATGCAAAGCTTGGGCACACTGCGCTCCATAATAAGCATTAATTATTACTGCCAATCCTAAAAAAATTATTGCAGCAGTTGTTAATGCTTGAATCCCATATTGAATTTGTTGTTGAATTGACAATTCCCGAATACTGGACAATGCAAAGAAAATTAAAGTCAATGACAAAGCAAATATAACTGTTGTAGCTATCAACCATTTCGAGAGTACGCCTGTCTTGTTAGCAGACATAGCAGAAATATTCCTCATAGGTCAGGATTATTACTTAGACTATGGGGAAAACTAGTATAGCATTTAGCTTAATATTTGCATATGTTCTAGAAGACTTAAATGATTCTACAGCCTCTCAAAGGATTTAATATTGTTTAGTAGACCAATTATGCAATTGTCACTTGCATTTGCAAACTTATTGACCAGAGCAGCCCAAATTCAATAGAGGATGTCACATGCTTAGTGTATCTATCCCCGGAAATTCTGCTTCTCTCAAGTTCGCCTCGCTAAGTATCGCATCCTTAATATTTGCCCTGTGCAGCTTGGCTAAATAAAGGTTTGCTCGATGTAAGTTTGCCCCAGTTAGGTTAGCTCCTTCTAAGTTAGCTGCACTCAGAATTGCCTCCTGGAGGTTAGCTCCAGCAAGGTTAGCTCCTTGTAAATTGGCTGCACTTAAAATTACTCCAGAAAGGTTAGCCCCACAGAGGTTAGCTTGTGAAAGATTAACTTGATAGAGGTTTGCTTGTTGTAGGTTAGCGCCACAAAGGTTAGCGCCTCTAAGGTCTGTACAACTTAAATCTAGTTGCTCATCGTCTGGATATTGATTGGTATATCTTCTACCCAAAACAGTTAGGGCAGTTTGAATCTCTGCACTTATTGTTGATAATAAGTTGCCCCTGACTACTGCTTCAGGTCTGTAAGCAGCATGATTACGCACAAAATTACTGAGGCTTTCAATAACTTGCCAACGTAATTTTGGATAATCCTGAGCAATTTGCTCTAAATCATGAATTACAGCCAAACGAACTTCTCTGTTTTGATGAGCCAGCTGTTCAATTGCTAACTTTAAGCGTCGTTTTGGTAAGTGTCTTGCAAGATATTTTGCTTGTTGCTGGTTGGCAACTACCTTACGGTAGAAATTTACTATTAATTCTTTATGCATACTTAAAAAGTTTTTGACTTTGCGATGGGCATTTATAATTAATATCAACATAACCAAAATTATTTTTCATAATTTCGAGAAAATCAGCAAAAATTTACTGTATAAATTCTAAGCAAGTAGACAAAATTTACAAAAAATGGTATATACTTACAGTACAGTTAACACTCACTCCTAATAAGCGCTGTAATTCTTATGATATCTTTGATTCATCACGGATAATACAGCTTTTGAATTCATCTGTTTGGTCTAAATTTAAAGGCTTTTCGGAAAAGACTGGTGAATTTAATGTAAGTATCTCATAATATGTTTTTGATTTATTAATAGTAAAAAAATACTTTTAATTAGAAATTATTATAGAAAACTTCTATCTATAAATAGTTGGTTTTTAATAGTAATACTTGCTTTTAAAAATAATTCATTAGCACACAGCAGACAAAGTAAAAGCAATTGCTGAAATATTGAAATGCAGCAAGATTTACAGCCAATATTGAAAGACTTAGTGCTGATTGGTGGCGGACACAGCCATGCCATTGTACTAAGGATGTTTGGCATGAAACCGTTACCGGGTGTTCGTTTAACTTTGATTACTACAGCCTCAGATACACCTTATTCGGGGATGTTGCCAGGACATATTGCTGGATTTTATAGCCATAACGAATGCCATATTGATTTACGACCATTAGCCAACTTTGCCCAAGCGCAATTGTATATTGACGAAGTAGTTGGTTTGGATTTGGAAAATAACAAAGTAATTTGTGCTAACCGTCCACCTGTAAATTTTGATTTGTTGTCTGTTGATATTGGCAGCACTCCAGCCACAATATCTGTATCAGGTGCAGCAGAATATGTGATTCCAGCTAAACCAGTGTCGCAACTGCTAGAACATTGGTATCAGCTACTGGAAAGCGTTGCGGAAAATCCCGAAGAACCAATTGGCATTGCGATCGCAGGTGGAGGTGCAGGCGGTGTAGAATTAGCGCTGTCAATGCAAGCACATTTACACCGAATTGTGCATCAGTTGGGAACTGTAGACATTCATTTATTCCAACGCGATCAGGAACTGATGCCGAAGTATCATCAGTCAGTGCGGCATCAAGTTAAGCAAATTTTAATCAAGCGCGGTATCTCGCTACATCTGGCGGAAACCGTCTGTAAAGTTGAACCTTGCGAAAACAAGGAAAATCAAGAAGCATTAAAAGTTAAATGCCAATCTGGGTTAACTATAGAGTGCAACAAAGTTTTCTGGGTAACACAAGCATCTGCACCCCAGTGGTTAGAAACAACTGGACTAGGCACTGATGAACAAGGCTTTATTTTGGTAAACGATGCTTTACAATCGCTAACGCACCCTTATGTATTTGCAACGGGTGACATTGCCACAATGGTAAATCATCCCCGTCCGAAAGCTGGGGTATTTGCTGTGCGACAAGGTAAGCCTTTGTTTGAGAACTTACAGCGGTTTTTATTAGATAAGCCTCTCAAACCTTATAAACCACAGAAAGAATATCTAAGTTTAATTGGTACAGGAGATGGACAGGCGATCGCAACAAAAGGTGCATTTACTTTACCACCTCACAAACTCTTGTGGCGTTGGAAAGATTGGATTGACCGCCGCTTTATGGAACGCTTTAGTAGGGGATTGGGAATTGGGGACTGGGGGTTAGGAAAAGATTTTGACTCTCAAACAAATACGCAATCCCTAGCGATGCGTTGCGCTGGATGTGGTTCTAAAGTTGGCAGTACAGTTTTAGAACGAGTTTTGTATCGTATCCAGCACGAACAGCGAGTTGGGGAAGATAGAAAAGATATAATTATTGGTTTAAATACACCTGATGACGCAGCGGCAGTGCAGATACCAACCGATCAGTTGATGGTGCAGACGATTGATTTTTTTCCTACTTTAATTAATGACCCTTATATTTTTGGGCAAATTAGCGCCAATCATTGCTTGAGTGATATTTTTGCAATGGGGGCTGTAGCTCATAGTACATTAGCGATCGCCACCATTCCCTACGCTGCACCAGCTAAAGTTGCAGAAACTTTTTATCAATTATTATCTGGTGCTGTGAAGGTACTCAACCAAGCAAACGCACCCTTAATTGGCGGACATACTAGTGAAGGTGCAAAATTAGCTTTTGGATTATCTTGTAACGGTGTTGTTCATCCCGACAAGCTATTACGCAAAGCTGGGATGCAACCCAAACAGGTGCTAATTTTAACCAAAGCACTGGGAACCGGGACATTATTTGCTGCTGATATGCGTCGCCAAGCTAAAGGACGTTGGATTGATCGTGCTGTGGAATCAATGCTGTTATCAAATCAAGCTGCTGCTGATTGTTTGTTACAACATGGAGTCACCGCTTGTACTGATGTCACAGGCTTTGGCTTGCTGGGACACTTGATGGAAATGGTGCAAGCTTCTGGTGTCGCTGTAGAATTGCAACTTGACGCTATACCGATTTTAGAAGGTGCAAGGGAGACTATACAACAAGGAATTTTTAGCTCACTGCATCCAGATAACTTGCAGGCTGCGAATTATATTCATAATTTGGTGTCAGTTCAGTCTCACCCTAATTATCCGCTATTATTTGACCCGCAAACATCTGGCGGTCTTTTAGCCTCCCTTTCCAAGGAACAAGCTAATAGCTGTTTAGCCGCACTCCAAACTTTGGGATATAAGCATAGCTGTGTTATTGGTCGTGTCACGCCCTCGGTTGCACTTGATAGCGAAATTGGAAAATTAGTCTATATCTTCTAATTCAGATTCGTTAAAACATAAGCTTGGCGTTAATTTTGGCACAGCTATTAAAAGATGTCCTTAAATAGGTATATTCTCCCAAGAGGTGCTACCCTTACACTTGTTCAACAATCTGCCTCATTTCTTGCTCATTTCCTGGCTCGACGGCGTTTACAAAACGCCCCGGAATTGTGACGATTACGCTAGAATTATTAAAGCTTCTTTACAGAATTTGCTGATCATCCCCAGTTCTGTTAGAAAAGCCTAGCATTCACTAATGTAAATCTAAAAACTCCCTCTAAAGTTCACCAAAAGCCTCTATGACGCTCCCAATTCGCAACGTCGCCATTATTGCCCACGTTGACCACGGCAAGACCACCCTGGTTGATGCACTCCTCAAACAATCCGGCATTTTCCGAGAAGGTGAAGACGTTCCGGATTGCGTCATGGACTCCAACGCCTTGGAACGTGAACGAGGAATTACAATTCTGTCTAAAAACACAGCGGTTAGGTATAAAGATACCTTAATCAATATTGTCGATACTCCTGGACACGCTGACTTCGGCGGTGAAGTTGAACGCGTACTTGGCATGGTTGACGGATGTCTTCTGATTGTCGATGCCAACGAAGGCCCCATGCCCCAAACACGCTTTGTACTGAAAAAAGCTTTGGAAAAGGGTCTGCGCCCCATCGTTGTTGTCAACAAAATTGACCGTGCCCAAGCTGACCCCCACGTTGCTGTTGATAAAGTATTAGATCTGTTTCTAGAATTAGGGGCAGATGAAGACCAATGTGATTTTACCTATCTGTTTGCCTCCGGTATGGGAGGTTATGCGAAGGAAAGCATGGAAGCAGAATCGGTAGATATGCAGCCTCTGTTTAACGCGATTCTGCAACACGTTCCACCACCAGTAGGTGATATCAACAAGCCCCTGCAATTGCAAGTCACAACCCTAGATTATTCTGAATATCTGGGACGAATTGTCATTGGTAGAATTCACAACGGTATCATCCGTGCTGGGCAACAAGCGGCACTTATAACAGAAAATGGCTCAATTGTCAAAGCCAAAATTACCAAATTGATGGGCTTTGAAGGGCTAAAGCGGGTGGACATGGAAGAAGCATCCGCAGGTTATATTGTCGCCGTGGCTGGCTTTGCTGATGCCAATATCGGGGAAACGATTACAGACCCCAACGAACCGCAAGCTTTACCATTAATTAAGGTCGATGAGCCAACCTTGCAAATGACCTTCTGGGTGAATGATTCACCTTTTGCTGGTCAAGAAGGAAAGTTGGTAACATCGCGGCAAATACGCGATCGCCTACTGCGAGAATTAGAAACTAACGTCGCTTTGCGTGTTGAAGAAACTGATTCTCCTGATAAATTCCTGGTTTCTGGTCGTGGAGAACTACACCTGGGTATCTTAATCGAAACCATGCGTCGGGAAGGCTATGAGTTTCAAGTATCCCAGCCACAGGTAATTTACCGCGAAGTCAATGGGCAACCTTGTGAACCTTACGAACTTCTAGTTTTGGATATCCCCGCAGACGCTGTTGGTAGTTGTATCGAACGCTTGGGACAACGCAAGGGCGAAATGCAAGATATGCAACCTGGTAGTAATGATCGCACTCAGCTAGAGTTTGTCATCCCTGCCCGTGGATTGATTGGTTTCCGGGGTGAATTTATGCGGATGACTCGTGGCGAAGGTATCATGAACCACAGTTTCCTAGATTACCGACAACTCAGTGGCGATATTGAAGCCCGGAACAAAGGTGTTTTAATCTCCTTTGAAGAAGGTGTTTCTACCTTCTACGCCATGAGAAACGCTGAAGATAGAGGTGTGTTCTTTATTACTCCAGGTACTAAAGTTTACAGAGGCATGATTGTGGGAGAACACAATCGTCCGCAAGACTTAGAACTGAATATCTGTAAGACTAAGCAGCTTACCAACCACCGGGCTGCTGGTGGTGATGAACTAGTACAGTTGCAAGCACCAGTAGAAATGAGCCTAGAGCGTGCTTTAGAGTACATCGGCCCAGATGAATTAGTGGAAGTTACACCCCAATCGATTCGTTTACGCAAGATGTCGAAGAAACTGGCGAAACGGTAAGCAAAATTACTTAATTGATTTAAAAAGCCCGCATCTGCGGGCTTTTTATTTTGTTATTGACACCATTTTTCAAGGGATTAAATGATAACGTTTCATACACCTGAACTTCATAGCCGGATCTAGCTTAGAAATTAATTTTGTCAAATGTCTAGCAATGAGTTGGGTTATACGTAAGGAAATTTTGGGCATTCTAGAAATAGTAATGGCTGATTGAAATCCTTTGCAATATAGCTAGCTGTACATCAAACAATGAAACAGAAAGTATACCCCTCTAAAATTATTGCCACTGCTAAATCTATTAACGTAACTAAACTTCCCTGGATTTTATACATTGATAAAAAATTGCTTCCCACATGCGGAGGCATTTATTTTATAGGTACAGATCAAGAGCCTACAGCTTATATAGGTCAAGCCGGATCTTTAAAAACTCGTTTTATTGGACATCATCGAAAAACTGCCTTTGAGCAACTTGTTGACGAGTGTGGTCAAAAAGATGTCAAAATCCGCTATTGGCAAGCACCATTAATGCCTAAATCTGAGCTAGTACTTTTTCTGTCTCAACTCGAAAGTTATTTAATAGAGAATTCAAAAACAAGGTTTAATTACACAGCAAATTCCCTACCTAAGACACCATTTCAATCGAGACATCGCACTTATTATGGGCCTATCTATGTCCAATTAAATAAGTTAGGTGAATATTACGTACCAAAGTCTTCAGATGGAACGTCAGGATTCTACTTCAGTCTTGAAAAAATCCACATGGCTGAAAATGCTATTAAATATCATTCTCCAACATTTATAATTTCTAGTGGTACTTGGAAAGATGCTTTATATGAATATGAGAATAATCTTGAGTCAGAGTGGAAGCAATACTCAACACTATATTTCTTAGAAGTAAAGTTTCAGGCACGTTGGATTAACTATGTTGGACAGGGTGGGATGGAAGATTATGTTCTCTCTGGGAATCAGGCTACTTTCTACCGTATTTTCTTAAACGAGCACCCAGGCTTTAAGGAATTTTCAATTAAGTATTTAAGAACTGGATTAACCAATTGCAGTAAATCAGATTTTTGTGAAACTCTACTGAATTTAACTAGATAATGCTTTTCCAAACGATGAAGCGCTGAATGATGCATTTAGATTATTAATCTAAGTTGCCAGTGCCAGCAGTCCGATACTACCGTGCAACAAACAGAATAAAAGTTATTGGCTGGAGTTAAAGTTAGGAGGTGATCGCTCAAGACTAGTTAAAGCTTCAGCCTATACTAGAAAGGGAAGACTAGAACAATGTTGATCTCAAAATGCTACTTGTTCCAATGGCTAACCTGCTTTTGCTTGTAACCAAACTATGAAAAATATTGGGTTGACGCAAGGAAAAACTACAGTTCCAAAAAGCACCACTTTAGAGGAGTTCTTAAAACTTCCATACATTGAGGAGTCACCAGCTTGGGAATATATTAATGGAGAGGCAATTCAGAAACCTATGGGAGGGGCTAAACACAGTTTATTACAAAAACGTTTAGTTTCAGTCATTGATGGGTTGGGAAGTAACTACGAAGCCTTTCCTGAATTGCGCTGTACCTGCGGTAATCGTTCAGTAGTTCCTGATGTAGTTGTTATCTCCAGCAATAAACTACCACTGGATGAAAGCGGTGAAATTATTAGCAGTGGTATTGATTTTGCACCCGATTGGGTAATAGAAATTCTTTCCCCGGCTCAAAGTCAAACTAAAGTAACTGGCAATATTTTACACTGTTTGAGAAATGGCAGTCAGCTAGGATGGTTAATTGACCCAAGTGAACGCTCTATTTTAGTTTATCAGCCTAATTCTTTGCCTGATTTGTTAATAGGAAAAGATATATTAACAGTGTTAAAAGATTTAAAATTGACACTCTCTGTTGATGAAGTTTTTGCTTGGTTACAGCGGAAAAATTGACATCATTACCTAAGTTTTCTAGATAGCTTTAAATAGGAAAAGAAGTTATTGGGGCTTTTTTAATATATTATTCCCTATGACCACGAAATCCCCCGTTCTCAAGACCGAGGGATAATTTCAGCACCCACTCAGCACTTCCCTCAACGTGGGCTATAGCTATAAGCAGTGTAAGCATCACGTCGTGTAGAACGAGATGGATCTAGACCATCATTGCGGGCACGACGACGCAAATCACCGATATCCGGCGAGATATTGTAAGCATCCTCAAAAGTAATTTGACCATTTAGCATCAACTCGCAAAGGGCATCATTCATTACTTTCATACCTTCTTTGCTGCTAGTTTCCATAAGTTGATAAGCTTCTGCTTCTTCACCCTTGAGTAAGTAATCTTGCATTGTGGGCGTATTGAGCAAAATTTCCATAGCTGCACAGCGGCTACCATCTGTCGTGGATAGTAACCTTTGGGCAACAACAGCAACCAGTGACTCGACAATTTGCATACGCATTACTGCTTGTTCATCTGGGTTATAGATGTTGAGTAAGCGATTAATTGCCCCAATAGTATCTTTAGAATGGAGAGTGCCTAAGACTAAGTGACCCGTTTGTGCCGCTTTTAGGGCAGTATCTACAGTAATGCGATCGCGCACTTCTCCAACTAAAATTACATCTGGGTCTTCCCGTAATACCCCTCGCAAAGCATCATGAAAGTCATGGGTATGCAAACCTACTTCCCGTTGACTAATCAAGCAATTTTGGGAAGTGTGAACATATTCTATTGGGTCTTCAATAGTGATGATGTGTTTTTGTACTGTCTCGTTGAGATAGCGAATCATTGACGCTATAGTTGTAGACTTTCCCGACCCAGTTGGCCCTGTAACTAAAATTAATCCTTGTTTTTTGTTAATAATATCTTTGAGAATCGGTGGTAGCCCCAAGCTATCTATACTTGGGACGTGTAGTGTAATTAACCGCAGAACTATTGCACCACCAGTTAGAGTTTGAAAACAGTTGACACGACAGCGCAAAAACCCAGGATAAACAATCGCCGTATCAAGTTCTTTGGTTTTAGCAAATCGTTGTTGTCCTGAAGGAGTAAGAATCTCATTCAAGTACGCTTCAAAAATTTTTGGTGTTACTACCTCTGCTAACTCATATACCTCCATCTGACCCCGAACTCGAAATCGCGGTAACTCTCCTACACGAATATGGATATCAGAGGCTTGCTGCTTATACGCATCGCGTACCATCTTCTGAATTGAAACTATCTTTTTATGTAGCCGCTGTGGGGGTAGTGGAGGAGGTGGTAGAGGAATGGGTAACTGTGATGTGACATCCATTAGCGCTTCCTTTGGCAGATATCAGGTTAAAAGCAACGTTTAAACTTAGTCTTGACATAAAAAATACACAGTTAAACCACTGCATCAGGTTAACTGGTTTTATTTACGTCAACCGTACTCTTACTTAGATGATTAATCTACCGTTTACGTAGGTAAATGTCTTGTTTTAGAGATGGTCTTCATAAATTCTTTAGTAAAACCCTGAATTACTATGAATTTTAGGCATCGTTGGGCTAGAAAGGAATTATGAAAATCATCACACCCGCCATCAACTGGTTACAAACCCGCGCTTGTGCCCCTGCATACAGCGGTTGGGTGCTAGCAGGAATAGCTATTTGTTTTTTTGGGGCTGCTATTAATACAATGGCAGGCTGGCTATACGCGATCAGCGGAGTCAGTTTTGCGCTGTTAGGCGTAGCAGCCGTCTTACCACCGCGATCGCTTTCAGGTTTAGTTGTCAAACGCCGCCCCATCGAACCTGTGACAGCAGGAGATGAGCTGACAGTCGAATTAGAAATCTATAACCAGACACAGCGGACTGTAAGCTTGCTGCAAGTTGAGGATATACTGCCCTTTATTTTGGGAAAACCAGTAACCAAGGCAATAGAGACAATTTCCCCTCAAGAAAATTACCGTTGGGTATACTATCATCCTACCCAGCGCCGGGGTGTCTATCGTTGGCACACAGTAGAATTGGTGAGTGGTGCGCCTTTGGGATTGTTTTGGTGTCGTCGTCAGCGCCACTGTCCAGCAACAGCAATTGTCTATCCTACAGTATTACCCCTGGCTCGCTGCCCCTTAGTCGATGAAATGGGGCAAAAAGATAGTACTAGAAGCGATCCTCGTGCTAGACCCTTGCAAACAGCGACAACAGGACTTGTGCGATCGCTACGTCCCTACCGTCTTGGAGATCCCATCCGCCTCATCCACTGGCGCACCAGCGCCCGCTACGGCGAATTAAGAGTACGGGAGTTAGAAATAGTCACAGGTGGACAAGAAATCATTATTGCTCTTGATAGCGCTGCTAATTGGGAAGAAGAGAACTTTGAACAAGCTGTAATAGCCGCAGCATCACTATATTTTTATGCCCAGCGCCAACAGATGCAGGTGCAACTGTGGACAGCACTTACAGGTTTAGTTAAAGGCGATCGCGTGGTTCAAGAAGCCTTAGCAGCAACTACTGCCCAAGAAGACGCTAGCACACCTATTCCTGAAGGCTACCCCTTGATTTGGCTAACACAAAACGCCCTAAGTCTTTCTTCGCTTGCTTTAGGTAGCCGCTGGGTTTTGTGGCATTCTTCACCGTCAGAACAAATGGTAGTCAATCAAGATTACTCTGGCATCATCTTGCAAAGCGAACAAGAACTCCAACCCCAACTACAAAAATCATTGCATTAGTGATGCATACCATACAAAATTTTGCCACTATGATTAAAAGTTAAGCTTCTGTGATTACCAAGATTTTTTTTGATCCCAGCAACCAAGGCATACAAGCCTTTGAGCAAATGTAGGTTAAGTTTAGTTGGTAAGGTTGGGGAAATATCCCCAGCAATAGCCCAGTAAGGCTGATGTACAATGCAAAGAAATATTTAAATTATGAGCGGCTGATTTAATGATCTCATCAGAAGAAGTTAACACAAAATCTAGCGATAAAAGCCTAGAGGCAATGCGGCATTTTTCCGAGCAATACGCCAAGCGTACTGGAACATACTTCTGCTCTGAACCCTCGGTTACCGCAGTCGTCATTGAAGGGCTAGCCAAGCATAAAGACGAACTTGGTGCGCCTTTGTGCCCCTGTCGGCATTACGAAGACAAAGAAGCTGAGGTTAACGCTGCATATTGGAACTGTCCTTGTGTACCTATGCGAGAACGCAAAGAATGTCATTGTATGTTGTTCCTCACCTCAGACAATGAGTTTGCCGGAGAACAGCAAGAAATTCTTTTAGAAACAATCAAAGAAGTGCGAGATAGTATGGCATGAGTGAAACCATGCCCCAAGAGTTTTGGCAAGGTGTAGAACAGTTCAATTCTGGGCAGTTCTACGCCTGTCATGATACTTTAGAAGCTTTATGGATCGAAGCCAGTGAACCAGAAAAAACCTTTTACCAAGGTATTCTGCAAATTGCTGTGGCATTGTATCATCTGAGTAACTATAACTGGCGAGGTTCCGTAATTCTACTGGGAGAAGGCAGCAATCGCCTACGAAGTTACCCGTCAAGTTATGGTGGCATCGATGTAGCAGAATTATTCAACCAAAGCACGGCTTTGTTGCAAGCATTGCAAAAAGCAGGCCCAGACAAGATTGCTAATGATGACCTGGGTGAAGCTGACACCTTGCCCTTACCTAGAATTGTGCTAATTGATGAGGAACTTAACTCAGAGAATTAGAAATTGGCAATTAGCTAGTTATGGCGATCGCAATATGACCAAGTACACGCAAATAAGACTATTATCTAAAAACTTTTTTAAAGCCCACAATAAAAGATTTTTGGAAACGTCTAAAAAATTACGCGTACATCCGCAGCGGTGAGGCATTCCGGTGAGTCTTGCAATGTCGAAAGGGTTAGCCTGATGCAGGGGTTCTTGCAGATGACCCTTACCCCTGCACCTTTTTGACACGATTAGGCTAGAAATTAAGAGTTTGAGAGATATTTTGCGTAACCCTGAAAAAAATACCAAGCTGTAAGAAGCTTAACTAGCAGTTTTAGATAGCCAGTAAGAATCGAAGGCTATCCTTTGGTCTCCTCATGCTGTAAGAACTACTATTACAAGTTTTCTTGAAAGCTGAATACCAAAAGAGGGCTGTTAGCGAAACCTTCAGGTTGGGGTAAGCGTCAATAGTGCCAGTCAGGATTTAACCGAAATTAGTCCAGATGGTATATTTCGCCTCTGGATAAAGTACTTGCGATAATTAGAATACAAGCTGAAATTTTAAATTGCAAATTGCTATGATGCCGCGCTATCAACTGCCCAGCTCACAGATACACCGCTGTGTATTAGCCTTAATGCTACCCGTTACACTCTTGGGCGCAATGGCGTTTCCTCCCCAAGTACAAACCGCCACCGCACAAACCTCTGGGGGAAATCGCCCTCTTACCATCCGCTCTGATGTGCAAGAATATGACGCCAAAAGCCAAGTAGTAACTGCTCGCGGCAACGTACAAATGTTGTATCCTGCTCGCCAAATTCAGGCAACAGCTGCCCAAGCACAATACTTTAGTAAAGAACGCCGAATTGATTTCAGTGGCAACGTCTATATTTTGCAACAGGGTGGCAATAGTATGCGGGCGGAGAGAGTAACATATCTCATTGACGAGGGACGATTTGTGGCCTTACCCCAATCTAATCGTCAGGTAGAGTCTATTTATATGGTAGAAGATGGCCAGCTTGGTGGACAAGCTGCTAAACCTGCGCCTCAAACGCCACCTTTAAAGCGTTCTAATTAGCATTAATTACTAAGAAAGGACGCACTAGCCGTGAAAATCATTTTAGAGAATATCCACAAATCTTATGGCAAACGGCTCATTGTCAATCGGGTCAGCCTTTCTGTTGCCCAAGGAGAAATAGTAGGTTTATTAGGGCCCAATGGAGCTGGCAAAACGACGACATTTTACATTGCTACAGGTTTAGAAAAGCCCAACCAAGGAAAAGTCTGGCTAGATAATTTAGATATTACTGGTATGCCAATGCACAAACGGGCACGGTTGGGTATTGGATATTTGGCCCAGGAAGCCAGTGTTTTTCGCCAGCTTTCGGTAAAAGACAACATACTTCTAGTGCTTGAGCAAACCAATGTGCCACACTGGGAGTGGTCGGGGCGAATGCAAAATTTACTACGGGAGTTTCGTTTGGAAAAAGTGGCTAACAGTAAAGGAATTCAACTTTCTGGTGGTGAGCGACGCCGGACGGAATTAGCTAGAGCTTTAGCGGCTGGTAGAGAAGGCCCAAAATTTCTACTTTTGGATGAACCTTTTGCTGGAGTAGATCCAATTGCAGTTGCTGAAATTCAGCAAATTGTGGCACGACTACGCGATCGCGGTATGGGTATTCTAATTACAGATCACAATGTCCGCGAAACCTTAGCTATCACCGATCGCGCCTATATCATGCGCGAGGGGCAAATTCTTGCTTTTGGTAATGCTAATGAACTCTACAATAACCCGCTCGTGCGGCAATATTACTTGGGTGATAACTTTCAAGTCTAAAACAATAGTTATGAATTCATAATTTTCCAGAGGATTCTTGAGCCTTGCTTCTGATATATCAATCCTGAGTATTAATTGCATTAGCCACTGGAAAGTTGTTCTAGATATTAAATGCGGTATAAATCTTTTTCTATGTCTAGGTTATAGATATTAAATTCTAAAATTTACCTATGATCTCAAAAAAGCTCACATCTTTCTACACCCTCAATTCGCTGATGCCTTTTACGATCATGGATCGCTATCTCACCAGCGAATTGATACCGCCATTTTTATTTGGGGTGGGAGCTTTCTCATCAATTGGTGTAACAATTGATGCCGTATTTGATTTAGTTAGGAAAATAGTAGAATCTGGACTACCCGTAGACATCGCTATTCAGGTTTTCTTATTAAAGCTGCCAAACTTCATTGTTTTAGCCTTTCCCATGTCTACTCTGCTAGCTACTTTGATGACTTATAGTCGTCTTTCTAGCGAGAGTGAACTAATTGCTCTGCGTGGCTGTGGTGTGAGTGTCTATCGCATGGTAATGACAGCTGTGATGTTGAGTTTTATCGTCACAGGAATGACATTTGTGTTTAACGAGCAGATAGCGCCAGCAGCAAATTATCAAGCAGCTACTACGTTAGAACAAGCTCTTAAGTCAGACAAACCAAAGTTAAAGCAGCAAAATATTTTTTATCCTGAGTACCGAGAGACAAAAGAACAAGACGGTACTAAAAATAGGATACTGACACGCTTGTTTTATGCTGACCAGTTTGATGGTAAGAACATGAAAGGTCTGACAATAATAGACCGTTCTGAAGCAAATCTTAATCAAATTGTGGTGGCAGAATCAGCCCAGTGGAACGCAACACAAAACGTTTGGGATTTTTATAACGGGACTATTTATTTAGTATCTCCTGATCGCTCCTATCGCAACATTTTGCGGTTTGAACACCAACAATTGCGGCTCCCCCGCACACCATTGAGTCTGGCAGAAAAAAGCCGGGATTATGGCGAGATGAATATTGCGGAAGCGGTAGAACAACTAGCTGTAGAACGTCTTGGTGGCGATCGCCAAAAAATTCGTAAACTTGAAGTTCGGATTCAACAAAAAATATCCTTACCATTTGTCTGTGTAGTTTTTGGCTTGGTAGGTGCAGCTATGGGAAGCGTACCTCAGCGCACTGGACGAGGGACAAGTTTTGGGATTAGTGTCATAGTTATTTTTTCGTACTACTTAATTTTCTTTATTAGTGGTGCTATGGGACAGGCAGGTGTTCTCTCTCCCTTTATGGGGGCTTGGTTACCCAACTTTATTTTTTTTGGAGTAGGAACACTTTTATTAATGCGAGTTGCCCAACGATAACTAAGGAACAGGGGAAGAAGAGGGAGCAAGCTAACAATTATTATTTCTCCTCATCCCCTCATCTCCTCAGTTAATATCAAGAATTATACTTTCGGCATTCAGGCGCATTGGGGTTATCTCTACAGTATTCTTCAAAAGAAAGTTTGGCTGATTCCATACCTTCAGCTTTTTGATGAGCGGCTTCTGCTTGGAGTTCTTCAACTTCATCCCAAGCGGCGGCACAAGCTTTAGAATAAGCACCGTTTTCAGTGCAAATAGCACGAGCTTCCGCGATCGCTTTTTGAATTCTCTCCTCCAGCAGCAACACTTTTGGAGTCTCCACAAAATCGCTTTTTGTCAGAATATCGGTAATCGAGATAATACCCAACAGCTTACCTTGAATCACGGGCGCTCTGCGGATACCGGTATTAGCAAACAAACGCGCTACATATTCCACGCTCAACTCAGGATTGACAACAATGCAGGGCTTGCTCATAATCTCATAAACCCGCACTTGCTTAGGATCTTTACCGTAGGCTGTGACCTTATAGACAATATCCGTTTCAGTGACAATGCCATAAGCATCATTGTCATAGCGACGATCCACAACCAAGGCACGTAATCCTTTTTCCTTCATCAACCCTACCGCTTCAGCAACAGTCGCTGAACCGCGGATGGTAACTACATTCGTGGTCATGATATCTTCAGCTTTCATCATTGCTGTAGTCTCCTGGTAAATAGTACTGGCGTGCAGCGCACACAGTAGTGCTAAGTAATGAGTCCTGAGGAGCCACTGCGTTGCTGTGAACTAGCGCTCTTGGTAAGGTTTCCCCCGTTGTAGCAAGTGGCGTTGCTGAGTATTGAGTTATGAGAATTACTCAGCATTCAGCACTTTTAACTCAGCACTGTTTTAGCCAGCTACAACAATAAACTTAGACCAGCTTTCAACTCCTGATGATATCCAAAGTGACCGTCGCTCAAAAATTGCTATCTTGCTAGGCTGGGAAAGCCTTACCAAAGAACCCAAACAAGTAAAAAGTAAATATTTAACGAATAAATATTTATTGCTAATGACTCATCAAGATTGAGAAGTTAGTATGAAATCAACATTAAAATTTTTGAAATCTTGTCTAAAGTCGGAAGTTCTGGCAAAGTCAGCCATTGCCCTCAACTTCTGCAAATTTTTGCCAGTTATGTAATAAATTTCCCACACCCAACCTATGCCAAATCGCCATTATCCTCCTGCCTACTTACGTTATCTCAAAGCCAGGTTATGGAATTTAGGGCGACCAGGCTTTTGGGGTACAGCAATTTTTTTATCTGTGTTTGGGCTGGGAATTTGGCAATATTGGTCAAATCCAAAGATCTTTACTCACAAGCAGAACCACGAAGTCGCTTCGCCCAATGTAGCTGAATCTTCTCTTTCAGTCGAAGACCGAGCCATTGCTGCGGACATTGATAACTTACCCATCCTGATTAAGGAATTTGAGCAAGCAGCCCTGGCAGCAAGTTTAAGTATCCCTGAGGAAAACTCACAAGCTAACAAAAGTCAAAGCTTATTCCAGGATGTCCTTAGTAAACAACAGTCTTCTGGCAATGATACCAAATCAAATTTAGGCTTAGGGATAGTTAATACTACATCCACACCAAAAGAGAATAATCTATTTGTTTTACAAGCAAATAATTTATTGCAAATGGGGTCGGGTTATATTAACGGGTATTTGTTAGACACTAAATCTTTGACTGCATTCTCAGAACCAACAGCAACTGCAACCACCTCATTTACGCAAGGGGTAGGATTAGCTAATCAAATCGGCAATAGTCAAAATCCTGCCACCATCAGCCCCTTGCAAGCTGCTCTCAATCAATCCCCATACCCAAATTTTTCTGGCTTGAATAATGCGACTTCCAGCCCAACAAATATTATGGGGTCTGCTTCCTACGGCACAGCAACACCAACGCCACCCAACAACGGATTATCCAGTCAGACTTTGCCGCCTAATACTGGACTACCGCAAAATTCCTACACTAACTTCAATAACAGTCAGGCATTACCTACAGGGATACAAGCAGCTCCAGTAACACCGCCCGTTACATCTGCCGCAACCACTAATATTACGCCCTACTCTTTACAAACTCCAAGCCAAGGTGTTCTCACCCCCACAACCCCGGCAGAATATGGCAATTATTGGCAACAGCAACCAACTCAACTACCGCAGTCTAAACCCTCACTTCCTCGCCCAACACCAGGGCCGTATGGTGGGGTTCAGATAAATGGCTACACTTATCCTTAAAAATTGACTTGCCGTCTAGAATACTAGTACCGCAAGACGAATTTTGAATTTCGCGCAGCGGTACAAGGCGCAATACAGTTCATTTAAGACTATAACTGTTTGTTGAACTCAATTTTTTTAACGAACCGCAAAGGGCGCAAAGAGCACAAAGAGAAAAAATGCTTAACTGAACCGTATTGGTACAAGGCGTGTTTTCAAACTTTAAAAATAGGTAAAGCGAAGCGCAACCCAACAAAGCAATGTAAATCTTGTTTAAGTCGCATTCAAAGTGTGTCGTCAAAAAATGCCCCAGTCAAATCAGCCCCAGACAAGTCTGCCTGTGAGAGATTTGCACCTCTTAAATCTGCTTGGCTTAAATTGGCATCACACAAGCAAACGTGACTTAAGTCTGCCCCTTTTAGGTTGGCTCGCAACAGATTTGCCCTAGACAAATTAGCCCTAAACAATCGTGATTGACTTAAGTTGGTATCAGCCAAATTTGCATCTTGAATGTCTGCCGCCGTTAAGTCTGCCTTAGTTAAGTTACTCCCGCTAAGGTTAGCTAAACTTAATTTAGATCGGCTTAAATTAATTGCACTCAAGGAAAGGAAAGAAAGCTCTGCACACCTTAAATTAGCATTGATAAAATTTCTTTCTCCTAGTGCATAACGACGCAAAAATTCATCAGTTTTTAATTGATTTAGAACAGCAACAGAAGCACCTTGATAACACCATGCCGTTTCCAGTAGTTTGACAGCAGTGTTAACAGCTACCTCGTCAACTTTAGGCATTACTACACCATTACAGCCATCCCACTCACCGCCAAGCATAAAGGCAATTTCACCAGCAGCAGGAACTGAGTCTAGAAGAATATATTGTGCCGGCTCTTGCGCGACAATTAAACCAGCAATTTGGCGTAGTAAGTTTTTCATCTCAAAGGTAGCTTTTATATTACCAAGGTGAAGAAGGTAGTTGATCAATTGATTGCACAGAACAGCTTTCCAGAAATATTGGCACTCGTCCACAATTGGGACATTGCAATTTATCATCCTGCTTACTGTCAGCCTTGCCTTTTAGTCGAGGTTTTGAATTTTGTGGTGTCATAAAAACCACTTCAATAGATAGTGGAGTTGAGCAGTTTCGGCATTCGCAAATCAATAGCTGCCCCGAATCACTGGTTTGAAAGACTTTGAGATGTTGGGTTGGAAAGAACTGTTCTGGTTCTTCGGCTAGTTGCTGCTGTTCGTCGAACTTCTCAGAAATTGGTTTGGTCATGGATGTTTTAGCTTTTCAATCGTTACATGGGGGCAAATTGTAGCTTCGCTGACATTGGTAGTATATGTACTACAAAAGTGTCAGAAAATATTACAAAAGATGATAACCTTAATTTAGAGTTACACACACCTGTAGAATTAGGCATCAGCTTTCGGTTACAAATAACGATCAAGCAATAACCAGATCAGGAATTGTAGCCTGCATTTTTTTAAAGCATCAATCAACTCTGCAATTGTTTCTCTGTCTTGAAAGAGTACTGAGTGCTGAGTGCTGAGTTTTAAGTTTTGAGTTTTGAGTAAAAATACTAGCCCGTAGTCCGCAGTTTCTTTTTTTATACATGGTGATGAAATTGTTTGATTGAGACTGCCTCGAAAGATTGCTGAGTTCTGATGATTAAAGTAAGCCCATGAACTTTTCGGAATAGCGATCGCTCCACTCGGCTACAATCTGCGTTGTAAGCATTATGATCTCTCGATCGCCACATTAGCAGTTCGGCTCCATTCATTCCACGAACCATCATAATTTCGGACGTTTGGGTAGCCAAGTAAATACTTCAAGATAAACCATGTATATCCCGATCGCCCACCAATTGCACAGTAAGGGATGATTTCCTTGTCAGCTGTGATCCCTTGGCTGCTGTAGAGTGCCTGTAATTCTTCAAACGACTTGAAGGTTCCATCTTCATTCAGGGTCAGCAGATGCTCTAGATGCACTGCGCCTGGAATATGCCCAGCGCGTTCAATTCCTTCTGGTGGCTTATTCAGAAACAGTTCACCACGGTACTCTTCAGGTGTACGAACATCCAATAGTACGCAATTTGGTTTACCTATAGATGCCTGAACTTCTTCCTGAAATACCCTTAAGCTAGCATCTAGAGCCTTCATACGATACTGAGTTGGCTGAAAATTTGATAACTCTGTTGCTACTTGACGATCTTCCGCCATCCATTTTTGATGTCCACCGTTGAGGACACGCACGTCGCTATGTCCCAACACTTTCAACAACCAGAAAATCCAAGCTCCAGTACCAGGGTAGCTACCGTAAGCAACTACAGTTGTCTCATTAGTAATGCCAGAACGAGAAAGTAGTTTTTCCATTGCGACTGGATCAAAATTGATTTGCAAATCAGGAAGTAGCAAATCAGTAAAGATGTTCCAGAAAACTGCACCGGGAATGTGAGCTTCTTTATATGGGTGTGGACTTGTATCGACTTCTACTATACGAACATTCGGATCGTTTAAGTGTTCCGAGAGCCATTGTGTATCTACCAAAACTTCAGGGTGAGCATACTGAGACATAGGTTTTCTCCTGCTTTCCGCGCTAAAGCTAAGATTAGGATGGTTGCCTCTCTGCGCCTAGTCCTCGAACGAGTACAATTTGCAATCATGGCGAATTTACAAGCTCTATTTCTGGCAATCCCACAAGCCAAAGATGAACAGGAATTGCGATCGCAAGTGTTGGCAGAATTCGGTAAGTACTTTGCTGCCAAACGGTGGGGTTTGTTTTTTTACGATCAATTTCCTATAGCTAACAGCAACTTTCAAAAAGCATTCCAATTAGCCCTATCCACTGAACACAACCCAGTTTTGCGCTATGTAGTGGAACGACATGCACCTGTCCATGAAGAATTGGTGGTATCGCCCAAGGTATGGAGGCTGATTTGTCCTCGTATTGATCACTGGCATGTTATGGCAGGGCCACTTGTTAGCAGTGGTCAGTTAGTAGGTGGGGTGGGCTTTACCCGTGAGCAAGGAATGCCAGCATTTAACACGCAAAATTTAATGGATTTGAGTGCGCTTTGTTTGCACGTATCAACTTGGGTAGCAACGGTGCGATCTCAACGCCAATCCTTAACGATTAATCGCCTCACAACTCGTGAGATGCAAATTGCTGAACTGGTTGCCAAGGGACAAACAAACGCAGAAATTGGCGCTGAACTCTGGATTACAGAGAATTCTGTTAAGCAAGCCTTAAAGCGAATGTTTCGTAAACTTGAGGTTTCGTCTCGTACTCAGATGATTGCACAACTTTTCGCAAGTACAAGTTTGTGTTCACGCAACGACAAAGTAATCTAACTTAACGCTGAATCCTACCGATAACTTCCGAGGCTGCGATCGCTTACTTTTAAAAGTGTCAAAATCAAATAGGCGATTCTTAAAGACAAAATCTGGAGAGCAACTTGCCTAAATCGATTCAATCAATTCAACCACCACTAAAATTTATTCCGCCAAGCTTTAACCCAATCGTACTCCAGATTGCTAGGTGGTTGCTGCCGTTCTTTTTGAGGTTTCGGACTCGACCTTGGTTACCAGCTGGTATTGTTCGTATTGAAGCGAAAAATGCTGAGATATTAGCCGAGCTTTATCAACAATTCCAAGCTGGCAAAATTCGCTTTTTATTAGCATTTCGGCATCCAGAGGTAGATGATCCCCTCTGTATGTTTTATCTAGTTTCCCGCATAGTTCCAAAGGTGGCGCGTCAGCAAGGGATAAAGTTGCAATACCGGACTCATTCTCACTTTCTCTATGACCGGGGGATGACTTTATGGGCTGGGAAATGGCTTGGTTGGTTTTTCTCTCAGGTAGGAGGTGTACCAGTTCGTCGGGGTAAGCGGTTAGATAGGCAAGCTATCCAAACAGCACGGGAGTTGTTTGCCAATAGCAATATACCGATCGCAGTTGCACCTGAAGGAGGTACTAATGGTCATAGTGGTGTTGTTAGCCCCTTGGAACCCGGTGTTTCCCAACTGGGCTTCTGGTGTGTGGAAGATTTGGTAAAAGCTAACCGTTCTGAAACTGTTTTCATTGTGCCAGTCGCTATTCAGTATCGCTACGTCAACCCACCTTGGTCAAAACTTGAGCAGTTGTTGAGTAAGTTGGAAGCCGATAGTGGCTTACCAGTGGAACCAGTTGAGAATTTGGACATTGATAGGCGACAAGAGATTTTGTATCAACGCCTCTGCCGATTGGCTGAACATATCATTTCTGAGATGGAAGAGTTTTATCGCCGTTTCTATCATCAAAATCTTCCAGATATCCCTAATCAAGAGATAATTCCCCAGCTTCATCGCCTGCTAGATACCGCTTTACAAGTAGCGGAACAATATTTTGGTCTCCAGTCGCAGGGCAATTTTATTGATCGCTGTCGTCGTTTGGAAGAGGCTGGCTGGAGTTACATTTACCGCGAAGATGTGCCAGAGATTGATGCTTTATCACCCCTAAAACGCGGATTGGGAGACTGGATTGCAGAAGAAGCTGATTTGCGGATGCGACACATGCGATTAGTGGAAAGTTTTGTTGCAGTTACTGCTACCTATATTCAGGAACAGCCGACTGCTGAACGATTTGCTGAAACCTTGTTAATCATCTTTGATATGCTTTCTCGGATTAGTGATGCAAAAATGCCTCCACGTCCCCGATTAGGTTGGCGAGAGGCACATATCACGATAGGCGAACCAATTTCAGTAACTGAACGTTGGGCAAATTCTCAAGCCGATCGCAAAGCATCCAGACAAGCTGCTAGCGAGTTGACGCAGGACTTACAAATTGCTTTGGAACAGTTGATTGGCAAGTAAATTTTGCTTATTTACTGCTAGCACAGCGTAGTGGAAATAACGCCAGTGCCTACGGCACTGGCGTAAAGATCTGCGGACATGGCTGCTCTTACCGCGTAGCGTCTCCGACAAAAGACGCCAATCGCTAACAACAAGCGCTGTCTAATATTACCCAAAATCAATATGGTGAAGTACTAGTCCTCTAAATCTATATCGCTATCGTCATCATCATGATCGTAAGGAAGATCATCCAAATCTATCATCTCTGAGATTTCTTCTACTTCAGTTAGAAACTCAGCATCTACATTTTCACGCTGTATTAAGCGACCATTTGACTTTAGCCATTCTATAAGAACAAACTCATTACTTGAACGAATTACAGTGGCTCGTTGGTTACGAGGTTCTTCACGTAAAGGGCCGTTATTCATAAAAAAACTCCTATTGAATTAGGAAAAAATAGAATGTCCAAAAGTCTAGGTATTCATCTGATTGTAAGTTTTAACTCAGCCGCGTGCCTAGTTTGGACTTCCTAAGCAAGCACTACTACAGCGTTCATTTGTGACAGAGTAATGTATTTGAGCAGCAAGAGCAATAATTTCTGCGGCGCATCAATTGCCTAAAGCATATAGTTATATACCGTTGGCTGCAAACTCTTGTCAGATTTTATCTCCATTTAAATTTGCTTTCTTGAATAAAACTTACATGAAATATAAACTGACAAGTAGATCTTACTTTCAGTATAAATTATATTGACAAAAAAATGTTGATTTTAATAAAATAAAAGTTTTTATTTATAAATATTAGATTAACCTTAAATAATTTCGCAAAAAAACTCTAGCTTGCAGGCTAGAGTAATTTGTGATTGTTGCAAGTTGCAGCTGATATTTAGTATTTCAGCAATGGCAGCACAGTATTAAAATGAGGATTCGCTGGCTGATCCAGAAAGTGGAAGAATTTTAACTTGCAACTAATTTACCCCAACTCACATAAGGTAGTTTTGCCGCAGTTGCCCGAATTTGGTCAGCGTTGGCAACTAACTGACCGCAAGCGTCCCAAGTTCCAGAAATGAAGGTGCTTCTAGTGCCTTCGCCGATAGAAACTGGGGTTGTGTAATCTTCGATTTGTACTTGCAAGGTTTCTAGATTTACCGTGACGGATACTTGCGAATTAGCTGTCACTAATTCTTGCAGGTTTTTAATGGTGGTACTATCAGCGGTAACGCAAGGTATGCCCATTGCAACGCAGTTACCGAAAAAGATTTCCGCGAAGCTTTCACCAATTAAAGCTTGAATTCCCCATTTAGCAAGTGCTTGGGGTGCGTGTTCTCGTGATGAACCACAGCCAAAGTTGCGGTTAACTATTAAGATTTTCGCCCCTTGGTATTGTGGTTGATCGAAAGGATGTTCACCTTTGAGTGCTTGGCGATCGTCAATAAACACGCCTTCGCCTAACCCATCAAAGGTAACGGCTTTTAAGTAACGGGCGGGAATGATGCGATCGGTGTCTATATCATTGCCTACTAAGGGTACGCCGCGCCCGGATACTGCTTTAACTTCACTCACCATAAATTTAGTAAAAAACTAACCACGAAGGACACAAAGAACACAAAGAAATAAGAGTTTAAAAGAGTTTTGGCTTGAGGTTAGCCTGTTAGGGGTTACAGCAATTCGCGTACATCTGCAACTTCGCCTTTAATTGCAGCAGTTGCAACCATTGCAGGACTCATCAGCAGTGTGCGACCAGAAGCTGAACCTTGTCGACCTTTAAAGTTGCGGTTGGAGGAGGAGGCGCTGATTTGTCTTCCTTGTAGTTTGTCTGGGTTCATGGCTAGGCACATAGAACATCCGGGTTCGCGCCATTCAAATCCGGCTGCTTGAAAGATTTTGTCTAATCCTTCGGCTTCTGCTTCTTTTTTGACTCTTTCGGAACCTGGGACGACAAAGGCTTTGACTCCTGCGGCTACTTGACGACCTTGGGCGATTTTGGCTGCTTCGCGCAGATCGCTGATTCTGCCGTTGGTACAGCTACCAATGAAGCAAACATCAACTTTAGTGCCTTTGATCGGTTGACCGGGGAATAAATCCATGTAGTTGTAGGCTTCTTCAGCTACAAATCGGTCTTCTTCGGGCAGTTCGTCGGGCTTGGGGATAAATTGGTTGACACCAATACCTTGACCAGGGGTGATTCCCCAGGTGACTGTGGGAGGAATTTCCGCAGCGTCGAAGACTACTACATCGTCATATTCAGCATTGGCATCACTCTTAATAGATTCCCACCAAGCCACAGCTTTGTCCCAGTCTGCACCTTTGGGTGCAAAGTCTCTACCCTTGAGGTAGTCGTAGGTGACTTGATCGGGATTGACGTAACCACAACGGGCCCCGCCTTCGATCGCCATATTACAGACGGTCATCCTCTCTTCCATATTCATTTGCTCAAAGGTTGTACCTGCATACTCATAGGCGTAACCTACACCACCCTTGACGCCGAGTGTACGGATGATATGCAGGATGACATCTTTGGCGTAAACACCAGGTTTGAGAGTACCGTTAACTTCGATTTTGCGGACTTTTAATTTAGAGAGGGCGAGGGTTTGGGAAGCCAGAACATCACGTACTTGGCTTGTACCAATACCAAATGCGATCGCCCCAAATGCCCCATGACTAGAAGTGTGGCTATCACCGCAAGCAATGGTCATTCCTGGCTGGGTAAGTCCTAGTTCTGGTGCGATGACGTGGACAATACCTTGACTACCAGAACCAATATTGTAAAAAGTTATGTTATTTTCTTTACAGTTTTGCTCTAGCGCTTGGATCATTTCCTCTGCCATCGTATCGACAAAGGGACGTGCTTGATTTTCTGTAGGTACAATGTGATCTACCGTGGCTACAGTGCGCTGAGGAAACAGTACTTTTAAACCTCGTTCCCGTAACATAGCAAAGGCCTGGGGACTGGTGACTTCATGGATAAGGTGAAGCCCGATAAATAGTTGCGTCAGTCCTGATGGAAGTGTCCCAACGGTGTGTAAGTCCCAAACTTTATCGAACAGGGTTCCTTTGCTCATACTTAAATCGTTATTTAACGAGTCAGAGTTTTTATAGTATCAAAATTTGTCAGGCTGTTGCGATGATAAGTTTATTGAACTGGGGATTAAGGATTGGGGACTGGGGGCTGGGGATTGGGGATTGGGTAGTAACTAACCTTAAGCGCTTGCTGAATTAGTAAGATACACACTCAAAATGGTAAAGGAAATTCTCCGAGAGCCATTTGAAGGCATCGGCAAGCCTGAGCCGCTAAAATATGAGTATTCTGGGTGCTGGTCGCGTCGTATTAATCAAGAACATCGGCTTGTGTATTTAGTAAGTGATGATCGAGTTGACTTTCTTCAAGCTTGCTATCACTACAAATAAAAATACTATCTTGAGTTAAATAATCATGCCAGTAAAAGTTACATCTGCTGAAGCGAATGGAAATCTAGATAAACTTTGCACTCAAGTTTTAGAGACAGGTGAAGCTGTAGTTATTAGCCAAGCAGATGGTAAAAACGTTGTCTTAATTGCTGAGACTGAATTAAATAGTTTATTAGAAACTCTGAATTTGCTTCGCTCACCTGCAAATTCTGCTCGTTTATTAACTGCTTTAGAACGTGCAAAAGCGGGAACAATTGAACCTCAAAATGTTAACGAACTATATGATAAGTTTGGTTTAAACGAGGATGATACAGATAATGAAATTGCCGCTGCAAGCTAATATTACCTACAGGCTATAAGTAGGTAGGCACGAACATATTTTAAATTTCCCGCTTCGTTGCCATCCCGCAAAAGAATCAATTCTCTTGCTAATAGCTCAACTCTGCTAAAGTTGACTAAGCTGTATATTTCAGTCCACTTGAGTGGACTAAAACTCTGAGAGGATGTTTTCAAAGTTCTCTTGTTGGTAGCAAAAAGTTTTAGATCCCCCTAAATCCCCCTTAGAAAGGGGGCAGTGCGTTGCGGGGGTTCCCCCCGTTGTAGCAACTGCCGTGGACTTTAAGAAGTTTCCCCCCTTAAAAAGGGGGGTTAGGGGGGATCAATAGGTACTTAACATCACAGATAACCACTTTTCAAACAACCTTTGAGCCTCTGAACTTCAGTTCAGGCCGGGATGATGGTAAATGCGATGCGTCAACTGTTACAAAAATGTGAGTAATAACAAGAACTAAACGCAGGGTCTACCTTCTGCCTTTGTGAAAATGCAATCTAGAAGGCGAAACTGAAATCTCTCTGAAATATTCTCTTTAATGGCTGTAATTAACTTTATTCTTGTAATCAAGAATATCTAGGATATACAAGATAAATAAATTACTAGCTTTATGGCCATAGATTTATTGAATTTCTTTCAGGCTACTGACCCCAGCCGCACTCTGTTTATCAAAAATGCAGTAGATGCAAAGTATTACATCGATTTTTCTGCGGTGCGAGGTGGCGACATTATTAACAAGCTGAAGTATAAGATTACATTCTTCAAGCCGAATGAGCCTACCTGTACTTTATTTACTGGACATATTGGTTGCGGGAAATCGACGGAGTTATTACGGTTACAGGTGGAACTGGAAAAGCTAGGCTTTGAGGTGGTGTATTTTGAGTCTAGTGAAGACCTGGAAATGACCGATGTGGATATTGCCGATGTGTTGCTGGCGATCGCACGTCGTGTTAGCCAAACTCTGGATAAAATTACCTTAGCCGAAACCAGTAAATTAAATGAATTACTCCAAGGTGCTTGGAAGGTCTTAAACTCTGAGGTCACAGGAGTCAAGCTCAAAGTTCCAAACGTTGGAGATGTGGGTTACTCGGCTGAAAAGGAAAAGCTGTCTTTGGCGTTTGGGATTGGTGAAATCACCACGAAGGCGAAAAATGACCCTACACTGCGGGAAAAACTCAATCAGTATCTCGGCCCGCAAAAAACCCAATTGCTAGAAGCGATTAACCGAGAACTACTAGAACCTGCGATCGCCAAACTCAAGCAGCAAGGTAAAAAAGGTTTAGTAGTAATTGTCGATAACCTTGACCGCATTGATAATCGTGTCAAGTCTTGGGGTCGTCCGCAACAGGAATATCTGTTTGTGGATCAAGGAGAGTTTTTGACCAAACTAAATTGTCATTTAGTTTATACAATGCCTCTGTCGCTGAAATTCTCCAATGATTACGGAATGCTGACCCAGCGATTCCCAGAAGATCCGAAAGTTTTGCCGATGGTTCCGGTACAGTGGCCTGATGGTAGCGTCCATGAACAGGGAATGGCGCTAATGCAGCAGATGGTTTTGGCTAGGGCTTTTCCTGACTTGCAACCAGAGGAACGCTTAAGCAAAATTCCAGAGATTTTTGATGATGTAACAGCCTTAGAACGGTTATGCAGTGCGAGTGGTGGTCATGTGCGCGACTTACTGCGGCTGTTGAATACCTGGATTATGGAAGAAATGACCCTTCCCTTATCTTGTGACACCTTAGAACAAGTAATCCGCGCCCGTCGGAATGAAATGACCATGCCAATTTCTGATGATGAGTGGCAATTATTACGTCACGTCAAGCATAGAAAAAGAGTCAGCGACGATCAAGGATATCAAAAACTGATTCGCAGTCGCTTTGTATTTGAATACCGCGATCGCGGCGAGTCTTGGTTTGATGTTAACCCGATCTTGGCAGAAGCCAGAGAGTTGCAGGGCTGAGTAGGCAGGGGGCAGGGGGCAGGGAGCAGGGGAAAAAGCAGCGAGTAAGGAGCAGAGGAATGGAAAAAGAACCAATCAAAAGTCATGAAGACTTAGAAGTATACAAAATGGCATTTGATGTAGCCATGAAAATTTTTGAATTATCTAAGAAGTTTCCTATAGAGGAAAGATATTCATTAACTGACCAAATTCGTAGGTCATCACGTTCTGTTTGTGCGAATTTAGCCGAGGCATGGAGAAAACGTCGTTATGAAGCTGCTTTTATTGCAAAATTAAATGATTCCGAAGCCGAAGCAGCAGAAACTCAGACTTGGCTTAAATTTGCTGTCAAATGTAGTTATTTAGACGTTGATACAGGCAGAGAACTTTATGCAGCTTACAACCGAGTTTTAGCCATTCTAGTAACTATAATCAACAATCCATCACCTTGGCTCATAAAACGCTAATTTCTAATGCTCCCTGCCCCCTGCTCCCTGCTCCCTGCCCCCTGCCCTTTAAATTATGAGTGAACAGCAAATCAACAACGATCGCGCACTGCAACAACTAGCTTGGGCAATTCAAGCTTCTGTAGGGCAGTTTAAGCTGATTTTGGCAAAGTGCAATTATGCCCAACAGCGCGATCGCTTAATTGCCAAACTACAAGAAATCTGTGCTGTCAAAATTAGCGTTTTATATCTCAAGCCATCTCAAAGGACACTTTACACCGCCATTCGTGAAGATTTTGGGGATAATGTCCAAGCTTTGATGATAGTGGGGTTAGACAAATTGCAAGATTTGTCTCAGATGTTAATTTCGGCTAATCAGGTGCGGGAGGAGTTTCGTAAAAGTTTCCTTTTTCCGATAGTGCTGTGGGTTAATGATGAAGTTTACAAACAACTGATGCAGCTAGCGCCGGATTTAGAAAGTTGGGCAACTACGAAAGATTTTGATATTGGCACTACTGAATTAATTGAGTTTATTCACCAAACAGCATCACTATTATTTGATAATTATTTAAATTTAAATTTAGAAATTATTGCCGAAATTAAATCAGCTTGGCAAGAATTACAAAAATCAGGGCAAGATATAGAAGCTGAGTTAAAAGCCAACTGTGATTTTTTACTAGGACTAGTTGAATCAATAAATAAAAATTTTGATGCAGCTATAGAACATTACAATCAAAGTTTAGCTTTTTGGCGTGCAAGTAAAAATTTTGAGCGTCAAGGTAAGTTACTTACTCAAATTACAATTTGCTATTACGAAAAAGCGAAGTTAGATAATAAAACTCAACCACTGGTTAATAATAAAATCAGCGAAGGTGGAAAGAGTTTGTATAGCAGCGATTTAAAACTGCCAGAAATTTTAGTTAATAACTATCTCCAGCAAACTATCACAGCATTTGATGCCGCCCAACGTCCCGATTTAGTTGCCAATTCTCTAGATAAATTTGGCATTATTCTCCGTTTTTTAAAAGATTGGGAGCAAATAAAAGCTCTGGCAGAACGTGCTTTAATTGTTCATCAAGCCGAAAAAAATACAATTAAGATAGCTCAAGATTATGGTTTTTTAGCTGAAGTAGCTTTAGTAAAAAATAATTGGCAACAAGCAGAACAATTAGCCCAAAGAGCATTAGCAATATTATCTGAGGCTGAACAGTCAGTGCAGGCTAACTTAGTTCGTGTAACTGCGGTTTCTCATCACCAGGCTATTCGTCAAGAATGCTTATTAACTTTGGCGCAAGCACAACAAAATTTGGCGCAATATGAAATAGCTATTGAAAATTCAGAAGCGGCTAAAAATATTGGTGTTACTGGCAACGAACCGCAGCTTTATTTAGAGATTTTGGATAATTTGCAAAAGCTCTATTTTCAACAAAAGCAATATCTTTCAGCTTATGATACCAAACTAGAAGCACGTTCTATCGAACAGCAATTTGGTTTACGGGCGTTTATTGGTGCAGGTAGATTACAAGCTACAAAACAGCTAGGGACGCAAGTTCTCACACCTTTACAAGTTGATAATAATGATAATATCGCCCCAGAAATTGCCGCATCTGGTCGTCAATTGGATGTAGAACGGTTAATTGAACGCATCGGTCGCCCTGACTATAAATTAATCGTAATTCATGGGCAATCGGGTGTAGGTAAAAGCTCCTTAATGAATGCGGGACTAATTCCGGCTTTAAAAAAGAAAGCCATCGGGATTCAAGATAACTTGGTTGTCGCCATCCGCGTCTACACCAATTGGGTTGAGGAGTTGGGGCGGGTGTTGGGGGACAGGCGGGACAAGGGGACAAGGGGACAAGGGGACGGGGGGATAGGAGAAGGGGGAGAGTTAGAACTGGAAGCATCTCCCTCAGATACTGATTCATCTCCCTCAGAACCTCATTCATCTCTCTCAGATACTCGTTCATCTCCCTCAGAACCTTATTCATCTCCCTCAGATACTCGTTCATCTCTCTCAGATACTCGTTCATCTCTCTCAGATACTCGTTCATCTCCCTCAGAACCTCATTCATCTCCCTCAGATACTGATTCATCTCCCTCAGATACTGATTCATCTCTCTCAAATACTCGTTCATCTCTCTCAGATACTGATTCATCTCCTTCAGAACCTCATTCATCTCTCTCAGATACTGATTCATCTCTCTCAGAACCTCATTCATCTCCCTCAGAACCTCTCCGCGTCCCCGTGTCTCCCCCTCCCCCCATCTCCCCTCCCGCCCTCCTCACCCAATTGCGAGAAAACGAACAGCGCAACCTGCGAACTGTGTTAATTTTTGACCAGTTTGAAGAATTTTTCTTTGTTTACCCAGAAGCAAAACAAAGACGGCAGTTTTTTGAATTCTTGGGAGAATGTCTAAATATCCTCTCTGTAAAAGTGATTTTGTCACTGCGGGTGGATTATCTGCATTATTTGCTGGAGTGCAATCGCCTATCGAGTCTGAAGATTATTGGTAATGATATTCTCAGCAATAATGTCCTTTATGAGTTAGGGAATTTTTCGCCCACTGATACCAAGTTAATTATTCAGCGTTTAACTGAAAATACTAGCTTTTATTTAGAACCTGCTTTAATTGACCAACTAGTTACAGATTTAGCCGGCGAACTGGGAGAAGTGCGCCCAATTGAGTTGCAGGTGGTGGGGGCGCAACTGCAAACCGAGAACGTTACAACTTTGGCGAAGTATCAAGAATTTGGGGATAACGCTAAAGAAGAACTAGTGAAGCGCTACTTAGCAGAGGTGGTTGATGACTGCGGTGTAGAGAATAAACAAGCGGCGGAATTGTTGCTGTATTTGCTTACCGATGAAAAAGGGACTCGCCCCCTGAAGACTCGCGCTGAACTAAAACGGGATTTGCAGCAATATTTCTCGTTTAGCAATATTCAGTCTTCGCAGATCCCCCCAACCCCCCTTGAAAAGGGGGGCTATATTTCTTCTTTTATCCCCAAGTGGGGCAATAATAATATCACTCCTTCCACCCCCTTATTAAGGGGGTCGCCGCAGGCGGGGGGATCGAAAGATCAAGTCTTAGATGCCAGTAGATTGGAGTTAGTATTACAAATTTTTGTGAAATCTGGCTTGGTGGTTTTATTACCAGAAAACCCCGCAGACCGTTATCAACTGGTGCATGACTATTTAGCCGCCTTTATCCGCCAGCAAAAAGAGCCACAATTAAAAGAGTTGATGGCGCAACTGCAAGAAGAAAGAAAGCAAAGAAAGCTAAGTGAAGCCAAACTCAATGGCTTTCTCAAACGCGCCCTGATGGGTTCAGTTGCAGCCGGATTGGTATTGGCTGGGTTAGCAGTAACCGCCTGGGATGCAGCACGCAGGGCAGAAGAGCAAAAAAAACAAGCCGATGTTAGTGAAATCAATGCTTTGACTAACTCTAGCGAGGCATTTTTTGTCTCAGAGCAACCTTGGGATGCCCTGATAGAAGGCTTAAAGGCAGCAGGAAACCTAAAAAATGCAGAATTGGCAACCCCAAGCACCCGCACACAGACAATTGCCGCATTAAGACAGGCGGTGTACTTACAACCAAATGAAAATAAATTCAGAGAACGTAACACTTTAGAAGGGCATAGCGGTAGTGTCTATAGTGTGAGTTTCAGTCCCGACGGCAGCAAGACCCTAGCCACAGCAAGTTCTGACAGCACAGTCAAACTCTGGGACATCTCTGGCAAACTACTCAAAACTCTCAAGGGGCATAGCGGTGTTGTCAGGGGTGTGAGTTTCAGTCCCGACGGCAAGACGATAGCCACTGCAAGTTATGACAGGACAGTCAAACTCTGGGACATTTCTGGCAAACTCCTCAAAACTCTCAACGGGCATAGCGGTTTTGTCTGGGGTGTGAGTTTCAGTCCCGACGGCAAGACGATAGCCACTGCAAGTTATGACAGGACAGTCAAACTCTGGGACATCTCTGGCAAACTCCTCAAAACTCTCAACGGGCATAGCGGTTCTGTCTATAGTGTGAGTTTCAGTCCCGACGGCAAGACCCTAGCGACTGCAAGTGATGACAGCACAGTCAAACTCTGGGACATCTCTGGCAAACTCCTCAAAACTCTCAACGGGCATAGCGGTTATGTCTTGGGTGTGAGTTTCAGTCCCGACGGCAAGACCCTAGCGACTGCAAGTTCTGACAGCACAGTCAAACTCTGGGACATTTCTGGCAAACTCCTCAAAACTCTCAACGGGCATAGCGGTTATGTCTGGGGTGTGAGTTTCAGTCCCGACGGCAAGACCCTAGCGACTGCAAGTTCTGACAGCACAGTCAAACTCTGGGACATCTCTGGCAAACTCCTCAAAACTCTCAACGGGCATAGCGGTTATGTCAGGGGTGTGAGTTTCAGTGCTGACGGCAAGACCCTAGCAACTGCAAGTTCTGACAGCACAGTCAAACTCTGGGACATCTCTGGCAAACTCCTCAAAACTCTCAACGGGCATAGCAGTGTGAGTTTCAGCCCCGACGGCAAGACCCTAGCGACTGCAAGTTCTGACAGCACAGTCAAACTCTGGGACATCTCTGGCAAACTCCTCAAAACTCTCAACGGGCATAGCGGTTATGTCTTGGGTGTGAGTTTCAGTGCCGACGGCAAGACCCTAGCGACTGCAAGTTCTGACAGCACAGTCAAACTCTGGGACATCTCTGGCAAACTCCTCAAAACTCTCAACGGGCATAGCAGTGTGAGTTTCAGCCCCGACGGCAAGACCCTAGCGACTGCAAGTTTAGACAGCACAGTCAAACTCTGGGACATCTCTGGCAAACTCCTCAAAACTCTCAAGGGGCATAGCGGTTCTGTCTTGGGTGTGAGTTTCAGTCCCGATGGCAAGACCCTAGCGACTGCAAGTTCTGACAGCACAGTCAAACTCTGGGACATCTCTGGCAAACTCCTCAAAACTCTCAACGGGCATAGCGGTTATGTCAGGGGTGTGAGTTTCAGTCCCGATGGCAAGACGATAGCCACAGCAAGTGATGACAGCACAGTCAAACTCTGGGACATCTCTGGCAAACTCCTCAAAACTCTCAAGGGGCATAGCAGTAGTGTCAATAGTGTGAGTTTCAGTGCCGACGGCAAGACCCTAGCGACTGCAAGTTTAGACAGCACAGTCAAACTCTGGGACATCTCTGGCAAACTCCTCAAAACTCTCAAGGGGCATAGCGGTGGTGTCTTAAGTGTGAGTTTCAGTGCCGACGGCAAGACCCTAGCGACTGCAAGTGATGACAGCACAGCTATTTTATGGGATTTTGATTTAGATAATTTATTAACCAGTGGTTGCAATTGGTTAAATAATTACCTAGCTACCCATCCAGATGTGCTAGAAGATCTCAAAGCCTGCCAAACTCCAGCTATTAAAAAAGAAGCCGCACCAGCATTAGTTGCCCAAGCTGAAGAATTAGCCCGAAAAGAAGATATTAATCTTGCTGTTGCCAAGTTCCGCAGAGCATTAGAGTGGAACCCCAGCTTAAAGCTTGACCCACAAGCAAAAGCACAGCAATTGGCAAATGCTTCAGCGCTAATTGAAAAGGGTGAGAAGTTAGCACAAGTGGGCAATCTTGAGGATGCAGTCGCAAATTTCCAGCAAGCATTGCAACTAGACCCCAGTTTAGACTTTCAACCAAAAACAAAAGCTGCTTCTGTATTAGTTGAGGCGGGAACAAGCTTTGTCAGACAGGATAAGTTTAAGGAAGCATTAGCAGCCTACACCAACGCCCAAAAATTTGACCCAGAAGTTGAAATCTCTGCCTATTCTTGGGACACACTATGCTGGCAAGGTAGCCTGCAAAAACAAGCCGCTGATGTCATGTTTGCCTGTAACCAAGCCGTCAAGCTTGACCCTAAAAATGGCTATATTCGTGATAGCCGTGGCTTGGCGCGGGCGCTAACAGGCGACTACCAAGGGGCAATTCCTGATTTTGAAGCCTACATCACCCAGGTTAACGATAAAGATACCAAAGTACAACGGCAACGCTGGGTAAAGGAACTAAAAGCTGGCAACAATCCTTTTACAGATGAAGAACTTAAACGCTTGCGGAATTAGTACGTAATGGGGCATGGGGCGGGGGGCAAGGGGACAAGGGGACAGGGGGACAAGGGGCATTGGTGTCAACTTAAGCTTAGATGCATATAGCGTAAGTCTTTAAGGTTCTCTCTCTTAGCACCATAAACTTTTAGATCCCCCCTAACCCCCCTTTTTAAGGGGGGAATTAGAATCTTAGCCCCCTTTTTAAGGGGGTTGGGGGATCAAATATCTTGATCAACAAAGCCTTTCACGTTAAGTTGACACTCATGGACAAGGGGACGAGGGGACAAGCGCTGGCTTTCTGTCAACATTCCTCTAAAATCCATATTGGGGTTGAGTGATGACAGAACGAGGATATGATTAATGACTAAACTAAAACTGATTTCAGAATATAAATGCTTTGGTGGCAAAGTCGGCTTTTACTCTCACTTTTCCTCAACCTGTAACGGAGAAATGCGCTTTAGCATCTATCAACCACCGCAAGCAACTCAACAACCTGTACCGATTCTTTATTTTCTCTCTGGTTTAACTTGTACTGAAGAGAATTTTATGGTCAAAGCAGGGGCGCAACGTTACGCGGCTGAGTACGGGTTAATGTTAGTCGCACCCGATACTAGCCCTCGCAATACTGGTATTCCTGGCGAAGATGACGAGTGGGATTTTGGTACAGGTGCAGGTTTTTATGTTGATGCTACAGCCCAACCGTGGCAAGCACACTACCAAATGTATAGTTATATCGTCCAAGAATTACCTGCTTTAATCACCGCAAACTTCCCCACTCAAACCGAAAAACAAAGTATATTCGGTCACTCTATGGGCGGACATGGGGCGTTAGTGTGTGCAATGAAAAACCCCACATTATATAAATCTGTCTCAGCCTTTGCACCTATCGTTGCACCTATGCGTTGCCCTTGGGGACAAAAAGCATTCAGCCGTTATTTAGGAAATAATCAAGAATCTTGGCGTGCTTATGATGCCACTGAATTAGTCAAGCAGGTAGGATATCACAGTTCGATTCTGATTGACCAAGGAACTGCTGATAAATTTTTAGCCGAACAATTACTACCAGAAGTGTTTGAGCAAGCTTGTACAGAAGTGAAGCAACCCCTAAACTTGCGTTACCAAGAAGGCTACGACCACAGCTATTATTTTATTGCCAGTTTTATCGCAGACCACATTCGCCATCATGCGATCGCCTTACAGCATTCTTGAAATGATGCAGTGGTAATTACTGACGTTCTTTCATCCCAAAGACGCGCCGGGAAATTGACTTCATCAAGCTAGGAAACAAATGAAAAGCTGCTGTCCACAATTTTGCTGTGCCTACGAGAACTTCAGATCGCTGATACTTGACTGCACTCCAAATTGCCTGCGCTACATCTTCAGGCTTTTCTAGCACAGGACTATGGAGTGCTTTGTCCACCAATTCATAACGCGCGTGAGCCGTTTCTTCATCCTCACCGCGAAATATTCCCCGTTCCATAAGATGGGTGCGGATGAAACTCGGATAAATTCCGCAAACTTGAATACCTTTAGGCGATAACTCTGCGTGCAGTGCTTTGGTCAACCCCGTTACGGCATACTTAGTAGTAGAATAAGGAACTTGGTAAGGAATCGGATTAATACCACCAATAGAACTGACATTTACGATTGTGCCACTTCTACGCTCTAAGAAATGAGGCAGGAGTGCATTGATAGTATGAATATAACCCCACAAATTGGTTGCGATCGCCTCTTGCCAATCAGTTAAGGTAAATTCTTCCACAGGCCCTAAAGTATAGATGCTGGCATTGTTAATGAGTACATCTATATGACCAAAGTGAGCGATCGCTTTATCAATCAGATTTTCCACTTGTACAGGATCTTTAACATCTGTAGAAATTGCGATCGCTTCTCGGCCAAGTTCGCGTATTTCTGCGGCGGTAGCTTCTAAGCGATCAAATTGACGAGCTGCCAGCACAACGTCATAATTTTGACGAGCAAACAGTAATGCTGTTGCCTTGCCAATACCCTGAGATGCACCTGTAATAATTACTGTCTTGGTCATAGAATTCACCTACAGCATTGATTTAATACCCCATGCAGATTAATACATCACTGCTGCGTCTTAATTTCGTTGAGTAACGCCTCGTCAGAGTAGTCTGTTTCCCATTTGCCTTGTAGCTTCAGCCGCACAGATTGTGCGCCGCCACTGGGAGTACAGACAACCCAGTAAGTATCTGGTTCTCCTTTGACTTGAGCAGCATTTCGAGTTTCTGCGTTATCAGAAACACCTGAAAATGCCTGAACACACGACCATGTAATTCCATCTGAATCTTTAATTTCTCGTTCCATCTGTTTGTTTTGGTAATTTTGCAAAAACAATCTATCTCAAGTTAACGTGAGCTAGGCAGAACCTCTGGGTTATCATCCAAACTGAGGAGAAATTGAATCAAATCTGTCTGCTCCCCAGGAGTAAAGCCAGCCTCTGCATCTACCCAGTAAGCGTGTCCACTGCCATCCACATTTGACTTTTGCAAATCTGAATTAGCTTGGTTAGCTGCAACTGCTACCTGACGGAGATTGCGGTCAACTAACACCCGTAAACTTGCCGCCGGATCGGGTAGGATATTTTGCATTAATGTACCAGCCATACCAATTTGGTCAGGGTTAGCAACCACAAAATGTCCGTCCTTGCCATCTTGCTTGAGTGCTTCAGCGCTAGCAGCCACGCCACCATCATGTAAATAAGGCGCAGTTAGATACAAGCCAATTAAGCTTGGTACTTTATAGCCTCCAGCAGAATTGTTAATACCAAAAGCTAACTCCTGTGCTTTCTTTGGCGTAATATCTGTAGAAACTTCTAGCACCGGAGGGTTAGATGGTAAAGGAACAGAAACGCTGTTGGGATAGGTTTGGGGTGTGGTGAAATTCTTGGCAAATGGCGCTAATGTAGGGGCCCGTGATGGCTGAGTGCCGATTTCGTTTTGGGCGATGACATCATGATTAGTAAAGTAGCGCCCACTATGACACTCTATGCAGCCAGCACGAGTAAATACAGCAGATCCCCTCTCTAGAGAGGCAACATCACTAATTGCAGTAGGTGGTGGAGCCAAAGTATTTTGCCAAGCGGACATTGCATTTAGCTGTTCGCCTACAGGAAATCCGGGAGAAGAAGCCATTAACCCATCCAACATAAACGGCGAACCTTGAGGATATCCAGGCATCCGAATCACTTCATTGATTGCAGGTTCCCCAGGAGTAGGATCGATTTTGTTGAAAAATTCTGAGGGTTTTGCGCCAGTGGGCAATTTAAAAGCCGGATTAGCCGCGTTTTGCAAAATCACGCCTAAATAGGTTTCCTTATCAATTCCTAATAAGGCTTGGCTAGCATCAGCACCATTTGTCCCGTCTGAATTAGTAGCATGGACATTGCTATTTAGGGTAGTCAAACCGTGAAACCAACCAACCGCAGAATGACCGCTCCAACCATAAGGCCAAGCGCCAAAAGTATAAGATGATGGAGTTTGCGAGGGATTATTTACTAAAGTGCCAGTTGAATCAAAATTACCCGGTGGCCAAGTAAGCAGTTTTGCATCAACTGCATCTTCTACGGCTTTAACATCTGGTAGGCGTGACTCTTGATTATCAGCGTTAATGTAAGTATGCTCACCTAAAGGAATTTGAGTGGGATTAACATCTGTTTGGCGAAACATTGCTGCTGAATTCGTTGCAAATGCCAAAACTAAACCAGTGTCTAGATCATTGTTTGGTGCGCCTTCTAAAATACGTCCGGTTTTACTCTCAACTGTGGCATGACATAAAGCACAGGTAATGCCGAATCTTAGCTTACCTTTAGTGATACTGGCACGCATACCCAGTGGTACAAGCGAATTTGCAGGTACGTCTAATCCTGTATTTAACAACGTACCTGCTTTGAAAGTGCGTCCACCAATTGTGACATCTTCATTTATGGGAATTTGGAGATTAGTTGTGTGCTTACCTCCAAGCCCAGCGATCGCCTGACCTACCGTTATCATATTAATCGGGCCATTCAGCACCCCAACTACATCAGTTTGAAAAATTTCATTCCCAAAAGTTTCCGAGTAAAAAGCGTCCCGACCCAGCTTTAAAGTTTCTTGAGTGACAGCAAATGCTCCATTTTCAGGTGATAGTTGTTTGCGCCCATCTTCTGTTTGTAGTAACCGTGTTGCCTCTTCTTTATTGATGCTGTATCCCAGAACATCATAGGAACCAATTTCTTGCGACGCAGCCTGTGTCTGAGGCGTAAAAGTATTGTATTTACTAGGAGTTACACCTAAAACTATTTCCAGTCTGTAGGCAAAGAAACTCACAAAAGTAACTAAAAATAACAAGATAGTAATACTGCGCCATCTATTTCTGAGAAACTGCTTTTTTGGCGTATTAGAATCTATGTTAATAGCTGGGTCAGTTTTTACCATTTTGATCACAAAGAGACGCATTTAAATTTAAGCGAAGCTTAAAAATAAAAACTTCACCCTTAAAGCTGATTCGTCAAGCGATACTTTCGCCAAAACGATAGGTACATAAATAGAAAAGGCTTTTGTATTAGAGATGTTTTTACAACAACTGGCAAACCTACAAAAGTCCATGTACAATACAGGCATTTGATCATTGGCAAAGTGTAGCTGCGAATGACCGCATCTACCGTGTGGTTTATTTACCAAAAATTGCTGTAATAAACTTCTTGCATAAATTTTATTTTTGTATATAAAACAACAGAGGCATACAGATAAATATCTGTGTGCATCTGCGTTTATCTGTGGTTACTTTTGCTCTTATTCGGATTTTGCAAGAAGTTTAATTAGTTCAGGTTTTATGCTTCAGCTTTTATCATTTACAAGCAGATTGAGCCAAGCGATCGCGCAATTTTTCCGCCACAACTTGTACATGGGGTTCGTTAAGTAAAGTCAAGTGAGATCCGGGAATATAATGGACATCTAATCCACCGCTGACCATATCACCCCAGCCATATTGAGGGTCAAATTTTTCACCTACTATACCATCACCCCGGTTCTGATCCTCAGTGCGAAGGACGAGCATTCGACCTGGGAAAACTTCATAAGTATATTTGTTGAGCATCTGGACATGATTTTCCATGATTTCTAGGTGCTGGTCAGTATCCGATAGCTTTTGGCTAATATCTACTAAATACTTAGGCTTGGCATTCGAGTAACGCTTGAATTTCTTTTTGAGATGATATGCGCCACTCTGGAGTAGTTGTTTACCCCACTTGCTCCAAATTTGAGTTCTTTGCCAAAGGTAGCTAGGCCCAAGTTTGATCAGATTATGGAAATGCTCAACAATTCGCTTTACAAATGGCGCTCGCTGACCAGCACCTGGACGACAAGTATCCAACATCACTAAAAGACCCACTTTTTCGCCTTGTCGCTCAAGTTGTTGAGCCATTTCGTAGGCAACTATACCCCCAAAAGAGTATCCTCCCAGAAAATAAGGGCCGTGGGGCTGAATGGATCGGATTTCTTGAATGTAGAGTGCTGCCATGTCTTCAATTCTGGGCAACAGAGGCTGTTTGCCGTCTAGTCCTGGTGATTGTAGCCCGTAAAATGGTTGATCTGCTCCCAAAGACATTGCCAATTCTCGGAAACACAGGACTTCTCCACCCAAACCATGAATACAGAAGAACGGAGGTTTAGAGCCGTTAGGTTGAATCGCTACCAGCGATGACCAAGCCGCAGTTGATTTATCCTGTTGCCCAGTAGTTAATGAAGCATGGTTTGTTTCTACTTCTTCTGGGCAGAGAATTTTGCCTAAAGCTTCTACAGTACCTGATTGGAACAGACACGCCAAAGGCAGACTTTTACCGAATGCTTGCTCAATTTCCCAAAACAGTTTTATTGCTAGTAGGGAATGCCCTCCTAAATCAAAGAAATTATCTGTAACGCCAATGGGCTGGACACCTAAAGCTTTTTCCCAAATCTCTACGAGTTGGCGTTCTACTTCATTACGTGGTGGAACAATGCTAGTTGCCTTCAGGCTCGATGTATCTGGTGCAGGTAAGGCACGGCGGTCTACTTTGCCGTTAGAGTTTAACGGTAGCTGATCTAAAAATACAAAGGTTGTAGGAACCATGTAGTCGGGTAGCTGCTCTCGTAAGAAACTACGCAATTCGTTGATAGTAGGTACTTGTTCTGAGTGAGCTACAACATACGCCACGAGCCGTTTGTCACCGGGAACATCTTCTCTAGCCATGACTAGAATTTGCTTGAGTGCCGGATGTTGCTCTAGTACAGTTTCAATTTCTCCCAACTCAATGCGAAAGCCCCGAATCTTAACTTGATAGTCCAGGCGACCGAGGAATTCAATATTGCCATCAGATAAATAGCGACACAAATCTCCAGTTTTATAGAGTTTGTCACTTGGCTGATTACTAAAGGGGTTGGCAATAAATTTTTCGGCTGTCAGTTCTGGTCGGTTGAGATAATCCCTAGCTAAACCATCACCACCAATATACAACTCGCCAGGAATGCCAATGGGTAGAGGTTGTAAGTTGCGATCGAGGATGTAAACTTGTGTATTTGAAATTGGGTGACCGATGGGAATAGAGCCACGAATCTTAGTATTTTTGTCTAAAGAATAGCAACAAGTAAAGGTTGTGTTTTCCGTGGGGCCATAGCCATTAATTAAGCGACATTCTCCGCCTGCTTGTAATAGTTTTTGCACATGAGGAACAGATAAAACATCTCCGCCAGCTAAAAGTTGCCGAACTTGTTTTAAATCTTCAACATATTCATCTACCATGAGGTGGAAAAGTCCGGCAGTAAGCCACGCTGTTGTGACACCGTAATGTTTCAGAGCTTGTGCTAATTCTGGTAAGGATGGGGTGTGCGGTGGCATGACAACAAGCTTGCCACCGTTGAGCAGACATCCCCAAATTTCAAAGGTGGAAGCGTCAAAAGAAACGGGAGCTAACTGTAAAAAAACGTCTTCTGGACTGAAATTGACGTAATTTGTGTCTTTGACTAAGCGCACAACACCCCGATGCAGTACGCTCACACCTTTGGGTTTGCCTGTAGAACCAGATGTATAAATAACATAAGCCAAGTTGTCAGGGGTAGTTTGAGTGACTGTATTTTCGTGGCTGTATTGGGTAATTACCTCAGCATCACTATCTAAGTAAACTACCTTTGCTTCACCCACAGGTAATTTTTCTATTAAATGCTGTTCAGTTAGCAAAACTTGTACCTGGGCATCCTCTAACATCAAACTCAAGCGCTCTTGGGGATATTTTGGATCTAAAGGTACATAAGCGCCACCTGCTTTTAAGATACCCAGTAATCCGACAATCATTTTTAAAGAGCGTTCTGCACACAATCCAACCATGACCTCTGACCCCACACCCAAGCTTTGCAAGTAGTGTGCTAACTGATTAGCTTGCTGATTCAACTGTTGGTAGGTAAGTTGCTGCTCTGCAAAGATTACAGCAATACTGTTAGGAGAACGTTCTACCTGTGCCTCGAATAATTGATGAATGCAAGCATATCTGGGATAGTCAGTTTGAGTATGATTCCACTCTTTAAGTAATTGATGTCGCTCGGCTGTGGTAAGTAATGGCAATTGGCAAATGTGCTGTGCTGGATTAGCAACAATACCCTCCAACAATGTCTGGAAATGTCTTAACATTCGGGCGATCGCCGCGTCATCAAACAAGTCGGTGTTGTATTCTACAGTGCCTTGAATGCCTGCGGCTGTTTCTTGGAGTTCAAATGTTAAATCAAACTTGGCTCTACCGCTATGAACTTCTAAGGGAGTTAAGGTCACTCCTGGCAACTGCAATGGTTGGCTCAAGGCATTTTGGAGGACAAACATCACCTGGAATAAGGGGTGATAACTTAAAGAGCGCTGTGGTTGTAGTTCTTCAACTAACTTTTCAAAGGGCAAATCTTGGTGAGCATAAGCATTCAATGCCATTGTCCGCACTTTTGCCAGTAGCTCGCGGAAAGTTGGGTTGCCTCCTAGATGACTCCGCATAACCAGGGTATTGACAAAAAAGCCAATTAACCCTTCGATTTCTTGATGATTACGACCAGCGATCGCAGAGCCAATCAATATATCTTCTTGCCCACTGTAGCGGTACAGCAGAGTCTGTAAGGCCGCCAACAATGTCATGAACAGTGTCACACCTTCTTGCTGTGAAAGTGCTTGCAGTGAATCGCTCAAATTCTGGGGCAATATCAAAGATTGCCTGTGACCTTGGTAAGTCTGGACTGGCGGACGGGGACGGTCAGTGGGTAACTCTAGTACAGGGGGAGCGCCTGCCAACTGCTGTTGCCAATATTGGAGTTGGTTTTGTAGTACCTCATCCGCTAGCCATTGGCGTTGCCAGACGGCATAATCGGCATACTGAATTGGTAATTGTATTAATGGGTTCGGTTTGTTACTAACAAAGGCTTGATATAAATCTGCTAACTGCCGCCAGAGGATACCCATTGACCAACCATCTGAGGCAATATGGTGCATCACTAATAGCAAGATATATTCTTGTGGCTCTATCTGTAGCAAGCAGCAACGCAACATCAAGTCTGATTTTAAGTTAAAAGGTCGTTGTGTTTGCTGTTGTAACAGTTGTTCGATTTGGTTATGGCGTTGAGTTGGCTCACAATCTTGCAAGTTGAACACTATCAGTTCAACGGGCCGCGGTTGCTGAATTACCTGTACTGGGTTGCCATCTAAGACAATAAAATTAGTTCGCAGTGATTCGTGGTGTGCAACAATTGCATCCAGAGATTGTTGCAGTACTGTCACGTTGAGGTCGCCTTGCAGGTGTAGTGCTTGCGCGATGTGATAAATTGCCTGACCTGAATCTAGTTGTTCCCAAAACCACATTCGCTGTTGGGCAAACGACAGAGGGAGCGACTTACGGTTGGCTAGTTTCGGAATTGTTTGTGGCTGGAGGTTAATACCCGCAGATTGATGCTGCTCAATTACTGGAGCTAACTCTGCGATCGCGGGGTAAGTAAACAAAGATTGCAATGGAATTTCAATTGAGAAAGTTTTACGGATACGCGAAATCACTTGAGTTGCCAGCAGAGAGTGTCCACCAAGAGCAAAAAAGTTATCTAGGACACCAATAGGCTGGACACGTAAAACCTCTTCCCAAATCTGGGTCAGTTGGCGTTCAACTGCATTACGGGGAGCAACAAAGGTAGCTTCTGGTTCTAGCCGCGAAAATTCTGGTGCGGGAAGGGCACGACGGTCTACTTTACCATTGGCAGTCACAGGTATTGCGGAAAGTAACACAAAAGCTGAAGGAATCATATACTGAGGCAGTTTTGTCAAGAGGTACTGCCGCAGGTCGCTCATCGTCGGTGCAGAGTCGGAATTGGCAACTAAGTAAGCAACTAAGCGTTGATCACCAGGAATATCTTCACGCGCAATTACCAAACTTTGGGCAACATTTGGATGCTGACTTAATACCGTCTCAATTTCCCCAGGCTCAATGCGGATACCACGAATCTTGAGTTGATGATCTCGACGACCGAGAATTTCTAATGAGCCATCTGGACGATAGCGACCCAAATCACCAGTATAGTAAAGCCAATCTTGTGGATCATTACCAAAAGGATTTTGGACAAACTTAGTCTTTGTTTCCGTAGCCGCATTGATGTAGCCCAAACTCCGAAATGGTGTACGCAGGACAATTTCACCGACTTCTGAGATGCCGCAAAGTTGGTTGTTGGGTGTGAATACCAATGCTTGGGTTTGCGGTAAAGGCCATCCTATCGGCTGTACCCCTGATGCAGAATCAGCCGGCACTTGGTAATAGCACTTTGCCAAAGTTGTTTCTGTCGGGCCGTAGAGATTAACAATTTCACCTGATGTGGGAAAAGCTTGCCGCCACTGCTCTACTAGTGTTTGTTTCAGCGGTTCTCCGGCTAAGAATAACCAGCGTAAGTTTTGCAACGAAATTCCAGATGGGATATTGGCTAACCATGATTGTGCTAACGAGGGAACTGTGTGCAGCACGGTAATCTGCTCACTTTCTAGGTAATGCAGAATTTTAGTTGGCTCTAAGTTATCTCCCTCTGGCGGCAGACACAAGGTTGCACCACTGGTCAAAGGTAAAAAGATATCTCTGAGGACGACATCAAAGGAGAGTCCTGTCAATTGCGCTACTCGGTCTTGCTTGCCAATCGCAAATGTCTGTCGTTGCCAGACCAGAAAATGTGCTAATCCTTTGTGACAACCCAATACTCCTTTGGGAACGCCTGTGGTTCCAGAAGTAAAGAAGATATAAGCTGCATCGTCAGCATCGATTTGCGGTAGTTCGATGAGTTGATTGTCATCTTGAGGCAGATTTAGCAATGCTCCTGTGTCTGGATGTATGCAGATGATAGTCAGCCTGTCCCATAGTTCCTGGTGTTGTGGGGGTTGAGCATCGATATATAAGATGTATTTCGCTTTTGCTTGCTGTAATATCAGCTGCTGACGCTCGCTAGGCAGTTTCGGGTCAATAGTTAGCAACACGCCTTTGCAATAAAGTACGCCTAACATACTGGCAATTAGCCCAAAGCTCTTTGTGCCAAATACGGCTACGACATCTCCCGACTCGACTTTGTTGCCTAGCATAACTCGCGCTAGGGCTTGAGCAGTTGTGCCTAACTCGCTATAGCTCCAAGTGCGATCGCCTTGACGCAGTGCGGTCTGTTCTGGGTTGTTGTTTACCTGTTGGGTAAACATTGTGGTCACCAATTCGTACTTTGGCTGTGGCAACACTACACTTGGCTGTGGCAGCAAAGCTTGAGCTTCTGGTGTGACTAAAGAATAGGAACTAATCTGGCTATCTGGGGCAGTGATAATCTGATTGAGCAAATGATGGAATTGATGCAGCATTTCCTTCATCCGCTCTGCATCAAACAGGTCACGATTGTAAACTAGCTTGAGATGAATTCCTTGTGGTTGTTCTTTAACATACAAGGTTAAATCAAATTTCGCAGCGGTTTCTGCTAGAGAAATAAAATCTACATCCAGACCAGGCAGATCCAGCGTTTTATCCTCCAAGTTGAGCATATTAAACAACACCTGAAACAAGGGGTTGCGGCTGGTATCTCGCTCTGGTTGAATTTCTGCTACTAGCTTTTCAAAAGGTAGATTTTGGTGAGCATAAGCACCTAAGGCCATCTGGCGTACTCGTTCTAGCAGCAAACGAAAACTGGGGTTACCAGCAAAGTTAGTCCGCAAAACTAATGTGTTGAGAAATAAACCGATGAGTTCTTCAATCTCTGCACGATTGCGACCGGCAATCGGTGAACCAATAAGAATATCTTCTTGTCCGGTATAGCGGTGCAGTAGTGCGCCAAAAGCCGCCAGCAAGGTCATAAATAGAGTGACACCTTGTTGACGTGAAAGTGCTGTAAGTGCTGTACTGAGGGTTTGGGGTAGCAACAGCGATTGGCTAGCCCCTCGATTAGTTTGAATTGGCGAGCGCGGACGGTCGGTGGGCAATTCTAGTACAGTGGTAGCACCCGCCAGTTGATTTTTCCAGTAGTCTAGTTCTGTTTCCAGCAGCTTCCCAGATAGTGATTGATGTTGCCAAACGGCAAAATCGGCATATTGGATGGGTAGAGGAGGCAGAGGAGAAGACTTACCGTGCAAAAATGCTTGGTAAACTGCTGCTAACTGCTGCCAGAAAATACCTGTAGACCAGCCATCACTGGCGATGTGGTGTATAACCACTAGGAGAATGTGGTCTTGTTGGTCTATCTGGAGCAAGCTGGCTCGCAGCATTAAGTCTGATGTTAAGTCGAAGGGTATTTGCGCTTCTTGGTTGAGGATTTGTTGTAAATGCTGCTGGCGATCGCTTTGATTATGAGAACGCAAGTCGATTATTCTCAATTCTACCGACCTGGGTAAACCGATTACCTGAATAGGGTTACCATCATCTGATGTGATAAAAGTAGTTCTGAGGATCTCATGATGAGCAACAATTGCATCCAAAGATTGTTGCAAAACAGGTATATTTAAATCACCCTGCAAGCGTAGTGCTTGGGGAATTAAATAAGTTGGGTTATTTGGCTCTAACTGTTCTAAAAACCATAGTCTTTCCTGAGCAAAGGATAATTGTGCTGACTCCCGATTGGCTAGTTGCGGAATCAGCTGGTTTTGCTCATCACCTATGTTAATTTGACTATTGCCAATTACTTCGGCTAACCCAGCTACGGTGGGATTTTCAAATAGCGATCGCAATGAAATATCAATCGCCAAGGCTTGGCGGATACGTGACATCACTTGCGTTGCTAGCAAAGAATGCCCACCCAACTCGAAGAAGTTGTTATTGATACCTACCTGCTCTACACCCAAAACTTCACTCCAGATGCCTGCTAAGATTTCTTCCGTGGGATTGCTGGGAGGAACAAAGTTAGTGTCTAATGGAATACTGGATGTATCGGGCCCAGGTAAAGCACGACGGTCTACTTTACCATTAGATGTTAATGGCAACACTTCCAGCATCACGAAAGCCGCAGGTATCATATATTCAGGCAGCTTGTCTTTAAGGAAGCTACGCAGTTCACTAATAGTAATTGTTGAGACGGAGTTAGGGACGATATATGCCACTAACCGCTTATCCCCAGGAATATCCTCCCGTACAATTACTACTGTTTGTTGCACTGTTGGGTGTTGATTCAGTACAGCTTCTATCTCTCCCAACTCGATGCGGAAGCCACGAATCTTAACTTGGTGGTCAATGCGGCCAAGGTACTCTAAGTCTCCATTAGGTAGATATCTTGCTAAGTCTCCAGTTTTGTAGAGTTTTGCTTTGGAGTCATTGTTAAAGGGATTAACAACAAAAGCTTTAGCAGTCAAATCAGCACGATTGAGATAGCCACGAGCTAAACCTGCGCCTCCCACATACATTTCTCCAGGAACGCCAACAGGAACTAACTGTTTGTGCTGATCAAGCACATATACCTGCAAATCAGGAATTGGGCTACCAATAACGCTACCTGCACCTTGCTCCAAATCTACTGTTGTGATTGGGCGATAGGTAACATGGACGGTGGTTTCTGTAATCCCATACATATTCACCAACCTGGGAGACTCGTCCCCGTGACGAGTGAACCAAGGTTTTAAGCTTTGAAGTTCCAATGCTTCCCCACCAAATATTACCCAACGCAAAGCCAGGTTACCGGGTTGAGTAATGGTCTGCTCAGTTCGGATCAATTGCTGGAAGGCTGAAGGAGTTTGATTGAGAACTGTAACTTGTTCTTTGCACAGTAAGTCATAGAAGGCTTCAGGAGAACGGCTAACCCAATAAGGCACTACAACTAACCGTCCGCCGTAAACTAAAGCGCCCCAAATTTCCCACACTGAAAAGTCAAAGGCAAAGGAATGGAACAAAGTCCAAACATCCTGTTGGTTAAAGTGATACCAATGTTCGGTGGCGTTAAATAAGCGGACAACATTGGAGTGATTAATTAATACTCCTTTGGGCTTACCTGTGGAGCCAGAAGTGTAAATTATATAAGCTAAATTTTCGGATGTAGCTAAAGTTGTGGGGTTTTGTGAATTCTGTTGGGTGAGGATTTCCTCGTCAGAATCTATGCACAAAACTTGAGCGTGATGTTCGGGAAGATTATTTAATAGTCGCTGTTGCGTCAGTAGCACTGATACTTGAGCATCTTCTAATATAAAAGCGAGGCGCTCAACAGGATAATTAGGATCAAGTGGTACATAAGCTCCACCTGCCTTGAGAATGCCCAAAATCCCGATTATCATTTCTAAGGAGCGTTCTACACAGATGCCAACGAGTACATCAGGCCCGACACCGAGATTTTGTAGGTAGTGTGCTAGTTGATTGGCTTTGATATTCAACTCACGATAAGTGAGATGTTGTTCCTCAAACACCACTGCTACGGCATTAGGTCTAAGCTCTACCTGCTCTTCAAACAACTCATGGATACACTTATCCCAAAGATATTCCGCTTCGGTATTGTTGCACTTGCCCAGCAGTTGTTGTTGCTCATCTAGCGTGAGTAGAGGCAATTTTGAAACGTGCTGTTCTGGGTTAGCAACAATACCCTCCAGTAGCGTTTGGAAATGTCCTGCCATACGAGTAATTGTGCTGGCATCAAACAAATCGGTGTTGTATTCCCAGATGCCAACAAGTACTCCTGCCTGCTCTTGCATTGACAGGGTTAAGTCTAATTTTGTGTTCCCTACCTCCAGTTCCAGCGGAGCCTCAGTTAAACTTGGTGGTTCTAGCTTTTGTCGAGGCTGCTCTTGAAATTCAAACATCACCTGGAACAGAGGATGATAACTTACGGAGTGTTCTGGTCTTAGTTCCTCTACCAGTTTCTCGAAGGATAAATCTTGATGATTATAGGCATTTAAGACTATTGAATGGATTCGGCCCAATAATTCCCGAAAACTGGGATTACCTGATAGATCAGTGCGTAATACTAGAGTATTGCTAAATTCAGCCAACCCCTGCAATTCTGGATGATGGTGTCGGGAAATTGGAGAACCAACAATGATGTCTTCTTGTCCGCTATAGCGATGCAGTAAGCTCTGGAATGCTGTGAGCAAGGTAATGAATAAGCTGGCTTCTTCCTGATGGCAGAGATTTTTGAGCGATTTAGTTAGGTTTTGGGGCAGTACCACCAATTTCTTTGCACTTTCGTAGGACGGTACTGGCGGACGAGGACGGTCAGTGGGTAACTCTAGTACTGGTGGAGCATCTGCTAACTGCTGTTGCCAATATTGAAGTTGGTTTTGCAGTAGTTCACTAGATAGAGATTGGCACTGGCAAACGCCATAGTCGGTATATGCTTGAGCGATCGCAGATTTACTTTCTAAGTAAACCTTTGCCCCAACTATGAGTGGCAAGAAAATTTCTAGCACAGCTATATCTAAAGACAATGTTGTCATTGCCAGCAAGATTTCTTCAGAGGTAAGTCCCGGCTGTTGTGCTATTGAAGTGAAGAAATTGACTACCGCTTGATGAGGAATAGGTACACCTTTGAGTTTATCTGTCGAATTAGATGTGTAGATGGTGTAAGCCAAGTTAGCAGGTGTAACTTGGCTATCTATATTATTTTGACTTTGTGAGGCGATCGCCTGCCAATCACTGTCTAGGCATACTACTTTGGCTTGATTAAATAAAAGTTTGAAACCCAGTTCGCTATCAGTTAAAAGTATTGCCAATTGAGAATCTTCAAGGATTAAACCTAAATGCTCTTGGGGATAAGCTGGATCTAACAGCACATACGCTCCTCCCGCTTTGAGTACACCCAACAACCCTACTACCATCTCTAACGAGCGTTTCATACAAATACCAACCAGTACTCCTGGAACAACTCCTAATTTTTGTAAGTAATGTGCGAGCTGGTTGGCTTTGTTATTTAATTCCCGGTAAGTCAATTGCTGGTCTTTAAATACCACAGCTACTGCATCCGATGTATGTTCTACTTGAACCTCAAACAGATCATGAACACATTTATTTTGAAAATACTTAAATTTTGTATTGTTACATTCAACTAACAGTTGAAGCTGTTCAGTCGTGTTGTTGATTCTCAAGAATTCTACTAATAACATATTTTGCATCCTATAGAAGTTATTGATTGTTATTTATATACTTTGATATCAAGACATCAAAATCTTTTTTGCATAAATTACAAGAATTGAACTAACTAATTTAGATTTAATAAAATTTATATTTATATATAATGGCAAAGGAATAGGTTAGTTTAATTTTATTCCATCAAAATACTAGAGATTTTTTTGCCAACTACATTTAGTTTTAATTTACATTGAATTTTAGGACTGATACTATTTATAATTAAATAATACCCTCTAAAATGCTATATAAATACTTATATTATAGTTAGTATCGAACTTGGGTTTTTACAGTATAACCTGCATATTATAGCTAATAATAAAGTTGGAATTTTAGATTCAAAGATGGCCAAAATTTAAACTTTTAGCCTTAAAACTGGACTTTTTTTTGAAAATAGCCTCAAATAAATTTCAAATTTATAGGGAGAAGCATAATGTTTTATCTGTTACCAATTATTTTGACAAATTTCGCTACACCTCTATTAGGATATTAAGATTGATCCTATGGCATTTATCGCATTTTGCGATTCTAACTAAAGGAATATATGTTGTTAGCGTATTACAGTTTTACAAATTGCTAGAGATTAAATAGTCTAACAAAATTGATAGTTTCAGATTTTATTACCTTTTTAAATAAGGCAACAAAAGGATAAGCTGGTTTAGAATTATCCAAGCTAGCCCAAGATTCGACCACCAAAATCTCTAATAAACTAATTATTTTAATGCAATAGGAAACTAGCGCAAAATATGGTAAATCTATTAGCTATATAAAATACGCTAAATTTCAATAAATATAAAATTTTTTAAGGTCTTTGAAATAAAAACCTAGTTAACAAGCATCATGGAATTTCCCTAATTATCCCTGTTAATGTATCCTCTGCCCGTATTTGGTTAAAAATACAGTGCTTATGATTAAGCAGAGCTTTTATTGTAAGTAAATCTTTAGTCTAAAAGCATAAGTGTAGTGTTTAATAACAGAATCTAAATGCTTGATAAAAAATTTTCATACAATTATTACCTTAGTTTATTAAAACCAAGGTAATCTATGTAACATAGCTATGGTAGTTGCCTGTATCTAATCGGTAAAAACCAAAAGTTTGATACTAATTTAAGTCAGAACAGAAACTGTAGCAGAAACGGCAATATTCACTAATATTGCAAGCGTTTCGTCAATTGCTTAACAGTGTTCTTAATTAATAATTGTCATAAAAACCTTCAATACGCAATATTACTGACGCTATTTCATAAAAATTTTATATAAATAAATACCTTATGAAGATGCTAACATCATATTTGCTGCTTAATACTTGCATTAAGTTAAGGTTATGTAAATATTAAAGTTATAGCTAGGTTAAAAGTAAACAGTAATACCTGTATTTACTCAGGCAGTGGAAGAGTTTGTAACTTAGATTATTTGATGACGAGGCATCCACCATCAGGCGATCGCCTAAAGCCAAAAGATAAAGTATAAAATAATTTATTCTGGATAATTAAGTAATTAACTGCCCTGATTGTGCATCAGCAGATTGGCTCAAGTAAAGCTTTAATTTTTCCGCAACAACTTGTACATAAGGTTCATTAAGCAAAGAAAAGTGAGAACCAGGAATGCGATGAATATCTAGTCCGCCAGTCACAATGTCGCCCCAGCCGAATTGAGGATCGTATTGTATACCTACAGCATTGACCCGAAGCTGATCATCAGTCCGGAAAAGCACAGCGCGGCCAGGGTAAGGTTGGAAAGTATATTTGCTGATAGCCGCAACATTAGCGTCAGTGATTTCGAGATGTCGGTCAGTGTCCCACAAATAAGACTGAACATTCAAGTAACGCTGAGATTTCTGCTTGAAAGAGTAGATTATACTTTTGAGCAAGTGTTGACTCCACTTGCGCCAAACCTGAGTTCTTTGCCAAAGATAATCAGGCCCAAGTTGTAGAAGATTATTCAGATGTTGAGCCAGTCGCTTTACAAATGGCAAACGCACATCATAACCAGGACGACAACTATCAAACATCACTAACAAAGCTACTTGTTGACCTTGCCTATGCAGTTGCTGCGCCATCTCAAAGGCAACATTACCTCCAAACGAATAACCACTAAGAAAATAAGGTCCAACCGGCTGAATCGTTTGAATTTCTTGAATGTAGTGTGCCGCCATATCTTCCACGCGAGTCAAAGGCGGCTGTTTTCCATCTAGTCCTTGTGGTTGTAATCCATAAAATGGTTGGTCTGTGCCCAAGTGCATTGCTAATTCTCGGAAACACAAAACTTCGCCGCCTACTCCGTGGACACAAAATAATGGTGGCTTAGAACCTTTGGGTTGAATTGGCACTAGAGATGACCAAGTTGTTTTTGCTGAAGCTTTGTTTGTTTCGAGTTGTTCTTGACAAATGATTTGAGCTAAAGCCTCGACAGTTGGTGATTGAAACAGAATCGCTAGAGGCAGATTTTGTCCGAATGTCTTTTGTATTTGCCAAAACAGGTTGACTGCTAGCAGAGAATGACCACCTAACTCAAAGAAGTTATCCCTGATGCCAATCGGCTGAATACGTAAAACTTCTTCCCATATCTGTATCAGTTGGCGTTCGGCTGCATTACGAGGAGCAACATAGGTCGCTTGTGGTTCTAGCCGCGAAAATTCTGGTGCGGGTAGGACACGACGGTCTACTTTACCGTTAGGGGTTAAAGGCAGGTCTTTCAAGATTACAAAGGAACTAGGTATCATGTAATCGGGTAAAGTTTGCTTGAGAAAGCTACGCCATTCGTTGATTGTTGGTGTTGGCTGGGAGCTAGGGACGATATATGCTACAAGGCGCTTGTCGCCAGGGACATCCTCCCGTACAGTCACCGCTGTCTGTTCTACTATAGGATGCTGACTGAGTGTGGCTTCAATTTCTCCCAACTCAATTCGGAAGCCACGAATTTTGACTTGATTATCAACTCGTCCAATCAACTCAATGTTGCCATCCGGTAGATAACGCGCTAAATCTCCAGTTCGATAAAGACGAGTGCCAGGTTCTTTGCTAAAGGGGTTATTTATAAATTTTTCGTTAGTTAGTTCTGGTCGATTGAGATAGCCTCGCGCCAAACCGACTCCCCCAATCACTAACTCTCCCGCTTGCCCAACCGGAACTACGTTAATTGATTGGTTTTGGTTTTCTGGATTCTGGTCAATTAGATAAATTTGGGTATTGGCAATTGGTTTACCAATCAAAATTGGAGTATCTCCAACTTCTACCCGGTAAATGGTTGACCAGATGGTTGTTTCTGTAGGGCCGTACATATTCCAAACCGCACCGTTCCTAGAAAGGAGTTGATTAGCCAAGCTTCTAGTCATGGCTTCGCCACCACAAAGAATTTTTAAATTTTGGTTGCCCTGCCAATTTGCTGCTATCAGCATTCGCCAAGTGGCAGGGGTAGCTTGCATTACGGTTGCCCCAGATTCTGCCAGCAGTTTGATTAACTGATTTGCATCTGCTGCTACTTCTCGACTTGCTAAAACAACCTTGGCTCCGACTGTGATGGGTAAGAAAAGCTCTAAAACAGCTATGTCAAAAGAGATGGTTGTCACCGCCAGCAAAACATCCGCAGCAGTAAGTCCCGGCTCTTGCTTCATAGAAGCTAAAAAATTAGCTACCGCTTGATGTAGAATTTGTACACCCTTGGGTTTACCCGTAGAACCTGATGTGTAGATTGTGTACGCTAAGTTGCCAGGTGTGACCTTGCTAGCTGTATTTTCCTGGCTTTGTTGAGCTATTGCTTGCCAATTACTATCAAGGTAAACTACTTTGCCTTGATGAGATGGAAGTCGAGAAAACAGTTTGCTTTGCGTTAAAACTATTGTCAATTGAGAATCTTCCAGCATGAAAGCTAAACGCTCTTGCGGATATGCGGGGTCTAAAGGTACATAAGCTCCACCTGCCTTGAGTATCCCCAGCAGTCCTACTATCATCTCTAAAGAGCGTTCCATACAAATACCAACTAGTACTTCTGGAGCGACTCCTAACTTTTGTAGGTAATGTGCAAGTTGATTGGCTTTGGTATTTAATTGTTGGTAAGTTAATTGCTGGTCTTTAAACACCACAGCTACTGCATGAGGTGTACGCTTAACTTGCGCTTCAAATAATTCATGAATACATTGATCTTGGAGATAATCAAATTTAGTGTCATTCCATTCCACGAAGATTTGATGCTGTTCGCTAGCTGTCAGTAATGGTAATGCTGAGATGTTTTGTTCTGGGTTGGTAACAATCTCTGCCAACAACGTCTGCCAATGCTCAATCATCCGAGTGATGGTGGCAGCATCAAATATGTCGGTATTGTACTGTATCTTACCCTTGATACCTTTGGGTGTTTCTAACACTTCTAAGGTGATGTCAAATGCTGACTTGTGAGTATTAAGTTCTCTAGGTGCGATGGTTAATCCTGGTAATTCCAAATCTTGGTAAGAAGTATTTTGCAGGATAAACATCACCTGGAATATGGGGTGATAACTTAAAGAGCGCTTTAGTTGCAGCTCTTCAACCAGTTTCTCGAACGGTAAGTCTTGGTGATGATAGGCTTCTGTAGCTCTGTGGCGCACTCTTTGCAGCAATTCTCGAAAACTGGGATTACCCGACATATCACTGCGTAATGCCAAAGTATTGACAAAAAAGCCGATTAACCCTTCAATTTCTTGATGATTACGTCCAGCGATCGCCGAGCCGACTAAGATATCTTCTTGTCCGCTATAACGATATAGTAAAGTCTGGAAGGCTGCCAGCAATGTCATAAACAGTGTCACGCTTTCTTGTCGTGATAATGTTTGCAGTGATTGGCTTAGATCCTGGGGTATGGTAAAAAATTGGCTTTCGCCTTGATATGTCTGAATTGGCGGGCGAGGACGGTTAGTAAATAATTCTAAGACTGGTGGAGCGTCGGCTAACTGCTGTTTCCAATAGTTAAGTTGCTTTTCTAGTATTTCACCAGTTAGCCATTGGCGTTGCCAAACGGCATAGTCAGCATACTGAATAGGTAATTTTGGTAGAGGATTCGGTTTGTCACTGATAAAGGCTTGATATAAAGAAGCCAACTCTTGCCACAGAATATTCGTCGACCAACCATCACTGGCAATGTGGTGCATTACCAATAGCAAGATGTACTCTTGTTGGTCTATTTGTAGTAAGCAGCTACGCAGCATTAAGTCTGATGCGAAGTTGAAGGGTCGTTGCGTTTGCTGTTGTAGTAACTGTTCGATTTGGGCAAGGCGTTCGCTAACAGGTATATCCTTGAGGTTAAATTCCAGTAATTCTACTGTTTGGGGTGGTTGAATAACTTGTACTGGGTTGCCATCTTGCACAATAAAGTTAGTGCGTAATGCTTCGTGGCGGGCAACAATGGTATCCAGCGATTGTTGCAGTACTGTAATGTTGAGGTCGCCTTGTAAATGCAGTGTCTCAGCAGTGTGATAAATTGAACTGCCTGGCTGTAGTTGTTCCCAAAACCACATTCGCTGCTGGCCAAAGGACAGAGGTATTGACTCGCGGTTGACTAGCTTGGGAATTGTTTGTAACTGAAAATTAATATCCGTAGACTGATGTTGATCAATGATTACTGCTAACCCAGCTACAGTGGGATTTTCAAATAGCGATCGCAATGAAATATTTACTGTCAAGGCTTGACGGATGCGGGAAATGACTTGCGTTGCTAACAGTGAATGTCCCCCCAACTCAAAGAAGTTGTCGTGGATACCTACCTGCTCCACACCCAGAACTTTACTCCATATACCTGCTAAAATTTCTTCCGTGCGATTGCTAGGTGGAACGAAGTTAGTGTCTAATAGGATACTATATGCATCAGGTGCAGGCAAGGCACGACGGTCTACTTTACCGTTAGGTGTTAAGGGCAAGTCTTCCAAGATTACAAATGAACTAGGTACCATGTAATCGGGTAAGGTCTGCTTGAGAAAGCTACGCCATTCGTTGATTGTTGGCGCCGGCTGGGAGTTAAGGACAATATATGCTACAAGCCGTTTGTCACCAGCAATGTCCTCTCGTGCAATCACCACTGCCTGTTTTACTACAGGATGCTGACTGAGCGTGGTTTCAATTTCCCCAAGTTCAATGCGAAAGCCACGAATTTTCACCTGGTGATCAATACGCCCTAAAAATTCGATATTGCCGTCTGGTAGATAACGCGCTAAATCACCAGTTTTGTATAGGCGCGCTCCTGGTTCGTTGCTAAATGGATTGGAAATGAACTTCTTATCGGTTAGCTCTGGAAGATTGAGATAGCCTCGTGCTAAACCAATACCACCAATGTGCAGTTCGCCTGGTTCTCCAACAGGGACAGGCTGCAAATCTTCATTCAGGATATAAATTTGTGTATTCGCAATCGGGCGACCAATAGGAGCAAAAATATAATTAGTTCCAGGTTGGCAAGTCCAGGATGTGGCATCTATGGAAGCTTCTGTTGGCCCATAACAATTAACCAAAACATTATCTAACTTCAGATAAGCACAGAATTTATTTATCAGTTCAATTGGTAAAGCTTCGCCACCACTAGTAACGTGTCTGAGAGATTGGCAATTTTCGATTCCTTTTTCCTCTAGTAAGACGCGTATTACCGATGGTACTAAAGCAATAATTGTGATTTGCTGCTCGATAATCGTTTGCACAAGGTAGGCAGTGTCACTATGCCCACCTGGACGAGCCATAATCAACTGTCCTCCAAACGACAAGGGCCAAAAGATTTGCCATACAGAGGGGTCGAAGCTAAAAGAAATTGTCTGTAAAACTTTGTCTTGTTCGGTTATTTTAAAAGTTGTTTGTCGCCAGTAAAGTGTATTGCAGATACTACGATGGGAAATCATTACACCTTTAGGTTGTCCTGTCGAACCTGATGTGTATATGACATAGCTCAAGTTCTCAACAGTTACTTCAGTTGCAAGATTTTCTTGGCTGTTGTGGGCAATCACTTCCCAATCTGAGTCCAAGCAAACAACTTGTGCCTTGTGACTAGCTAAATTTTTGGCTAATTGCTCTGTAGTTAGGATGATGGATGTCTTAGTATCTTCTAAAATGAAGCCTAAACGCTCTTGGGGATATGCTGGATCTAACGGCACATAAGCTCCACCTGCCTTGAGTATACCCAGCAGCCCTACTACCATCTCTAAGGAGCGTTCTATACAAATACCAACTAATACTTCTGGACGAACTCCTAACTTTTGTAGGTAATGTGCAAGTTGATTGGCTTTGGTGTTTAATTGTTGGTAAGTTAATTGCTGTCCTTCAAACACCACAGCTATTGCATCAGGTGTACGCTTAACTTGCCCTTCAAATAATTCATGAATACAAAAAGCATTGGTATAAAGTGTTTCGGTATCATCCTGTTCCTGTATAACTCGAACAGCATTGGTAACCATTAAACTATCTAGTTGAAGATTTGGTTGATAGTCTAATTTATTGCTAGTTGTATTCATAGTGAATTGCTATTATCTTGTTGTAATCAAAACCAAACTAATTGTTTTTGTTTTAGTTGTTTTTTTGCTAACGCTAATGCTTGATTAGCATTAATAAAATTATTTTCATTTTTAAATTCTTTATCGAAGCGCTTTAAATAAGCTTCGAGATATTTCACCCGCAAGCTTGGATCATCTGCACTTTGAAGAAAAGGAAGATCAGATTCAACCATAAAACGAATAGCTAATATGGGTATTGGGCTACGAAGAGGACGAAAATTAAGATTATGCAAACCAGGCGTTTCATTACGTTTATGAAATTCTCCTAGCATCAGCCCTGACTCAACAAACAAAAGTTTAAGTTGCTTTTGTACACTATCAATTATGCTAGGAGCATCTTCATGCTTAACATCAGGAAAAATTAGTATGATAGCTTTATTTAGAGCATCTTCAGTTTCTCTTGGCTCTAATGCTAAAAAAGTATCTCGGTAAGCTAGAACTATATCTTGAATTTGTTTGTGAACTAGATTGTTAATACGAATAACTTTGAGGCGAATGTAGTTTAATTTTAATGCTTTAGGTACAAATGGACAAACAGGGCCAGGCCTACCCAAATCGGGATGAGGTCTAGCCAAAAAAGTTTTCATCCATTGCCAAATTTCTACTAGGTACGGCAGATCTTGCTGGAGTTGGTCAATTTCATCAGGTGTATATAGTTGCATCTTATTCCTATAAACCGAGGTTGCTTGTCTGAGTTTATTAAATAGAAATATTTCTCATATAGAGTAAGTTAAATTACTACAAATCAAACAAAACCTACACTATATACTTCTATAACCCTGTTAGTATGTTTTTGCTTTGTATATAGTTAATAGCATAAATAGGTTTATTAAAATTTTGAATTTATCGTAAATCAGCTTGGTTAAATAATATAATTAGATGAAGTGTGTAATAGCAAAACTTGGATATGTAGCAACAAAGTAATAGCAATTAACCACCTCAAATATATGAAAATTTTTGTGTATCTGAAATCAAGGCTAAACTAGCCATATTACAGTTAAAATGGCAGTCTATTAACAGCCAAAAGCCTTTTAATATCCATTAGTTATTTACATAAAATTCCCTAAATTATAATAATTAGGTTAATTTTGGGAAATTTTATGTAAGAAGATTATTTGCAGATAGATACTGAACTGCTAAATCCTGGTAAAAGGTTCTATTAAAAGCAGCATATTAACAGTACCTACTGTTTAGAAATCAAGTACATAAAGAGCATTTGCCATAAAATTGAAAGCGTTTTGTCAAACTTCTTATTAATGATTTACATAAAATTGCGTATTACACAATAATAATTATGTTAATTCATGGAATCTTTACGTAAAAATACTATTTACCTAGCATTTAGGCTGTTACTAGCATCTTAAATGCTGTACTGAGTAAAGTTTTTATCATAGCATTCTTGTGTGAATTTCAGACTATATCCAATTAATCAACAAGTAATGTTACGTAACTATCTCAACTGAATCTGAGTTCTATGAAAGTAGATTTTCAGAATTATAAATTACATTTAACGTGAATAAAATTTTGAAACCCTTGTAATTTCGTCATTCTTGATTAGACTAGGATTTTGGGTCAGTCTATCAACCCTTATAAGAGAAGAAGCTTTTCTAATTCACATCATGTATAAATTTTGAATTACAACAGCTTTGATACTTGGCTTTGAGCAGTAAATGTGTACTGCACTACCTTAAAATCTTTAGTAAGCGCCTTTGCTTACTAAAAATGACACAGAAAAGACGATAATTTGACTGAATGTATGGCTAGAATTAGGACTGAGTTTTCTATACTTGCTTTATAAAAGTATAGTTTTGTCTTATGAGAAGAAAATTGTACACTACATTTTTATTTATTATTTTTGGTAAGTTTTAAGAATAAAGTTTAAATTCAAATAATGCTAAATATTTAGTATGAGCTTATTGTAACCAGCTTTTGATAAATTACTGAGTTGTTATTAAAATGTACTATATATTTTGAAATTACCATTTCATGGTAGTTGAAAATTGCTAATTTGAATAAATATTAACAAGAAAATAAATAATTTAAAATAACGTGATTCAAGTTATAAAAAAAATGCTGATAAAGCAGGCATAATTCTAAAAAGACAAAAATCAAGGAAAACCGTTCATTCGGATCAAGTTTAATGTCGATAAACTGCTCCAAATTCAGGGGGAGAAATTTACGAATGAAGACTCCGGTGCGTTAAACCTGAAGAGCAATTGCTTGGAAGCAGATGTTCAAAGAAATAGAAAAAAGTAACAGAGAGCTTAAAGTTGTATGGTTAACAGCAGTGCAAATACCGCAGCGCTACGTTTGAGTGAAAAATTACCTTTTCCACTCAAACGTTTGGCAGACTTAGCTTATAACTATTGGTGGAGTTGGACTAGCGATCGCATTGCGCTATTTAAAACTATAGATCCCCAAGAGTGGGAACGTTGTGGGCATAATCCAGTAGCAATTTTAGAGTCAGCAAGCTACGAACGTCTGACTCAATTAGCAGAAGACCCTTTTTATTTGAAGCAAATTTCCGCCTTAGCGCGTGAATTTGATCAATACATGACCCAGCAAGATACTTGGGTAAGCCGTGTTGCACCAAAATTTTCCAAAGACCGCCCCATCGCCTACTTTTGCGCCGAATTTGGCATCCATGAATCTCTACCAGTTTACTCTGGTGGCTTAGGCATTCTCGCTGGCGACCACTTAAAATCATCATCTGATTTAGGTGTGCCGATGGTAGGTGTGGGCTTGCTGTATCGCCAAGGTTACTTTCGGCAACGCTTGAACCGTAACGGCTGGCAAGAAGATTATTACATTGACAACCCCTTTCATCGGATGCCCGTCGAATTAATTAAAAATGAGCAAGGGGAACCACTTGTTATCCAACTAGAAATTCGCCAAAGGCAGGTGAAAGTCCAAATATGGCAAGTAAAAGTAGGGCGAGTAACTTTATATTTACTAGATAGCGATCGCCAAGACAACGACCCCATCGACCGCTGGCTGACTGGACATTTGTATGGTGGTAACTTAGAAACCCGCATCGCCCAAGAAGTTGTTTTAGGAATTGGCGGAGTACGGGCACTAGAAGCCTTAGGAATTCAACCTTCTGTATATCACCTCAACGAAGGACACGCTGCATTTTGCACTTTAGAAATTGCCCGCTTGGAAATTGAGCGGACTGGCAAATCTTTCTACGATATTGAAGCCAAAGTGCGGAATAGTTGTGTATTCACCACCCACACCCCAGTTCCCGCCGGACATGATGTCTTCTCCCCCGATTTAATCGACTCTTACTTTGCCCACTACTGGCCGCAACTACGGCTTTCGCGCGAGCAATTTTTAGCATTAGGCGCAAGACGATTAGGTGATCCTTGGGAACCCTTTGGCATGACTGTTTTGGCCTTACGATTGTCTCGTGCCTGTAATGGTGTTAGTGAATTGCATGGGCAAGTTTCCCGTAAGATGTGGACAGTTCTCTATCCCCAGCGGACAGAAGATAAAGTTCCAATTGGATACATTACTAATGGCGTTCATGCACCAACTTGGACAGCTCCGCTTTTAACTGACTTATACAATCAATATTTGGGAGAAGACTGGCAAACTCGTGCTGTTGACCCCGCGATGTGGGCTAAAGTTGACGAAATTCCCAATGAGGAACTGTGGTGGCGACATCGCATCCTTAAAGAAAGGCTGATTGCCTATACCCGTTATAAAGTCAAAAAAGCACGGGAAAATAGAGGTGAAGATTATCAACTCATTCAAGCTACTGAACAACTGTTAGATCCTGACGTGCTAACTATTGGATTTGCCAGACGTTTTAGCCCTTACAAGCGCGGAGATTTGATTTTACGCGATGCAGAACGGGCACTAAAGATTTTTGGTAATGCCAAACGTCCAGTACAAATTATCTTTGCAGGTAAAGCTCACCCAGCTGATGAAGAAGGCAAGCGAATTATCCAACGTTTGATGGAGTGGTGTCACAACTCAGGGATTATTAACAGAGTTGCCTTTATCGAAGATTACGACATTTACACCGGTCAAAAACTGGTGCAAGGCGTGGATGTTTGGTTGAACAACCCTCGTCGTCCCCTAGAAGCGTCCGGTACGAGTGGGCAAAAAGTCTGCTTTAATGGTGGACTCAATTGCAGCGTTCTAGATGGCTGGTGGTGTGAAGGCTACAAAGCCGGAAGTGATGGTAAGGGAATTAACGGCTGGGCAATTGGTGAAGATGCTCACACCAGCGATCAAGAATTGCAAGATCGTATTGATTCACAGTCCTTATATCAGCTTTTAGAAGAGGAAATTGTTCCCCTATATTATGACCAAGATGCTCAAGGTATACCCCACCGTTGGGTGCAGATGATGAAGACATCGATTAAGACGAATGCGCCACTGTTCAACACAGACAGGATGATTGCAGACTACGTTACACAGGTTTATATCCCAGAAATTGCTACTAGAGTAGAACCGATTTTGGCTAAAGTTTTGGTTTAGAAGATTTTAAATTTCCTGGTTCCATGTAGGGGTAGGTTTCAAACCTGCCCTTTTCTTTTAATAAAGGAGCGAATTATCAGTTTTACTAAAATGTTAGGGAAAATAACTGAACAGGACTACGAACTCTATGCGAACATAGTTAGGAGCCTTGGGGTGGAAGTTAGGGAAGGTAGAAGCCGTGTCGAAGGACGTTCCTTGTATTACAACTACAACAATGATTTATTTGAGTTACATACAGGAACCCTAAATCAGCGTTTACAAAGGTATCTGAGCGCTAGTAGCAACGGTTAACTGATCTGATAAAAGATGATTAACTAATATGCGTGTATGGCAGGCTGATTTTTATCGTAGTCCACAGCAAGATACAACTGGACAAATTTTGTGGGAGTTGTTGATTTGTGATGCGACTCGTAGCTTAGAGTATATGGCTACCTGTCCCCAGGCAGAAGCAAATTCAACTTGGGTAACTGCTCAAATTGAGCTAGCAGCAGGTGAAAAACTGCCAGATGTGATTCAAGTGTTTCGTCCTCAGTCTTTGAGTTTGATTGAGACGGCTGGACGTAATTTAGGTATTAATGTCGAACCTACCCGTCGCACTTTGGCATTGAAGCAGTGGTTGCACGAGAAAAAATATTCTTTAGCGTTGGATAAACCACCTCCTGCACCCTTACCAGAAAATCTCTGGGGCGAACAGTGGCGCTTTGCTACTCTCAGTGCTGGTGATCTAGAAACAGCATTTAGCGATCGCCCTATTCCCATTTTGCATATGCCAGAATTGCTCAAGCCGATCAATTTGGCTTTAGCGTCAACATTGCCAGTTCCTGGTGTCATCATCTATGGGGGAAGGCAATCAATGCGTTTAGCACGGTGGTTACAACAAGCCCGTCCTGTAGCTTTAAATTATATTGTCGGTGAGCCGGATGGCTTGGTGTTAGAAGCAGGTTTAGTAGATAGATGGATTGTCGCCACCTTCCAAGATCCAGAAGTTGCATCTGCTGCCAAAGTTTATGAACAACGCAAACAGCAAAGTCAAGGTTTGCACTTTTTGTTGATACAGCCTGATGATTCTGGTATGACTTACAGTGGTTTTTGGTTGTTACAGGCAGAAGATTAACCTACATCACAATCGGATAGACCGTGAATGCTTGTTCTGGATTATACGAATTCTTTATCATCTTGCAACAGATCTATCTCCCCTTCCTTGCCTTCCCACCTCTATTTTCAAGCAAACGTGTTAGGGTCAATTCCTTGCTGTTGTAATCTGGCTAACAAATTTTGTAATTGTTCTTCTGGTGTTGTGTATCTGTTACCATTCTCATCATACCAATATAACCATTCCCGCGTTCTTCCTTGATAAGTACCCTGTTCCCGTCCCATACCTAAACCAATTTCCGGCATCCAAATTTTATCACCTGGTTGTAAGATATATTGACCGTCAACTAAACGATAAACTTCTAAGCGTTGGCGCTTACGCTGGAGGCGAGTTGGTGCATAAATGGCATAATACAAGATACCTAATTCTGCATAATCAATTTTTTTCTGTTCGTATTCGCCGTTGTAAGTTTGAGAAACAACTTCTAAAGCAAAAATTGGTGGAATTCCCTCTTCTTCCCAAAAAACATAGCTGGAACGACCATTTTCACCAACAAAACGTTCTACACCCAAACTTAAGAATCCATCTGGAACAACAGGTTTTTTACTGGGTGTATAATAAATCCCCATGTTGATGCCAAAAAACCAATCATCACGGTTTTGCCAAATAGCGGATAAGACAGCTAACAATAAGTTGGGAATTAATATTTGCAGTTCGTTATCCACAGGGGTGTCATCTGAATCTGGTAATTCTGCCGATGAAGGTAGGCACTCTAAGGGATTGTAGTTGAACATAAGCAGTTATGAACCCCCAAAATCTAGGTTTAAACTAAGTTGTCCATTATTCAAGGGTAAACACCCGATGAATGCTGAATTACATATTTTTTGGTATTCCTTTGTGTGATTCAGCTATTTTGCCTTCACTCGTGCCTGCTTCACCATTGCAATCAAAGTTTGATGGGCATCTTCTGCATCTGCTAACACATGATCAAACGCAATCCGAAGTGGCACAGTTTCCTCATTTACTTGTGCTGTCAAGTCCATACCCTGAGAATCTATTGAAAGCAGATGTGCTGCTGTCGCATCCGCTACACCGCCAAACGCTTTAGCATAAAGAACGACCGCATCAGCATGATCCTCGTTCATATGGTTGCAGATGCGCGAGCTAATTTCAGCCGAAAATTCATTAGACATTGTAAGATTCCAAGTAAGCAATACCGCAACTGCGTAAATTCTACGCTAACCTGGATGTAATTTGCTGATTTACAGCTTGCTGGAAATAGCCTTATTTTCAGCCTATTGCATTTATAGATGATGTTTAGCTAGTAGGCTCCATGTTGCAGCTTGGCGAGTCCATCTTATTTTTACATTTCGAGAAAAAAGATTTAAATTAGCATAAAATACAATTTGTCAAGGGTTTTTTATCTTTAATTTGCGGAATTTACACAGATTAAACTGTAACAGAATTATTAGGCAATATCATTCAAGCTAAGAGCAAATGAGCGAAACCAGCCAACGTCGGATTGTCATTGGGGATGTACATGGTCACTATGAAGGATTGATGGCTTTGTTGGAAGCAATCACTCCTACATCAAATGATCAACTTTATTTCCTGGGAGATTTAATTGATCGTGGGCCTCAGAGCGCCCATGTAGTTAATTTTGTCAAAAAAAATAACTACCCATGTCTGCTGGGAAATCATGAGCAGATGTTATTAAATGTTTTGACCAATGGAGGCTCCTCTAACCCAGCAATGCAAGCTTGGTTATACGCTGGAGGACAAGCGACTGTAGCTAGTTACCAAGAAGCGACGATTCCCCTTGAACACCTAGAGTGGTTTCAAGCTCTGCCTACATATCTTGATTTAGGTGATTTTTGGTTAACTCATGCTGGTGTTGATCCGGCGCTGCCTTTGGCAGCACAAACCGCCGAGCAATTTTGTTGGATTAGAGACGAATTTCACAGCATAGAAAAACCTTTCTTTCCCGATAAGCAGATTATTATCGGTCACACCATCACCTTTACTTTACCTGGCGTTAGTCCTGGCCAACTAGCGCAAGGGCAGGGGTGGTTAGACATAGATACTGGTGCTTACCATCCCCGGAGTGGCTGGTTGACTGGATTGGATATTACAAATAACTTAGTTTATCAAGTAAATGTTTTTAGAAAGCGCGTCCGCACCTTGGCTTTAGCAGAAGCAACAGTTAATATTGATCCGGCCGAAATTAGAGGAACTCGCCGCAACAAGCAGCGAGCTTAATCGTAGATAAGGTGAGCAGGTGATTATTAACTCCGCATTGTGTATTTAAATTACAATATTGCACGGATATTAGCTTTATAAGCAGCACTATCTAAACCTTCACGCCTATTGCTAGGTTGGGAGTTAATGGCGCGTTTGAGGGATTCAATGCGATCGTTGGTTGCAGGGTGAGTACTCAAAAATGTCGGAACAGAACCCTTTGTTAGTAGCTTCTGCATAAAGGAAACCATTCCAGATTGAGCATAACCGCTACGTGTCAAAGTTCTTAATCCTCTTGTATCGGCATCAAATTCATCTTGACGGCTGCGGGGACGATTTAACGCTAGCTCTACACCAATTCCTACTGCTGTACTGCGATCTAAACCTGCAGCTGTTGCTACACCACTAGCGATCGCTCTTTGGCGCATCTGTTTAACTAAATGTCTACCGCCAATGTGACCAATTTCATGGGCCATGACGCTAGCCAGTTCTGCTTCATTTTCTGCGGCTTTCAGCAAACCTGTGTTGACATAAACAAAGCCTCCCAAAGTAGCAAAAGCGTTAATACCGTCATCTTGAACAACTTGGAAGGTATAGGGAAGATTGGGGCGATCGCTATTAGCTGCCAAACGTCGTCCAATTTGCTCCACATAGCGATTAATTTCTGAATTGCGGGAAATTCTCACTTCACCACTCTGCAATTGCTGATTAATCTGCTTGCCCAGATCAATTTCCTGGCGATCAGATATATTAGATAGCTGAAATACCTGGACACCCTGGAATAGAAGTGGCAATAAATCTATAGCCTTTCCTGGCATGGGTGTACTCAAGCACACACTCAGGGCGACTACCACTGAAATCAACGGATAAAACCAGCGACGCCGCCACAAACAGTAATTTGCCAAAAAGCCTTTCCAATTCATCATAGTCCGGTCTGAGAATAATCCTGGGAGAACATTAAATTATGAGACGAATTTAGAGCTTTATAAGTTGCATTCTAAACTTCAGACTGAAGATGCGATTGTCCGTGTAAACCCAAGAGATTGCCATGATGAAAACTCTTTCCTTATTACCAAAAAAGACGAGTCGGCTTGTCTTCGAGACTACGCTCCGATAATCACTCTAGAGAATATCTACGCGATCGCTAATTCTTAACTGCAATTCAGCTTTTTGTTTATAGTTACCAACTGAGAACTAAAGGCAATAATTCCGAAACTTGGCTGCCTCGTCCCGTAATTTCAGAAGTCGTGATAAACTGTCGCATGACCGCAACGCCCAGTCGCTTCTAGTGCTTACCAAGTAGGGAACATTGCCATGACCCTTATAAAGCCTGCTGCTACAATCAATTACTCCGCTCATATCTGGGAAAAGTTTTTATGGCTATTTTAGATTCCAAAGGTCGCTTGTTCGGCAAAATCAACCTCCTCGATTTCGGTGCTGTACTAGTAATTTTACTAGTTATATTTGGCATCTTTTTCTTTCCCGGTACTTCCGGTTCTGTTGCTCAAGTGGGTGCTAAAACAGTACCGATGGAAGTAGATTTGGTAGTTCGTGGTTTGAATGTCCGTGATCCTCAGCAGTTGTTTGACAAAGGGCTGAAAGCAGGTGGTAAAACTAACGTCATCATCCGCAATCAACCTCACGGTGAAATTGGAATTCAATCTATTAAATTACTACCTAGAACAGTGAATGTCTTTCAACCCGACGGATCTGTTAAAGAAATGCCAGATCCAAAATCCAACAATTTTAGTACAGATATGCTGTTGACTTTACAAGGTAAAGCACAAGTGACTGCAAATGGCCCAGTACTAGGTAACAGCAAAGTAAAAATTGGTATGCCCTTTGAGTTAGAAGGCTTTAATTACAACTTCAATGCCACTGTGATTGATTTAAGATTGAAAGATAAATAGTATTTTCAATTTTGCTGCTAATATTTCCTCTATAGCCTCCGCAAATGGTGGCTATTTTTTAATACTAAAATTGCCAATAGTCAGTTAGAATTTCCCACTGACTACTGACATATTACTAATTTAGCAAAGGTAAAAAGCGCCTAATTAAGCCAATGGTTACTGCTGGTAATTCCAACTGAGGCGTTAACCCTACATCTTCTAAGTGTTGAAAAATTCTGATCGCTTGGGGATTGATATCGGCAAGACGGCGACCAATTCCTGGCCCAGTAAATTCTGTCTTTTGCCCCCAAATAATAGCAGTAGGAATTGTTAACTGCTGAATATACAGTGACAAATCAAAACACAAGTCACCTCGGACAAAAGATAGCGCTGCATACTCAGCATTAGGTTGCTGTGCTGATTCGAGATAAGCATCTACAATTTCTTGATAAACTCGACTAGGCTGGGCAAATTGCCGTTGCTCTAAGAAACTGCGGATACCGTTACTGGTAGCGACTCCAGTGCTATACAGCAAGCGGTCAACAATGGGAACGCTAACTAACTGAGCAAAAAAGCTGCGAGAGTAGTCTTCGCCAAAGTCAGAAAGTCCGGCGGGTGTGGTCAGAATTAAGGACTTGAATAAATTAGGATGGGCGATCGCAACTCTAATTGTCAACGCCGCAGTTAGGGAAGAAGCAATAACTGTTACAGGTTCTGTACAAGTCTGCTCTAAAAACTCCCGAATCGTTGTCAAATAATCCTCAATCTGATAATTCCGTTCTGGATGCTCAGATTTACCCCAACCGATTAAATCTGGCGCAATCACACGGTATTCGCTGGCAAAAGCTGGATAAACTTTCGACCACTCATAAGCAGAAGACCCGCCACCAAAGGCGTGTAGAAATACCAAAGTTTCCCGATCGCCTTTTGCGATCGCCTCCGGTGCTGCGCTAGTTCCCTCCGGGACGCTACGCGAATGCGCGATCGCATCGTTCTGCCAAATTGAGCCAGTGGCAGTATAGTAAACCATTCTACCCAGTGAGGTAATAATAGAGCGTTGCTCAAATCCCAGTGGTTGAAACATAGGTATTTTTTTATTCACTGTTGTGGTTGCTTGGCACAGGTGAAACTGTCTCACCCCAAAGTGCTTAGTTATTGGCTTCAAACTCACCACTATTATCGTTTAACCAATAATTCTTCGACTTCTCACTAACGTCAGATTAAGTAGGTATAAAATTACTGAATTTTGTGTAAAGTTTATGTGATATTTTTTTTGATAAATACTGCTGGTGTTTGCTTGTATTTACTATCATGCAAGGCTTTATATAATTATCCACTATAACTTAGAGACTTATTAGAGGCTGAGTTTTTTATGATAATCTATCAGAAACATTACGGATGCTATTAGCATCAAAAATACTATAGCCAATCATCAAAAACAGGCATTGATTTTAGCACTGCATGCAGAAAATATAGTTTTTGATGGAATTTATTAATCTAAATTATTCTCTCGGCAATGGTAACGTGTGGTGTCATGGTAAAGCAGGCTATTCTTCAATCGGATAAAATACTTAAATTTGAAGACGCTAAATTTGCGCTTGACAACTGTAATATAAAAAACCAAGTTATAGCTTCAGCCTTGCGGGATCAGGTAGAAAATATCGCTGATACCGTTAAACAAAATATACCTACTTGCATTTATTTAGACTTAGAAGATTTGAAATGTTTTGAAGCAGTGGAACGCCAGTATGAGCGTTGGGGCGTGATATTTCACAATTCTCTAGCTATACAACCATCAAATCCAGCTTTTCCAGCTTACTCAGGACTAACTGTGTTAATGGGATCGCCTAAGAGTGGAATGTTGGAAGCTACCTTTTTGCATCCTGTGAATTGGGTTAGTGCTTTTGTCACAAGTTCACAGCGTCTGGTGCTTTCTGCTTATAATTGCGATCGCCAACTGCTTACCCAAGCAGTGCTACCAGGAGCGAATCTTGCTAATTCTGACTCCGCAGTTCCTCCAAATACATTATTATCTGTAGCAGCAAATAATATTCATTCTGTAACCTTCTGTGCTTTTGATGGTCAATTCACCCTTGATAACTTTCGTTTTTGTTTTTAACTCCCAACTCTAAAAACTCAGTAACAAAATTGCTCTGCTTCGTTACTGTCCAAGTATTCTTAATAGAGTATTATTGATTGTCAATGACAGCCCTAGGTACTGGGAAAGCATGAAGCGTAAAGGGTGAAGTATAATTCAACCTCTAGCTTAACCTTTGGCAAACCGCTACTTTACGAGAAGTCGTGCTTCTTGTAATATTTGCGTTTACGGGCATCTACAGCCTTGAACCCAGCCAATGGCTACGCCACAAAGAAACTGGTGTCTGCATTCTTCCCTCATTCTAGGAAAAACTCACACATTAAATAATCTTGTAATCTAGTAAGTAGGTAAACAACCGTGGCACAGGCTTCGTCTTCTTGGCAGCAATTAATAAACCAGCTTTTCAACTGGTCGCTGACAAATTTCAAGGCAAGAGCCACAAAGCAGCGAACTTTTAAGCGTTTCTCTGGGCCTGGAGGCGTTCTTGGGTTCCTTACAATCGTCTTTGCTATGCTGTTGTGGAACTGGAAACTTCTGTTGGCACTGCTTATCGGCATTGGGGTAATGTTATTAGTTTACTCGATGCAGAAGTGGGATTGGCAACGGCACTGGTCTGAGATGCGAAGGTTTTTAAACGGCCCAAACCGTCGCTTAATCTTAGCTGTGATGAGTGGTGGCATTGCTACCGTTAGTACTTACATGGCGGCGGCAATTTGGGTTGATTCTAACAGTCCCTGGATTGCTGCCACTGTGATCATGCAAGGTTTAGGAATGGTAGTAACCTTAATTTTGTTAGTCTGGCAAATCTTCGGTCTTTATGGAAATCAGCAAGAAGACCACCTCGATCAGCTATTGGTCAACTTAACTGAATCAGATTCCTTGAAGCGTTTGATTGCCGTGCGGCAGCTCACTAAATTGATCACTCGTAAGCGGGTTGATTCTGTAGTGCAACAAAATGCTGTTGAATGTTTGCGGCTTTTAATAAGTAAGGAGGAGGAAGCAGTAATTCGTGAGGCAGCTTTCGAGAGTTTGCAAGCCTTGGATCGCTTGGAAAATATCCCATCTAGCGCAGTAGCACCTTTTATACCTGTATCCGCAAAAGCCAAAACTCTGATTATTTCTTAGCTATTAGTCATTGGTCATTAGTTAAAACGGTTGATCAATGACTAAGCTGTTGTGTATTTAATTTGCATTGAGCCAACAGCCAGGATTCTATTTCTTCATTTTGAATTGTTTCATGGCTATTTTCGATACATTCGGCCATTGCGGAATTGTACCACTGGATGATTGCACCGCCGTACCAGTTGTTCATCGTGAGTCGTAACTATTACCGTTGCTCCAAAAGAATTTAACTTTTGAAGAATCTGTATCACTTGCCAGGAATTATCTGGATCAAGGTTGCCGGTAGGTTCATCCGCCAAAAGTATTGGTGGCGTTGCTACGATCGCCCGTGCAATACTCACCCGTTGTTGCTCGCCGCCAGAAAGTTGGCTTGGAAAGCAGTCGGCTTTAGCCAGCAAACCCACTAGCTTTAAAGTTGGTTCTAAACGTCGTTGAATTTCTTTGCGAGTATAACCTTGAGCTTGCAGCACAAAAGTTACATTTTCTGCTACTGTCCGCTGGGGAATCAGTTTATAGTCTTGAAACACAATGCCAATGCGTCGCCGCAATAATGGCAAGCGATCGCCCCGCAAAGTTGCCACATTGCATTGATCAACAATCACTTCTCCCTGCGTGGCTAACTCTTCACCATACAGCAGTTTTAAAAGCGTTGATTTACCAGAACCACTGGGCCCAGTTATAAATAGAAATTCTTTTTGTTTGACTTCTAGGTTCACATCCAACAAAGCGTGAGAGCCGTTGGCATAAGTTTTTGTTACAGATTGTAATTGCAAAATTACAGGAGCATTGCCACTGTGCTTTTGAGTTTCACTGTCCTGCTGATTAACAGATGTATTAGTTGTTTCTTGAGTGCTTAATACTGGCATTGCTGAATTATTAGGAACAAATTGAGGACTGAGATGGAAAATTCCATACAAAATAATGATTCCCAGACAAAACCTGGGAATCTCCAACCTCAAACCTAAAATTCTTAAAGTGCCTCAATTTTTAGTAATTATTACTACCCAGTAATAAAGCCTCAAAAATTTTCCGTCAGTTATTAACTAATTGCGCCTCTTGCAGTCAAGCGATAAATAAAGGCCTTCAGCGCAAACTCTGGCAAAGCCAACATCCGCCGCCAGCGCCAAGGTTCTTGATAAAGCCGATACAGCCACTCTAAATTGTTATTTCCTAACCAAGAAGGGGCACGGGTTTTCGTACCTGACCAAATATCAAAACTGCCACCAACACCAATCCAAATTGCTTGGGGACACAAATAGCGATTTTTGGCAATCCATAACTCTTGGCGTGGTACTCCCAAGCCAACAAAAATTACTTGTGGCTGCAACTGGTTGAGAGTTTGCCGCAATTGTTCTTCTTCTTCTGGAGAATGGTAGCCTGTGTGAGTACCTGCTATGGACAAACCTGGGATTTGCTGCTGACAAAATTCTGCCGCTTTTGCAGCTACTCCAGGCGCTCCTCCATAGAAAAATACCTTTGCGCCTATCTGCTGTTGTCCTAGTTCTCGCAATAGTGTTTCTGCTAACTCAATCCCCGGACAACGTTGTACTTTTTGCCATAACAGCCATCGCAAATACAGAACTACCCCTGCCCCATCTGGAATTACTAACTCGGCATCTTGAATCACCTTAGCTAGGGCACTATCTCGCTCTGCCTGCATAGTCATTTCTGCATTAAGCGTTACCACGTGAGTTCCTCTGCCTTGTTGCAGGCTCTCTAGTAACCAGCTTGGATAGTTAGCCATCACATGAACTGGCATCCCCAACACAGAAAATGCTTTCGGCGGTTTAGACATATTAGGTGGTTTAGACATAGCCGATTCTTAATTAGCTTCACACCAGACTCTCTAGACCGTTAGTTTATCAAATTTTTTAATATGTTGCTTGTTGTAATTTTGGCGACAATCAACTGCTTGGTTGGATGGATAAACCTAAGTAAATTATCTTCTTGAGGTTATTTAAAAGATTTGGTCAAGTTTATATATAGAATATTTGTGCTATAAAAATATCTTATAGGATTTTCATAACAAATTAAGAGTAAACTTTTGCAAATGGTTGGTAACGCTAATGCATTCCTTAAAAGCGAGGTGAATAATTTCTCAATTATTTCCCTTAGGCAGATTATTGAATAGTACTCAGTAATCTTCAAAAATAACGAAAGCTTCATCTGAGCCAGTATACTCTCAGCATAAGGAGCTTAATTTGTGGCTAATCTTCTTAGAGAAGTAAATCCACCCTGCTGTTTGGAGAACACGGCATACTTCAGCAGCTATGCAAAAAAATACCAGGAATCTTTGGTGTATCTATATAAGGATAAGGGTTTGTTAACCCATAACAAGAGCAAACAAAATTGAACTAATTGATATTATACGCTTATAGTTGGGGTTAACCTGCCTTGATTCTATTATTGAAGTGTAATGTTCCAATGAGAAATGAATGCCTTTAGTATCGGCAAACGCTCTTCCGTGTTAGCCTTACTCACAAAGCACTTGTATATTTATTTTTGTACAGATGTCTTTAAACTGCATCTCTTACGACTTTTGAGTAAACTCGATTTTACAGTTAAGGTAGTGTAACGGGCGGAAATTGACTATGAGTAAAATTCGTATTGCTCTGATTGAAGATCATGACCTCACCCGTGTGGGTATTCGGACAGCACTACTGCAAAAAGAAGAAATTGAAGTTGTAGGAGAAGCTGCCAATGCTGCTGAAGGTCTGAAAATGTTGAAAACGCTACAACCTGATATTGCAATTGTAGATATAGGCTTACCAGATAAGGATGGCATTGAGCTGACACGGGAGGTAAAGTCTATTAGTCGTGGCGAAGAGTTAGTAACCAGAATATTAATTTTGACACTACGAGATAATAAAGAAGCAGTTTTGGCAGCTTTTGCAGCTGGGGCGGATTCTTACTGCATGAAGGATATTAAATTCGATAATTTGCTGGAAGCTGTACGAGTAACCTACAATGGCAATGCTTGGATCGATCCAGCGATCGCTCGCATCGTCTTACAACAAGCACAACAAAATCCAGCAAAACAAGATGCAGGATTTTTAAACACTAAGAGTAACGCTAATAACTCTGAAGCTGAGGAAAATCAGGATTTGATGGAACCTTACACCCTGACAGAAAGGGAGTTAGAAGTGTTACAGTTGATTGTCGAAGGTTGTAGCAATGCAGTAATCGCCGAAAGACTGTACATCACAGTTGGGACGGTGAAAACTCACGTACGGAATATTTTAAACAAGCTATGCGCTGATGACCGTACCCAGGCAGCAGTTCGTGCTTTGCGTTCTGGTTTAGTGGGATAAATTAACTTGACACTGTAGCAACCTGAAGAATACTAAAGGAAAATTTATAACTTTAAGAAAACTCTAGTTCAAAGGAGGATAGCTTCTTTAGAGCAGGTAATTTTTTGATTATTTTCGTTAGTTATTGGGTGAGATAGACATTGCGCTATCTCACCATTAAATTATTTAAAAACTAAAGTCAAATATGACTGAAACAGAGGTATGCAAACTTAAGCTCATGGTGGTAGATGATGAGCTGGATAACTTAGATTTACTCTACCGCACTTTTAGACGAGATTTTCAAGTATATCAAGCCAATAATGCTCGTAGTGCCCTGGAAATCCTGGACAAAGAAGGCGAGATGGCTGTGATTATCTCTGACCAAAGAATGCCGGAAATGAACGGTACAGAATTTCTCAGCCTAACAGTAGAGCGCTTTCCCGATACAATTCGGATTTTGTTGACTGGTTTTACTGATGTCGAAGATTTGGTTGATGCAATTAACTCCGGTCAGGTATTTAAGTACATTACCAAACCCTGGAATCCTCAACGGTTGAAAGCATTAGTTGAACAAGCTACTGATACTTATCGCTTGGTTAAACAACGCACCCAAGAGTTACGGCGTGCGCTACGGCGAGAATCTTTGTTTAATGCTGTAACAACAGCAATTCGGGAGTCCTTAGACTACGATAGTATGCTGCAAAAAATCGTAGCAACTATTGGTGAAACCTTTGAAGCTACTTGCTGTTTCCTTCGACCAGTAGAAGGCGATCGCCTGACACAAGACTTGTTCTCCTACCAAGACCCCAAATCTCACATATTTAGTTGCGCTTTCGATCCGAGTAATTTAATCGAGAAAGTACTCGAAACCCGTCATTATCAACTGACTCAAGATACAGATGACAACACTACTAGTCATCAACTAATTGTACCATTGTCCTATCAGCAACACCTGCTCGCTGTCTTGGCTCTCTACCAAAGAGGACGCGAGGATTGTTGGGAAAACGAAGACATCCAATTGATTGCAGGTGTTGCTGAACAAGCAGCATTAGCCCTTTCTCAGGCAAAACTATACCAGCGTCTCCAGGAAAAGCAACAGCAGATTAGCGCTGAGTTAGAAGTTGCTCGCCAAATTCAAAATAACTTGCTAAGGCAAAGTTTACCTGAAATCAAGGGTGTGAAACTGCAAGCTTGCTGCTACCCGGCTCGTGAAGTGGGGGGCGATTTTTTTGAAGTATTTGTTCATCCCAAAGGAGACTTGTGGTTGGCAGTGGGTGACGTTTCCGGAAAAGGCGTCCCAGCTGCTTTGTTCATGGCTAGTGCTATTTCGGTGTTGCGTCGGGAATTATCTCAAGAAACGCCAGCGGAACCGAATGTAGTCATGCAGAATCTTAACCACGCTATGTGCGATGACTTAATCGGCAACAATTGTTTTATTACTCTTGTCTTAGCTTGTTATACCCCTAGCACCAGGGAACTAGTCTATGCTAACGCCGGTCATATTTATCCCCTACTTTGGTCACTCCAAGAAAAGTTGGCGGCACAGCCTAATTACCTGAAGGTACGCAGTATTCCTCTAGGTATCTTGCATAAGTGGCAGGCTCCATCTGGTCGCTTGGTTCTTAATCCTAAAGATACCCTACTGTTAGCCAGCGATGGTATTACAGAAGCAACGGTATCAAATAAATTAATTGCTAGCGGGATTACCGAGGGTGGCGTTCAGCCATTTAACCGTTCTATGCTGAATCAAGACGGCCTTTGGCAACTTTTACAACAGGAACCACAACCACTTTCCCTTACCCATTTATTAGCTCGCATTCAAGCAGACAATCAAGTTCAAGAAGACGACCAAACTATACTCTCACTGGAGGTTTTATAAGTAATGAAAAGTGAGTTGCATGTACCAAGCGACTTAAATTTTTTAAACATCGTAGAAAATTGGTTGCTGGGATGCTTAAAAATTCAACTAGGAGAATCAGTTGATTGGTTACGGCAATCAAGCCGTTTGCGGTTGGCTCTGGTTGAAGCTTACTCTAACGTAGTACGTCATGCCCATAAGGAGCAGGCCAATTTGCCAGTTTTACTGCGCTTGGAATTGAAAGGCCGAGATCTCGCTTTGGAAATTTGGGATTATGGCGAAGGTTTCGATATGTCCACCTATTTCCCGCCAAACCCTTTAGAAAAACAAGAAGGTGGCTATGGTTGGCTAATTATGAATCGTTTGATGGATAAGGTAGATTATCAATTGCAGGTTGACGGAGCTAACTGTCTCAAGTTAGAAGCTACCTTACCAGAACTAGTCCAATAAACAAAAGCTAGTTTTTCTCAAGCAGGGTGCCTTATGTCCATTCTGAATGCCTCGGTTTTTGGATTTGCCATTACCAAAAAAATGATATTGTTCCAAAGAATTTATGTAATTTCGGCTACAACTAAGGCTAAGAGAGACTAATTTAAAGCTAAATATCAGGGATTTTCTTAACAAGTTTGTTAGTAAAATAGTAAATTTTTATACGTTTTATAGATCTGTGAAGCAAAAATCCCCCACTACAACGTAAGTTTGGTGGGGGAGTACGAAAGCTTGCTATTATTCACGACGCAAGGTTAGTAGCTCTTGAGGAGAAGCTAAAAGTTTGATTTTAGCGTGGATGATTTGTTGTTGCTGATTGAGGATAAACAGCCACAAGACGTTAACTCCACACCAGGACGTTTGTGCTTTGCCTGTTACCTGAACTTGGATTTGGCCATCTTCCAAAATTTCGGAAATTCCTTTGTGAGGAAAAGCTTTAATATTTTGAGCTTCTTGTTGTAGATAAGTAGCGATCGCATCTGGCCCCACAAAACCAGATTCAAACGGTGGATACATTACACCATCCTCGGCAAACAAGTCAGACGTTGCTTTCAGTTCACCTGCATTTAATGTTTGAAAGTAACGCAGTATAGTTGGTTCTGCAATTCCCTCAATAGAGAATTCTTCTTTTACTATGTTTTCAGCAACACTCGGCTGTGTTGCGGCTGTAGATTCAGCAAATGTCATAGGATTACCATTATCATGCTAGCTGAACATTAATTTGAATATAAAAGTAGGTAAAAAGAAAGCTTCTCAAGGATGAGATATCATTTTACAAATACTTTTAGAATAAATAATTGCTAGATGATCGCCTGGGAATCATTTTGGTAAAGACTTTTAATCTAAAATCTCCAATCCCAAATTGGTATTAGTCAGCTAATATTAAACAGAGCCATTGATTGTGTAACGTATAATTGAAGTGCCAGAGAGCAGGCAAACTTTAAATAAGATAAATGAATAAGTGCAGCGTCATCAGCAGCAGTGTGGTAAAAGAAAAAGCCAGCGAGTTGGGATTTCATAAAGTAGGGATTGCTGCTGTAGATGAAGTAGATGAGACAGCAAGACAGCGGCTGCAAGCATGGATAGCGCTGGGTTACAACGCTGATATGGAATGGATGGCTAACCCGAAGCGTCAAGATATTCGCTTAGTGATGCCAGAAGTGCGATCGCTAATTTGTGTGGCTCTTAATTACTACACACCACATCAACGTCCCGAAGGCGAAGAATACGCCAAAATCTCTCGCTATGGCTGGGGAAGAGATTATCACAAGGTGATGCATAAAAAACTTAAAGAACTGACTACCTGGCTACAATCACTGAGTGAAGACGTTCAAGCCAAGTTTTATGCAGATACCGGCCCAGTGCAAGATAAAGTGTGGGCGCAACGGGCTGGAATTGGTTGGATTGCTAAGAATGGAAATGTGATTACGCGAGAGTATGGCTCTTGGGTATTTTTAGGAGAGGTGTTGACCAATCTACAACTAGAGAGCGATCGCCCATCTACATCACACTGCGGTAGCTGTACTCGCTGTCTTGAAGCTTGCCCTACTAATGCAATCACGAGTCCCTATGTAGTAAATGCTAATCGCTGCATTGCCTATCATACCATTGAAAATCGAGCAGAAAATTTACCTGAAACAGTCACATCAAATTTACAAGGTTGGGTTGCAGGTTGTGATATCTGCCAAGATGTTTGTCCGTGGAATCTACGTTTTGCCCAAACTACTGATGTGGCAGAATTTAATCCTTACCCTGGGAATATTGCACCCAAGCTGGTAGAATTAGCAAAAATCTCAGACGAGGAGTGGGATCAACAATTTCCGGCATCAGCCTTGCGGCGGATTAAACCAGAAATGTTAAGACGCAATGCCCGTGCTAATCTTGATGCATCCACGCAAAAGAATGACCCAGAAAGTAATTATTTTTGATTTTGATGGCACGATTGCAGATACAGTAGATGCTCTAGTAAGTATTGCTAATCGTTTAGCACTAGAGTTTGATTATGTACAAATTACTCAACAGGAGTTAGCTCTCCTACGAAACTTAACCTCTAGAGAAATTATTAAATATTCAGGAATCTCTATTTTTAAAATACCTTTTTTAGTTAAGAAAGTGAAAGGGGAATTAAAAAATAAGATCCATGAATTTAAACCTATCCCAGGTATTAAAGAAGCCTTAATAGAACTCAAGGCTCATGATTATAAACTAGGAATTATTACTTCTAATTCTAAAGATAACGTAACTGAATTCCTGAGAATCAATAATTTAGGTACGTTGTTTGACTTTATCTACTCAGGAGTAACAATTTTTGGAAAAACAACTATTATTAATAATGTATTAAGACAAAAGCAACTTAAACCGCAACAAGTCATTTATGTTGGAGACGAAACCAGAGATATAGAAGCCTCAAAAAAAGCTAATATCCAAGTTATTGCAGTAACTTGGGGCTTTAATTCACCAGAAGTATTAGCCAAACAAAAACCAGATTTTTTGATTCACAAACCAGGTGAAATTTTAAGAGTTTTAAATAGCCAATAGTCAAAAGTCTATGGACTTTTGACTATTTTTTAATTTACTTTTTCGATTGACCTTTTTCAAAAGCTTTTTGGACTAAATCGTCACTGGCGCTAGTTACAGCCTCAGTTTGAGTACCGCCAACATCCTTAGCCATCTCTAAATAATCATCAGGATTACCAGTTGGTTTCGCTTCAGTTGTTACTTCTTCTTGTTGAGAAATTTCTTGTTGAGGTGCAGTTGCAGCTTCAGCAGCTTTAGCGCCCTCACCTGTACGATCAATTTCACTGACGCTAAATTGCTGTGCAGCTGCGTAATCAGCTTCAAAATCGACCTTTGGTGTTTCTTCTTCACCAGCAGTTATGCTGTCAGCAGCTAATTGTGCGTCGTGGGTAGGAGCTTCGGTTGGATTAGGTTTGACTTCATCAGGCATAAATCACTCCTTAAGTAATTTTCCAATTGCTGAGGTAATCGTATCAAAGAGATCCATGCAATACTTGGCCTCTTAGGAGATATTCTTACTTCTATTAAAAGGTAGATAAAAACTGCAATATTCGATTAATCAATCTCCTTCTCTTGGAAGTAGATATTAATACTTAAACTTTGCTAACCCTAAGTTTGATGTGTAAATTGCCTCGGAGATCAACTATGACCGCAAGCCAAAATCAACCCATTCCTCAAGCTTTGACTAATGAAACTCAAAAAGTGGTAGAAGCTTTTAATGCCCTCGATACCGATGCTAAACTCGCTTGGTTCTATTTTGTTTATGAAAAAATGGGGGACTCGGTAACTCCAGCTGCACCTGCTGCTGCGGAACCCAACTTAGCGCCTATGTTGCTAGGAGATTATTTGCAATTATCAAATGAAGAGCAACTGGCAATTATGCGGCAAATTGTTAACCGCGAAGATACAGATTATTCTCGTGCCTATGGTGCTTTAAAAGAAAATAACCAGCTGTTAGTTTGGTATGCTTGGGCAGTAGCTATGGGTGATACAGTAGTTGACATACCAGAAGACTACGAAACCACTGATGCAATTGACAATTTGCTTTCTCAAATTGAAGGTTTAGCTTTTGAACAGCAAATGTCTATATTCCGAACAATCGCTGGTGAAATGGGCTACAGCGATGTCAAACCAATTGAAACACAAGCGCAAACTGGCAAAACCTCAAGTTTGTAATTATAAAAGTTTTCGGTTGAGTGAAATTTAGGTAAGGGCACAACGCCCGTTGTGTCCCTACGAAAGACCTTTTTTGAATTTTTCAAAATTCAAAATTTTGGGTTGAAAATCAAGATACAGCCATGTGGCTCAAGTCAGCTGGAGTCAAATGAGAGTGTACAACTTGACCATCACGAAACCAAACAATGCGCTGAGTTTGACGGGCAACATCTGGCTCATGGGTTACCATGACGACTGTGATTCCACTAGCATTCAATTCGCTAAAAATATCCAATACTTCTTGGGTTGTACGGGAATCAAGTGCGCCAGTAGGTTCATCTGCTAACAGGACTACGGGACGGTTGACAATGGCACGAGCGATCGCCACCCGTTGCTGTTGTCCGCCAGATAGTTGAGTTGGTTTGTTGTTGAGGCGATTTGCTAAACCTACTCGTTGTAGGGCTGCTACTGCTCTGTCACGTCTCTCGGTAGGGTTGACATTAGCGTACACCATCGGCAGCATGACATTTTCTAAGGCTGAAAGTTGGGATAAGAGATGAAATTGTTGGAATACAAACCCTAGTTTTCTGTTGCGAATGTGCGCCAAGGAACTATCGTCCATTTGTGCGACATCAAGATTATCTAGATAATAATGCCCCGACGTGGGGCGATCTAGACAGCCGATAATATTCATGGCTGTAGATTTACCAGAACCAGAAGGCCCCATAATCGAACAATATTCACCTTGTTCTACAATTAGGTTGACATCATTCAGCGCTCGTACCTCAGCTTCGCCACTGCCATAAATTTTGAAAATATTTTCTAGGCGAATGATTTTTGGCTTGGGGGCAGGATTAGGTATCTGAGAATCAGTAATGGTGAGAGTGTTTGCCATAGATATTTAGCCATGTGTCAGTAATTATTCACCTTCCCATCTCCCCACCAGTCTAAGCACTTCTGAGAGCGACAATGGGGTCGAGTTGGGCAGCACGGCGTGCAGGCACAACACCAAAAAATAAGCCAATAGCGCCAGAGATGGCAACTGCCATAGTAATTGCTACTGGCGAAAGTGCTGCCTCTAAAGGAGTCAATGCTGCAACCAACAAGATACCCCCGACACCAACTCCAGTCCCAACTAAGCCGCCAATTGCAGAAACAATGACTGCTTCAATCATAAACTGAAGTAAAATGTCTTGCTGAGTTGCCCCGATCGCTTTTCGCAGTCCGATTTCTTGGGTGCGTTCGGTAACAGAAACCAGCATGATATTCATGATGCCGATGCCACCGACAAACAATGATATTCCAGCGATCGCCGCTAGCATAATTGTTAAAGCACCTGTGATTTGCCCAACAGTTTGCAACGCATCTTTTTGACTGTTGATTGTGAAATCATCTTCTCCAGTAAGTTTGTGTCGCAGGCGGAGTAAATTGGTAATTTGAAACTGTGCTGCATCTACACTCTCTGCATTTTTAGCCGAGGCAACAATATAGCTCACCTCTAATCCGTAAGGAGAAGTTCGCCCAACAATCCGGTTGGCTGTGGTGATAATTGGTATCAATGCGGCATCATCATAATCAACGCCTAAAGCTGAACCTTTAGCTTCTAGCGCCCCAATTACTTGAAAGCTAGTATTTTTGATTCGTAATTGCTGACCGACGGGGTTACTATTACCAAAAAATCTCTCTGCTAATTTTGCACCTAGCACCACAACTTGGTTGCTGCGCTTCATATCGACATCAGTAAAAAACCGTCCTTTGTCAATTTCAAAGTCCCGTACTGTCAAGAAGCTGGGAGTTGTACCAATGATGTTGACATCGGTGTTTTTATTCCGGTAAGTAACTACCTGCCGACTATTTAACTCCGCCGTTACTGCTGCTATTGTTGGCACTTGTGTAGCGATCGCCTGAGCATCTTCTAAAATTAAAGTTTTTGGTAAATCTCTAGAAATGCGTTGAGTTTCTCGATTTCCGGGAATCACAAATAATATATTTGGCCCTAGAGATTCTAACTGTTGAGCAACGTACTTCTGCCCGCCTTCACCAATCCCAATCATAGTAATGACTGAAGCATTACCAATCACAATACCCAGCATCGTCAGAGCGCTACGCAACTTATTTGACAGCAGAGTTCTCCCCGCCATTTGAATGCTTTCTAGAAGGTTCATCGATTATTTTGTTCCTTCGACTTTTCGATTTTGTAATCTTTTGGTGGATTAATAAAGATGCGATCGCCTGCTTTCACTCCCTCTAAAATCTGGGTTTGGTCTTGAATTTGTGCCCCAACGGTAACTTCACGAAACTGGGGTTTATTCTTTTCATCGGGTACAAGTACGCCTGTTTTTCCCTGTTCGGTAACAATTGCCACAGTTGGTAATACTAAAGCATCGCTAACGCGATCGCCCAGAAAAGTCAAATCCACATTTAAGCCGGAACGCAGTTTATCAACGCCAGTATCCAATGCAACCCGCACTTGGAAGGACGTTACACCTTGTTCAACCACTGCTTCAGGAGCAATAAGGCGCACACGACCTTTAAAAACTTGATCGGGATAGGCATCAGCAACAATTTCTACCTGCTGTCCTGGTTGAATTCTGCCAATATCAGCTTCTGGGACTTGAGCTAACACTTCTAAACCCCGTGCAACAGCAACAATTGAACTAGAAGTTGCCGATGCACTGCTAGAAGCAGAAGTTGTAGGAGTCACAAACGCACCGATGTTTGCATACTTCTGCGTTACAATTCCGGCAAAGGGAGCGCGGATAACGGTATCTGCAAGCCTCACCTGTGCTGCTTCTAACTGAGCTTGGGCAGCTTTCACAGCTGCTTGGCGCTGGGCAATTTCTTCAGGACGACTGCCATTTTGTAACAGCACTAATGCAGCTTTGGCTTCGGTAACAGCTGCTTCCTTAGCAGTGATTTCTTCACTACGAGTTCCACTTTGAAGCAGGGACAGCCGTTTTTGTGCTTCTTCTAAACTAGCTTTTGCTCTTCTATCTTCACTGATGTACTGTTCGAGCTGATCTTGAGAAGTTGCCCCTTGGCGTGTTAATTCCCGATATCGGTTTACCCGTGCTTGTGTGAGGTTAACTTGTGCTTTTGCTGATTCTACCTGAGCTTGGGCTTGGCCAATTTCTTGCTCACGATTGCCAGCGCGAGCTGCGGCTAGCTGCGCCTCAGCTTGTGCCAACCTTGCTCTTGCTTGAGCAATTTCTTGGGGGCGACTTCCGGCGCGGGCTTCATCGAGTTGAGCTTGAGCTTGTGCTAAGTTAGCGCGGTACTGGAGAATTTGGGCTTGAATCTCACCTACATCCATCCGGGCAAGAATTTGTCCTTGTTGCACGCGATCGCCTTGTTCAACATACAATTGCCCTAGCACTCCAGGATTTTTTGGGCTAATATTAACGCTTTGAACTGGTACTACCTTGCCACTAGCAGTAATTCGTAGGGTGAAGTTTTTCGTTTCTACTGGAACAGTTAATTGAGCAATATCTTCTTTATTTGCTCCACCATTCACAAGATTGTAGGTGGTAGTAGTGCCAACAACCAAAGCACCTGCTGCTACTGCTCCTATTAGCCAACGTAATGGGTACTTAACTTTCTTGCCAATAAAAGGAATTTCTATATGAGTAGTCATTATAGCAGCCTATAAATTATCAATATTGCTTTGTGGAAGTGGCTTTCAGTTAGAGCGCAAGTGCAAGAATGTGGTGTTTGAAATACTTTTGAAGTAAACCTTGATCAAGCACCTGATAACTAGACAAACAGGCTAACTTGAAAAAGTGCTGAGTTATGAGTAAAAAAAACTAGCTAGTCTCTAGCCCCTTTTTCATGCGTTATTAATTTACGCAGTTCATGATGACTACTTAGTAGTTGCTTTACTTTGCTTTATATTAACTTTGAGTAATATTGTATGCCTTCACCTGATTGGGTGACTTCAGAGCAAGTCTGAAAGTATACGAAAGGTAGATGTTTATCTGATTGCGTAGAAATTACATCAGATTGTTTGCAAAAATCCAAATAAAAAATACCCCAAATTTTTATGAATTTGAGGAAGTAATAATTTGCAGCTATATTTCAAGTAAATAGATTACGCTGTAACGGCACAAGCATTGCTGTGCCCTTACGACATATGTATTCAAATACATGAAAAACTCCACCCACAAAGCGGAGTTTCCCGCCGCTTTCAATGAAACCTGGTGTAAATCTAGCGTCCAGTTCTGGAGGTGACAGATCGTTGTAAATTAGCCAGAGCGCGGTTGTAATCCAAAATAGCTGTAACTCGATTACCTTCAGCTCTTGTCAAGTCGTTTTCGGCAGCAATCACTTCTGTTTGTGTGCCTACGCCCGCTTGGAACCTCAACCTTGCTATCCGCAAAGCTTCCCTAGCTTGTTCTAAAGCTACAGTAGAAGTTTGCACATTATCCAGATTAGATTGCAACTGAAAATAGTATTGTTCTACATCAAAGCGAATTTGGTCACGCTGATTAGCAAATTGAGTTTCTGCGATCGCAATATTAGCTCGTGACTGAGCCGCCCTTGCTCTTGCTGCTCCTCCATCATATAAAGTTAAATTGTTTTGGAGTCCCACTGAATAGCCATCAGTCAGGCTGATGTTATCGTTATAGCGGTCTAGTAGGCTATAGTTACCAACCAAACTAACTTGCGGGCCTAGCTGCGAAAGCGCTTGCCGTCGCTGTTGTTCGTAAAGATTGCGTTGTGCCAAAAACTGACTCAATTCTGGACGATTTTGGAAAGCTCGCACAATAGTTTGTTCGAGTGTTTGCTGCCAAAGTCCTGCTAATCTCACCGGATCTGCCGCACTGACATCAACCGACTGCGGCAAACTTAATAAGGTTGCAAACTGGCGACGGGTAATTCGCTGCTGTGAAATAGCATTAGTTAGCTGTTGTTGAGCATCGGCTAAATTAACCTGAGATTGTAGGACATCAAACTGGGTTCCTACTCCTGCTTGGAGTCTAGCTTGAGTATCCCGTAAGCTAGCCTGGGAATTCTCTACCGCAGCCTGATTAATTCTGACTAGTTCATCTGCTTGTTGCAAATTGTAGTATTGAGTGGCGACATTCAAGCCAATTATTTGAGACTGATTTTCAACATCCAATTCATCTATACGTTCTTGCTCCTCAAATGCACGGATATTAGCTTGTCGGTTGCCAGAGGTATAAAGGTCATAATTCAGTTGTGCTTGACCGTTAAAAGTGGTGCTGGATTGGTTAGATTGAGATGAACTGTTGAGCAGTCCATTACCACTATTAGTCACACTACCGTTGATGCCAAGAGTAGGAAACAATGCAGCCTGAGCCTCCCGTACTGCGGCACGGCTGCGTTCTAGTTCCAATATCGCTACCTGTAATTCCCGATTGTTGCGTTTAGCTAGTTCCAAAGCCTGTGCCAAACTAATTGGCACAATTCCCCGAATCCTTACTTCTTCTGGCTTTGTAGGAAATTGTAAGGGATTGGGATTTGGATTAAGGTAATCGGGAACTGGCACAGGTTTAGCACCCGTAACGCCAGAAGGATTCTGCGTTTGTAAAGGAGTTTGGGCACTTGCGTTTTTGGCTAAAGTCGGGATGATAATAGCAACTGCTACGACAACCCAGGTAGAATGCACAAGAGATACAATGAATTTCATATTTGATGTAGTAATAAATTGGGTTTCTCAACAATTTTGAGGATGGAACTAAAATTTTCGGTCATAATTGCAAACCCCTATATATTAATTATTTCTGGGGATTTGAATTATGAATTTTGAATTTTTCTCAGAAGGTTGAGATTAGCAAATTAGCCGACAATCAAGCCATCCTGAACCCGGATAATCCGTTTAGTTTGGGCGGCAATATCTGGCTCATGGGTGACAATTACAATCGTGATTCCTTGCTCATTTAGTTCTGTTAATAAATTCATTACTTCATGGGAAGTTTCAGTATCCAAAGCTCCTGTTGGCTCGTCTGCTAAAACTAATGCAGGTCGGTTGACTAAAGCACGAGCAATAGCTACCCTTTGCTGTTGTCCACCAGAGAGTTGACTGGGACGGTTAGAAATTCGCTCTGCTAGTCCTACTTTGCTCAAGGCCTCCAATGCCCTTTGACGGCGTTTTTGCTTTGGCAAGTTGGCGTAAACCATTGGTAACATAACGTTATCCAGCGCTGTTGCCCGTGCTAATAAGTTAAATTGTTGGAAAACAAAACCAATCCTTTGATTACGAATATACGCCAATTCATCATCATCAAAAGTAGTTAGGTTCCTACCTTCAAAAATATAGTGTCCAGTCGTGGGACGATCCAGACATCCCAAAATATTCATTAGCGTGGATTTACCCGAACCTGATGCACCCATAATAGATACATATTCTCCTTCCTCTATGGAGAGCTGAATTCCCTTGAGTATGGGGACATCCACTTCTCCCAAATGGTAGGTTTTGGTAATGGATTCCATCCAAATCATGGTTGGCATAAGTTGCTAGTGGTGAGTGCTGAGTGGTGAGTGCTGAGTTATGAGTGCTGAGTTGTGATGGCTAAATTTTGCTTTTCTGCTCCTCTGCTCCCCTGCTCCCTGTCCCTGCCATCAAAGCGATGGGATATTTTTTTATCTGGAAGTTCCTTACTCAGGACTCAGAACTTTTAACTCAGCACTGTTAAGCTTAGTCGCTTCTTAGAGCGGTAATTGGATCTAATTTGGCAGCGTTCCGTGCTGGAATCACTCCAGCAATTAAGCCAACGCTTAAGGAAAGTCCAAACCCGACAATGATTGACAAAAAAGAAATGACAAATGGAAACTTAAAAATGGTTGCAGAGCCAAAGGCAATCAAAATACCACTTGCCATGCCAATACCTCCGCCCACAATAGAAATCACGATCGCTTCGGCTAAAAATTGATTAAGAATAGCTGAATTTGTAGCGCCTACAGCTTTGCGAATACCAATTTCTCGCGTTCGTTCTACAACAGAAACAAGCATGATATTGGCAATACCAATTCCTCCAACAACGAGTGAAATACCAGCGATCGCTACTAGCATCACTGTAAATAATCCCACAACATTGGTGAAGGTGTTAACAATATCAGCTTGGTTAGTCAGCCGGAAATCATCAGCTTGTGGTGGATAGATATTGTGACGCAGGCGTAAGAGATTGGTGACTTGAAACTGAGCCGCTTCTAACTGTTCTGGATTGCTGGATTTGACTAAAATCCCACTCACAGAAACACCTGCTAGGGCATTGTTACCAACCAGTCTTGCCGACATACTAGTCAAAGGGATAAAAATTTGGTCATCTCGATCCATCGGCCCTTGAGAACCTTTCGGTTCCATCACTCCAATGACTTCATAAGCCTCTCCTCGAATGCGGATTTTCTCACCGATAGCATTGACACCTTGCCCAAAAAGTGTTCTCTGGACTGTAGGCCCAATAATAGCAACTTGTGCAGCAGTATTCAGTTCCTCTTGAGTAAAAAATCTTCCCTCTTGGGGGTGGGTATTTCTCGCTTCTGGATAGTTCAAATCTGTGCCATAAATTGTTGTTGATGTATTCTGCCCTTCATAAACAACTTGTGCATTGCGTTGTAGATAGGCAGAAACAATCTGAGCCGATGGTGCTTGTTGGGCGATCGCTTTTGCATCTTCCCAAGTTAAGGTACTGCTAGAACCTATCCCTTGGCTAATATTCCCACTTCTTGCCGCACCAGCTAAGATTTGAATTACATCTGTACCCAATGCTTGTATCTGTTGCTCAACTCCCTTTTGTACCCCCTGACCAACAGAGGTAATGGCAATGACTGAGGAAATACCAATAATTACGCCCAGCATCGTTAATCCTGTGCGTAACTTGTTACTCCATAAAGTTTCTGCTGCCATTGACAAAATTTCTAGCAACGGCACTGTGCGGCTATTTTTAACTTTGTAAAAGCCCTTAAATATCTTAAACATATTGATGTGTAGCAATCAGATTTGATTCCTAAATCACTTGTGGAGATTGGGAACAAGGAACTATGAGTTATATATTTACAAGTAAACTTTAAGGAGAACCACCACCTTGAGAACGACCTGAAGAACGCCCACCACCTCCTAGCCCAGGGAAAACTCCTCCTCGTGGTGTTGATTGCGGCCGTGACCCTGGAGGGAAACTGAGCAATACCCTCTCGTTTCCAGTCAATCCAGACTTAACTTCGGTAAAGTTATTTACAGTCACACCAGTTTCAATGCGAGTAAATACAGGGTTGTTATCTTCTCCTGGCACAAACACACCTGTGGCATTTTCTCGACGTACAACTGCTGCTGTTGGCACTACCAGCGCATTCTCCAATTGTCCTACTTGAAATTCTGTTGTGACATTCATCCCAGACCGCAGTAATCTTTGAGGATCTGAAAGTGCTACTCTCACTTCAAAACTAGTAACGTTTTGGGTAACCACAGATTGGGCAGCGATTTGCTTCACTTTACCTTCAAATTTCTTTCCTGGATAAGCATCTGCTCTAATCGTCACTGTCTGTCCAAGGCGGATTTTGGAAATATTAGTTTCAGCTAAATTTGCTACAACTTCATTTGTAGAAGCCAAAGCCAAAATCGAAGAAGAAGTCGCGGAAGATACATCGCTACTTGCAGTTGTGGGAGTCACAAAAGCACCTGGATCAGCGTATTTCTTGGTCACTACACCTTCAAAAGGTGCGCGAATGATCGTGTCATTAATTTGGGCTTGGATGTTTTGCAACGAACCGCGAGCAGATGTTACCTGGGCGCGCGCTGCGTCTATATCTTCTCGGCGCGTTCCTGCTTTCAGGAGTGCCAGAGCTTGCTGTCTCTGGTTCACCACGGCTCGTGCTTGCTCGATGTCTTCTGAGCGTGACCCGGCTTTTTGTAACGCCAGTGCTTGCTGTGCTTCATTAACCGTAGCTTGGGCACTGTCACGATCTGCACGACTTTGATTTAAAGTCTGAAGGGAAATACCGCCTGCATTGTAAAGTTGCTGATTGCGGCGGAAATTATCTTCCGCTTTGCTAAGAGCAGCTTGAGCGCTTTGTAAGCGTGCCTGTGCTTGGGCAATATCTTGAGAGCGATTACCTGCTTGTACCTTTTGCAGATTCGCCTCGGCTTCGTCTAGTTGTGCTTGTGCTTGAGCAATATCCTGAGGGCGATTGCCTGCTTGTGCCTTTTGCAGATTTGCCTCAGCTTGTGCCAGTTGTCCTTGAGCAGAGGTGAGTTGCCCTCGCAGGTTAGAATCATCCATGTAAGCTACAATCTGCCCTTGTTTGACGATATCGCCTTCCTTGACCAGCAGTTGTTTCAGGATACCTGAATTTTTTGGGCTGAGGTTAATTAACCGCTCCGGTTTTACTGTTCCGTTCGCTGAAACTGCGATCGCTAAAGTCTGCCTTTGTACAGGCTGTGTTAAAACCCGGCGTCTCGCTTGCTGAGTTGGAACGACAGCTACCTGGTAATAAATGGCGTAGCCAATTCCACCCAAAAAGGCAAGAGCGAGTAGCCAAGACAGCCAACGAGTCTTGTTTTTGCTTTTTTTTATTTCTGGTATTAAACCTGACGAATCTACAGGGCTGGATGTATCAATTGTCATAAATACTCTTTTTTTTTATTAGTAAACATGACTTGTTCACCATATTTTTGTATAAATTCATGCTAGTAATTATCGTTCAAAATAGTCCAACCTGGTACATTACCAAAGTCACTAGTACTTCCAGACTGATACATGACCAAAGTCACCAGTGCTACGGAAATGAAAAACTCCACCCACGGATTGGAGTTTCCCGGCGACTTTCTATGAACTTGACATTAATTAACTAAGCTACAAATTTTGAATGCTAATACCAGAAATCCAATTTAATTGAGATAATTTACTATGGAGTCTTAACTCTTAACTACAAAATTTGCCTTTCGTCTAGAGCGTAGATCGTTTAAGCTAGCTGAAAGATTCTTTGATTTGTGGGTAAGAGGCGGTAGTGTGCCTAAAAATTTTCCATTGATTTCTCTTCTGGTTGTGTGTAGCTTGTGGAGCGTGCCAAAAGCAGCTCATGCACAGGCACTAATACCTCATACACTGCAACTTAATGCAGCAAAGTTAGAAAAGCAGGGGTTGAGCCTGGCACAAGAGGCGGCTCAACTAGGACAGTTTCAACAGTTTGAGTTAGCTTTGCCACGAGCGCGGTTAGCAAGTCAACTGGCTCCTAAAAATGATAAAGTATGGTTTCTGTTGGGTGGTTTGCATTTGCAAAAAAAAGAGTTTGATGCGGCGATCGCTGCCTTGAAAAACGCACAATCTCTCAACCCAAAAAATGCTGATGTTTTGTTTGCTATGGGTTCGGCTAATTTTCAACAGCAAAAATATGATTTAGCTGTTGCCAATTATCAAGCAGGCTTAAAATTAAAACCCAATGACCCAGAAGGTTTGTTTGATTTGGGAAATGCCTATTATATGTTGGGTCGATTGCCAGACGCACTCGCTCAGTATAGTAAAGCCGTTTCCAATGATCGGAAATTTTGGCCAGCAATTAACAACACTGGCTTGATTCAATATGAGCAAGGTGACGTTCAAAGTGCGATCAAGCAATGGCAAACCGCTGTTACTCTTGATAAGCAAGCGGCAGAGCCTTTATTAGCATTAGCAGTAGCTCTGTATACCAAAGGCGATCGCCAACAAGGTTTGGCAATGGGAGAAGCCGCACTCCGTATTGATCAGCGCTATGGCGATTTAGATTTTCTCAAGCAGAATCTTTGGGGTGAACGTCTCCTATCTGATACCAAAAAGTTTCTAGAATTGCCCAGGATTCAAGCGGCTCTACAGCAAAGGGAAAATCCCATAGACTCTAAACAGCCTACCCAATAGGCAAATAGTGAATTGGCAATTGGTAATTAGAGCCGCTTTTACCCATTGCTTATTACTACTTGCGGAAAAACACCATTTCGTAGTACATGTATACTAAATAAAGTTAGCAATAAGCGCCCAAAATCATATACAGAGGATGATTCCCACAAAGTTCACTACTTGTTAGTGTTTGTTTGTGGGTAAAAGTGCCAGAATCTGGTCAACAAAAAGTTGATGGTCAACAATAGGCTTAGAGATGTAACCATCAGCACCACTTTGCTTCAAGAAGTTCTCGCGATCGCCTTCCATAGCGTGAGCAGTTACTAAAATTACAGGTAAGTTTGCTGTTTGGGGATCGGATTTTAACATTTGTGTAATTTTGATTCCATCAACAGATTTACCTTGGTAAACGCTTCGTGACAGAGACACATCCATTAAAATAAGGTCTGCCTCTCCTGATTGAGCAATTTTTATCACTTCTTCGACATTTTCTGTATGTTTAACATCTAAGCCGCCACGCTTGGTCAAAATCTTGGAAAAAACGCGAGCATTAATTAGATCGTCTTCTACAATTAAAACGGTTTTCATGAGAATTTGATTTATAGGAATTGGAGGGATGACTACCGGATTAAAACAGTTGTCAGCCTCCTTTTTAATCTTCAATGTGTATCCCCGTCATCAAGGATAATACTACTGCTTCTTATCCTATGACTATCAAGATTTGGTTAGAAATTGCTTTTCATCCATTATGCTGTGGTTGCTGCAGTGTTAATTTTCAGCGATTTTTGTGTAGTTAAAATTCAGGGACAAAGCTCATGGCAAAACAGTTAAACCTTCTCTCAACGGGACAGGTAATCACCACAGCCCTGCACACTGAGATGCAACGGTCTTACCTAGAATATGCCATGAGTGTGATTGTCGGGCGAGCGTTACCCGATGTACGTGACGGCTTAAAGCCAGTTCATCGCCGCATTTTATATGCAATGCACGAACTCGGACTCACACCGGATAGACCTTATCGCAAGTGTGCCCGTGTAGTGGGTGACGTGTTAGGTAAATATCACCCCCACGGTGACCAAGCTGTTTATGATGCCTTAGTGAGGCTAGTACAGGAATTTTCTAGTAGGTATCCCTTACTAGCAGGACATGGCAACTTTGGCAGCGTCGATAATGACCCACCAGCAGCGATGCGCTACACAGAAACGCGGCTCGCATCGATTGGCCACGAGGGAATGCTGGCAGAAATTGGCGAAGAAACTGTGGAATTTATCGGTAACTTCGATAATTCTCAACAAGAACCTACAGTACTACCGGCGCAGTTACCTTTCTTATTGCTCAACGGCTGTTCTGGTATTGCCGTGGGAATGGCAACAAATATTCCGCCGCATAACTTAGGCGAATTGGTCGATGGATTAATTGCCTTAATTGATCAACCGGATTTGACAGATGAAAAGTTATTCGAGCTGATTCCGGGGCCAGATTTTCCCACTGGTGGGGAAATTGTTGGTGAAGCAGGCATTCGAGAGGCATACACCACAGGTAAAGGCAGTATTGTGTTGCGGGGAGTTGCAGCGCTGGAGGAGATTCCAGCCGTTAGGGGAAGCAAGCGACGCACGGCAATTATTGTCACAGAATTGCCTTATCAAGTGAATAAGGCAGGCTGGATTGAGAAAGTAGCGGAATTAGTGAATCAAGGGCGTTTGCAAGGTATTTCTGATCTTCGAGATGAGAGCGATCGCGAAGGTATGCGAGTAGTGATTGAACTTAAACGCGATACTAATCCTCAAGAATTGCTCCAGCATTTATATCACCAAACCGCTTTACAAACTAACTTTGGAGCGATTCTCTTAGCCTTAGTAGACGGACAACCGCGCCAGTTAAGTTTGCGTCAGCTGTTGCTGGAATTTTTGAATTTCCGCGAGCAGACGCTAAACCGTCGCTACAGTTACGAGTTGGGTAAAGCGGAAAATCGGCTGCATTTAGTGGAAGGCTTACTCTTGTCCTTGTCTAAGGTTGATGAGGTAATTGAAATTTTACGGCAAGCAGCCGATGGCAGTACGGCAAAAATTACTCTTTGTAGCCGACTCAATTTGAGCGAGGTTCAAGCAGATGCAATTCTGGCTATGCCGTTGCGACGTCTCACCAGTTTAGAACAGCAGAATTTGCAACAAGAGTTTGAGCAACTAACAGAGCAAATTACTTTGTTACGAAGACTGCTCAGTGATAGAAAAGAATTACTCAAAGCGCTGAAAAAAGACTTGCGATCGCTCAAGCGCAAGTACAGCGATTCCCGTCGTACCAAGCTAGTGCCTAGTAGCGTGGAGGAAACAAAAAGACAAGGGGATAAGACAAGGGGACAAGGAGAAGAAGCAGAAAATCCTAAAGCTAAAACCGAAAATCTCAAATTAGAAGTCCCGTCAGAAGAAGCGGTTTTAGAGTTTACTCAACGGGGATATGTGCGCCGTATTTCGGCAAACGGTAAAAAACCCAAAGCTGAAAACGGTCTCAATGATCATGACTTTATTATCCAAACTGAGTTGACTGATACAGAGAAAGAATTGCTGGTACTCACCAGTGGTGGTAAAGCCTACCCAGTCAAGGTAGGAGATATTCCCTTAATCAGTGGACGATCTCCAAGGGGAACACCGCTGATCACCATGCTCTCCAATACTGCTCAAGGTACTCAAGAAGCTGTTATCAACCGCTTTTTGCTACCGGAAAATTCCGATATCGCTCAGATGGTTCTCCTGACAAAGCAAGGACGAATTAAGCGCTTGTCTCTGGAAGAATTGACTAACCTCACTCGTCGCGGAGTAACTATTTTAAAACTCAAAGACGATGATGAATTGTTATTTACTCAATTCACTACTACAAACAAACATTTAATTGTAGCTAGTTCCGGCGGACGTCTGTTGAGATTTCCAGCAAGTGACGAACAGCTACCGATTATGGGTAGGACAGCGATGGGGTTGCAAGCGTTACGTCTACGTAAAAATGAACAAATGGTTGGCTGTGTAACTGTAAGCGGAAAAGAAGATTTGTTGCTGGTTACTCAAGAAGGATATGCCAAGCGCCTGCCTGCAAGTCAATTAAAATCAGCTAATCGCGGTGATTTAGGTACGCAAGCTGTGAAATTTACCAATAAAACTGACAACTTAGCAGGGATGGTAATGGCGATCGCCTCGGCTGAAGTTGCGTTAGTTACTAATAAAGAGCGAGTAGTGCGGATACCTGTGGAAACAGTACCTATGTTGAATAAAGATAGCAAGGGAGAAAGCATCCTCCAACTTAACCGCGACGAAAAAGTCATCACTATTACCGAAGTACGTATATAAATCAATCTTCAACCTGGAATTAACGGCAAGATTGAGAGGTACTTGTCTAACTGCATATCTCAATTCTGCTTGAGCTTGGCAGTCTCAAATATGTCAGATGAAAGAACGTATTTGGCTTCATGCTACCTAAGATAGCCAGCATCGCTATGAAAAGCTTAGTTTTGTCTCAAATATATATACAGAGACAGATGCTACGCTAAACAAGCGTAAAAAACCATATTAATTACACTTTTATTATAAAGATTGTGCAAATTAGTAGATTACTTTGCTAGAAGCCTTTGATGTCCATATAAAAGCCAGCTATATAAACCTGCGTAGGAGTTTCATGAAGATTAGGTAAATAAATGAAAGAAATATTGTTGGATATTCGTTTTAATGTAAATATTGTGTGAAGTGCTGCAAAAATACTGAGTATTTTTATACATGAAAAAATTAGCTGCACACATCTAAAAACAGCCTTTTGCGGTACAGTGGAAAGTTTTCTGATTACCTCTACTTCGTGCGTTTCGCTAAATAAAGTTACTTTTTTTTAGAAAAATATTTAGCATACCACGACCCATACCTTCTTATTTAATCTTACCTTAAGCTTGGCTCACAAAGAAGCTTTCAAGACAGTTCTAATGTATGCAAACTGCAAGTGTATAAAAGCAAATACCAACAACACATACCTATGGCTGCAATGAAAAAGTTATCAATGGTCATCGCCGGAGCAGCATTTTCTGCTTCTTGTTTGGGGTTAGAACCTGTACGTGCAAGTCATACTTTTGACGGAGAATTACCTCATCGCCAATCGAATAGACCAGTAGTTAAAGATTACCTAGTAGTGCCACCAGATCCAAATATTGAGGGGTATTACGAGCCTTCAGGTGGTCTATACAATATTTTGGTAGACAGCAAACAAACTCAAGGTACGTCAACGCTATTTAATTTTTTGATTCCCCCAGGGGGCGGGACGATACCACATACTCACCATAGAGATGACGAAGTATTCTACGTCCTGAGTGGAAACTTGTCAGTTTTGCAAATAAACGACAATGTAGAGACCAATTTGACTGCGGGACCAGGAGGCTTTGTTTACCTTCCTCAAGGTCGCCCCCACTCATTTAGCAACCAAGGTACAGAAACGGTTAGTACACTGTCATTCTTTGCTCCAGGAGGGATCGAAAACTTCTTTAGGTTCATAGGTCGTCCCAAACAAATCGGCCCCGGTGGCCCAGACTTTACCTATGACAACATAGTCCAGCAATACCCTGAAGAGTTCGCTAAAATCCAATTTTCGCTCCCCGTTACCAATCCTGGAGCGAAGGATTTTGTAGTGGTGGAATCACAACAACAAGTCGGGCCAGTTACTTCTTTAGTAACTAAAGAGCAGACTACCGCAGGCAGGTTCTCGGCTGCAATTTTGTCGCTAGAGCCGGAATTGGAGATGCCGTTGCAGACCCAAAGTAGTGATGGTCAATTGTTCTACGCTCTAAGTTCAGGTTTTGCGTTTCAACTGGGAAATCATGTCGAAGAGTTGGTCGCTGGAAGTGCTGTCTACATTGCTCCCAATACGCCCTACTCATTAATGAACGCAGGTTTAACGGCAGCAAAATTGCTGTCTTTCTCAATAACAACTCCTGTTCCTGAACCTACTTTAATACCCTCACTGGTTGTTGTTGCTTTGGGGCTGGGGGTATTACGCAAAAAGTACCCCAGCAAACGAAAGCAAGCAGTTAAGATTGAAGCTAATTAGCATACACTTAAAACTTAGAACAGAAATAAGAGATGAGGATTGCCTGGTGCTAACTGAGTATTTTTGCTCTAGGCTATTCATCAAATGCTATTTTTCTAAAAAATAGACTCCCCTGCACGTCTATCTTTCATGGGTAATAGCAGTTATCTATCAAGATAAACTTAATAAAGCCTGTAAAGACAGGCTTTTTTTAATTTAGCTTCCAGCTTTAGGACTTACGCACTGAAGCCTAAAAAATAGATCCCCTCTAGCAGCGATCAGACGGCGTTTTGCATCCTGACTAAAGATGTGTGTACACTATAGCTTTAAAAAAAGGGAATCTCTAAAGCTCCCTTTTTAAGGGTTCGGGGGATCTGAGCGCGTAAGTTCCGAGCTTTTTAACTGTGAATTTATCGCTCACACTTGAAAGCAAAGTGGTAAGCCAAATAAAATAATTGCTAAATATTTTCAATAGCTATAATTTCTTATAATAATGAAAGTCTGTAAAAGCTCTTTAAACGTCAGTAGCTATACTTAGACGTTGATATATTTAAAGATAAAATTTACATCTGTTGAGGCTATTGAAGTCAAGCTTTATTAACAAAAATACAAATAAACTATTTCATTTATGAAAATAATTGTTATATTAGTTTACATAAGCTAACAAACCTTAGTAAAGCCTGTTTGGAGTGCCAATCATGACAGACACAACAAGAATTACTGCTCCTGTAGTTGAAGATCGCAATGCTTGGCGTTGGGGTTTTACCCCACAAGCAGAAATTTGGAATGGTCGCTTGGCAATGATCGGCTTTTTAGCAGCTGCTTTAATTGAGCTGTTTTCTGGTCAAGGCTTCTTACATTTTTGGGGCATTCTCTAAGTCTTAAAATACAAAATTAAGTAAAAATCAAAATACCTGGAAATGAATATCATTCCCAGGTATTTTATTTATTTGACACTTATCTTTGGCCAGGAGGTATTGACTTAAAGTTAACAACTCATGGCCATTGACTATTCCCTAACGAATATATTCTTTAAGGACACTGTTACGATTCGGGTGGCGTAACTTGCGGAGTGCTTTCGCCTCAATTTGGCGAATTCGTTCACGAGTAACGTTAAAAATCTGCCCAATTTCCTCTAGGGTCTTCATCCGACCGTCATCCAAACCGTAGCGTAATCTAAGAACATCTCGTTCGCGGGGACTGAGGCTGTCAAGGACTTTTTCTAGGTCTTCGCGTAGGAGATTTTTGGAAACTTGGTCTTCTGGAGTCTCACCATCAGATTCAATAAAATCGCCCAACCGAGAATCTTCTTCTTTCCCAATGGGGGTTTCTAGTGAGATGGGTAACTGAGCAGATTTAGCAATAAACCGCAGCTTCTCAATAGTCATTTCCATGCGAGTGGCAATTTCTTCTTCGGTGGGTTTACGGCCCATTTCTTGAGAGAGCAGTTTAGTGGTTTTCTTGATCCGAGAGATAGTTTCGTATAAGTGAACTGGAAGACGGATAGTCCGAGATTGATCTGCGATCGCCCTGGTAATCGCTTGACGAATCCACCATGTAGCGTAGGTAGAAAACTTATAACCTTTTTCATGATCGAACTTTTCAGCAGCACGAATCAAGCCAAGGCTACCTTCTTGAATTAAGTCTTGGAATGACAAGCCACGATTCATGTATTTCTTGGCAATTGAAACTACAAGACGCAGGTTAGATTGCACCATCTTATCCTTCGCCCTGCGACCAACATGGAGGCGATAGCGAAACGCTGGCAATGGTAATTGCACAGCTTCTGCCCATTCACTATCCTTAGGATCGCGTTCCAACTGTTCTGAAAGTCTTTCCCGTACCCTTTCTAATTCCAATAAATCTGCGATTTTACGCGCCAATTCAATTTCTTCGTCTGCCCGCAACAAACGAATTCGACCAATTTCTTGCAAGTAAAGCCGAATTGAATCTTCTGTATAGTGCTTTTTCTTGCTTTGTGTCCGACGACGCGATTTAGCGGCTTTTCCAGACTTTGCGTCGTCCTCATCAGACTGAGGCTCTAAAAATTCATCAATTTCGCCATCATCGGTAATCAACTCCTCTTCATCGTCGATTAAGAGTTCTTCTAACTCGAGCTCAGGCTGATTCATTATTTCTAGGTCAGGCTGAAAAATGCTTTCGAGTACGTTGTTAGCCTGGTTCATGCCGCGTTCCTCATGCTCCTTGCAGAATCAATTACTCAAGACGTGTTTACTGCTCTTATTAAGTGAGCTAGTTTACAACCGAAAATATTGTTTTGACTAATTTGTCTTAAACATTTTCGGGACTTTTACCACTCCTTTGGAGGAGTTTATTACTAAGTATGGAAATCGCTGTTATAGCTGACTTGTTCACCTTAGTAAATGCTATGGGTATTGCTTTCGCATACCACCTTTAACTGATTGGTCAAAAAAAGACGTGTCTTGATCAAGAAAATTTACCTCTACAGTCAAATTAATTATGACTGTTGGCAGATTCTTCCGTAAAGACTGTTCCGATTGTAGCCTGTTTCACAGAAATTGCACTCTTTTTGTGTGTTAATCTTGTAGTCCTTAAACTGAGTAAAGCCACTAATATCAAAAAGAACTTCAAAACGGTAGTCATAGCTTTAAATCTTTTCTGAATCTTTTTGTAATTGCAGTGGCATTGACTTTAGATTAAAAGGTAGGTACACCTGCCCACACACTATTCCAAGTAGAATGCACAACATTAATTACTTAGAAACAGCGCATTTTATATTAACTCAAACGAGAAGCATTAGCGCACTCATTTTTACATTTCCTTCATAAATTACTCAGTTCGTGAAGCTAAAAGGGTAATTCTCGTTTATAGATGCAGCAAGTAGGATGGTGTTTGCCTTTAGACACTCTGTCTTTTGTTTGCCAATAACTTTAACTGAGGAGTTAAAGTTGTGGCAGAATGAGCCTGATGGCAGATCAATTTAGATTTAACTAATTGGTCTTATTCACACGTTAGCGCACTGCTGAGATTTCAGCCTTATGAAACTTGACAAACTTTTCCTATTGTATACAACGATATTTTAATCAATACATTAAGGATTTGACATTCAGACTAGCAATAATTTTCCTGCTGAAGTTAAAGAATTTATAGGTTTAGTTAAACACTGACTTTTAAAACATCTTTAAGTAAATTTTAATACCATTAATTACATAAAATCAAAGCCATATTTTGAATAGTTAATTCTCAAGCCACTTACCAAATACCCGTTTACTAGATAATTCTTGAGTTTTGTTCTTCAACAATAACAAATACGCTCGCTCCTTGCTTGCGAGCAATAGCTATTGGAAGCCATAGATTATGACTTGTACGCCTTATTTAACTCAACGCGAAGCTAAAATATTAGCGAATACTCAATTACTGCAATACTAAACAGTGCTGTTGACAAAAGTGTATGATTATGCACACACTGGCAGAGAAACTTTTCCATCTTTGAGATTAACAATTGTATATTTTTATTAAGCAATTCTAATCTGTCGAAAATATATAAACCTCGTCTACCTTGAAACGGTGACTTCCTCCTAATTTCAACTGGTGAGTCTTAACTTTGCTGAACTACTATGCTGTGTGGTTAATTTTCGGGCTAAGTTGGAAATTTGATGACAGAATTACCTGATCAAATATGTTAGTGATGCTATTGCTAGCGGGAATATTTGCCTAAGTTACCTTAGCATTGTTGACGATGATTGTGTTGCTGGCACGATCAACCGTTAACAGAACTATTCTCAAGTGTTTTAACTTGTCGGTATGTCAACTGGCTAGAGGTAATCCCTTAAGTTTTGAAAACGTCCATGACTGCCTACTGACCGTGCTAGTTATGCCAAACATTGATTGGCAGTGGTGTTTGTGGAAAACATCGTGATTATAGGAAACATGAAATTTAGGGAATTATTAACAGAAATCAGCATTTTTTAAAATATAAAGTATAAAAAAGAAAATGGGTGATAGGTTTGTACTATCACCCACTACCAATTACTCATTACTAATAACCAACTTTTTAGGACAGGAGAGTAGTGAGAGAAACTACTATTAAATATCCAGATCCGTTAAGTTGAGTTTGGAGCCATAGGTTTCGATAAATTCTCGCCTAGGTGCAACGCGATCGCCCATTAAAATGGTGAAAATGCGATCAGCTTCGGCGGCATCTTCAATTTCCACTTGCTTCATTTTGCGGGTTTCTGGGTTCATTGTCGTTGTCCAGAGTTGTTCTGGCATCATTTCACCCAGTCCTTTGAAGCGTTGGATGTTGTAGTTGGCATTGCTGGGAAATGTAGCAATTTTTTGTTGCAGTTCTCGATCGCTATAGCAGTAATCATGGCTACGACCCCGTTCTAATTTATATAGTGGGGGACAAGCAATATAGATGAAGCCTTGTTCAATAAGCGATCGCTGATACCGATAGAAGAATGTTAACAAGAGTGTACGGATATGCGCTCCATCGACGTCAGCGTCAGTCATAATCACAATGCGGTGATAGCGCAGTTGGGAAGGATCAAATTCCTCGCCTTTGACTCCCAAACCAAGTGCGGTGATTAACGATTGAACTTCATTATTTTTGTAAATTTTAGCGTCGTCGGTTTTCTCAATATTGAGGATTTTACCGCGTAGGGGGAGGATCGCTTGGGTGCGGCGATCGCGTCCTTGTTTGGCACTACCACCTGCTGAATCCCCTTCCACAATGAAGATTTCCGATTCGCTGGGATCGCGAGAACTACAATCTGCCAATTTTCCAGGCAAAGGCGAAGATTCCAGCACCGATTTTCGTCGCACTAACTCCCGTGCATGACGCGCAGCTTCTGCGGCTTTAAAAGCTTGGATGGCTTTATCTAAAACTGCATCGGCGACACCAGGACGAAATTCTAGATATTCGGTGAGAACTTCTCCTACTAGAGAATCAACAATTCCTCGGACTTCTGTATTACCAAGTTTAGTTTTGGTTTGTCCTTCAAATTCAGGATCAGGGACTTTAACAGAAATAACTGCTGTCAAACCTTCGCGGACGTGTTCGCCACTGAGGTTAGGTTCATTTTCTTTAATTTTATTGCGTTTGCGGGCGATCGCATTTAATGTCCGAGTCAAAACCGCCTTCAAACCTTCCAGGTGCGTACCACCGTCAACTGTACGAATATTATTAGCAAAGCCCAGCACGTTATCTGTATAAGCATCAGTACACCACTGCAAGGCCACTTCTACTTGTACATTGCTGCGTTCGCCTTGCACATAGATAATTTCTTCATGCAGTGGCTGCTTCTCGCGGTTCATGTAGGCGATATACTCTTTGATACCACCTTTATATTCATAGGTCTCTATCTTAGGTGTATCGCTTTTTAGCAGTTCCAAGCGGTGGTCAGTAAATGTAATTTTGACGCCTGCATTTAAATATGCTAGTTCCCGTAGGCGACCTGCTAAAGTTATGTAATCAAACTCAATACCATTGGTAAAAATTTGAGTATCTGGCTTGAAGGTGACAGAAGTTCCTGTTCTAGCTTCTTTGTAGGGCTTGGCTTGCAGTTCGGTAACTGGGACGCCTCGTTCATAGCGCTGGAGATGAACCTTTTTATCTCGCCAAACTGTAACTTCAACAATCTCAGATAAGGCGTTAACAACAGAAATCCCAACCCCGTGCAATCCTCCAGAAACTTTGTAGCCACCACCGCCAAACTTACCTCCGGCGTGCAGTACGGTTAACACTGTCTCCAGTGCCGATTTACCCGTTTTTGGGTGAATATCAGTAGGAATGCCCCGACCATCATCTGTTACGGACACAGAACCATCAGCGTTGAGATCCACCTCCACATGAGTGCAGTGACCTGCCAAAGCCTCATCAATAGAATTGTCCACCACCTCATAAACTAAATGGTGGAGTCCTCTTGGGCCAGTGGAACCGATGTACATCCCTGGTCGTTTGCGGACGGCTTCCAGACCTTCCAGAACTTGAATCTGATCGGCACTGTAACTGCTCGTCATGAAAATTCTCCTGATGCGTGGGGTTGAACTCGCCTAAAATATGTAAAAGGCAAAACACTCCAAAATTCTAACACAAAAGCCTTAATGACGTCTCTAGGGCATTTTTGTGAGAAGTTTATATAGGGGCTGCAACCCCTTAGTAGAAATGGCATGAGGCGTGAGGAATGGCAAAATAACTAAATATATTAATAAATAATGACTAATGACTAGATTGGTTGTAATTTGTGGAGCAACGGCAACGGGTAAGTCAAGTTTGGGATTGGCTTTAGCTACGCGTTTGGGTTCTGTCGTTCTCAGTGCAGATTCCCGCCAAGTTTACCGCGAATTTGATATCGGTACGGCTAAACCAACAGTAGCGGAACAAGAATTAGTGCCCCACTATTTAATAGATATCTGTGACCCCACAGACACGATGACGGTAGCAGATTACCAGGAACAAGCGCAAGCCTTCATTGCTTCTATTCCTATTTCCCCAATGTTATTAGTTGGAGGTACTGGTTTATACATACGTTCTATTGTTCAAGGCATGAAGATTCCCAGAGTTCCACCACATAAAGAGTTGCGATCGCAACTCGAATCTCTAGGCCAAACTCAACTTTACGCTATGTTGCAACAAGTTGACCCAGCTGCTGCCCAAAAAATTCATCCTCATGATCCAGTACGGACTTTAAGAGCTTTAGAAGTATATTACGTGACTGGCATCCCCATTTCGGAACAACAAGGAGAAAATCCACCGAATTATCCGATTTTGCAAATTGGTTTAGATTGCGATTCTGAGCGGTTAGGCGATCGCATTCATAAACGCACTGAGCAAATGATAGCAAATGGTTTAGTAGCTGAGGTGGATTTTCTGTGTCAAAAATATGGCGCTGATTTAACTTTATTAAATACTCTGGGTTATCAAGAAATCCGGCAATATTTAACCGGAGAAATTTCTTTGGAGCAAGCGAAAGAATTAATAGTTTTGCATACAAGGCAATTTGCTAAACGTCAACGTACTTGGTTTCGAGCATATCCACAAATTGAATGGTTTAATGCAGATGATCCTGATTTATTAGAGAATGTTTGGCGGCGTGTGCAGGAGTTTACTGGTATTTGATAGGGTATGAACATAAGTAATATTTGCTATTAAATCGAAAAAAACAAATTAATTAAAATTAATATTTAGACAAAAATTTTAAGCTTTTATTGATTGGTACAGAGCATCTAATCTCGCTTGGATAGCTGGAGATTTAGCAGAGAAATGGATATAAAAATTGCCATTTTCTGCTGCTTTATCTATAACTTTGGCATATATATCTTCTTGAAGTTCCGCTGGTATATTTTGTCCCAATAAGTTGAGCTTGAGATTAGTCTGTACAGGCGGTATAGAATCTTTTGCTACATTCTCAGAGCGAACCTTAGCGCCTTTGGCTGAGAGTTGAACTAAACTTCCTTTGAAAATAGTTTCACTAATATGCTTTTCCTTCGAAAATCTGTATTGAATTGGAATGATTCCAGGAATAGGAAAAAATTCCACACTCGATAAATCAAATTACTCATTGCATCATCTCTGTCTTATTTGTTTCTCTATCATGCCTGTAAAAGGTTCCTAGAGATTGTCGGGATCTACACCCATAGCTCGAAGTCTTTCTGCTAATAATTGAGCGCGTTGTTCAGCCTGTTCAGCACGTTGTCTTTCTTGTTCAGCGCGTTGTCTTTCTTGTTGAGCAAGTTCATCTCCAGTTGCTAAAACAGTATGATTTTGAGAACACCAGCGTAACCAGACATCTTGTCTGCCTTCAAATTTACCTTCCCAAAGAGTTACACCTAAATCAACTTGTTCAAGCCACGTTTCTGAAGTTTCAAAGTAGCGTCTTCCTCTTAGTTCATAAACGCGCAATATTTTTTCTCCTAGCTGTTGGTTAGGATCATATACGATATAGTAACTGGCTCGCATTTGTTCATAAATATTTAGCTTTTTACTTAATTCATCACCTTCTTTATTAGAGACAATTTCAATTACTACTTCTGGCGGTTTACCAAACTCCCAAAGCATATAACAACGATTTTGTTTTTCCCACCAGTTTTCAGGGACTTCAACATCAAAACTCACAAAGACATCAGGTACAATAGCAGGCTGTTTGTAGGCGTGATAAATGCCTACATTAGCTGCTGCTAATAAAGTTTGCTGCTGTTTAGAACTGTAAAGGGAGCCAACCAAAAGGCGTTGTTGTTTTTCAGAGGCAAAATTATCCACAGGCGTATCATCTTCGGTGACTAGCTGGTTGGCATCTGGTACGTAGTAATTATCATCATTGATTAAAAGTTGCTCAACCATGACTTTATCCACTATTTAAGAGCGTTATTTATAGCTTAGTTGATTAAGTTTGAAAGTGCGATCGCCAGTTTTCTACCGTGTATATACGACGGTAAGCTTAAGTTAGTTGTGCCAATATTTACAGAATAATTTATGCAGCATGATTTCAATGATTGGCAAAATCTTACGGCAGCGTTACCAAATTATCGAGCAATTGGGACAAGGCGGCTTTGGTGAAACCTACCTAGCTGAAGATTTAGATATCCCTGCATCCACGTTCGCCTTATAACAAATACCTCAACACCAATTGTGGAAGATTTGATTAGGGAAGAACAAGCACAACGACAACAGGTTGAGGAATGTGCAGCAAAATTAGCTGCTAAATTGCGAGAATGGCAGTAGATCCAGATAGGATTTAATTAACAAAATTACTTTTTACAATTCAGACTTCATCCTAAACTGCGGCAAATCGTAGTGCATCTACACACTTAATCATTCTGGCAATATGCTTACCCAAGATAAACAACAACGTAACTGGAAACCTATTATCAAAGCTTTTGAGGCTGTTCTTGGCAAAAATGGCGTGGTACAACGCCGTGAAGAACTGATTACTTATGAATGCGATGGTTTAACTGCTTATCGCCAACGCCCTGCGCTAGTTGTGCTGCCAAGAAATACAGAACAAGTTGCCGAGGTGGTGAAGATATGCAATCAATACTCTATTCCTTTCATCGCCCGTGGTTCTGGCACTGGTTTATCTGGCGGTGCGTTACCTGGGGAAAACTCAGTTTTGATTGTCACCTCTTTAATGCGGCAAATACTCAGCATTGATTTGGAAAATCAGCGGGCTGTTGTTCAGCCAGGAGTTATTAACAGTTGGGTTACACAAGCTGTTAGCGGTGCTGGATTTTACTACGCTCCCGATCCTTCTAGCCAAATTATTTGTTCTATTGGGGGCAACATTGCCGAGAACTCTGGCGGGGTGCATTGCCTCAAGTATGGTGTCACAACCAATCACGTTTTGGGATTGAAATTAGTGCTTCCTGATGGTTCGATTGTCGATGTGGGAGGACAAATTCCTGAAATGCCTGGTTATGACTTAACCGGTTTATTTGTCGGTTCAGAAGGGACTTTAGGTATCGCCACAGAAATTACACTACGAATTCTCAAAAGTGCAGAATCAATTTGTGTGCTTTTAGCAGACTTTACTAGCATCGAAGCTGCTGGGGCAACGGTTTCCGACATCATCAGTGCGGGAATTATTCCTGGTGGTATGGAAATGATGGATAACTTTAGTATTAATGCTGTTGAAGATGTTGTAGCTACAAATTGTTATCCCCGCGATGCTACTGCGATTTTGCTAATAGAAATTGATGGCTTAGAAGTAGAAGTTGCAGGCAATAAACAGCGAGTTGTGGAAATTTGTAAAAAAAATGGAGCGCGTAATGTCACATTTGCTAGCGATCCAGAAACTCGATTAAAACTTTGGAAAGGACGCAAAGCTGCTTTTGCGGCTGCCGGACATTTAAGCCCAGATTATTATGTACAAGATGGTGTGATTCCTCGGACTCAATTACCCTATGTGCTTCAAGAAATTGAGTCATTAAGTCAACAATATGGTTACCGTGTAGCCAATGTATTTCATGCTGGAGATGGTAATCTTCATCCGCTAATTCTTTATGATAATTCTGTGCCTGGAGCTTTACATGAAGTTGAAGAATTAGGTGCAAAAATTCTTAAGCTTTGTGTCAAAGTCGGTGGTAGTATTTCTGGCGAACATGGCATTGGTGAAGAAAAGAAGTGTTATATGCCAGAGATGTTTAGCCCCACTGATTTAGAAACGATGCAATGGGTACGACAAGTATTTAATCCTAAAGGATTGGCAAATCCTGAGAAGTTATTTCCTACACCGCGTACTTGTGGTGAAGCAGCAAGTAGCTCAAGTCTCAAGCAATTTGAAGGAATTGAAAAATTTTAGTCACTCAGAGTAGAAATACTTATTGAAGTTTATTGACCATTCAGCTTATATAGACACTAGTTCTGCCTGTGCATACTATATAGTAGACAAGCCTGCTACCCCAGGCTTTTTTTGTATAGTATGACTGAAAAAGTAAAGGTTAGGTTTGCTATACTCAAAAGTTGAAAAAATGTAATTATTGCTCAAGTGCGAGAACATAAAATATTTATTTGCTTTTTCGTGTATTAGTAATAAATCATCATTCCTCCACATAATCCGGAGGTTTGCGATTTATTTGGTAAGTATATTAATCCTTCTATTCCTTCAAAACAAAGTCAAACCCATAAATGAATCGGTTTGCTAGCCGTTGTTTCTGTTACTTGCTATGTTTGGAATTAGTACTATGCTTAATAGTATTGTCGCTTCCTTCACTCTCAAGTTATTACCAAAAAGCAAGTCCTCCAACCACAACAGAAATTCGTGGCGTTTGGCTAACTAATGTTGCCAGTGGTGTATTATTTATGCCTTGGGGTATTAACCGCGCTGTAAACCAACTTTCGGCACTCAATTTTAATACTATTTATCCTGTAGTTTGGAATAGAGGGCAGACTTTTTATAAGAGCGCAGTAGCCGCAAGAGTTATAGGTTCAGATACTCAACCTTTGCTCAAATTCATGCATGGTGGAAGAGATGTTTTAGACAAGTTTATTCAACTAGCTGAACCTAAAGGTTTAAGTGTTGTCCCTTGGTTTGAATACGGCTTCATGACGCCGCCTAATTCAGAATTAGCAAGGCTGTATCCTGACTGGTTGACAATTGGGAAAGAAGGTATAAAATCTCTCAAAGAAATCCCACCTGAGGAAATTGACAATAGTTATATTAGTAAGCAAGCTTGGCTAAATCCTCTACATCCGCAAGTTCAAGAGTTTATCCAAGAGTTAATTGTGGAAGTAGTCAGTAATTACGATGTGGATGGCATCCAGCTTGATGACCATTTTGGGATGCCAGTGCAGTTTGGTTATGATTCCTTTACTATCGAACTCTATCAGCAAGAACATCAAGGTAAAAGGCCTCCAAGTAATCCTTTTGACCCAGAATGGATGCGTTGGCGAGCAGATAAAATTACTTATTTCATGGCAGAAATTTATCAAGCGGTGAAAGCGGTTAAACCTCATGTCAAAATCTCTCTATCTCCCAACTCTCAAGCTTTTGCTTATAAGTATTACCTACAAAACTGGGAGGATTGGATTAAAAAAGGCCTGGTGGATGAGTTAATTTTGCAGGTATATCGAGATGACAAAAACAGTTTTATTGCTGAACTAGAAAAGCCATCTGTAGAATTTGCTCGCAGTCAAATTCCTGTAGGAATTGGTATATCAACAGGAACTCTACGCGATCCTGTGGAAATAGCACAAATTAGAGAACAGGTTGAAGCAGTACGCGATCGCAAATTTCCCGGAATCTCTTTTTTCTACTGGGAGAGTTTGTGGGGTTACATCTCACCGGAATCACCCCATACGCGGCGCAGGGTTTTTCTAGAAATGTTTAATACCAAAGCTACAAGACCATTGTTACTACCAAAGAAAATTTGATGTTATTCGCGCCTACCAAAACTGAATTTAGCTTTACATTACAGTGGGTTGTAGCTACTCTTAGCGGTTTTTTGGTGAGTTTGTTTTTAATTGAAATTGGCGAAAAGTCAGATGTTGGTATTCCCCAGGCGGTTATCGGTGGGCTGGCGATCGCTTTGTCTCAAGGTTTGATTCTCAGACATAGCATCTTTTATCTTAGGTGGGTGTTGTTCACCATTGTGGCTTGGCTTGTAATTACCGTTATTGGTGTTGGTGCTGTGGGTTGGATTGTACCTACAACTGAGCTGTTTCCCCAAAGAATCATCTCAGGAGCGTTTTATGGCGCAATTGGCGGCTTTGGGATTGGATTTGCTCAATGGTTGGCGATTTATCAGCCAAACCCTACAGCCTGGCGATGGATATTTATTAGTGCCGCAAGTTGGGCAATTGCCATACCGATTGGTTCTATTGCCGGAATCATTTTACGCCAACTCACACAATTATTTTTCGGCGAAGTCGTGGGATTAGCAATCACTTGGTTGGTAGTTGCTTTCCTCACAGGGATTAACGCTTATAAATTGTTTAAGTAACTTCCTGTTTCGGCCTCTGGCTGGTAAGCTTTAATTTAAGTAGATAACTTGTTTCTGCTTGCTTTGAATACTTCACCCCAATTGTATTAAGTTTTGTCAGAAATTATTAATAGATTACTTGATTCTACTTAAGATATATGCAAAATTCTTAAGAAAATGTTACCAATAAATTTCAAGTAAGTTTGAACTAGCCTGCCAATGCATTTTCGTCTTCAACGAGCAGGATTTGTTAAGCATACTTTTATACACTTTCCGAGATTTCTAATTAGAAATCGAGAAAGACACAAATATCGATAATAAAGGCTGACAATCCTTTGCTTTAGGCGCTAAGGAGCATTCTTACCACCGTAACGATAACAGAGAGCGCCTAGATGAGTCAGTAACACCAGACAGGGACTCTCGCATGAATAATCAATCTGAATCAATTGTAGAGTTGACACAACTATCATCTCCTTACTTTATCTTCAAAGAAGACTTAGGTGATAAAAGTAGTGGTGAGCAGTTTCTACTGAGTATGTACGATTCTGTGCAGGCATCGATTTTTGTGGTCGATGTTCTAGAAGACGGAGATTTTCGGTATGTAGCGCTCAATCCAACTCATGAAAGATGGGTAGGAATCTGCTCAGAGGATCTTAAAGGTAAAAGGCCAGAAGATATCCTTTCACCAATCGATGCTGCCAAGGTGCGTCAGCACTATAGCGACTGTGTGCGCTTTGGTAAAACGATTTCCTATGAACAATGTTTGCAATTTCAAGGAATTCCTACTTGGTGGATTACGACTTTAACGCCACTACGAGATGCTAAATCTAGAATATATCGGTTAATTGGCACTAGCAACAATATTACTGCTGCTAAACAAGCAGAACGAGGAAGAAAACTGCAAGCAGAACGTGAGCAACTGTTAGCAGCGATCGCTCAACAAATTCGCAAATCACAAGATTTAGATCCAATTCTGCATCAGATAGTCAAAGAAATTCGGCCTTTGCTAGAGTGCGATCGCGTAATGGTTTACCGCTTTCAGCCTGATAGTAGTGGGGTAATCATTGCCGAATCAACTGTGATTAGCAGCCCACTGTTAGGAAAAAATATTCAAGATCCCTGCTTCAGCACTAAACATCGAGAACGCTACAGACGCGGCGGGATTCAAGTTATTGAAGATATTTATGCAGCTGGGTTGCATCCTTGTCAAAGAGATTTTCTCGCTTCATTGCAGGTGAGAGCTAATTTAATTGTGCCGATTGTTTTACAGCAGAATTTATGGGGGTTATTAATTGCCCAACATTGCTTGAAACCGCATCAATGGCAAGATACAGAAATTGACTTGCTCAAGCATCTAGCAACCCAAATCGAAATTGCAGCCCAGCAAGCAGAACTTCAGCAGCAGGTACAAAACCTCAAAGCCAAGCTGGATTTGCAAATGCAGCAGTACACAGCCGAGTTACAAAAAATTCAAGACTTTCAAGCTTTGGCGCGACGCATCACTGAGCAAATCCGCGATCGCCTTGATGAAACTTCAATTTTGCAAACAGTAACTCAAGAATTAGCACAATTACTCAAAGCTGATCGTTGCCAAATCGAACTTTATAGCAGTGACTATAAACTGACAACGATCGCCTATGAATACACTAATAGCGAACCCTCGTGTCAAGGATTGATTAAACACCTTGCAGACTTCCCCGAAGTTTATCAACGACTGTTGCAAAAACAACCTCTGCATTCTATGGAAATTATTCCGGGATGGCAGCCGAAATTGCGAGTGATCGCTCAGATAGCTTATCCCATTTTTGATGGACAGGGAATTATCGGTAATATCTGGCTGATCCGTCCAACACAACAGCAATTTGATGAATTTGAAATTGAGCTAGTGCAGCAAATAGCAAATGAATGTGCGATCGCTATTCGTGGTTCTAGACTTTATGAAACTACCCAAACGCAGGTTAGAGAACTAGGAACAGTTGCAGGACTCAAAAGCGAATTTCTCCGCACCCTCGCTCATGAACTGCGTACACCCATAACTAGTATTAGCCTTGCAGCCCAAACCCTCGAAAGTTTTCTCATACTAGAGGAGCTACTGGATAAAGATATAGTTCCACAACTGTTGCAGATTCTACATAACGAGTGTGAACGAAGCAGTAAGTTAATTAACGACTTGCTCACATTTACACATCCACAAGCCGCACCCGATACTCAAACTTTAATTGCCATTGACTTACAAACGTGGCTTCCCCCAATTGTCGAGTCTTTTCAAGAAGTCGCCGCCTGTCAACGACAGCAGTTAAACTTGAATATTCAACCTGAACTGCCGCTTTTAGAAACAGATATCACAGATTTAGAGCGGATTGTCACAGAACTATTAAACCATGTCTGCAAATACACACCTGGGGGTCAGGCAATTACAGTATCAGCTGGGTTGGTAGCAGATATGGTGCAGATTAGTTTCCACAACTCTGGATTAGAAATTCCTGCCGAGCAACTTTCAAGAGTTTTCGAGCCGTTCTATCACCTTACTAAAAACGATTCCTGGAAACATAGTGGCACAGGATTGGAACTGGCATTAGTGCAGAAAATGGTCAAACATCTAGGCGGCTCAATTCACGTAGAAAGTGCAGCCGGACAAACAACCTTCATCGTCAAATTCCCCAAACCAGAACTATTTTGTGAGCTACTGTACTAGCAAACCCGCCAGCAATTTGTTATAATCATTTTTCGTGTGGGTGACTAGCTCAACGGTAGAGCATCGGACTCTTAATCCGCTGGTTCTGAGTTCGAATCTCAGGTCACCCACTGCCACTAACACTTCATAAGTGGCGTTAGTCCAAAGTTTTAGCTAAATCTTTTTGAAATAACCAGCTTAACCGATTGTTGCATAACGGCGTTTCCAAGTTTTACATGGAAAGGTATTGCCTGTTTGTATAATCTCGTCAATCTCCTTTTCCCGAAGTACATCAATAACGATCGCACTCTAGCAGAGAATTCTGTTATTAGAGATGAGCAGATGCGATCGCAGCCTCAACAAACTCAGGATTTTTTTTACACTCCCATCAAATATTGAATACAGGTTGTCTCTGAATTGTAGCTGACCACAATAGAGCTATGAAGAATTGCGTACAGCATAAAAAAACTCTTTAATTAGAGAAAAGGTTAAAGGGAAAGGAACAAAGAAGCCGCGGATGAGATGCAGAGGCTCTTCCACGAGTATCAAAGACTCATTCATCCACCTCAAAGACTCATTCACGAGTATCAAAGACTCGTTCATCCACCTCAAAGACTCATTCACGAGTATCAAAGACTCGTTCATCCACCTCAAAGACTCATTCACGAGTATCAAAGACTCGTTCATCCACCTCAAAGACTCATTCACGAGGCTCAAAGACTCGTTCATCCACCTCAAAGACTCATTCACGAGTATCAAAGACTCGTTCATCTACCTCAAAGACTCGTTGACGAGTATCAAAGACTCGTTCATCCACCTCAAAGACTCATTCATATCATGTCCGGCAAATCACCCTTAATGTCATTGCGAGTGGAACGAAGTGAAACGACGCAATCGCAATGTTTTTGGGATTGCTTCCCTACAGTCGCAATGACGGTTATTTGAATGGACATGATATCACGAGTATCAAAGACTCATTTCCTGGTTTCCTGTCTTTGAAAATGATGCTACAGCGTTTTTCCTTTGCATGGAATACACGCTCTAAACACTAAATTAGGACTTACGCACCCAAGTCTGAAACCCTGATCCCCCCTAACCCCCCTTCAAAAAGGGGGGAACGTCTAAAGCCCCCTTTTTAAGGGGGGTTGGGGGATCTGAGTGCGTAAGTTCTGTAAATTATCATAAGGGCACAACATTGTTGTGCTTCTACTGTGGTCTATTAATCTGCAAAATACTGTAAGTTTTATACGAGAACTTTCATCAAATACTGTGTCAATGTAAATGCGTCTACGCCTAATTCTGTCCGTTCTTCGGCTGCTAAAATTCCTGCTTGAGAATGCCACCAGGAAGCAGTTGCTACCATATCTTCAACAGCTATTTGCTTAGTTGCGGCTTGCGCCAACAATCCACCCAGTAGCCCAGTTAACACATCACCGCTACCACCACGGGCTAAAGCTGGGGTACTTTTGGGATTCAACCAAACAGCACCTTGAGAGTTAGCGATCGCAGTTCTTGCTCCTTTCAACAATACTATTGCTCCGCTTTGCATTGCAGCTTCCCGCACGGCTTTAACTCTATCTTGATTAGCGTTAGGAATATCAGGAAATAACCGCTTAAATTCACCAGCGTGGGGTGTAAGTACCGTTGGCGCTTGGCGTTTTTGTAACGTGGGGATAGTTCCCATCTGTGCCAAGACGTTCAACCCATCAGCATCGAGAAGTAAAGGGCGATTGCTTGCTATTACCTCTTGCACAATCGGAGTGCTATCGATTGTTAAACCAGGGCCAATTGCGATCGCATCAAAGGAACTCAAATCGGTTTTTTCTGGTAATTGTAAGTGAGCGATCGCTCCGGTTTCTGTTTCTGGACAACCAATAATCAGCGCTTCTGGTAAATGCGAAACTAAAAGCGGTTTAAGATATTCTGGCACAGCAATTGAGAGCATCCCCACACCACTAGCACGGGAACCCAAACCAGTTAAAATTGCACCACCAGCATAGCGACGCGAACCGCAAATTAACAGTAAATGCCCTTCCTTATATTTGTGCGTGACTGGTGGACGAGGTAAAGGCAGATTCTTGATGGCGCTTGCTGTCGTAATGCGTGTAATTTTCGGTGCATCCTTGAGTACAGCTTGCACATCAGCCACAGGAATATCAAAATCAATTAACTCAGCTTCGCCGATATAATCTAAAGCTTGATCCTGCAAAAAACCAAGCTTCCACAAACCCAAGCAAAATGTATGGGTAGCACGAATTGCAATTCCTAAAACTTCACCAGTATCAGTGTGCAAACCTGAAGGCAAATCAATACTAAAAATTGGCTGATTCCATGTGTTTAGCTGATTAATTGCAGAAGCGATCGGATCGGTGAGCGTTCTTTCTAAGCCAAATCCAAACAACCCATCAACTAATAAATCACAATCTGGCAACTGCTCAATTGTTTGATAACAAGGAATACCTACGCTTTGGGCATATTGCAAATGCTGTGTAGTTAATTCTTTCAGCTTCGAGAAAGGATTATATATCCAAACTTCATACCCACAAAAATGTAGTTCACGGGCTACTACCAAAGCATCTCCGCCATTATGACCAGGGCCTACCAAAATCCCAACACGAGATTTATCAGGAATCATTACCTGAATGCGACGGGCAATTAATCCAGCCACCTTTTCCATTAAAGCCGCTACAGGCATTCCGGCTGCAAAGATACGCTCTTCAATATCCCGCATCTGCCCAGCGGTAACTACGATTTGGGAAATTTGTTCTTGCCGATTGTGCATCAGTCCTGATTGCTGAGTTGTAACTAATGAGATCCGCCTTAACTTCTCATTCTTTACTTTTAACATCAGGTGCGGGGAGTCAGACAGAACCAATGCAGAAATATTGAGGCGTAATTCTTTTTAGTAAACATAGAAACAAACAGGACTTACGCACTCAGATCCCCCAACCCCTTTAAAAAGGGGCAGCCCTGCGCCCTTGCGGGTTCCTCGAGTCCCTCAGTGGCGTGGGGCTTTAGACTTTCCCCCTTTTTAAGGCTACGGTGTACACACATCTGTGTACTAAACCGAAATCATTGTAGATCCGTCATTATCCTCCGATAAATTGGAGGACTTTGAGGGATTTTAGCCCCCCTTTTTAAGGGGGGTTGGGGGGATCAAAAGCCTGTGGGACAACTCTCAAAGACTTGTGTGTACACGGTAGCTTTTTAAGGGGGGCTAGGGGGGATCAGGGTTTCAGGCTTCAGTGCGTAAGTCCTACAAAAAAGGGTAAAGGCTGAAATCATTCTTTGCCCTTTACCCTTTTCCTTTTCGCCAACTCCAAAAGTTGTATTGCATTCAACCTACAACCGCTAGATTATCTGCCGTAATAAACTCTGGCGTTACCATATCCTAATTTTCGTATATAGTCATTCCATTGCTCTGCATCTGAGCGCCGGGTAAAAGGCCCAACTGCTACGTGTGGCCCTAATGGTTTTGCTCTTTCGACTACAATGTCATAGCGTCCTGAATTCTGCCGAATTCGGCTGGCGATAGAAGATAATGCTTCTGATTTAGCAGGAACAGTTACATAGTAAAAATCAGATTTTTTTTGCCTAGAATTTCCTCCGGTGTTAGCAGAATATCCTATTTCCTGACCATTAGTGGATTTGACAATTCTTGCCCCACTGATGCCATTTAACTCCAGTTCTCTAACTCGTTGTTGGGCGTTAGCTGCTTTACTAAAAGCTCCTGATTGGATAACGGAACGTCCATTGTAATTTCGGATATAAGCGCTACCTTCAATCTGGCGTATGCGTTCCAGTTGCTGATAACTATTGCCTTCAACATACACTAAATAGCGTTCATAATTCCAACTATATGAATTAGCTTGCGCTGATTTATAAGGCTGAAAGTTTTGATTAGTTTGATTATATTGATTGCCCCTCACTCTTTGGTATGGTTGAAAGTTTTGATTATATGAGTTCCACGGTACTTGTCGTATTGGTTGCCTTTGTGGTGATTTTAATCGTTGTTGTTTATAGGGAGTTAATTGGAAATTTGGCGGTGGGGGTAAACTGTCAACCACCGTTCGTTGTGCCAATAAAATACCACCATTGGCGGTTTGTGCTTGTGCTGGGGTAGAGTCGGGGATCAACGCCAAGTATCCTCCCAAGAACAAAGGCAGCATTGGAAATGTTATCAGTCTATCTGGTATTGTTTTGGACATAGTAGTAACAGGATTTCTCGAAAATTTCCTCAAGGAACTAATTGAGGCTGTCTGTTGTAGCACCTATATCAGTGTTAACTTAGATTTGCTTGATTTGTGTGGTAATGCATAGGTCTTGATAAAATCTCTACCTTACTAGTAATAGATTAAATATCTATGTGATTTGTTTACATAAGAAAGTAGTATAAATCCTTAATTATGTTGATTTTTATCTTATTCTTAAAGTGAAAGTTCATTAATTTTACGGTTATTATTATTGATTAATTTCACAGTTATCTTTTATATATTTACCAAAAACGGAAGTGCTTTACTCGTAAGGCTTTGAAGGATGTATGCTACAATTAAACAATCTCGCAACTCTCTATTGTGCTTGTATAAATAGCCTGTACTCACACATTGAGTAAAGGGCTACTATTATCAGTACAGCACAGAAGCAAGTAGTTTCAAGAGTGTGGGTTGTCATTAGTTGCAATCATGATACCCAAAAACACGGTGTCAAGTTGATTGTATAAAATTTACAATTTGCAAGTTGAACAAAGTTTATATTTTGCCATAGGGCTGCATGGCATAGGTTTTAACCCCTAAAAACCTGCGTTTTATGTTTAGCATTAGCGTTAGTAGCAGTCACTAGCTTAACAAGATTTAAGGACATGAAAAAAGTCGTCGTTGGTCTTTCCGGTGGCGTAGACAGTTCCACCGCTGCTGCAATCCTGCACAATCAGGGCTATGAAGTTGTTGGTTTAACGCTTTGGCTAATGAAAGGCAAAGGTCAGTGTTGCTCTGAAGGAATGATCGACGCGGCTAATATCTGCGAACAACTCGGCATTCCTCATCAAGTTGTTGATATTCGAGATGTCTTTCAGACTAATATTGTCGATTATTTAGTGGCTGGTTACAGCGCTGGGATCACCCCTCTGCCTTGCTCGCAGTGCAATAAAACTGTAAAATTTGGCCCAATGGTGCAGTATGCCCGTGAGCAACTAGGATGCGATCGCATCGCTACTGGTCATTATGCCCAAATTAACTATGACGAAGCTACTGGGCGTTACCAGCTACTAAGAGCAGTTGACCGCAACAAAGACCAATCATACTTCCTCTATGACTTGTCTCAAGATTTACTAGCAGCTACAGTATTTCCTCTAGGAGAAATGCAAAAAGCCGACACGCGCCGCATTGCTGCTGAATACAAACTCGCAACCGCCGATAAGCCAGAAAGCCAAGACTTGTGCTTGGTAGAAAGTAATGGTTCCATGCGGGCATTTCTTGATAAGTATTTAGCCCCGAAAAAAGGCGATATTGTAGATACATCCGGTAAAATTTTAGGACAACACGATGGTGTCCATCATTACACCATTGGACAGCGTAAAGGATTGGGTATTGCTGCACCTGAACCGCTGTATGTGATTGAATTAGATGCGATGAATAATAAAGTAATTGTAGGCGATCGGACTAAGGCAACTCAGCCAGAATGCACTGTAAACCGGGTAAATTGGGTTTCCATCGCTGAACCATCCACCCCAATTCGTGCAGAAGTGCAAATTCGTTATCGTTCCCATCCCACACCAGTAACGGTGATTCCTCTGGAAAACTCCCGCGTCCGCTTAGTGTTTGATGAACCCCAATTCAGCATCACCCCCGGCCAAGCTGCGGTGTGGTATGACAATGATAAAGTCTTAGGCGGCGGAATTATTGAACAGTTTAGTTAGTTAACGCGCATGTAGGGACATTGTAATCCAGTGTCTCTACGCGATCACCAATACCTTATATCTAGCTAGCATCAACCATAGATGTAAACATGGCGATCGCACTTAGTTCACTCTACTCTGAGGTTGAAGAAGTCAGGGCGATCGCTCCAAATTCACAGACAGTAGCTTGTGAAGAATTCTTTCAACTCTGTCTTACGATCTTGAGTAAAGGGATTATAAAATACCTCATCACTATTACCCTGACTCCAAAAACGCAAAATTCTAGGATAGTCAGCATAACGAACGTAAATTAGAGGGGTTTTTGTAGAGGCAATAATATCAAATTTGGTATGATCGCGCCGTTGAGTATCTTCCAGGTCATGCCAGGGAGACTGACATTCCAACATTAGACAAGCTTTACGGCAGTTTTCACCCAAATGAGGGTTCATCACAATTATGTCTACCCTAGAGTTAACCCAGAACTGCCACAAGGTTTTATCCTCTAGGTAAACCCCTTCGCTTTTAGGGCAGGCTATTTGCAAAGGAAATTCGGTGAAGTACCAGTAGTTTTCGCCCAAAATACCACGCACCAATTCCAAGATAGACAGAGCGTAACCACTTATCAGTTCTCCTCGCTCAAAGTCGGCAGTGAAGAAATGCGTATCTTGCTCAAAAAATTCAGATTGGTGAAAATTTGCCTGGATGGATGTTGTATGGCTAGTGTAGACTGCGTTGTGATTATAAGCTGTCATTTAACTCTCTCCAGATTCGTTGATTTATTTGTTTACAAGCTATCTGGAAAACTCCAACTAAGTCTCTACACAAGCGTAGGCAATTTTGTGGGTGATTTTGTGGGTAGTCTATCACCCAAAGCAATTGATAACCTTGAGCAGTAAAGACAAAGACATTGAACCGATGCCAAATTTTACAGATAAGTTAAACGAAGACTTCTCAGAAGTTGACCAATTATGCGATTGGAATAAATTTTACCTGGATCTATTGAAGTGCAATGGTGGAGATGGGTTGAATCCCCAAGAGCAGAGATGTTTAAAAGCTATTGCTATTGACTTACCTCGCGATCAGATTGCTAAAAAACTAAACATTACAACTGATACAGTAAATAGCTATTTAAAGAAGCCTTACGAACTTATTAAAATGCTTTTCCCGGATGAAACGACAGAGGGAAAAATGACAGAGAGAAAAGCTCGTTATCTAATCTTAAGAAATTATAAAAAAATCTCTCAAGCAAATGTTCCTAATTTTGGGCAAGAAAATGAACAAAATTATCAAGCTAACAAAAATAAAAATACAGAACTTACAAGCATAATTAAAGAGTATGCATGGCAGACAATTGAGCAAGTTCAACCCTATATTGATAAATTCAACAATCTGTGTGATTCTAAAAAATATACAAAAGCCTTTTACACAATTTTTGATACTGATGATTATGAAAATTGTGTTTATAACTTCTTAAGTTCGCATGGCTACTTGAATATCGTAATTGCTCTTTATGAGCGATTAATAGAATTTTGGATTCCCGGAAAAGTCGAAAAATGGGAATTTATAACTACACTTACTTGTTTGGGTGATGCTCATGATCGAATGGGAAATCACGAAATAGCCATTGGATATTATCAAAATTGCTTACAAATTGCCGAGGAAATTAATGATAGAGACAACATCGGTGGTTCTCTTGTAAATTTGGGTCTCGCCTACTTTTATTTAGAAAACTATGAAGAAGCACTGGACTATAGCCGACGTGGCTTAGAAATCGTCAGAGAAATTGGGAATACAGAGTTTGAGGCTCACGCATTAAATAACTTAGGCATGATTTACAGTGATCTTGAAGAGTACCAATTAGCTATTGATTATTATCATTTTTCGTTAGAAGTTAAATCAAAGCTTAATGATCCTCAAGGAGCAGCAGGGTCATTAATTAATATAGGCAACACATACCGCCAGCTAGAAAAGTATGAACAAGCTATTTCTTACCTTCAACGCGGAATAGAAGCTGCTCACCATAGTCATCATAATCAATTTGAAGCTAATGGCTGGTTTAATTTAGCATTGGCTCTAGATTCTCTATACCATTATTCAGATGCTATTTCTGCCTATGAAGAAGCTTTTAAGCTGTATCAGCAAATGGAGATGATTGAAAATGCAAAAGACTGTACAAAAGCGATTATCCAGATGAACAAAGCCATTCAAGACGACATTGGTGATTTCATGTGCAATGGCTGCAATACAGACGATTGTGGGAACATTGATTTTAAAGACGATTTTGGTGCAGAAACCAGCGATAAATTGGACAATGAGGTATATGCTGATTGAGCAAGAAAATATTTGGCAACATCATGACAATTAAGCATACTTGTTCCCGAAATTAATATAGTATTTTTGTACTATAGAAAATTGTTTCTGAATTTGTAAGTCATAGCCAAACTCTTTTTCTCTACGTATCAGCATTTTGATAAAGTTAATACATACTTTGAAACAATAACAGTTAACTCAAAGAGGGGATTACATTGAGTCACCATCCAGATGCCATTGCCCCCCACGGTGGACAGTTGGTTAATCGCATCGCCACACCAGAACAAAGGGCAGAATTTCTCTCAAAAGCAGAGTTTTTGCCACGAGTGCAACTTGACGAGCGAGCCGTTTCTGATTTAGAGATGATTGCGATCGGCGGTTTTAGTCCACTCACAGGTTTTATGAACCAAGAGGACTACGATCGCGTGGTTACAGAAATGCGGCTAGCTAACGGTCTTGTGTGGTCAATTCCAATTACACTGTCGGTAGCAGAAGAAGTAGCTGCTCCTTTGCAGGAAGGCGGCTTTGTCCGTCTGGATAACCCCAGAGGTGAGTACATTGGGGTTTTGCAACTGACGCAAAAGTATCATTACGACAAAACCCGCGAAGTCGTCAATGTTTACCGCACTGATGACGCTAAACATCCTGGAGTGCAGGTAGTCTATAAGCAAGGTTCTGTCAATCTTGCTGGTGATATTTGGCTATTGCAACGTGATTCTCATCCTCAGTTTCCCGCTTGCCAAATCGATCCAGCCGAGTCTCGGCAAATGTTTAAAACCAAAGGCTGGAAAACAATTGTTGGGTTTCAAACTCGTAACCCCATCCACCGCGCCCATGAATATATTCAAAAGTGCGCTTTAGAAACCGTCGATGGTTTATTTTTGCACCCATTAGTAGGGGCGACAAAAGAAGATGACATCCCTGCTGATGTGCGGATGCGCTGTTATGAAATTTTGCTAGAACACTACTATCCCCAAGACCGGGTAATTTTGGCAATTAATCCAGCGGCAATGCGTTATGCTGGCCCTCGTGAGGCAATTTTCCATGCTTTAGTTCGCAAGAACTACGGCTGCACTCACTTTATTGTCGGGCGAGATCATGCAGGCGTAGGTGACTACTACGGTACTTACGATGCTCAGTACATCTTTGATGAATTTGCAGCCCATGAATTGGGCATTGTGCCGATGAAATTTGAACACGCGTTCTACTGCACTCGCACTAAACAGATGGCAACGACTAAAACTAGTCCTAGTAGACCAGAAGAGCGCGTTCACCTCTCAGGAACTAAGGTGAGAGAAATGCTGCGTCGAGGTGAATTACCACCGCCAGAATTTTCTCGTCCTGAAGTAGCCGCAGAATTGGCACGGGCAATGCGAGTACAAGCATTGGCTTAGGGTAGTCTATTAACAGACAAACAGTATTAACTTTACACAGCAGACTTCAGCCCTTTAAGCTGTTAGCTGACGGGCTGATGGCTAATTTATGAAGCGTCGGACTTTTTTACAACGGATTGGCTCAATACTCGCGGTATTGGGTATAACTGAAACTGAGTGGTTGACTTTGGGCGATGCCTTCGGCGGGCAAAGCCTACGCTATTACCAAGCTTTGGCACAACCCAGTCCGCGTAAACTGGCTTTACTTATAGGCATAAATCAATACCAAAAAAGCCCCTCTCTTAGCGGTTGTTTAACCGATGTGGAACTACAAAAAGAACTGTTAATTTATCGCTTTGGCTTCTCTGCTTCAGATATCCTCACCTTAACTGAGGAACAAGCTAGCCGAGAATTTATTGAAGCGGCTTTTTTAGATCATCTCGGTAAGCAAACTAAACCAGGCGATGCCGTTATTTTTCACTTTAGCGGTTACGGTACTCGCATCAAAACAGAAACCGATACTGTACAAAACGCTCTAGTACCAATCGATGAGAGCAAGAATCCACAAAATACTAATATTGTCAATTATTTATTAGAAGAAAGCTTACTTTCATTGTTGCGATCGCTTCCTACAGATCGTGTCACAGCAGTATTTGATACTAGCTACTACGCTCCTAATACAATCCAGCCAACGGGATTGCGAATTCGCGCCCGCCCAGAAATAATAGATGCCCAGCTAGCAACAGAAGAACTGGAATTTCTCAAACAACTCAAAACGCAAAATTCACTCAGTAAGGGCGAAGTGACTCCGCCTCTGCTGCTGACAGCGACCTCAGAATCAAAGCAATCGGCGAGAGAAGTTTTGCTGTCCGGTTTTAGTGCGGGATTATTTACCTACGCCTTAACACAATATTTATGGGAAGCCAGCCCAGCCAAGACAATTCAAGTCAGCCTCTCCCATGTGGAAACTTCTATGCACAAGCTGGGTAGCACACAGCAGCCAGCGTTATTAAGTAGTAAGAAAAATCCCCAAGCAATTTTACTTGCAGATAATTTTCTGCCCAACAGTACTATAGGGGCCGAGGGAGTAATCACAGCCACGGAAGAAGATGGCAAAACAGTTAATCTGTGGTTAGGAGGAATACCGCCACAAGTACTAGAAAATTACGGAATTAACTCTCGATTTAGCTTAGTCACAGGAGAGCAGTTAGTATTGCGATCGCGCACTGGATTAACTGCAAAAGCACAAATCCCCATTTTTGATAATACTAATTCTTTACAAGTCGGACAACTTGTCCAGGAAGCAGTCCGAGTTTTACCCCGCAATATTAATTTAATAGTTGGCTTAGATACTGGACTCGAAAGAATTGAGCGAGTAGATGCTACCAGCGCTTTTGCCACTGTTACTCGTGTATCCACTGTAGTAGCAGGAGAACAACCAGCTGATTATTTATTTGCTAAGCTATTGCAACCTCCCACTCGTTATGGTCTATTTTCTGTTGGCGGCGAGCTAATTCTCAACACTGCTGAGGAAGTAGGCGAAGCAGTAAAAATGGCAGTGCAGCGATTAGCACCAAAATTAACAACTTTACTAGCAGCAAAATTATGGCGTCTTACAGAAAATGAAGGTTCTTCGCGCTTGGCAATCAAGGCATCTTTAGAGATTATTAACAGCATATCGCCTCGTGTTGTCATGCAACGAGAAACAATGCGATCTCTCGGTTCTGAAACTTCAATGAGCAAGCCACTTAGAACTCCTGTTGTGCCTATTGGGAGCCGAATGCAGTACAAGGTGCAAAATCTAAGCGATCGCCCAGTATATTTAATACTGCTGGGATTAAAGAATAGTAGGAGTGCGATCGCATTCTACCCCTGGGAAATCCCCGCAGAATCTGACATCTCGGAAACCAAACCTCTACTTAAACCAATAGTCATCGCTCCAGGTGAGACTATTAGCCTACCACAAGCTGCGGCTACCTCTGGATGGGTGATTCCAGGGCCGGCTTATGAATGCGAACACCAACTAATTTTAAGCACCTACCCTTTCAGCGAAACCCTAACTAATTTGGAAACTGCTAAAAATCTCACCACAGATCAACAACCCATAGGCCCATTGTTGAATCCCTTAGAAGTTGCCCAAGCGCTACTACAAGATTTACACAACGCCAGCCCAGTTAAAGCTGAGATAAATAGCACCGTTACTGACTCCTACGCCTTGGACGTAAATAATTGGGCAAGCCTCAGCTTTAGTTTTCAAGTAGCGTGAAGTACCCACGCATTGCTCTTAAGCACTCAGCACTTTCCTATGTTATTCAGTCACAATATTAAAGAAGCCTAAGTTTGAGTTTCATGAAATGCCTGCTAAACACACACATAATAGAAGCCCTATCGCAGCTTGTGACTGGCCGATTGAGCAATTACCTGGATTGAGCCAAGAAGAACAATTGCAACTGCAAAACTGTGGAATTAAAACTACAGGAGTACTAGTTAAACAAGGAAAAAATCTAGAGTCAAAGTTAGCCTTAGCAAATAAATTGCAAGTGCATTTGCAATATGTAAATAAATGGATAGCTTTGGCAGATTTGGCGCGTATTCCCAGCGTAGGGCCGCAATATTGTGGTTTATTACTGCACGCGGGTATTGGCTCTGTAGCGCAGTTGGCTCAGACTCCTACTCACAGATTGCATCAACAAATTATGCGCCTACAAGTAGCAACATTGCAACGACGAGATTTATGTCCAGCGATTGAGCAAGTGCAGCAATGGAGTCAACAAGCGAAAATAGTGCTGAGTGCTGAGTGCTGAGTTAATAATGCCTCATTCTTTAGCTAGCACACCATTGAGGAAGATATCAGCAAGTCCTTCTGCCATTTGCTGCATTTCTTGAGGGGAGGCGTTTGGTTCCATGAGGGTATTGTCGGAGAAGCCTGCGATCGCAAACATTCCCAAGAAAACCTTGGCGACAAGTTTGGCGTCTGTCTGGCGATAAATGCCTTTATCCATAGCGGTTTGGAAGAAAGCTTCAGCCACATCGGTCATTTTAGTAATGACATCTAATTGAATGCGATCGCGCAAGTCTGGGTGAAACTGCACTTCCATAAAACAAACTCGCATTAGATCAACATTTTTGTGCAAATTCCACATCCGGCGGCGCATCACCTGAGCTACAGCTTTATAACTGCCCATTTCGCTCAATTCTGTGAGCAAATCAGTCAGAATGTCGATCCAGCCATTAGTTGCCACCTCAACCAAAATAGCCTTTTTGTTGGGAAAATGACGAAACAACGTGCCCTCAGCTACACCTGCTGCCTGTGCTAAGTCCCGCGTGGTAGTACCATCAAAACCTTGGGAGGCAAATAATTTTTGTGCCGCCTGTAAAATGCGGGTACGCGTCTGTGCCTCTGAGGGGGGAGTAGAATTAAAAACTCGCATAGCAGTTACTGTGAGATCTTCGGAACACGACTTGTAGCATTATTGTCTAACGTCAAGTACAAAAAGCACAGAAAGCTTAATACAAGATTAACGCTCTGCTTACCAAATCGCCTGTCTCTTAGGTAGTGAAAATTTAGTTTAATTGTCGCTTATGAATCAGCTCAATTGCTTCCGAGCATTTTTAGATTGGTTAAGCCAAGTACCAGCTATACTGTATCGGCTAGTTGTAACTTTGTTAGCACTGACGATTTTCAGCTGGGGGTTATTACCAGAAGTCGCTCTAGCTCAAACTCAGACCGCACCTCCTCCTCAAAGAGTACAGCCATCTCCCAAAACTCAAACTTCGATTCAACCTTATTTGGATCGGGTAATTCAACAGTTGACAGAGTTTCGGCTTGACAATGGTTTGAAGTTCATTGTTTTAGAACGGCATCAAGCACCAATAGTCTCCTTTGTTACCTATGCAGATGTAGGTGGAGTGGATGAGCCAGATAAAAAAACAGGTGTAGCACACTTTCTTGAGCATTTGGCTTTCAAAGGTACAAAGCGCATTGGTACAACAAACTACATTGCTGAAAAACCTTTACTAGAACGCTTGCAACAGTTAGATAACCAAATTCAAACAGCAAAAGCTAGTGGCAAAAAAGATGAAGTTGCCAAATTACAAGCCCAGTTTCAGCAAGTGGAATCACAAGCAGCCAAGCTAGTCAAGCAAAATGAACTAGGACGAATTGTAGAACAAGCAGGAGGCGTTGGCTTAAATGCTACTACTTCTACGGAAGCTACGCGTTATTTTTACAGCTTTCCTGCTAATAAATTAGAACTGTGGATGTCGCTGGAATCAGAGCGATTTTTAGAACCTGTGTTTCGGGAGTTTTACAAAGAAAGAGATGTGATTTTAGAAGAACGGCGTCTGCGGGTAGAAAATTCCCCGATTGGCTTGATGGTAGAGAAGTTTATCGATACAGCTTTTAAAGTTCATCCTTACAGGCGTCCAGTAATTGGTTATGACGAAGATATCCGCAACCTAACACCTGAAGATGTGCAGAAGTTTTTTGACACCTATTATGCACCAAGCAATTTAACGATCGCTATTGTCGGCGATGTTAACCCGACTGAAGTTAAAAGGCTAGCGCAGACTTACTTTGGACGCTTTAAGTCCAGGCCAAAAGCTGTTGCATCAATCCCGGTGGAACCCAAACAGACACAAACACGGGAAATTACTGTACAGCTACCTTCTCAACCTTTGTATTTAGAAGGTTATCATCGTCCGGCGCTGACTCATCCAGATGATGCAGTTTACGAAATTATTAGCAGATTGTTGAGTAATGGGCGCACGTCACGGCTGTATAAGTCTTTGGTAGAACAGCAGCGTTTGGCACTCAATGCCCAAGGTTTCAGTGGATTTCCTGGAGATAAGTACCCAAATCTCATGTTATTTTATGCTCTCACGGCTCCCGGCCACACAGTTGATGAGTTGGCGGTGGCTTTGCGTAAGGAAATTGACAGATTAAAAACTGAGCCAGTTGCTGCGGTTGAATTACAACGAGTCAAGACACAAGCAAGGGCAGATTTATTGCGTACTCTCGATTCCAATATGGGGATGGCACAGCAGTTATTGGAATATGAGGTAAAAACTAGCTCTTGGCGGAATTTGTTTAAGCAGTTGGATGAAATTGCCGCAGTGAATGCTGCTGATATTCAGCGAGTGGCAAAAGCATCATTTACGCCTGAGAACCGCACGATTGGCAAGCTGTTGTCGAAACAGGGTTAAGCAATTCAAAATTCACTCATTCACAGTTCAAAATTTTAACACCCAATGTTGACAGCAAAAAGATATGCAGAGGTACAAGGTGAAGAGTAAAAGGCAGATGGGATTCAAAATTCACAAGAGTAAAAGGCTAATTTATGCATTAGTTGCGGCTTGTGCCTTTTTACTTTTTTCTTTTAACTTTTCTCTGGCGGCGACAGCAGAGGCAAAGCATTACACAGAGTTGCAGTTGCCACCGTTACCTGAAGTTAAAGTACCCAAGTATGAGCGGTTTGTGCTTCAAAATGGCTTGGTTGTATATTTAATGGAGGATCACGAGCTACCGTTGGTAAATGGTATAGCTTTATTGCGTACAGGAAGTCGCTTGGAGCCAGCAGAGAAGGTTGGTTTAGCTGGTTTTACAAGTGCGGTGATGCGAACAGGGGGAACTAAAAAGCACTCGCCTGACGAAATCAACGAGATATTAGAGCAGCGGGCGGCGGCGGTGGAAACTAGTATTGGTGAAACTGCTGGTAATGCTAGTTTTGATGCACTCAGCGAAGATATAGAAACAGTTTTGGGGCTGTTTGCTGAAGTTTTGCGCGAACCTGTGTTTGCTCAGGAAAAGCTGGATTTGGCAAAGACACAAGGCAGGGGTAGTATTGCCCGTCGTAATGATAATCCAGATAGTATTGCTGGGCGGGAATTTCGGAAATTGATCTACGGACAAGATAGCCCTTATGCCCGCATAATGGAGTATGCGACATTGGATCGAATTTCCCGTGAAGATTTGCTCAAATTCTATCAGCAGTATTTTTACCCCAATAATATGATTTTGGGGGTTGTGGGAGATTTTGAACCCAAGAAAATGCGATCGCTCATTCAAGCTAAGTTTGGCGATTGGCAACCTAATCCGAAGCTGGCTAAACCCCAACTGCCAGAGGTTGCCCAAGCTAAAACCGGCGGTGTGTTTTTTGTGAATCAGCCGCAACTGACTCAAAGTAATATTCTCATTGGGCATTTGGGCGGAAGGTTAGATAGTCCTGATTATGCAGCGCTCGATGTGTTGAATGGGGTGTTAAATGGATTTGGTGGACGCTTGTTTAATGAGGTGCGATCGCGCCAAGGTTTAGCTTACTCTGTATATGGTCAATGGAGTCCCCGCTTCGATTATCCGGGAATGTTCATTGCTGGGGGACAAACGCGATCGCAAACAACTGTACAGTTTGTCAAAGCCTTGCAAGACCAAATTAAGCGTATCCAGACTCAAAGAGTGACACCACAAGAACTCGCTTTTGCTAAAGAGTCTACGCTCAACTCGTTTGTTTTTAATTTTCAAGACCCTGGCCAAACTCTATCACGCTTGATGCGATACGAATATTATGGCTACCCTGCCGACTTCTTGTTTCGCTACCAAAAAGCTGTAGCAGCAACGACAGCAGCCGATGTGCAGCGAGTAGCACGACAATACCTCAAGCCAGAAAATATCGTGACTTTGGTAGTGGGAAATCAAAACGCTATCCAACCACCACTGACACAATTAGCAGCGCAAGTAACGCCAATAGATGTGACGATTCCTCCTCCACAACCACAAGCTAAAAATTAAGCCATATTTCAATAATTTGACAAAGTAGAGATAATTGATGAATTATCTCTACTTTTTTTAGTGGCTCTCATTCCCTAACTCTCTCTCTTGCTCAAGTGAAAACTAGGCTGGGAGTTAGATTGCAAGTCGCAAATTGTAATGCCAGCATTCTTTAAACAATTAGTTTGTTGTTGGTAAGAGGATTTTCGCTTGGTTGAAAGCCCCATTTGTTTTAGTAGGCGATTAATATGGCGATCGCTGATTTCAATGCCAAATTCTTTAGCAAGATGTTTGCTTAACCATTGAGCTGTCCAACAACTAAATCCATAACCATATTCACGAGGGCTACAACTCACCAATTCTTTCAATCTTTCCAAATATTGATGATTAACAGTCTTAGGTCTACCTATCGGTCGCTCGTTCCATTTATGTGCTAGACCTGCTTGTGCTACAGCAATCCAGTATCGTGCCATTTCTTGCGAACAACCTAATATTTCACAGATATGCGTTTGAGATTTACCGCTGTCTGCTAGCAACATAATTTCAATCCGACGACGATATTCTGGCTGCAAATCAGCTTGCAAATTCTTGAGCAGAACCTTCCTTTGAAAAGAAGTTAAAAATCTGCTTTCTTGCGTGTAGATAGTATCAAAAATCTTGTCTTGACTAGAATAGTATGACATAATAAATGTCCAGTTGCAGTCAACTGTAAAAGTGTGGGTCAATCCGTCCGCAGCAGCTGTGATTTGATACTTATAGCTAAGGTTTCACAACTGCGAAATTTATTAGCCCTGCAAGGCTAATTCATTTCTTTATTATTGATATGCAACTAAAAGCCGGGTTTATTCCCCTAGGTTTTCGGAAGTCTAGGGGATGGTTCCCGGTTGGCTTAGTTTCAAGTCCCGACTTCTGAGCTTAACGAAATAAGCCAAAAAAATCATAGTCAATTGCATATTTTGTGAATCATATAAAATCCTCACTAAAAACTTATCTAGCAATTTTCAAAGTGTAGATAGCTTTCAAGCAGAAGAAAGAGCACTTGGTAACATATGCAGACAACATATCTTTTGAGTCTTTCATAAACAACAGTTTCTTAACAAAACACCAAAAACCAGTTCGCTGATCGATGATGAAATCATGAATTTCTAATTATTGACTGTTGCTTTATACCAAAGTCGAGTTTCAATGTCAGGCTGCTTATAGCCCTAGATTAACAAATTTTTTCATCCAGTATATTTTTTTAATTTGAACTCATTAAAGAGCTATGTCTACGATAAAGAAATAAAACTTTACGCAGTACATAAACATACTACATTACTAGTATTTAGTAAATTTACTTTATTTAGTCAAGCCTAATCTTGAAATAGCGATGAATATTTTATGCTAGCTTTATAATAAATTTATTAACTTTTTAATTTTTAACTTTTTCTAAATTTTGTATACTAAACCTTTACTCAATATGTTTAATAGACTCTGAACGGAAAAATCAACATTTTTCTGAATACTAGTTTTTTATGCATCTATCTTAAGTCTGAAAATTTAATTACGCCATGAAATTATGATTATATATGATCATATATGATTATATAGCTCTCTGTAAGAGATTTCTAAGAGGATGTCCGCCTAATCCCTTATCGGAAGAACTCTCCGGGTTCCCGCATCAGTTCTGATAATAAATATTCAACCAGACTCGACATTACTTTCTGCTAACATCCAGCCTGTCAATTTTATTTATATTGTTCTGTATAAGGAAATACTAAAAACTGAACTTTACCAAAAACAAGCACCTTTAGCGCACCTTTAATAAACACCCACGCTTGAAAGAAAGCAATTTCTTAGATTATTAAGCTGTACCATTTTGATTTTAGATTTAAAATTAGAAGTCGTATTGGTGCGCCTGAGTTTTGTAAATATATCTGTATTGAAGCAATTGAAAAGCTATCACAATAGGTAGAGAAAGGGTAAAGATTAAGGCACAGGGTAATCAAATTCCTTTCACCCTTCTCCTTGTCCCTCATCCCTACTTTATAGTGACTCCGAGTTTTCCTTAGCCTAACTTGTGTAAGAAGCCTACTTATATTTAATTAATAAAAATATTAACTAAATTTCATTATTCTAAGGAAAAACCTTGAATGCTTTCTAGCTTCAATTCAGATTTTACTAGTTAATAGTCTTGAACTTACTTTTTCAACCACTGATCCATACTACCGCCACGAATTTCTGCTTTTTGCTTGCCAACTACCTCAAGATAAGCTAAATCTTTAATTTTGCTTAAGCATGTTGGTGAAACATTCGTATCAGGTCTTAAATCAGGAGATTTTTTGGCAATGTTCGGGTTTGAGTTTTGCTGATGGTTGGATCTACTAATGTGCGAGTTTTCTTTGAGTAAGCGATTATAGGTGCGGTAGGGAATGTAGTGTAAAGGATTGTAGCCAGCAAAACGTAGCATTAAAACACATGCCCAGGAATACTTTCCAGAAAGAATTGCCTCAACTACTTGGTCAAACTCTTCAGGATGAATTGATTTATTGAAGTTGCTACTTATGCCAGGAATATCTTGATTCATAGTGTTAGTTGTCTTCGATGAAGTAAACCAATCCAGTTTCTTTGGCTGTTGGTATTTAAATTGAGGTTGACAAACTGCTTTGGCCTATTGGCGGTTGCTTAATTAGTTCAAAGCTGGGCAAGGCAGCTAGCGGTAGATGGTTAACAAAGGTAAAAAATTACTTTTGTTATGTCAGATGACTGGCTGAAAAAGTCTCCGTCTGGCTCTTGGTAGATGCAGTTTCGTCCTCTTGAACTTCCCAACTCCTAAGTCAATTACTTTTCCCTGATAAATTTTTCGTATAATATGATGCCAAAATTTTAGGAGTAATTCAGCAAAATCCTTTGTATTTTACCCAAGGAAAGAAAAAGTCTTCAACCTTGATCATTAATAACAACATTTTTATTTATACTATTTTTTGCTGTTAATGTCATCTGCCAAATTTGTGGCTAATAAGTTAAATTTACTGATTTTGTAGGAATATTTACTTGTGTATGTGCAAGTTTGGATTTTGTCCCCTATTTTACTAATTAGTGGGGGGTAATACCCCTCATTTAGTATTCTTTGAAAGTTCTTCCATTTGTCAGTTAACTAGGAAATACTACCATTAACTTTGTTGCTAAACAAGCGATTAAGTTAGCAATATAAACAGCATTTAATAAAAAGGAATTAATCCTAACTATTGAAAATTATTTTTATCAATAATGTATTGTATGCTGTTGCTCAAGTTGGATATATTGCTTGTCGTGCATAGGCTACGGTTATTAAAGCCTTAGTAAAATTAAAAAAAAAATTTAGCAATATTGTATAGCAGCTAGCAATTAATTAGCTATAGAATTTTGTTAAAAATAAAGTTTTATGCTATGATAAATAAACTGTATTAATCAGAGCGATCGCGCTCTAATAAATCATCGACTATTTTTTTTAATAAAAAGGATGTGCAGAATTAACCTGCTACATCCTGATAAAAAGTCAGCACTAAAATAAATGTAGTTTACGTACAAATATGTTAAGTTTATACAAAAAATATTTGCTGCCTGATTAATATTTAAATCATTAATTTAAATGTCATTATTATGAAATTGCATTTGGATTAAGTGGTAGTGAAAACTGCTAGTTGCTATTAATGTCTCATGAATCGCTTGTTCAAAAAGGATACATCGGTCTAGAACAAGTATGCATTCAGCATCGCGGACATTGGAGAGACGACGATGGGAAATGATAAAGGTGGTGCGGTCTTGGCTCTTCTGGGCTAAATTCTGTTGAAATTACCGCTCTGACTTGGCATCTAGGGTACTAGTCGCTTCGTCCAAAATCAGATTTGTGGATTCTTAACCAATGCGCGATCGCTAGCTATTTTTTTGGTTTGGATCATTCCAACAGCCTCTGCAAAACGCAATTACTCGTAGTATTAATCGCCAATTGCTTACCTATCATTTTTCAGTGGCTTCTCTAAGTGAAAGTTAAAAAAGAACATTTGATTAGCAAAACCCAACTTATGATTCCATCATGATAGGAACCAAGTACTGATGCATTCTTGTAAAACTTTGATTGTGTTCTTCAATTCTCACCTCATAATTTTGTCAAATTTTACTCCTGCCTAAAATAGTATTTACTTGTTTCAATATATTTTTATGTAGTAAAAAACACTTGGAATAAATTATAAAATCATACTTTTACTAAAAATACTTTATGATTAGCAACTTAATTGAGGTAGTTTTTTTTACAAAACTTACTTTTCAAAAATGAATTTTTCCTTAAGCAAAAATTGTTATTGGTGAACATAATCTTTGTAATAGTAAGAGTTTGGATGACTAAAGATAGCAATGTGGGACTTTTTTAAACTTGTAGTCCTGAGTGCCAGTTTTTTAATTATTTCTGAGTGTTACTTATCTTTTCCTTGAGTTCTTAGAACACCCGGAAAATAAAACCACTAGTTATATAGACACTTAATGTCTCATCAGTAGAGTACACTCCAAAACGCACATAATAAAACATCTATTTCTATGTTTATGTATATTTGGTTGCAAATTCTAGATTGACTGCTCAAAAAGCAATCACACCAACGACAAGGTAGCGATCGCAAAATATAAAACTTACGCATCTTGTCCCTTGAGACTTGGTATAAGGCTTTTGAAGCCCTACACCTTCATCCCTTCCCTCACTACCCAGTCCCTAGCGGTTAGTGGCTAATAACTAAGTAAATTGCCCAAATAGCCATTGCCCGCAGATAAGTACTTGCACGAAAAGTACCAGATGCAGTTATGGCTTCAGGCGTGCGGAACTGTAAGCCGTTATCGTAAATTTGCTGCACTACAGCTTGTGTCAACCTCAATGCTTCATCCTTCATTCCCATCTGCACTAGAAAAGCTGCTAGTCCAAAGTTGATACCTGTCCAGACTTCCAAAGGATGAGTAGCCTTGGGGTTTTCTGGTGAACCGTCAGGAAGAACACCATTGGCTGCACCGAACTGACCATTTTGAAACTTGAGGAAGCAAGCATCATAAACAGTTTTCAACGCAGATAAAGCGCGATCGCTCGCTACAATATCCGGTAATCCCAGCAAGCGCGCATAAAATTGCCCACACAACTGATCCGCCATCACCACATCAGAACCACTTTTACTATCCAGGCGATAATATTGCCCATTCCAGAGTTTTTCTTCGTAGATGGGGCGAGATTGGGCTAACCATTTTTCATAGATGGATTTTTGAACCTTTAACTCCTCTGTGTTCTCTGCGTCTTGGCGGTTCGTTAATAAAACATCACTAATGGCGATCGCAGCTGACAAAGCCGCCAACCACAACCCGCCACAATAAGCACTTACCCCTTGCAACCGCCAATCATCAAAAGTTTGATCGGGCGCACCAGAATTTTCGGGAATTCCATCATCATCTTGATCAAATGTTTTCAAATAGTTGAGAGTTTGGACAATTGCAGACCAGCAGTCTGCCAAGAATTGCACATCATCAGCACCCGTGAGCAGAAAATCCCGATATACTTGCAATACAAAATCGCTGCCTAAATCTTTCCACAAATTGCAATCTTGGTAGCAAGTGTAGTTAGTTTTTTCCCAAACGTGTTCATTGGGTGCGCCTAAATCATGGGGTGTTGCGCCTGCAACTTTACGGACAGCCGTTGTCGTATCTGCGCCAATTGTATAGTAATAACCAATTACTCGGTAATGATCGTCACTTTGGGGAATTGCCCGTGCAAATGCCCGCATGACTGATTTTTCCAGTTCTGGGAACAATATCAGCAGCGCAAAAGAACCATACAACCGCACATCTAAACTTTCATACCAGCGATAATCTAAGCACTCCAAAACTGCAAACTGACCGCTGTGATCAAGTTCTGATGCGGCACTCCAGAGAGTACCACCGCTGGTGAGGTCATAAAGTTCATTAAATAAAGCCATTTTCAACCAAGAAGGTAAATCTTCTCGGTCAAGAATGGGTTGTTGCCAACTTTGAATCTGCGATCGCCAACTTTGGTATTCTTTTAAAGCAGTAGATGCGATCGCCCAAGCATTCTCACCACTTTGATCAAAAAAGTCTGTATATCTGCGGTAGTAGTTGATTCCGGCTGCAAATTCTGTTACCGGGAAATCCCAAGCCAAGACAAAGGGAATTTCTAGAGTTTCCCCTGGTTGCAGAGTGAAACGAACTGCGATCGCTGCACCTATTTGTGTATTCTCTGTTGCCGGAGTTGCATCTATATAATTAGGCAAAGAACCATCCTCAGCAAAGCTCTGCCATAATTCTTCACCAGTACCGACCGGATTCCAGCGGGTATGCTGAAATACTTCCACTTGAGAATGTTTCAGTGTGGCAATGCACCAGCTACCATCTCCTTCTTGCACAGATGCATCGCTACCAACCCCAGATAAAAAGCAACCAAAGTGTTGGTTATTTTCCACTATTTGATTGTAATTACCTTGACTTTCGCCCCAGCGTGGCTGATATTCATAAACCGGGCTGCCATCATCCCTGATTTTCACTTCAGGTGATTTCAAAGCATTTGTGAACCAACCCACCATATTTTCCCAGGTAAGCATAATGCTGAGAGTGATAGGTGCATTGGTGGGATTATGAGCATTCCAGACAAACACCGCCACAGGGTAACTAGTTTCTTGATAATTGTTTGCCCAAATCGGGGAAAATTGCTCACAGGTTAACTGTGCTTGAAATACATTTTCGTAAACAAACCAACTGCGAGGGTATAGCGCGTGATACGTACCTGTATTCACAATCCCCCCTGCTTCACTCGCCGGATACCATTGCCAACCTTTCAAGCTTCCATCTTCAGGCGATTGGGTAGATAAAGCATAAGCTTGAGAAGATGTACCAGTAGATTCAAATACACTGAATTGACAGGCGGGATTATTTTTGAAAGTATGCTCTCCCCCGTCAATGTGCCACAGATTAAAGTCTCCCCCTGAAGAACGGCCGATACAACCCGCACCAAAGCCACCTAAAGGCATACCGTGCCAAGGGCCATCATCAATATTACTAGCGTAGCGAACAGTATAAGGTTTGTCCCAACCTAAACCGATGGGACGACTCCAATTACAAGAAGGAATTTGCGGGGAGATTTGATTTGTCGTCATCGCTTGATATCACAGCGTGCAGTTTTGCTAATGAAGACTAGCGCGATGTGCGATTTTTCTCAAGTAAAACGTGGTACTGGCTTAACAATGAACAATGTTGTTAGCTTGCAATACAAATTGGTCTGGGCGGAAGCTGTCGAGATAGCATTAAATTAAGTGCAAGTTTAATGCCTAATCAACTCCATGCTAAACATTAGTCGAGACATCCATTCACTCTCTAGCTTTAAGCGCAATACGTTGGAATTCATACAGCAGATGAAGCAGACAGGTAAACCCGTAGTGCTGACAGTTAATGGTAAAGCCGAGCTTGTGGTTCAAGATGCAGAGTCTTACCAAAAACTTTTGGATACGTTAGAAAGATTAGAAGCGATCGCCGGAATTAAGCAGGGGCTTGAAGATGTAGAAGCTGGTAGAACTACTACCCTGAGCGAATTTGAGCAAGAAATGCAGCAAAAGTATGGCATTTCAAGTTAGGGTGACTCAAACTGCAAGAGCTGAAATTGATACTGCTTACTCTTGGTTGAGACAGCGCAACCCAGTTTACGCGGATAAATGGTTTCGGGAGTTAATGGATACTATTGCTACTCTGCAAGAAAAGCCTCTACGTTGCGCTTTAGCTCCAGAAAATGATGCGCTTACGGAAGAAATCCGTCAACTTATTTACGGTAAGTCAAGAAATAAGTACCGTATTTTGTTCGCTATTCGGGAAGATACTGTTTTTGTGCTTCATGTCCGTCATAGCTCACAAGCGCCACTAATAAGCGAGGAAGTTGACGAGGAAGAAGAATTTTGATTTTTAACAGCGTAGTGATCGCTCTCCCTTTGAACTCGGAATGTTTATTAGTGCGTATTGAAATTCAACTTGTATATGTGGGCACTCTAAAATTAATAAACATACGGGAGACTAATTCCTATGTCCACAGCCCCAATTAGTGCAACACTAAAGCAATCAGACAGAGATGCTGTGTTGCAAGCGATCGCCACCATTAAAGACAAGCTACCATTTTTGATTGATTTAAGTAACGAAGAGCGTAAAGCTTTACCCAAGATGGGAGATAAAAGCCGCGCCTTTGTCAGCAAAGCATTGGAGGTAGCCACACAGAACCCAGAGTTTTTACCGCGATCGTTTGACCTCGATGAAATGCGGAAAGACGTACAATTGTTTGAAGCTTTGTATCCAGTATTGCTATCGCTGTCACAATTACAAGAATTGGTGGATGATACTTCGCTAGCTGTGGGTAGTGAAGCCTATGCAGCCGCCTTGCAGGTGTATACTTATGCCAAAGCTAGTGGACAAGGTGCTGGTTTAGAGACAGTAGTTGAGGAAATGGGGCAAAGATTTGCTCGTAAATCTAAGAAGTCCAAGCCTCAAGAAACAGCGTTGTAAAAAATAACTCGGCGATTGCACTTCAAAGGTGCAACGTTGCAGATCGGAACTCGGATGTTGGAGTAAATTACTCGGCGTTGCGAGTTCGGAACTCGGAATTTCGCCTTCCGAACATGAAATTTTGAGCTCCGATGGTGAATGATGGTGAAAAAAAGGCGATCGCTCATCCTGGTAACTCGGAACTTCATGCTTAGAACTGCAACCACCACGATTCAAGCATGAATGATGGTAAAAAAAAGGCGTAGGCGTAGCCCGTCGGAGACATCGCTTGCATACAGCATTGCTTCAGGCACAATTGTACAGGAATTAAACAAGCTTCAGGTGTAGATCAAGTAATACCCGTGGTAACTCCTGTGGAGGACACATCATTGGCTTGATAGCTGAAATGCGATCGCTCAGTAAAAATAATGGTTCTGCAACAGAAATTTAGTTTATGTTGGAGAAATGAGCCAATTTACCGTTTAAGAGTTCCGGGAAATGCTAAATCAGAACAAACCATTGAGTATAAAAATCCTAGGTGTCATTTTTGCCGCTATTAACTTAATATCAATTTCTCTAGGATTAATCAGCTGCTCTAATGAAGTACAGAACCCACTAAATCGAACTGAGCAACAAAACGAACGGTACAAGAATCAATCTAACCAAGAATCTGAATCAGAGCAAGAGAATGACGGCGATGAAGATGATGATGAAAAAAAGAATAGGAAAGATAAAAAAGAAGAAGATGATGACGATTAAAACTAATTAAAAATTCCTGCACTTACTCGATGAACAAAGTTTCAGTTTTTCTATATAGGATTCATACTTGATTTTTGCGGGTTTCGGTGGGCATTGCCCACCCTACAGATACTTCAGCATTCGGAATTAGCTCTCCATTACTGCCATCACTCACCAATCCAACTCCTCATCACATTCTTGGATTGGGGTTGCTAATCCTTCTTTGATAGATTCTCGCATTCCAGGTATAGATAGCAAGTAAAGAGTTTCCTGAATTGCAGACCAGTCTTTTTCTGCAAGCAGAATCGCATTACCGCGTTCACCCTGAACTATCACAGGTTTACCTTGTTCTGCCAATTGGTCTATCAGCTGTTGTAAATTCTTTTGAGCGTCGTTGACAGGAAGCGAAGACATGATCTTTTTTTTAGCTCACGATAACTTTACTTTAGTTTATCTACGAACTTATGCAAGCAAGTAAGTAGAGAGCGTCGTGAACTACAATTACTACCGTAGCGAAAGGTGCTAACTCAGCCAAAATCAACCTCCGATCAGCAAGTTTTAAGTTGGGAACTCAAAACTTTGAGAGCAGAACTTGAAACTTCGAGCTTTTAACACCAGTTTTCGCCATCAGAATTCGGAACTTCAGGTTTTTAACACCAGTTTTCACCATCAGAACTCGGAACTTCAGGCTCAAAACTCGGAACTTCATGCTCAGAACTCGAAACTTCGTGTTCCAAACTCGAAACTTCGTGTTCAGAACAGCAACATCCGAGATCCAAGGGAGAATGATGGTGGTTAAAGAACGAATATTTTCCTTATTATTCCATCTTTACAAATCTGCAACCTCAAGTTACCACAAATATCTTCTGTAGGGACACAACAATGTTGTGCCCTGAGAGAAATTTTCACCGCAGTCAAGAATTTATTTGTAATTTCCCGCATAGGAATTGGCATCATTCAAATGTAATAGGCATTGTGCAAAAAGAATAATGTTTATCGTAGAGATGCCATATCGTTTGGGGGCACGGCATTGCCGTGCCCCTACATTTTATATATGGATAAAGACAAAAATCAGCAGTTAAGATAAAGACAAATTGCTAATAATTGGATATACAAATTAATGCCCTATGATCCACAAAAACATCACCGTCATTCTCTCCGCTTAAAAGGATACGATTACATCCAAACTGGTGCATATTTCATCACCATTTGCACTCAAGGACGGCAATGTTTATTCGGTAATGTGGTTAATGGCGAAATGCAATTAAATTGTTTAGGTAATATTGCCTTAAATTGCTGGCAAACAATACCCGCTCATTTTCCCCACATTGAATTAGATACCTTTGTAGTCATGCCTAACCATCTACACGGCATCTTAATCATCACCGACAACCCTGTAGGGGCAAGGCAATGCCTTGCCCTCAATCAACATCCCGAACGCAACACAGAAAAATTTGGTCAACCTGTAAGTGGTTCTATTTCTACAGTTATTGGTAGTTATAAAAGCGTTGTCAGCAAACGCATTAATATCATTTGGCAGACTAAAGGACAATCAATCTGGCAACGCAATTTTTCCGAACACATTGGTAGAGAACAAAAATCTATAGATAACATCCGAGAATATATTGTCAATAATCCTCAGCTTTGGGCAGATGATCCAGAAAACCCGCAACATAATTTTGATGATCAAGGTTTCCTGTTTGATATCCCATTTTGATTCACAAGTCTGTGTTATGTCATAAATAACAATTCGCTTTGGGATGCAATACATGGTAAGGGCACAACATTGTTGTGCCCCTACAATGACTGTGACGAAATTAAGAAAAAAATAGGGGTACGCCTCGTAAAAATAAATGTTGAAGCATTTTGGAACTCAAAACTTCGAGTTCATAACTTGAAACTTGAAGCGCGGAGATAAATATTAGTTGTTTAAAATAAGTAACGAATTAGTCAAATAGAAATAGGTATACTATAATACTTACTTGCTAATCTTTTTGTTAACTGAAACTTAAAGTTTTATATTGGCGATCGCCTTAAAAGGCTATCTTGCTGTTATTAAAAAAATTAGTTACAGCACAAGTAAATAGCTAACACAACATCACATACTTTTATTGACTGGCGCTAATTTATGCAACCGCTGCTAAACAACCGCTATCGAGTTATTCAGACATTGGGAAGCGGGGGATTTGGTGAAACTTTTCTAGCAGAAGATACCCAAATGCCCTCAAAGCGCCACTGTGTCATTAAACAGCTAAGACCAATTCAAAATAACCTCCAGATATATCAACTGGTGCAAGAACGTTTTCAACGGGAAGCAGCAATTTTAGAAGATTTGGGTGGTTCTACTGACCAAATTCCCACGTTATATGCATACTTTCAATCAGAAGGGCAATTTTATGTAGTTCAGGAGTTGGTTGAAGGTCAAACTCTCACAGCAAAAGTGCAACAGCAGGGATTATTAAGCGAAAGTTCCGTTCGGGAAATCTTAGTAAATCTGTTGCCAGTTCTAGAGTACGTTCATAGTAAGCGCATCATTCACCGTGATATCAAACCGGATAACATTATCTTGCGTCATCGTGATGGTAAACCAGTATTAATTGATTTCGGTGCTGTGCGTGAATCAATGGGAACGGTGGTAAATTCTCAAGGCAATCCTACCAGCTCGATTGTGATTGGTACGCCAGGATATATGTCCAGCGAGCAAGCAGCAGGCAGACCAGTTTATTCGAGTGATTTATACAGTTTAGGAATGACAGCAATTTATTTGCTAACTGGTAAACAACCACAAGAATTAGAGTCAGATCCACGTACAGGAGAAATTATTTGGCAAAACCACGCTTTGAATGTAAGTCCTACATTTGCAGGGGTGATTGATCGAGCGATCGCCTATCATCCACGCGATCGCTTTCCTACCGCCCAAGAAATGCTAGAAGCCTTGCAAGTTGGGGCAGGTAATTTTCCGCCAACGATGCCTTATGTTCGTCCACCGATAGTTAATACACCGCCTCCGGCAATACCTCAAAATACAATTTCTGTTAGTCCAGCGCCAACCCACCAACCTACCAATTCAGGGAATACTGGGCAAAAAGGAATAGTTGTTGCCAGTTTAATCGCAGGTGGATTGATCAGCGCTTCGATCATCATTGGTTTTGCCCTCAACAACAAGCAACAACCCCAGCCGATAGCACAGTCAACAACCTCTGCCACACTCAATAGTGAATCACAAGACAATACACCAGAACTGCACCAAGGGCGATCGCAACTTCCCAACAATTCTACATCCAGTACAATCCCCAACGAACCACAGGATGTTCTTCCGTCTGCACAACCAATAATTCCTCCCCCTCGCCTTCCTAATTTTTCTCCTCCACCGATTCCTAGCCCTTCACAAGTTGATCGACCATCGCCAGAACAAGCTGTGCAAAACTATTATGCAAATATTAATCAGGGGCAATATCAAACTGCATGGAATCAGCTATCTCCTACTTACCAAAGTAATAAACGTCTCCACCCCAAAGGTTATCTTTCTTATATAGATTGGTGGGGAGGTAGGGTACAAAATGTAAGTATTGAACAAGTTAATTTAGTACAAGCAAGTGCAGAAACAGCCACAGTTGATACTCGCTTGCAATATTCAATGAAAACTGGAAAAGTAGTTCCTGCTTCTGTGCGTCTTTCTCTGTTATGGGATGCTGAAAACCGTAAATGGGTTGTTAGCGATGCCAGGTAGTTTCGGGTCTAGTTCGTAGTCAGCATGAAAGAGTTCCCAGTTGTGATACCGTGTCACTTTAAGATTGATACAAATAGGCAGCAGAGGGGCAGGGAGCAGGGAGCAGGGGGAAAGAATTAAAGAGCAATCATTTGTATCAGGCATTGCGTGAAATGGTATGAGTGCTAAGTGCTGAGTGCTAAGTAAAAAACACGAATTCCCAGTCCCCAATCCCCAGTCCCCAATCTCCAATCCCCAGTCTCTATTAAACTATCTGGTATACATTGGAAAAAGCCATGTCTAAAGACAAGCTGCTAAGTATCCACGCTGTTCACGGAGCATGACAATAACCTTACTGAACAATCGCTATCAAGTTATTCAGGTACTTGGTGCTGGTGGGTTTGGCGAAACCTTTCTGGCAGAAGATACCCATATGCCTTCTCGCCGTCGTTGTGTGATCAAACAACTTAAACCAATCAGCAATGACCCGCAAGCCTACCAAATGATTCAACAGCGGTTTGAGAGGGAAGCAACAGCTTTGGAGTATTTGGGCAAAAGTAGTGACCAAATTCCCGAACTTTACGCCTACTTTTCGGAGAACGGGCAATTTTATCTTGTTCAAGAATGGATACACGGTCAAACTTTAAGAGATATTGTTAAAGCTAAAGGATACGAAAGCGAAACTGCTGTTAGAGAAATTCTCTTAAGTTTGTTGTCTGTCTTAGAGTACATCCACAGCAAGGGTATCATTCATCGAGATATCAAGCCTGACAACATCATTCTCCGATCTCCTGATAGCAAGCCAGTTTTGATAGATTTTGGTGCAGTTAAGGAAACCATACGTTCAGTAGTGAGTTCCCCAAGATACCCAATGCAATCGATGGTAATTGGTACACCAGGATATATGCCTAGCGAACAAGCTTTAGGACGTCCTGTCTATGCCACAGATATCTACAGTTTAGGTTTGACAGCGATTTACCTGTTGACTGGTAAAGAACCACAAGAACTAGAAACTGACCAGCAAACTGGGGAAATACTTTGGCAACATCACGCCCCGCAAGTTTCGCCCAATCTGGTAACCGTACTTAATCAGGCAATTAAACCCAATGCTAGCGATCGCTACACCACTGCAAGTAAAATGCTGTATGCTTTGCAGTCCGCTAGCTATATCACGCCTCACACAGTCACGCCAAATATCACTGCTGCTTTACCAACTCGACAAACCCAGCCATTACCTTCCTCACCCAAAATTCCTGCAAGTAACTGGCAAAAGCCTGCTGTAATTGTCAGCAGTTTAGTAGTGGGTAGCTTGATTAGTGCCGTAGTCATTTCTAGCATGAGTCGTCAACCAGATTCTGAAGCACCCATTGCCCAAAACTCCACCCCCTCGCCAGAATCCTTAGCTACTAATTCCGAACCTGTTGATACACCTATTGCTTCTGAGCCATCTCCAACTGCATCCCCACGGCAAGTAATTCCTGCACCTTTCTCTACTCCCAGATCCAATGTCAACTCTAATCCCCCAGAAGCATCAACGTCACTGCCAGAAACCGATCCTATAACTGCCAATGCTCCTGCACCAAGCACACCATCAGCACCACCACCAGAACCAGAAGATCAGCCAGCTCCTACACCAGAGGCTCGTTCCGCACCCCAAAACGACGAGCCGCGCAATTCAGCAAGCAGCAACATTCCTGCATTTCCCACAGGTACACCAAGAACTCGCGTCGAAGCTGTTCTCGGCAAACCAAAAAAAGATTTAAGAGGGCTTTGGCGCAATACCCGTGCTGTCACCTATAACGTAGTGCCAAACCAAATCGACCTGGGCTATTTATTTGACCGGAACTCTGGAGCCTTACGCCAAACTGAGGCAGCTTTTGCCCAATCGGTAGACCCCCAAGTAATGCAGAGTACTTTAAATGGAATGTTAGGCGGTCAAGCAACAGCAGAAATTCAGCAGGGACTGCAACAGATACAACTTCGTCAGTCTGATAATTTCCAGTTTTCTAAAGGTTCAGTGAAAGGTCAGATTGTACGACAGAACTGTGATTTTATTTACATCAGTATTTGGGATGCAGACTTACATGATTTTGTCAGTCCGTCGGCAGCCAAAAAGTGTTCATAGTAAACACTTAAGCACTTACTATTTTTCATCAAAAAAGGAGCCTGAATTAGGCTCCTTTTCCAAAAACTGGTAATGGAATTTTGACTACTTGATAGTCACCTTACCGCCAGCTTCTTCGATCCGTTTCTTAGCGTCTTCAGCAGCATCCTTAGCAATAGCTTCCTTAACTGCCTTAGGCGCAGCTTCTACCAAGTCTTTGGCTTCCTTTAGACCCAGACCAGTAATTTCCCGTACAATCTTCAGTACGGCAATCTTCTTATCAGCTGGAACTGATTCGAGAATTACGTCAAACTCAGTTTTCTCTTCTACTGGTTCAGCAGCAGCAGCAGCACCAGGAGCAGCCATCATCATCATTCCCCCAGCAGGTGCAGCCGCACTCACGCCAAAGGCATCTTCAATTTGCTTGACTAACTCAGCAGCTTCCAGCAAAGTCAGGGATTTCAATTGATCCAAAATTTGATCGGTTGTAGCAGACATTGATATAACTCCTATGATGTTTGATTTAGTTATTAGTCATTAGTCATGAGTTATTAATCTTGACTTTTGACTGTGGGCTATAAACTGCGAAGTCTATTCGCCAGCACTTTCGGCGCTATCACCTTTTTCTCCCTCAGCCACTGCCTGCAAAGCACGAGCCAGTGAACCAGGAACTTCGTTGATACCCACGGCAATCTTGGTAGCCAAGGCATTGATAGCTCCAGCAATTTGACCCATGAGTTGTTCCTTAGATGGCAAGTCTCCCAGAGCTTTGACATCAGGTTCTTTCAATAGGCGACCTTCCATGACGCCGCCGCGAAGTTCTGTCTTCTTGGTGACTTTTTGGAAGTCTTGGTAGGCCTTAATTGCAGAAGAGAAATCCTCTTTGACCAACAAAAAGGCGGAAGAACCTTTGAGCAGTTCTGACAGTGGTTGCCATTTTTCTTCGCCTTCAATAGCAATGCCCATCAAGGTGTTCTTAGTTACCTTGCAAACAGTGCCACTCGGACGCAGCCGTCGCCGTAAGTCAGTGATTTCGGCAACTGTTAGACCCTGGTATTCAATTACCAGTGCCAAAGTTGACTCGCTCAAAGTTTCTTTGAGGTCAGCAACTATTTCTTTTTTGTTTTCTAGCGTTCTACCCATCTTTATTTCACCTCCTAAGGCAAAATCATCGATTTTCCCTACTTATGCGTCTTGTTTTCACCAACCCAAACAATAAACCCCAGCTTTCTTAGCCGGGGTTTAGTAGCAAGACTCTTGATGCCGCAGTCATTACACTATTACAGGTAATACTTCAAGCAATTTGAGCTTCCACCTCGGCAGGATATTTAAGCTATTAGCTCCTGCTGTCTCCGGCTTCGTCTATTCAATTAGGGTTGTGTATTATGTATTAAGCATTGGGTATTGGATATTGTTAATTATCCCGATTCCCTATTATGCTGCTTCAGTCACTTTCAAATCCCGTAGGGCGCTGATATCGACTTTAATCGATGGGCCCATAGTGGCAGACACGTACACAGTTCGCCAATAACGACCTTTAGCTCCAGAAGGACGATTACGATCAATTGTTTCTTGTAATGCCTTCAGGTTGACTAATAAATCTTCTGGCGAGAAAGATGCCTTACCGAACATAACATGAACAATGCCAGTCCGGTCAGCACGGAATTCTAATTTACCAGCTTTAAATTCTGCGATCGCACTTCCTATGTCAAATGTCACTGTCCCACCTTTGGGTGATGGCATCAAACCACGGGGGCCGAGTAATTTACCCAACTTTGCCACTTGAGGCATGACATCTGGTGTGGCAATTAGCTTGTCAAAGTCCATTCTACCTTTTTGGATTTCGTCAATCAGCTCTTCTGAACCGACTAGATCCGCACCGGCATTACTTGCTTCGTTGACCTTTTCACCTCTAGCAATTACTGCCACCCGCACGATTTGTCCTGTGCCTTTGGGCAGTGCTACTGTTGTCCGCAATTGTTGGTCTGTATATTTCGGGTCAATTCCCAGCCGGATATGTGCTTCTGCGGCTTCAGGGAATTTGGCTGTTGCCGTTTCTTTCAAGAGGTTTAAAGCCTCTAAGGGTATATAGTCCCTATCTTCTACTTTTGCTTGCAATGCTTGCAAGCGACGCGATATTTTTTTTGCCATTTTTCTCTCCTGGGGTACTTACGAAGCTTTGCTTCTCCCCCGATAAGTTTAGTTATGAGTGCCAGTGCTGAGTTTTTAGCTGTTTGCTAATGGCTTTTGACTTTTGACTAAATTAGTTATGAGTGTTGAGTTTTGAGTAATTACCCTTGACTCTAAAATCTTGGCTAATCGGCAATTGTTATGCCCATATTCTTGGCAGTACCTTCTACAATCTTCATCGCCGCTTCTATGTCATTGGCGTTGAGATCGGGTAGTTTAGTTTGAGCTATTTCTTGCAATTGTGCTCTTGTAATATTCCCAACTTTCTTCTTATTGGGTTCATTTGAGCCGCGCTCAACCTTTGCCGCCTTGCGAATCAGTACTGATGCTGGTGGTGTCTTGAGTACAAATGTAAAACTCCGGTCTTCAAAAACCGAAATTTCTACAGGGATTACCATCCCAGCTTGGTCAGCTGTTTTGGCATTATACTCTTTGCAGAACATCATGATGTTAACGCCATGTTGACCCAAAGCAGGGCCAACTGGTGGTGCTGGATTGGCTTTTCCAGCATTCAGGGCCAGTTTAATGACCGCTACTACTTTCTTTGCCATTTTTATTTAGCTCTGTTTCTCTACCTGATTAAATTCCAACTCTACTGGTGTATCTCGTCCGAAAATCGAGAGCAAGGCTTTAAGTTTACTCCGTTCTGGAGAAACTTCGATCACCTCGCCTTCAAAATCTTTAAACGGGCCAGAAAGCACGACTATCTTATCACCAGTAGCCATGTCAATTTTGACAACTGGCTCTTGTTCGCTAGTCTGTTTGAAGATCCGTTCGACTTCTGAATGACCTAGGGGTACTGGCTTGACATGACCGCGACCTTTGCCACTGCCACGTTTTTGTTCTGCTCCCACGAAATTAATTACATGGGAGGTGTTTCGTACCACCTGCCAGGTGTCATCATCCATGACCATTCGCACTAGTACATAACCAGGGAAAACCTTTTCCTCTGTATGCTGGCGACTGCCATCTTTACGGATTTTCACTGCTGGCGTGTGTGGAATTTCCACCTGGATAATTTTCTCAGCCACATCAAAGGTTTGAATGCGCTGTTCTAAGTTTGTCTTAACGCGCTTTTCACAGCCAGAGGCCACTTGCACCGCATACCAGCGTGCTTCATTCAGCGCTGCTTCTGTGGCTTCATCTGACTGCAACATAGGGTCGCGTGGTTCGTCTGTTGCAAAAGTCATCAGAACACCTGTTTTGCTGCCCAAGCAAACAATCCATCGACCAAATATATTAAGGATGCGGAAAGTGTCACCATTAACAAAACAGCTGCTGATTCACTCACCAGTTGTTTGCGACTAGGCCAAACTACTTTCTCAAGTTCTTCTCTAGTTCCTTGGAAGAAGTTGATTAAGTTCAAACCACTTGTGTTTTCTGGGATTTCCGCTTCATTTTTTTTGGCCACGGCCGTTTATCTCCCCGTTTTTTATACAGCTACACGCTGCTAACTTTCATCCAGGTCTACAGCTTGGCTCCATAACAATGCCTGGAAGCAAAAAGCTGCAAAAAAAACTTTACCCGAAATAATTAGCACTCACTGCTATGTTAGCAGATGTACTTTTGTTTCGGGCTATGTTTTTTGCTTTTGAGCGCGCCCTGGAGGACTTGAACCCCCGACATCAGGTTTTGGAGACCTGCGTTCTACCAACTGAACTAAGAGCGCACAAGCTGTCTTGGATTCAGTGATTGCGCTGAACTTTAATTATTTTAGTCTAACGCAATTCAGCTTTTATTTTACCTTAAATTCGCCGAGGTAACAAGATAGCGGCAGATGCCGCTTTTTGGTTGAAAGCTCTCCCATACGTGGAACAACAAATTACAAAGCGCGATCAAACCGTTGTTTGATTCGAGTAGCTTTGCCCACGCGTTGGCGGAGATAGTACAGTTTAGCACGCCGTACCTTACCACGACGCAATACTTTGATGTTGTCAATTCGGGGTGAATGCAGTAGAAAAACCCGCTCAACGCCAACACCTTGAAATACTCGGCGAACTGTAATAGTTTCGTTGATTCCACCATTGCGTTTAGCAATCACTACACCTTCGTAGGGTTGTACGCGGTATTTATCACCTTCTTTAATTCTCACGCCGACTTTAACTGTATCGCCCACATAAATTTCGGGCAGATTCGATTTTAGTTGTTCCGCTTCAATCGAGCGGATGATCTCTTGAGCGTTCATTACCTGTCTGCTTTAAAAAACTCACGATCATCAATCATAAATCTATAACCGCCTGAGAGTCCAGTGATTTAGAATTGATAATTTTTCTGTGATCAAGTTTTCACAATAAAAAAAGTTACATGAGGATGTATTAGATCCGATTTAAAAAGTGAATCCTAAATTTGTAGGGTCTATAGGATTAATACTCCAAACCTCACCTTTTATTGGAGATAGTGCGTTACAGAGTAATAACTGTTGTACTTAGTGACGATCTAAAGGGCTGGGCTTGGCAGTGCCTAATGCATCCTACAGCAATTTGCTTTTTACGTAAACATGACCCTTCACAGGTTTCAAACTTATGAAATTTAGTGTCGTCATTACCACTTATAATCGCTTAGACTTACTGCAACGAGCAATTAATTCGGTTTTCAAGCAGACGATGCCCTGTGAGGTAGTAGTTGCTGATGACTGTTCATCTGATGAAACCGAAACTTATGTCAAAAGTTTAGGTAACTCTGTTGTTTATCATCGTAACGAGGTTAACAAGGGTCATGCAGCTACGGTAAATGCTGGAGTAGAAAAAGCTAGTGGCGATTGGATCAAGTTTTTGGATGATGACGACTACTTAGCACCCAATTGTTTAGAAGAGATGGCAAGAGCGATCGCACTTCATCAAGACGCTGTTATTTGCTCTTGCATAGCTGCACAAGTGGATAGTAATGAGGTTGAACTGAGTCAGACTCCGCAATTTGGGCCAGGGTTAGCTTTTTATATTCCCCAGGCAGATATTCACTACGGTATGCTGTTAGAGCTTGTGCCTTTTGGTACTCCTGTTCAAGTAGCTTGCTGTCGTAAGACTTTCTTGCAAACTGGTGGTTGGAATTCTCAACTAGATGCTAATTGTGATGACATTGATTCTTGGATTCGCATTGCTGAGTTTGGCGATGCTATCTTTATCAATCAGTGCCTTGCTTACCGTACAATTTGGTCTGGTGCTTATAATCAAAAATTTTCGTTAGCTCGACGACTGGCAATGAATATTTTGATGAAGGAGAAAATTTACTCTTTGATTGATAAAAAGCACCTTTCTTATGTACCTACACTTCAGCAAACTAGAAATTACGTAAAGCTACATTGGTCTTTAGTCGCACTAAAAGATGGCAAGCTGAAGGGTTTTCTGACTATGGTATATCCAGTTATTTTTTCTCGTGTTGCTTGGTGGCTTTTGCTCACTGCTACCGTCTCACGCAGAACAAATCTTCGTAATGCTCACCTGAATAAAATTGTGTTGATTGATACTCATATACCATTGCAGATGTTGACAGAGGCGTGGGGAAGTAGCGAAGCCTAATACTAATTGTGGATTTGAGATTTTGGGTTAAAACTATTGACTAGAAGTTTTTTTCAAATATCCAACAATACTACCTATGCGAATTGACATAGGTAGTATGGATTGCCACAAACCAGGAAGACGTAAATTACACTTAGTAAAACTTTTTCTGCCATGCCTCCAACTGAATTAAAATCGGCTTCATCCAACCCCAACTGAAAAGATCGTGTAGCAGCGAATAAAAACAGGGGATAATAAACAGTGTCAGTAGTGTTGCTAAGGAAAGCCCCGAAAACACTACCACACCTAATGGTTGTAAAAATTCTGAGCCTTCACCAATTCCCAATGCTAAGGGAAACATACCCAACACTGTAGTAATTGTGGTCATTAATACTGGACGTAAACGTTGCGGAGCAGCTTTCAAAATCGCTGTTTTCCGGTCAACTTTTTCCCGTTCCCTAATTTGATTTGCTAGTTCTACCATGATGATGGCATTGTTCACCACAATACCCACCAATAAAACTGCACCAACTATCACAGTTGCACCAATCGCTGTCTTGGTAATGTAAAGCCCGAAAATACCCCCAGCTAACGCCAGCGGAATGGTAAACATAATTACCAGCGGGTCAATGAGGGAGTTGTATTGCACAGCCATGACGACAAAGACTAAAAAGGCAGCTAATCCCCCTAACAGCTTTAATGAGTCTTGTAGTTGCTGATTAGATTCAGCTGCCGAACTAGGCAATAAGCTAACTCCTTCAGGCAAATCTATACTATTGACTACCCTGTTTACTTGTGCTAAAGCATCACTGAGGCTGGCTCCCTCAGCCAAATTGCCAGCAATTAAGAAAACCTGGCGCTGGTTAATTCGCTGAACTTCTCCAGGAGCTTGACCTTCAACAATTTTGGCAACATCGCTCAAGCGGACTTGGCGATTATTGTCCACAAACAAAGGTAACCTTTCTAATTGAGAAGCTGCTTGCACCGATGATTCATCTAACTGCACCCGAACATCTACCAAACGGTTGCCGCGTTGTAGCTGAGTTGGTACGCTGCCTTCGAGTGCGGTCTGAATTGTTTCTCCAATATCGGTGGTAGTTAACCCTAAAGCTGAAACCCTCTCCCAATCTGGAAGAATCTGAATTTCTGGTTGCCGCTCATCTGCATCAGGACGGAACCGTGCTAGGGTAGCTTGCTCTTCCAGGGCTGATAGTACCTGACTACCAGCTTGTTGTAAAACATCTGCATCGTTACCCTGAAGAATCAAATCAACATCAGCGCCACGTACAGGAGAGTTGCTAAGAATCAAACCCCGCACTTGACCAGGGGAAAGCCGCAAGCGAATTCCTGCTAGATTTAGCTTGTTAAATTCTTGGGTGACTCGTTCTACATAAGCTTCCACATCTGTACCCGGTTTTAGGGTAATATTACTAGTACCTCTTAGGGGATTAGCATTGGTAGCATTTCCAAAGAGAGCACCACCAATTGTAGTGAAAACATATTCTGTTTCTGGTTGGTTGCGGATAATTTCATTCACCGCAGTCATGACTTTTTGGTTTGTTTCTAGAGGTGTACCGGGAGGAAACTGGGCATTTAAGTTGGCTTGTCCGGTATTGATGCGGGGCAGTATTTCTTGAGGAATTTGCGGAGCCATCCACAAACTGCCACCGCCGAATAGGAGAATAGCGATCGCTACTGTTATTAGCCGCCAGCGCAATATACCTGCCAAAAAACGCCCATATCCTCCGGTAGCAGCTTCAAAACTGCGATTGAACTGGCGTAGTAGCCAAAATTCACTCAAACGGCTAGAAAATCGCCATGCTAACATGCGCGAAGCGAGCATTGGCACAATTGTCACAGCAATCAAGATTGAGGCCGCTACGGAAAAGGTGATAGTAAGAATTAACTCATTGAACAATAAGGCGATAAAACCACCAATAAGCAAAAACGGCAACACTGCTACTAAGTTGGTACTGGTGGAAGCAACTAGAGCTGATTCTACTTCTTGGCTACTTTGTTCAGCTTGGGAAATTAGTTGACCTTGACTCAAGCGGGTTCTTGTATCTTTACCCGGTGTCATTCCAGCACCCTCGGCAATGTTCTCCAACATCACGATAGAGTTATCAACCACAATCCCTACACCTAGTGCCAAACCACCCAAACTAAAAACGTTGAGTGATAAGCCAAATAGCCCCATCAAGATGATGGCAGCCATAGTTGCTAAAGGGATGGCAATAACGATGATAAAAGTTTGTCTTAGGGAACCAAGGAATAGTAAAACTGCGATCGCCGCCAGTGCAGTACCAATCAAACCGGAACTGGTAACATTTGAGATGGAATTACGAATAAACCGCGATTCATCTAAGGTAGGTGTAATAATTGTCCCTTCAGGAATCACACTAGAATTGCGGAGTTCTTCCAGCCGTTTTTTTACCCCATCGACAACGTTGATGGTGTTTGCATCGGGCTGCTTTTGAATACTGACTTTGACCGCCTCTTCTCCGTTGAGTAGAACATATACCCGTTGTTGTTCTGAACCATCAATGACTTCAGCAAAGTCCCGTAAATAGACGCGGCGGTTGGGAGTTTGGGAAGTAGAGGTAGCAGAGGTAGTAGCGGGAGAAGAGACTTCAAAAGAAAGATTGCCGATTTCATTGGCATTTTGAAAACGCCCGACAGTACGGGTTAATGGCTCAGAATTCTGCCCCAGAATCCGACCGCCAGAAATATCTTGATTGCGGTCTCTCAGCTCATCTAGTACATCAGTTAAACCTACACCTAATGCTTGCAACCGATCCAAATCAATATTAACCCTGACTTCTTCTTGCACTCCTCCCGATACGTCTACCCCTGCGACCCCAGGCACAACACCTAATTCACGGGCTAGTTCTTCTTCAGCAAAAACGCGCAAATCAACGCCTGTTAAAGACGGTGAGGTTAATGCCATCTCATACACAGGTAACTGGGAGGGATCAACTTTGAATAAGCGCGGTTCTTCAATAGTGTCTGGTAATGTGCTTCTGGCTCTATTAAATGCGGCAGTGGCATCATTTAATGCTTGGTCAATATTTCCCCCTGGCTGAAAGAACAGATCCAAACTGATCTGTCCCTCACGAGTTTGGGAAAAAACCTGTACTACTCCCTCTGTGGCGGAAAAAGCTTCTTCCAAGGGTCTAGTGACTTCATCAACCGCTACCTCTGGGGACACTCCAGGAGCTTGTACGCGAATACCAATCCGGGGATAAGTAATTGATGGTAGCAAATCTACGGGTAACTTTAATATAAAAAATACACCTAGTACTATTACCGCCAAAGTCAGCATGAGTGTGCCAATGTGTTGGCGGATAGAGATAGTACTGATACTAAATCCGCTGCTCTTAGTTACCTGCTGCATTTTTCTAAGTTAAAATTTTTTAAATTACTTAATTTCTTGCAGGGGTCGACTCTGCTTTTTCTGACAGAATCGAAAGACTGACAGCTGCCCCATCTTTTAAAGGTCTACCACTGCGAACCACATAGCGTTCTCCGGGTTGTAACCCAGATAAAATTTCGACTTTGCCATCACCTCTTTTTCCTAAAGCTACAGAACGGGCTGTGGCTTTTGTTTTACCTTCTACTTCTGTAACTACGAATAAAGTTCCATTTTGATTAGCTGGCTGTTTTTGAGCTTCTCCAGACGAGGAAGCCGCTTTGTTAGTTGCTTGCTGCTGAATAGCAGTTTGCGGTACTAATACTCGCTGTGTTCCCTGAGTTTCAAAGTTGACTCTTGCCAACAGTCCGCTACCGATATTACCGTTAATGTTAGGAATTTCTACTTCTACTGGAATCAAGCGAGCTGTTGCATCAGCCGCTGGGGAAATACGTGTTACTCTCCCCTTTAATACTTGATTAGGGTAGGCATCTAAGCGGACTTGCACAGACTGTCCAACTCGAATTTGTGCTAGTTCTAATTCGGAAACTTGCACGACAACTTTTACACGGCTAAAGTCACCTATTTGCAAGACTTCACCACCTGCTTGGATCAAATTTCCTGGTTCTGTGACTTTTTCTGTTACTACGCCAGCGATGGGAGATGTTAACCGTGCGTAGGATCTGCGTTCTTTGGTTTGGGCAACTACTGCTTGTTGGGCAACTACTCTACCTTGGGCTGCGGCGACGGCTTGCTGTTCTGTACGTACTTGCTCATTAGCTGCCCGTAGCGCTTGGGCTGCTGTTTGCGCCTGAGTACGTGCTTGTTCGGCGGCTTGTTCGGCGATCGCTCCTTGTTGAAATAGTCTCTGTTGCCGTTGTGAGTCTGCTTGTGCTTGCACCACTTGTAGGCGCGCCCTTTCGACTTCGGCACGAGCATTGCTTACCTGAGTTTGTGCCCTTGCTACTTCTGATTTTAGGGCTGCTAATTCTGCTTCTGCTTGCTTTAAGTCTGTTAACAGTAGGGCGTCATCTAACTGCCCAATAATCTGCGCTTGCTTAACTCTATCTCCCACATCTACGTTCAATCCTAACAATCGCCCTTCAACTTGCGATCGCAGTGATACAGTTCGGAATGGGATGGTAGTCCCTGTATATTCTGGTTGCTTTTGCAGTAACCCAGTGCGAGCGATCGCTACATCTACAGGTGTTGCACCACCTCTTTTTTGAGCAGCATTGGGGCCTTGAGATTGCGCCCCGGCTGATTCTTTTGGAGATGAGCCACAACTTGCTGTCATGAGTCCAATACCCAAGACACAAGCAATAAATAAAGGAGACCGCCAGCCAACGCCACGGGGATACTTCTCTTTATTCTCTTTGTAAACTGTGTAATTTAACTGGGAGTTAATTCTCTGAGTTCCGACTAGGTAATCTTGCTTCTGCAATAGCTTGTGCGGCTTGTTTCTATCCAAAATCATTATTTTGCTCCTGATAGGGCGGCTTTGGGCTAGAACAGCCGTTTACTACCGACTTTTTTTGATAAAGGTGGACAAGGAAAAAGAAGAATAAAGCATAAGTTGTCTCTCAAAAATTTTTTTGTAGAAAAACTGTTGTTCTTTAATAAGAAAAGCAGAATAATTCTCAATGTAAATATAAACTTAGTATACGTATTTTTAGCTTTTCTAAGCTCTTCCCCAAGGTATAACACTGGTAACAAGTAAAAAGCCAGATTTTTCATCTTTAGCTTCTGCTTTAGGCTAGAAGCTAATCTGAATTGGGATTTTTAACATTGTAGTTAAACTATCAGTAATTCCTCTAACATCTAGTTTAAATTAAGAAAAGTAAAAAAAACTGGCATTTGAGACGGTCATAATGTAGTCATCTCAAAGCTCAACTATATATTAACTTTGCGTGAGGAAGGCATTTAGTGACATCACCATTACAACTTGCACAAACTACTGATGAATCCCAAATAGCAGAATTTTTCACTGAATCAGTGGGCAAGTGGCGATCAGAACGCCGCTACTACACCTTGCCGTCGGGAGCTACCAAAGAAATGGTGAGTATAATCAGCATCCGGTTTTTAGAACAAGGATGTGGTGAATTGCAAAAGCTTGCTCAATTGCACGGGTTACCAGATTCAATGAGTTTGATATGCGGTGCTGAAGTTATCTGGGAGAGTACAGATTCAGTTACAGGAAGGAAAGAATCTAAAGGTTCAACTTTATTTGGCGCTTTAGGAAGCACTTTGTATCGCGATCGCGGTTTTGCCACATCCAAACCAGTCACCGCCCAATATTATTTTCCCAATCCCAAAACACTGTGTTTGCGAACTGAGTATAATGACTCAGTGTTTGAAGAAGAGTTAAAGCTAGTAGGTAGTAAATACCGTACTCGCCAAACTATTATCTCTCGTGCTGGTGAGCAATTGATGATCGGTCAGTATTTAGAAAAGAGATTAGATTAATTTGTGAGGTGGGTTACAGCTATTAGTTTACCCACCCATCCCAATATCTATATAAATAAATACCCCAATGCCCAATGCCCATTTCATTCGTTCTACTAAAGACATAGCTGCACTTAGCTGTTAATGGCTAAGATGACTTTTTATAACAGCTTTACCAATTCCTCCCTACATAGCTAATTGGTATGCCATAATAGAAAGTGAGAATTAATTCGGTGATAGTGTTTTTTGTTAGTATTGACAGGCTTTTTCCTTTTGGTATTTTCAGACTCTCTCCGAAATCTAAATCTCTACACTCTTATGGTTTTGGAGACATTCTATGTCAGTTTACGTAGGTAACCTTTCTTACGAAGTTACACAAGATGCCTTGAGCGCTGTTTTTGCAGAATATGGTTCTGTAAAACGTGTTCAGCTACCTACTGACCGTGAGACAGGTCGTCTGCGCGGGTTTGCTTTTGTGGAAATGAGTTCAGAAGCTGAAGAAACAGCTGCCATTGAAGCTCTTGATGGTGCTGAGTGGATGGGCCGTGACCTTAAAGTCAATAAGGCTAAACCCAAAGAAGATAGGGGAGGTTCCTTTGGCGGTGGTAATCGTGGTGGCTACGGTGGCGGCAACCGCAATCGCTACTAAGCTACTTTGTTAGCGTAAGAAGGTAGGGGCTGTTTATTATCCCATCAGTCCCATCAACTTAATTCAATATTGTAGAGGCTCAAGCATTGTTGCTTGAGCTTTTTTGATGGAACAAACTCGGTTTGGTTATTGATACCAAGTTGCGTTCTGTTGTAGTAATCTTTCGTTAACGGAGATTGCTTCGCTCCACTTTGTTTCGCTCGCAATGACAGTTGCTACTTTTGATTGCAACTTGGTATGAAAATATTCATACCTGCAATTCCAGACCAAAAAGAACCGTTTCTCCAGAAGGCGCAAAGGCGCAAAGAGTAAGAGTTGAAGAAATACAATTTTGGAATTTCATACTCTGATTCAGCAACGCACTCCAGAAAGTAGCGCTGGAATTTGATACCGAGTTGCATTCAAAGATAGTAAATTAGGGCAGCAGAGGAGCAGGAAGAGAAGTTGCCAGGAGGGTTTCCCTCCAAGCAAACTTCGGGGAGCAGAGGGGAGGAAATCCGAATCTGTCTGATCGCAACATAGTATGAACTATCTCTAGAGGTTGTACGAAAAGCGATCGCTCCAATCTCTCAATGCCAACATTGGATAGATGTCTTGAAGCATCCCCAGAAACATCGTTTCAAACTTTACTCATAGAGATAAGCTAGAAGTAGCATCCTGTGCAGCATCATTTATCTTATGGCTGAACCCAAACTCCAGCAATATCTGCCCAATTAAGTCAGTCCGAGATCACAGCGATCGCTCTCACAATCTCATTTTTTGAGCTTGGAACACGAAACTCCGATTTCGGAACATGAAACTTTGAGCTTGGAACACGAAACTCCGAGCTTGGAACACGAAACTCCGATTTCGGAACATGAAACTTTGAGCTTGGAACACGAAACTCCGAGTTCGGAACATGAAACTTCGAGTTCGGAACACGAAACTCCGAGTTCGGAACACGAAACTCCGAGTTCGGAACACGGAACTTCGAGTTCGGAACAGGGAACGACTAGCTCTGAACTCGGAACGCCGAGATTGTAAGCTGATTAATAGTGAGTTCCTGACTTGCGATGATGCACGGCTGTGACACCATCTTGATTTAACACTTTGCCATTCTCGACAGTTGCATAAACAAGCCAGTGATCGCCAGATTCCAGCCGATTTTGTACAGAACACTCCAAGTATGCCAAGGCATCATTAAGAATAGGAGAACCGTTGTCGGCTTCTTGAGTAGCGACATCAGCAAATCGGTCTTGGGCTGGGCTGAAGGGTTTGAGGAAGTGCTTCATCAAACCTAAGTGATTTCCTTCTTTGAGGATATTAAGGACAAATTTATTTCCTGTATGCGTCAAAGTTTCTACAGCACGGTCTTTGGCAACGGCTATTGTTAAACCAGGAGGATTAAAGCTGGCTTGAGAAACCCAAGAGGCTAACATAGCACTGGATATTTCCCCTTGCTTGGCTGTGACAACGCATAGAGAACCTACAATCCTTCCTACAGCTTGTTCTACAGTTGTGGCGGGAACACTCTGCGATCGCACTTTTTTAGCTTTCTTCAATGCTTGGGCAAAGTCGGTTCCGGCTTCTTCGCACAGTTGTAGGGTAACATCGTTAGGTTTGAATTTTACGCGGATGCTGTCAAACCCAAATCGATAACCAGCGTCTTTGAGTTTGCTTTCAATTAAATCTACTGCTTCACCACTCCAGCCAAAGGAACCAAATACACCTGCGAGTTGATTGTTTGTAGCAGTGGATAACACAATTCCCAAGGCTGTTTGTACGGGTGTGGGTGCATGACCACCAAGAGTCGGGGAACCGATGACAAAGCCAGCAGATTTTTCTACAGCAGCCCGGATATCTTCTGGATCGGTAAATTCGCAATTAATTGATTCTACAGCGACACCACCTTTGGTGATACCACGAGCGATCGCTTGGGCTAAAGTTGCTGTATTCCCATAAGCTGAAGCATAAATTAATGCTACTTTTAAATCGGCAGATGTCTGCTGTTGACTCCATTCCCGATACGCTTTGGTCAGTTCAATGAGGGCATAACGCACCAAAGGCCCGTGTCCGGTGGCGTACAATCTCACGGGCAAATCGGCAAGTTTATCTAAAGCTGTTTCTACTTGACGGGCATGGGGAGCCATCAAACAATCAAAATAATAGCGTCGGTCTTCGTTAATGATCTCCCAGCCTTCATCAAAGACCTGATCGCCACAAATATGCGCCCCAAAAAACTTATCTGAGTAGAGAATTTCTGTTTGGGGGTCATAGGTGCAGAGTAAATCGGCATAGCGAGGGTTAGGGGTGGGAATGAATTGCAAATCATGACCCTTGCCTAAATCAAGGGTTTCTTCCCCCCGCATGACGATGATTGGTAAATCTGGGTTTTCTAGCGCCCCGCGTAAATTGATCGCCCCTGGATTAGAACATACAAAGGTAATCTGCGGTGCAACTTCCAACAAAGCTTTTAAAGTAGCGGCGCGGTTGGGATTGACATGACCCAAAATTACGTAATCGATGGCTTTGACATCAAATCTTTGCTGCAATGCATCAAGGTAGATTTGCGTAAATGTTTCCCCTGGCGGGTCAATCAGGGCGAGTTTATCTCCTTGAATCACATAAGAATTAGCAGTTGTACCCTTGGCCAAAGCATATTCAATTTCAAACCTCAACCTTGACCAACTGCGCGATCGCAGTACTGTTGTATCCGTAGCTATGGGGAGTATTTGAACGTCACGGGGTTTGGTTGTTGACATGGCGGTTTGGGGGATGGGGAATTGGGCATGGGGCATTGGGCATTGGGCATTGGGCATTGGGTGAAGAGGACAAGGAGCATGGGGGATGGGGAGACAAGGAGCAAGAGTTATTCATAGTTCTTTCCCTTTGTCCCCTTGTCCCCCAGTCCCCTTGTCCCCAATCCCCAGTCCCTTGTCCCTAACCCTTAGTAGTGATTACCAACTTTACGGTGATGCACAGCAGTCAAGGCATCTGGTTTAGATACTCGTCCGGCATAGACGGTGCTGTAGACTGCCCAGTGATCGCCACAATCCATCCGGCTGACGACTTCGCACTCGATGTATGCCAAAGCATCGGTAAGGATAGGTGCGCCATTTTCGGCTGGCTGAGTTTTTACGCCTTCAAAGCGATCTGCACCAGGGGCGAATCGCTTCAAAAAGTGTTTCATGAGTGGCTGATAATTGCCTTCTTCTAAGACGTTGAGAACAAAGCGATCGCCTACTTGCATCAGTGATTCAATTGCCCTATCTTTGGCAACTGCAATGGAGAATCCCAACGGTTTGAAGCTTGCTTGACTCACCCAGGAGGCTAACATTGCACTGGAGACATCACCTTTTTTGGCAGTGATAATGTATAGTCCACCGCTGAGTCTGCCTAGTGCTTTGTCCAGATCAGCACCCAAAGATTTCATCGCTTTGATGCTGCGATCGCGTGTTACCCATTGCCCCAAGTCGGTTCCTGCTTCTTCACACAGCTTGTAAGTATTTTCTGTAGGAGTTTGTTTGATCCGAATTGCTGGGAAAACTGTTGTCAGACCTAAATTGCGGAATTTACTCACTAAAGGATCTATTGGTTCGTCATCACCACCACCAGTTTCAAATATGCCGATGGCTTGTTTTTCTTTGGCAGATCCTAAAACAGTACTCAGCGCTGCTTGAGTATTTGCAGAACTAGAAACTGGAGGCACACCAACGACAAGTCCAGCACAACGACCAACCAATTCCCGCAGTTCTTGTAAATCAACTCCCGAACTCAAGTCTACCCATTCTACGGCAACTCCAGTTTTGCTGATACCGTTGGCAATTGCTTGGGCGAGGCGATCGCTATAACCGTATTCGGAAACGTAAAATATACCAACGGCTGTTTCTGCCTTCGTTTGTTTTTGACTCCAAGTGCGGTAACGTCCGGTTAGTTCTTCAACGTTGTGGTAAAGTAGCGGCCCGTGACCGGTGGCAATCATTTTTACAGTAGGTAGTTCTCCCATGCGCTTGAGGGCAGACAGCACTGAACGCGCATTCGGCCCCATCAAGCATTCATAGTAATATTTAAAATCTGCTTCAATAGTTTTTAAGTCTTCGTCAAAGGTGCTATCAGAGCAATAGTGCATCCCGAAAGCGTCACAGGTGTAGAGAATTTGGTTTTTGTGGTCGAAGCTGAAGATAGTATCAGGCCAGTGTAGGTTTGGGGCGATGACAAATTCTAGTTCGTGCCCGTTACCTAAATCTAAGCGATCGCCATTTTTCACAATCCGGCGCTTAAATGGCTGATGCACAAAATCTTCTAGAAACTGGATTGCTACTTTCGAGGCGACAACAGTGATTTCTGGAGCCATTTGTAGCAATTCTTTAACTAGACCACTGTGGTCTGGCTCGGTGTGGCTGATAATTAAATAATCAATCTCTGTAGGATTGATCAGTCCTGTTAGGGTGTCAAAATACAGCTGGCGAAACTTTTCGTGGGAAGTATCAACTAAAGCAGTCTGCTCACCGCGAATGAGAAATGAGTTGTAGGTAGTACCGTTTTGCAGACCAAATTCAATATCGAAGCGATCGCGATCCCAGTCCAAAGAGCGAATTGCTGTAGTATCTTGAGCAATTTCCACAGTCTGTATGGTGAGCCTTTTTTCAACTTTTTCGGTGAGCGCTACCATAACTCCCCTCCTTGACAAAATGAGTATTTTTCCTCTGACTTTTATTGTTACACGTGTTTATTGTTAATTTTTATTAAAAAAACTATGAATAACTTAAGAAAGTTAAAACTGTGAAATTACAGAGGTACACAGAGAATACTTGGCTAGCTTTGGAAATTGGCAATTCTCGGCTACATTGGGCGTTATTTGCTGGTCAAACCCTTGACTGTACCTGGGATACTGATTATTTACCTGAGTTAGTCATACAGCAGTTGGCTAACTCTAAAACCTTAGATGATTTGCCACCAGAAATTTTCCCACCTCAGAAGAGGAATAGAAAACGCGGAAATACCAAAGATATTTTCCCCTTGTCCCCCCCTCCCCTTGTCCCCCCCTCCCCTTGTCCCCCCCTCCCCCTCGCCATCGCTTCTGTAGTTCCTAGCCAAACAGCACTTTGGCAAACTTACCCCTATGTTGAGGTGATTACCTTAGAGCAAGTATCGCTGAAGAATGTATATCCTACATTAGGAATTGACCGTGCTTTGGCTTTGTGGGGTGCTGGTAAAACTTGGGGTTTTCCGATGCTGGTAATTGATGCTGGAACTGCACTAACTTTTACAGGCGCAGATGTTAACCACTGTCTGGTTGGCGGCGCAATTTTACCAGGATTAGGTTTGCAGTTTGCGACTCTTGGTCAAAAAACAGGACAGTTACCACAATTAGAAACGCAAGCTATATCGTATCTACCTCCACGTTTTGCTTTAAATACAACAGAGGCAATTCAAAGTGGAGTAATTTACACTTTATTAGCGGGAATAAAAGATTTTATTGAAGCATGGTGGCAATTATTTCCTGATGGAAATGTTGCGATTAAAGGAGGCGATCGCACAATTCTATTAAACTATTTTCAAGAATTATATCCTGCGATCGCAACGCGATTAATTGTAGAACCGAATTTAACTTTTTGGGGAATGCAAAAAATAGTGATTAGCCTTGAGCGCTAAATTAGTAGTTAACAACTTGAAATTTACTACTTCTCACCTTTGATAAAGTCTTTAACATCTCCAGCTACAACCCCAGCACAAGATTCTGGTAGGTCATTTCCTGCGTGAGCAATCATTTTTAAATCAACGTTAGAAATTAGCTGAGTGTAAGCCTGACTTTTAGCTAAAGCTGCTGCTGTGTCTTTGCCACCTTGTAAAATCAAAACTGGGGCTTCTATCAGGTGCAATCTATCTTGCAATAATTCAGCCTCAATTTCTGGCTGTTGCCTTTGAAATAATAATTGGCAGCCTATGGGGTATTGCAATAGCACTTGACGCAGTTGTAAATCGTGTTGAATTTTTTCATGCAAACCCAGAATTTTAGCCAAAGGATGAAGCAGTCGTAATAGTTTAACTATCAAGGGCGAATAGCCCACTAACCGCTGCATTTTTTGCCATTGCTTCTTTTGCCCTTCTATTTTTACACCCTCTGGCGACAGCAGTACTAGGCCATAAACTTGTTCTGGATATTTTAAAGCGTAGCTAGCAGCAATCCAACCACCCAAGGAGTGTCCTACTAAATATACTTTTTCTAGTTTTAAAGCTTGCAATAACTCAGCTAGACACTCCACTTCTAAATCAATCGAGTAGTGGATATTAGGATTTTCGGACTCACCAAAACCTAATAAATCAGGTGCAAAGCAATGAAAATCCCGCGACAGGGATTCCATTACTTTTACCCATTGACTGCTTTCGTTCCAAGCGCCATGTAATAAAATTACTGGAGTTCCTTTACCCACCTCACGCCAGAATAATAGTCCTTGAGAGAGCTTTCTCCGGGAGTTATGAAATAGCGCATCCATTTGAATTTAAGAGTTAATTTTTAGCATATTAGTCAATAGTCATCGTTCACTGAATTGGAACAAATGACTATTGACTAAGAAGTAAATAGTGTTATGCCACTGTTGTCAAGCCATTTAAATAGTCTTGTAACTGCTGAGAGTGATCGTGAGACATTGGCCCTGAAGGTAGGGAGTCGGGAGCAAAAGCTTGGATGTCTATAACTTCCAATTTATCTCGAATCTCCATTGCTCCTTGTACTTCTGCTTCCACAGCAACACAAATCGAATGGATTCTGGGATCTCGCTCTGGTGAGGAATAAACCCCAACCAAACGCCGAATTTGCACTAATTCTAGTCCTGTTTCCTCCAGCAACTCTCGGCGGACTGTACTAGGAATATCTTCTCCCCAGTCCACCATACCTCCAGGCAATGCCCAGCGACCATTATCACTCCGCCGAATCAACACAATCCGACCATCAGGTAAAATCGGGATGATGCTGGTGCCAGTAATCGGATGACGGAATATAATACCGAGTACCGTTTGTCCAAAGCGCCATAAGCTACGGGTGGACTGTACAGCTACCGTGAAAAAAGCAAGAACGTTCAATCTTCAAATGTTTGTGTTGTATTCTATGATTCCTTACTACTTAACAGCAAATCTCAAATACTAAAGTATTGAGTTTTGTGTTATACAAATCTGTTTGTAGCTTGGAGTTTTATTCTAACGCGTGCGTAGAACATCCTAATTTTATCATTTGATTTTAAAAAGTTAGCGTATGTTTTTATACAAAATTGAATAATTAATTAAAAATATTTATAAGTTTTTATTCAAATTCAGTTGAATATAATTAGCTAGCTGATAATAGCTTTAAAAACAAATTTAAAACATAAAAAATGGCTAGGTGTTAATTTTACTAATTAAGCTTGCATAATTTATTGATTGTTAGCAATTTTTTAATAGTATTCAATTCCAACTAATTTCATTAAATATTATTTTTTGATAATGTTTAATCAATATCTATTTTATGTTGAGGTGGATAATATCCTGAAAATTTTTCTCGTTTCTTTATCTATTAATTAAGTACAAACATCTTAAAATATTTAGGATAGATGATTTGTTCCTTACTGGAATTTTACGCAAAGAGAATTCAGAATTACTCTTGACATAACAAGAGTGATTGCGCTATAATTGTATGCTGTTCAAAGAATGTTAACAGCTAGACTAGGCTAAAATTATATCAGTAACATCAGTAGCTAATATTGCCTAGTAGCTCTTTTTTGTTGTTTATTAATGAGGTGAACATGGCTAAGCGCCGCAATCCGAAAAAAGAAAAGGCGCTACGGAACCAGGCATATGCCAGAAAGTTTCGTAAACGAACTACCACAGGAAGAATGCAGAGAAGGTTCCAACAAAGACCACCTAAGAGTGAGGAAGATGAGGGCGCAGCAGCAGTTGATGCTGAGTAAGTCACCTAATAAAATTCTTACTCTTTGAGTCTTTGAATTTTTAGGGCGTACATTTACATTTGTACGCCCTAATTTATTGGGATTGGCTATCAGATATTAGCGAAATTTCTCAATCGCCAGCCGCCAGTTTCTTTATTTTTTAATTTGAACACGAGCAGCAAGGAGTGCGTTACGTACTTGTGCAAAGCCAGTACCGCCATAACTATTACGGGCAGCCACAACTTGGCGAGGGGATATCACTTCATAAATATCGGCGGCAAATGCTGGATGAATTTGTTGCCACTCTTCCAACTTTAAATCTTTAAGAAGTTTACCTGCGACAATGCTGGTTTTTACCACTTTACCCACGAGATTGTAGGCTTCTCGGAAGGGGACACCTCGCGCTGCTAAATAATCTGCTACATCGGTAGCGTTAGAAAAGTCTTCTGTCACTGCTTGTGCTAAACGCTGAGTGCGAAATTCTAAACCTTCTTTGAGCAAAATTGTTATTGCTTCTAGGCAAGCTTTGACTGTGTTAACGCTGTCAAACAAACCTTCTTTGTCTTCTTGCAAATCTTTGTTATACGCCAGAGGTAGCCCTTTCATCATCACCAACATTGCTTGCAGATGACCAAATACACGCCCTGTTTTTCCCCGCACGAGTTCTGGCACATCGGGGTTTTTCTTTTGGGGCATAATGCTGGAACCAGTGGCGCAGCTATCTTTGAGGGTGACGAAGCGAAATTCTTCTGATGACCAAAGAATCACTTCTTCTGAGAGGCGGCTGAGGTGAACCATAATGAGACTGGCAGCACAAAGAAACTCGATTGCAAAGTCGCGATCGCTCACTCCATCAAGGCTGTTAGCATAAATGTTCTCAAAATCTAAGAGTTCGGCTGTGTAGTGGCGGTCAATGGGGAAAGTCGTTCCGGCTAAAGCACCACACCCCAAGGGCGAGATATTAACTCGGCGATAAACATCTACTAAACGTTCCCAGTCGCGTTGCGCCATGTGAAAGTATGCCAAGAGATGGTGAGCCAAACTTAAAGGCTGGGCGCGTTGCAGGTGGGTATAGCCAGGAATTAGAGTTTCAATGTTTTTTTCAGCTAAATCTAATAAAACAGCTTGAAATTCCCGTAATTGGTTTTTGATTTTTTGGATTTGGTCGCGGAGGTAGAGTCTGGTATCAGTGCCAACTTGGTCATTGCGCGATCGCGCGGTGTGCAGCTTTTTACCCACATCACCAACAATTTCTGTCAATCGCCGTTCTACAGCAAAGTGTACATCTTCGGCATCGATTCCAGGATTAAATGTTCCTTGGCGATATTCCTGACGAATTTGTTCTAAACCTGTAACCAGAAGATTTCCTTCCTCTGGGGAAATAATGCCCGTGTGAGCCAACATTTTGGCATGAGCTTGGGAGCCAGTCAGGTCATATTCGATTAATTCTATGTCAAAACCTATACTGGCATTAAAACGGGCGATCGCCGGATGTAGCGCTGATTCAAACCGTTGGCTCCAAGTTTGTTGTTCGGTCATAGATACAAATGGATTGGGTATTGGGTACTGGGTACTGGGTATTGGGTATTAGGAAAACTCTTCCCAGTCCCTAATCCCTAATCCCTAGTCCCTAGTCCCTATGAGTGTCAACCGTAGCTAGTTAGACTCCGAATCATATAGCCAATGACCAAACCAATCAACAGCGCCCAGATTTGACCGGTCTTCACAAAATGGTTCCAACTATGCTGCATTTGACCAATTACATTGGGATCGGTAACGGTTTGGGCTAGCGTTGACGTCACAGGCAAATGCCAAAATGCCTCAGATATCGAATCACTGAAGTAGTTCATATTTACTCATTAATAATTTATTAACTGCATTTATCAGCTGCCAGAAATTTAGTGATATTTACTGACTACTGATAATCTACTGAGGTGGTGCATAACTTTAATGTCATAACCTCAAGATGCAGATAATGCCAACCGCAATTTCTCGGCTGTTCGCAAAATTTGCCCTGCTAAAACTGCTGCGCCAAAGCCATTATCAATATTCACTACGCCTACTCCAGGCGCACAAGAGTTGAGCATTGTCAATAGAGGTGCTAACCCACCAAAACTAGCTCCGTAACCTATGCTGGTAGGCACTGCAACCACAGGACAATCTGCCAAACCTGCAACAACGCTTGGTAATGCGCCTTCCATCCCCGCCACAACAATCAAAACTGATGCTGACTCAATCAAGTGGCGATTACTTAGTAAACGATGAATTCCAGCCACCCCAACATCCCAGAGGCGCTGTACCCGAAAACCAGAGAGTTCTGCTGTCACAGCTGCTTCTTCTGCAACGGGTAAATCAGCAGTACCAGCAGAAAGAATACTGATGATGCCCTGAAATTGTGGTTCGATGTTAGAGGGAGCGATCGCACAAATTCGCGCCAACTCGTAGTATTGCAAACCTCTGACTTTCGATTGCAATGCAGCGTAAATTGCCGGTTCAATCCGAGTTGCCATTACCACCGGACTACGGTGGCGCATTACCTCCATAATTTGAGCAATTTGATCGGGAGTCTTACCTAAACCCCAGATGACTTCAGGGAAACCAGTTCTCAAGCTGCGATGGTGGTCAATTTTGGCGAACTCACCTACTGGTTCATAAGCTAAGTCTTTGAGGTTGTCGAGTGCCCTATCTGGGGTAACGTTACCATTAGCAACCGCTTCTAGGAGCGATCGCAAAGATTTTTCAGTCGTCATTGATAATTAGTCCTCTGTCAGTTGTCAATTGCCAATTGTCAGTGGTTAGCTGTTAGATACTACTAATCACTAACGAATAACTAATGACTAATGACTAATCAGTGATTTTGATTTCATGAATATTCCAGAATGCGCCACCTATTGCAGAATAATTAATACCTTCAAAGCGATTACGTACTGCTGACATTGACAACTGATTAACTAGGTAAATAAAGGGTAAATATTCTTGACTAATCCGCTGAGTTTCACCGTAAATTTCTTTTACCTTTGCTTCATCAAATTCCTGTGCAGCTTGAATATATAGCTTACCTATTTCTGCTTCCCAAGGGGCTACTTCTCTACCCTCAATCGGTTTTTGCCCAGGTTGTGGTTTTTGATTGAACATATGTAATCCCCCATCAGGTGACCAGACATTAGAACCATCGTTTGGTTCTAAACCACCAGTCAAACCTAGCATAGAAGCTTCCCAGTCTAAGGTATTAGACAGCTTATCTGTATAAGTATTCCATGCCAATGGAGCGAAATCGACTTGCATACCTATTTTATTCAAGTCTTGTTTAATCTGTGATCCTATTGCCTCGCGGATTTTATTTCCAGAGTTAGTGAGCAAACTAAAGCGAACACGGTTTCCCTGAGCATCTAGTAACTGGCCTTGTTGGTTGTATTTAAATCCAGCTTTGATTAGCAGTTGCTTTGCTTTTTCACGATTATAATCATACACTTTTAGCCCTTCTTGAGGCGAAAGGTAATAAGGGCTTTGTACTGTAACTGGTGAGTTTTGTGGTACACCTAAGCCGCGATAAGTGTTATTAATCATCGTTTGGCGATCGATAGCATAAGCTACTGCTTGCCTAAATTCAACTGTATTGAACCAGCGCGATTTTACTGGATCTACCAGTGGCTTTCCATTTCTTTTACCTTTATTTAAATTAAAAAAAACAAACGTTGTACCTGTGCCAGGTTCATTTCCATAAATTTTGAAATTTCCTTGCTTTTCTTGGACTTTTAGCAAAGAAAAATATTCAGGTGTGACTGTTACAGTATCTAGTCCAGCAGACCGAAATTGTAGCAAAGAAGTATCCGTATTTTCGACTATTTGCCAAACTATACGTTCAATATAAGGTTGGGCTTTACCTTGAGTGTCTTTGCGCCAGTAGTAAGGATTACGCCGAAACACCACACGTTCACTTGTGTCATAGCGCTCAAGTTTGTATGGGCCGTTAACAACAATTTGCTCTGGAGGAGTATCTACACCCCACTTGCTCAAGAAAGTTGGCTTTCCTTCTGCATCTTTCTGTTTCACAGATTCTCGCAGTGCATGGGCAGGTAAGATAGAAGTGCCTGTATTCAGTAAAAAAGGTCTAAAAGGTTCCGGTAGAATAAATTCAACTCGGCGTTCATCAAGTTTTTGTACCTTAGGTAGCTTCCGACTCAGACCGATTCTGAAACCGTCTCTAACATCTGTAGGAATCGCTTCATTGAAGTAGAGATCGTTATAAGTAAATACAACATCTTCAGCTGTGAGTGGCTGCCCATCAGACCATTTCAATCCTTCACGTAAAGTAAAAGTAAATCGCAATTTGTCTTCGGAAATTTGCCATGATTCCGCTAAATCTGGCTCAACTTTACCGGTAATTGGATTTTGGGTAATTAATCCTGCGTAAGTTAAACCAAATATATTTGGTGATTCTTGGCTGAGAGCCAAGTTAAATGTTTTAGGATCACTAAGAATAGTGGTTACTAATTGTGGTACTTGAGCAGAAGCTTTTTTCAAGTTAGATGGATTGCAAGCAGCAATTGTTATTGCTGTGGCTAAAGCCAAAATTATTAGCAACCAAAAATGCTGAAATTTAGTAATGAGTTTCCTATAAAATTTCATAATTTCAATAATTGATTAGTGAAGTTAACTGGACTTTCACTTCAACCAATAAAACGATTTGCTCATCCTTATCTAAGACAACAATATCAGCAAGATAATTAGTAATTTGAAATTTTGCAGCTTCCATTGTGCTAGGTCTCCCAAATAGCTGAATAATTCTTGACCAAATCTTGCTCGTATATCCCTATGCTAGCCATTGACGACTCCTTGACCAAAATTTAAGTTAATCAGCACCTACCAGTAAGACAACAGCATAAGCACATATACCTTCTTCTCGTCCCACAGGGCCTAATTTTTCGTTAGTAGTAGCTTTGATACCAATTTGATTTGGTTGTAATTCTAAAACCGCCGCTAGTTTGTCGCGCATCTTCTCAATATGAGGTTTTAGTTTTGGTCGTTCTGCTACCACCACAGAGTCAATATTTCCTATTTGCCAACCGCGATCGCGGATTAGTTGATGTACTTGAGTTAATAGCACCAAACTATCAGATCCAGCCCATTGAGGATCAGTAGGTGGAAAATAATGACCAATATCTCCTAAAGATAGTGCCCCCAGCATGGCATCCATAATTGCATGGGTTAATACATCAGCATCACTGTGTCCCAGCAAACCAAGTTCATGGGGAATTTTCACTCCTCCTAAAATTAAGGAGCGATCGCTTACCAATCGGTGGATATCGTAGCCGTTACCAATACGTATGTTTGTCATTTGTTATTGTGAATAGGGCATTGGGCATTGGGCATTGGGTGAAGAGGACAAGGAGCATGGGGGATGGGGAGACAAGGAGCAAGAGTTATTCATAGTTCTTTCCCCTTGTCCCCAGCCCCCAGTCCCCAGTCCTTAGCCTGCTGTTGCTTCCATTTTTCCAGTAAATCGGGGCGGCGATCGCCTGTTCTTTTAATCTGTTGTTCGTAACGCCATCGGGCAATTTCTGCGTGATTACCAGAAAGTAAGACATCAGGCACTTTCCACCCACGAAAATTTGCGGGACGAGTGTATTGGGGATAGTCCAATAACCCCTCCTCAAAACTTTCTGCTGTGAGCGATTCTACTTTGCCCACAGTTCCCGGTATTAGCCGTACTACACCATTGAGCAAAGCCATCGCAGGTATTTCGCCACCAGTCAGAATAAAATCGCCCAACGATACTTCACGAGTAACTAAATGCAGTACCCTGTCATCCACTCCTTCGTAATGACCGCAAATTACTACTAATTGGTTGTAATTTGTGGCCAATTCTCTCAAAAGAGGCTGATTCATGGTTTGTCCTTGAGGGCTCATCAAAATCACTTCTCTTTGAGGTAAAATCGGCAGCGACTCCACAGCAGCAAAAATGGGTTCCGGCTTCATCAGCATCCCCACACCACCCCCGTAGGGTTCATCATCTACTTTCCGGTGCTTATCAGTGGTAAAATCCCGTGGATTAACCAAATTTACTTGAGCAATCTGTTTGGCTAAGGCTTTAGCCAGCAGTCCAGAACTCAAAACAGAGGTAAAACAATCAGGAAAAAGCGTAACTATATCAAAGCGCACAGTTATTCGTATTCAAGAACACTAATCTTAAATTTGAATGTCTAGCAAAAACAAGAAGCTAATGGCGAGTAAAACTACAGATAAACCTTGTCAATAGTAACTAAAAGTACCAGAAAAGTTAGATCTTCGTGGGATCAAAAGATTTTCTAATAACTTAATTTATGTTTAAATATTGTCACAACTACATTTAAATTAATAATCTGACCAAGTTAACAACTTCCAGGATGCATCGAGCCAGCCTCAGAACAAAGCTTGTCAAGACCTGCACTCCCCACTCTAGGGTGCAGCCTAGCCCCCAAACCCAGAGGTCAGCCCTAGCGACCCAAGCACTGTTTTGCCAGTCTGGAATAAAGTGGACAGGTGAAAAACAAGGTGCTGGCTTTGAAGAACGGCAACGGACATATGCAGATTAAGGCTTAATGTGGGTTAAGCAGTGTCCTCCCAAAAAGCAAAGCGCGAACATAATCAGGCTACTGAACCTTGTTAAATTCACACGCCATTCGCCACAAGCCGGGAAACCCGTCCAAGGCGATGGCTCCTGAAGTTGTTGACAGGAGAAACACAATGCCGCAATTACAAGCTAAATCGCTGGAAATGAGGACACCCCAAGCAACTAAAACCGCCGTTCTGGTTATCGGAGGCGCAGAAGACAAAGTTCATGGACGCGATATCCTGCGGACTTTTTTTGGTCGTGCCGGTGCTAGTAAGGCGTATATTACAATTATTCCATCTGCCTCCCGCGAACCAGCCATCATCGGTGGTCGGTATATTCGCATATTTGAAGAAATGGGTGCTGAGAAAGTTGAGATTTTAGACATCCGCGAACGAGAACAGTGTGAAGCCCCTCAAATTAAAGCATCCTTAGAAGCCTGTAGTGGAGTTTTTTTGACTGGAGGGGATCAGTTGCGTCTATGTGGTGTTTTGGCAGATACACCAGCGATGGAAATTGTTCGGCAGCGAGTCAGGGCAGGGCAGCTTACCCTAGCAGGCACTAGTGCGGGGGCAGCAGTGATGGGGCATCATATGATTGCTGGTGGTGGTAGCGGGGAGTCACCAAACCGTTCTCTGGTAGATATGGCAACAGGTTTAGGATTTATTCCCGAAGTGATTGTAGACCAACACTTTCACAATCGAAATCGCATGGGACGGTTAATTAGTGCGATCGCCGCCCACCCGGATCGCTTAGGTATTGGGATTGATGAAGATACTTGTGCTGTGTTTGAACGTGATGGTTGGCTCCAAGTTATGGGCAAAGGCAGCGTCACAATTGTTGATCCCACAGAAGTAACTCACACCAACGAACCCCATGTAGGTGCTAATGAACCACTAACTGTACATAATTTACGTCTACATATCCTCAGCTATGGCGATCGCTTCCACCTGTACCAACGCACTGTACTGCCTGCTGTACACCGCATCTCCAGCTGACGGAATAGAGTATCTGAGGTTACACTGAGTAGATCGCGTATTTATTTATTGCTGTAGAAAAATTTAGATAAATACCATGTAAAAAGAAAAAACTGTTCATCACAAACAGTTTAGCGGTCAAATTCAGTAAGAAACTAGAATTTTGGTTCCGAATCTCCATCTACCTATTCCCATGAGAATCCTCAAGATCCAGACATTACGCGGCCCAAACTATTGGAGCATTCGACGCCACAAGCTGATCGTCATGCGCCTCGATTTAGAAAACCTTGCCGAGACGCCCTCGAATGAAATCCCTGGTTTTTATGAAGGATTAGTTGAGGCGCTGCCAAGTCTGGAAGGACACTATTGCTCCCCTGGCTGTCGTGGTGGTTTTCTAATGCGGGTGCGAGAAGGCACCATGATAGGTCATATAGTGGAACACGTAGCCTTGGAACTCCAGGAATTAGCTGGAATGCATGTAGGCTTTGGTCGTACCCGTGAAACCGCTACACCTGGAATTTTTCAGGTAGTGATCGAGTACCTAAATGAGGAAGCGGGACGCTACGCCGGACGAGCAGCAGTGCGGTTATGCCAAAGTATCGTTGATCGAGGCCGTTATCCAAAAGCAGAACTAGACCAAGATATCCAAGACCTCAAAGACTTTTGCCGAGATGCTTCTTTAGGGCCTTCAACAGAAGCAATTGTTAAAGAAGCAGAAAAAAGAGGCATTCCTTGGATGCAACTGGAAGCACGCTTTTTGATTCAGTTAGGCTACGGCGTGAATCAGAAGCGGATGCAAGCAACCATGACCGACAACACCAGCATTTTGGGAGTAGAATTAGCTTGCGACAAAGAAGCTACCAAGCGCATTCTCGCTGCTGCTGGCGTGCCAGTACCGAAAGGTACAGTAATTAACTTTTTGGACGATTTAGAAGAAGCTATTGAATACGTAGGTGGTTATCCTATCGTCATCAAGCCATTAGATGGCAATCATGGACGCGGTATTACCATCGATATCAGAACTTGGGAAGAAGCAGAGGCGGCTTATGAGGCTGCTAGACAGGTTTCGCGGTCAATCATTGTTGAGCGGTATTATGTCGGGCGAGACCATAGAGTGCTGGTAGTAGATGGCAAAGTAGTAGCAGTGGCGGAACGCGTCCCTGCTCATGTGGTTGGTAATGGTAGATCTAGCATTGCAGAACTGATCGAAGAAACCAATCAAGACCCAAATCGTGGCGAAGGGCATGACAAAGTTCTCACAAAAATTGAACTAGACCGTACTAGCTACCAACTTCTAGAAAGGCAGGGCTACACCCTCAATAGCGTTATACCCAAAGGTATAATTTGTTATCTGCGAGCCACCGCTAACTTAAGTACAGGAGGCAGTGCCGTAGACCGCACCGATGAAATCCATCCAGAAAATATTTGGCTCGCCCAAAGAGTCGTGAAAATTATCGGCTTGGATATTGCTGGACTTGATATTGTCACTACCGATATTAGCCGCCCCTTGCGGGAAGTCGATGGCGTGATTGTAGAAGTTAACGCCGCCCCAGGCTTTAGGATGCACGTTGCACCGAGTCAGGGTATTCCCCGTAACGTTGCGGGAGCAGTCATGGATATGCTGTTTCCCAATGAACAATCCAGCCAAATTCCGATTTTGAGCATAACGGGCACTAATGGCAAAACCACTACTACCCGACTCATAGCACACATATACAAACAGACGGGTAAAGTAGTAGGTTATACAACTACAGATGGAACTTATATCGGTGATTATTTAGTAGAAGCTGGAGATAATACTGGGCCTCAAAGCGCTCATGTCATATTGCAAGATCCCACAGTTGAGATAGCGGTATTAGAAACTGCTCGTGGCGGCATTCTCCGTTCGGGGCTGGGCTTTGAAGCTGCAAATGTCGGTGTAGTATTAAATGTTGCCGCCGATCATTTAGGAATAGGCGATATAGATACTATTGAGCAATTAGCTAACCTCAAAAGTGTAGTCGCAGAAGCTGTATTGCCAGATGGCTATGCAGTACTCAACGCCGACGATCGCCGCGTTGCTGCCATGGCAGAGAAAACTAAAGCGAATGTTGCCTACTTCACAATGAACCCTGACTCAGAATTAGTGCGTAAGCACATTCAAAAGGGAGGAGTAGCGGCAGTCTATGAAAATGGCTATCTATCTATTGTTAAAGGCGATTGGACACACCGGATAGAAAGAGCAGAGCAAATACCCTTGACAATGGGTGGACGTGCGCCATTTATGATTGCCAACGCTTTAGCAGCTAGTTTGGCAGCATTTGTACAAAACGTTACTATTGAGCAGATTCGTGCTGGCTTAAAGACGTTCCGCGCTTCCGTGAGTCAAACGCCAGGACGAATGAATTTATTTAATTTAGGCAACTATCATGCTTTGGTAGACTATGCTCACAACCCAGCCAGCTACGAAGCTTTAGGTGCTTTTGTGCGTAATTGGAACACAGGACAGCGGATTGGTGTAGTTGGGGGACCTGGCGATCGCCGGGACGAAGATTTTATCACCTTGGGCAAATTAGCAGCGGCAATTTTTGATTACATCATTATCAAAGAAGATGATGATACCAGGGGACGGCTAAGAGGTTCAGCCTCGGAATTAATTACCAAAGGCATTACCCAAGTAAAACCGAATTGCCGTTATGAATCGATTTTGGATGAAACCCAAGCCATAAATAAAGCCTTAGATATGGCTCCTGAGAATAGTTTAGTCGTCATTTTGCCAGAAAGCGTTAGCCGTGCTATTCGGTTAATTAGGACGCGTGGCGTTGTCAAAGAAGAAACGCATCAACAAAATGCCACTACGACTATCGTAGATTCTCAAAATGGCATTACTTCTGTAATCAATACGCTGCTTTAGTCAATAGTAGAGATGTGGTTAGTCGCATCTTTACTATTGACCGCCGCTTGGGGTAAAATTTTGAATTTTGAATTCCCTCACAAGAGACACCATGAACTAAAGTGAGTGCAAAGCGCACCAAGGCGAACACAATCAAGAATGAAAATACTCATTCCTTCTGGCTCCTAGCTTGAAAGAGTGCTGAGTTAAGAATAAGAATTTCTCACCTTGTCCCGTTATTCCCTTGTCGCCAGTCCCCAGCCCCCAGTCCCCATTTTCAAGACAAGTTAAATATTATTTTTCGTGTTCCGAATTAGTTTCTTCACTGGGAGTTTTTAGTTCCTCTTTAAAGCCTCGTAGAGTTTTACCCAGTGCATTCCCTAGTTCAGGAATTTTTTTCGGGCCGAAAATTACAATAGCGACTATGGCAATAACAGCAACTTCTGGCCATCCCAGTCCAAACATACATTTCTCCTGTAAACCATACTTAAATTAACTATAGACATTAAGAGGCTTTCTCTCCTTTTATTTCTAGACCTAGCCAATCGCTTAATTCATAAGCTAGCCATTCCAGTTCCGCTTCCGATTTAATAGCGCCACCACTCCCACCAACCTGATATTTTTGCACTCCTGCCCATATATCTAATTGGGCTGGCACCTGAGACCGATTCCCTTCAGAGTCTTTGGTAAAGTATGGTGGAGTGTAAACGAGCTTAGTAATATTGTGTCTGGACGATGAACGAGGGCGATGGAATTTCAATCCCAATATCTCGTAAGTTAAAGCAATTTGCCGCTGATCGAGGCGTAGTCGGATGCGTCCCCACACACTAAATAAAAAGTTATACATCATGAAACAACCAGCACCCCAAAAAGGCAGAGAGAACAAAGCAAAGGGGAGGTTGATGGGAAAAGGCGCAGAGAGAGCGCCAATTGTCCAAAATAGGATAAATGAATTCCAGGCGATCGCAAACAAACCTGTGAACACTATCGATGGATGAAAACCAACTGGCGGAACAATGATTTCTAGAGCATCGGAGTTTTTAGTTAGTTGAATTTTACTACCAGCTGGTTTACCAATAGTTAAAGCTGTAGTATGCAACTGCGGTTTATCTAAAGCCTTGAGTGCTTGAGCAGCAGAACTTAAACGGCGTTCTAGATTAGGTTCAATCAGCGATCGCAACCAATGACTGAAGCCGGGGTTAAGATTAGCTGCTGACTCAAACTGAATGCGAAAATCCTTTTGAGGTAAATCCGCTGGATGTATACCTGTTACCAAATAAATTAATGTCGCACCTAAACTATAAAGGTCAGAGGCGGGAACGGTACGTCCACCGAATTGCTCTGGTGGCATATAACCATATGTTCCAACTACCGTCCGAGTTGCACCTTCCGTAGCCAAGACAGTCTGCACCGAACCGAAATCTACCAGATAAACTTGACCGACGCTATTGCCAGAACGATCGCCTAACAAAATATTGCTAGGCTTAATATCACGGTGAATTACAGGTGGATGTAGCCCATGCAGGTAACAAAGAATTTCTAAAAGTGCTTTGGCTATCTGTTTGACTTCCGCTTCTGTAAAAAGATGCCCAGCTTTTAAGTATTGTTCTAGAGTTTGGGCTGAGATATAAGTTTGTACTAGGGCAAATCCTTTGATAGCAGGAGAATTTACCTCAAAATAGTCTAAATATTTGGGAATAAAGGGATGTGATAAAGATTTTAACGTTTCGGCTTCCCGCTCAAATAGCTTGAGATCATCCCATTCAAAGTCACCGCCAAAACTAAGTAACTTGATTACGACGAGTTCTTGAGTTAGCAAGTCACGGGCTAATAGCGTTCTTCGTCCTGCTTTTTTTCCTAAGTGCTGCTGCACTTCGTAGCGATCGCCTAATATTTCTTTAGTCATGATAATTACTGTTAACGCTACATTTAAAGCTTTGATCGCCTAGCTATGGCTGATCGTATGAGGAAAGCTGATAAATATCTTTAGTATAATTATGTAACTCTATGCCCTCCCAACTTTGGCCTTACACTACCCCTGGTATTCCCGATGAATTGTTCGAGCACTTACCAGGAATTCCTCTGAGCCAACGAGAAGTTAGGCTATTACTAATTTGTCAACTACGACTTCAACCCGATTCCGTGTTGTGGGATATTGGTGCAGGGACAGGTACAATTCCTGTAGAGGTAGGACTGCTGTGCCCAGGCGGACAGATAATCGCTGTGGAACGGGATGAAGAAGTAGCCAACCTCATCCGGCGCAACTGCGATCGCTTTGAAGTGAAAAATGTCGAAGTCATTGAAGGTAGCGCCCCAGATTGTTTACATGAAATCAAGGTTGCTCCTCACCGAGTTTGCATTGAGGGAGGACGGCCCATCCAAGAAATATTACAAGCCGCGTGGCATTATCTACCACCAACGGGTAGAGTTGTGGCTACAGCAACTAATTTAGAAAGTTTGTATGCTATTTCCCAAAGCTTTGCTCAATTAAGAGCAAGGAATATCGAAGTCGTCCAATCTGCGGTCAACCGCTTAGAGATGCGCGGTTTTTCTCAAACCTTTGCAGCTGTAGATCCCATTTTTATCCTTAGTGGTGAGAAACTAGACTAAATCTATAAATTTTGCACTACGGACTAGGGGCTGGAAGGGGGACAAGGAGGATAAGGGGACAAGGGGGCAAGGGGACTGTGGGACAAGGAAGGGGCTGGGCAATTTACTTAATCCCCAATGCCCAATCCCCAATGCCCAATCCCCAATGCCCAATCCCCCATGACGGCAGTTGCTACCCTGCGGGAAGCCGCTTTGCGTCTACAAGCCGGGGAACCCTTTCGGCAGTTCCTCCTGGGGGAAACCCCCTGCGTACCCGTCGCTGCCTCACCAACGCACTGCCTCCCCCATACCCCATGCCCTATGCCCAATACCTAATCCAAAATACTTCTATGCCTTGGTCTCGGATTATTAGTGGAATTGTTGCGATCGCCCTTGCTCTGTTTGCGACCCTTTTGGGTGGCTGGTATTTTACTATTATGATTGCGATTGTTGTCTTTTTGGGACAACAGGAATATTTTAATTTGGTGCGAGCTAGAGCTATAGCACCTGCTGCTAAAACCACCATGGTTGTCAGCCAAGCCTTATTGGTGATTTGTACGCTTGATGGCACATTAGCTGATGCTGTGATGCCAATAGCTGGCACATTTATTTGTTTTTACCTACTGTTTCAACCAAAAATGGCCACGATTGCGGATGTTTCCGCTTCAATCATGGGGCTATTTTATGTAGGTTATTTATCGAGTTTCTGGGTGCGGTTGCGATCGCTCGGTAGTCAAGCTATTAGCAATCTACCTTTGGGAGGTTATTGGCCTACAGGCTGGACAGATATCCTCGATCAAAGCAACCTCACCTATCTACCACAAGGTTTGACAGCGACAGTACTAACTTTTCTGTGCATTTGGGCAGCTGACATCGGCGCTTATATTATTGGCAGATTTTTCGGGAAAACTCGTCTTTCTGAGATTAGCCCGAAAAAAACTGTTGAAGGTGCCGTTTTTGGCATTAGTGCTAGTGTTGCTGTGGGTTTAGCAGGAGCGTATTATCTTCATTTGCCTAGATCCCTTTATACTGGCGCAACACTGGGTTTACTCATTGGTATTGCTAGCCTTTTAGGAGACCTTACCGAGTCTATGCTCAAACGAGATGCTGGTGTCAAGGATTCAGGACAGTTGATCCCCGGACACGGTGGCATTTTAGATCGCACAGATAGTTATATTTTTACTGCTCCCCTGGTCTACTATTTCGTGACACTTTTGTTACCTCTGCTCGCAGATAAGTGAATCAGGGGTACATATAAATATGTGCGAATAGTTTATAGGAGTTATTGGTGGAGCGTAATACAAATTGCAGCATTAGGGAAGGAAAAGCTAGGAGAAAATGGCAAGGATAAATCTCTTTTTCTTGTATCTTTTCTCTCAAGCTTAAGTTTGTCTAACTGATCCCATTAAAATCGCTGTCAATTTCCTTAGCGGACTGATTGACTTTAGTGTTACTTTTGGGAGTATTCACTCATCTTTATTGTAACAATCAGAAATAATTAGATAGGAATCTATCGATATAGCAACGATGGTAAATTACTGCGTTGCTGCTACAAATTTTCCCTTCTAACTGGAAACAGATGGTGCGAAAAACTTAATTAAAAATAAAGAATCATCATTGTTAATTTTTAATTTTTAATTCTCAAGGGTTAACGTTAATCCGCCCACGACATACTAGCTTACCTGGGATCAAGGTCAGTTCTTGAATATCCACCTCTGGGCCAAGATCCAGATTGTACTCAGGATAACTTTCTATTAGTTCTGCGATGTCGTATTTAATTTGAATAGGTGCCAGTTGTAGCTCATGGCCACTAATTAAGGTTAAGCCCATACTAACCTCCAAGAGCGTAGATTTACTTAGAGATGTTAGAATTCCACGCAGTATAATTTGGTTATTGCCAAGGATAATTTTTTCCCAAACAATTGACTTGGTTTTTCCCCAGTGTTCTGGTAAAAGTTTAACCAGTAGATCATTCAAAGCAGTCGATAATAACTCAGATGAAAGGGAATAATTGAGATCCGTCTCCTCGACGATTAACTCACCATTCACTGGTACTGTTTCTAACAGCCGCAGTGGTTGCCCTTTGATTATTGACCCGACGTTAATCTGAATTTTTTCTGCAACTAGTTGAATTTGTCCTAGATGGAGACCTTGATAAACAGCATGATCGGCAAAGACAGACACGAAGGGTATTCTTCCAGAAAGAAGTTGGCGATCGCTCGCCCTAATTTCGACTTCGATTTGCGATACTTGACTAACTTGTGCTCTCAACCATAGCTTTACAGCTGTTTTGAGCATATTAGTAATTACCCGGATTTTACCAGTAGTCTTGGCCTCTGAGTTTTGCTCTGACATCTTGCTTTTTTGTTAATGGGTATATACTCAACAAGTGGCTAAAGTTAAATAAGCCCTAAATGTAATATTTATGGCTATTAACTCCAAAATGCAAATAATATGATTTAAATGTTAGTGAAAAAATAAGCAATTTCCACATGGAGGCACGGTTACAAAAAATTCTAGCTCAATGGGGTATAGCCTCACGACGCGAAGCCGAAGAGATGATTAGGCGATCGCGTGTGCGGATAAATGGAGTATTGGCAGAATTAGGTCAAAAAGTTGACCCCCAAAGAGACACGATCACAATCGATGGCAAACCCGTAGTTAATAAGCAGCGTCCGGCTTTAATATACCTGTTGCTGCACAAACCTCCTGGAGTCGTTTCCACTTGCTACGACCCTCAGGGAAGAACAACTGTATTGGATTTACTACCAAAAGAATTACGAGAAGGTTCAGGTATTCATCCAGTTGGGCGTTTAGATACAGAATCGACAGGGGCATTAATACTTACCAACGATGGTGACCTGACATTTGGGCTAACCCACCCACGCCACAGTGTTCCTAAGACTTATCACGTATTAGTCAAAGGACATCCCCCCGAAGCAATACTGCAAATGTGGCGTCAAGGTGTGATCTTAGAAGGAAGAAAAACACGACCAGCCGAGGTGCGCCTGATAGAAAGTTCTGCTGCACACAGCAGCTTAGAAATTGTTTTACAAGAGGGACGCAATCGCCAGATTCGCCGTATAGCTCAACAGTTGGGTTACCCAGTAATCAAGCTGCATCGGACTGCTATAGGACTGATTCAATTACAAATACCAAAAAAGCCTTGTTTAAAAGAGGGTAACTATCGTTTCCTCGAAGATGATGAAATTCGCTTTTTGCAACAGCAAATAAAGCACATTGCTATTCAAGATACAGGTGAGTTAAGGAGTGTAACCAAGCATGAGATGGTTCAGTACGAAGGATAATCAGGAGCCAGCAGTTTCGCTAGAGCAACAACAGGCCGAAAAGTTGACAGAAATTGGCGCTCAACTTTGGGCATCGCGTCAAGAAAAAGGCCTGTCTTTAGAAGAAGTTGTTGTAATGACAAAGATTTCTAAGCGGCTGTTACAGGCGATTGAAGAAGGTAATTTAAATGATCTGCCAGAACCGGTTTATATTCAGGGCTTAATCAGACAATTTGCTGATGCACTGGGTTTTAATGGAACGGAATTTGCCAGCAATTTTCCTATTGGTGGTTATCAGCGCGTCAACATTGAGACTGCTAAGAAACCGATACCAATTCCCCAATTCCGTCCTCTTCATCTTTACGTAGTTTATATAGTTCTGATTGTCAGTGCTGTCAGCGGCTTGTCTCAGCTAATGGACAATTATGGCTTGCAAGCAAATAATAGCGAAACCAAGCCAACCCTAGATAAAGAGTCAGTTCCCCTAGCAGAGTTAACCAAATTACAGCAATCATCACAGTCTAAAACCGCCGTCAATGCTCTCAACACCACTCAAGATGTTCAGCCAGTGCAGATTGGCGTCACATTGAAGGCATCATCGTGGATTCGTGTAGTAGCAGATGGCAAAACAGAGTTTGAAGGGACTTTGCCACAAGGTACACATCGCACTTGGAAAGCCCAAGAGCAACTAACAGTGAAAACTGATAATGCTGGCGGTGTACTGATGAGTGTCAATCAGCAAGAAGCCAAGCAAATGGGAGAATTAGGAAAAGTTGAAGAAGTCAAAATTGCTGCTAAACCCAGGTTTTAAAGAGTGCTGAGTCTTAAGTTCTAAGTGCTGATTGCTCACAGTTACACTCAGCACTCAGAACCGATGGCTCAGGACTCTATAGGAACGCGTCCATATAATTTAGTGAGAATTCTCAGCCTCTCAATTAATTCCTTGGTCAAAGCTTCCTCAGAGTAGCGCCACTCCCAGTTACCTTCAGCAATGCTGGGAAAATTCATTCGCGCTTCGGCTCCCAATCCTAAAACATCTTGCAAAGGAATAATCGCCTGATTAGCTATAGAACTTAAAGCTAGTCGAATTACATCCCAGTGGATGCCTTCGGAACTGAAACAACCTAAATAAAGCAACAAGTCGCGCTTTTCTTGTTCATTAGCTGTCTCAAACCAACCAATGGTTGTGTTATTGTCGTGGGTTCCGGTGTAAACTACAGCGTTTCGTGGATAATTAAAAGGTAAAAATGGATTGCCAGGATCAGAACCAAATGCAAAATGCAAAACTTTCATTCCCGGAAATTCAAACTTATCGCGCAGTGCTTCTACCTCTGGCGTGATTACTCCCAAATCTTCAGCCAATACAGGTAGCTTGCCCAACTTTTGTTTAACTGCTTCAAAAAAAGCTTCTCCAGGCGCTTTCACCCATTCGCCATTAATGGCAGTTTCTTCACCTTGGGGTACAGCCCAAAAAGCTTCAAATCCGCGGAAGTGGTCAATGCGAATAATGTCTACATAATCTAACATCGCCTCAAAGCGCAGTAACCACCACTTGAAGTCTTGTTTTTGTAATTCCTTCCAGTCATAAACTGGGTTACCCCACAATTGACCCGTAGCGCTAAAGTAATCTGGTGGAACACCAGCCATTTGTGCGGCTTCTCCTGTCTCTTCATCTAGGCAAAAGATATCAGGATTTGCCCAAACGTCGGCACTATCATGAGCTACATAAATTGGAATATCCCCAATAATCTCTATGCCGCGCATATTAGCGTAGGTTTTAAGTTCTGACCATTGCTGGAAAAACGCGTATTGGACGAACTTATAATAAAAAATTTCTGTAGTTAGCTGCCGTTGCGCTTGATCTAATGCTTCAGGTTTACGCTTGGCTAGTTCTGGTTTCCAAGTATGCCAGCTAGCATTATCTTGGCTATCTTTTAGCGCCATAAATAAGGCATAATCATCTAGCCAATAAGCTTTACTATCACAAAAACCTGCAAATGCTTTCTGCTGGAAAGATGTTGCCTTGGTTTTAAAGTTCTCGCAGGCTTTTTTCAGTAACTCAATTTTTATTGGTGCAACCTGCTCAAAATCTACTTTATCTGTTGGAAATGTTGGTAAGTTTGCGAAGTCTTCTTCAGCCAAAAAACCATCATTTAGGAGTTTTTCCGGGCTAATCAACAGCGGATTTCCTGCCATTGCTGAGTAGGACATATATGGCGAGTTGCCATACCCAGTAGGGCCTAAAGGTAAAACTTGCCAATATCGTTGGTAGGTGTCTTTGAGAAAATCAATAAAGTGATAAGCTTCTAAGCCTAAATCCCCAATACCAAATCGGCTGGGAAAAGAAGTAGGATGCAGCAAAATGCCGCTGGATCTTGGAAAAGGCATATTTTACCTGATTTATGTAGGAGGAAGCGATGCCATCGAATTTATCACGGCAGAGTATGCTTTAATAGCTGCCGTTAGGCGGGTCTGTACAGAAAGTAATAAATCACTAAGAAAACTAATATTTACTACTTAATACTTAATACTGCATATGACTTACCGAAATCCCGCGCCGACAGTAGATATCATCATTGAACTGGTGGATCGGCCTCATCTACCAATAGTGTTAATTGAAAGACATAATCCGCCCTTAGGTTGGGCTATCCCCGGTGGTTTTGTAGATTACGGGGAAGCGGTGGAAGTAGCGGCGCGACGCGAAGCTGAGGAAGAAACGGGTTTGCAGGTTGAGTTAGTTGAACAATTGCTGGTGTATTCTGATCCCAGCCGCGATCCGCGTCAGCACACAATTAGTATTGTGTTTTTGGCAACGGCGAAAGGGGAACCGAAAGCGGGTGATGATGCCAAGAATATCGGGATTTTTGAGTCTTGGTGTGTGCCAGATAATTTATGTTTTGACCACAATCGCATTCTGCGGGATTATTGGCGATATCGGCATTATGGGATACGTCCCTTGTTGGGTTAGGGTAACGAACCGCAAAGGACGCAGAGGGCGCAAAGTAAGAGAAGAGAAGAATACCTGTGACACAAAATTATCGAGACTATACTGTGTCAATGGTATTTAAAGGTGCATGATGGACGCTGAGGAACTTTTAAAAAAATACGCACAAGGTCAACGGAAATTTGAGAAAGAAAATCTTAGAGGAGTCAACCTCAAAGGCGCAAATCTAAGTGGGATAGATCTAACAAGTGCAGATTTGACAGGAGCGAATTTGAATGATGCTAACCTAAGTAAGGGATTGCTTCATGGCACTAACCTTACTAGGGCATCCTTGACAGGCACAAATTTGAGTGGGTTGGTGGAAAGTTCTCATTTAAATTTGAGTTGGGCAGATTTGACTAGTGCTGATTTGAGTGGATCAACCATCAATAGCTCTAAATTCAGTAATGCCAGCCTGGATAATGCCAATCTGAGTGATACCAATTTAAACTCTAGCAATCTAACTGAAGCCTCATTAAGAGAAGCAAATCTTGTTAGAGCTAACCTGAGTGGTACTAATTTCAGTGGGGCTAACTTATTTAGATCTGATTTGAGTCAAGCAAACCTCAACAGTGTGATATTGAAAGATGCTAATCTCCAGGGAGCGAAAATTCGGGGTGTTAATTTAACTCAACAAAATTTATCTGGTATAAATCTAGCTGAGGCTGATCTGGGTGCGGCAAACCTGAGAGGTACAAATTTCAGGAAAGCTTGTTTACAAGGAACAAATTTAGAGAGAGCAGATTTACAACAAGCGGATTTGATGAAAGCAAATCTAAGTGGAGCAACCTTAAAGAAGGCTGATTTGACCTCTTCTCATGTCTACGGAGCTAATCTTCAAGATGCTGACCTAACTGGTGCGATAATGCCTGATGGAGAAATATATAAGCCGATCGCCTCTGAAGTGAAAATCGGCAAACAGCAAGCATCGTTAGAGACAGTAGTATCTATGACTCGTAAAGTAATTCATACTGATAATGCACCCGAACCAGTAGGGCCATATAATCAAGCGATCGCAGCTTCTGGCCAAATGTTATTTGTGGCTGGACAAATTGCGATCGATCCCCGGCTTGGTGATGTTGTCTACACTGATGATGTTAAAAAGCAAACTGAGCAGGTAATAGCTAATTTGGAAGCTATCTTGGCAGCAGCCGGTGCAACTTTCCAAGATGTGGTTAAAACCACTGTATTTCTGGCTGATATGAATGATTTTGCCGCCGTGAATGCGGTTTATGCTAAATATTTTCCTGAAGACACAGCGCCAGCACGTGCTTGCGTTGAGGTATCGCGTTTACCTAAGAATGTGTTGGTAGAGATTGATTGCATCGCGGTGATACCTTGAGAACGAAATTTGAGATAGTAGGGGTTTGAGGTTGTAGCAAAGAATATTTTGGGAGGTTGAGCAGTTCTCATATCTATGCCCTCAACTCCTTATGCCTTTTCTAGAATTTAGTAGTATCTGGGTAAAGCGGATTTCTAAGTTTAAGGATAAATCATGAATATTAAACTCAAACCCGAACACGAGCAATTTATCCAAGCCCAAATTGCCACTGGCAGATTTACAAATGCAGATGAAGTAATTGATATAGCATTTCAACTGCTAGAAAAATTAAATTCTGACTATGTTCAATGGGTAGAAGATACCCAGCAAAAAGTTGATGTTGCAATTGCAGAAATTGAACGTGGAGAAGGTTTGGATGGTGAAACTGTGGCGACGCAAATACTCGAAAGATTCCAAAAAGCTCGTGAGGCTGAGAGGATGTTTGAAAAGTATTAAAAAAATCTATTAAGCGAGTCTTCTCAGCATTAACCCTCAAATGGTTAAAATTACAAGGGTCAAAGAGATTAAAATTTAGGGCTTGCCCACAATTTTGGGAAAAAATTTTTGCGCCTTAAGCCCTAAATACGTTGTTTTTCTTTGCGCCTTTGCGCCTTTGCGTGAGATTATCCTCTTGACAAATCTCAAACAGCAACGAATGAAACGGCCCTGCCCTTAGAAAAGGGGGCTTAATTCCCTCCTTTTTAAGGAGGGTTAGGGAGGATCAACTCTTATCTGAATCGTATTCATTTATAGAGTTTTGGGCAACAATAAAACCTAATTCTTCATTACTGCATCAAGCAGTATCCCTGCACCAAAGCGAACTGCATCAGTACATGGTAGCCCAGTTTCTGCTGTTGTTTGTGCGATCGCCTCTTTAGCCGCAGAATCATCTAAATGAGCAGTATTTAAAGCTATAGCAACTACAGGTACTCGTGCAAAAGCACCTCCTGCACTAGCGACAGATTCATAAAGCCGAATTACTTCTGGTAAAGGGGGAATCGGTACATGAGGATTATTGCGGTTATGAGTTTGCCCCTCCCGATGTACTAGTATTAGTTGGGTTGGTTGTGAACCACGGATTAGGGGTAGCGTTGCTGTAGAACCAGGATGTAACAGTGAACCTTGTCCTTCAATATGCAAGATGTCATAGTTTTTGCCATAACGCACTAGCATCTGTTCCACAGCACCAGCAGCAAAGTCTACCCTTACTGCATCCAATGCTATGCCATCCCCTTCTAACATCACACCAGTTTGACCTGTAGCCAAGAACTTAGAACGCCAACCCCTGAGTCGTGATGCCCAATGCATCTCTAGGCTAGTCGACATTTTGCCAATTGCCATGTCCGTTCCCACAGTCAACACCCGCCGACAAGGAAGAGTTCGCGCCAAACCACTAGCAACACCTAAATTCGGCGGTTCTTTGCGTACATCCCAAATTATTTGTCCTGGTTTGAGGAGTGCATTTAACTCTGGGATGCTTGCCAATGGTGTATGCAAACCGTTAACCAACGACATTCCACCTTCTAGGGCGGTTTTGATTTCCGGCCAATAGTCATCTGGCACAACACCGCCTTTTGGGGCAATGCCGATTACTAAAACTTCAGGCTTGTATTCCAAGGCCGCGGCTACCGATGCCACAATTGGAACATTACGTTTGATACCTGTTAATTCTGGCAAGGATTTGCCAGCACATTCTCGGTCAATTACGGCAACTATTGGAGCTTCACTGTAGCGTAAAATTGACAGCCCTGTTTTGCCCTGAGTTCCAGTGGTTCCCTCATGCAGCAGGATGGCTATTCGTTGATTAAGTGGCAGACGCACTGTATTGTACCCCCAAACCAGGTAAATCATTGGGTAAAACTTTCCCCTCTTGAATCAATGCACCTGTAAATGGGTCATCGATTAAGTTGAGGTGACTGTCTAAATCTAAATAATCAGCTAGTGGCGCTAGTTGTGCCGCTGCTGTATTGGCTAGCGAACTATCAGAATAGCAACCGAACATTACTTGCAACCCATAGGCTCGCGCTGTATGTACCATTCGCATTGCCTCTGTTAAGCCTCCTGATTTCATGACTTTGATGTTAATGCCGTCCACATAGTTTGTTAATTGGGGAATATCTGCACTGGTGAAGCAACTTTCATCGACAAATATAGGCAGGGGTGTATGCTCCTTTAGCTGGGTTAAAATTTTTTCCTGTCCCCGTGGCAGCGGCTGTTCTACATACTTTATACCTAAATCAGCTAGCCAATTACACATCTCAATAGCGTGTTCTAAACTCCAACCACCGTTAGCATCAACAAATAATTCTAGATGTGGTGCTTCCTCTTTTACGGCTAATAACATTTTACGGTCTGCTTCTATACCATCCGGGCTACCTAACTTCACCTTAAACAGGCGAACATCGGTAAATTGTAACCAGTCTCGCGCCCTAGCCCTCGCCCCTTCTGGGGAATTAATGCCAATTGTCACTGAAGTTGGCACTATGGCATTACGATCTAACCCCCAGATTTGCCATAGCGGTAGTCCTACACGCTTACCTAGCCAGTCGTGCATTGCCATATCCAGTGCAGCTCTAACTGAGGAAGGAACCTGCGCTGTTTTTAACTCTTGTTCAATTTGCTGCCGCTGTAAAGGGCTAAAAACTTGCAGTCGAGGTGCAACTTGTTGCAAAGCATCCTTGATTTGCTCAGTTGCTTGCGAATAATTGCCTACCCCAAATGGTGATGCTTCCCCCCAGCCTTCAATCCCATCTTGGGAAATACTTACCCACACATTTGTTGTTTGTGCCGTTGTGCCCCGACTAATTTTTAAAGGGAATCGCTTGTTAACTGTAAATATTTTGACATCTATTTGCATAATATATGTGCTTGATTGCTTAGGCAAACAACACAGTTTAAGTTTAATTTTTAGATGCTCTTATACATCTGTTATACTTTTTTACATTCAAGTTTATTACCAAAGTTTTATACATATTGTCGTCAGATTTTACTGCATCTATGAAAAAGTTAGAGAAATGGAAAATCCGTAAATCAGTAATGGTTTTAAATCATCACTGGTGTCAGGTAAGGCAAGATGAAATCGAATTACCGAATGGAAAACTTATAGATGATTATTTTGTTAATATTAAACCGGATGTAGCTTTAATTTTACCTATAACTACTAATCAAGAAATTATTTTTGTACGTCAATATAGACACGCAGTCGGTGAATTTTTCATAGAATTACCGGCTGGTAGTTTTGACCCACATCAAGAGAGTGCTGAAGTAGCAGCAGTTAGAGAATTGGTAGAAGAAACTGGTTATGTTGCTCAACAAGTGAAAAAAATTGCCACACTTTACGATAAGCCGAGTAAAGATACCAATCAAATACATTTATTTTTAGCCGAAAATGTAATTAAAGTAGAAGAACAACAGCTAGATATCACAGAAGAAATTGAAGTATTATTAATTCCTGTAGAATCAGTTTTAGATAAAATTGCTCAGGGTGAAATCTCTGTAGCAGGTAGCGTTGCTGCTCTTTTTTTAGGATTAAATTTCCTGAAAGTTAACAAGTAATATCATGTTCAGCCGATCACTTATAAAACATCATTGCGAGTGCAACGAAGTGAAACGAAGCAATCACAAAAATTTTGTGATTGCTTCCCTTCGGTCGCAATGACAGTTATTTAAACGGACATGATATAATTTGTAAAAATTGATAACCTTAGATCCCCGACTTCTTAAAGAAGTCGGGGATCTTGTTATTCACGAAAAACTCAACGTGCCCATTGCTGCAAAATATAAGCGTAAAACGCCTCTTTATCTACCTTGTCCATCGCATAAATCTTTCGACCACTAGGCACTACTTTAGTACGCCCTTGACTAAGACCAGTAGTAATAATTTCTGTTTCCCACTCGCGTAGTTGATAAAATTCCGGGTGTCCAAGATAAGCCGTCGCCAGCACATCCCAACAATAATAATCTTGGGGAATAACTAGTGCATAGCATTGCCCTGCTAAATCAGAAACAGGATAGTGGCGTTGTCGCCCCATTTTGTAAACTATCTCCGATGTCACTGGCACATTATTAGTTAAATCTAAAGGACACATAATGATTTCAATTTGGGTTTGCCACACTCGCGCTGCTGAAACGGCATCCCAATAAACATTCCATTCAGCAGAACCATCTTGTCCAGGTTCCCAATTTTTTTCTACATTACCTGGGACATTTAAAGCACCTCCCATCCAGACTATCTTTTGAATTTTTGCTTCAATGTCCGGTGCTTTATCTAAGGCCACTGCTACTGTCGTCAACGGCCCGGTTACCATCAAAGTTACTGGTGCAGTAGCCTCACGCAGAACCCTGACCATAAAATCTTGGCCTGTTTGGGCAACTAAGGGAGTATTAACAGTTTCGCTTTGATTGAGAATTGGTAAATGGTCAACGATAAAAGAATCACGGCGATAAAGATAGGGAAAAGGGTTGATACCGCGCGCCGTGCTTTCGGCAACCGGGATATGAGAGAATCCCATCAAATCTAAGATTTTACGTGTAGCACTAGCTGCTGGTTGGATATAGCAATCAGCTGGAGTCACGACAACGCCGAGGAGTTCAACATGATCCATCGTCAACAGCAGCATAGTTGCCAAATAATCATCTATACCGCCATCGTGATCCATTAATACGAGTTGTTTTGACATACAAGGAGAATTAAACAATGGATGAATTTATGCAAGCTGCTATTCAAGAAGCAAAACAAGGCAGACAAGAAGGTGGAATTCCCATTGGTTCGGTTCTTGTCAAGGATGGCAAAATTCTCGGCAAAGGACACAACAAGCGTGTACAAGATGGCGATCCTGTCACCCACGCCGAAATTGATTGTCTCCGCAACGCTGGCAGAGTCGGGAACTACAGAGGTACAACACTCTACTCAACCTTAATGCCTTGTTACTTATGCGCTGGGGCAGTAGTGCAATTTGGCATTAAAAAAGTTATTGCCGGAGAGTCTAAAACTTTTCCTGGTGCTAAAGAATTTATGATATCTCACGGCGTGGAAGTAATTGATCTAAGTCTTGATGAATGCGAAAAAATGATGAGTGAATTTATTGAAACTAATCCAGAACTGTGGAATGAGGATATCGGCAAGTAGGCATGGGGCATGGGGCATAGGGCATTGGTTATTTTTTTCCTTCATCCCCTTTGCCTGGAAATATTAGCGTGCTATGTTAACGCATCGCAATGCAATGCGATTGTATCGAGTGACAATGCGATTGTATTGGGTAACAATGCGATTGTATCGAGTGACAATGCGATTGTATCGAGTGACAATGCGATTGTATCGAGTGACAATGCGATTGTATCGGGTGACAATGCGATTGTATTGGGTGACAATGCGATTGTATCTGATTACATTTTTTGCCTTTGGCTTGAAAGAGCCATTTTTCATTGACCATTTGTCAATAAGGCAATAAGCAAAAGTTAATAGTCTCCTCTATGTCCTTTGCGGTTCATTAAAAACCCCTTTCCTTTAGAAACGCATCAAACGTCAACCTATCAGGCAAAGAAGTTTGCGCCCCTGGTTTCGTTGCGGCTAAAGCACCCGCTGCTGCACCCCAAACAACTGCTTGATGCAGAGAAAGTCCTTCATAAAGTGCCGCTGCCAAACCGCCATTAAAGGCATCGCCAGCGGCTACTGTATCAACGGCATTAACTGAAAATGCAGGGACAAAAAAAGTTTCCTCATTTGTGGCACAGAAAACGCCCTTAGTACCAAGTTTGGCGATCGCACATTTCACACCCTTTTGTAATAAAATTGCTGCTGCTTTTGCTGCCGACTCTTCGCCATCTACAGCAAAACCTACTAATTGCCCTGCTTCAACTTCATTCGGTGTAATGATATCTACCAACGGGTAAAGTTCATCTGGGATATCAGATTGTGCGGGTGCTGGGTCGAGAATAACTTTTACTCCTGCTTTTCGTGCCGCTTTAGCAGCAGCCACCACAGCAGAAAGGGGAATTTCAAATTGTAAAAGCAGTGTTGAAGCTCTCCCTAATAAAGGAGACAATCTTTCTACATCTTCATTATTCACACGCCCATTAGCGCCAGGAATAACAATAATTTGGTTGCCGCCATTATCATCTACAGCGATAATGGCAACTCCAGAACTAACAGCTTCATCCACAACAATATTGTCAGTCTGGACACCAGATGTTTGCAAATTGTTAATCAATTCTGTACCAAAATTATCTGCCCCTACACGCCCTATCATTTGAGTAGGAATTCCCAATCGTGTTAAGGCAACCGCTTGATTTGCGCCTTTGCCTCCCGGTACTTGAAAAAAATCATGCCCTAACAGTGTTTCTCCCGTAATTGGCAACCGAGGTGTTGTTGCTACTAAGTCTATATTGATGCTGCCAAAGACAATAATACTCATGATGGCAATTTTTGCTGAGTTTAATACTACAAGAGGCGATCGCAAGGCTCCAAACAACCAAGCTTTTTTATACTTCTAGATCTGATTTTAAGCTAGTACTCTTCCCTACAAATATTTATTGTGTATTAACTATAGATTTCTATTTCGCAATAGTTCTTAGCAAAATTTAAGTGTTATTGCTTATTTTTTCGTTTATGTCATTGGGATGAATATTGGCTCTCTCTTAAAGAAGATGTTTTTTAAATATAAGATATTAAATTTCTAGCATAGCAGCTTAAAAATTGATTGATACCAGTACTAAATATTGGCATTGATGGTAAAAGATGTGTATTACCTTAAGTTTTAGATAAGTAATTAATTTAGTAATCTAAAATCAAAAATAAAATAATAGAACATTTTTCTAGGTTTATCAAAACAAAAATAATTAATAAAAAATGAGAGATTTGAGGATGAAATTTAATTTTATTTGCCAAAAATACTCAATTTTAAGCACTGTGCTATTGTTGACTGCAACAGGTTTTGCAACTCCTTCACTCGCTGTTAGTACGAGTAAAAATCAAGAAATTCAAACTTCTGCCTCAGAAAGCACATTGCAAAAAAAACAGGGTGAATATCAACTAGCGCAATATTCAAGTAACTGTCGCCGGATTATGGCAAGGAATGGCCTTTATGTCTGGCAAGGGCCATCAGTTAATAGTCGTATTGTTGGCCTTCTAGACTATGGAAGAAATGTCACAGTTGAAAATCGCGGGAAAAATGGCTGGGTAGCAATTTCCTCTCCTGTTAATGGATACATATTACATACTAATTTTCTTGCCTCATGCCAAGCCTCACAAGCCGCAACACCCCCTGAGCTAAACTTTTGTCGCAAGGTTACCGCTAATGGTGGGTTGGTGGTGCGAACAGCTCCTTCTAATAATTCAGCCAGGGTGGGAGTAGTTTCTAATGGTCAAAATGTTGTAATTGCACGAGGAAAAGGTGGTTGGGTACCAATTTCAGCTCCTTTGATGGGCTATGCACAGTCAAAATACCTTGCTTATTGCCCCAGAACACAGTGAGTGGTTGTATTCCTCATTTGCGATCGCCTCTTTATAAAAGTATAAAATTCAAAGTTGAAGCGGCTTGGGTGTTTTTACAAAAGTAATAGGGAGACAAAATTTGTTGAAGCCAGATGTAGTTGTCATTGGTAGCGGTATTGGTGGTTTAAGTTGTGCTGCACTTTTGGCGCGGTATGGTTTTGATGTCATAGTTTGCGAAAGCCACTCTATCCCCGGTGGTGCAGCCCACGCTTTTGAACGCAATGGCTTCAAATTTGACTCAGGGCCATCACTTTACTCTGGATTATCCTACAGTCCCTCTGCTAACCCCCTGCGGCAAGTACTAGACGCAATCGGTTCTCAGCTACCGTGCGTCACCTACGATACTTGGGGATGCTGTTTGCCAGAAGGTGATTTTGATACATCAGTTGGTGCTGAACAATTTTGTGAAGTGCTGATGAAATTTCGTGGTGATGATGCTGTAGCCGAATGGCAGCAACTCCAGCGTGTAATGGAACCACTAGCTAGTGCAGCAACAGCCATACCATCAGCCGCATTGCGCTTTGATTGGGGTGCAGTTAAAACTGTGAGCCGATTTGCTCCATCCCTATTTAGCCATGTTACAAATATTACCAAGCTTACCGGGCCTTTCAGCCAAATTATCGATGGCGTTGTCAAAGACCCATTTACACGTAACTGGCTCAATATGCTGTCCTTTCTACTCTCCGGGCTGCCAGCAGATGGTACGAGTGCGGCAGAGGTAGCGTTTATGTTTGCTGATTGGTATCGTCCAGGTGTCGTACTTGACTATCCCATTGGTGGTAGCGGTGCTTTAGTTGATGCCCTAGTGCAAGGGCTAAAGCGTCGCGGTGGTCAACTATTACTTGGCGCTCATGTGGAGCAAGTGCTTGTAGAAGATAACCGTGCAGTAGGTGTGCGTCTACGTGATGGTAAGGAAATCCGGGCACAGCGGGCAGTTGTTTCTGGTGCGTCGGTTTGGGATACATTGAAGCTGCTGCCAGAGAAGGCAGTGCCACAAAAGTTTCGCGCTAAAAGGCAAGCAACGCCTGAGTGCGATAGCTTCATGCATCTGCATCTTGGCATTGATGCCCAAGGATTACAATCAAATTTGGCGTGTCATTACATCGTTGTCAACAACTGGGAAATGGGAGTGACAGCACCTCAGAACGTTGTATTGATATCAATTCCTTCAATTCTCGACCCATCGCTAGCACCACCAGGCAAGCACATGATTCATGCCTACACACCTGGTAATGAGCCGTATGCTCTTTGGCAGGGAATGGACAGGAAAAGCCAAGAATATGCCCAACAAAAGCTTTTGCGTGCAGAGGTAATGTGGCAAGCTTTGGAACGCATCATTCCAGATATTCGTTCTCGTTGCGAAGTTAGTCTTGTGGGTACACCTCTGACTCATGAACGCTTTCTACGTCGCCATCGAGGTTCTTATGGCCCGGCTATTAAAGCAGGAGTTGGTATGTTTCCCGGCCCTGGTACACCTCTACCAGGGTTGATGTGCTGTGGAGATTCGACATTTCCGGGTATTGGTTTACCAGCAGCCGCTGCTAGTGGCATGATTGCCGCAAATACCATTGCACCTGTGCAGCAGCATTTAACTATGCTTCAGGATATTGGTTGTATTTAATTGTTGGCGTTGCAGAATAGCGCTTATGTAAGTTGGTATGCGATCGCCTGACTAAATTCCTATGCCAATAGCATAAGTGGTGCATTAGCAATTACACTAACGCACCATGAGAACATAGCTGTTGATTTCAGCTAAATTGTTCTTCTGCATCTAAGTTAAATAGCATTTGCAGAGTCTGCATACATCGACGTCTAGCTTCGACATCCTGTTGCGCTCGCAATTGCACCATCGGATCATGTAAAATTTTGTTAACTATTCCTCTTGTTAAAGCTTCGATTACCTCTTGATGTTTTTCTGCGAATTCCGAACCCAAGCGCGACAATGCTTTTTCCAATTCTTGTTCGCGGATGGTTTCGACTTTATTTCGCAGACAGCTAATAGTGGAGACAGTTTCTAGCGATCGCCACCAAACATCAAATGCCTCTACTTCTTCATCTAGTATTTTTTCGGCTTCTTGGGCCATCTTCCGGCGGCTTTCGTAGTTTTGCGCTACTACAGCCTTCAAATCGTCCACATTAAACGCTTGCACATTGGCTAATCCATTCACGTCTGCATGGACATTACGTGGTACGGAAATATCAAATAGCATCAGAGGCTGGTTAGGCTCTAAAACTATTTCTAACTTGGCGCGGTCAAGGATCGGATCTGTGGCCGAAGTACTTGTAAATACCAAATCGCTGTTAGCAATTACTGCCATCATTTCCGATAGTGGATGAATTTCGAGAGGCTGATCGGGGAATTGTTTGGTCAATTCTAGGGCACGTTCACGAGAGCGATTTAAAATATTAATTTGCCCAGCCCCTTTAGAAATTAGGTGCTGCACCAATAAGCGCGACATTTTACCAGCACCGAGAATTGCCACTCGACAAGCAGCTAAATTTGCCACTTTCATCTGTGCTAACTCCACTGCTGCCGAACTGATAGAGACTGCGCCAGTACCAATGCTAGTTTCAGTCCGCACCCGCTTGCCAGCTGTTAGTGCTTGCTTAAATAAGCGATTCAAAATTGTTTTTATACCGTTGTATTGCTGCCCCAGTTTGTGAGTATTCTTCACCTGAGCTAGAATTTGACCTTCTCCGAGTACCAAACTATCTAACCCAGCTGCCACCCGCATCATATGCATCACTGCATCATCATGCAACAACATAAACAGGTGATGTCGCAAAGAGATTACAGGCAATTTGCTGTATTCAGCCAGAAACTGAGTTACTTCCCGGATACCGTGTTCTGTTTCACCAGTCACGATATAAATTTCCAGACGGTTACAAGTACTCAGAATGGCAACTTCGTCAATATGGGGATAGCTGGTAAGTTGAGCGATCGCGCTTTCGGTTTGTGGTTCTGGAATACTCAGCTTTTCCCGAATTTCTACTGGGGCTGTTTTATGGCTTAACCCCACCACTGCTATATTCATCTGCTAAATGGTAATTGCTAAATGTTAATTGGTAAGTGGTGAATGGTCAGTGGGGAGTTAGGAATAGAATTCATTACTCCTAACTCCTCACTATTTATCGCAATTGCACGGTCTTAGGCTCTTCAAACATGTGAATGGTATCCACAAAACGAGCAGTTTTTGACTGGTTGGAAATAACTAAGCTTTGAGTTCTTGCTCCACCCTTGAAAAAGCGTACACCTTGCATTAAGTTACCAGAGGTAATACCGCAAGCAGCGAACAGCACGGTTTGACCAGATGCTAGTTCATGAGCATCGTAGACCTTATCGGGGTCATTGATATTCATAGACTTCAGACGATCAAGGTTGGCTTCTTTACTTTCTCCAATCAAACCTGTTTTCACTACTGCTGGATCGTAGATCAGTTGACCTTGGAAGTGTCCACCCAAAGCACGCATGGCGGCTGCGGAAATTACACCTTCAGGAGCAGCACCAATACCCATCAGCGCGTGGATGTTAGTTCCAGCAAAACCACAAGAGATGGCTGCACCCACATCACCATCGGAAATCAGTTGCACTCTCGCCCCAGCGTCGCGGATTTCTTTAATCAAATCGTTGTGGCGTTCGCGCTTCATGACAACTACCACAAGTTCTTCGATAGAGCGATCTAGACACTCGGAGAGAATCTTGAGGTTTTCTGTTGCTGACTTGTTGATGTCTACCTTGCCCTTAGCTGCTGGAGGTGCTGCTAACTTCTTCATGTAGAAGTCAGGAGCAGCAAATAATCCACCTTTTTCCGAAATTGCCAAGACAGCCATCGAACCAGGTTGTCCGTATGCTACCAGGTTTGTACCTTCACAGGGGTCAACAGCGATGTCGATTTCGACCAATTCATCTGGGTTACAGAAGTCTTTGGCATCTGGACGGGAGCAGATACCTACTTCTTCGCCAATATACAGCATAGGGGCATCGTCACGTTCGCCTTCGCCAATGACAATGCGACCACGCATATAAATTTTGTTCATCCGCTCCCGCATGGCTTCCACTGCTACTTGGTCAGCAATGTTTTTTTCGCCTTTGCCCATCCACTTTGAGGATGCGATCGCGGCTTGTTCTACTACCTCAATAATCTCTAACCCAAGTGTATTTTCCACAGAGTCGCCCTCTCAATTGCTTGACTTAGCGTCGTTTTATCTAGCTCTTCCAGTCTTCAAGTCTACCAAAGGGCGGATACACCTGGAAAATAGTCTTGATAGACACCTATGTTAAGTTTTACTGCTAAACATTTTGCAAAGTGTCTATTGTGACATCTTTTTCGGCTCATACTGCTCCTGTAAATAGTATGCTCTAGGGGAAAGCTATGCTTCTAACTGTGTGTTTTGTTCGTTTGTATTAACTTAAAATAAGCACTCGGAATATGCCAAGATCGTAACACTTAACCATCTATCAGCATAAAAAGCTGCTGTGTTCCCTCAAGAAAGCACGGCAGAGAATGAGGTAAAGTAGCTTGTACTGACGAAGCGATATTTGATACCTTAAACAATTTTTTCTTTTTACGCTTCCTAAATCAGCCTATACCTACAGCACTTAATGAGTGAAATAAAACAGTAAATCAACCTAGAAATACATTCAGACATTAATCATGTTTATCGACTACATCACACTCATGTTGATCAATATGGTAGCCGGGTTAATTTTACTGGCAGATTACGTGTATCGAGGGATAGATAACGCTAATCAGAAACAGTGGATTCCTGGCTTTGGAATTACAGGTGCGATCGCCTTAACAACTGGATTACACATGATATTTACTTGGCCAGTTGGTGGTAGTTTTAACATTGCTTTTGGTGAAACTACGGTATTGTTCGGAATTTTGTTCATTGCGTCAGCGATCGCACTTTCGTTAGGTTGGGATTTGCTGACAATTGCAATTTATGCTTTTTTTGCTGGCTTGGCTGCGATCGTGGTCGGTGTACGCATCATTAACTTGAACATGACACGGCAACCATTAATGTCAGGAATAGGTTTTATTCTCACCGGCTTGGGTGGCATTTTTGCTGCACCAACTCTCTATTGGAAAGCTAACCGAAATTGGCGCTTAATTGGTGCGGCGGTGCTGATCATAGCTGCGCTGATTTGGGCATTCACTGGTTATTTAGCTTACTGGAATCATTTAGAAGGTTTCCAAAAGTGGGTTCCGCTTCCTATGCGATGACTAATGCTAGATTTGTCAATTTAATTGTGATAAATGCGGAATTAGCCGCCAATGCTGGGCGAAAGAAATAAATCAGAAATACCTAAAGTATTAAACAAGAAAGTCTTGTCCCCAAGCGTTTTGGATGGGTGCGAACCTTCAACACTTTTGCTCTGTTGTGGCTGTAAGAGTATCGGCTTTCAAAAGATGGGCTACTTTTATAGTACGGAAAAGCTTAGGCTGCTCCAATACATACATGAAACAGCCGTTACTGCCTTCGCAATCAGTGATTTTTGTGGTTCCAATGATACAACAGCCACGTTTCTATACTGTTGGCGTTTCTTACTCTTTTCTTATTAATACTTGGATACCAAAGGCTAAACACACAAGGACTTGAGGTATTTAGCGATTCGTCAAAGGGGTGCGAGCGCACTTAGTCCAGTTCTAAACCCTATTCACAATCAGCAATTGATTATTGATAGTTATCCGGTCGCTTTTCTTCAGATGTACGACGCAAAATATCAATTGAATTAAGATAGCAAGGAATTAATTCATTTTTATATCTGTTGTAATTTTTATAAAAATTTAATATTTCTATAAGTAGCTAAAATCACATAACAAGTTAATGCTTATATATAACTATAGGCTCTATAAAAATTTTTGCAAGTTTAATTGGTGATGAGTGTTTGGATAATAAGACTTAGTTATAAACAGCCTGTTGTTTACTCTTATCCCATTTCACTTTAATAATGATACAAATACGCGGGATTTGGGTTTAGCAATGCTAAACCCCTACGAAAAATTTATGTCTATCAGGATTTTCGTGAATTGGTATTAGAGGATGTTAGGAAAGCATTAACCGAATCATTGCAACTTGCACAAATGTTTTATGTGTTTGAGGTAGAATTTCGTACTCAATCATGTTTATGTATTTTAGCAGGCAGCCTAGCTCAGACACTAAATAATTCTTTACTAGAGGCTTTCTTCAGAATTGACCTTCGTTTTCAATATAAAAACTGTATCCATCAGGAAGAACATTTAGCTAGGCTCCCCAGACTACTAATTCTCTCCCTTGCCGAGTTTGTTCTCGTCGCTGTTGCTAGCCTCACTGACATCTACAACAGTGACGGCATTTTTGCCAATGACTCTAAACTGGTTACCTTTAACTATCACAGCTGTATTCTCGTCTAGCCCCAGCCCCCACATATCCTGTTGATCAGCAAGGACTGAAAGTAAACACCCTAAGTGCCACTGTTGCTCAAATTTATAAATCTAAAGTTAACAGAATTCCATTCATACTAAGCTTTCTCTTGATAATAAAAAAGCTAGATTTGATCTGTCTCTTAATTGAATTACTAATGACTTCTGATTATCAAGTCTTAAAAATTTCAGATATCTCGGATTCAGATAGCCAGAGCATGGTTTCATAGCCGACCCTATCTATATTTTGCTTTGGTCTTAAAGGCATCTCTACCAAATAAACCCAGCTATCTGACTCTGGCCTATAATTTTTAATGATGCCTTCACCACCGACAAATACTACTTTTTGACCTTGGCTAAACTTCGGCATTGACAAAATATTTGTAATCATACTGTTCCTTTTTAAATCAATAAACTTTGCTTTATACTTTTAACTGCAAAAAATAGTTATTATCTATCGTAAATTTCAGTATTTTCTGTGTCAGGAGTATTAACTTTGAAATTTAGTCTATACATCCATAGTTAGTATTGAACCAAACAAAACGTAAATAGATTCTGCCAAAAAATCCTAATCTTCTATCTCAAAAAAAATGTCGCTTCATTTGGAATTAATAATTTTATTTAAGAGCAATTTAATTGCTCTTAAATAATGGAAATTTTCTATTTATGGCATCACACTCCAGGCTGAAACTAAATCTTCCAAGACTAATAACTTATTTGGATAATGAGCAGTTTCAGATATTAAAACTTTTAGGGTTACGGTATATACATTGTTGATAATTTCATGACCGTAACCAATAACTTTTCCCACCTGTCCAGTTTGGGGATTTAGTACATACTCATTAATGTTGAACATCATAGCAATTTTTCCATTTTTAAATCTAATGAACATGGTGCGTTCAAATGCATCTTGTTCTCAAATTTAAATAAAATAACTAGCGTTTATCTGTACGAACTCGTACAGATAAACTGAAAATAGTACTCAGGGAATATAGAGGTTATAAAGCAGTTATACTGAGGGAATAAATAATAAATTTTGGAATATAACAAGTTGTATTTCTGGTGGTGTATATCTCAGTTAATTTAGAATTGGCGGTATTATGAGCGATAAAGCCTTCTCTTGGATAGCGAGATAAACCACTGCTGACGATGATAGTGCCTCGCTTGTGTTCCATCATTGAGGGGATACAAACGAGGCAATCTAGGACATAGGCAATGAACAAAACGATGAGCGCGATCGCCAGAATCATCATTAAACCCAATTCCTGACTATCGACTTCAGCGAGCGATCGCTTGCTGAACACCTGCCAAACCCAGATAAAATAGAGCATCCTGGATAATCAGTTCGGGCAAAATCTCTGTAAACATCTGCACCGTCTGCTGAATTTGCTCGAAATCTTCGGGATTGTCTAAGAGATCGCGTACTTCTGCTTCACCGATGACAACCGCAGGACGAAGCTGACTGGCAGCATTCTCTGCTCTTTGCACAATTGCTTGCTTGAGAAGCTGATATTCCGGTCGCTCACGCCAGAGTTTGATATCCTCCCAAGCGGGAATGAAAAAGGCAGACCAACGAGCAAGAGCCTGGTAATCAGAGTTGACGAGCGGAACCCCCAGAGTTTGCTTAATGTCACGATACACACGCTGCATTTGTGCAGAAATTTCTCTTGCCTCCTGCTCCCCGGTTAATTTAATTTCTGGATGACGATAGGCATTCGGCCCCCGCCGGATATCTGCACTCCCATCTTGGCCAACGACTTCGCCTGCTAGGGTTTTACTTAAAGCGATCTGTTGAATCAGCAATTGCGGATTACCAAAGCTAAACGCATTCAATTCTCGCTGGATCTGCCGCTGCGATGCCTGATCAACATCGATTTGATAACTCGGTTGATACCAGTCATCAACATCTCGATATACCTGTTCGGTAATGGCGATCGCATTCTCTAAAAAATATTCAGTTTGTGTGGCTCCTTTGAGCCGTTGCCAAAACAACTGCATCACGGGGGGAAACATCGCGTAAGCTCGCCAGTTAGCAGGTTTCCAGGGAATCCCTAATGTATCTTGAATATCGCTTAAACAGGCTTGAACTTCAGAAGGTGCTTGGCCAGGATCGATTAATGGAAAGGCAGATTGGTTATCTTCTGCAAGGGTCGGTTTAGGGGCTTGGAGCGATAATTTGCCATCGGTTCCCACCTGTTTAACCTCGGTCGCACCTTTTGGTTCAGTTACCGGACGTTCGTTATTTCGTTGTGCGGCGCGATCGCTCAAATAAGTTAACCAAGAGGGCGACCAAGCTGAGTGGCTGTCTTTGCCAAATGCCCGCTCTTTGCCAATTCCACCCGGTTCTGGTAAAAGCTGATTTACCAAACCGAATAGATTGGTACTCAGTCCGGGGAACAGGGCATAGAATTTGACCGAGAACCAGGTTGGCAACGGCACAATGACTTCCGTAGCACCCCGGCGTAATCCAGCGATCGTGGCACGGGCAACCTTTTCTGCACTGGCAGAAATCAACGGTAGCGAATCACCAATGCTAAACCAAGCAAACTCCTTGCGGTGCTGACCTTTCATCACGGCATGATCGATCACTCCGGTGCGAATGAAACCAGGACATACGGTTGTAACGGCAATTCCATCTTTTGCTAACTCGGTTCGCATTCCTTCTGATAGCCCAACCAGGGCAAATTTGCTGGCGCAATACCCGACCATATGCGGCGATGCCAGTTTTCCCCCAATCGAGGAGATATTCACAATTCGTCCGCTCTTTTGCTGCCGCATCTCTGGCAAAACGGCATACATTGTGTAGAGCGGTGCCCAGAAATGCAGTTTCATCATATCGTCGTAGTCCTGCATAGTGAGGGTTTCTACCGGGCCTACGATGTCGGTTCCCGCATTGTTGATGAGAATGTTGATCGCTCCAAAGCGATGTTTCACCTGTTGTACCATTTGCTCAACCTGAGCTTGATCCGTCACGTCACAGGTCAAGGCGAAAACTTCACCGCCTCGTTGCTCCAGTTCATTTCGTGCCCGTTCCAGCTCTGCTTCATCCCGCGCACAGATTGCTATGCGTGCGTCTGCATCAATCAACTGGCGTGCCATCACCAGTCCCAATCCGCGTGAACCACCTGTAATCAGAATGGTTTTGCCTGACAGGTTGTAAATCCGTTCGCGCCACCAGCGATCGAGTAGCAGGAAAACGGGTAGTAAAGCGATCGCAAAGGCGATGAGCCTAAATAAGCTGTCATAATTGATATGCATTAATCAAAAACTCCTTTGATAGATTTGCAATCCCAATTGAGTGAATTGAGAACAGCTCAGACACCAACGGTGAGGCGATCGCTGATTTCCATTTCCAGAACTTCTTGAATCCGTTGAATCGTTACCGGAGACAGTTGCTTACCTGATGCGCTAGCGTTTTCCTGTACCTGTGTTGGTTGGCTTGCACCAATGATGACGCTACTAATTTCGGGATTGCGTAAGCACCAGGCAAGCGCCAGTTGGCTCAGGCTCAAACCTTCTTGCTCGGCGATGGGCAACAGTCGCTGCACCTTAAGTAACTGTTGCTGATCGAGTTTTCCATTGTTCAAAAACATATTTTGTTTGGGGTCACTTGCCCGTGACCCCTCCGGTAACGCTTGACCGGGTTTGTATTTACCAGTCAGCAAGCCTTGTGCTAAGGGAGAGTAATTGATTATGCCAATCCCTTCACGACGGCACAGAGGTAATACTTCTTCTTCAATCGAGCGGTCAAACATATGGTAACGAGGCTGATCGGACGCGATCGGCGCGAAATTTGCCAACCGGGTCAGGTCGGTTGCATGGGCGAGTTGTCCGGCACTCCATGCAGAAACTCCGTAATAAAGGATTTTGCCCTGTTTCACCAGATGATCAAATGCCATCAGGGTTTCAGCTAGCGGTACGGTGGGGTCATAACGATGTGCCTGGTAGAGGTCAATGTAGTCCAGCCCCAATCGCTTCAGGCTGGCATCACATTGCTCCAAAATATGTTTGCGTGATAGCCCGCGATCGTTCGGCCCATTGCCCATTGGGAAATAAACTTTGGTTGCCAGAACATAGGATTCACGCGGGTACTGCCGCAGCACCTTACCCACAATTTTTTCGGCTTCTCCCCCAGCATAGACATTTGCCGTGTCAAAGAAATTAATTCCCAAATCATAGGCTTGCTCAATACATTGACGGGCAGTATCTTCTACCGTTGCGCCACCATAGGTGAGCCATGACCCTAAACAAATTTCCGACACACGAATGCCGTGTTTACCTAACTGCCGATATTCCATAAGTTATCTCCTTTTCGCGAAACCTCCATTGACTCCCCACTGCTGTCAAAACGAATACTAAAATTTCGCACTGCAAACAAGATGCGAGCGAGTGATGGCGATCGCATCGAGATTAATTCTTTAAGCCCACTTTAGAAAACGTTGATGGCTAAGTTCTCTTTCATCAGGAAGAGACACCAGTTCATAAATAGGTAATTTATAATAAAAACTCTTGTAGCCAAACCAACAAGTCTAATTGTTTACTCTCGGTAGAAATTATTAACCTGGCAATTGTTGCTGAAAACTTTGGAAGTTGACGAAATCATTCGGGTTTGGGCCGTCGTTGTTGGGACTTTTGATCATGACCACAAGCGATCGCACCTGTTTTCCACCTAGAAAAAAGTTCTTGAGTTGTTTCGGTGATTGGGTTGGGAGCGATCGCTCGAATGAGAGAGGAAATCAAATCGCTTGCTTTTGTAATTTATCGATACTTTTAATTGAAAAAATTGGCAGCCAACTGTTAATTGTTGTTGGATTAAAAATTTGTAAA